>Ga0208940_1000001_pt1:222500-914666 | contig 914666 bp, 706 predicted proteins | sample AD_JPNNA6_MetaG_FD_184445 | JGI IMG/M metagenome (GOLD analysis project Ga0208940, IMG submission 184445) | Active sludge microbial communities of municipal wastewater-treating anaerobic digesters from Japan - AD_JPNNA6_MetaG (SPAdes) (version 2) | ecosystem: Engineered >... | reverse complement strand
AGAAGCCCCAGCGAACCGAGCGGTCCCGGGGCGTCCAGCCGATGAGGGGCACCGTCAGGAGCACCTCGCGGCCGGCGTCCAGAGTTTCGTCGACGAACAAATCGGCGGATGAATCATCGGGCAGCCGCTCCGGGTGCGGGTTGTCTTCGGGGATGTTCAGGAAGAACCAGTCCATGGCCCGGTTGCTCGTATCGGCGAGCCACGAGTAGCTTGTGGTGTGGTTGCCGCCCCAGCGGCGCACCGTGAAGCCGGGTGCATCGAGCTGGGCGGCGTCGCCGAAGCTGACGCCATAGATCAGCGGGGAGACGGGCCGGCGGTCGGCAGCCGGATTGACGCTGACGGCCACGGTCGTGGGTTCGGGGGGCGGGCCGGTGCGCTCGGCGACGAGGATGTCGTCGACGTACACCGTCGCCTGATCGCCACCGGACCGGTCCTGCAGGCAGAAGCCGTTCATCACGCCGGCCGCCAGACCCAGCTCCGCGAACGGCACCCGCACGTGCACCCACTGCCCGCCCGGCAAGGCGCCGCCCGGCAGGTAATTGGCCAGGGGCGCCGAGCCCGCCAGCGACGTGCCGGTGTAGAGGGCCACGGTGAGAGCCTGGCCGCCGGCGGTGCCGCCGTGGACCCAGAAATCGAACGCTTCATATGCGTCGGTGGTCAGACCGGCGTCCACGTGGAAGTAGATGCCCGCCCAACCGTCGGGCTCGAACGAGACGGCCGCGCCGCCGGCGTGGACCACCGCCGACTGGGTCAGGCTGCGCGTGGCCCAGCTCCAGTCCTGGAAGCCGTTGCGAAGCTGGTCGTCGTACATGACCCTGTCCGCAGCATGCACGGTCGATGGCGCGACGAAACAAAGGATCAGGCCGCAAGTACCGATCATACTGAGCCAAAATGCCTTGCAGTGTTCGTCTCGATGCATCATGGGCCTTCCTTCTTTGAATAGTTGCGGGGGTGACAATTCCGGCAGCAGTCGCTGAAAATCTGCTTAATTCAGTAGTCAACTGAATTATCGCATATGTGTGATATTTATGTCACACATAGACAATATTTCGCGATTTATATCAGGATAGCGGATTCAAAAGAACAATCCCTTCCTCAACCGTCAGTCCAGCCGCCACTTGCTGCGGGTGTAAGCGACGCGGAAACCGTGGCACCCGGCGTTGCGTTGGGAGGCGCCGCCCGGAGCAGCACCCATCATGGCGATGGCACAGCCCTGCGCCGCCGCCGCACGCAGGCGCGCCCGCGCCTCCACGAACCGGGCGCTGGCTGTCCCCTCCGTCCGCTCGAGACGCCGGGCCAGCTCGTCGTCAATGACGGGATATTCCATCGAGTGATCCCGCACCGCTGTCATTTTCTCGCCTGACCTCATCCAGAGTGCTGATCCCTTGCCGCGCGTTTCACCAGTTTGCGCCCATTGTCCGGATTCGGTCACGCCACTCCGCAGGCGCCGCTGCCGCCAGAGCGTCCACCACGCGCGCCTTGCCTGCGGCGGTGGGCGGTTCCTGGACGGTGAGTGAGACGGCCTGCCCTTTCAACACCAGCACCCGCTGCAGCTTCCGGGGCACGGGCACCCCGGCCTTCACCGTCGCGAGATAGCGCGCTTCGAATGCCAGCCCCGTGAGGTCGTCCCACGCCAGGCGGAGCCGGCCGCCCACGCCGGCCGTGGCCACGTCCGCCGCAGTCACCTCCAGCCGCTGGGCGGTGAGTATTGTCAGCACGATGGCCATCACCGGAATACCCACGGCCATACCGGCGATTCCGACGAACCGCATAACCGGCCCCAGTATCGGCTGGTACCCCCACAAGCCCGACAGGGCGGCATCGATGGCGCCGTATCCCACCGGCAGGGCGGCCGCGAGGAAGAGAACGTCCCATAAGGCCGCCACACCCCGCGGCACCATTGGGATGCTCCGGCCGGGTCGGTACAGCCACAGCATCAGCGCCAGCCCGACTATCGCGAGGATGGCGGCCGCCACGTAGCGTTTTGATCCCAACCTCTGGGCCGGCACCATCTGCTCGCCCACCGCGCCGGCCACCAGCATGGCCTGGTATACCCGGCCTGCATAATTGAAAGAGGCATCGGGCGACAGCTTGGCGGCGGCGGCGAAACGACGCCACTCGGCGCCGTCCAGGGCGGTCATCTCCTGCACCACCCAGGCCGCCGTGCCCTCCAACGCCGCGGCGCCGGCTGCCAGTTGTTCGCGGATCGCCGGGAACGGCTGCAGCGTTGATGCGTCCAACGGCTGCGCCTCAGCCGAACCCGACGGGGGCGCTTCACCCAAGAAGCGCACGTGCACCACGAAGCGATCCGCGGGCGGTTGGAGCGCTTCCATTTCGAACCGGAGGAGCCGCACGCCCACCCGTGCGCAGAACGTCGTCGCGACGCCCGGGTCAGGAGTGACCTGCCGCCGCAGCGCAGCCCACTCCGCGGCTGTCAGAATGAGGTCGCGTTCGCCCGGCCCGCTCCAGTCCATGGCGGTGAGGAAGGTTCGGAACGCGTGTCCCTCGGATAGGCCCTCGTGGGCCAGCTCCGCAGCCGCCTCGCCACACGCCGTGCCCACCGCCGCCGCGTAGCGGTCCATGTCCACGGTGGTGAGCAAGACGTTTTCCACCGGCTGGCGCACCACCCGGGCGGAGGGATCCGGAAAGACCAGCAGGGCGAGCCCCGTCGCCAGGGCCGCGATACCCAGGCTCCGGCACAGCACACTCAGCATGCGCACCTCCCGACGCGTGAGAGTGGACCGCCATGCAGGCGGCCGTTCCGCCCCATACCAGGCTCTAGCGCACCGGCTCGTCCAGCAGGGCGGCCGCCTCGGCGGCGATCTCGTCGGCATTCAGCGCCCTGGCAAACAGTCGCACCTCGTCGACGACGCCGCGGAAGAACTGGCTCTTGCCGTTGTCCATGGCGCCCACCAGCGTCCGCATGGTCCCCGTCGGATACCCCACGGCCTCAGGTGCCGAGGCGACGGCCACCCGGGCGCCATCCACCCAGAGTTCCAGCGTCCCCTCCTCGGCCCGGTGGACGCCGCAGAAGACGTGATATTCGTCCAACTCCAGATCGGCCAGCGGCCACGTCACCTGGACGGTCCTGGGAAAGTCGCGCCGGAACACGAGCTGCGAGCCGGCGATGGACAGGGCGTACGGGTCTTTCCCGCCCTGCTCGTCGCCGCGCCAGACCATCATGTAGAGGTCCGCGTCCAGGACCGCTGCGGGCACGCGGGCCAGCACCATGACCGTCTGGGCGCCCCGGATATCCAGCGCCGGGTCGGGATCCATGAGGATCCAATCGTTGCGGCCGTCGAAGGAGACGCCGCGGCCGCGGCGCGCGTTCACACGCTCCGGGTTCCCCTGCAGGATGCCGCGGATTCCGGCCGGGCCCTCGCCCCGGGTGATCACGCCGGTCACCTCGTCCAGGCCCAGCGCCAGCACCCGCCCGGGGAGCGCCACGGAAGGCTCGGGCCGCGGCGCCGGCGACCGATTGTCCATTGGCGGCGTGCCGGTGCGTCCGGCATCCGGAGTCGGTACGGACGGCACGCCCGCCCCCCCGTCCGGTCTCGGCGGGCGCGCCACCGGTCCGCCAGGCAGAGGCGCGCTCGCTCTCGAATCCGGCCACAGCGGTCGTCCCGTCGGCTCGCCGGCGGTTGACGTTCCCGGGGTGGCGGAAACCGCCGCCGGCGCCGCGCCGAGAATCCGCCGGGTCAGCGCCGCCGGGTCCTCCGCGGTTGCCGGGTGAATCCGTCCCGCCGGATCCACCCGGCGGGCCTGCCCTTCGACCAGGCGCTCTTGCCCCGCGGCGGCTGTCACCTCGACGTCGCCCCGCAGCACCTGGACCGTCACGCCGCCATCGTCGGCTACGCTGAGAGTGAACCGGGTGCCCCGCGGAGTACAGGTGACCCCACCAACCGACACCGTCACCCCGCCGTCCACGATAGCCGAACCGCTGGTGATCTCGGCACGGGTGGCGGATTGAACCCGCACGCCAATTCCCGGCGAGCCGAAGATGCGATGGATCGTGTCCGGGCCGAAGCCGAAGTTCACCGCCAGGTGATCGTTGTCGGATGTGAGGAGGTCGCCATACGCGGCGACGCCCGCGTCGAGTTTCCCGCCCGCCCGGATGCTACCCTTGAGCCACGTCACCTCGGGCGGCGGCTTGGGTCCCACCACCCGGAACTTTTCCAATGACGCGTAGATGGCGTTGTAGGTGGTACTGTCCACCCAGGTCCCGATGCCCGGGTTGACACCGGCTTCTCCCATGAAATTGATCCAATAAGGTATTGCCGGATTGAAGAACGTATCGGTGCGGCCGTCGAATGCGTTGCGGGTCTTGATGAATTTCCCGATTCTTTCATCACCCTTCAAACTCTCCCAGAGGCCGGCGTATTCGTCATTCCGGGTAAAGGTGTGTCCAATCTCATGGGCCACGTTGACGCTGTTCTCGTCGCAGTTGAGCACGGTGCGGTCCCAAAAGCTGTGGGCACCATGAATTTTTTCACCGAACCAGGCATAGACCCCGCACGGGTAGATCCCCACGGCGAAATCGGCAGGATCGTCCGGATGCTTGAGGTTGTAGCTCTGGCGGATCCCATCGACCATCGCAAAATCGTCATACATCGTGGAGTAGAAGCCGTAGGTATCGACCACACGCTGGACGGCAGCGGCGGTGGCCGCGTCATCAAGGTAGCAATCGGTCACCTCGGCCACCGGAAAAACAACCTCCAGAAATTCTGCAGCTTGTCGTCCGATCGCCCGAACAGCATCCGGCTTGACTGGATTGTAGGGCGCCGGTGTGAAAAGAATGTTCAGCCGCCGCGGTGTCTTCCATTCGGTTGCAGCAAGACCGTGTGTCGTGGTGTTGACCTCCGTGCCGCCCACGGGCGTAATCTCGAGGCGGACTGTGTGCCGGCCCGGCGGCACCGCATCCGCCGGGATCACCAGGTTGGCCGAGTTTTGCAACGCGTCGATCTCCTGGTTCGTGAAAAACGGCTTCAGCGTGAACCGACCCGTGACTGCGGGAGTGGCGCCTGCATCGACAAACACCTGCACGTCGCACGGCAGCTCGCCGAGCAGGTCGAAGGGGATCTCCGACTCCAGCCGGATGCGCAGGCCGGTCTTGCGCCGCCCCACGAGGACGCCGTCCTCAATGGCCTGCAGCAGCAACGTGTCCAGCACCCGCAGGGGGGCCAGCCGGAGGGGACACGTCTGGCGGGCGACGCCCAGCACCTTGGCGCCGCCCGGGTCGCGCGGCAGCACCTCGGCCCGGATCCGGAGCTGCCACGGGATGTGCTTGAGGTCGTACCGCCCCTCGAACAGGCCGGAGTAGATGGCGTCCTGGGGCCGGATGATGCGCATCGTGGTGCGGAAGGCGCCCCGTGCGTCCAGCCGCCCCTGGGCCAGCCGGGCGCCGTCGACGCCGAATGACACGAACGCGTAGCGCGCCTCCCGGCCGTCGGCGTCCTCCAGGCTGACGCGGATCACGTGGTCCTCGAGGGACCGGCCGTCGGCCGCCCGCGCCTGCACCGTGACCGCAGCATCCCCGGGCACGGGCAGCGGACACTCCGCCACGGCGAGTTCCACGGTGACGGGTGTGTCCGCCGGCCGCAGTGTGAAATCCTTTTGCGCGGTGAAGGGTCGGCTCCCCCGATCCGTCGCAGTCAGGCGGTAGGCGCCCTGGGCGTCGGTAGCGGCCGTGACGCCGTACCGGGGGAGGCGCACCTGAGCGCCTGCGATAGGGGAGCCGTCCGTGCCCCGCACCGTGCCGGTGACGGTGATCGACGACGGCAGGGCATCGGCGGCCACCGCGGCGTCCGCGGTCAGCCAGCCGGGCGCTTGGGCCTTCAGCGCCAGCGCCACCGGTCCCGCCGCCGGCGGCGGCGCCGCGCCGCCACAGAGGAAGCCCTCGTTGGTGAGCTCCCGCTGGAGCACCGCCGCCTCGGCATCCACGCCGTACACCCCGCCGGACAGTCGGTAGAGCGCGCCGAATTCCGCCATGACGTTTCCCTGAACCCAGTAGCGGTATTCGAACCGCGGCGGGTCCGGATCTGCGGTCCATGAATGATCGGTCAACAGGGAATAGTAGCCGGGGCAGCCCTGGAAGTCGCCCGCCCGGATCTCCCCCTTCATGCCCATCCAGCCCTTGCCTTGGGCGCGGAGCCGCTCCTGGCGGAAGCGATGGATCGCGTGCAGACGCTCTTCCGCGTCAGCCGCCGTTTGAAACAAGCTGAGCCCGATGACCATCTGCGTGGGACCGCGGCTGGAGACGCACACCGCAGAGTACCCGGATTCCGGATGTCGCGCAAGATTCGGCGGGATCTGGCCCATCCGCTGCATCTCGGACCAGTAGTCGGCCGTCGGGGCCGGGTTGTCGCCCATCTTTTCAACTTTGTAATCCAGCTTCCGCACCGCCGTGGACAAGGCGGCGCCGGCGTTCTGCGTCCCGCCTCCCGCCTGGGCCGGCGCCACCGCCAGCGCCATCATCACACTCACAGCCAGCAGCCGGATCGAGCCGCTCATGGGATTGCCCTCCTGCGTCTTCGCAGTCCACCGCCGGGTTTGCGCCCAGCATCGGCCACAGCCGGTCACCTCACGCCGCCGTCCGGTGAAGAATGCGGCGAATCTTCGACACGGTGAAACATTACTCGCATTGTACACCAACGGCGGCGAAGCGCACCAGATCACGCCGTCTGTGCCGCCATTCCACAACGCCTGACTCACTGCCTTCGCCCCGGCGTTTATGGTATTCTCTTCTGGAAGTCATCTGGTGAGGTGGAGGCGGTGATGCGTCCATCACGGTTACTCGGGTGTTTGGTCAGTACCCTGCTGCCGGCTGCGTTGATCTGGACGGCGGCCGCCGGCGCGGGGGACCCGCCCAGCCTGCAGCGGGCGAAGGAGCTGTTCAAGGCGCGCCAATATGCCGAGTCTCTCGAGGCGTGCAACCAGGCCATCGCCGAAGATCCCGCCTACGCCGAAAGCTACCGCCAGCGCGCCCTGTGCCGCCAGCGCCTCGGCGATCTGCCCGGCGCCTTGGCCGATCTGGACCGGGCGATCGCCGTCGATCCCACCGACGCCACCAGCTGGAGCTCCCGTTCATCGCTCAAACGCCGGATGAAGGATGCCGCCGGCGCATGGGCCGACATCGAACGGGCGGCCGCGCTGGCACCGGACAATGCCCACATCCTCAACAACCGCGGTCTGCTGCGTTACGACCGAGGCGATTATCCGGGCGCCGTCGACGACTACACCCGCGCCCTCCGGGCTGATCCGCGCATGAGCGCGGCTTACAACAACCGCGGCCTGGCCAGGGAAAAACTGGGCGACCTGAAGGGGGCGCTCGCCGACTACACCCAGGCCGTCGAGTTCAATCCCCGCAACGCCGACGCGTTCTCCAACCGCGCCTATTGCCGCAACAGGATGGGTGACGCTACAGGCGCCCGGCAGGACTACGCGCAGGCCCTGGCCATCGAGCCCGGCCACGACTTTGCGACGAAGCAGCTGGCCAAGCTCGGCGGCGGGCCTGCCGGCGGCTCACGCCCGGACGCGGGCGCCCCGACCGGCCCGTCCACGGCCGGGGCCATTCCCCCATCCGGTACACCGGTCCGCTTGCCCACCCTGACATTCGAGGCGTCCGACCCCTGCGCCACAGCCGCCCAACCCCGCGACGGCATGCCGTGGCAGACGCCGGGCCGCCTGCCCACCATCACCCGGGCGCCGGGTAGTCTGCCCGCGGCGGCCGCCCTGCCCCCCTTCGCCGACTTCAACCGGATTTCCCAGACGCAGTACAACGGGGAGGTCTCCATGGCCATGGAGGGGATGCGGCTGCTCTACGGTCCGATGTCGCCGGAGGACGAGCAGCGTTTCCAGACCGCGTGGGCACCTCTGTTCGATCACCCGACGCCGGAGGCAGCGGAATACCTGCGCCGCCTCATCCCGCTGCTTGGCCAGTTCCTGGCCGGCCGGGAGGCGTTCATCCGGACGGCCGTGGCGGTGGAGGCGAGCCTCCGGGACGCTGCCGTGGGCGTGGCAGCCGGCACGCGCGACTGTTACCTGGATGCCATGGCCGTGGCCAGTCGGCAGGAGGAGGTGCTTCGATCCCAGCAGGCGGGCCTCGAGTACGTCGCCGCTCAGATCAAGGCGCTCGGCAATCCGCCCAATCCCTTGACCGCCAAGTGCGCGGCCCGCGAGCGCTACCGCCGGTCCTTCCCGCAAACGCCCTCCGGCCTGGACGGCGAATGGGTCAGTGACGGCGGGGCGCGGCTCTACTTCAAGACCGTGAAGCGGTACCCGGGCAACCTGGCGCTGGTGTACCAGTATTCGTTCGCTTTCGCCGACACGCTCGCGGCCGCCGGCGTGACCGCCGCCAAACCGGGCTGGGTGACCACCAGGGACGGCAAGCAGATCCTGGTGCCGGGGCTGGAGGACGCCCTTCGGCTGGTGGAAGAACAGCCCGACGGCGTGCTCCTGTCGTCCCCGCAGGAGCTCGGCGCCACCCTGGACGGCTTCTTCCCTGATGGCGAGCGTTTGCACTACGTGCGCTACGCCACTGGCCTGACGGACCGATGGACATTCTCCGGCACCACCTACTACCGCGCCCCCGCCGCCCACAGCGAGCCGCCCATGCTGCCCGGCCATACGTGGACCGCGCTCCTGGATGTGGCCACGCGCTACGAGTCGCAGCGGATCCAGCAGCTGCAGCGGGCCAAACAGGAGTATGCCGCCCAGGTTCAAGAACTGCTTGCCTGTGATCCGGAGAACCTCCCCGCACCGCCTCCCGTGCGGAACCCGTGGGACGAGGGCCCGTACAAGGCGGACGATCCCCGCTCCAAACAGCCGACCGACTCGACGGCGGAATCGACGGCCGTTACAAGAACGAAGACGACCACCCGGAGCCCGGTATCGTCCCTTGAAACCGTGGATGCCGCCACCGTCGAGGCGACGGTAGCCTTCCACGAGGCGATGATCGAGCTGCTGAGCCGGAACCTCCAGAAGGAGCAAACAGAGCTGGAACGTGAGCCGGATCCGGCACGCCGAAAAACCCTGGCCTTCCGGATGATCCAGCTCCAGTCCGACATCCAGGCCGAACAGGACCTGATCGCCTCGTACAGGACGGGCAAAGTGGTGCACACCCGGTCCGCGTTCGACGAGTACGCGTCCGACAAGTTCATCCATCAGGTCCGCGAGGAGGCGGCCCGCGCCGACGCCACCCGCCGGATCGCCGCGCTGGTGGAGCAGCAGGTCGGCCAGCTTCCGGAGGAACACCGGCGGGCCACCCGCGAGCGGGTCTGGAAACTGCTGGACGCGAAGACGGTCGCCAGCGGCGACGTGGAGAAAGTGCTCCAGGTGGCCGGCGCCCTGGACACCATGCTTCAGGGGTACGCGTTGGGCCGGGAGGCGGCCCAGGAGGAGAAGGCCGTCGCCAAAGCGGAACGCGACTTCTACATCAACATGGCGGTCATGGCGGCGGGGGCGGTGACCATCGGCGTCGGCTGCGAAGCCCTGGCCCAGGCGTACGGCGCCGAAGCGGCCATCACCCAGTGGGGCCCGCACATCCTGGGTTCCATCTACGGTGGCACCACCGGTCTGGTCATGGGCGGCCCCACCGAAGGCGCCTACCAGGCCATCGCCTGGTCGTCGCCCGTGGGCTTGCTGGCCACCCAGTTCTTCGACGGTTACCGTCGCGAGCCGGCGGACGCCAAGTCCACTTCTTGGGAGGACCGGGTCTGGGCCGGCGCCCGACAGGCGGGAGCCGCCTACCTCATGGGCAAGGCTGCCCAGATCGGGACCGGCCTCTTCGTCAAGGGCGCCCTGAGCTACTACGGTCCGGACAGCACCCTGTTCAAGCCGGTGCTGGGCCCCGGCCGGAACGTGAAGCTCGCCTTCGACGCCGCCCGCATGCAGCAGGACGTCGATGACGCAAAGGCGCTCATCGGCTTCTTCCAGGAAAAGCAGGCGGCCATGGCCCGGTTGCGGGCGCAGCTGCCGGCCGGCTCGCCCCAACTGGCTCAGGCGGAGCAAGAGCTCGGCCGCCTGGCCGCGTCGCTCAACTCCTCGTATCACTGCAAGCTGCTCATGAAGTACCACGCCCACCCCGCGGTGCGGAGCCTGTTCACCCGGCTGGTGGACCAGTCGTACGCCGAGGCGATGCCTGAGATGCTCCGGCTCCTCAAGGCCCAGGGCTACGACGTCAGCAACCTCCGCTTCAAGCCCATGCGCAACGCCTCCAGCGCCGGCACGTCCAGCATGGACCTGGACCTGGCCCTCATGGAGACGCCCAACCTGGTGATCACCAAGAACGGCAAGCCCGTCTCCATCGCCCAGTTCCAGCAGGACGGGCAGCGGGCGCTCAACGAGGCGTACCACGGCGTCACCGGCTTCAGCGCCACCCGCTCGGAAGTGAACCTGACCACCAGCGCCCACGCCGAATCGTTCGCCTCCAAGCGCCTGCTCAAAGCCAAGGTGAACTTCGACCAGCTCACCGCGGAGGAAGTGGAAAGCATCGGCAAGGTGCTGGGGGTGAAGCACGACAAGATCGAGGGCGACCCGGTGCTCGGCGAAATCGCCAAGCTGCAGGCGCAGAGTCGGGAATCGGCCAAGGAGATCGACAACATGCTGTTGCCGCAGCTCCAGCAGAAGCTCTCCAAGGCGCCCGCCGGGAGCCGTGAGGCCCAGCAGGCCCAGGCCGACCTGCACTACTGGCAGGACATGTCGCGCAATTTCAAGCAGGCGGCCACCCGGGAGACCAACCCGTACGCCATCCTCCAACTGGACCGGACCGTGCGCCAGCAGACGGGGGGCAAGGGTTTTCAGGAAGTGAACCGGGACCTGGCCCGGATGTTCCGGCGGTGATGTGCCGGGCGATTCGGCGGTTTCCGCGCGCAACAACCCGGCGCTTCAGACCAAGTGGCGGGCTGATGCCGGCCAGCCGGGCTGGGCGGGATCCTCAGCGAGCACGTCCGCCAGCGTCTCCAGCAGGCGCGCCGCGGCGGCGGAGTCGAACGTCATGGGCGGGCGGATCTTGAGCACGTTGTCGTGAGGTCCTTCGGTACCCACCAGCACGCGCCGTTCGCGGAGCCGATTCTTCACGTAGGCCGCCTGGGCGGTGGCCGGCGCCCTCGAGTCGCGGTCGACGACCAGATCCACGCCGATGAAGAGGCCCGTCCCGCGCACATCGCCGATGAGCGGGAACTCCCCGGCCAGGTCGGCGAGGCCAGCGAGCAACTCCGCCCCCACCCGTGCCGCATGGGCCTGGAGCCCCTCTTCCTCGAGGACCTGCTGGACGGCGATCCCCACGGCGCACGACACGGTGCTCCCGCCGAACGTGCTGAAAAACTCGGGGCCGGCAGCGAATGACCGGGCGATCGTCGGCGTCGTCACCACGGCCGCCAGCGGATAGCCGTTGCCCATGGGCTTTCCCAACACGAGGATATCCGGCACCACGCCCAGGTACTCGAAACCCCAAAACGTGCCGCCCAACCGCCCCAACGCCGTCTGGACGTCATCGGCGATACAGACGCCGCCGGCGGCCCGGACGTCGCGGTACACCGCCTCCGCGAATCCCGGCGGCGGGACGATCTGGCCGCCGACGCTGGGAAGGCACTCGGCGATGTAGCCGGCGACGCGCCGCCCAGTCCCCTGCACCACCGCCAGCACGGCCTGTACGTCGGCGGCGTAGCGGGCGCCGGCCTCATGGTCGCCGGCCCGATGGGGACCACGATACGTGTCGGGAACCGGGGTGATGTGCACCCACTCCTCGGCCCCGCCGCCGCCCGGCCGTTTGAACTTGTACGGGCTGATGGCCATGGCCCCGGTGGTGTGCCCGTGGTAGGCGTGGTCCATCACCAGCATGTCACGGGCGCCGGTGTGGATCCGGGCCAGTCGCAGCGCCAGTTCGTTGGCCTCGGAGCCGGAGTTGACGAAGAAGCAGACCGACAGCGGTTCGGGAAGCTTCGCCGTCAGGCGCTCCGCCAATTCGGCCAGGCCATCGTACAAGTAGCGGGTGTTGGTGTTGAGGAGCCGGAGCTGGCGCTCGGCGGCCGCCACGACCTTCGGGTGACAGTGCCCCACGTGGGGAACGTTGTTGTAGGCGTCGAGGTAGGCGCGCCCCTCGGCGTCGTACAGGAAGTGCCGCCAGCCGCGCACCGGCCGAAACGGCTCCGCGTAGCTCAACCGGAGATTGGGAGCGAAGCGCGCGGCGCGGCGTGACTGCAGTGCGTCGGGGGATGTGTCCATCCACGCGATGGCCGCATCGGGCAGGTTCAGCAGGGGCGCCGGATTGGGGTACAGCACGGCGCAGGCATCGAAGTCGTCCGGGTCGGCCACACCGTCGGGCGTCTCCCCCCATGGCTCCTCGCCTGCCGCCAGAAGTTGGAGGTGGAGATGGGGCGGCCAGTCGCCGTTCTCCGGCCGGCCGCCCAGGGTGGCGAACACCTCCCCCGCGTTGATGCACCGGCCGATCTCCAGATCCGTGAAGACAGGCCGGGCCAGATGGCCATAGAAAGTCGCGAACGGGTCGCCGTCATTCGTGCGGTGCCGCAGCAGCACCCACCCACCGTAATCGAACCGGTCCGAAGACCAGCCCGCCGCCGCCACCTCGCCCGCGAGCGGCGCGCGCACCGGCGTGCCCGCAGGCGCGAACAGATCCACGCCCAGATGGCGCGTCCGGCGGGGCGCCACCGGATCGTCACCGCCGCCGAACGCCGGAGCTGAGTAGATGGGTCGCGGCTCGCCCCAGCGGCCGATGCCCACTCGATTCCCGCCGGCGCCCACCTGCGCGTCGATGCGCCCGGCACATTCCGCCGGATCGAATCCGTCGAGGCGGCTCCCGCCGACGGTTGAAGCGAAGGAGAGGTCCAGCACCCGCCCCGCCGCGGCGGACCGGTCCGACCCAAGCACCTCGGCGAACGTCCCCGACCGTTCGCGGAGCCAGGCACCCACGCGCGCCGCGCCCGGGTGCGCCGCCAGCCCGCAGGCGGCGCGCCAGCGGGCCTCGACCCGCCGGGGATCGCCATCGCACAGCCGTTCCAGCAGACGCCAGGCCGGCGCCTCGCTGACGGTGAGGTACGGGTCATCGGGGCGCTCGCGCGCCACCACTGCGGCGTTGACGACGCTCACCGCCAACCGGGTGAGTACCAGGGGGAACAACAGCGCCAGCTCGTCATCAGTGAATGGAAAAACCCGGTGGTAGCCGGCGATCAGGCCCGCGGCCGCCGCCAGCGGATGCTCCTCGCCCATCATGGCGTAGGCCGCGGCCACGGCCACCTCACCCGCCACCACGGAGCGGCACATGTCGCCGAAGTCCACGATGCCGGAGAGCTGCTGACGGCCCTGCTCGTCGTAATCCACCAGCAGGTTGTGATCGTTGGCGTCGCCGAAAATGGCGCCGCGGCGCAGGCCCCCGAGCCGCGGGGCGACCTGAACGGTGAATCGGTCCATAACGCGCGTCAGCCGATCCCGCCGCCTCGGGTCATCGACCCGCTTCAGATGCGGCAGGATCCAGTCTGCCTGACACAGATTCCACTTGAGCGCCCGATCCAGCGCCGGATGCTCGAACCCCGCCAACGCCGCGTCCAGACGACCCAGCGCTTCGCCGATCTGCTCCAGCAGTGCCGGTGTGTGCGGGCGCACCGCCGCCATCATCCGGCCGGGAAGGAAGGTCAAGAGCCAGGCCAGGCGCTCTCCGCCGGCGTCTGCCAGGAGAGTCGTGGACGCGCCCGCGCGCGTCGGCACCACGCGTTGGAGCGGCAGCTCCGGCGCCCGCTCAGCCAGTCGCGCCAGCGCCCGGCACTGCATGTCCACAAACGCCGGATCGCAGCCGGATCGCATGATTTTGAGGAGGTAGCTCTCCGCCTCGGCGTCCACGCGGATGTTCAGGTCGTACTCGCCCGGCAGCAGCCGGCAGGTTCCGGCGATTTCATATTCCTCGCGAAGCAGCCGGTTCACCGTCTCGCGATGGGTCATGAACCACTCGTTGCCGGTGATCATAATGTCACTCCGCTCCTGTCGAGTCAGGCCGCACCGCCGCGGTCACGAACCGGTTCCCTTCAGCGCGAAGTCCACCGCCGCGCGGGCGTGGATCGTCGTCGTGTCAAACAGGGGGATGCGGCCCTGATCCTGTGTCACAAGCAGGGGGATCTCCGTGCAACCGAGGATGATGCCCTGAGCCCCACGACTCGCGAGGGTGTCGATCACCCGCCAATAAGCACGTCGGGATTCCGGATCGATGATGCCCCGGCTCAACTCGTCCATGATGACCCGATGCACCAGCGCCCGGTCGTCGGCGTCCGGGACCAGCGCGGTGATGCCGTGCGGCTCCCGCAACCGGTCCCGGTAGAAGGGCTCCTCCATCGTGAAGCGCGTCCCCAACAGCCCGACCGTGTCGCGGCCCGCCTGCCGGATTTCCCGGGCGGTCGCGTCCACGATGTGCAGGATGGGAATCCGGATCGCCTGCCCGATGGGTTCGGCAAACTTGTGCATGGTGTTGGTGCACAGCACCAGAAAGTCGGCGCCGCCGCGCTCGATCGCCTGAGCGGTTTCGATCATCACCGCCATCACCCGATCCCACTCTCCCCGCTCCATGTGGGGCTGAACCTCCCCGAAGTCCACCGACACCATCACGCTGGCGGCCGAGTGGTGGCCGCCCAGCCGTTCCCTGGCCATTTCGTTGATCAGCTTGTAGTACACGAGCGACGACTCGCAGGTCATGCCGCCCAGCAGGCCGATCGTCTTCATGCGCATGCTCCCGGTGAAACAATGTCATCGGCCATCCGTGCACCCGGCTCCCCGCTCCCTGTCCGGCAGTCGCGGAGCCACGTGTCTGCAAACAGCACACAGCCGGTGCAGCCGGCCAGGATCCCATTGGAACAGGATCAGAAGGTGTTCCCCAGACCCTAACACGGATAGTGCTCCGGGACATTGTACGTCCGGGGACCGTCGCCTTCAAGCGGCTGTCCGTTGAAGACGGTTTGGATCCGATTCAAGCAGGGCCTAGGTCGCGTCATGAAAACAGAATCGCCCGATGACCGCCACGCGCGGGCATCCAAGGATCGCGGGGTATCAGCGACGGGCAGACGGCAGCAACTCGGCGAGGACGGTCGCTGCCCGGCACGCGCCGTCGGTGGGGATGGGCGGGTACAGGTTGGGCGTGGTCATCTCCGACACGATGAGCTCGGCCAGCGTGTCCGGCGTCGTGCCCGGGTAGTTGAGCCGGTAGCCGGCTTCGTGCCGGTCCAGGCGGTGGGTGACATGGGGCTGCTGCTCGAAGTGCTCATCGGGTGGGAAGTAGATGAACGGCCGCCGCAGCGCCGCGAGCTCCAGCATGGTGGCGCCTCCGCCCGGCACGACAGCCAGGTCGCCGGCGGCGAAGTGCTCGTACAGCCGGTCCGACAACTGACCGGATGGGCGATCCGCCGATCTGTTGTTTTGGATCGCTCTCATTGACGTCCACTGGATGGCATTTCTGCGCAAAGCCATGGCCGGCAACGCGGATCCATTGACGATGTGGGACCGGACCGCCTATAATCCCACCACCTGAACCAGCTGAACGTCGGTTCACGTTCAGAAGGAGGACACATGCCGTCACACGCCGGCGCCCGCCCCAAGCGGTGGGGATGCGGGTGCGCTCTGCTGGCGGTGGTTCTCGTCGCTGTGTCGAACGGCAGCGTCCCGACGCCGTCCCATTACGGCCTCATCCCTCCCGGCGTCGCGGAGGCGGACGTGGTGGGCCAGGCCGCCCGAATCGCCCCCACCCCTGTCCAACTCGCCTGGCAGGAGCGGGAGTTCATCGCCTTCGCCCACTTCGGCATGAACACCTTCACCGACGTCGAGTGGGGCACCGGCCGGGAGGATCCCGCCCGTTTCAACCCGACGGATTTCGACGCTCGTCAATGGGCCCGGGTGCTTCGCGACACCGGCATGCGGCTGCTGATCCTCACCGCCAAGCACCATGACGGCTTCTGCCTGTGGCCCACCGACACCACGACGCACAGCGTCCGGAGCAGCCCGTGGCGCGGCGGCCGGGGCGACGTGGTGGGCGAGGTGGCGGCCGCCTGCCGCGAGGCCGGCCTGGCGTTCGGGATCTACGTGTCGCCATGGGACCGGCACGAGCCGTCCTATGGCGATTCGCCCCGCTACAACGCATTCTTCCGCGCCCAGCTCCGCGAACTCCTCAGCCGGTACGGCGAAATCGCCGAGGTCTGGTTCGACGGCGCCTGCGGGGAGGGGCCCGATGGACGGCGGCAGACATACGACTGGCCGTCATACTACGCCGTGGTCCGCGAGCTGCAGCCGCAAGCGGTCATCTTCGGCATGGGCCCGGACGTCCGCTGGGTGGGGACAGAGACGGGCGTCGGAAGGGAGACGGAATGGAGCGTGATCCCCGATCGACTGGATCTCGGCCGACTTGCCGGTGCGACGGCACACCCGGTGGACGCGGCGTTCATTCCCGGCGATCTGACCGACGCCGACCTCGGCAGCCGGGCCCGGTTGCGCACCGCCGCATCCCTGCTCTGGTACCCGGCGGAGGCGGATGTCTCCATCCGACCCGGCTGGTTTTTTCATCCGGCAGAAAACAGCCGCGTGAAGACGCCGGCTGAGCTGCTGGACATCTACTTCAGCTCCGTGGGCCGCAACGCCGTGCTGCTCGTGAACGTCCCGCCCGACCGGCGTGGGCGCATCCACGACGCGGATATCCGGAGCCTGCACAGGTTGCGGCGTCTGCTGGACGACACGTTCCGCGACAATCGCCTGGCCGGTGCCTTCGCGTCTGCCCCGGCGGCCCCGGGGCACGGCGCGGCGAATGTCCTGGACGCTGATCCGGCGACGTACTGGAGCCCGTCCGAAGACGCGACCTCGACCGTTCTGGAATTCGAACTGACCGAGGCACGCACGTTCGATGTGGCGATGGTTCGGGAGCACATCCGCCTGGGCCAGCGGGTGGAAGCCTTCCGGCTCGAGTGGCGGAACGACCGCGGCGCCTGGCGGGAATTCGCCCGGGGAGCCACCGTCGGCTACCAGCGCCTGCTCCGATTCGCGCCGGTCAGGGCCCGGACCGTGCGCCTGGTGATTGAATCGTCGCGCGCCCGCCCCGCCATTTCCGCAGTGGGGCTGTTCACGCTGGCGAAATAGGACGTTCGAGAAGGGCTTTCGCACCGCCCGCTCCCACTCGCGGTACCTCTGGTATGCTCGCCGGCGGATCGTGTCGGACAACTCGGGGGGCGGGACTCATTCCCGGACATCGGACTTCGGACTTTGGACATCGAACCTGGAACCTGAGTTCGGGGCCCTGGATCACAGCAACCAGACCGTGTACCCATTTATCATTCATCGTCCCCCCCAACCACCCGATGAAGAATGACCCGTGCAAGATGATCAAGGAATGCCGCCTTGCCCCATTCACCTTTTTCTCGTCTCCAGATGCTGCTTCAGTCGCTCCAGAAACACCACCTGCGCCGGATGCATCTTCAGCCGCGCTTCTTCCAGTGAGAACCAGCCGGCCCGGTCCACCTCGGGGTATTCATGTATCCGGCCGGAGCCGCGGGGCCACTCGAAGGTGAAGGTGTTGCTTCGCAGCGTCGCCGGGTTGAAGTCCCCCTCGAACGCCCAGGCGCGGACCACCTTGCCGCTGGACAACGTCGCCTCGCCTACGGGGATGAACGCGTCCTCCGGCTCTCGAGCGGCCGCCTGCCCTACCCCCCCCGGTCCAGCCGTCGGATTCGCCGGATCCGCGGTGACCGGCAGCGGCCAACTCGTCTCTTCCCGAAATTCGCGGCACGCGGCGGCGAAGGCGTCCTCATCCAGCGCGTGTTCGCCCTTGGGTATGGACCAGGCGCCATCCTCTTTGTCCCGCCAGTAGGGTCCACCGGGGTGCACGAGCAGCACCTCCAGCCGGTCCTCCCGGCGCCGGTAAGCCAGCAGACCCGCGCTTCGTTTCGCCATCCGCGCCTCGCCGGTCCTTATTCCGTCTTGCCCAGCCGCACCAGATACCGGGGGATCTCCCGGCAGAAGCGGACATACTCCTCGCCGAACTGCCGGCGCAGGTGCTCCTCTTCGGTGAGGATCATCCAGTGCGTGACGATGCCCCACAGGGCGATCCAGCCGCATGCATAGAGCGACGGCCACTGCAGCGACGAGCCGATGATCAGCAGGTAACCGCCGATGATCTGCGGGTTGCGGGTCAGCCGGTACGGCCCGCCGCGCACCAATCCCACGACTCCGAGTCCGAAGGCCCGGCGCAGTCCGAACCACGCCAGGGTGCCGAACGCGACGATGAAACCCAGGACGATGACCACGACACCCGCCGTGGCCAACGGGCGTCCCGCCGGGGTTTCCAGAATCCAGAACCCCTGCCACTGTGTCGGATTGTAGAGGAACGGAAACGCGATCACGCCCAGGATCACCAGAAATTGGAGGCAAGCGGCGACTCGGGTGAGGCGTCCATGCCGCTCGTAGACCCGCCGGCTGACCCGCCGGAACACCAGGTAGGCGGCGAGAATCAACCCGACGGCGCCCGCGACGAACAGCAGCCAGTTCGTTTCACTCAATCCTGCCGAATTCATCTACCCGCTCCAACTCAGGATTCCAATCGCCGGATCCGAATCTCCTCCTCGGCTCCAGCTCTCCCGATTCACCGATTCACCCACTCACCGATTCACCGTCGTTCCATCTCCGCCTCGTACAGGTCGGCGATTTTCAACAGATGGGCATCCAAAGCGCCGGCGATTTCGCCCCAGCCCACCCAGGCGGCAAACAGCGGCGGGAACACCGGCTCCGCCGCGACGGCTCGCGACAGGGACATCCCCCGCGCCACGGCCAGGTACACGCGGCGGAACGCCTGATCCGTCGAGCGGTCGCCGGAGCAGGAAGCGGTCGCGTCCAACGCCTCCTCGATCGGCGCCCCCAAGCCCAACAGCGTGCCCAACACCCGGGTGGCGTGCGTCAGCGCCGCCCGGCGGCGGTCGGGTCCGCCGCGCAGCAGCGGCGCCCGCCGCCGGCACAAGCGGATGCGCTCGCAGGCGGCGAGCCGCTCCAGCGCATCGCCCAAGACGCCGACCGCCGCTCCGGCAGCGATCCCCACCGCCAGCCAGGGGGCCAGGCCGGCGCGAACCAGCCGCTTGGGTGTCAGGCGGATGGACTCTCCCCCAATGGCGTGGCGGATGGACTGGATGCTTGCGGCCATCCGGGGCAGTTCGCCCTCGAGCAGTGCGAGGGCGGCGTCGACCGCCAGGCCCATCCGGCATGCGGCCGCCCAGCCCGCCAGAAAGCAGCAGTCGTCGGCTTGCACCGTGTCCGGCAACTCCCCGTACAGCGTGTGCAACCCTGCCACTGCCGACAGCGCCGCAGCTCGATCCAAGCCGGTTTCGCCCGCATCGAGGATGGCGGCATCCAGCGCGGACAATCCGCGGCCGGCCAGCAAACGGGAGAACGACTGGTTGGACACGCCGAATACCCGCAGGGCGATGCGGCCCGGGTCCAACGCCCAGCGGCTGAGAAACGCCGCCTTGCGGACGCTGCCGACCGACGTGGCCTCGTCGGGGTACGACAGGATGTCGGCCAGGTCCGAAAGACCGTCGTCCAGTCGGCCCGCCGTCTCCGCCATGTCCAGCGCGTCCAGGTGCCACTCGTCGAACAGACCGGTCCGGGCCAGCAGATCCGTCAGGCGGTACCCGCGGTCCGCCGGCGGCCGGGCCAGGGCTTCCCGGACGCGGGGTGACACATCATCCTCTCCGGCAAGCAGTTCCAGAATGGTGATCACGGGCACCCCGCACCGGAACAGAGCGGCGAATTTCCGCACGAAGACCGCGGCGCAGATCCGCCGCTCCCTGGCCGCGCCGCGTGCGCCGAGGCGCAATGTCAACTCGGCCTCGTAGCAGGCGCCCATTTCGCGGAGGATCGTGGTGAACGTGCTCGACAGACTGCCGAGGTTGAGGACTTGCCACAGGAGCGGCGGCGGCAGCGGCTCGCGGCAGCGAGCCAGACTGCCGGTGATCTCGATGGCCTGGCGGGCGGCCAACAGGCTGCTGCGGATGGATGCGTCGGCAACGGACGCGGCGATGATCGAAAATGCTTCCACGACAGGAACCCCTGCATCCACGAGCAGGGCCAGGCGGGCACAGTAGCGGGCGATCGCCGCCAGCCGCATCAGCCGCCGGCGTGTCCCCGGCAGTTGCCAGCTGCGTTCGAGGCGGTGCTCCACGGCGGCGGCCCGGGCCAATTCGGCGGCGCCTCCGGCCAGACAGCCGTCCAGATTGCCGCTGAATTCGCCCGCTTCAACCAGGGCGATGAAAAACGCGGGGAAGCGCTCCGGATGTCGTCGCAGCGCGCCGGCCAGCGGCTCGCCTGCGGCCAGCCGCACCGCCAGATCCCGCGCGACGGCATCGGCCGGATCGTCGCGCGCCAGCACGGCGGCGACCTCGGCCACCGGAACCCCGGCGGTCATGCAGACGGCCAGGCGGCGACTGTACGTGACCTCATTCACGGCCGACTCCCCAACCACCACACATTGCGGGTTGCGATGTCCCCGTTGAGCCCACCGGCGTCCTCAATCGAAAGCTGGCCCCATTATACCGAAATGTCCTCGCACCGGACGGGACATCTTGATTCGTTAAGATTCTTGCCCGGAACACCATCGGTTTGATCGCCCGCCGTCGGGGCGCAGTCCGACCTGGCCAACCACCGCGCGCCAACCCGGCCCGTTGACACGATCCCCAACTCGATCGGTTTCAAAACGAACAACCCGGGGCTGAGCCCGGGTTGTTGCCTTCAATTCGATTGTGGGATTATCGGATCCGATCAGTTACTTGATAGCCTTGAACACCTTGGTGATCCGCTTCAGGACGTCGGCCATCTCACCGCGGGTGATCACCAGCGGCGGAGCGAAGCGAATGATGTTGCCGTGAGTCTGCTTGGCCAACACGCCGGCGTCACGGAGCGCCAGGCACACGTTCCACGCCTCAAAGCCCTTTTCGAACACCACCGCGTTGAGCAGGCCCTTGCCGCGCACCTGCACCATCTTGGGGCATTTCACCTTGGCGATCTCGCGCCGGAAATACTCGCCCATCTTGCGGGCGTTGTCGGCCAGCTTCTCGTCATCCAGCACGTCCAGCGCGGCCATGCCCACGGCCGCGGCCAGCGGATTGCCGCCGAAGGTGGAACCGTGGCTGCCGGGCGTGAATACGCCCATCACGTCGTGGTCAGCGACCACGGCCGACACCGGGAACAGGCCGCCGCCCAGGGCCTTGCCCAGGGTCATGGCGTCGGGCCGCACGTCCTCGTGATCCACGGCGAACTTGCGGCCGGTGCGGCAGAAACCCGTCTGGATTTCGTCGGCGATGAAGAGCACGTTGTGGCGGGTGCAGATCTCGCGCACGGCCCGCAGGTACCCGTCCGCCGGCACGAAGACGCCGGCCTCGCCCTGGATCGGCTCCAGCAGCACGGCGCAGGTGTTGGGCGTGATGGCCGCCTCGATGGCTTCGGGCGAGTTGTACTTCACCACCTTGAAGCCGGGGGTGTACGGGCCGTAGTTGATCCGGGCATCGGGATCGGTGGAGTAGGAGATGATGGCGATGGTGCGGCCGTGGAAATTCTCCTCGGCGACGATGATCTCCTGCCGGCCGTTCTCGATTCCCTTCTTCTCGACGCCCCAGCGGCGGGCCATCTTCATCGCGGTCTCGACGGCCTCGGCGCCGGTGTTCATGGGCAGGGCCATCTCATAGCCGGTGTACTCGCAGAGCCGCTTCAAGAACCGGCCCATCATGTCGTTGTGGAAAGCGCGCGACGTGAGGGTGCAGCGCTTCGTCTGATCCACCATCGCCTTGACGATGCGGGGGTGCCGGTGGCCCTGGTTCACCGCGGAGTAGGCCGACAGGCAGTCGAAGTACGCGCGTCCTTCCGGATCCCAGACCTTGACGCCCTTGGCCTTGGCAATGACCACAGGCAGCGGGTGGTAGTTGTGGGCGCCGTACTTCTCGTCCAGCGCGATGATCTCCTCGGTGCTCAGGCGCTTGTTCGACTTGGCCATGGTCTCTCTCCTTTTGTGTCGGCGCGGCGTGCAATGATCCGGCCGTATGGTGCAATCAATATATCTGAATTCTACAATTATTGCAAGACTTGCACCAATATCATAATAATTCAAGGCACGGATGAATCATCTGTATGTACGTCACGTCAGTTTGTTCTGTTTCAGCGCATGCGGATAACGGACCCGATATGAATCCTGCCAGTCCAATACCGTAGATGATCAATTTTGATCGTTTTGGATTGTTTAAACGATATATATCAAAATATTTGAATAAATGATTTATCTAAAATAATTTATTTATCGTATTTTATTGAATATTCATGAATCTAATCAGTCTAAGATCTTGGGTGAAGCCTTATATGCAATTCAATGAAAAGAATGACTATCGGTGTGATGTTGCCGGTCAGATCGCGCCGTCGCTAGTAGAAGACGGTTCGGGTGCGGTGGCGGGGCTTCACCTGCTTGAAGTAAGGCCGCTGCCCGCGGTTCCAGAGGCGGTAGTCCACGTCCATTGCGGTCCACGCCAGGCCCTGCCGATTCGCCGCTGCGACGATCCATTCCGCCGCCGTGACTGCGGCGGCGCGCAGTTCCACCTCCTCGGCCGAACCGGCGGAGATCAACTCGCCGCGGTCGATGCGCATCGCGAGTCCAGGCGTGTAGTTCAGGATGCCGTCCACCCTCAAGACATGGGGCACCAAATTGTCGGCAAAGATCGTCAGATCCGCCAGGTCCTCAAAACGTCCCCAGCCGGCGCCCCCGAAGGCGAGCGCCAAATCGGCCGCGGCCAGCTGGGCCCGCTTGTAGAACGCCACCGGCTCGCCGGCGTGGGTCTGGACGTCCTGAAAGTACGGCATCTCAGCCAGCCGCCCGATCAGCCTGGCCGCGGACCCGGCCGCCGCCTCGATCAGCGCGGTGCAGGAACCGTCATAGCGGGCGGCGAGCAGCGCTCCCAGATCATTGAGCGCTTGGGCGAAGCGCGCCATCAGTTCGCCGACGACAGGATGCCCCGCATCCTGTCCGAACAGCTCACCACACCCCTCGGCGGTGATGGCCGCCAGTTCGTCCGCCGCCAACGGCCCCCGACTCCGAAATCGATCAGCTAGAGCGGAGGCCACGGTGAAATAGCCCGACAGGCCGGGGCGCTTGCGCAGGAACGGGAAATAGCCGGAGCCGAAGTTGATGGCGTCCAGCGTGAGAAAGAACGCGGCGGTGTTGGCGCCGTCGTCCAAGTGATGGCAGGCGGGGTCGTGCCCCGGCGTCGTCGGATCCGCTGCCGCCAGCTCCCGGACATAAGCCTCGATCGCCGGCGCATGGATCCGGACGTGCACCGCGCGATCCATGACCGCGCGGCACGATCGCCGGACAAAATCTGACGGGTTGATCGTATCCACGGATGCGTGATCCCCTGCCCCGGGCGGCCCGTCCCGACTCACGGCGCGGGCGCGGCCGGGATGGCGACGGTCAGGTCCAGAACCAGCCGGTAGCCGTCAGCGTTGTGGCGCCAGATGTGTAGATAGCTGTGCTGCAGGGCCGGCCGCGCATCACCCGCAGCGGTTCGAGTCTCGAGGATTCCGAAGCTGTATCCCAGGCTGCCGTCCGCGGAAACGGCCTGCCCCTCGGCGCGCCAACTCCAAGCAGCCGGCGCCGCAGGCAGCAGGGCCAGCGACTTGTCCCGGCCGATCACGGGCAGCGTGCGGTCGCGATAGAATCGCAGATCGGCGGAGGCCAGCTGGCGGAACGCGGCCGCGGGGCCGCTCCCGGCCGCCAACCGGGACATCTCCGCATCCAGGCCGGAAAACGGGATCTCATCCGGATGAACCGGCTGGCCGGATCCGGCGACCGTCACGGCATCCGGCAGATGGTCTGCCCGCCCGTGGCGGATGCCGGCATCCAGGATGACCGTCCATCGGCCCTCCGCCTCTTTCCGCCAGATGGACACGTAGTGCCCCCACCCGGCGGGGTCCGGATCCTGCCGCCGGTTTTTCAAATACCACGGTCCGGTGGTGTAGCCCATGTCCCCCGACGCGGACGTTTCCGCAAAGACGGGACGCCAGGCGAGCAGGGCCGTCGCATCCGCCGGCATCTGCTCATAGGCCGGCCGTCCCGGCACCGGCCGGGGCCGGAACACCACCCCCTCGGGTGCCAAGAACGACAGAAAGGCCGCGCGGATCCCGTCCTCGTCCGCGGCCCGGGCGAACGCCCGCTCCGACGCGACCAGTTCCCGGAGCGCGGCGGGCCACCCGTCCGCGCCGGCGGCGGTCCAGGCGACACCGCCGGCGACGACCAGCAGGCCGACGAGTAGCAGGCCGGTTGCATGCATACCTTTCTCCCGTTGGGGCAGGTCGAGCACTGGGGACCCGTTCGACAACGGTCATCCGATCAACATCCGGAGCGGGCCGGCAACCGGCCGCAGGGGTCGGCTGTCCGCCCGGATCAGCGGCGGGTCAGATCACGCCGTCCGCCTTGAGCGACTGCAGGTCAGAGGTCGAGTAACCGATTTGGCCCAGGATCTCCGCGTTGTGCTCCCCGAGGAGCGGCGGCGGCGCTTCCACGTTGCCCGTGGCGCCGGAGAACTTGGCCGTGTGATTGAAGAGCGGGATCTCGCCGATGCCCTCGGCGCGGATCTTCGTGAAAGCCTGTCGATGCTCGATTTGCGGCGCCTGCAGGGCTTCCGCCAGCGTGGGGATGGCGCCCGAGGGCACGTCGTTCTGGTTCAGCAACTCCACCCAGTAGCCGGTGGGCTGGGTGACCAGCCGCGCCTCGAGCAGCGGCGTCAGCGCCCGGCGGTTGGCCTTGCGCGCGTCCCGCTCCTTGAAGCGGGGATCTTCTTTGAGCTCCGGCACGCCCAGCAGGTCCGCGACGTTCTCCCACTGCTCCTGCTTGTTGGCGGCGATGTTGATGAAGCCGTCCTTCGTCTTGAACGTGCCCGAGGGCGCGGCGGTGAAGTTGTCGTTGCCCATGAGCACCGGCTGCTGGCCGCCGATCATGAGGTTGGCCACCACCCAGCCCATGAGCGGCATGATGGAGTCGAGCAGGGCGATGTCGATGAACTGCCCCCGGCCGGTGCGTTCCCGGGAAAAGAGCGCCGCCATGATCGCGAATGCGGCGTTGAGGCCGCCCACGGTGTCGCAGACCGGGAAGCCGCAGCGCAGCGGGTTGAGCCGCTCGTCGCCGTTGATGGCCATCACGCCGCTCAGGCCCTGAATGATCTGGTCGTAGGCGGGCTTGTAGGCGTCCGGGCCGGTGTGGCCGAAACCGGAGATGGCGCAGAAGACCAGCCGCGGATTGATCTGGCTCAGGACCTCGTAGCCGACACCGAGCCGGTCCATGACGTCTGGGCGGAAGTTCTCCACCACCACGTCGGCGGTCTTGACCAGCTCCTTGAAGATCTCCTTGGCCTTGGGTTGCTTCAGGTTCAAAGTCAGCGATTTCTTGTTGGCGTTCTGCGCCAGGTAGCTCGTCCCCATCAGTTTCTTGTTGTAGTCGGGCACGCAGCCCAGCTTGCGGGCCAGGTCGCCGTCTTTCGGATTTTCGATCTTGATGACTTCCGCGCCGAGCAGCGCCAGCTGCAGGGTGCAGAACGGCCCGGACAGGACGTTGGTCAGGTCCAGGACGCGGATTCCCTCGAGAAGCTTCATGATGCGCACCTCACGGATATTTTAATGTTTGATGGGGCCCGATTTGTACACGAAGCCCGGCAGTTCCCGGTTGAAGAAGGCGCTGACGTCCTTGGCCAGGCCGATGAGCCGCGCCAGGTCCACGTCCGGCCGCTGGCCGAGCTGCTGAAGCATGTGCACCAAATCCTCGGTGCAGACGTTGCCGGCCGGCAGCTTGGTGAACGGGCATCCGCCCAGTCCGCCGAACGCCGATTCCAGATAAGTCACCCCGGCCCGCATGGCCGCCATGCAATTGGCCAGGCCCATGCCGTATGTGTTATGGAAATGTGCCGCCATCTGGACGCCGGCGCCCATGGCCCGGATCTCGCCGAACAGCCGCTCCACCTGGGCGGGGTTGGCGTGCCCGGCCGTGTCGGCCAGGCTCACCATCCGAACGCCCGCGTCCAGGTAGCGTTTCACCAGGTCCAGCACCCGCGTCTCGGGGATGGCCCCCTCGAAGCCGCAGCCGAAGGCCGACTGCACAGAGACCTGGACCTCCCGGCCCGCGGCCATGGCCGCCCGGGCCATCTGGATGATGCGGGTCGCGGCGTCGGCCACGGTCATCCCGGTGTTCTTCTGGCTGTGGGTTTCGCTGGCCGAGACGCCCATGCAGAACAGCTCCACGCCGCACGCCTGGCCGCGCTCCAGCCCCTTTTCGTTGAGGACCAGGCCCGAGAGCCGCACCCGCGGCGGCTTGGCGCCGGGCTGGCTGAACCGCTGGAACAGCTTGTCCGTGTCGGCCATCTGGGGGACCTTCTCCGGGTTGACGAACGAACCGAGCTGGATGACGTCCACACCCGACTCGATCAGCGCCTCCACCCAGGCCGCCTTGTGCTCGAACGGCACCGTCTGCTTCTCGGCCTGCAGCCCGTCCCGCAATCCCACTTCCTGCAGGATGACTTCGTTCATGATCGCCGTTTCCTCGCTGCCGATAAATTGCCGCCCCCCGGGCCGCGCCGAGCGGCGATCCGGGAGGCGGTCAGGCAGACTGCATTATACCGTTTGCCGGGCGAATGATCAATGCTCGACGAAGCTGCGGCGGGTCACTGGATGGGCTTGTCCAGCCAGCGGTAGAGTCTCCAGCCCATGTGCCGGGTTTCCACGAACCAGAGGGCCGTCGAAGCGGTCCGGATCAGGTAGCATCCTTCGCCATCCTGGCGGACTGAGATGATCTCTTTCTGAAAGCCGCTCTTTACATAGGGGAGGTTGATATCGTTGCCGCAGTCCCGGCGGCCGTCGGGGCGCTCCTCCCGGCTGATGGTCAGCCCGTGGGGCAGGCCGTTCCGCTCGATCTCACCGGCGTCGCCGGTCTGCAGCGAGGCAACCAGCCGGGAGTAAGCCTGGAAGAGGCCGGCCGGGATCGGCTCGGACCCCCGGTAGTGTTTCAACAGCTCGTCGGGCCCGTCGAAGGCCAGCAACCAGGCCGCGGCGAGCAACACGATCACCCCCGCCATACGGATCCCTCGCATCAGTACCTCCAGGCTGTTGCCGGCGCGGAATGTGCCGCGCGCGGCGGATGTGTCACATCATGCGTTCATAAAGATGTCAAAAGTGTGAAAAAAGCTCACGGATACCCTTCAGCGGGACAGAAAAAAACCGGCCGCACGGGCGGCCGGTTGGGAGGTAGAAAGTGCACCGTCGGGTGCGTTCGCTTACCAGCTCCAGATGGCCACGTTGGCATCGGGCGCCTCGATGTCCACCACCTTCGCGTATCGCAGCGTCGACAGGGCGTCGATCGCCGCCTGGGTATTCATGCCGTTCTGGTCCATGCCGTTGAGGCACTCCGTGAGGAACGCGATGGGGATGCGCACGTCCACTTTTTCCTCGTCGGTCTTGACGAAGATGTTGAAATCACCGCCCTGCTTCTCGATCCGGACCGTCTCGCGGGGCGAAGTCACGCGCACGTAGACGCCGTCGGGCGCCCCCTCCAGCGCAGCCGCCAGCCGCTTCAGATCCTCCATCTTGACGGGGATCGCATCGGACCCGAACTCGACTCGGCGGGCCTCCTCCGGCATGAAGGCGGCGCCCGCCTGCAGCAGCCCCACGGGCACCGGCACCACCAGATGCATCTCGTCCGGCCCCTTGGTGTCCACCTTGACCAGCAGCCACTGCTGCCCGGCGATCATGAGCAGACCGCCCATGCACGCCGCTCCCGTCACCGCCATCATCGCCACCATCACCTTCATCAAGCCCGCCATGGTCCACCTCCTGCGTGCCGCGTCATGCCGTCGCCGGCGTCGGCCGGATCAGGCCGCGCCGGCAACCCGGTTCGAATCAGTCGATCCAGATCCGCACGCTCGCGTCCTTTTCCTGGACGGTGATGAGATCGCCGGTGGTCGTGTTGCCCAACTGGGCCAGAAACGCCTTCAGGTCGATCTCGTTGCCCTCGGTGGTCATCAGAGAATCCATCAGGGCCACCGGAAGTTTCACCAGCACATGGGGCGCGCCCTGCTCCGGCTCGTCCTTCTTGAACACCTGCACGATGAACAGGTCGCCCTTGCGGGACACCAGCACATTCTCCTCCTTGGAGCTGACTTTGACGAAGTCGGTGTTGTCGTGTTTGCGCAGCTCGGCCCACAGCTTCTTGAAGTCCACCTGGGTGTCGTCAAATTCCAGTTTCAGCTTGCCGTTCTGCAGCTGGTCACTCTTCACGCAGTCCACCGCCACGATCAGCAGGGACAAAGGCACCCGGATGTCCACCTGGGTGTCATCCTCGGCCTCCACCACGTGGACGTTGACCCAACGCTCCTTGTTGGCCGCCAGACCGAACAGGGCCAGCAGCATCACCGCAGCCATCACCATCAGTATTCGTTTCATGACTGTCCTCCGGACGAACGATTGCGTACTCGTTCATACAGAACGAGGCCGGCGACCGAAAAGTTCCCTCCGCCGGCAATATTTGGAGCGCCGGCGCCACGGCTCCGGCCGGTCTGCCCCGATGCCGCCCGGCGTGGTCGCATCCGATAACTTTTCATTTTCCGCGACGTATGTTATCAATCACGTTGGTATTCCACTCGCGAGGAAGCGTTATGCGAACCATGTGCGTGTTGCTGTGTCTCCTGTCCCTGGCGGCCGCGTCCTACGCCGCGGAGCCGTATTTCCTGTCTCACCCCAGCCTGTCGCCCGACGGCCAGACCGTCGTCTTCGCCTACGCCGGCGATATCTGGAGCGTGCCGGCCGGCGGCGGCACCGCCGTCCGCCTCACCGGCATGGACGGCGAGGAACAGCGACCGCGCTACTCGCCCGACGGCCGGTCCATCGCCTTCAGCTCCAACCAGGCGGGCAACGCCGACGTGTATGTCATGCCCGCAGCCGGCGGCTCCATCACCCGCCTGACCTGGCACGAGGCCGACGATCTGGTGGATTCCTGGTCGTGGGACTCGCGGACGATCTACTTCACCTCCGACCGGTATAACGATTTCTCGACCTACGCCGTGAATGCCGGCGGCGGAACCCCCCGGCGGCTGATGGCGCACTACTTCAACACCGTTCACGCGGTCGCGGAGCATCCCCAGAGCGGCGAATACTATTTCACCGACAGTTGGGAGAGCTACCGCTTCGCCAACCGCAAGCGCTACCAGGGCGACTACAATCCGGACATCAAATCCTGGAATCCGAAAACCGGCGAGTTCAAAGTCCACACCACCTGGCGCGGCAAGGACTACCAGCCCGCCTTCGACCGGGCGGGCACCCTCTACTTTGTCTCCGACGAGGGGAACGGCGAGTTCAACCTGTACCGCCTGGCGGGCGGGAAAAAGGAGGCGCTGACCCGCTTCGACACATCGCTCCGCATGCCCCAGGCCAGTGCGGACGGCCGCCGGGTGGTCTTCGAAAAGGACTACCAGCTCTGGATCTATGATGTGACCCGGAAGGAGTCCCGCCGACTGCCCATCGAGGTGTTCCGCAACAATCCCCTGCCCCTCGAGCAGGAGTTCAAGGTGGCGGGCAGGATCACGGCGTTCGGCGTGTCTCCCGACGGCCGGAAGCTGGCGTTCATCTCGCGGGGCCGGCTGTTCGTTTCGGACATCAAGGGAAAGCACGTCCGCGAGATGCCCACCCGGCCCGAGGGCCGGGCAATGGAAGTCGCCTGGCTGGCCGACAACCGGACGCTCCTGTACAACCAGACCGTCGACGGCTGGCTGAACTGGTTTCGGATCGCCGCCGACGGCAAGTCGAAGGAGGAGGAACTCACCTTTGACCGGCAGTCCAACCGCGCCCTATCGCTCAACGCCGAGCGCACCCAGGCGGTTTACCTGAGCGGCCGGAACGAGGTCCGGCTCATGGACCTGAAGGACTTCAAGAGCCGCACCCTCGTGACGGACGAGCTGTGGGGCTTCGACAACAGCACGCCGCGCTTCTCCCCCGACGGTCGCTACGTCGCCTTCACCGCCTTCCGCAATTTCGAGCAGGACATCCTCATCCACAGTTTGGCCGACGGAAAGACGATCAACCTGACGAACACCGGCGTGACGGAAGCCGAACCCTTCTGGTCCCCGGACGGCAAGGACCTGTACTTCACTGCCAACCGCCGCGAGCCGCTGTACCCCCGGGGCGGCGCCGACGTGCGCATCTGGCGGCTGCCGCTGGAAAAATTCGACCTCGCCTTCCACTCGGATGAGTTCGACAAGCTGTTCCAGGACGAGAAAGCGGAAGAGAAGCAGGAAGACCGGGCCGCCGCGGCGAAGGACGCCCCGGCCTCACCGCCCGCCGACGCGGGGAAGCCGGCGGAAGTGAAGGCGCCGGACAAGCCGAAGGTCACCGTGACCCTCGACCTGAGCGACCTGCTGGAGCGATGGAAGCAGATCTCGCCGGACGCGGGGCGCCAGTTTACGCCGTACGTCCTCCAAAAGGACGCGGACACCACGGTGCTCTACCTATCCAACCATGACGGGGAGGCTTACAACCTCTGGAAGACCGTGCTCAAGCCCTTCGAGCCCCCCAAGACCGAAAAGATCGCCGGCGCCGCCGCCGAAGAGCTCGCGCTGGCCGAAGCCGGCGGCAAGCAGTTCCTCCTGGTCAAGGGCGACATCCACGAACTCAAGCTGGACACCAACAAGGTGGAGAAAATCGAGGTCAACCACGCTTTCCGGCGGAACCTCGCCGATGAGTTTCCCCAGATGTTCGACGAGGTGTGGGCAGGCCTGCAGGAGAATTTCTACGACGAGACCTTCCACGGCGCCGACTGGGAAGCGGTGAAGCGCCGCTACGAGACATTCCTCCCCCACCTGACCACGCGCGCCGATCTGCGCATCCTGCTTGACGACCTACTGGGTGAGCTCGGCGCCTCCCATCTCGGGTTCTACTCCGCCGGACCGGAGGAGAAACCGTTCCACGGCACGCGGACGCAGGCCTCCGGCCTGGTTTTCGATACTGACGACCCGTACCGGGTGCAGGCGGTGGTCCACAACTCGCCCCTCGACCGGAAGGACAAAGACGTTCGGCCCGGCGACGTGCTGGCGGCCGTCGACGGTGTCCCGGTGGACCCGGCGGTCAACCGCGAATCGTACTTCGTCCGCCCGTCGTTGAGCGCCGAGATGACGCTCACCTTCCGCAGGGGCGATGTCACCGTCGACGTAAAGGTCCACCCGGAGCAATACGGCCGGTTCCGCCGACAGCTTTACGACGAGTGGATCCGGGCCAACCAGGCGCAGGTGGATGCCAAGGGCGGCGGCCGGATCGCGTATGTCCACCTGAAGGACATGGGCGGCCAGAGCCTGGAGCAGTTCTACATCGAGATGACATCGGAAGCCTTCCAGCGGGACGCCCTGATTCTGGACCTGCGCTACAACACCGGCGGCAACGTGCACGACGACATCCTCCGCTTCCTCACCCAGCGGCCCTATACCCAATGGAAGTACCGCGGCGGAAAGCTCGCCCCGCAGCCCAACTTCGCTCCGGCGGCCCGGCCCATCGTGCTGCTCATCAACGAGCAGAGTCTCAGCGACGCCGAGATGACCGCCGCCGGATTCAAAGCGCTGAAATTGGGCCCGGTGATCGGCACCGAGACCTACCGCTGGCTGATCTTCACGTCGGGCCGGACGCTGGTGGACGGCTCTTACTTCCGCCTGCCATCGTGGGGTTGCTTCACCTTGGACGGACAGGACATCGAACGCCACGGCGTCGCCCCCGACATTTACGTCCGGACGACTGTGAAGGACCGCCTCGATGGCCGCGATCCGCAGCTGGACCGCGCCATCGCCGAGATCCTGTCCGCCTTGAAATAGCTGCCGACTCCCGACCGGGGACAGGTCGCCCGTCCCCGGCCCCTCAACGAACCGCGTCCGTTTTCTGGCCGGTCGCGATATAATGGCAGGCGATGCACCCAGCCGCGCCCAAACTTGCCGCCATCGCCGCGGCCACCCTTGCGGTGACCGTCATCGGCATCTACACGGTGAACCGCCTGGCCGCCGTGCCCGGCGAGGGGATGGCGCAGGCCGGCGCGGCCCTGGAGCGGATCGCCGCCGCTTTCCGCACCGGCGCCGTCACCGTGGAGTTCCGCGACTACGTCACGCGCACCCGGGGCACCAATCACCTCCAGGTGGCCAGCCTCCAGTCGGTGGACACCTTCACCCGTACCGATTCCACCGCCATCTTCTGGGACAGCCTCCGGCTGCCCGACATCACCGTGGAGCTCCAGACGCCTGTCGAATACATCTACTATTTGGACCTGGACGGCCCGTGGCGGTTCCAATGGGAGGATGACCGCCAGGCGGTGCGCGTGGACGCGCCGGGTCTTGGCTGGAATACCCCGGCTGTGGATCTGGCGCGCCTCCGGATCCGGGTCGTGGACGGCAGCCTGCTTCGCGACGAAGCGGATGCCGTCGATCGCCTGAAGCGGCAGATGCCGGAACTCCTCCACCAGACGGCCCGCAGCAAGCTGACGCTGGTGCGGGAGCTGGCCCGGCGGGAGACCCGCCGCTTCGTGGAAAACTGGTTCATCGCCGTCCGGTTTCAAGACGCAGCCGTCAAACCCCACGTATCCGAGGTGTATTTTGCCGACGAACCGCCGGCGGCCGCGTTGACGGCGCCCGTCGCCGTCCCGCCGGCTCCGGCAAAGGATTGACCATGACCATCTAGATCCCCGACGAAATCGTCCTGAACGGCAGAACCTTCCCGCTGGTCTGTTTCCCCGATCTGCCCCGGGAGCACCCGGATCTGGACACCCGTCGCCAATACGACCCGTTCAGCGCGGCGACCGACTGCGCAAGGGGCTACGTGGCCACGTGGGAGATCCGGAATCAGCGCCTGTTCCTTGCGGGCATCCGGGGCAACTGCCACATGCTGGTGGACGGGCCGGTCCCCGCCGGCTGGTTCAGCGGCATGCTGCTGGTGGGCGACGGCGAACGACGGCCCGGCCTGCCGGCATTCCACGAACCCAGCTACGACCGGGAAATTCGGATCATGGTGGAAAAGGGGCGCATCGTGGAAATCTGGCGGCTGGACGAGAACGGCAAGACGCTGCTCCTGCCTGGTACTTACTAGCATCTCTCCGCACGGACGTCATCCCTCTCAGCCGCCGGCGACCGGCGGTGATCCCGTGGCATTGCGCCGCACTTATTTGAACACTTGACATTTTGACAGTTGATGTCGTATTAATATTTCATGAGCAAGCCACCTCTGCGATTCAGCATCGGAGAGCTCTCCGAAGCGACCGGCGTGTCGCGCCGGACGATCCGCTATTACGTCCAGCGCGGCCTGATCCCCCCGCCTCTGGGCGCCGGCCGCGGTCACTACTACACCGCGGCACACCTGGAGCGGCTGCGACGGATCCGGTCTCTGCAGGACGATGCGCTCAGCCTGGACGCCATCGCCGCCCGTCTGGACGGCGCGGGCCCGGCAGACGTCGCAACGGAGCCCCCGGTCGCCGGACCGTCCGCCCTGTGGCTGCGGCTGCCGGTGGCGCCCGGCCTGGAGGTGCATCTGGAGGGCGGCCGCTTCCGGATTTCTCCCGCCCGGTTGCGGCGGCTGGCTCAGGCGGTGGCGGCGTGTTGTCGCGACATTGTCCCTCCGCTGGAGGGAACCGAAACAGGAGGAACCGATCATGGCGCGAGTGACGACTGAACCCGATTCGGATCTGATGGGGCTGGTGACGGTGAGCGGGCAGCCCGTGCCGCTCACCGGCGTGGCCTACCGCGGCCGCCTGTGCGACCTGGCGCTGGAACTCCGGGTGATCCAGCGATACCGCAACGCCGAGGCGACGCCCATCGAGGCGATGTACCTCTTCCCGCTGCCGGAGGCGGCGGCGGTCTGCGGGCTGACGGTGACGCTGGGCGACCGGGTCATCCGGGCGGAGATCGAGGAACGCGACCAGGCCTTCGACCGCTACGACGAGGCCATGGGCCGGGGCGACACCGCCGTGCTGCTGGACCAGGAGCGGCCCAACGTCTTCCAGATGAGCGTCGGCAACCTATGCCCCGGCGAGGAGGCTGTCGTGGAAATCCGGCTGGTGCTCGAGGCGCGCCCGGACGGCGACGGCGTCCGGCTGATGCTTCCCACCACCCTCTCACCGCGCTACACCCCGCCCCGGCTGTCCGCGGCGGAGCGGGCGGAGATCGAGCGGATCACTCCGCCCTATGCCGCCGACGTCCCGTACGGCCTGACCCTTGAGCTCGCGCTGGAGATGGCGTCGCCCATCCGGTCGGTATCGTCGCTCTCCCACCCCGTCGAGGTCGCCGTCGACGGCGCGAACGCCACGGTGCGCCTGGCGGCGCGCGAGACGATCATGGACCGCGACTTCATCCTCGTCTGCCGGACGGCCGCGCCGCACCAGGCCTCCGTCATGGCCGCCGAGTCGCACGGCCGGGACCATCTGCTCCTGACGCTGCTGCCCGACCTGCCGGCGGCTGAGCCCGCCCCGCGTCAATTGGCCTTCCTGGTGGACTGCTCCGGCTCCATGCAGGGCGACTCCATCGACGAGGCGCGCCGGGCCGTGGAGCTGTGCCTACGGGCGCTACGTCCCGGCGACCGGTTCCGGATCATCCGGTTCGGCTCGCGGACCGACCACCTCACCGCCGGGTTCGTGGACTTTTCCCAGGCCTCTCTGGACGGCGCGGTCGCCCGCATCCGGGCGATGGACGCCGACCTGGGGGGCACCGAGCTGCTGCCGGCCCTGCAGGAGCTCGTCACCGGCGCCCGGGAGGGTCGTCTGGACGTGATTGTCCTCACCGACGGCCAGGTCAGCAACGAGGAGGAGGTACTGGATCTCGTCCGGACCATCGCCGCCCGGTGGCGGATATTCAGCTTCGGCATCGGCGCCGGCGCCAGCGAGTTTCTCGTGCGGGGCCTGGCCCGCGAGAGCCGGGGCGAGTGCGAGTTCATCTTCCCCGGCGAGCGCATCGAACCGAAGGTGCTGCGCCAGTTCGGCCGCATCGACACGCCGCTGCTCCACGACGCGCGGTTCGACTGGGGCGGCGTGTCGGTGGAACAGGCCCCGGTGACGCCGCCGCCGGTGTTCGCCGGTGAGCCGCTGGTGGTCGCCGCCCGGCTGACCCAGCCGGGCGCGTTGGTTGCCGACGGCGCGGTGGTCACCTTCACCGCCCTGACCGCCGCCGGGCCGCGGGAGTGGTCCGCGACGGTGCGCCGCGCCGCTCCGGACGGCCCGGTGCCCATGCTCTGGGCGCGGCGGCGCATCCGGGAGCTGGAGGCGGGTTTCGGCGTCCCCTCGGGTTCCACCCAGCGGCGGAACCGGCCGCGCGCCGAGTCGGGTCTCGTCTCGCTGTCAAAAGAGTACGGACTGATGTCGGCGGAAACCAGTTTCGTGGGCATCGTGGAGCGTCCGTCCGACGCCAAGGCCACCGCCCCGGCCGAGGCGCGCCGCGTGCCCGTCATGGTCACCGCCGGCTGGCACGGCCGCGACCGGATTCAGCCGCCGCGCAGCGGATACGTGAGGATCAGCCTGAACAGAAGCGTGGACGCCAATCACCCGATGTTCGGTAAAACGCCAGATGCTGATTCAGCGAACATGCTGTTCGACTTAGCTCCGGCAATCATGGCACGCTCTACGTTGTCTAAGCGTCCGAGCCGGTCCGCCGCCAAACCGCCCACGAAACAGGATCCGTCGAGCTGGTATCTGGACCTGCTGCTCCACCAGCGGGCGGATGGCTCCTTCCCGTTGAACGACGCTCTGGCCGGCTGGGCGAATCGCTCCCTGGCCGAGTTGCGGGACTGGGCGCGCCGTCTGGAACCGGCTGGACCGGAGGCGGAGACGATCCTGGCCACCGCGCTGGCGCTGGCGCTGCTGGAGCTGAAAGCGCACGCCAACGTCGCCACCTGGAAATCGGCTGCCGCCAAGGCACGAGCCTGGCTGGGGCCCCACCCGGCCTCGGTGGACGGCATGCCCGTGGATAGCTGGTTGCGGCAACAACTCAAATAGGGCGGGACGAACCGTCAAATCGGGAAAGCGGCGGCACGTTCCGGCGGGGAGCCGCGCCCGGGACGGCCGCTACAGCGTGGCCAGCAACCCGCGCACGCCGTTCCAGACGATCTGGACGCCGATGGCCAGCAGGATGAAGGCGGACACCTGGTTGATGGTGGCCTGCCCCGTCTTCCCCATCCGGCCGAGGAGCACGCCGGAGAACCGGTAGAAGAGAAAAATGGACAGGGCGGCCAGGGCGATGCCCGCCGTGACGGCGGCGAACCGCACCAGCGTGACCAGCTCGATGATGCTCCCCTCGGGCACCAGGGTCAGGGTGATGGCCATGGAACCCGGTCCGGCGGTGACGGGCATGGTCAGGGGGAAGAACGCGCGGTCCAGCATCCGGGTCTGCAGTTCCTCCTGTTCGCCCGCGCTGATCTTCGGCTCGCGGTTCAGCATCCGCCAGGCGGTGTGGAAGAGCAGCAGCCCGCCGGCCACGCTGATCACGGGGATCGAAATGCCGAACAGCTTCAGCAGCCAGCCGCCCACAAACAGGAGCGCGGTGAGCAGGATGAACGAATAGCAGCCGATGAGCAGGGCCAGGTGGTTCCGTTCCTCGTCCGATACCCGCGCGGTGAGCATCCGGAAAACCGGCGACATGGCCGGCGGATTCTGGATGGGAAACAAAGCCAGGAACGCAAACAGCATGCCGTGGATGAATGTCATGACGCCTCCCGCGCGGCCGACTCCGCACGCAAACGGGCCCCATTTAAACCCAATCGCCGCAGATTTGCAATGGCGCCGGCCGACGGGTTCCCCGCCTCCGGATTCCATGATACAGTAGCGGTAGCTTGCAGAGCCGGCGACACGCCGGGAGGTGCTCCATGAAGGTGTTGCTGCTGGGTGTCGGGATGCAGGGGCAGGCGGCGCTGCATGATCTGCACGCGAACCCGGCGGTGCAGTGGGTGGTGGCCGCCGACAGAGACGGAGCGGCTCTGCGTGCATATGTGACCGCCCAGGGCTTCGGCAACCGGGTGTCCTGCACCGCCTGCGACGCCGACAAGCCCGATCAGGTGGACCGTCTCTTCGCGCACCGGCCCGACGTGGCCATCGACCTGATGCCGTCCCAGTACCAGCGCATCGTGGCGGAGTCGGCGGTGCGCCACGGCGTGCACCTGGTGAACACCTTCTACGCATCGCCGGAGGTGCGGGAGCTGGACGGGCCGGCCCGTTCGGCCGGGGTGGCCATCCTGCCCGAGTTCGGCCTGGACCCGGGGATCGACCTGGTGCTGCTGGGCCGGGCGCTGGCCTGCCTGGATGACATCCGCGAGATCCGCAGCTACGGCGCGGGGCTTCCCGAGCCGGCAGCGGCGGACAATCCGCTCCGGTACAAGGTGACCTGGACCTTCGAGGGTGTGCTGCGGACCTACCGGCGCGTCGCCCGGTACATCCGTGACGGCGCCGTGGTGGAGGTCGGCGCCGATGACGTCTTCAACCCGGCTCACGTCCACCGCGTGACCGTCGACGGGCTGGGCGAGCTCGAAGCGTACCCCAACGGCGATGCGACCCGCTACCTGGACGCCGTGGGACCCGCCGCCGGCCTCGGCCTCATGGCCCGCTATACGCTCCGCTGGCCGGGCCATTGCGCGTTCTGGAAAACGCTGGTGGACCTCCACCTGCTGGATCCCGAACCGGTCGTGGTGGACGGCGTCGCCGTGGACCGGCTGCGTTACCTGGCCCGGGCGCTGGAGCCGCACCTGCGCCTCGGCGATGGGGAGCGCGACATCGCCATGGTCCGGATCGAGACGGTCGGCCGGCGCGACGGCCGGCCGGCGCGGGCCGTCCACCAGGTCATCGACCGGCGGGATCTCGCCACCGGCCTCACCGCCATGAGCCGGACCGTGGGCTTCACCGCCAGCATCGGCGCCCAGATGATCGTCGACGGGCGGATTTCCGGGCGGGGCGTGCTTTCGCCGGTGCGGGACGTGTCGTATGAATCGCTGGTCGGCGAATTGCGCCGCCGGCGCATCGAGGTGACTGAGGCGATCGGTCCGGGGGAGTCGGCCGGCGGATCCGGTGATCACCCGCCGGCGACGTCGCGAAGTTCCAATACCAGATAGTTGCCCGCGTCATACACGGGATGGAAGCACCGGGTGGGCTGCCCCCCCAGCAGCCGGACGTGGACGAGCCGGAGTCCGGCCGGCCGGATCGTCACCTGGAGCGTCTGGTCCGGCCCCTCGGCCACATCCACCCACTCCCGCCAGGGCAGCTCCAGCGTGCGGGCCACCGGCAGCAGGTGGGACCGGTCCAGCACCAGCCAGCGGGCGCCGTGGCGGCGGCAGAATGCGGCCAGCCGCTCCTCGTCCTCGCCGTAGAGCGCCCGGTAGAACGCCAGCAGCCGTTCCCGGTTGAGACTGCTTTCGAGAAATCCGTCGGTGAGCGTCGGCCGTCCGGTGTAGGTCTGCAGCTCGAAGCCCAGCGACCAGGAGGCGGCGATGGCGCCGTGGATCGCGAGATGTTCGCGCAGCCAGGCGTAGGTTTTGCGGCGGTTCATCTCCTGCCGTGTCGGCGGATCGGCGAGGTGGCCGTCCAGCCGCGCGTACGCCACCACTGCGGGCAGGAGCGCCGCCAGCAACCCGACTGACACCCAGCCCCGCCCCCAGCGGGCGGGGAGGATCGCGGCCAGCGCGTCGCGGAGCGCAACCGCCAGAAGGGCCAGCCCGAACGGCGCCGCCACGTACTCGAAGCGGACGAACAGCAGCGCGGCCAGCCCGTAACCCGCCCCCGCCACGATCAGGAACGGATCACCCGGCAGCGCCGCCCGCCGCCAGATCCAGACGGCGGTCAGCGCGGCCAGTGCCGCCGGTAGATAGAACCAGCGCTCCGGAGCGAAGGCGGCGAGCAGATCCAGGGGCTGCAGCTCGTTTACGATCCGCCCGTACAGGTTGGCCTCGTTCAGCGGCACGCCGCCCGTCCCCAGCCAGCCGATCGCCCGGACCCGGAGGACAGGCACCACCGCAAAGCCCGCCGCCACAAGCAGGGCGGCGGCGGCGCCGAGTCCCGCCCAGCGGCGTGTCTTGCCGAGTCGCTCGCCGAATGCGTGGGCGCGCCCTGACGCCAGCGCCAGGTGGACGAACGTCGGCAGCAGCGCCGGCAGGAGGAACAGCAGGTGATCCGGCGCTCCCGTCCGGTAGAAGTCGCAGGCGACCCCCGCCGTCGCGGTGCCCGCGATGCCGGCCAGCAGGACGGGCATTCGGCCCGGCCGACGCGCCGCCAGCCAGTCGGATGCGACCGCGGCGCCGATGCCAAGTGCCGCCAAGGCCGGAAACAACCGCCACGTGCCGACGCCGAGCGCGTGGACCAGGGCGGCGGCGGCCAGCCAGGCCGCCTGCCGACCGCGCGGCCAGTGGACCGTCCAATCCGCTACGAGCAACGCGGCCAGAACCACCAGGGTTGCACCGAACGGTTCCGGACGCAGGATGCCGTACGCGCCCCGCGTCACCAGCGGCGTGGCGGCAGCCGCAAGCAGCATGGCCGACACCGTCACATCGGCCCGTTTGGCGGCGCGCCAAGCCAGCCAGCCGGTCAGCGGGACCGCCAGGCTGCCCAGCAGCGCGCACAGCACGTACAGGGCCGACTCACGCGACGCTCCGGCCCAGCCGGCCAGGCGCGCCCAGCCGGCGGCCAGGTAATGGAAAGCTGGCGGGTACATGTCCCGGAACGGCACGCGCGGTTCGGCCTGGACAAAGAGCGGATCCGTCGCCAGCGGCCGGCCGCTCTCCAACAAATGCTCCACCAATCGATAGTGAAACGCGGCGTCCGCCACGTACACCACGGATCCCCGCTCACCGATGCCCCCCCGCCAGGCCAGTCCGGCCAGCCAGACAACGGTCGCGCCGGCCAGCAGCAGCCAACGATTTCTCCGGACGACGGACAGCCGGTTTGGTCGTTCCGGATGCCCGACGGTGTCCCCCGTGCCGCGGGTTGTCCGGCGGCGGTTCGGTGTCGATCTGCTCGGATGGTGTGCCATGCGCGGCCGTCTCTCCGGCGCGATTGTACCAGAGCCGGCCCGACGATTGGCGACAATCCTCACCGGCGAGCCGGAATGCAGACATCCACAGCGTGCGTCCACCCAGCACCGACGCTGCCATGCGGTTGGCAACGACCGCCAAAAGACGGTACAATGCCATGATTCAGCGGGAGGCCGACGCGCATGCAGTTTCTAGCGCTGGAACGAGAAGTCGCCGGTGTCACGGATGTCTGGTATGCGCCCTATCTGGCCGCCGAAGCGGCGCGCGCGTGGGAGCTGTACCAGCAGGGTGTCATCCGGGAGGTGTACATCAGGGCAGACCGCGATGAGGCCGTGCTCATTCTGGAATGCTCAGACGACTCGGCCGCTTGGGCGGCCCTCGATACCCTGCCGCTGGTGCGGTACGGTCTCATCGCCTTCGAGCTGATCCCCCTGGCGCCGTATCCCGGCTTCGCCCGGCTCTTCGCCGAGACCGGCGGCGCCGGTGCGGAGTGACCGTCATGGCCGGCGGCTTGGACTATCTCGTCATCTTCCTGGCCGCGGCGGCCGCCGGCGCCGTGAACGCGCTGGCCGGCGGTGGCACGCTGATCAGCTTCCCTGCCCTGATGGCCGTGGGCGTGCCGGCCATTGCCGCCAACGTGACCAACACCGTGGCGCTGTGCCCCGGGTACCTCGGGGCGACGCTGGCGCAACGGAGTGACCTGCGGTGTCAGGGGGACCGGCTGGTGCTGCTGCTGCCTGCCGGCGCCGCCGGCGGAATCCTGGGCGGTCTGCTGCTGCTCCTGTCCGGCGAGCGCCTGTTCGGCGCCCTGGTCCCGTACCTGATCCTTCTGGCCGCCGGCCTGCTGACGGTCCAGGAGCCGGTGCGGGCCTGGCTGTCTCGCCGGGTCGGGCCGGCGCAGGAGAACGGCGTTACCCGCGCGGCGACGGCCCTTGCGGTGGCGAGCGCCGCCGTGTACGGCGGGTATTTCGGCGCCGGCCTGAGCGTCGTCGTTCTGGCTGTCTTGGGCCTCATCCTTCATGACACGCTGACGCGCCTCAATGCGCTGAAGCAGGCGATCGCCCTCGCCACTAACGTCGCGGCGGCCGTGTACTTTCTGTTCTCGGGCCAGGTCGTCTGGATGGCGGCGCTGGTCATGGCCGGCGGCGCGTTGCTGGGCGGCGCCGCCGGCGGCCGGCTGGCCGGCCGGCTCCGGCCCACCGTGTTGCGCGTGGTGGTGGTCATGATCGGCGTGGCGGTGGCCGTCGTTTACCTGCTGCGCTGAGCCGGCTCCGCCGTTCCGGCCGGACGGTGTGGGGACGATCATCCCTGGATTTGTAGCCTCCTGTCCCTCATGCCGACCAGCACCTTCGACCGACTCCGAGAGCCACCCGCCCACCTTGACGCCGGCCTGTTTTCTGCGGTACAGTGCGACCAATGCGAATCTCACTCCGACTGGGGGGTCAGCCATGATAGCACCATTCCGGTCCCATACCACCGCTGGCGTTCGGCTGGCCGTAGCCATCCTGTGGCTCACCGCAGCGTACCCTGTGTCCGCAGCCTGTCCGGATGAGGAAATCTGGGGGCTGTTCCCCGCCTTCGACGGCCAGGAGTCTGACACCCCGGTAATGCGCAACCGCACCGAGACCGAAGGTGAGTTGGTCTACACCATGACCTGGCCGGATCGCGGGATCTCGGTCAAGGTTCGCCTGTGCTCCGATGCGGCCGACGCCCGCGCCAAGGTCCGCGATTTCATCGAGGGCACGGACGGCATGCAGCCCGCCGAGTTGGGGGATCTCGGCGGCGTCGCCCGCACCGCGCTTCGCACGCACGCCATCGCATGCCGACAGCACGTCATCGTCGTCGGCAGCGCCAGGTCCGTCCCGGGAGCAGAAGGACCCGAAGGGGAATCGCTGGTCCGCGCCGTGCTCGCGGGCATCGACCGCTTGCCGTGCCTCGCCGTTGACGGAGAGCCGGGGCGTCCGCCAGACACCGGGCTCTCCCGCCCGCCGTCTGTACGGGAATCGGCGCAATCCGACCAGCCGCCGACAAACCAGACCGCCACGCCTCCGGTGTCGTCGGAGCCGCTGCCCCCATCCGAGCCCGTGCCGGGCCCGGACCGGTCGCCGGACGCCGAGTCGCAGGGAACACCCGCCTCGGCGCCGCCGGACACCGGCGCGGCCATCGCCGCGGGTCTGGTCATGGATCTGGTGGCGGATCCGTCGGGTGCCATCGGTTTTGTGGATCTGGGCCCCTATGGGATTCGGGCCGAGGTGCGCGGTGCGCCCACCCGCGTGGACGCCCCCGGCGGCGGCGCGCTGATGTTCAACGGCCAGAGCGATTGGGTGCTGCTCGACGCGATCCGCGAGCTCGACCTGCGCGGCGACACCACCATCGAGGTCGTGGCGCGCCTGGCGGACGCCGCGGCCACCGACGGCGGCTACCACATGATGGTCTGGCGGGGCGACGAGCGGGGGGGCCACGATCCATATTGCTTCTCCGTGGCCGCCGGCAAGCTGATCTTCCGGCGTGACCTGCCCAAGACGTTCCAGATCGTCTGGCCCCTGGCCGGACTGAGTCCCGGCGAGTTCCACGTGTTCGCGGCGGTCCACCGCAGCTACGAGCAGATCCTGGAGTTATGGGTGGACGGCCAGCGGGTGGCTCAAGGCCGGTTGGCGGGCAATTTCAAGTATGACAGCTCCGCCATGCTCACCCAGATCGGCGCCATGGACAACGGCCGCAGCCAGTTCTTCCACGGCGCCATCGCCCGGGTGCGGCTGCACCGCCGCCCGCTGGATCCCGACGAGCTGGCCGCCGGCGCCGCCGCGCTCCTGGGCCGGTAGCCGGGTGCCGGCCTCCCGCCGGCTCACTTCTTTTTCTTGGAACCCAGAACGCCCTCGAGAAAACTGCCCACCTGGCCGGCGGTTTTCTCGCCGACCCAGCCTTTGAGTTCCTCCCGAATCAGGCCCTGAACCTCCGGCGTGAACACCGGCTGCCGGGTGGTTCCCTGCACCCGGAACGGGACGACCACCGGACCCGATTGTTTCAAGCCCGTCAGCCGGGTCGCGACGCCCGTGGCGTTTTCGGTGAGGGTCGCCCGCATCCGGAAATCGAGGCTGTTGTCGGCGCCGATCCGTCCGGCGCCGTCGAGCTGGCCGATTGCCGACATGACCAGCCGGATGCGGCCGAACTCGATGCCCGCCGGCGTCATCTTCAGGTCACCTCCCATCAGTTGGATGGGCGTGTCTTGGCCGGTCTTGATCCCCACCAGCCCGGCCACGGCCGACAGGCCGGAGCCGAGGTCGAAACCCGTGAGGCGGGTGTCGCGCATCGCCACCGTGCCCGTGGTCACGAGCGCCTCCACCGGCCCTTTCACCGCCAGGTCCGCCCCGAGCGTGCCGCCCCGGAGGGCCGCCCCTTGGGGGAGTTCCACGCCCAACGCCGGCAGGAGCGCCATAAGGTCTTCCACCGGCATCACCTCGCCGCGCAGCGTCATGTCGATCTGCGTGGACTCACCGGCGGGGGCAAAGGTGCCGGCCAGCCGGGCGACTGCGCCACCCACGGTTACGGCGGCCTCCTCGAGTCGGCCCGTGCGGGCGGCCGGATCCGTCACCAGGGTGTACGTCACCGCCACCGGACGCCCGGCGGGTGGGGCGCCCTTCATGACCCGCAGCCGGTCCACCCGAACCTTGCCCTGGCTGCGGATGGTTGTCCCGTCGTGCGACACCTTCCCAACATAATTCACCACTCCGGCCGGGCCGGCTTCCGGTTTCAGAAAACCGGAAGCGGCGATGTCGAGATCATCCACCTGGACGTCCGCCTCCAGCGGCGAGCGGGCGATGTCCCCGGAGTCGATGGGGCCGAAGTGTCCCTGGACTGCCAGTTTCCCTTCAACCGGCAGCGTAGCGACCATTTCAAACGGCGACCGGGCGCCGGGGCTGAAATCCCGCACGTCGAGGCGGACGTCCTCATACTGGAATGTTTTGCCACCCTCGTCAGCGTGCACCACGCGGACCCGCCCCCCCGTGATCACAAGCCGGCGCACCTGCAGATCCACCGCCGCCGGACTCCGGCCGGCTTCTCCGGCGGACGCCGCCGGTGACGCGTTTCCGGCAGCGAGGCTGGAAAAGTTCCACCGGCCGCCGGCTGCGCGGATCAACCGAATATATGGCGACTCCAGGCGGATGTCCGTCACCCGCAGCGCGCGGGACTTGATGAACGGCACCCACTCCATGGTCACCGACAAGCTCTGGGACCGGATGAACGGCTCCCGGCCGAACGCGGGATCTTCGGCGATAGCGATCGAATCGATTCGCAGCCCACCGTCCAGCAGGGCCAGGTGGATCCGGCCCAGGGTCACGGTCCGCCCCAGCACTCGCCCCAACTCCTGCTCCATTTCCGGCTTAAACCGGTTCACGTCCACCAGAAGCACCACGGCCACCAGGAGCGCCCCGACGGCAGCGAGCGCAATGCCCGTCCACTTGAGCCAGCCGAACCGCTTGCCTGAACCTTCAGCCATCGACACCTCCCAGGGCGCGTCCCCACCCCTTCACCCGCCCGCGAATGCGGTTAACAGTATACCAGTGGTGCAGCCAGTTCGCCAACGCGGCGCACCGGCTCTGAGCCGGACCCAGGGCCATCAACACGGAGTGCCCGATCGCTCTCATTCCTCGATGACGTGCAGATGAGGCGGATCGGCCGGCGGCGGGTGGTGAGCCAGATCATAAAGGAATCCGGAACCGTCCGCGAGGGCCGAAAAACCCGGCCGGATGAACAGCCGCCGCGCCGGCAGATTCCGTTCCGTGGGCGCGAACAGCATGCGCACCGCGGCGCCGCCCCGCCCGGCCAGCTCCAGCGCCCGGCGCAGGAGGGGGATCTCCGCCTCAAGGCCGATGACGCGGCAGGAGATGGCAAATGCCGTAACCGCCGCCCCCTCCACCACCGCGGCTCCCACGAGCCCGTAATCGGCGAACCGGTCCCGCACGTGGAGCGAGGCCACGGCCGCTCCGTCCCGCCCCATCAGCGCCACCAGCTCCGCTGCCGAAGGGCGCTGCGCCGTGGTGGCAAACTGGTTGGTCCGCCGGAGCAACTCGCTGATCCGCGCCGCCCGCGCGGTGTCCCGTTCCACCCGGACCACGCAGTGCACCGCCAGGCTTTTCAGAAACTCGCCGGCATCGGGGGCCGCCGTCCGGGCGGCCTCCCGCTCCAGCCGGGCGCGGGTGGTCTCGGTGCGCCGCCGCGCCTCGGGGCTGACCTCGAGCACCTGGAATCGGGGTGACGTGAGCAGAGTCTCCCGCACCCGCGCCATGTCATCGCCGAGCACCAGCACGTCGGGGAGCGCCTGGCGGACCTCCGCCCGCTCCACGGGGTGGTCGTCGATGAACGCCACTTGTCCGGGGGCCACCCCGAGCTCCACCGTCAGCCGCCGGATAACCGCGCTCTTGGGCTCCCACGACAGGCACACGGCGACGAAGTCGTCGGGCCGCAGCAGGTGGCCGCGCTCCTCGGCGCGGACGCCCAGGCCCAGCGGCAGCAGGTCCGGCCGCCACCTGGCCAACACACCCGGGTCATTTTTCGACACAGCGGCCAGGAGGATGCCGCGGCTGCGGAGCACTTGCAGTGCCTGGTGCAGCCCGGCGTACCGACCGTACATGAGCGGGACCACCAGCCGCTCATCGGTGAAGTCGAATGACTCGTCGGCGATGCGGCCGGGCCACAGCGTCCCGTCCAGATCCGTGACCACGCAACGGATCGCATCGCGGCCTCGCCAGACCGCATACAGGTCCAGGTAGGCGTCGCTCACCAGACGGTGGAAGGTGGTACGGCTCGCCGCGGCCGCCGCCGGTTCCGGCAACCCCTTCCCGTCTTCCGGCGCTTCATCCGCCACACCGCCGGGTGGATAGCCCAGCAGGCCGTGGTGGCTGAAGGTGGACACCAGATCATCCATCAGCCACCGTTTGCCGAATGAGGCGGCGAGCGCCTCCTCATCCACAAACAGGGCATCCGCGTGCCGTGCCGTCGCCTCGCGGGCGGCCCGGTTCAGTCGGAACGCCACATCGCTGACACTCGGCGCATGGCGGAAATCGGCCGCGCCGAACGGCGACACCTGTGGCGCGGCGATCCCCTGGACCAGCAGCAGCCGGGAACCGGTCCGCGCGGCAGCCTTCTCCACGGCCGATCGGATGGCGGCCTCGGCGCCGGTGATGCGGTCTTCGATCTCTGCCGGTGGCAACAGGTGCAGACCGTCCAGCACCGGCGCCAGAATCAGCCGGTGGCTCAACTGCAGCACCGTCACGTCCGGCGCCAGCGTGTCGATGAGATGGACATCATCAGGGAATCCCACCTGGATGGCCGCCTGGAAGCCGCGGGCGGCGGCCGCCGCCGCCAGCACCGGCGGCAGCGACTGGACGGCGCACCAGCCCAGGAGCAGGATCGTCAGCGGCTCGCTCGCTCTCTCCGGTAACGACCGGTCCAGCCGTTCCGGCAGAACCGGTGTGAACGCGTCCTCGATGGCGTCGACGCCGAACGCCCCGTCGGCGTCGCGCCCGTAGGTGCGCCCGAGCCGCTCCGCGACGGCGGCCGTCTCATCTTGATCGGCCGGCACGAGGATTCCGTCCTCCACATAATCCCGGATGATCCGGTGCACCCGCTTCGGCAATCCTTCCGTCATGGCCGAACGCGGATTCCGGCGCAGGTAGTCGGCCACGGCCGACGCCGGGGAGTGCGGTGACCGAAAAATGCCGACCAGCGACATCATGCGGCGGTCCAGCAGCCGGCGGCGCCCGAAGACGGCGTGCCCGCAGAAGATCATATCGTCCGAGATTTCCACCGTCACCAGGTAGCGGCTGAGCACCAATACCGTATCGTCGCCGATCGTGCTGTCTGTCATGGAGTGCGTCTCTCAATCGGACTGTGTGTGTCCGGAATATCAGAAAGCGGAGGATTCAAGCAACATTTTTTCCTGAGTCCCGGCTGGAAAAAATTGGAGCACTGTTTCAATTTTTTATTAGACATCCGGTTTTCGCTCGTTTAAACTCTCTTCTTCGAGCATCGTCAGCGGACGAACCGTAACCAGGAGGCAGGCGCGGCACCATGAATGGTTGGCGACTGGTCATCACCCTGCTGAGCCTCCTTTCGCCCGCCTATACCCTTCCCCCCGCCCTGCTCGAAAGCACCGTCTCCACCCCCGCCGCCATCCCCGAATTCGCATTCGTCGCCCAGCCACCCACCGACATGGTGGGCCTCAGCGATGAGCAGCTCAGCTGGCTCATCGCCGAGGACACCGCCGCCCTCGGCTCCGTATCCATCGGTTTCCCCAGCGGCGGGGTCCTGCTCAACGGCCGCCAGATGCCATCGAGTCCGCTCTGGGATGTGGTCAATCCGGATGAATCATGGGGTACCGAGGAGACCATCGCCTTCGTGGAAACCGCCATCCGGGCCGTTCACGCTGTATATCCGGATTCCCACCCCCTCTATATCGGCGACATCAGCGAGGACGACGGCGGGCGGCTCAACCGGCACCAGACCCATCAGGCGGGCCGTGACGTGGATCTCGGCTTTTACTTCAAGCACGGCCAGGGCGCCTGGCACACCCACGGCACATCGCGCAACCTGGACCTGCCCCGCAACTGGGCGCTGGTCCGGGCGCTGGTGGTCCACACCGACGTCGAGACCGTCCTGCTGGACCGCGGCATCCAACGCCTCCTATACGATTACGCGGTCTCCATCGGCGAAGATCGGGACTGGCTGCGCGACGTGTTTCAGGTCCCGCGCGGCACCGGTCAGTCGCTGGTCCGGCACGTACCCAAGCACCGCAATCATTATCACGTGCGCTTCTACAACCGCCGCGCCCAGGAGGCGGGCATCCGCGCCTACAAGCCGCTTCTGGAGCAGGGCAAGATCAAGCCGCCCGTTGTTTACGTCAACCACCGGGTCCGCAGCGGTCAGACGCTGGGGCACCTGGCCCGGCGGTACGGCGTGAGCGTCCGCGCCATCCAGGCGGCCAACGGCATGCGCGGCACCATGATGCGGGCGGGCCGCAGCTACCGCATTCCGGTCCGGGACGGTGTCTCTCGCCTGCCGGAAGCGGTGCAGGTGACACCGCGCCGCCTGCCGCCCTTCACCCCCGCCACGCTGGCGGCCGTCGACTGGACGCCGGCCTCGCATCCCGTGTCCCCGCTCGGGGCCGAGGCGCTCACCCGCCTGGCCGCTCTCAATCCCGGCAAACATTCCCCGGCGCTCGCCGATCCCGGGCCGTCCGGCTTCCCCTGGCCGGACCCGCAGGTGTCGGAACTGCTGTTCTGGTATTATCAGGAGTATTCCCAGTTGAAAGCGGAACTGTCCATGTGACGGGCGGTGCGCCTAGCGCGTCACCGTGGGCTGTATCCCGGCTGCGGCCACCGGCGCCCCCTGCCGGGTGTCGCTCGCCATCAGCCCGGTGCCGATCCACAACTCCTGCTTGATGAAGTTGAGGGTCATGGGCCGCCGTCGCAGGAATTCGTACCCCAGCAGCCCGTCGAGCCGGATCCCGAAGTCCCGGCGCAAATGCGCCAGGTCGCCCACCACCGCGATCATGCCGTCGAAATCCGTGGGCCCGACCCGGAGGCGGTGTAACTGCAGCCGTCGGGTCACGCGTCTTTGATTGTCGACGCCGACATAGTAACTCCGGTCCAACTCGCGGTAATGCGCTTGGCTGAGGCGGAGGTCCACCGACCGGTCGATCACGGTGGCGGTGGCACCCGTGTCCACGCCAAAGCGGAGTTGCTCACCGCCGATGGTCACTGGAACCACGGGCAACGGGCCGGCCAGCTCGAACGGCATGCGGATGGCGTCGGCCGGGCATTGCCGGGCATCGAGCCGCTCGCCGCTGGCCTCGAGGCGGCATAGCGTCACCTCCTTCCGGTCGTAGTCCACGGTGAGGTCATACTGCCGGATGGTCCGAAAGCCGATGATCCCGAGGATGGGACAGCCGAGCTGCTTTTCCAGATGCGTCAGATCCATCCCGATGGTTTCGAACCGGCCCATCCGCAGATCCTGCCAGGCAAATTCGCTCACCCAGACGCGCTTCACCGCCCGAGTGGTCCCCCCGGCGCCGCCCAGGACGCCATGATCGGCCGCGGGCCGGACACTCCCCCCATCGAGTCGCGGCCGGTTCAACAGCATCGTGCTGGTGCCGGTGTCCAGGATCATGCTGCCGCTCACCCCGTTGACGCGCACGTTATCGATGAGCACCAGGTTGGCAGCCAACCGGAAACGGTCGGCGATGACCCGAGGTGGCGCCGCCGTCAGGGGTTCCCAACTGACCAGGATCCGAAACTCCACCTGAAAGAGGTTCAATTCCAGGATCCGGAACGACGGCGACAGCAACAGGTCTCGCTCCATGGCGAGCCCGTACATCTGCACGTCAACCGTCACCCGGTATCCTGCCGGGTGCGGCTGAATGTCCATGACTCGGATGGCCTCGAGCTGGTGCAGCTGGTCCAACGCCGCCTGTAGCACCAGTCGGGCGGTGTCGCCCTGCTGGCCGGCGATTTGGAACTCACTGTCCAGCAGAAGCTGGATGGCCGACAGATCCCGGTTGATGAGCGCCTGCTCCAGCTGCTCCACCTGCCATCCGATCAGAGTCTCAACAGGCTCGGCGACCTGGGCCGTCGAACGGTTCACCGCCAGGAGTCCCATCACCAGCATCGCCCCGACGAGGCGCTGCCGCCAGATCCGGACAGGAAGCGATCGCTCTTCCGTCTCCCGTATCCCCACACCATCCTCCCGGCCGGATGCGGATCCCCGGCCTATGGGTCCCGCGACGGCTTTCCACGAACAGGCCGTCCGGGGCGCTGGTGGAATCGACTGCTTCCACTCAGTACGAAAACCAGCAGAAACATCTCATGGGTCGGTTTCCAGAGGAGATTAGAACGGGACGAGTGCCCGTTGACGTGGGATGACCTGTCGAAGAAATGCTTGTCTAGCCGAGCGCGAGCCGTCTGCTCTGGAACACCGTTTTCTGACAGACTGCCTGCGCAACCGAGTGAACTTTTCAGCTATGGGTCTGAGGATTGTTCGATTGATTGGTTGGTTGGAAAGTCCGAAGTCCGATGCCCCATGTGCGATGTCCGATGCTCGAGAACGAGCCTCGATTACGGTGACGCTGCCGAATTACGAGCACGATCGAGCCTCATGCCTCGTTGAAGGATGCAGTGGGGGTGCCGCAAACACCGCTCAGCGATCGCGGTACAGCGTCACGGGCAGAATGGCCAGTATAAACGCCATCGACGCGGCCAGCGGAGCGTAGAGCGTGGCCCAGCCGCCGATGCCGAACGCTGTGGCCACGCCCGCCGCGAGGCAGCCGATGATCACCAGGCTGACAATGATGCCACCCGCCTGGGCGTGCCGTCGGGGGTGGTCGCCGCGCACTTCGTCCAGTTGCGGCGGAGGTGGCTCACTCACCGCGAGCTGGTCGCCGCCAGCGGATCTCTGACCGGCCAACCACGCCTCCAGCCGCTGCCGCAGCCGTCGGCTTCGTGCCGAGTTCCCAAGCCGAGAAACGCCGCCCAGCGCTGTCAGCCGCCATATCCGCTCCCGCCCATCCGGACCGCGCCAGCGTAGGCGGATCTCCTCCGTCCGCAGCAGGCCGGGCGGACCGGCGCCCACCGCCACCGCGACCACTTCATTGCGAGGAATGAGAAACCGGCACTGGTCGCCGGCATAGGCCAACCCGGCATCGCTCCAGGCGAGAAATCCCACGTCCCAGACGGAATGCCCCTCGTAGAGACGATGATGCGTCTCGGGGGCGAGGCCGACGAATTCGCCGTCCGCCTCGGCCGAGAGCACCCCCTGCCGCCGCAGCCGGCCGGCCAGCTGCCGCCGCACCGCACCGTAACCCGACAGTTGGGTGAAATTGGCCGTCAGCAGGTACACCGCGAGCACAACCAGCGGCCCCGCCGCCAGGGCCATCCACCGAGTGGTGCCGGTCCAGCCGGTGGGCTCCAGCCGCAGGAGCCAGAGTGCCGGCGCCAGTGCGAACAGGCCGAGCATGACCAGCAGATTCAGCATCACTTGACGCGATTTGAACTCGGAGGTGAAGAGACGCTGGGGGTTGCGCATTTCCTCCGGCACCGGATAGCCGTCGACTACCGGCGATGACGGCGTCCGCAGCAGCTCGTCCAGCCGCTCGGCCGGGATGGCGTGGTCAGCGGCGATGGCCTGCGCGCGTCGCAGCGTCGCCGGATGGGTGCCCAATTGCTCGTCCCAGAACCCCCAGCGGATGGGGACAAGATTCATGCGCGACAGTTTGACCAACGCCGTGATGGCGCTCTCCGGATCGCCGGTGAGAGCCACTGCGGCGCGATCGGCGGAGCGCTCACAGCGCCGCCGGACGAACAGCTGTGTCCACAGCATCGCCCCGAAACCGAGTGGCGCCAGGATGACGATCATTGCGTCCAGTAGATCAGGCAGCCGGTCTGCCCCACCCCACCCGACCGCTTCCGCCGCCATGCGCCACAGGATATCGATGACCGCAAACACGGTGCCGCCGACGAAAAACAGGAGCACGATGATGATCGCGGACACCCACCCCACTAACCGATGGTGGCCCTGCTTGAGATGACTCAGCTCGTGGGCGATCACGGCGTCGGTCTCGGCACGATTGAGGCGCTCCAGCAGGTAGTCGGTCAGGATTACGTCGCTGCCGCGCAGGGCGTAGGCGTTGCCGATCTGCAGTCGGCCGGCGGGCATGACGAAGATCCGCCGAAGCGTCACGCCCGCCTGCCGGGCCAGCGTCTCCATGCGGTCCCGCAGCTCGCCGGACATGAGTTGGTGCGGCGTCATGCCCGTGGCCCACGCGTAGCCGGTGAGCCCCACCAGGCCGCTCAGCAGCGCCAAACCGAAGAACAGCCAGGCAGCGGGCGCATTGTCAAACAGACAGACCAATCCCACCAGCCCCAGCGTGGCGGGTGCCAGAAACGCCGTCTGCCGCCAAAACTCCTGGCGGACCATCTCGGCCGGCGAGAGGTGGATGCCGCGCACCCGCCGGAAGACAGCGCGCGCCGGCAGGAAGCACGCGACGCCCGCCAGCGCCGGCGGCACGGCCAGCGCCACCAGCCAGGCTGGGCGGCCCGGGCCGACGAGGAACTGAACCAGAGCCCCCCACCGGCCCGTGAAAACCAACCAGAGCCAGGCCAGCCAGCCGCCCGCGAGCACCCACTGGTATGTCCGCCAGAATCCGAACCAGGCCGCGGTGGGATCGGCCTCCGCCAGCCGGAGAGACCGGCGCCGGGCGATCAGGATGAGGCTGAGGGGCGCCAGCACGGCCAGAACCGCCAGCGCCAAGCGCCACCCCACCCCCCACCGGTCATAGCCCCAGCGGACGGTCGCCGCAATCGCCGCCGGAGCGTCTGCTCGCACGATGTGGTGCAGCTCCATCTGACCGCCGACATACCGTCGGGATGGCTCGAAGCCCGTGTACTCCGCCCAGCCAAGCCGGGGGTGCGCAAGGTGCAGTTTCAGCTGTGGCTGGCGCATGTCCCGCAGCAGGGCCTGCAGCGGACCGATCCGCACCGTGCCCGTCATGACGAGTCCGTCACGTGCCGCCCACCGCCGGAGCGTTCCCCTCACCGCAAGATACCCGTCGTTTTCCAGAACCCGGGAGTCGGCCAGCCGCTGCCCCACCGCCAACTGGACGAGCCCCAGCAGCCGCTCGTGAGAAATCCGCCGCCGCGCGTTTTCCTCAGGCAAGACCAGCCAGGCCTCCACCGCGGCATCACCTGATTCGTCGGCCGTCAGGATCAGGGAACCGGCGGATTCGACTTCGTCTTCCTCGGAGTATGCGTGCGCCGCCTGAACGCACACCCCGCCGATCGCCGTCACCAGCAGCAGGACGCATCCCAACCGCATGCGGACACTCATACTTCCCTCCTGCGCCTGTTCCGCCGCAGCCACCCCGTCGGTGTGACTACAGTCATTGTAGCCGCCCCGACAGCTCGGAGCCAGCAGGTTTAGTCCGAAGCCCACCGATCCTGAGCGTCACTGTTATGATTCGGCTTCACCACCAAACATTCCGTGTTCTGAACGATTCCAGTATCATTCTGGAGACCTTTCCGAAAATCCTGTCTGCCCGGAGGATGCCCGTGAACGGATCGACCGGCGGTATGAACGCATCAGCAAAATGGGACGTGCTGGTGGACGGGAAAATTCACCAGGGTCTGGATACGGCGGCGGTCCAGGGAATGATCCGGTCCAACCGCCTGGCAGCCGACAGCATGGTTCGTGCCGCGGGCGGGGCATGGCGGAAAGTCCTGGACTTCCCCGAGCTGGTGCCCGTAGTGGCCACCCACGTGGCGGAGACCCGCCGGGCCCAGCACCAGGAGTACGCGTACTGGAAGGGCCTGGTTGTCGCCACGCCGCTCGCCGCAGCTGCGGCCGCCTGGGCGAACATCTACGATCCGCAGCTCGAGAACTGGAGCCAGTATGCCCAGGCGCTGGTGCCGGTCCTCGTCAAGTACCTGGTCTTGTTCGTGGGGGCGACGGTGTTCATCAACTGGTACCACCATTACCTGTTGCGGCAGGACAACCACTGGGGCTTCTGGCGCTACAGCCGGGCCGGTGCCATCGGTGTGGTTCTCGGGATCCTGATGGTCCTGATCGGTTGCCCGCCGTACCTCCCCTTCCTGCCTATCCTGAGCGAGATTCTGAGCGCCGAGCTGCTCATCATCGCCATCGTGATGGTCTTCCGACTCGTGTTCGAGAAGAAATTCAAGGTGGAAAACGCCTGAGTGGTGTGCAACCGCCGTCTATTACCGACCGCCGAACCGGGCGTTCGATGAACACGCGCCCGGAGCGTGTGGCCGGGGAAGGACGCCGATTCCAACTGCCGTCGCTTGCGTTTGCCTGCCGTCTGGCCGCATTCGTCGCATGCGGCGTACGGCATTCGCGGCCTACGTGGCCTGGATCTGCTTGGGGAGCATGCCGAAGCGTTTCTTGAAGAGCTGGCTGAAGTAGGCCGGATCGGAGAAGCCGAGGCGCCAGGACAGCTCCTTGATGGTGGTGCGCTCCGTCTCGTCGCGGAGAATGAACAACGCCCGATTCAGCTTCTCGTTGAGGATGGCCTCCTGAACGGTGAACTGTTTCTCCTTTTTAAATTTGTTTGACAGGTAATTCGGATGGTAATCGAACCGCTCGGCCAGCACGGTGAGCGTCGTCTCCTTGAGTTCCGCCAGCGGGCAGGAAGCCAGGTGCATGAGCAGGCGCTCCGAGAAGGCCTGCTCGTGGCGCTCGACCTCGTATTCGCGCAGAAACCGCGCGACGTCCCGAACAAACAATTCGGCCTTGCGCGCCGCATCCGCCTCGTTGATGAAGCCCTCGGTGACCGCCACTTCCTGCCGCATGATCCGTTCGGTGTCATTGACGAACAAGATGGACAGTATCCCGAACACCACCGTGCTGAAGCGGGTGTTGAGGCGACGCGTATCCTGCTGGCAGTCTGCGACGATGAGCTGGGCATAGCGCTGGATGCACTCGGCAAAGGCGTTCGCGCCCTGCAGGTGGTAGATCTTGAGCAGCTCGCGGGCCAGCTCCAGGCTTTCGGTGAATTTCGATGGCATGGATCACTCCGTGCTTCGGATTGTACCAGCACCGGCCGGCCGATGCCAAGGGTATGAGGAATATCGTTGGTCCATCTGTTCTGCCGATTGTTATCGGTTGTGACGCGCCAATGTTGCGCGGTCTGTGTCCGCAAGCAATCGGGCCCCGGCCAGTCTGTTGTGATTTGGACCGATTGACAACACTCCCGAAAAATCAGAAGTGCCGGTTTGACTTCGAACAGTCGGTGGATTAGATTGACGGTGCCCAGGATCGATCAGACTGTCGGGGGATGTCCATGGACCACACAGCATCCGGTCACGGCGTTTCGCGGCGCGGAAACGGGCAGAGCATCGGGAAACGGGCCCTGCGCGCGCTGCAGAACCACCAGTGGCTGATCATCGGCGCGCTAGCGCTCGCGTCCATCGGGCTTGGCATCGTCGGTTTCCGGAACTACAGTGCCGCCACGGGCCAGTCGCGCTCGTTCTGGGACATCCTGTACCTGGCCCTGCAGCTCTTCACCCTGGAGTCGGGTTCGGTCTACGGCCCGGCGGTGGGCTGGGAACTGGAGGTGGCCCGACTGCTGGCGCCCGGCATCGCCGCCATCGCCGCGGTCAAGGCCTTCGCCCTGGTGTTCCGCGAGCAGTTGCAGCTGTTCCGGATGCGATTCGTACGCGGTCACGTGGTCATATGCGGACTGGGGCGGAAGGGCCTGCGTCTGGCGCGGCAGCTGCGCGCCGAGGGCCGGCGGGTGGTCGCCATCGAACGCGACGAGGGGAACGACCACATCGCCCAGTGCCGCGACCTGGGAGTCGTTGTGCTGCCGGGCGACGCCGCCGATGTCGAGATGCTGCGCAAGGCGCGGCTGGGCGAGGCCGCCTGTGTCGTCGCCGTCTGCGGCGACGACGGGGCCAACGCCGAGGTGGCGGTGCACGCCCGGGAACTCGCCCGATGGAGGCGAGGCCAGCCGCTGCAGGCGGTGGTCCACATCACGGACCCGCAGCTCTGCCGCCTGCTCGTGGAGCAGGAGCTGGAGCGCCGGCACCGGGACCCGTACCGCCTGGAATTCTTCAACGTCTTCGACATCGGCGCCCGCTCGTGGCTGTCGCTCCATCCGGCCACCGCCGGGCCGGAGGGCCGCCCGCTCCCGGCCCCGCACCTCACGCTGGTGGGCCTGGGGCGCATGGGCGAGAGTCTGCTCGTCCAGGCGGCGCGCGGATGGCGCGACGCGGGTGCCGACGGCGAATTCCACGTGACCGTGATCGACCGGTTCGCCGCCGCCAAGGTGGCGTCGCTCTGCCACCGCTATCCCCGCCTGGCCCAGGCCTGCCGCCTCACCGCCCTGGACATGGACGTGGAGTCGCCCGAATTCCATCGCGGCGATTTCCTTCCGGCGCGGGATGGCGCGACTGCGGTGTTCATCTGTCTCGACAACGACGCCCTGGGTCTGGCGGCGGCGCTGGCTCTTCAGCCCCGCACGCGTAGCCTGAACATCCCCGTCGTGGTCCGGATGACGGGAGACGCGGGGCTGGCCACCCTGTTGCGCGGCGACGAGGCCGTGCCCGGCGCCCCGCCGGCCATCCAGGCCTTCAGCCTGCTGGACCAGGCGTGCCGCCCCGAGCAGATCCTGGCCGGCACCCACGAGGCCCTGGCCCGGACCATCCATGCCGACTACTGCCGGCATCAGCGGGCGCGCGGCGAGACGCCGGCGACCAACCCGGCCATGGTGCCCTGGGACGAACTGCCGGAACACCTGCGCGACTCCAACCGCGACCAGGCCGCCCACATCGGCGTCAAGCTGCGCGAGCTCGACTGCGGTCTGGCGCCGCTCACGGACTGGGACGAACCGCTCTTCGCGTTCACCGCCGACGAGGTGGAGCGTCTGGCCCGCCTGGAGCATGACCGGTGGGTGGACGAGCGCCGCCGCGCCGGCTGGCGCCCGGGTCCCGCCAAGGACGTGGACCGGAAGATCTCACCCTACCTGGTGCCATGGGAGGCGCTCACCGAACCGGTGCGCGACCAGGATCGGGAGCCGGTGCGGCAGCTCCCCCGTTTTCTCGCCGGCGCCGGCTTCAAGATCATCCGCCTCAACCGGCCATCGGCCGATTGAGATATTTTCCGATTTCGCCTGATACATCGTAAGGGTACTTGTCGTTGGCTCCCGTTGCTCAGTTGGTCTTCGTGCTCTGAGTGCCTTGGCGAGCCCGCTCACCGCTCTGACGTTCCGCCTCCCGCCAGTTCGTCGATGACTGCTTCGGCTTCTCTCTCCAGCCGGCCGCACGCGGTGACCACCCGCGGATCGGCCCACAGCTGCCGGCCGACCGCCTCCAACCGGGTCAGGTTGCCATAAATCACCTTCCAGAGCGGGATCATCCGCCGGCCGAACCCCCACAGCACCTCGGTACCAAGACACCGGCTGAACGCGAGTCCCAGTCGCTTGTAGAGCACCCGGCCCTGCCGGGGCAGATCGGTGATCATGGCGCCATCCAGGTCGTGCAGCCGTTCCAGAAAGCGCCGGATCGCGGGCTGCTTGTAGGCCTCGACGAAAAACCGCAGCATGTCCGGCGTGATGGCGTGCCGCAGTTCGCACAGCTCGCCGCTCAGGCACAGGTAAAGCAGCTCGATGGCCTGCCGGAACGCCGTCAGGCGGAAATGATCAGCCACCAGAATGCCCAGCCGCTGGTCCTCATGCCAGGCGGCCTGGAAAACGTGCCGCCCCAGGTCGTACAACAGGGCGTCCACCGCCCCGTCGCCGGAGCCGGCGCCCCCCAGCATGGCCCGTGCGGCGTCCCGCAGGTGCGCCAGCCGCAGAAAGTATACCTCGTGGCCGACGTCCATCAGGCGTACGAACCGCTCGTCCTGAAGCGGGTAGCCGGGGCTCAGATGGAAGTCCTCCACCACCAGGCTGTACTCGCCCCAGTAGTCCCGGCGCGTCCGGCTCACGTAGTACACCGGCAGCAGGTCGGGCAGCTGCCGCACATCGTGGTGCAGATCGTAGTCGACATCCAGCAGCGCCGTGCGCAGCGCGCGCGGATCCCGCAATGAGCAGGTCGCGGGGCCGTAGTGGCCTTCGACGCGCAGCGGCTCGCTCAGGATGCGGGTCAGGACGGCCAGATCCTTCACCGTCCCCCCTTCCCGCTCCAGCCGGAGGCGCTGGGCGTCCAGCCGCTGGAGCTGATTCAGAACGGGCGCCAACGCCTTGCGGCGATCCACCTCCGGCCGGCGGCTCCACCAGTCGCCGGTGCCATAGTCGAACGTCGATGACCAGCCGCCCGCCGGTTTCGGCAGCGTCAGCGTGTCGGTGGTCGTGGTGCGGTTGCCCATGGCTTCCTCCTGTCAGGCCCGGGCGATGAGCCGGGTGCGTTCGCGAATGCAGCGGGCGACGTATACGCCGACTTTCTCGGCCACCGCGGCGCTGTCGGACAATTCCTCGTGGGTGACTCCGATGACCGCGTTGAGCAGGTCCTCGAAACCCGTCGGCGCCGCTACGCCCAACGCCACCAGAGTCGTGTGCACCTGGCCCGGGAAGCGTTCGTAGAGGTCCTCGAAATAGCCGCGAACCTCCTCGGCGCCGGTTTCGGACCGGTTGAAACTGCGGTTCCAGCTGGTGTCGGTGATGAGCACCAGGTAGATCATGTGGCCGCGTGCAATCCGGCGAGCCTCGTCCATGATGAACGCGATGGACAGCGCATCGCTCTGCACGCCGGTACCGGTGTCGGGCAACGTGACGACGCTCCGCACGGCGTCCTGGCGGCTCCGGGCGATGGATTTGCGCGGATGGTACATCCATTGGACCAGAGGCCCCGAGACGCCCGGCCGGATGTCGCCGCTGTGATAGAGGGCGGCGAGCACCTGGATGCTGCTCCGGGCAGTGGACTGCAGGTAGGCGGCCGACAGCAGCTTGACCATCCGCATCTGTTTCTCGTTGAGCGAGCCGGAGCCGTCGCAGGCGATCACCAGCACCGGCGCACCCCGTGGATCAGCCACCTCACGGATCCGGTACCGCCGGAAGACCGTCTCTGAAAACGCCGCCAGCGGCAGCCGCGCGCCGTCCAGGCCGCCGCTGCAGCGCAAGCGCTGGATTTCCGGCCGCTGCTCGATGTTCGGGTACAGGTTCTGGCGCAAGGTTGCGGTCAGGGGCGTCGCATCCTCCACCAAGCTGTGACAGGCGGCCACGTCCTCCGACGGCGCCACGGGGCGGTCAAACAGCTCGCCCATCGCGCGCTCGTCGCCGTACATCGACACCTTGACCTCATGCCCGTCGGCCGGGTTCCCCTCGATGGGCCCCGCCTCAAACGGGATCGCGCGGAGCGAGTTCTCCAGCAGGTCGGACCGCATGTCCTCCCAGTTGCCGGACTGGCCGGCCGCGCCGCCCAGCGCCGCCTGAAATTCCTCCAAGGTTTTGTAGATGCCAGCATCGACCGCCGCCGGTTTGTCGGCGTCACGGATGCGGTCGCGACCCGCCCGGCCCGTCAACTGGTTCATGAGCCAGTCGATGGGATTCTCCGGCCGGTTGACGACCGGCGGCACGGGACCGCCGAGGGGCGCCAGCTCGCTGTCGCCGCGGATGCTTTCGTCAGCGGGCATCGAAGCGCCCAGCAACTCCATCAGCCGGCTCCGCCCTTTCCGCGGTTCCTTGGGCTGCTTCTCCTCGGGCTGGCCGGGCGGCGGCAGGTAACGCATCAGGACGGCCATCAGCCGCCAGGACCAGGCTGCGCCCATCTCCAGTAGATCCCGGTCCGGCACCTCGGGCAGGCGCTCGTAGAACGGCGCGCTGACCGCGATGAGATCGCGGAGGATCCGGGCGGTCAGCGCGTGCAGGTTCAGGTGCCACGGCTCGCACAGGACGTCGCCGTAGAGGATCACCGCGCGGACGATGTCGTCCACCGTGGCGAAGCGGAGGTCCTCCTGGGCCGCGGCGAACAGGCGGTACACCTCGATGGCGGACAGCGCCGCCTGCCGAGCCAGATCCTCGATGAGCAGTCGGGAGTGCATCCAGTTGGCCACGCTGTGAGCGGTGAGCTCGGCCAGCGCGGGATCGGATCGGACGTCGCTGTCCGCCATCTGCACGCCGAGCTGGGTGTTCAGATACGACAGGAATCGGCTGTCCGAGATCCGGGCCTTGAATTCCAGAAACCCCGTGAGGCCGATCGACGCGTACACCGCCAACCCGGCCGGGTAGCTGGAGTAGCAGGGCGAGAGTTGCGGCTTCACCCGCGGTTGCAGCAGGTGCGGGGCCTCGGTACCATCCAGCTTGGCCACCGCACGGACTGTCTTCTTGAGCTGGCGGTAGAAGAGCCGCTGGGCCTGGGCCCGGTGAAAGTAGTCGATGTTCTGCTTGAACGCGTCGGCGATGCTGATGCCGGCCCAGTCGGACTTGTTCCGGCGCGAACGGAGCGAAAACGAATATCCCGTCCGTTCCGTTGCCGGCCTGGCTGTCTTTCGTTTCGGTTTCATGGGCCCTCCCCAATCCGGTGCGCTCCCGGTCGATCAGAACAGATTACCTACCATCGTCGGATCTTCCTCCTCCTCGGTCTGCAGGCCGAACACCTCGTTGAACACGCCGGCCACGTGTTTGCGGTCCTCGGAGCCGGCGTTGCCGAGCAGCGTGGCCAACGCCACCTGCTGCAGGCTCAGATGGGGCAGCGCCCGGGCCGTCCGGAGGAAGGCCATGTACCCGTAGATGGTGGGCGGCGTCAGCGTCTGCAGGTTCCCCTCGCTGCGATGACGCCGGACGACGTTGCCCAGCTGGACCACTTTCACTATGAGCTCGGCGGGCACCAAGACTCCGCCATTGCCGTTGAAGATGTGCTCCAGCACCTGGACTTCCTGCTCGGCCGTGAGGTAGTCCAGCGTCAGGTTGATGGTGAACCGCCGCTTCAGGGCGTCGTCCAAGGTGACCAGGGTATGGGTGGCGCTCTGTTCGGCCTGGTAGTTGCTGTCGGCCACCCAGGCGATACCCTGCCCCGGAAAGTGCGTCCCGTCCGGCAACACGATCTCGGCCCGTGTCATCAGATTGAGCAAGCCGCCCTGGACGCTGGACGAGTGCACCCGGCCGATCTCGCGCAGCCAGATCAGCGGGTAAGCCGAGCCGGCGCATCGGGCGGCCGCCGCCAGTGCGGCCACCAGCCGGCTCGGCTCGTCGTAGGTCGTGCCGTCCTTCAGCGCCCGACGCTGGTACAGCTCGCCCGGCGCCTCAAAGGTCGCCATCTCGATGGGGAACAGCTTCAGGGGCCGCGACGCGCAGCCCAGGCCATCGCACACCCCCCGGAAATTCTCCGGGACCGTGTAGAGCGCCTCCAGGAGCGAGCTCTTGGCGCTCCCGGTGGGCCCCGACAGGTGCACGAATTCATGGTGGACAATGGCGAACACGAGAGTCTCCACCAGCCATTTCTGCAGGTACAGCGGATTGCCCCCCGGCGGCGGCAGCAGCTCCACCAGATCGGTGGGCCCCGCCTTCCGGTACTGCTCCGGATCGCAGACGCTGTAGACGTTGCCAGCCATGACTCCTCCTCAATCGATCAGAATGTCCAGCTCACCGGTGCCGCGCGCCATGACGCGCACCGGCCGATCCGCAACAGCCTCGCCTTTCCAGCGGAGCACTGCCTCCGCCGCCAGGGCGCGTCCGTGCTCCAGGATGGCGCGGGCGCCAAAGGCGATGACACTGGCCTCGAGCGTGGCCAGCACCGCCCGGCCCACGCCCGCACCAATGACCACCGCCGGCACCGGGCGGCCCAGATGCTCGGCGGCCGCACGCACCGCTTCGGCCACCGCACGCTCCATGATCGCCGCCAGTGCGTCGCCGTCGAGCGGCTCGAACAGGATGGGGGTGCCGATCCGGCTCAGGAAGGCGCCGCTGAGCATGCCCTTAATCTCGTTCACGATCTTTCTCATGACCGTCCGGGACGTGGGCGCATTGTTGTACCCGATGCCGTTGCGGCGGACCGCCTCGTCCATGCCCCCCGGCAGGTTCATCGTGAATGCAAAGATGATGTTGGCGCATGAGAACATGCCGCCGGCCGAGCTTTGCGCTTCGCCGTTTTCCAACACTTGGAAGCAGAGCGCCGCCAGGGCGGACTGGACCGGCGGCGGCGCATGGTCGATGTCGCAGATCTCCACCACGGCGCCGCAGTGGTGCTTGGCCACCTGCTCCAGCCGGCCGGGCTGGTAGGAGTTCACGATCCCCCGGCTGGACCCTAGCAGCTGGCTGGTGACAGTGTAGGCGTCGGACATGCTCGCGGCGTCGATGACCACGAACGGCACGTCCAGCACCTGCGCCAGGAGCTGGGCGCTCTCGGACTTGCCCGTGCCGGGCGTCCCCTGGGCGCAATAGCGGAGGGGCTGATGCAATGGCCGCGTCAGCACTTCCATGGCCAGCCGCCGGCTCAGCGCCTCGAGCGCCCGGTCCTGCGCCAACAGGTGTTCGCGGAAGGTGGCCAGCAGTTCCGGCGATGCGAGTGTCCGCACCCAAGCCGTCTGGACTTCCGCCGTCCGCATCGCCCGTGGGTGAACGCACAGACCGGCAAACGTCTCACTCAATGCGGCGGCGCGGTCGGCGAACCCGGTGGTGGCACCCGGACCGGGGTAGTGCCCGGCGAAATAATCGGCGGCCACCTTGCGCGCCACCAGCGGCAGGATCCGCTGCTGCTGGGAGTCGCCCCGTCCGTCGAGGGCCGCCAGCACCCACCCCGTCAGCTCCTTCCGGCGGGCCGGCGGCAGACCGCCGTGCGGGCGGCTGGCCACCTGGACCGCCGCCTCGGCCAGCGCCGGCAGCGCGACATCCGGAATGTGCCGCACCACCGGCATCAACGGGTCCGAGGCCGCGCCCTGCCCCCCATGGAACACCCCCTGGAGCTCCTCATAGGTCCCCATGAAGATCGGAGACCTCCCCCCTGCCACCAGCGTTGCCAGCAGGGCGCGGACCTCATTCCCCAATTCGTAGCGGCTGGCGCCGAGACTGATGCTCTCCACAGGCACCACCACGAAGCCCGGTGCGCGTCGCACCAGCTCCACCAGCCCCTGCGTGCTGATGGACGGCACCGCCAGCCGGCCGAGACTTCCCCCCGTTTCCATCGTCACCCGGGCCAGCAACGCCTGCGCGTAATCTGCGAACGCCAGCGACGGCGCCGCGATGGCAACGGGCGCGGCGCCCCCCAGGTAATCCAAAATCTCGCGGGCCCACGCCACGTGGGCCGGTTCCAGATCCGGTTCGGCCTGCGCCAGCGGCCGAACCGGCTCGAGAACCTCGCGCACCTTCCGATAGGCCGCCTCCAGCTCCTGGTCTGTCTTGTCGGACGGAATTTCCTCCTGGAGCAAGCGGGCCAGGTCGTCCAGCTTCTTCAACTCGTCGATGAACGTCTCCTGACGGCTCAACGACAGCATCGCAGCCTTGACGCTGAGCAACATCCGGAGCGCGACGCGGTCATTGTCTATTTCGGGCTCCAGACAGTGCACCCGATCCGACAGAGCGGCCAGCTTCTGAAACACCGCCGACACACCGCTCCTAGCCTGGGCCGACCCTTCGACCAGAAGGATCACGATTTCCACGATGTCGTCGTCGGGCTTGTAGCTTCCCTGAATGGCCAGGATACCCCGGCGCTTCTTCGCCGGATCGCAAGACATCGCGAAACTGTCGCCGTCCGGCGAGAGGGGGATGGGCGCATGGACCACCTGCTCGCAGAGACCGGCCAGCTGGCGCACGGTGTCATGGGCAGCGCTGCCGCTCCAGAACTCCACACCATTGAGATTGAGTTTAGCCATATCCATGCACCTCGCGATCAGCCGGTTCATGAACTATTTCTCGCCGGCTCTGAATTCCAAAATGCACAAAACATGCCAAATTACTAAATTCATTATTTTGTTTTTGTTACAAAGTTTTCAACCTGTCAGATTGACTTAAATGCGATCAGATGGCCCGAATTGTTGAGAAATGGCCTTACAACTCAATTTCACACTGATTTTTCAATTCACATCCTATCCGATATGAGACTTATGTATTTCTTAATAAATGCTTTATCAATGTTCATACTACTCAACTATTAATCAACAAAAAAATTTTCTGCAATATTCTGTTGAGTTACAAAAACACAACGGGTAGAATCGCGCATCAACTCAACGAGGTGTCACATGAATACTCGTGCGTTGAAGTACCTGGCGGGCCTACCGCCTGAAGGTCCTTTCCGGTGCACCCTGCCGCGAGGCCGGACACAGGATCTGGAAAAGGTCTCCAAAGCGCCGAGCGCTGCCATCTACCTGGTCGACAATGCGGATTTGGCCGGCTTCCGCACCATGATCGATTTGGTGGTGGACCGGGGCATGAAAAACGTCCACAAGGGCTTGAAGGCCTACCTCACGGGCAGCCCGGCCGGCAAAATCCCGCTTGTCGAAGGCGTCTACCGTTCGGCCGGTCAGCTGCAGCGCAGCGTTTGCGATTTCCTGAAACGCACCGGCTCCGGCAGCATGCAACTGCGCGCCATTGTGGGCGTCCCGCCGGACTTGTTCGATAGCTTGTGGACAATGGCCAAGACCGATCCCACCGGCGGCGATACCGCGGCTCCCGCGACAGGTGCCGCGGGAGTTGCCACTCAACCTCCGGCCGCTCCGGAGACTGAGTCCGTGACAGCCGGCGATGGATCCCTGATCCAACTCATCGGCTACCACGCCGAAGCCAGAGGGCTCGAGTCAAAATTCGTCGGGCAGTCGGTGGAGGCCGAGCTGGTCCGGCAGCTCATCGTCCAGGCAGCCCGGGCCGAATGCGCCGTGCTCATCGTCGGCGACACCGGCACCGGCAAGAACATCGTCGCCCAGGAGATTCACAGCCTGAGCCGGCGCGGGAGAAACCGCTTCGTGCCCGTCAACTGCGGTGCCATTCCTTTGAATTTGCTGGAGTCCGAGTTCTTCGGGTACAAGAAGGGCGCGTTTACGGACGCCCAAGCCGACCGCATCGGCCTATGGGAGGCGGCCAATCACGGCACTATCTTCCTGGACGAGGTCGCCGAACTCCCCCTGCCACACCAGGCCAAGATCCTGCGGGTGCTGGACGACAAGGCCATTCTGCCTCTGGGGGCCCGGGAGCCTGTCCAGTTGGATGTCCGCGTGCTGGCGGCGACCAACCGCGACCTGTTCAGCATGGTCCAGCGCGGTGAATTCCGGGAAGACCTGTACTACCGTCTCCGGGGCATGCTCATCCGCACGCCCGCCCTGCGGCGCCATCTCGACGACGTCCCCCGGCTGGCCCAGCACTTCTGGCAGCGCGTCACCCGCAACCCGTCGTCCACCCTGCCGGACGACATCCTGAACGAGCTGCGGAGCTACGCCTGGCCGGGCAATGCGCGTGAACTGCTGATGGTGCTGTCCAGCCTGCACGCCATGTTCGGAGATCGCCCGCTGACCACCCAGCACCTGCGCGCCATTTTCAAGTTGGACGGCCAGCAGGAAGCCAAAGAGCCACCGCCGGCCGACGAGCGGGAATTCAGCCTGCACCGAGCGGAATGCCTGCGGCATCTCCGCCGGACCCAAGAAGTGCTGCAGGCCGTCCGGGTGGTGCTGCAACCCGTCATCGCCCAGCGGAATCCCCCGGCCGACGCGGTGGAACGCCTACGGACGGACATGCTCCTGCGGTCCAACGAAGTGGACATCCTGTGTGCGCGTCCCCTGCTCTTCCACAGCGAGGTCGTGTTCAACACGATCCACGGGCTGAAAGGCAAGGTGGCTTACCTCCTCGGCGTTCTGGCCGATGACGCAGCGCGCGCCGTTCAATACGCCCGGGCGGTCCTCAGGCCGGAATTGGAACAGGCTGGTTCCATCGTGTTCAAAGAGGTGGAACGGCTGTTGGAGAAAATGTAGCGGTCCACAAAACAACCGGCGGTCGGCTCTAGAGTCTCAGCCGGCCGCCGGATTTCCGACAACAATCAGCAGTCTGCGTGATCGGCTCAGTAGTCCAACTGGCCGTTAAAGATCATCTTGTCCAGTTTGAACGTGGCATCCACGGAGATGTCGTCATCGCGCATCTGGAACTTCTTCGTCTGGAAGCGCAGGGTCTTGTCCGCAGCGGTGATCAGGGGCGTGCCGTCCGGCAGGAAGCGCGGGAAGACAAACTTGGCGCCCGTGCCGTCCGGCGTGGGCGGGATGTAGTCCTTGATGAACACCTTTCTCCCGCTGCTGGTGGCCAAAAAGGTCTCGCTGGCCAGTTCACCCACCGCCAAGGCGCGGAGCTGGCGGTCCAGATCGGCGACCAAGGTGGCTCCCTTGGGCTTGGAGTCCAGTACCCAGGCGACAACGATCTCGTCGCCGAAGTCGCGCTCGGCGAAATCCTTCAGCCGCGCAATCCGGCCGGTATCCCCCTTCGCGGCGAGCACGGCGACCGCCGAGCGGACGGGCCGCGACGAGAACAGCATGACCCGGACGATGGTGAGGATCTCCCGCTCGCCGCCCACGGTGTCGGTGGCACCCCGGCTCGTCGCCGTTCCCACCGGCGAGGACGGCTCATAGGTCGTCGCGTCCTGGGTGAGGCTGTCACCGCCTGAGCCGGTGCTGCTCCAGCTGAACTCGACGCACCACGGCGACTGCATGATCATCTTGCGGGCTTCTTTCTCGGACCACTTCGCGTATGGTTTCTTCTCCCAGTAGTCCGCGGCCGACAGCGTTGCGGCGGTCAAGGCGATGAGTCCGATCATCCCCATGAAGAGTCTCGGGCGCATGATGCTTGTTCCTCCTTTCAGCAATTGAATCGATCAGCGCGATTCCCACCAATGGTCAAGATGCATTATACGCCCGCCGGTGACGCGCGGATTCAAGAAACCGCATTTTGCCGCCTGAGGCGTCGCAACCGATCGGAAAAACAAAGCGCCATCGGCGCCGGGACGCTTGCCCGATGCCGACGGCGCTGGCTGCTCGAATGCGATCGGCTGACGCCTGCCGGGGTTCAATACTCCAGCTGGCCGGCCAGCTGGAGGTTTTCCACCTTGAAAGTGGCATCCACCGCCACCGCGTCATCCTTCATCTTGAACTTCCGTGTCTGGAAGCGGAAGCTCTTGTCGGCGGCGGTGAGGAACGGCGTGCCGTCGGGCATTGTCCGCGGGAAGACGAACTTGGCGCCGGTGCCGTCATTCGTCGGCGGGATGTAATCCTTGATGAAGACCTTCTTGCCGCTGCTGCTGGCGATATAAGTGTCATTGGCCAATTCGCCCACCGCCAGGGCGCGGAGCTGGCGGTCCAGGTCGAAGACCGACGTCGCGCCTTTCGGCTTGGAGTCGATCACCCAGGCGATGACGATCTCGTCGCCGAAGTCGCGCTCGGCGAAATCCTTCAGTTTTTCCAGACGGGCCTTGTCGCCCTTGGCAATGAGGGTGGCGTACGCCTGGCGGATGGGCCGGGCGGAAAACAGCATGACCCGCACGATGGTGATGAATTCCCGTTCGGCGTCGGTGGCGACCCGGGTGTCATCGGCCGGGGTGCTGGTCGGGCTGGGCACCGAACCCACCGATGGTCCAGTCACGTCCGAACCGATATTGCTCTGCCGCCCCCAGTTGAACTCGTAACACCAGGGGGATTTCTCCAACATCTTGCGCGCATCCTTCTCCGACCACTGGGTATACGGCTTCTTCTCCCAGAAACCGGCGGCGGTCAGCGCCAGAGTGAGAGCGGCAATCAGACCCGTCACGATAATCAACTTTCCACGCATGAATGTTCCTCCCGATAGATTCGGTCCCACACATAGAGTCAATTATCTGTCAGACGTTTCAAAATCACCAGCTTCTTTGGTGATTTTCTTCGCCGGCCGCCCGCAGCGTCGCTCAGGCCCCGAAGTACGTTCGCAGCCGGGCCATCGCCGTCTCGCGGGCGAGCGTTTCGCGCTCACCGCCGCGAAGCTGAAGTTCCAGCTCGCCCGCCGAGTGGGTGCGCCGGCTCAAGGTCAGGACCACCGGCAACCCCAGCAGGTCGGCGCCGGCGAACTTGTCGCCGGCGCGGGCGTCGCGGTCGTCGAACAGCACCGGGATCCCGTCCGTCTGCAGCGCGGCATACAGCGCTTCCGCGGCGCGCGCCACCTCGGCGTCCTCCTGGTTGAGCGCCACCAAATGCACCGCAGCCGGCGCCAGCGCGTGGGGCCAGGCGATGCCGGCGGCGGCATGGTGCTGCTCCACCGCGGCGGCAACGAGCGCGGTGAGGTCCAACACCAGTTGGACCCATCCGACGGATCGGGATTTCCCTTCCTGGTCCAGGCACGTCGGCCCGTCCGGACCCGCCTGCGTCGGGTCCGAACCCGTCACCCGGGCGATCACCGCCGCGGCACCGTCCGCGAGCCGGCCCCCGTCACAGCGCGGGCACCCATGCCCCGCCGCCGCCGCGGCATAGTCACCGAATTCCGGCGGCGGCAGGTCGCGATCGAAATTGACGTTGATGAGATGATGGTCGGTGCGATTGGCACCGCACTCGAAGTTGACACGATCCCGGATCTGCGCATCCGCCAGGATCAGCACGTCGGCCGGAAGACCGATAGGGCCGGCATAGCCCACCTCGGCGCCGGTGAGCGCCCGGACCGTCTCCGGCGGAGCCAGTTCCAGCGGACCGCCCCCCAGCCGACGCCGGACCTTCGCCTCGCTCACGTCGCAATCGCCTCGCACCATCACCGCCACCGGCCGGCCGTCAGTCAGGAACAGGAGCAACTTGGTTGTCAGCCAGACGGGAAGACCCAGGAACTCGGCCAGCGGCGCCGGCTGAATCAGTCCCGGCCCGCAGACCATCTCCATGGGCCTCCATGCGGCGTCCTGCAGCGGGTGCGACAGCCGGGACTCGGCCGTCTCGGCCCGCGCGGCGTAGCCGCAGACCGGGCAGCTCAGGATCCGCTCCGGCCCCTCGGACAGGCTGACGATCCAGACGGCGGTCCCCGGTCCATCCTCGATCCAGCGGCCGTCCACGCCGGCGGCGTACGCCACGTCCGCCGCCAGAGACCGATACGCACCGGCTGTCTCGTGCAGGTGGTCCGGCTCCAGCGCCAATCCCCAGGTCCGAAACACCCGACTCTCCCGCGCCTCAAACAGGCCGGACCGGGCGCGGCGGCCGTCCCGGAAACGGGTGCCGATCTGGAAGAACCTCCGGGGAAGCTGCTTGTAGGAATTGATCTCCCGGGCCGCTAGCCGGAGCAGCGCCGCCGCCGGATCACCGCCCAGACGCAGTGCGGCCCCCCGGCGATCGTTGACGGCGAAACCTTCGCCATCCGCCGCTGCATTTGCCGCATCCTGCAGCGCCGGCAATTCCAGCTCCGTCATCGCGTGGCCCGCCGCGGCCGCCCGGGCCAAGGCCTCAGCCCGGGCCAACACTTGCAGCCCCAGAGGCAGCGCGGCGAACAGCCCGGGTGCCGTCTCGCGCACGAAACCACCCTGCACCAGCAGTCGGTGCGACACCAGGGTCGCTCCCCTGGGTGCCTCCTTGGCCGGCCGGGCCAACATCTCCGACATGCGCACGGTCGCACCTCCTGCAGATCCTGGCCGTCGATGGACTCGCACCCCATCCGCCGGCGGCTGTCCTGCTGATTGTAACCCAAGGGACTCGCCGGCGAAACCTGCCGCTGTGCGCGCCGCCTGTGGTTTGCCCTTGCCGGGAAACCGCCGCCGGGGTATGGTAGAGACGAGATCCGTCCAAGGAGGCCGCATGATCCCGCGCTTTCTGATTTTGGGCGCTGCATGGGCCGCACTGATGGGCCTGTGCACCGCCTTGCCGACGCCGGCATGTCCCGCAGATGAAACCTTGTTCGCCACCTTTTCGATCTGTGCCATTGACCCAATCACCGGCGAGAGCGGCGCCGCCGTGACCACCCGAGTCCCCTTCGTGGGCCGGGCGGTGCCGTGGGTCGAGGCCGGAGTCGGAGCCGCAGCCACCCAGTCGTGGACGGTTGTGGAGTACGGCCGCCGCGGGCTGGACCTGCTCAAAGACGGCGTCCCGCCCGCTGAGGCGATCCGGCGGCTGCTGGCGGATGACGCGGGCGCCGACCGGCGGCAACTCGGCCTCATCAACATGAAAGGCGAGGCGGCCGCGTTCACCGGCGCTGCCTGCGGCGCCTGGGCCGGCGACCGACAGGGAAAAAACTACACCGTTCAGGCCAACATCATGGTGGGACCCGAGGTGGTGGCTGCGGTGGCCGACTCTTTCGAACAGACCGAGGGGACCGGCATGCCGCTGGCGGAGCGCTTGATCCTGGCCCTGGAGGCCGGTCAGGCCCGGGGCGGCGACAAGCGATGGGGATTGTTTCAGTCGGCTGCGGTCAAGGTGGCCGACCCGAACCACCCCGGCCGGGGCGGCGACCACATCAGCCTGGCCATCGAGGTGGGCGAGCACCCCGAGCCGGTCCAGGAGCTCAAGCGGATCTATTATCGAACATCCGGCCGCCTCGGCTGGCGGGAGTTTTCTGAAATCCGGGGCAGTGACGTCATCGAACTCAAGCGGATGCTCCACGCGCTCGGGTATTGGCGCCAGGACCTAGCCGCCTTCCCCGATCCGCCGCAGTACGACATCCCCGAGTCGCTCCGGACCAGCGACCCGAAGGCATACGCGGATCGACTGGCTGCATTCCGCGCCCGCCGCGATGCGTTTGAATCTGCTTTCGCGCTCTACGACGGCGACGCCATGGACGCCGTGGATGCGTTCCGCCAGGCCCGCGGCCTGGTTTACGAAGGGAACGCCCGCGGATTGGTGGACCGCCGCCTTGTCGAGGCGTTACGGCAGGCATACTACTCCCGGCCGAAACCGCCACAGCCGTGACGGATTCGCCGCCGCGCCTGTGACATCCGGATCCGGACACCGCAAGGAGGGCTGATGGCTCTGTACACGTACGACTCGATCCATCGGACCCGCGTGCTCGAGACGGCGCGGGCCATGCTGGTGGCTGCCCGAACCGCTCCCAAAGGCCGTGGCGTCGACAACCTGGTTGCCGCGGTGGTGGACGGCGACGAGATCGCCGTGCTGGCCGAGACGATGCGGACCATCGGCCGGCGCGGTGGCGTGGCTTTTTTCGAGCGGGACGCGGGCAATCTCGCCCACGCCGACGCCGTCGTGCTGCTGGGCACCCGGATCGCCCCGCTCGGTCTGAAGATTTGTGGCATGTGCGGATTCCCCAACTGCGAGTCGAAGGCGGAGCATCCGGACGTGCCATGCGTGTTCAACATCGGCGATCTGGGAATCGCGGTGGGTTCCGCCGTGGGCGTGGCCGCCGACCACCGGGTGGACTCCCGGGTCATGTACACCATCGGCCAGGCGGTCAAGGAGCTGGGCTGGCTGGGACCCGACGCGGCCGTCATCTACGGCATCCCGCTCTCGGCGACGGCCAAGAATCCCTTCTTCGACCGCCCGCCTGTCTGACGGTCGGCGGGGGCGACGGCCGTTCAGCCGGCCTGCACGTCAAAATTGCCAGACGCGTCGTGTTCTGCTAAAATATCCGCAAACATCGATCGCTGGAGGGACTTGATGGCCAACATTCTGCTGGTCGACGATGACCGTGATTTCGTCGACGCCACAACCATGGTCTTGGAAGCCGAGGGTTTCACGGTCACGCCGGCATTCTCCGCCAAGCAAGCCTGGGATGCGCTGCATCAGACTACGCCGGACGTGATGCTGCTGGACTGCATGATGGAAGACTTCGATTCCGGCTTCGACCTCTCCCGCGACATTGCCATCAAGTTCCCCAACGTACCGGTGATCATGCTCACGTGCGTGCGCGACTATATGAGCGACAAATGGAAATTCTCCCGCGAAGAGGACAAAAAGTGGCTGCCTGTGAGCCATTTTCTCGAGAAGCCGGTCTCGCCGGAAGTCCTGGTCACGACCGTCCGCCAGGTGCTGGCCGAAAAACAGAAATAATCCCGGTTCTGCAGGCCGCACGCACCCGGCGGGGCAATCGTCGGCGGCCCTTAGACTCGTCTCGCCATTTGCCTGCGTTGATGATATGATTCGGGACATGGCTAAAACCGTTCTATTCATCGATTTCGAGAACATCCAGACCATCGATCTCCCGACGCTGAAAGACAGCGACGTGGAGATCAAGATCTTCGTGGGCGAGAGCCAGCAGAAGATCCCCTTCGACCTGGTCCGGTCGGCCCAGGAATTCGGGGGTTCCATCGAGTGGGTCAAGATCGACGGCACCGGCAAGAACGCCCTGGACTTCCACATTGCGTTCTACCTGGGCCGGCTCAGCGCCGCCGCCCAGCGCTCGGCGTCCTTCATCATCCTGTCCAAGGACACGGGATTCGATCCACTTGTCCGCTACGTGAAACGGCACCACATCGCCTGCCGCCGCATCAACAGCATCCTGGAGCTGTCCAAGCGGGGCGAGCTGCTCACCCTCAGCAACGAGTTGGTGGACAAAGTGATGGAAAACCTGTCGAAAATCCACAAGAACCGGCGCCCCCGCACCCGGAAGACCCTGCATCAGCACATCCACGGCCTGTTCCAGAAGAAGGAATCCGAGGCGACGATCAACACGCTGATCGACGCCCTGTTCGTCCAGAACAAACTGGCGGAAGAGAACAACAAGCTGATTTACCACTTCTAGCGGCCCGCGCCGCACGATTCCCACACGGAGGCGACGGATCATGGCCCAAGGACTGACCACGGCCGGGTGGGTGTTCCTGACCCTGGGGTGGGGAGCGATCATTGCGCTGGTGGTGTACTGCTTCTCTCGCGTGCTGTTCGGGGGCAAGCGCGGATTCGCCGCCGGTGACGAGCCCGGCCGTGACCGGTGGGCCAGCCGGGTGGGACTGATTCTAGCCATGGCCGGCAACGCCGTCGGGCTCGGCAATTTCCTGCGGTTTCCGGTCCAGGCTGCCGGCAACGGCGGCGGCGCCTTCATGATCCCCTACTTTCTGGCCCTGCTGCTGCTGGGCATCCCGATGATGTGGGTGGAATGGACCATCGGCCGCCACGGCGGCGTCCGCGGCCACGGCACCACGCCCGGCATGTTCGCCGCGATGTGGAAGCACCCGGCCGCCAAGTACCTCGGCTTCCTGGGAATCATGACCCCGTTCACCATCCTCGTCTACTACGTGTTCGTCGAGTCGTGGTGCATGGCGTTTTCCTGGTTTTCTCTGACCGGCCGCTACGCCGGCAAGACCGACCGCGCGGCCATGGGGGAGTTCCTCCGCGGTTTCCAGGGCGTGGAGGCCAGCGCCGATTTCCCGTCCATCCTGACGGCGCTCGGCTTCCTGGCCCTGACCCTGATCATCAACTACTTCTGCCTCTATCGCGGTATCTCCAAGGGAATCGAGATGCTGGCAAAAATCGGCATGCCCCTGCTCTTCGTGTTCGGCATCGCTCTGGCTGTGCGGGTGCTCACCCTGGGCGCGCCCGACCCAGCCCAGCCCGATTGGAGTATCGCCACTGGGCTGGCCTACATCTGGAACCCCGACCTGAGCCGGCTGGGCCAGGCGTCGGTCTGGCTGGCCGCCGCCGGGCAGATCTTCTTCACTCTGAGCCTGGGCCAGGGCACCATCAACATGTACGCGTCGTACCTCCGGGAACAGGATGACGTCACCCTGAACGGGCTGAGCACGGCTTCGACAAACGAATGCGCCGAAGTGGTGCTGGGCGGCACCATCGCCATCCCGGTGGCCGTGGCGTTCTTCGGCCTGGCCGAGACGCAGGTCATCGCCGGCGAGGGTGCCTACAACCTGGGCTTCCAGACCATGCCGGTGATTTTCCAGCAAATCCCGATGGGTGAGCTGTTCGGCGGGATGTGGTTCGGCTTGCTTTTCATCGCCGGCATCACCACGTCGGTGGCGCTGGCCCAGCCGGCTGTCGCCTTCCTCGAGGACGAGTTCGGCTGGCGCCGCCCGCGCGCCGTCAACACGGTCATGGGGATCGCCGTCACCAGCACGCTGCTGGTGGTGGCGTTCTTCCGCCACGGCTTCCTCGACGAGCTGGACTTCTGGGCGGGCACGTTCTTCCTGGTGGTGCTCACCGCCATCGAGATCGTCCTCTTTTCGTGGGTGTTCGGCATCGAGCGCAGCTGGGCCGACATGCACCAGGGCGCGGACCTGCGGGTGCCGCGAATCTTCAAATTTATCCTCAAGTACGTCACCCCGCTCTACATCCTGGTGCTGCTCGTGACCTGGACGTGGCAGGAAGCGGTGGGCCAGCTGCTGATGGATGGCAAGCCGGCTGCGGACAAACCATATCTCTGGGGCGCCCGCGTCCTCATGGCCGCCTTCGCCGGCATCACCTTCTGGATGATCCACAAGGCCTGGCGCCGCAAGAGCACCTGAAACAACACGTAAGCCGCCCCGTCGTGACTCCGGGATTGCGGCCGCCGGGCATCCGAGCCGTCCTCCTCCCCCCGCGAAGGCGAACGGGTTACAGGAAGGCGCCAGGCTTCGAGGCGCCGATCGCGGGCAAGAACGAAAGGATTGGGTTCGGGGATTGTGGTTCGGGGATCGAGCCCCGATTACGATCACGATTACGAATTTCGAATCCAACCAAGCCCAAACACGCCTATCGCCTGACTATTTGCTGTTCACCGTTCACTGTTCCCTGTTTCCCACCGCCGACCGGAACACTCCCACGATCTCGGCGCGGCTGGCGTCCACCGGCGGCGACAGAGATGCCATGAACGTCGTGTCGCGGATGGCGATGCCAATGAACCGCACATCGAGATGCGGCCGCTCCTGCAGCCAGACGCTCACGAGCATGCTCAGGGGCACTGAATGGGTGGAGTGGCAGAACGTGTCGAGTGAATCGGCAGGATAGAAATCCCACGGCGCAGCGCTGTCGGCGCCTTCCCCTGCACCGCCGGCCGGCTCGGCCGCGTCGATGATGATCAGCACAGCCGGGGCGGCCCGACTGACCATGTAGGCGCCGTTTTCGGGTGCGTTGCCGGCGGGGATGGCCTCAAAACGGTGGTCGTTATACGGCGCGAGCTCCCGGGCGACGCGATCGCCGACCGCGTCGTCACCCAGGAGCTCGTTCCCGATACCCAAAACGACAATTTTACGGTCCGCCCGGCGCGCCGCGTCGAGCAGGGCGCGCAGTCTGTCCGCCGGACGGTCCATCAATCCGATTCCTGCACGATTTTCAGCGCGTCGCGGGTGAAGTTGGCCACCTCGAACTCCGTGTCCATGTACAGGGCGTCCTTGGGGCAGACCTCGACGCAGCGGGCGCAGTGCACGCAGCGGTCCAGGTAGATGGTGCAGACCATCTTCTTCGTCGGCTTGGTCCCCTCGGGGGAGCCGGGGGGCGGATCGATCTTGCGGACATCGATTTCGATGGCCTCGGCGGTACAGTCGCGCACGCAGGCCTTGCAGCCGATGCAGTTGTTCGGCTTGAAACGGGGCGTGCCGCGAAAGCCTTCGGGCGCGGTCACCTTCTCGAACGGATAGAGGCGGGTAACCGGCTTGTGGGCCAGGTGGCTCATCATTTCCGGCAACAGCAGTCCGACTTTCTTCATGGCTAGATCACTCCTCCGCCCTTCAGCAGCAGCACGATCAGGAATTGGACAATGCTCATGGGCGCCAGGTAACGCCAGCTGAAGGACACGATCTGGTCGATGCGGATGCGGGCGCAGGCGCCCCGGATCACACTCAGCAGAGCCACCACCAGCAGGGTTTTGAGCACCAGCTGGAGCGCGCCCAGGTACAGGCCGCCGCCGAAGCCGCCCAGGAAGAGCGCGGCGATCAGGGCGGAGCCGGCGTACATGGAGATGTCTTTCTGGATCCGGAACACCGCCAGTTTCTTGCCGCTGTATTCGGTGAGCGGCCCGGCGACCACCTCGGTCTCGGCCTCGGGGATGTCGAACGGCACGCGTTCCAGCTTGGCCTGCAGCGCCAGCACGGCGACAATGAACGCCAGCACCTGTAGAGGGATCACCCACCAGTTGCCGCTCGCCCAGGGGTACTTGGCGATATCGGCGATCTTCCAGCTGCCGGCCACGACCGCCGGGGTCAGCAGGGCCAGGAAGAACGGCACCTCGTAGGCGAACAGCTGGGTGAGCACGCGGGTGGCGCCGATCAGGCTGAACGGGCTCACGGAGAACCAGCCGGCCAGGAACAACACGAACGAAGGCATGGCCAGCAGGTAGACCATTACGATCAGGTCGCCCTGGAACGAATTGTACCCGGTCAGGTGCCATACGGGCAGGTAGAGGCCTGCAGTGCATGCCGAGGCCAGGGCCACCAGCGGCAAGATGTTGAACATGAACTTGTCGGAGGCTGCCGGTGTAACATCCTCCTTGGCGAACAGCTTGACGATGTCCGCCACCGGCTGCAGCACGCCGCTCCAACCGGTGTAGAGAGGCCCGCGCCGGTTCTGCATGCGGGCATACAGCTTCCGGTCCACCCATTCCAGATAGGTTGAATAGATCATCTGGAACAGGAATCCTGGAAAGACCAGGACATACAGCATCACCTTGACGGTTTCCATACACACCCTCAGTTAGAAACGGATTCCCTTGTTCTTGCGGTACCAGTCCACGCCGTGGCGCCGCAGTTCCTCCCACGTGGCCACCCGCACGCCGCGCCGGTGGTCGTTCAGCAGGACCGTCGTGCGGTCGGTGCAGGAGAAGCACGGATCAATGGAGGCAATGGCGATGGGAATGTCCGCCACAAAGGAGCCCACCACCGATTCGGCCGCCGCTTCGAGGTTGCACAGGGTGGGCGCGCGCACCTTGACCCGCTCGGGCTTGTCGGTGCCGTTGGACCTGACGTAGTGGACGTCCTCACCGCGCGGCGCCTCGTAGCGGCTGACGGCGGCTCCGGCCGGCACGCGCCGCGGCACCTTCTGGACGGCGATCTCGCCTTCCGGCAACTTGTCGAGCAACTGGTCGATCATCTTGCAGGATTCCACCATCTCCAGCACCCGAACGACCACCCGGCCGAGAATGTCGCAGCTGTCCGACGTGATGACCTTGAACTCCAGGTCCCCGTACGCGGCGTACGGATCGTCCCGCCGCACGTCCCGGTCCACATTGCTGGCCCGGGCGAAGGGGCCGACGGCGCATTTTTCAATGGCCCGCTTCGTGCTCATCTTGCCCACGCCCTGGATCCGGGCCATGAAGCTGGGCTCGTTGGTGCCGATGTTCGCGTAATAAGCCACCCGCTCCCGCACCACCTTGGTCAAGTCGATGATCTTCTTGCGCTGCTCCGCGGTGATGTCACGCCGCACGCCGCCGACGGTGTTGATGGCGTAGTTGACCCGGTTGCCGCTGATCTCCTCGAGGATGTTCATCACCAGCTCGCGGTCGCGCCAGGTGTACATGAACAGAGTGTCAAATCCCACCTCGTGGGCCGCCACGCCCAGCCACAGCAGGTGGCTGTGCAGCCGTTCCAGTTCGCAGACCAGCGTGCGCAGGTACAGGCCGCGCTTGGGGACCTCGAGTCCGAGCAGGCTTTCCACCGCCTGGATATAAGCCGTCGTATGCGAGTGGGAGCAGATGCCGCAGATGCGCTCCAGCAGATACAAGCACTGGTAATAGTTGCGGTCTTCGCACGCCTTCTCCATGCCACGATGGTTGTAGCCCATCCGGATCTTGGCGCCCCGGATCTCCTCACCGCTGATCTCGAATTCAAATTTGCACGGCTCCTTCAGGAACGGGTGCTGAGGGCCGACGGGGATCTTGATAGTGCTTTCAGCCATGTTAAGCCTCCTCCTTCTTTTCGGTCTCGGTCGGTCCCTGGGCGACGACGTAATCCTTGCGCAGCGGGTACACGCCCTCCGGCCAGTCCTCCGGCAGGATCTGCCGGCGGAGGTCGGGGTGCCCTACGGGAACGATCCCCAGCAGGTCATGGATTTCCCGCTCGTAGACCATGGCGCCGTCGACAATGGGCGCCAGCGAGGGAACTTGCGGCTTGTCCCGGTCAATGCGCACACATACGGTCACCACCACTTCGCCGGAAAAAATATAGCTGTTTAGGAACGCGTCGCGCAGATCCTCACCCACGATGGTGGACAGATGCACGATGCCCAGCTTGTCGCGCAACGTACGGACGGCATCGTGCAGCTCTCCCGGGGGCACATTAACCCAGTACCGCCGCTCGGCGGTCTTGCGTGCCTCACCTGCGGGAAAGAGCGTCTGCAGCTCCTTTTCATAATCGAATCTCATGGTTTCCTCCTGCCCTCAGGCCGACTCTTTGTTCAGTTCGCCCAACAGTTTGGCCACGCCGTCGATGAGCGCTTCCGGCTTGACCGGGCAACCCGGAACATAGGCGGCGACCGGCACTACAGAATCTATACCGCCCATTACATTATAACATCCCCGGAACGCACCGCCACTGCATGCGCAAGCACCCACCGCGACGACAAACTTGGGATCCGGCATCTGCTCGTAGATCCGCTTCAGCCGCGGGGCGATCTGCTTGGAGACCGGGCCGCTGCAGATCAGCACATCCGCGTGGCGGGGGGAGGCCTTGAGCATGACGCCGAACCGCTCCAGGTCGTAATGGGGCATCAGCGACGCCAGAATCTCAATGTCACAGGCATTGCACGCCCCGGAGTTGAAATGCAGGATCCACGGGGACTTGACCCGGGCCCACTTCACCAGTTTCTTGAACACGACAGCACTCCTTGCAGAAGTCTAATCAAAATCCACGAACAGAATGGATACCGACAGCGCGATCACCGCCAGGTACCCCAACGCCCGGTATGCCATCACGCCGCCCGGCACCGTGGCGATGGTCAGCACGGCCACGTGCATGACAGTAAAGAAAATGGCCGCGATGAAGAAGCGGCGGTACGCGAAGGTGAATTTATCGGGGTGGAAATTCTCACCGCAGGCGTAGGTCTCGGCCTTGCCCGGCACCGGATTCGGCCGGGCGCCAATCATCCGGCCCAGCAGGTACAGCAGGGCGCTGAGCCCCAGGAAGATGAAAAACGCGACCGGTGGAGAGAGCAGAATGTTCAGATTCATGGCACTACCCCTTCAGCTTTGACAGATTGCGGATGTCGAGGGAGTTGTAAATCCGCTGGGCGACGAAGGTGATCGCCAGCACCACCGCTGCCAGGATGGTCTCGACGATGATGAAGGTCACGATCAGGGATTGGATGTACTCCACGCTGCCCCGAAAGACGCCCGCGGCCAGCAGGACCAGCGTGACGCCCTTGGCCATGACCTCAACGCCGAGGATGACCCGGAGCAAGTTGCGATAGGCGAACATCAGGTAGACGCCCACCATGAACAGCAGCAGGCCGCTGAGCAGCAGCAGGATGGTCTCCTCAGTCATGTTTCCTCCTCTCGGACAACGCCCGCATGATGGTTAGGATGCCGAACACGCCGACGAGAATCAGGCTCACCTGGCCGACGATATCGGTCATGCGCTGTCCCCAGAACGCGTTCTGAAAGGTCAGGCCGGGAGCCGCCGGAAAGCCAGCGCCCACGAGGGTTGAGCCCGCCAGCCACTTCACCAGGAAAAAGTCCAGGCCCAGGAAAAGCACCAGAATGAAGGGGAGGAAGTAGGCCGGCAGCCGGGATTCGTTCGCCTGGTCCGAGTCCTTCGTCATGCTCACCGTGGAGACGAACAGCACCGTGATCAGTCCGGCGCAGACGCTGAGCTCGAACACCGCCGCGATGTTGGCTCCGTACTGGAACAGCACCACGGACAGCATCACGCTCGCGAGCGCCAGCGAAACGGCCGCGTACAGCAGATCCCGGAAGAAGCAGACCAGGATGGCAAAGATGACCAGCAAGACGAGTGAAGCGTAGAGCAGCATGTCATTTCCCTCCCAGCAGAATGGCAGCCGCGGGTTCCACCAGGTACCGCAACACCTCGTTGAAAAAGATGCCCACCAGCAGGCACTGCGCCGCCAGGAAGATCATCGCCAGCGACATGGTCAGCGGCACTTCTTTGAGATCCCGCCACTTCAGGTTGAGCTTGCCGAAGAAGACCCGTCGCTGCATGAGCAGGAAATAGCCCAGGGTGAAGACGCTCAGGAAAATGGCCAGCACCGCTACGACGTACTGCTTGGCGGCCAGCGCGCCCAGGATGATGAACAGCTTGCTCCAGAACCCGTTGAACGGCGGCACTCCGGCGATCGACAGCGTTCCGAAGATGCTGGTGATCCCGGTGACGCGCATCCGGTGTTCCAAGCCGCCCATCTCGTTCATGTCGCGGGTGTGGGTCCGGTACTGCAGGGCGCCGCTGTTCAAGAACAGCAGGGACTTGAACAAGGCGTGGTTGAGCACGTGGAACAGCGCCCCGATCAGGCCCAGCGGGTTGCCCAGGCCCAGACCGATGAGGATGTAGCCGATCTGGCTGATGCTGGAGTAGGCGAACATCCGCTTGATGTCGCTCTGGAAATAGGCGATCAGCGCGCCGCCGATCATCGAGGCGACACCCAGGATCAGGAACACGTTCAAGACCCGGGCCGGCGACGGGTAGATGTCGAAGAAGAGCCGGGTCAGGGCATAGACGCCGGCCACCTTGATCACCACGCCGCTCAGCATCGCCGAGATGGGCGCCGGCGCCGACGGGTGGGCGTCGGGCAGCCAGGCGTGGAACGGCATGATCGCCGCCTTCAGCCCGAAGCCGGCGATGAACAGCGCGGCAGCCAGCAGGAAGACGGTGTTGGGCCCGCTCCCCGCGACCAGCAGCAGCTTGAGTTCGACGAACTCCAGCGTGCCCAGGTTCAGGTACATGATCCCCAGGCCGACGAGGATCAGGCCCGTGGCCACCACCGACAGCAGCAAGTACTTGAGCGCCGACTCGATGCCGTCCCACTTCAGGCCGAACGCCACCAGGACGTAGGAGGCGATGGAGACGATCTCCAGGTACACGTACAGGCTGAACAGGTCGCGCACCAGCAGCACGCCGTTCAGGCCGAGCACCATCAGCAGCAGCAGCGCGTAGAATTTGCCCCGGCCGTCGTAGTGGTTCATGTAGTCGATGGAGTAGAGAATGCAGAAGAACGCGACCACGTTGACCACCACGAGAAACAGCAGGCTCAGGCCGTCTACGGAGAACTGCGTGTTCAGCGCCCGTAGCGTCAGGGTCTCCCCGTGCAGCGGGATGAACCGCAGGCACAGGCCGACGAGACCGAGGCCGGCCAGCGCGGCCAGAGCGTCCGCGGCACGCCGGTGCAGCCGGGATACCCACGGCATCAGGATGACGGCGGCCAGCGGCAGCAGCAGCATCAATCCGATATTGGTAATCATATGCTACCTCAGAGGCGTTACGTTCCCGTCGATGGGCTTACACAAAAATCAGGGCGGCCACGATCGCCAACCCCACGATCACCCAGCCCAGGTAGGTGCTGTAGGTGCCGTCGTGCGGGGCGCTGAGCAGGGCGCCGGAAAAGGCGCGGCCGATCCGGATGATCCAGTCGGCAACCTCGTCGATGAGCCGCTCGAACCGACGGAAGACCAACTCTGCGATCCAGTTGACCACCTTCACGCCGATCTCGTAACCGTCGAACTTCTTCTGGCGGGCCAGCTCCAGCGTACGGCCCAGCACCGGTGACTGCCGAAGCGAGGCGAAGGTCGCCGCGGGCTCCGCGGCGCGCGCGCGCGCGGCGAAGAACAGCAGGGCGCCGAACAGGTAGATGGAGTAGGAGGCCACCGTCAGCGGGGAGAGGTGCCACACGGCGGCGATCCAGCCGGCGTGCTCGACGGGGAGCACGGCCCCGAACACCGGCGCGGCCAGCGTGAAGATCCAGCCCGTCAGCACCGCGCCGATCCCCAGCACCAGCACGGGCGCTGTCAGGGTGGCCGCGGCGGGGACCGGCCGGTCCTCGCCGCGTCCCCACAACACGGCGATGACCTTGCAGAACACCGCCATGTTCAGGATGGCTCCGATCCACAGCGCGAGGAACACCAGGTAGTGGCCGCGCTCCACCACCCCTTCGAAGATCAGATCCTTGGCGATGAAACCGCCGGTGGGCGGCAGCGAGACGGCGGCGGTGAACGCCAGCAGGAAGCCCAGACCCGACAACGGCAGCAGCCGGGCGATTCCCTGCAGCGCCGACAGGCGGGCGCCGCCGGTGTGCGCCTCGAACTGGCCCACGGCGAAGAACATGCAGGACTTGTAGGTGGCGTGGGTGAGCATGTACAGCAGGGCGCCGGCCATGCCGGCGACTTCCGACGTGGCCAGCCCGACGACCATGAAGCCGACGGGGGAGATCGCCGTCAGTGCGAGCACCTTGCGCAGGTTCTCCTCCACCAGCGCCGGCACGATGGACACGAACACCGTGATCAGGCCGAACGCGTACATCACGATCCGGGCCGCCTCGTTCAGCGCGAACATCTGATAGCTCACGATGAAGAGGAAATAGATTCCCAGCACCTTTTCCAGCGAGGCCGGCAGGGCCGCGAAACCGGCGGCGGGCATCACTTCGGCTGCATCGGGGATCCAGGTATGGAACGGGAACATTCCCGCCTTGGCGCCGGCGCCCAGGAACAGCAGCAGGAAGGATAGGAACGATGCGGTGCTCTGCGCCACCGGCAGGTGGGCGTCCATGGCCGTGCCGCCGGATACGGCGAAGTAGAGCATCAGCCCGAGGATCATCAGGAAGTCGCTGCTCCCGCCGATCACCAGGGCCTTCATAGCCACGCCCTCGGCCCCGTCGCCGGAGCTGTGGATCACCGCGTAGAGCGCCACCAGGAAGACCTCCCAGGCGATGAGCAGGAACAGCAGGTTGTCGGTCAGGATGACGCCGCACGCGGCGGCGAAGGCGACCAGGACGAAGGCGAGGAACAGCAGCGGCTTGGCCACCCGGCGGATCGCCTCCAGGCAATACACTGCGGTCATCAACTGGAACGCGAACACGAAGAAGAGGAGGAACGCCTTCCAGCCCGTCAGGCTGAACTCCAGCCGGAACAGCTCCATCCAGGGGATGGCGAACTGGACCGCCGGTCCGCCGGCGACCAGCAGGAACGCCGCGGCGGAGACCACTACGGCCAACAGGGCGAGCCAGGCGATCGCGGTGCTCCGCTTGCGGAAGATGGGAAGGATCAGCCCGGCGCAGACGAGGGGCACGATGATGGGCAGCAGTAACAGGACGTCAGCGTTCATGGCTTACCTCCACAGGAAGGTGAACACCTGGACCAGGCGTTCCCCATCGGCCACGCGGGCCAGTTCGAACGGCAGATGCATCAGGGCCCCCACGATGACGGTGAGCACCGCCAGCACGGCCACCACGCCCACCATGACGGGCGACCCCTCGTGGTGGGACTCGCCGCGCGGCGCGCCCATGAAGATCACATGGAAGCTCTTGAGCATGTACAGCAGGGTGACCACCGCAGTCAGGATCGCCAGGCCGGCGATGTAGGTGTGTCCGCCTTCGACCAGGCCGGAGATGACGAAGTACTTGGAGAAGAACCCGGCCATGGGCGGAATACCGGCGATGCTCAGGGCGCAGACGATGTAGCAGAAGGCCGTGATGGGCATCTTCTGGATGAGCCCGCCCATCTTGGTCATGTCCTTGGTGTGGGTGCCGTGCTCGATGATGCCGGCGCAGAGGAAGAGGCCGCCCTTGGCGAGGCCGTGGGCCAGAATGTACAACAGGGCGCCGATGTACCCGAAATGGGTGAACGCGGCCAGCCCCAGGAACGTGTAGCCGATCTGGCTCACCGTGGAGTAGGCCAGCATGCGCTTGATGTTGGTTTCGCGCAGCGCCGCACAGGCCGAGACGAACGCACTGACCAGGGCGGCGATGAGGATGCCCGTCTCCCAGGCCGGCGGGATCACCATGCCGTTGGCGAACATGCGAGCAAAGCCGTACAGGCCGATCTTGACGAGGATGGCGGCGTGCAGCAGCGAGGTGATGGTGGAGGGCGCCACGCCGGCATCGGGCAGCCACGTGTGCAGCGGCACCGTGGCGCTCTTGGAGAACACGCCAAGCAGAATGAGGAGCAGGGCGACGGGTCCGATCTCCTGGCCGCGCAGCTCGGCGAGTTCGAACGTGCCGTACTGGGCGAACACCAAGGCGAACCCCAGCAGCATGAACACCGCGCCGCCGAAGGTCACCAGGAACGCCTTGTCGGCTTTCCAGATGTAGTCGGGCTCCCGGAAGTAGCCGATCAACCGCCAGCAGGCCAGTGCCGAGATCTCCCAGAACAAGTACAGGAACAAGAGGTTGGAGGAGAACACCAGCCCCATCATCGCGCCCAGGAAGAGGGTCACCACGAAGTAGTACTCCGGCTCGTCCTCGCCGTGCTCGATGTAGCCCAGCGAGTAGATGGCGATGAGCGTGGCGATCAGGGAGGCGGTGAACGCCATGAAGGCGGCGAGCGCGTCAAATGTGAGGCTGAAGCTGGCCCATTCGTACAGCGGCTTGCTCCAGTGGGTGGTGATTCCGCCCAGAGCCGGGCCGAGAAGCGTCCATGACAGGACGTGGGCGGCGCCGATGAGCGCCACGCAGACGTAACCCGTCACCTTCGGCAGCTTGAACCAGCCCAGCAGCGGGATCAGCAGCGACCCGAGCAGCGGGACGCCGATGACCAACAGTACAGTCGTCTGCATATCCATATACTACTGCTCCGAGCGAGTATTCCAAAATGCTGCTTGGTACCGAACTTCTGTAAAACAGAAGCGGTATTTTAACAAAATTACACAGAAGGTACAATCATAAAACTTTAATGGAAATAGAAAACCGGTGCGCCTCATCCGGGGCATGTCTCAAGCGGTCGGCGACTTGATTTTTGGACGGGATTGCCGGATGATGGCATGCCGTGACACACTGACATCTGTTCGGAGACCGCGATGGCTCGTATCCGCTCGACGGTGGTGATGGGCTGGTTACTCCTGGCGGTGATGACTGCAACGGCCGCCTGTCCCGGTCCGGTACCCGCCGCCACCTGGAGCCACTTCCCCGATGTGCTCGACCTGAGTCAGACGCCGTGCTGCGCCGATGAACCCGCGCCCGGCTGCCTGTTTGATTGCGGAGCCTGGCACGGCTACGCCATCCCGGCGGATGGAACCGCCGTCGGATTCGCCGGTCCGTATCTCACGGAACCGGGCCGGTGGCTCAGCCGCTCGATCGCCCGGTTCGCGCCGGTGGACGCAACCACCGGCTCCCCGCTGCTGCCCCCGCAACCGGCGGTGATGACCCGCACGGTCTACCCGGGACTGCTGCGGCTGTCGACGGAAACGGACCGCACAACGGTTAGGCTGGAACTGTTTTTCGCTTCGGCGGCGACGGCTCTGGTGCGGGCAGAAGTGACCAACCGGTCGGCGTCACCGCTGGCCGTCATCTGGCGGTGGGAAGGTGGAATCCTCGATGCGGCCGCCCGGCTGGAGACGGGCGACGCTGGCATCCGCGCGGTCCGGGACGCCTACGCCGGGGCGCTGCACGTGGTACTGCCGGACGCGACGGCGTGGCGCGTCACCGGCGGCGGTTCCACCGGCTACCGTGCCGACTTCCCAGCTCCCACGGTGATCGCGCCCGGCGGCACCGCCGCCACCGCACTCGCCTTGGTTCTGGTGTGGCCGCCGTCCGGCGGAGACCCCGAGCTCGCCGCGGCCGACGCGGCGCTGGCCGACACCGGCGCCGCATTCGCCTGCAACCGGGAACGCTGGCAGGGCTATCTGGACCGGGCGCTCGGCGGCGATGCCCCGCTCCTCGGCCGCGACTCCGCCCGCCGCCTGGCGGTCAAGGCGGTGATGACGCTGGTGAACAACTGGCGCGCTCCGGCGGGCGCCCTGCGCCACGACGGCGTCATCCCTTCCGGCGCGGTGGGGTATTTCAACGGATTCTGGGCGTGGGACTCGTGGAAGCACGCCGCCGCGCTGGTCGAATTTGCTCCGGAGCTGGCCCGCTCGCAGATTCGGGCCATGCTGGAGCGGCAGAACGAGGCGGGCATGGTGGCCGACTGCGTGTTCGCCGACAGCTCCCAGGACAACTGGCTCAACACCAAGCCGCCGCTCGTCGCCTGGGCCGTGGCCGCGGTGTACGCCGCCACCGGCGACCGGGAGTTCGTGCGCGAGGTGTATCCGCGGCTCTGGCGATACCACCGTTGGTGGTACGCGCAACGGGACCGCGATCGCGACGGACTGTGCGAGTACGGCTCCACCTGCGACGACCTGACCGCCGCCAAATGGGAGAGCGGCATGGACAACGCCGCCCGCTTCGACGACGCACGGGTCGTCGCCCACGGTCCCGGCGCCTGGACGCTGGACCAGGCGTCGGCGGATCTGAATGCCTACCTGTACGCCGAGAAGCGCTGCCTGGCCCGGCTGGCCCGGCTCATCGGGCGGCGGGGCGACGCCGATCGGCTGGCGGGGGAAGCCGGCCGGCTCCGGCGGCTCATCCGCAGCCGGATGTTCGACGAGGCAGCCGGGCTGTTCGCCGACATCCGCCTCGCGGACGGGGCGTTCGTCCGGGCGCCGGGCCCGGAGGCCTGGATCCCCCTGTGGGCCGGCGTCGCCACCCGGCGCCAAGCCGAGCGGGTTCGCGACGCGCTGATGGACCCGACCCGGTTCCGCACCCATCTTCCCTTCCCCACGCTGTCCGCCGACCATCCCGCCGCGGCCCTGGACGGCTACTGGCGGGGGCCCGTCTGGCTGGATCAGGCCTTCTTCGGGCTGGCCGGCCTGCGCCGCTGCGGCTTCCAACAGGAAGCGGATGCGCTGGCCGAACAGCTCCTGGCCACCCTGCAGGGCGCTGCCGACTCCCCCGCGCCGCTGCGCGAAAACTACGATCCCGTCACCGGGCGCGGACTACGGGCGTCCCATTTCAGTTGGACCGCCGCCCACCTGCTCCTGATCCTGAAGGACCGGCTCCTGCTTCCGTAAAGAACCGCTTGCATCCAAACGGTGACTGTTTTAGTATTGCAATTTTAACAGAGATAAAGCTTTACACATTGACTACACAGGAGACCTGTTATGGGCGTAATCGAAGTGAACGGCAAACAGCACGAGCTCAACGAAGAAGGCTTCATGGTGAATCCCATGGACTGGAATCGCGACATTGCCGTTGCGCTGGCCCGGCAGGAAGAAGGTCTGCAGGAGCTTTCCCCTGAGCACTGGGCGGTGATCGAGTTCATTCGGGCATACTTCATGGAAAAGCAGCTGGCACCCATGGTCCGGGCGATCTGCAAGACCACCGGCTTCCCGCTGCGCCGGATCTACGAGATGTTCCCGTCGGGTCCGGCCAAGGGCGCGTGCAAGCTGGCGGGGCTCCCGAAGCCCGATGGCTGCGTGTGAACCGCCGATGGCCGGGCTCGATCCGCTCCGTCTGGCCGTGCTGGCCGCCGCCGCGTGGTGCCTGACGGCGCTGGTGTTCCAGACCGTCCGTGCATACCGGTTCGGCAGCCATGAGCTCCATTCGGCGGCGGCGGGCGTTTCTCTGAAGGGCATCGCCTACGCTTTCGGGCCCGGCATGATGCCGTGGGGCAAGGAGAGCGCCGCCCGGCATCTGCCCACCTACCTGACCGGAATCGGGTATCACGGCGCGGTGTTCGCCGCCCTGGGTTATCTCGTCACCGTGATGAGCCACATCGCTCTGCCCGCAGAATGGAGGATTCCGCTCACCGTCGTCTTCGCGGCGGGCGCCATCGGCGGGATCGGCCTGCTGGCTAAGCGCGCGGTCAAGCCGGTGCTCCGCAGCATCAGTTGCCCGGACGACTTCGCCGCCAACGTGCTGGTGGACCTGCTGCTGGCGGCAGCCATCGCCAGCTTGTGGATTCCGGCCGCGGACGCCGTCCTTCTGGCGACGGCCACCTTGCTCTTCCTATATATACCGTTGGGAAAAATTCGCCATTGCTTCTTCTTCTTCTACAGCCGGATCCTGTTCGGCATCTTTTTCGGCCGGCGGGGCGTGCTGCCGCCGCGGCCGCGGGAGTCGCAGCCATGACCGCCGAGCCCACCAAAGACATCCTGGAAGAGCGTCTCGGGCGACTCACCCCCGCCGACATCCAGAAAGCCGTCGAGACCTTTCGCGCCGCGCTGGGGCACCAGGGCGCCGCCGACCTGAACGCCTGCGTCCACTGCGGGCTGTGCGCCGATACCTGCCACTACGCGCTCACTTCGGACCAGCCGGAGAATCCGCCGGCCTACAAGGTCAACCTGGTAATGGCCGTGTTCAAGCGCTATTTCACCCGGCTGGGCCGGATCGTCCCCGGCTGGGTGGGCGCCCGGGAGCTGGACGAGACGCTCACGCGCGAATGGGTGGACGTGCTGTTCGGCCGCTGTTCGCTCTGCGGCCGCTGCAACCTGAACTGCTCGGTGGGGCTCAACATCACCGCACTGATCACCGCGGCCCGGGCCGCGCTCACCGCCATCGGGCTCATCCCGCCCGAGCTGCAGTCCACCATCACCACCGCGTACACCACCGGCAACAACATGGGCATCGCCCAGGACGACTGGGTGGAAACGGTGCAGTGGCTGGAAGAGGAGCTGCGGGCCGAGACCGGCGACCCGACCGCCCGGATGCCCCTCGACCTCCGTGGCGCGCGGATGCTCTACACCGTCAACCCGCGCGAGCCGAAATTCTTTCCCCTGTCGCTGCTGGCCGCCGGCAAAGTGTTTTACGCGGCCGGCGAGAGCTGGACGCTGGCCACCGACCACTACGACGTGACCAACTACGGCCTCTACAGCGGCGAGGCGCCCGTGGCCGGCGAGCTGTCGGACCGGCTGGTGCGGACCGTGGAACGTCTCGGCTGCCAGGAGTTGATTCTGGGCGAGTGCGGCCACGGCTTCAATGCCAACCGCTGGGAGGCGCCCGAGTGGCTGTCGAAGCGCTACCCGTTCCGGGTGCGGAGCGTGCTGGAGCTGATGGCGGAATACATCCGCGAGGGCCGGCTCACGCTGGATCCGTCGAAGAACACCGAGCGGGTGACGCTCCACGACCCGTGCAACCTGGTGCGTCTCGGCGGCGTGGTGGAGGAACAGCGCTACATCCTGCGACGGGCCGTGAGCGATTTCACGGAGATGACGCCTAACCGGGAGAAGAATTTCTGCTGCGGCGGCGGAGGCGGTCAGCTGGCCATGACCCGTTACGCCCAGCGCCGTCTCCAGGCCGGCCGGATCAAGGCGGACCAGATCGGTGCCACAGCGGCGAAGGTCGTGGCCACGCCATGCCACAACTGCGTGGACCAGCTCTCCGAACTAAACAAGGAGTACAAGCTGGGTGTGGCGATCAAGACCGTCTGCGAGCTTGTCGCCGACGCTCTGGTCCTCCCTGCAAAGTAGGTCGCGCCCGCCGGGCGCGGGCAATCGCAAGACATTGCCGCATCACCAGCTGCGTCCAACGGATGCGGCTGGCGTTGCCGCCAGGCGGCAGCCGGTCACATGAAGTACCGGCTGGAGCGGCCGCGGATGAGGAGCCAGAGGAAGAAGGGGCCGCCCAGAAGGGCCGTGATGATCCCCACCGGCATCTCCGCCGGGAAGATGAGCCCGCGGGCCACCCAGTCGCAGCACGCCAGAAACACCCCGCCGCCGAGGAGACTCCCCCAGAAGAGCCACCGGTGCTCCGCCCCCAGCAGCAGCCGGAGGATGTGGGGCACCATCATCCCGATGAACCCGATGGGCCCGCAGAACGAAACCACCACCCCTGTGAGCAGCGAGACCACGCCGAACAGCACCAGCCGCACCCGCCGCACGTCCACCCCGCGGCTGCGCGCGAAGTCATCACCCACCAGGATCAGGTTCAGGTCCAGGCAGAGCCACCGCACCACCAGGGCGCCCGGCAGCAGCACGGCCGCCAGTTGCAGCGGCCGCTCGAACCCCACCGCGTTCAGGTCGCCCATGAGCCAGCGCACCATCTGGTAGGAGCCGGTGAAATCGCTGAGGTACTGAACGAGCAGGATGGCCGAGGAGAACAGAAAGCTCAGCGCCACACCGGCGAGCAGCATCACCTCGGTGGAGAACTCCCGCTTCACGGTGGCAAGCAGATAGATGACGCCCACGGTCAACGCAGCGCCGAGAAACGCGAACAGGCTGACCGACGAGAATCCGAGCAGGCCGGTCACCAGCCCGAGCTTCACCGCCACAGCGGCTCCGAACGAAGCGCCGGTGGATACGCCGAGCGTGAACGGCGTCGCCAGCGGGTTTCGGAACATCGCCTGAAAGACCATTCCGCCGATGGCCAGCGCCGCACCCGCCAGAAAGCCCAGCAGGACGCGGGGTAGCCGGAGCTGCCAGAAGATTCGCCCGTCCGCGCTCCCGGTAAAGGCGGGATCCAGCAGCCGGGCCGGCGAGATGGCCGGAGTCCCTGCGAGTGCGAGGATCAGCATCACGAGCAGGGCCGTCGCCAGGAGCCCGGCGATCCAGAGCGGCCGGCGGGATGCGCGGTTCATGGCGCGGACCTCCCGGGCAGGTAGGCGGGCGGTCCGGTCGGATCGTCGGGGCATTCGTAGCGCCGGAACGGCGTGTCATACAGGATATCGAGTACCCGTCCAGCCAAAAAGTCCGCCGGCGGACCGAAATAGACCGCCCGGCCCGCCTTCAGGCAGAGCAGCCGGCTCGAGAGCGCCAAGGCGGCATTCACGTCGTGGGTGACCATGACAATCGTTTTTCCGCCCGGTGCATGGAGCCGTCCGAGAAGCTGGTAAATCTCTTGCGCGTGCAGCGGATCGAGGAAGGTGGTGGGCTCGTCCAGCAGGATAAGGCCCGTCTCCTGGACCACGGCGGCGGCGATGGACACCTTCTGGCGCTCGCCGCCGCTGAGCGTGTCCAGGAACCGGTCGCGGAATTCTGTCATGGCCACCTGCGCCAGCGCGTCCTCGACGACAGCCCGATCCCGCGGTCCGGGCGCTCCCAGCGCCTGCAGATAGGGGAAGCGGTTCATCAGCAGGAACTCGGCCACGCGGTACGGCGGGATGTAGCCTTTGGCCTGCGGCACGTACGACTGGAGGCGAGCCAGAGCGCGAAACGCGTAGTCGGCCACCGGCCGGCCCCGCAGACGCACCGCCCCTTCCCGGACCGGCAGCAGGCGGTTCAGGTGTTTGAGCAGCGTCGACTTGCCGGCTCCGTTCGGCCCCAGCACCGAGACGAACTCGCCCTCGCCCACGTCGAACGACACGCCGGCCAGCACCCGCTTCCCCTCGGGGGTGTAGCCCAAGTCCTTCACCTCGAGGAACTCGGTGGTCATCACGGATCTCCCTTCCCGGCCATGCACCTACGGAGGGCGCGGGCGATGGCCACCGCCCGCGGGCCGGGGATGGCCAGGTACGCGTCAGCCAGGACATGCACGCGCCGGCTCCGCACGGCGGCCAGCGCGGGCAGCCGGTCCCAGTCGCGCGCCAGCGCCGCCATCTGCGCGGCATCCAGCTTCATTCCCGGGTACATCTCGACGATCACCTCGGGGTCAGCGTGGGCGATCCCCTCCAAGGACAGGCTGGGATAGCGAACTTTCCCCTGGTAGACGTTCCGGCCGCCCGCGAGCCGCACCAGCTCGCCAAGAAAGGTCGCCGGGCCGGCCACAAACACGTTGTTCAGGCTGGACGGGTTGCGCCCCACGACCACCATCACCCGCGGGGCCGCGCCGGCCGGGCTTTCCCGCGCCACCGCCTGGAGTTCCCGCCGCCACGTGCGCGCCAGCGTCTCGCCCGCCGCCGGATCGCCCAGCCGCCGGGCAACGACGCGCATGGCGCGCTCGATATCCGCCAGCGTGTACAGGGAGAGGACTTCGGTGCGGATTCTCAGCGCGCCCAGCCGCTGCGCCAGCTCCGCCTCCTCGGGCACCAGCAGCACGAGGTCGGGCGCAAGCCGGATGATCGCCTCGAGGTTGGGGTTGAGGAAGCCACCCACGCGGGGCAGCCGCCGGGCGGCGTCGGGAAAGTCGCAGTAGTCGGTCACACCGGCCACGGCGTCGCCGTGGCCCAGCGCGAAGCAGATTTCCGTGAACGCGGGCGCCATGCACACCACCCGGCGGGCGCCGGGCGCCGGCGCAGCCGCCGGCAGCGCCGTCCAGAGGGCGGCAGCCAAGACGATCAGCGCCCACCGGCTGCACGGGGATCGGAGCAGAAACTGTCCCGTCGGGCGACGGTTGGGTAGATCGGTGATGAGCGCCGGCCCGAATGCTTCGGGCCGGCCGGCGAGGGTGAAAAGCCAGCAGGGCATCACTGTATCCTGTCTCCGCGAGGAGTCCAGTGAAAACATCGACCGGCCGGTCTTCTGGCTTCCGGATCGTCCTCCGGCCGCGCCTTCCCATCCGAAATCCGTCCGGACAGTGGCGATGTGCGGCCTTCGTCCCCGGTCACAGCGGCGGGCCCGCAGTGGATTCGCACCACCTTCCCAATTCGCCCGAGGGCACCGGTCAACGGTTTCGCTCAAACATCCGATCTGATTCTAAGGAGCGGCGGCGGGACTGTCAAGCCAGATCCGGTCCGGGACCGTGGTCGTCGGGTGACTCGCGCACCAGCTCAATCACGGCGATCTCCGGCCGGATCCCCACCCGGCCCATGAAGGCGACGTGGCCGAAGCCGCGGTTCACATAGAGGTACTGCCCGCCTTCCCGGTAGAGACCGGCCCACTGGCGGTACATGTACTGCACGGGGCTCCAGCGGAAGCCCGGCACTTCCACCCCGAACTGGAAGCCGTGAGTATGGCCGGACAAAGTCAGTCCGATGCCGCCGAAATTCGGTCGCACCTCGCTGTCCCAGTGGGAGGGATCGTGGGTGAGGAGGATCCGGGCCGCCCCAACCGGCAAACCCCGGGTCGCCCGCTCCAGGTCACCCCGCTTGTGAAAACCGTGGCGGTTGCTCCAATTTTCAACGCCGATCACGGCAAGGCGATCATCCCCTCGTGCGAACACCGCGTGCTCGTTCCGGAGCAGCCGCCAGCCCAGCGCTTCATGGCAGTCCAGCATGCGCTGGAAGTGGGCCGCATGCTCCCGGTCACTGGGCCACGCATGGTAATCACCGTAGTCGTGGTTCCCGAGCACGGAGAGCACGCCCAGCGGCGCGCGCAAAGCCGCGAACACCTCGCCGTACGCGCCCACTTCATCCACCACGTCGTTCACCAGGTCGCCGGTGAAGACAATCAGGTCGGCGCCCTGGGCGTTGGCCAGTGTGATGCCGTCGCGCACCGCCGCCAGGTCGTCGAAGCTGCCGACGTGGATATCCGACAACTGGAGGATCCGGAAGCCGTCGAAAGCCGGTGGCAGACCGGGCAGCGCGACGCGCTCCCGGCGGACGGTGAAGGCATACCGCGCGCGCACCACGCCGTGCACGATGCCGGCGAGCGGGATGCCCGCCAACGCCACCGCGGTCAGGCTGAGAAACTCCTTCCGGTTGATGCCGGCCGCCGGTTGCGCCGCCGGCACCGGCGACGGGGCGGGCCTCAGCCAACGGGCCAGCCGCTGCCAGATCCAGCGGACCATCCGGCTGGCGTCCTCGAGCAGGAGCACCGCCGCGGCCGCCAGCTTGGGCACGTACAGCAAGACGAACACGGTGATCAGGTAGAAATACCCGCGCGGCGGCAGGCGGTGGCCCGCCATGGCCGCCAGCGGCGTGACAACCAGGGCGAGGTAGAACAACGCGTGCACCCACCAGTAGGCGCGGCGGGCCCAGCCAAGTGTCCGCCAGCGGTTGGCGATCACCCGAACGGCCTGGTAAGCGTAGATGTCCAGACCGATGCAGATGGCCAGAGGAATCAGAAATCGGACGCTGGTCATGGGGCGTCTCCCGGCCGCTCACCACTATAAACGAAGGACCGGCCCTCAATGTTTCCACAGCCGGTCCGCAGGCTGTTAGATGTGCGCCCGGACGGGTGGATTGATCATTCCTCCAAGCGGAAGCCGCAAGCAGACGGCAGGTCCGGCGGAAAGGCCGCGTACGCCGACGGGTATTCGCGGCACAGCCGCGGCCGGCGATCGTAGATCCGGCAGAGCCGGTCGGGCCCGAGGTGGGGACACCCGAACAGCAGGCCCTTCCCCGCCTCGTACCCCTCATAGACGAATTCGTAGTTCACCTCATGGAACCGCTGCACGAACCGGACGGCGGCCGGGTGCCGCGCCAGTGACGGGGTGATGCTCACCGCGAGCAGTTCGCAGCATCCGCCGCACCGGTTGCATCCGCCGGACAGCTTCCACAGCGGCGGGCGGAGACGCCGTTCCCAACGCGTCAGGAGCCCCGACATCGCCACGACGGGCGCCAGGAGCCAGCGGATGGAGCGATAGTACGCCGCCCGGAGAGGCGGCCACCGTTCGGCCGCGACGAAGCCGCCGCCCAGCGCCAGCGCCAGAACCACGGGCACCGCCAGATCATACCAGGTGAACCAGTTCGTCATGTTGCCTTGACCACAAACGGATCCTGCCGGCGTTCTCGCCGCCGGTCAGTGCAGCGGCCGGTCGTCCGCCGCCAGCTCCACGAGTCCGCGAAAAACGATCCGCGCCAGGTCTTCCATGATCTCCGGATTCAGAATCTCCGGCCGGTCGCGGGTGGTGTGGTAGGTGGGGGGGCCGCCTTCGGGCCCGCCGCCGGTGCTGAAGGAGAGCGTGGGAATCCCCGCCTTCAGGAAGTGCGCGGCGTCCAGGCGCTGACGTCCCAGGTTCGCCGTCTGCGAGGGCTCGCAGGTCCGGTGCACCCAGCGCCCGTTGGCCCGGTCGAAATAGTCCCACAGTTTCGGAAAATTCAAACCGGCGAGCACGCGGATCTCCTCGCCGACGCCCACGCCGTCGAAATTCAAACACGCCACGGTCTGCGCCAGCGGGAACAGCGGCTGCTCCAGGTAGAATTCCGATCCCCGCACGCCCTGCTCTTCCGCCCCGAAAAAGACGAACGCCACCGAGCGGCCGGGCGGCACCGGCGACTGCGCCAGCGCCCGGGCCACGGCCATCACTACCGCCACGCCCGAGGCGTTGTCGTTGGCGCCCATCAGCAGTTCGGGATTTCGGCCGAGGAAATCCAGGTGGGCCGCCACCACGATGGTCTCATGGCGCCGCGCCGGGTCGGCGCCCTCAAGCCAACCCACCACCGTACGGCCGACGCCCGCCGGATGGTGCTCGGTGCGGTTGCTCATCCGGACCGTCTTGCCTGTGGCGAATGAAGCCGGCTGCAAGTTTTTACGGATGCCCGCCACTGTGCCCTTCCAGTCCCGGCCGGTCCCAGCGAACAGGTCGTCCACCACCGCGCGGCTCACATAGGTCAAGCCGAGCCCGGGAATATAGGCGCAGTTTGGGTTGACGATGTGATAGTGGTAGAGCATCCCCGCGGCGCCGTGGTTCCATGCATTGGCCACCTTGTACTGGTGGAAGCTGTAGGGCCGCCACTTCAGGAACGCGTCGGCGCCGGCGTCCGGGGCCACGGGCGCTTCAACATCCACGAGCACAATCTTGCCCCGCACGTCCACCCCGGCGTAGTCGTCGTAGCCGAGCTCCGGCGCGGTGATGCCGTAGCCCGCGTAGATCACCTCCGCGGTGACCTCGCCGGTGCCGGAGGTCGCCCCGGGGTAGTATTCGTCCTCGTACCGGTATGCTTTCTCGATCCAACCGTCGGCGCCGGCAGGCAGCCGCAGCGCCAGCGCACCGTGCGCCATGACCTGCGTGTATGGGTTGTGAAAATCCTGCGTCCACCGCCCGTTCTCGCCGCCGGGCCGGTAGCCCCACGTACGCAAGCGGTCGATCACCCATTCGGCCGCCGTGTCGTAGCCGGGCGTGCCCGTGAGCCGGCCGTCATACTTCGGGTCGCACAGCTCCCGCACGGTTCCCATCAGCTCGTCGCTTCCGATGCGGTGCGTCAGGGCGACGAGCTGGTCCGCGGCGGATGAGGCGCCGGTTGTCTGCGCGGCCGGACAGCGCACGGCCGCCCACGCCAACTGGATCAGGATGATTCCGATCACATAGAGCCGGGCTAATCGGCGGTGGCTCCCTCGCTGCATGTCGCCTCCTGTGAAACTGGCTGGATCCGTCATGGTGCTGATTGTAGAGTCCGGCTCTGCGCCGGTCAACTCATCACTGGATGATCCCGGCGACACCCGAGAGGCGCGGCGAGCTTCACCGGCTCGAACGACTCTGCTACAATGCCCCCGTAGTCATCCCCGGTCCGGGCGCCCGCCGACCCCGTCCGGCGCCGTGAGGTCATCGCATGCTGCTCATCCATCCGCCCTTCACCAAGGCGTCCGAGCCGCCCGCCGGGCTCGCCCGCCTGGCCGGGGCGGTCGCCGCCGCCGGCGGACGCGCGGCGGTGCTGGATCTCAACCTGGACGCGCAACTGCACCTCATCGGCGCGGATCCACCGGCCGGCGACACATGGACGCGGCGGGCCGTGAAGCAGCGGGACCGCAACCTGGCGGCGATCCGCGACGCGACGACGTACCGGCGCCTGGACACCTACACCACCGCGGTCCGCGGTTTGAGCCGGCTCCTGGAGGCCCACGGCGACGCCGCCGGCGTAGGCATCCGCCTGGCCGACTACACGGATCCGGCCCGGTCGCCGTTGCGAAGCGCCGATCTGATCGCCCAGGCCGCCGCGCCCGAGCACCACCCGTTGTGCGCCTTTTTCCGCGAGCGCCTCGACCGCGCGCTGTCCGGGACCGCGCCGCGGATCGTCGGCCTCTCCATCAATTTTCTAAACCAGGCCCTGAGCGCGTTCGCCCTGCTGGGGATTCTCCGCCGCGACCACCCCGGTGTGCGCATCCTCGTGGGCGGCGGCCTGGTGAGCTCATGGCTGGGTAGGCCGGGGTGGGCCGATCCGTTCCGCGACCTGGCTGACGAATGGATCGCCGGCGCCGGCGAGCGCCCGCTGCTCCGGGCGGCGGAGCTGCCGGGCGAGCCGGACGATTTTCCCGTGCCGGATTTCAATCCGTTCCGCGGGGAGGACTACCTCGCGCCGGGCCTTATCCTGGGCATCAGCTTTTCGGACGGCTGCTACTGGAACCGCTGCGCCTTCTGCTCCGAGCGCACCGAGGACCGGCGGTACCTCGCCTGGACTCCCGCAGACGCGGCGGCGCGCCTGCGCGAGGCGGCCGTCCGATACCGGCCGGCGCTCGTCCACCTGCTGGACAACGCGCTGAGCTCGGCGGCGCTCCGCGCCCTCATCGCCGATCCGCCGGGTGCGCCATGGTACGGATTCGCGCGTTTCACCCCCGAACTGGCTGAGCCGGATTTCTGCCGCGCGCTGCGACGGTCGGGTTGCCGGATGCTGCAACTGGGGCTGGAGTCCGGCGACCCGGACGTTCTGGCCCGGATGCGCAAGGGCATCGACCTGGCGGCGGCCGGCTTGACCTTGCACCGGTTGCGCGAGGCGGGGATCGGGACGTACGTTTACCTGCTGTTCGGCACGCCGTGGGAGGCGGAGCCGGCCGCCCGGCGCACGCTGGATTTCGCGGCCGCGCACGCGGCGGCGATCGGCTTCTTGAACGTGTCCATCTTCAACCTGCCGCGCGGGTGCGATGAGGCGGCCGCGCTGGACACCCGGCCGTTTTCCGACGGCGACCTGTCGCTGTACGAAGATTATCGGCATCCGCTGGGCTGGGACCGCCTGGCGGTCCGGAGATTTCTGGATCGGGAGTTCAACCGGCAGCCGGCCATCGCAGAGATATTGCGCCGGACGCCGCCCGAGTTCACTTCCAACCACGCGCCGTTCTTCGTGCCGACGCTCGCGCGACCGTCTGAAGCCGCCCGGGAGAGCCTGCGGCGATGAATCCCTCTTTCAGACACGAGGCGCAGCGGGCGGGCTCCGGCGGGCACCAGACCCCCAGGCCGGAGGAATATCCCCGTTCGCTGATCCTCGATCTCACCAGCCGCTGCAACCTGCGCTGCTTCATGTGCAACGCCCACATGGAGGGTTCGACAGTCGATCCAGCCACCTTCACCGACATGCCGGATGAGGTGTTCAACCGGCTGCAACCGCTCGTCGCCCGGGCCGATATCATCAACCTGGGCGGATGCGGCGAGCCCTTGTTCGCCGGGCGGATCCTGGACCGGCTGGCGCAAATCCGGGAGTGGCACCGCGACGCCTACCTCCTCACGTTCACCAACGGCACCTGTTTCTCCAGCCGGGAGCACACCGCCCACCTGCTGTCGTTTTTCAATGAGGTCCACATCTCGCTCAACGGCGTGGGCAGCTACGACCGGGTCATGACCGGCAGCCGGTTCCCACTAATCCGCCGCAATCTGGATTTCATCCGCGAAGTGCGCCGGGAGATGGGCAAACCGGAGACGCTGGTCATCGGATTCATCGTCATGCGGCGCAACCTGGATGACATCGTCCCGGCGGCCCGCCTGGCCCGCGAACTGGATGCTTCACGGATCCAATACAAGAGCCTCTGGGTGTTCAGCCGGGAACTGCAGACCGAATCGATCCTCCAGGATCCCGACTTGACCCGTCTGGCGCACGAGCAGGTTCGGGCGGCCCACACCGTCGGCATCCCCGTTGAATGCGAGATGTGGCCGGAGCTCAACACCCGTGTCAGCGGCAATTGGGGCGCGAACCGGCTGACGCAGAAGCTACGCCCGCTCCAGCGGCGGCCGCCGCTGGTGGTTCGGGCGGGGCGGATGCTCCGCGACGATCCGCGGCTCTTCCGCGAGCGCCTGATCCGGTTCATCGGGGCGTACAGCCGCCGGTTCATCGGGCGGCCGCCCCGCCGCGACATGAGTCTGCCCTGCCATTACCCCTGGCGGCAGGTCCAGGTTTTCGAGAACGGTGACGTGTTCTTCTGCTGCGAGGGCGAGACCCGGATCGGCAACCTGCTGGCGGAGGACTTTCCCGCCATCTGGAACAGCGAGGAGGCTTGGCGGTATCGGGACGGTCTGTTCAGCGGACATTTCTATCGGGATTGTGCCCGCTGCAAGGTCATCTTCCGGAACCGTCATGAAGCCTACATCAAAACCGGCGGAAACGGATAACCATGATGCAGAGCCATCGACTCTGCCTATCCCAAACCATGAGGGACAGGCCGGCGTTCACACCGTCTGGCGAACGCTTCCCCGTCAGGAGAAATCCATGACCGTGTTCAACGAGTTCTCAACAATCTATGACCGGATGTTCCCTTGGGAGACCCGCTTGGCCAAGGAGGGGCCGTTTCTACGCCGCCTGTTCGAAGGGGCGGGCGTCCAGACGGTGCTCGACTGCGCCTGCGGCACCGGGCGGCACGTGATCGCCCTCAGCCAGTGGGGATACCAGGCCTGCGGCTCCGACCAGTCCCCGCGAATGATCGAGGCCGCCCGGGCCAACGCCCGGGCCGCCGGCGTCGCCGCCGATTTCCGAACCGCCTCGTTCACCGGACTGGACGCGGCGTTCGGTCCGGCGGCGGCCTTCGACGCCGTCCTATGCATCGGCAACTCCCTCACCCTGGCGCCGTCCGACGACGACGTGGCGGCGGCCTGGCGCGCCATGCACCGCGTGCTGCGCCCCGGCGGGATCGCGGTGGTGCACGTGTTCAACTGGGACCGCGTGGCCGCCGCGGGATTGAAGATCACGCCGGCGATTATCGTGGAGTTGGACGGACGCCCCGTCACCACCCTCCGGGTGTTTCACCACCACGAGTCCGTCATCGATCTGCACCTGGTCACGGTGAGCCGCGCCGATGACGGCCGGGCGGACACCCAGGTGCTCACCGCCGCCCAGCGCCCCCTCGGTCCCGACAGCCTAGCCGGGATGGCGGCCGCCGCGGGGTTCGAAGAGGCGGCGCGCTGGAACGGCTACGACGGCCGCCCCTTCGATCCCGGCCAATCGGACCAGCTCCTGCTGGTGGCCCGAAAGCCATCGATGCCGGCCTGAGGCGGACGGCCCGTCCAGGCGTCCGCCGGCCGGCATCTACGATCAACGGAATGACTGGGCGCCCACGCCGGGCACCGCGCCGAACAGTTCCAGCGCCTTCTGCCAGGCGTACCGGTTCCCGAACATCGAGACCTTCGTGGTCAGCTTGCCCTGCAGATTGAGCCCCAGGATGGACCGCCACTGGTTGGCCGGCGAGTTCCGGTCGAAGTCCGCCTGCTCCGAATACCGCGCACTGAGATAACCCTCCAGGTAGCTCTTGTCCACCGGGAGCGTCTGGGGGATTTCCTCCCGGTTGCCGCGGGCGCTGGCGAACTCCAGATCACCGAACTGGTTGACCCGGAGATCCAGCATGGTGTTGCTGGCCGGGCTGAACGACAGGTCCGCCGTCTTGTTGACGAAGAACACGTTGTCGTCCATCCGCACCCACTCGTTCTTGTTGAACCGGGTGTGGTCCACGCCGCCCTGGATGTTCCCGCCGATGATGTTGTGGTGGATGTTGTACTCGAGCTTGGTCATCACCCGCACGCCGTAGCCCATGTCCTTGAAATCCTTGAGCCGGCTCCAGCTGAATAATATGGTGTTGTGGGCGATCTCCACCTGGCCGCACAAGGTCAGCGTCTTTGGACCGCCGGTGTTTCGGCAGGTGCCGTACACCTCGATAGCCGCCATGCGGTTGGCCACGAACACGTTGTTGAGAATGCGGCAGATCCCGCTGCGCAGGCCGATCTGCACGCCGAAGCTGGCGCCGTTGATGAACGCGTTGTTCTGGATGAGCAGCTCGCCGCCGTTGGCCGCGCTGGGCACCGACAGGATGGGTTCCGTCACCGTGGCGTTGGCCGCGGGCCCCTTTTCCGGCGGCAGCAGCAGCATCCCCGTCTCGCACCCGGCCGGTTTTCCCTCGACCGGCGAGTAGGCGTTCCGGAGGCCCATGTCGAAGACGAACCCGTCCACCACCGCGCCGTCAATCTCGCGCGTGAAGGTGAGCACGGCCTTCCGGGCATTCCCCGCGCTGGCGTTGTCGGGCTGGAATAGAGTGGGCGTGCGCCGGATGTCGCGCGCCGAGAAATCCTGGGCGAAGCTGCCGTACAGTTTGAGCGGCTTGTCGATTTCCATGTAGCCGATGTTGAAAGTGCCGCTGTAAACACCCTCGGCGACGGCCACCGTGTCGCCGGCCTGGGCGACCTTGATCGCCTTGTCGATGTCCTTGAACGGCTGCGCCTGCGTTCCCGGGTTGCTGTTGCTACCGGTCTTGGCCGAGACGAACCAGACCTTGCCGCCGGCCGGGTTGAGCAGCATGTCCGCGCCGCCGTGGACCGGCGCCATCATCCCCAACAGGGCGATCATCCCGACACAGACGGCTAGAGCCCGCACAGTTTTCATATGGCCTCCTTTGACTCGAAATACAGATCCTGATCCGCCACCCGGATTCCCGACCGGAATAGACGGCCGCGGCAGAACTTTTCATCCGGATATCGTATACTGCCAGACGACCCGCCCGGCCGGCACGGATCCGGGCGGCAGGAGCGCCAGTGAACGACAAACCGCGTTGCGCCTGGTGTCTGGGTGATCCGCTGTACCTAGCATACCACGACCTGGAGTGGGGCGTCCCGCTGCACGATGACCGCGGACTGTTCGAGTTTCTTGTCCTGGAGACCTTTCAGGCCGGCCTGAGCTGGTTGACCATCCTGAAGAAGCGGGACAATTTCCGGCGCGCCTTCGCCGGCTTCGATCCAAAGCGGGTGGCTAGCTTCGACGGACGGGACCGGCGGCGGCTGCTGGCGGACGCCGGCATCGTCCGCAACCGGCTGAAGGTGGACGCGGCCATCGTCAACGCCCGGGTGTTCCTCGAGGTGCAGGCGGCCCACGGCAGCTTCGACCGGTGGATCTGGTCGTTCACCGACGGCCGTCCCGTCGTCAACCGATGGCGGGAGCTCCGGGAAGTACCCGCCCGGACGCCGTTGGCCGCGACGATCAGCCGGGAGATGCGCCGGCTCGGCTTCCGCTTCGCGGGTCCTGTCGTCGTCTATTCCCACATGCAGGCAACCGGCATGGTGAACGACCACCTGGTGAGCTGCTACCGGCACGCGGAAATCCGGCGGTTGGCCGCCGACACCACGATCTGACCCCCAGTCCCCGAAGGAGCGACATGATGCAACCCGACCGACGCCTGGTTCCTCCCCCCTTGCAACGGCACCCTAGCCCGAGACGCGCACGCCGGATATCGCCGGCTCTCGGAGCCGCCGTGATTGCGCTGGCCGCCAGTCTGTGGGCGGCTCCGCCGCCGGCGCTGCCGGCCGCCGCCCAGCCGCCGGCCTTGACGAACGCCGGGTTCGAGACCGCCGGCAGAGGCGCGATACCCGCCGGCTGGCAGGTCACCGAGCCGGCTTCGCCCGGGGCAGCGGTGGTCACCCGAAGCGCCGCCGTGCGGCACGCCGGCACGGCCAGTCTGCTCATCGACTGTCCCCGCCCGGAACGCGTCACGGTCGCTTCCGAACCGATCCGACTGACCGTGGGGCGCATCTACCGGCTCAGCGGCTGGATCCGGACCGAGGGAGCACTGTCCGACCCGCTCAGCCGGTATCCCACCGCCGTGCCCGCCACTTTGAGCATGCTCTCCTTCCCCTTCACCAATCACGCCCCGGCCGTGGGCGCCGATTCCGACTGGACCGCGGTGAGCACGGTCTTCATCGCCACGAAGGGCGTGGACCGCGTCCAGCTGCACCTGGGCCGCAACGGCACCGCCACGGGCCGCGCCTGGTTCGACGAGCTGCGTCTCGAGGAAGTGACGGATATCGCCGAGTTCATCCCCCTGGAGACGGTCCGCTGGCACGGGCCGGCCTACCGCTACGACGACCAGGGCTGGACCTTCGTCCACATCGAGGGCGAACCGTACGCCCGCGGCTTCCAGTACGGCTCGCTGGTCGCCGACGAGATCGTCCAGTACCTGTCCAAGCTGGCCGTGCAGCGCCACGCCCAGGAGCCGGCCCGCGGCTGGCAGCAGCTGCGCTTCATGGCGGACGCCCTCTTCCTCCGCCGTTTCGACGAGGAGTTCCTCCTGGAGATGCGCGGCATCGCCGACGGAGCCGCCGCCGCGGGCGCCCGCTACGACGGCCGGCCGTTGGATTTGGTGGACATCGTCACGATCAACGCATTCATCGATCTCGACAGCCTGGAGGACGCGCTGGATCGCACCCCCCACGCGCTAAGCGGCAGGAAATTGCTGAAGCCCGAGGAGGAGATGGACGTCCCGGCCGACCGGAACCGCTGCTCCTCAATGGTGGCCACCCGTTCGGCCACCACGGACGGCCGGTTCGTCTTCAACCAGCTCTTCATGTGGAACGGCTACACGGGCGTCCACTGGAACATCGTCGTCTACGTCCAGCCCAGCGCCGGCCACCGGCTGGTGTACCAGACATTCCCCGGCGGCATCCACTCCGGTGCCGACTTTTACATCAACGCGGCCGGCCTCGTCATCGGGGAAACCACCGTGGGGCAGACTCCGTTCAACGCCGAGGGGACACCCCAGGCGAACCGCATCCGCAAGGCCGCCCAGTACGCGTCGAGCATCGACGAAGCCTGCGCCATCCTGCGCGAGCACAACAACGGGTTGTACACCAACGACTGGACCATGGCCGACGCCAAGACCGACGAAGGCGCCGTCCTGCTGCTGGGCACCCACGCCTCGAGGCTGTGGCGTACCGGCACCGCCTCCGTCGCCGCGGACACGCCGGGCGGCCTGCGCGACTTCATCTGGGCCAACAACAACAACCGCGACCCGGCGGTGACGCGGGAGTACGTCACCCACCCCGAAAACGCCCCCTACGACCTCGCGTTCAGCGCCTGGAACCGCGACGTCGCCTTCAATGAATTCTATCGCCGCTACGGCGACGGCCGCATCGATTCCATCGCCGCGGTCAACCTCGCCGCCTCATCGCCCATCAACCGCGCCCACGCGTGCGACGCCAAGGTCACCACCGCCGAGATGGCTGAGCAGCTCGTCTTCTTGGCGCACCACGGCAAGGCCACCTTGCGGGACAAAACCGTCGGCGGCCGCTGGATCCCCGACTTGCCGGGCGCGCGACCACACCTGGCCCTGGGCTGGACGGCCTTCAGCCCGGTCGTCATCACCGAACGGCTGCACGCCGCCCGGGCCCAGGCGCCCGAGCCGCCGGCCCGACCGGCCGATCCGGAGACGGACCGCCAGGCGATCACCGGCTGGCTGGCCTACCCGCGCGAGCGGTTGTGGCACAACACCGTCGCGCCGGCCACCGACGCCGACAACTGGTTCGTCTCCGGCTCGGCCGCCTACTGGCGGATTCTGCGGGACCTGCCGGAGAAGGCCGCAGACGCGCAAACCCATCTGCTCCGGACCTTCGGCGAGCTGAACGACCGGTACCTGTACCTGACCGGCCGGGAGGGCACGCTGACCCCCGCCGCGGCCCGCCGGACCTACGACCGCTACACACCGTACCAGGTGCCGCGCATCAAGGGCACCTACCTGCTCCACCAGCTCCGGCTCCTGCTGGGCAACGCGGCGTTCGCCCGGGTCATGGACGCGGTGCATGAGCAGTACGCCGACACGCCCATGACCACCGCCCAGTTCATCGCGACGGCCGGTCTGGCCGCCGATCGCGAGTTGGCGACATTCGTCCGCCAGTGGACCGACCGGGACGACCTGCCGGATCCTCGCATCACTGCGGCCGTCTCCGCCACCACCGACTCCGGTCTGACGCTCACCGTGACCGTCCGCCAGGACGGGACACCGTACCATTTCATCACCGCCTTGGCCATCCGGACGGGCCAGAAGGTCCGCCATGAAGTCCTGGAAGTTGACGCGCCGGCCCAGGAGTTCCGCTTCACGCTGACGGAACCACCCGACGCGATCACCTTCAACCCGGGCTTTGATATCCCCGTGAACCGGGAGCGGTTTTACACCTGGTCCAATTTCATCGACGATTTCCATGACACCTGGATCGTCTACGGGACCAACCGGCAGGTGGAGGCGAACCATTCCGCCGCCGAACGATGGGCCCTCACGCTGGCCGACGCGTACGCCGAGGTCCTGGCGCCGGTGTGCAAGGACTGCGAGCTCTCGACGCCGGACGCGGCCGCGCATGACCTGATCGTTCTGGGCAGCCCCAGCGACAACGTCCTGACCGCAAGTCTGGCCCAGTCGGGCCGACTGCCCGTCGATTTCGGCCGTAACTGGTTCCGCTGGCAGGACCGCGTCTACGCCGATCCGGACGACGGACTGGTGCTCGTGCTCCCCAACCCCTTCAATCCGAGACGGGCCCTCTACCTGTTCACCGCCAATTCCCAGCTTCAGCTCCATGCCATGACCCGCCGGTTCCAGCGCGACCTGGGCGGTTGGGCGGTCTTCAAGGGAGACGCGGTGACGGCGAAGGGGCCGCATCCGGAGGAGCGGTTCACCATCCGGTTCGGAAAACCGGATGCAGTGGCTGTCCCCCTGGACGACTCGACCGCACCGTGAGCGGCGCCGCTCAGCGTCCGGCCGGATTGACCGGGCGCCTGTGCACGCGGAACCGCGGCGCCAGGAACGCGCATCCGACCCAGAGGACCAGCCCGAGCACACCGGCCGCAGACCACAGGACGGTGCCGCCCAACCGGGCGTAGATCCAGAGCCCAGTCGCCGGTGCGACCACCAGCGCCACGGCGAACAGCGCCGTGTAGGCCCCCATGTACCGACCCACATCGGTCGTGCCGGCACGAGCCGCCACCAGGCTGTTGGCGAACGGCAGCGCCAGCATCTCGCCGGCGGTCCAGACCAGCACCGTGAAAACGACATACGGCCAGCTCGAGCCCCACGGCATCAGGCCGAACCCGAGACAGACCAACAGGCAGCCCCAGCCCATCATCCGGAGATGATCGCACTGCTGCAGTCGATGCACGAGGACCATCTCCACCATCACGATGATCAGGGCGTTGAGCCCGAACAGCATCCCAATCCGGTTTTCGAGCAGGCCGAAATGCTCCCGGTAGTACAGCGGAAGGGTCCCCATCGTCTGGAAGAACACCATGGCCAGCCCGAACAACACGGCCAGCAGCCCCAAAAACGGCCAGTCCCGCTTCCGCGCCGGCGGTCCGGATGGAGCCGGTGTCACCGGAGCCGCCGCAGCGCCCTGTCGTCGGTACCGGCGGCCCACCGTCACCCAGAGCAGCGCGGCCGCCAGGCAGCAGGTGCTCCCGTCCACCACGAACAGCCAGAAGTAATCAACGAGGGCCAGCATGCCCCCGACGAGCGGCCCCACCGTAATGCCCAGGTTGATGGCCATCCGGAGGAGCGTCAAGGCGCGGGTGCGCGTCTCGGGCGCCGCCGACTCGGCCACGGCCGTCATGCAGGCCGGCCGGAACGCGTCGCCCAGCATTCCCAGCGCGGCGAAACCCGCCATGAGCGCGGGCGCCGTGCGCAGCAGCCCCAGCAGCAGGAAACCCGCCCCGCCGGCGATCAGACTGACGAGCTGAACGGGGATCGCCCCCACCCGGTCGCTCAGCCGGCCCCCGGCAAAGGTGCCGATCACCGACCCGATGCCGAACGCAAAGATCACCCATCCGGCTTCGCTCTTGTCGAAGCGAAGCTCCCGGGTGAGATACAGCGTCAGGAAGGGCAGCACCATGGTTCCGGCGCGATTGACGAGCGCCACCGCCACCAGCACCCAGGTCTCTCGCGCCAATCCCGCGAACGCATCCCGGTACAGGCTGATCACATGTTGCAGCATGGCGGTGGCCTAAACCCCGCGATTTTCGTTCCGCTCTAGCGGGACCACCCGGATTTGCCCCAAAATCCGCTGGCTCCGAGCGGAATACATTTTAGCAATTCGGAAAACGATTGTCACAAGTGGCCCGTTTGCTATAATGACTTTGTCTTTCTCGACCGATCGGAACGGGCGGCATGCAACACAAATCACTGGGCAAGTACCAGATCGAGGGAACCCTCGGCAAGGGCTCGATGGGCGTGATCTACATCGCCTTCGACACCGCCCTCGAGCGCAAGGTCGCCATCAAGACCATGACGTCCGAACTGATGACGGACCCGCAGCTCCGCAAGCGCTTCAACACCGAGGCCAAAGCGGCCGGCAGCCTGCGGCACGCGAACATCATCACCATTTTCGAGCTGGGCGAGGAGCAGAAGACGCCCTACATCGTCATGGAGCTGCTCAGCGGGACCGACCTGAAGACCATGATGCAGTCCAACCAGCGCTGGCCTTACCGGAAGCTCCTGAACATCGCCATCCAGACAAGCAAGGGGCTGCATTACGCCCACCAGCACGGGGTCGTCCACCGGGACATCAAGCCGGCCAACATCTTCATCTGCTCCGACGGTCTGGTGAAAATCCTGGATTTCGGCGTGGCCCATGTCCTGACGTCCACCATGACCCAGGCCGGCATGTTGCTGGGCTCGCTCGGCTACATGCCTCCCGAACAGATCATCGGTCAGAAGGTGGACGGCCGCGTGGACCAGTATTCGCTCGGGGTGATCCTGTACGAGCTGATCACGGGCAACAAGCCGTTTCTGGAAAAAGACATCCCCACCACGATTCAGGCCATCCTCAACAAGCCGCCCATTCCCATCCGGACCATCCGCGACGACTGTCCCGCGGCGCTGGAGACCGCCGTTCTGCGGAGCCTTCAGAAAGACCGCGAGAAGCGTTTTCCCAACCTCGACGAATTCTGCCGGGTGCTGTCCCAGCTCTATGCGACGGTCGCGGCCGACGACACCCTCCAGCTCCAGCATACCGTGACGGCGGACCAGGCGGCTCCGACCAAGGCTGCGGAGAAGAAAGGGTCCGACACCAAATCCTGGTTGACGCTGAACGAGCTGCTCCACCAAAGCCGTGAGATGGCAAAGGACGGCCGGCTGACCGAGGCGATCGGGCTCCTCAAGGAGCATAACAAGACCTATCAGCACGATCCCGAATTCCAGACCTACTACCGCCAACTGCGCCAGGAAAAGGAATCCTTTGACAAGCGGGCCATGTTTCAAAAGCACTACCAGGACGCGCTGCGACTCCTCGATGAGGACAACTTCCAGCTGGCCCGCCTGGAACTGGAGACGCTGCTCAAACTGGATCCATCGTCACCTCAGATCAGCCAGCTGGACCGGTTGATCTCCACGCGGGAGTCGGCCTGGCAGATCAACGAGTGGGCCGAAGAGGGTGAAAAGCTGGCCAACCGCGGCAGCTGGGACGAACTCGCCGCTCATATCGACGCGGGAAACCGCCTCTTCGGCAAGGTGAAAGACTATATCGTCCGCAGGGAGCATCTGGAGAACCGCCGCGAGAAGAGCGACATCGCCTCCCTGTTTGAACAGCTGATTCCGCTGGAGGAGTCGGGCCGATTGGAGGAAGCCGTGGCGTTGCTGCGGCCCCTGCTCCGTGTGTATTCCAAAAACCGGGAACTTGTCGAGAAGTACAACACCCTGATGGCCACCAAGCTGGAACAGGACCGTCAGGAATCGATGCAGCATTTCGTCAGCGATCAGATCAAGATCGTCAACACCCTGCTCAAGTCCGATCAGACGGAACAGGCCCAGATCTACCTCATGAAACTGCTGGACAAGTTCCCTGGCACGGCGGCATTCGAAGAGAAGATGATCGAAGTGGCCAATCAGATCGAGCTCCAGCGGTCGTTCCGCGAGATCCGCGAGGCGCTGGACGCGCGCGATCTCGGCAAGGCGGAGGAGCTGTACAAGCTGGTCACCGAAGCGTATCCGAACGAGAAGCAGGTGACGATCTTCAAGCATGAGCTGGACAACCTGCGCCTGAGCTTCCAGAACGAGGACATGCTTGAATGCAGCCAGTCCCGATTGGCCAACGCCGTGAACCTGGCTTCGAAGGGCGCCTATGACAAGGCGCTGGAGATCATCCGCGAGCTCATGGCGCAGAATCCGGAGCACACGTTCCTGTACACCAATTACCTGAAGATCAAGTCCGACAAGGAAACGCGTGATCGCGAGGAACTGCTGGCCGGCCTCGAGGAGCTTGACCGTCTCGAGAAAAACGGCGACTTGTACCAAGCGGCAGAGCTCGCCCTGTGCCTGATGGACCGGTTCCCCAACGAGGACGCCCTGATCACCCTGTCGCAGGCACTCAAGAAGCGTCTGGTCAGCCTGCAGCAGGAGAAAATCGAAAAAGCCATTGCCACGGGCTCCTTCCAAGAGGCCGCCGCGCTCCTGGACAGCACCCTCAGCCTCATACTCTTGAAAGACGAGCCCGTGTTCCAGGAACTGCGAGACAACCTGGACATGGAAAACAAAAAAGAGGAGCACATCAAGGCGGAGATGGAGAAGGCGCGCATCGCCCTGAAGGAGCAGCGGATCGACGAAGCGTTGGACATCGTCAACTCGCTCATCCCGCTCAGCCCCGCCAGTGAAGAACTCAAGGAATTTCTCCGGGACATCGTCTACCGAAAAACTCGATCACTTTAAATCCAATCTGCTTAAGAAACAAAATTAGGGTTGCATATCGTTGCGTTTGATCGCAACATATTCATCATAATGCAACTTTTTGCAACACAACAATTCGCGCGGGATTTATTTTAATTAATTATTTATCAATGTGTTACATACTATACTCGCAATTGGCATCAGAAGTGCGATTGGTTAAGGTTCACGAGCGCCGTGAGGAGGATGCCGACGACTCCATGAACGCGATGCTGGCCAATAAATACCTTGCGGAAGGACAACCGGAGCGAGCAGTTCCCCTGTTCGAAGCCCTGGTCGCCGACGGAGCCCAGCAGGAGCCGGCCCTCTATGCCCTGCTCGTCTGCTACGCGGTTCAGCTGCGCTGCCGAGACGTTTCCGAAATCATCCGCCGGATCATGACCATGAGTCCGGCGCTGGACATCGGCCGAATCCGTCAGTACGGCCTTCGTTTTTCTTCAGAATTCATCGACGGGCTTCGGGCCCGGCTGGGCGCTCTCTGCCGTCAGGCCGACTCCAGTGCCACCGCCTGCAACCGGATGGTGCTGGCGGAGCTGCTGGAGGACGAGACGGAAGCGGCTCGCTGCCGTTGGCTGATCGGCCAGTTGGAACCCGAATGGCACATTCGCTGAGAAGCACATGATCCAGCGCGCACGATATTTTATATTCAAGGAGCTTAAGATGGCGATGACACCCCGTATACTGGCGTCGTCCTGGGTGGCATGGGCGGCGCTTGGGGCCTGGCTGGCCGCCGCGGACGCGTCCGCACCCCGCCTGCTCACTCTACGCGAGGCCGCGGAACTGACTCTGGCCCACAATCCTTCGGTTCAGGCGGTCCGGGAACAGCAGGAGGCCGCGCGCCAGGTGAGCCGGCAGGCAAAATCGCAGCAGTTGCCGCGTCTCGACTTCAAGGAGAGCTTCACCAACGGCAACAACCCGATCTACGTCTTCGGAGCGAAGCTGACCCAGGAGAAGTTCTCCGCCTCCGATTTCGACATCGAGCTGCTGAACAATCCGGATCCCATCAACAACATCAAGACCGAGCTCACCCTGTACCAGTCGATCTGGCAGGGCGGCCAGACGCAGGCGCGGCGCGCAATGGCCCGGCTGGGCGAGGAAATCGCCGCTGAACGGCTGAACCAGACCCAGCAGCAACTCCTGCTGGAAGTGGTCACTCACTACTATGCCATCCAGCTCGCGCGGCAGAACCTGGAGACCGTCCAAGCCGCCCGCCGGTCCGCCGAAGCCAGCCTCACCCGCATCCAGAACATGTTCGACTCGGGGCTCGTGGTGAAGTCGGACCTGCTCCGGATGCAGGTTCACATCGCCGAGGTGAAACGGCAACTGCTGGAGGCGGAGAACAACCTCAGGCTGAGCGTCTCCGCGCTGGACATCGACACCGGCCGGCAGCTCGGCGAAGGCTTTGAACCGGCCACACCGCTGGCGATGCGCGGCGACGCGCTGCCCGACGAGGCGTCGCTGCTGGCCGCCGCACTGGCTAACCGACCGGAGATAGCGGAAATGGAGCGCGCCATTGCCGTCGGCCGGGAGCAGGTTAACGAGGCCCGCGGCTACAACCGGCCCCAGGTCGGCGCCTTCGCCACGTTCGAATACGACCAGGGCACGCGGTCCGGTTCCTCCGGCGCCAACTACCTGCTCGGTGTGCAGCTGTCATATAACATCTTCGACGGTATGTACAAGGGAGCCAAAGTGGCCGAAGCCGAGGCCAACACCCGCGCCCGCGAGTCGCAGCTCCGTCGCCTGACCCAACTCATCGGCCTGCAGGTCAAGGATGCCTATCTCCGCATGAGCACCGCCCGCCAGCAGCACCAGGTTGCCGCGGAGGCGGTGGCCCAGGCGGACGAAAGCCTGCGGATCATGAAGGACCGCTACGAGGCGGGCATGGCCCCCCTCACCGACCTGCTGAACGCCGAGACGGCGCTGACGGCCGCCCGCACCAGCCTGAGCCAGGCAATCTACCAGTACCACCTGGCGCACGCCAACCTCGAGCTGGCGGCCGGTCGGCTGAATCTGGACAGCCCCCTCTTCCAATGATCGCCGAGAGGAACAGCGCCATGATGCAGCAACTGAACAACACCGGAGTCCGTCGGTTCCATTCCGCCGCATTCAATTCAGGGAGGTTCAATCCTATGTTCCGCAATATTCTGCCTGTCGCCCTTCTGGTCGTCCTGCTGGCGGGTTGCGGCGGTGCACCCGAGAAGGCCGCAGCCCCGACCCCGGGAACGCCCGTCGCCGTCGGGGCTCTGGTCGTCCAGCCGACCGAATGGCCGGCGACCCTGGAGGCTGTGGGCACCGTGCGCGCCCGAACCAGCGCCCTGATTGCGAGCAAGGTGATGGGGTACGTGCGGGAGGTGCGCGTCCAGGCCGGCGATGCCGTGGGCGCGGGCGATCTGCTCGTGTTGCTCGACGCCCGGGACCAGGAAACGGCCCTGCGGACCGCCCAGGCCGGCCTGGCCGAAGCGCGGGACGCCACGACCGAGGTTGAGAACGCCATCCGCGCCGCCGAGGCCAATCTCGAGCTGGCTCGGGCCACCCATCGGCGGATGAGCAACCTGTTCGACAAGAGCTCCATTTCCCGTCAGGAATTCGACGAGGTCGTCACCCGCCTCAAGATGGCCGAGGCCAACCACGAGATGGCCCTGTCGAAGCGGAATCAGCTTCAGGCCAGGATCCGGCAGGCGGAAGAGGGGGTCCGATCAGCCGAGATCATGACCGGATACGCCGAGATCCGCGCGCCTTTCGCCGGCGTGGTCATCGACAAAACCGCGCAGCCGGGCAATCTGGCCGCGCCGGGAGTGCCGCTGTTGACCCTGGAGCGGCGCGGCGACTACCGCCTGGAAGCGTCGGTGGACGAATCCCAGTTGGCTTCGATTCGGCCAGGCGCGCCGGTCACGGTCACGCTGGACGCCTTGAACCGCCGGATCGACGCCCGGGTGTCCGACGTTGTTCCGGCCGTGGATCCCGCGGCCCGCGCCTTCCTGGTCAAAATCGACCTGCCGGCTGCGCCGGACCTGCGCTCCGGACTGTTCGGCCGGGCCACCTTCGCCGTGGGCAGTCGCCGCGTGCTGACGGTGCCCGCCGACGCTATCCGCACCCGCGGCCAGCTGCAGTGGGTGTTTGTGACCGACCAGGGCACGGCCCGTCTGCGCATGGTCACCACCGGCACCGAGCGCGACGGCCGCCGCGAGGTTCTCTCCGGTCTCGCCGCCGGTGAGTCGATCATCTATCCCGTCACCGCTGACCTGTCCGACGGGGCCAAGGTGGAGGTCCGGTCGTGAAAGAGCCGCAACCGCTCGGCATCGCGGGCCGCTTCGCCCGCTCGTGGATCAACTCGAAGCTGACGCCGCTGTTCATCGCCGCCTCGCTGGCGCTCGGCGCGTTCGCCGTGTGGCGCCTCCCCCGCGAGGAGGAGCCGCAGATCAAGGTGCCCATGCTCGACGTCTTCGTCGCCATGCCCGGCGCCAGTGCCAAGGAAGTCGAAGAGCGGGTCACCAAGCCCATGGAAAAGCTCATCTGGGAGATCCCGGGTGTCGAGTACATCTATTCCACCTCCAGCCCGGGGATGGCCATGGCCATCGTTCGCTTTTACGTCGGCGAGGACGAGGAAGACAGCATCGTCAAGCTGAACCAGAAGATGTTCGCCAATTTCGACCTCATCCCGCCGGGCGCCTCTCAGCCGCTGATCAAGCCGCGCTCCATCGACGACGTGCCCATCCTGGCGCTGACGCTTTGGAGCGAACGGTACGGCGACTTCGACCTGCGTCGCATCGCCGCCCAGGTGCATGACACCGTGAAACAGGCGCCCGACGTCTCGGCGGCCACCATCATCGGCGGCCAGCGTCGCGAGGTCCGGGTGGTGCTCGACGAGAAACGACTCGCCGCCTACAGCCTGTCGCCCATGCAGGTGTACGGCGCGCTCGGTGCGTTCAACCGGCGCCTCTCCGGCGGCCGGTTCGCCGCCGACAACCGTGAGTTCACCCTGGAGGTGGGCCAATTCCTGGCCAGCGCCGCCGACGTCGGGAACGTGGTCGTCGGCATCGCCCAGGGCAAGCCGATCTACGTCCGCGACGTCGCCGAGGTGGCCGACGGCGGCGAGGAGCCGGTCCAGTACGTCATGCACGCCCACGACGGCACGTTCCGCCCGGCGGTGACGCTGTCCATCTCGAAACGCAAGGGGACCAACGCCATCACCGTGGCCGAGGAGGTCCTGCAACGTGTCGAGAGCCTCAAGGGCCGAGTCATCCCGGCCGACGTGAATGTGACCATCAGCCGCCACTACGGCGAGACGGCCTCGGAGAAATCGAACGAGCTGCTCTTCCACATGGCCATCGCTGTGGTTTCGGTGAGCATCCTGGTCGGCATCACCTTGGGCATCCGGGAGCTCTGGATCGTCTTCATCGCCATCCCGGTGACCCTGGCCCTCACCCTGACGGTGTTCTACCTGTACGGGTACACCCTCAACCGGATCACCCTATTTGCGCTCATCTTCTCCATCGGCATCCTGGTGGACGATGCCATCGTGGTGGTGGAAAACATCGTGCGCCATGCCCGCATGGCCGCCAACAAGGGGCGCCCCCTCGTCGATATCGCCATCGAGGCGGTGGACGAGGTGGGCAACCCCACCATCCTGGCCACCATGACCGTTATTGCCGCCATCCTGCCCATGGCCTTCGTGGGCGGGCTCATGGGCCCCTACATGCGGCCCATCCCGGTGGGCGCCTCGGCGGCCATGATCTTCTCGCTCATCGTCGCCTTCCTGGTCACCCCGTGGGCCGCGGTCCGGCTCCTCAAACTGCGCGGAAGCCACGGGCACGACGAGCAGGAGGATCTGCTCACCCGGTTCTACCGGCGGGTGATGGACTACCTGCTCCACCGTCCGGCGTACCGGTACGGCTTCCTGCTGATGGTGATCGTGCTCCTCCTCGGCTCGGTGGGACTGATCTTCATCGAGTTCGTCGAAGTCAAGATGCTCCCATTCGATAACAAGAGCGAATTCCAGGTCATCGTGGACATGCCCGAGGGGACCACCCTGGAGACCACCGCGATGGTCACCCGCCGCCTGGCCGAGAAGGTGCTGGAACACCCCGAGGTGGTGGACCTGCAGACGTACGCCGGCACGGCGTCGCCGTTCAACTTCAACGGCTTGGTGCGGCACTACTTTTTGCGCCAGGGCGCCAACGTGGCCGACATTCAGGTCAACCTTTTGCCCAAGGGCGACCGTGATCTCCAAAGCCATGATATCGCCAAGAAGGTCCGCGCCGACCTCGTGCCCGTTGCCCAGGCGTTCGGCGCACGGATCAAGGTGGCCGAGGTGCCGCCGGGCCCGCCGGTGCTTCAGACGCTGGTCGCCGAGATCTACGGCCCCGACCAGGCCGGCCAGCACCGGCTGGCCCGCCAGGTGCGGGACATCTTCGAAAGCGTCGAGGGTGTGGTGGATGTGGACATGTACCTCGAGGACGACCAGCCGAAGACCAACCTGCTGGTCGACAAAGAGAAGGCCGCGCTGCACGGAATCTCCGAGGATGACATCGCCCGGACGCTGCGGATCGCCACCGCCGGCGAGTCGGCCGGTCTGCTCCACAGCGAACTGGAGAAAGAGGATGTGCACATCCGGATGCGCCTGGACCGCGCGGCGCGCTCCGACCTGAACCGCCTCCTGAGCCTTAAACTCCCCTCGCCCGACGGCCGGCTCGTGCCCCTGTCGGAACTTGTCCGGGCAGAGCGGACCATTGATGACAAGAGCATCTACCACAAGAATCTGATGCCCGTGACCTACGTGACCGCCGACGTGGCCGGTGCCCACGAGAGCCCGGTCTACGCGATCCTCGCCCTCGGGCCCAAGATCGACGGAATCCGACTGCCCGAGGGGTACCGGATCGAACAGCTCACTGCGCGGTTGCCCGAAAGCGACGATCGGTATGTCCTCAAGTGGGACGGTGAGTGGCACATCACGTATGAGGTGTTCCGCGACCTGGGCATCGCCTTCGCCGCGGTGCTCCTGCTCATCTACATCCTGGTGGTGGGCTGGTTCCAGTCGTTCGACACGCCGCTCATCATCATGGCGGCGATCCCCTTCTCGCTGGTGGGTATCCTGCCGGCCCACGGCCTCATGGGCGCCTTTTTCACCGCCACGTCCATGATCGGCTTCATCGCCGGCGCGGGGATCGTCGTCCGCAACTCCATCATCCTCGTCGATTTCGTCGAGCTGCGTTTGCGCGAGGGGATGCCCCTGGACCAGGCCGTGATCGACGCTGGCGCCGTCCGATTCCGCCCCATGATGCTCACGGCGGCGGCGGTGATCGTCGGCTCGGCGGTGATCCTGTTCGATCCGATCTTCCAGGGGCTGGCCATCGCTCTGATGGCCGGCGAGGTGGCCTCGCTGGCCCTGTCGCGCATGACCGTCCCCATCGTCTATTTCGTGGTGCACCGCCGGTGGCACAAACACCCGGCGGCACCACCAGCCTGATCAGGAGGAGACCATGAGCGCCGATTCCGCCCGACCGATCCTGTGCCCCACGGACTTCAGCGCCGAAGCCGGCCACGCCCTCCGCTGGGGCGGTGAGCTGGCACTCCGGCTGTCCCGTCCGCTGGTCGCCCTATATGCCGACCGGTTCCTGCCGCCGCCGCACTTCACGGCGCGACAGATCGACATCCTCGTCGAGGAACTCGACCAGTCCCGCACCGTCGCCCGGCAGGCGCTGGTCGACCAGGCGGGCCGGATGATCGCCCCGGCCGTCGCCACCGAGCCGGTGGTGGTCCAGGATCTGGCGGTTCCAGCGATCATCCGGCTGGCCGCCGAACGGAACGCCGAGATGATCGTGATGGGCTCACACGGTCACAGCGCCCTCGACCGGATCATGCTGGGTTCGGTGACCGAACGGGTTCTGCGATTGGCGGACCGGCCGGTACTCGCGGTCAAGCTATCCGCAGAAAAGGACCCCGCCGCCTTCCCGGAGATTCGCACCATCCTCTGCCCCGTGGACCTCGGCGAGGACGCCCGGCCGGCGCTGCTGCTGGCTGCCCGGCTGGCCACGGCCTTTGCGGCCGAGCTCCAGGTGCTCCACGTGGCGGAAGCGGCGCCGGACCCGGACGTGGAACGCGCCGCGCGGGAGGCCCTGTGCGCCTGGGTGCCGGACACCGCCCGCACCAGCTGCCGTCTCCACGAGGTGGTTCGGCCTGGCAAACCGGCCGAAGAGATCCTCCTGGCGGCGCAGGAGTCGCACGCGGAGCTCATCGTGTTGCCGACCCGCCACAAGCTGTTTCAGGACGTCACCGTGCTCGGGGCCACCGTCGCCCGGATCACCCGGCACGCGTCGTGCGCCGTGCTGGCCGTTCCAGTCGTCTGAGACGAACCGGCGGGTTGCATCATCCAATACGATTGACCGATTCAAGCGGATCGAGTCCAAAGGAGACACATTATGACCGTTGATCGCCTGCTTCGACTGATCGCCGGATTCTTCATTCTGCTCACCGTGGCCCTGGGCGTCTGGGTCCATTCGAACTGGTTCTACTTCACCGCGTTCGTCGGGCTGAACCTCTTCCAGTCAGCCTTCACGAACTGGTGCCCCATGATGACCATCCTGCGCAAGCTGGGCGTGCCTGATACCGCCCCATGCAGACAGTGACGAGAGGCGGGGCAATTCCATGTCCGAGATGTTGACGATTTTAGTGTTCGTCGGGATCTGGATCCTGCTCCAGGCGGTCATCCTACCCCGCCTGGGCGTCAAGACCTGAATGTCCGACGCCTGCGATCTCGGGTCCCGGGATCGGAAACAGCCGCCGCCATCGGATGCGGAGTGAGGTGACCATGCCGCTGTACGAATACTTCTGCCGGGAGTGTCGAAAAACGTTTGAAGCGTTGCGGCGCCTGTCCGACGACGACGCCGACGTGCGCTGCCCCCATTGCGGCTCGGAGAAGGTGGATCGTGAGTTCTCGACCTTCGCCAGCGCCGGGTCACCGGGTCACGCCGGATGCGCATCCGGTCCCATCGGCTGAGCCTGATCCCGGGGGCGGAGTTGCCGCCCCATCCACCGACGGCCACCGTCCGGTCCGGCGCGGCGTGTTCACTGCGCGCCGGATCAATTTTCTTGCGGGTCCCGCGGCCGGCCGGAGCCGCCGACCGCTTCGCACTTGCGCGCGCTTCCACCCTGGGATAGACTGGAACGATCTCGGGTGCAGGAGACCCCGGCGTGGCGGAACGAACGTCGTACCGCTGGATCTGGATCGACCCCATCATCATCACCTTCACCGGGCTGATGTCGTGCCTGTCGGTGATCATGTCGCTGTTCGACGGCAGCGGGGTGAAGCAGCATTGGTGCGCCCGGACGTGGGCCCGCTTCATCCTCTGGATCAGCCGTGCTCGCGTCACCACTGTCGGCGTGGAGCACATTCCCCTCAACCGGCCGTGCGTTTTCGCCTCCAACCACCAGAGCTTCTTCGACATCTGGACGCTGCTGGCGCACCTCCCGGTCCAGTTTCGGTTCGCCGCCAAGGAGTCGCTCTTCCGCGTCCCGTTCCTCGGCTGGCACCTGCGCCGGAGCGGCAACATCCCCGTGCATCGCGGCGAGCCGCGCAAGGCGCTCCGCAGCATCCGCGACGGCGCACGCAGGATCGCCGGCGGCGTCAGCGTGCTCGTGTTCCCCGAAGGGCAGCGCAATCCCGAGGGTGTGATTCTGCCCTTCAAGAAGGGGGTACTGCTCATCGCCATCTACGCCCAGGCGCCCGTGGTGCCCATCGCCATTGCCGGCAGCCGGTTCCTGCTCCCCAAGGCCTCGATGCGCATCCAGCCGGGCGACATCCACATGACCGTGCTGCCGCCCATCGAGACGACAGGTCTCACCACCCGCGATGCGGAAGAGCTGGCCGAGCGCGTCCGCGCCGCGATGCTCTCGGTGTACACCCAGCCCGGGCCGGCGCCACATGATGCCTGAACCCCTCCGACCCTACGAACCGTCGGGTGTCGACCCGGTCCTGTTCGGGGCCGCGGGTCGCATCGTGGCGACGCTGCACGCGGCCGGCTTCACGGCCTATTTCGCCGGTGGATGTATCCGCGACCTGTTGCTCGGCCGCCCCGTCCAGGATGTCGACATCGCCACCGACGCCGTGCCGGCGGAGATCCAGCGCCTCTTCCCCGACCACCGCGCCGTGGGTGCGCAGTTCGGCGTCATCCTGGTGAAGCTGGATGGCATTCCGTTCGAGGTCGCCACGTTCCGCGCCGACCTGGCCTACCGCGACGGGCGGCATCCCGAAGGGATCCGCTTCAGCACACCGGCCGAGGACGCGCGCCGCCGCGACTTCACTGTCAACGGCCTGTTCTACGATCCCCGCCGGCGGGTCATCATCGACTACGTCGGCGGCGAAGCCGACCTGGCAGCCCGGTGCATCCGGACGATCGGCGCGCCGGATGACCGCTTCAGCGAAGACCACCTCCGGCTCATGCGGGCCGTCCGGTTTGCCGCCGGTCTGGGATTCACCATCGATACGGCCACGTGGGAGTCTCTGCGACGATTGGCGCCCGCCATCCACCGGGTGGCGCCCGAACGCATCCGGGAGGAACTCCTCAAAGGCCTCACCCGCCGGGGAGCCGACACTGCGCTCGACCTGCTGGAACGCTCCGGACTGCTCGCCGCCATCCTGCCGGAGGCGAGCGCCATGGTGGGCATCCCCCAGCCGGAAACCTACCACCCCGAAGGCGACGTGTTCACCCACGTGCGGGCGATGTTCGCCGCCGCCGACTACCCACTGCCGGGCGCCCTGGCCATGGGGATCCTGCTCCACGACATCGCCAAGCCGCCCACGTTCCGCATCCGGGACCGAATCCGATTCCACGGCCACGTCGAATTGGGCGTCGCCCTGAGCCGGCGGATCATGGAGCGGCTACGTTTCGCGCGGGAGGAGACCGAACGGGTCAGCGCGCTGGTGGCGTCGCACCTGCAGTTCATGCACGTCCAGGAGATGCGGCCCAGCCGGCTGAAGCGCTTCCTGCGGATGGACGATTTCGACCTTCACCTGGAACTGCACCGCCTGGACTGCCTGGGCTCCCACCGCCTGCTGGACCATCACACCTTCTGCCGCGAGCAGCTCGCCGCCCTGGGCACGGCGGCCATCAGTCCGCCGCCGCTCCTCACCGGCCGCGACCTCATCGAGCTGGGCTTCCAGCCGGGACCCCAGTTCAAGACCATCCTGCACGAGGTCGAGACCCTTCAACTCGAAGACCGGCTCACGACTCGCGAGGCGGCGCTGGAGCACGTCCGCCGGCGGTATCGGTCGGCCGGCCACTGATCGTCCGCAGGGACCCTGTTGCGCCGCCGATGATTTATGCTATAGTGATGGCGCCGGAGCAATAACCAGCCGCAAGGACAACCGCCAAGGATTGTGCCATGGATATTCAGATCCTCGGAACCTATCCGGGCGAACTCTCGCAGCGCTTCATCCTGACCACCTACGTCATCAACGGCGAGCTGGCCATCGACGCCGGCGCCATCGGGCTGGGCCTGACCGTGGCGGAGCAGAAGCGGATCCAGAACATCCTCGTCACCCACACCCACATCGACCACCTGGCCACCCTGCCGATCTTCATCGACAACCGCTGGTCCGACTCCGCCCCACCGCCCGTGATCCACGCCACGGCGCACAACCTGGCCATGGTCAAGAAGCACCTGTTCAACAATGTCCTGTGGCCCGAGCTGCAGAGCATCTCCGACCACTTCTTCACGCTGCGCGACGCGGAGCCCTACCAGCCGGTGGACCTGGAGCGGTTCACCTTCTACATGTTCCCCGTGAACCACCCGGTCCCGACCTATGGCATCGTGCTGGAGGAGAAGACCACCCGGAGCCAGGTGCTGTTCACGTCAGACACCACCATCTGCGACGTGATCTGGATCGAGGCCAACCGCAGCCCGCGCCTCAAGGCCATCTTCAGCGAAATCTCGTTCCCCGACGCCTACCTGGACCTGGCCCAGTCGTCGGGACATCTCACACCGAAGCTCCTCGAGCGGGAGCTTCGGAAACTGAAGAAGCACGTGCCGATCTACCTCACCCACTACAAGAACCAGTACGTGGAACAGATCGAGCGGGAGATCGACGGATTGCGCGGTCCGTGCATGCACATTGCCCGCGCGGGGGAGAGGATCCACATTGAGTGAAAATGTTTACCTGGAACTCCGGGACAAGTCGCAGTCCCGCCGATTTCCCCTGACCAGCGTGTCCAACACCATCGGCCGGGCGCCCGACTGCGATGTCGTACTGGCCTTTCCCCAGGTGTCCCGGTACCACGCCCGGATTTACCGACAGGGGGAGCAGTTCCTGATCGAGGACAACAAGAGCGTCAACGGCACGTTCGTCAACGACCAGCAGATCACCAGCCACCTGTTGCGCCACGGCGACCGGATCAAGCTGGGCACGGTGGTGGTGACGTTCTGCAACCCGCTGGTCTCACGCGTCAACCTGTCGGACGAGTATGAGACCGACGCGAACATGACCATCGCCTTCCCCATCTCCCGCTTCTCGCTCTCCGAAGGCAAGACCACCCCCCAGCTCCAGCGCGACCCCCAGCAGATGATCCAGGTGATCTTCAACTCCACCAAGGCGCTGATCGGCTCCAACAGCCTGGACAGCGTGCTCTCCGGCGTCATGGACCTGGTGTTCGAGTACCTGAAGGCGGACCGCGGCTTCCTGATGCTCCAGGATGAGACGAACGAGCTCGTGCCCTACGTGATCAAGCTGCGCCATCCGTCCGCGTCGCGATCGGAAAAAGACATCAGTTTCTCCCGGACCATCGTCAGCAAGGTGTTCTCCGAGGGAGTGGCGATCCTCACCGCCAACGCGATGCGGGACAGCCGCTTCGGCGCCCAGGAAAGCATCATGATGCAGCAGATCCGCTCCTGCATGTGCGTGCCGCTCTGGGACGAACAGAAGATCATCGGCATCATCTACGTGGACTGCCTTTTCTTCGAAAATTTCTTCCAGGAACGGGACCTGGATCTGCTCTCCACCATCGCCATCATCTCGGCCATCGCCATCGACCAGTACCGGCTCAACCAGGAGATTGACCGGCAGAAGCGGATCCGCGAGCGCCTCGAGCGCTACCACTCGCCGTCGGTGGTCAACCGGATCATCCACTCGGGCGGCGATGTCATGATGAAGACCGAGGAGCGCGAAATCACCGTGCTGTTCTCCGACCTGGTGGGCTTCACCTCCATGGCCGAAAAGCTGGAGCCGTCCGAGGTGGCCCGCATCCTGAACTGCTTTTTCACCGCCGTGACCGAGGTGATCTTCCAGAACGAGGGCACGCTGGACAAGTACATCGGCGACGCTGTCATGGCCGTGTTCGGCGTCCCCTTCGCCCAGCCGGACCATGCCGAGCGCGCCGTGAAGACGGCCATCGAGATGTATCGAGCGCTGGACGACATCAACGCGTCCGGCTTGCTGCCGGCGCCCCTGCGGATGCGCATCGCCGTAAACAGCGGCCGGGTGGTCGCCGGCGACATCGGTTCGGAAAAGCGCGTGGACTACACCGTCCTCGGCAGCACGGTCAACATCGCCTCGCGCATCGAGTCGTCGGTGGCGCAGGCGGACGAGATCGTGATCGGTGACATGACGAAACAGTTGATCGGCGACAAGTTCCCCACTGAGGACATGGGCACCGTCGCCCTGCGCGGCCTGAGCGTCCCCCTGACGGTCCACCGCGTCATCAGAAAGTGATCCGCCCCAGGATCACGAACCGTCAACAGTGGACATGGAAAGTATTTCAGCCGGACAGCCGGACAGCCGGACAGCCGGACATCCGATCATCCGGCCCCCGTTCCCTACTCCCGGCTCCCTGGTCACTTCCCCTCTCCCCTCGATCTTGCTCATCTCTGTATCAGCTTGTCTCTGAGCAATCCGCCTTTCCACCGTTCACTGTTCACTGTTCACCACAAACGACAAGCGGCGGACCGGAGTCCGCCGCTTGAACGACCAACCATTCGGTTCCGAATTCCGTGACGCTATTGCTCCGTCGCCGGCGCGTTCGCCGGGTCGGGGTAACGGAAGAGCTTGTCCTCGAAGTTTCGGAGCACCAGATCGTCGCCGTCCCGGCCCTCGACGTAATCCGGCAGCAGGGGAATTTTCCCGCCGCCGCCGGGGGCGTCGATCACGTAGGTGGGCACCGCGTAGCCGGTCGTGTGTCCGCGCAAGCCGCGGATGATCTCCAGCCCTTTGGCCACCGGCGTCCGAAAGTGCCGCGAGCCCTGGATCGGGTCGCACTGGTACAGGTAGTAGGGCCGCACCCGCGCTTTCAGCAGGCCGTGCACCAGGCGCTTCATGGTGTCCACGCTGTCGTTGATGCCAGCCAGCAGCACCGTCTGGCTGCCGAGGGGGATGCCCGCATCCGCCAGGCGCTCGCAGGCCTGGACGGCTTCAGGCGTCAGCTCGTCGGGGTGGGTGCAGTGGATGCTGATGAACAGCGGGTGGTGCTGGCGCAGCATGCGCACCAGGCTGGGCGTGATGCGATGGGGGAGCACCACCGGTACCTTGGTGCCGATGCGCACGAATTCCACATGCGGGATCTGCCGCAACCGGGTGAGCAACCAGTTGAGCTGCTCATTGGACAGGGTCAGCGGATCGCCGCCCGACAGCAGGACATCGCGGATGACCGGATTGGCGGCGATATAATCGATCGCTTTCTGCCAGCGCGTCCTGGAGCACCCCGCGCCATGGCTGCTGTGCCCCACCATGCGGGAGCGGGTGCAGTAGCGGCAGAACGCGGCACAGAAGCCGGTGGTCAGAAACAGCACGCGGTCGGGATAGCGATGGACCAGGCCGGGGACGGGGCTGTCGTGATCCTCGCCCAGCGGGTCGGCCGCTTCGCCCGGCGAAACGCTGAACTCGTCGCTGACCGGGATGACACTCCGCCGGATCGGCTGACGCGCGTCCATGGGATCCAGCAGGCTGGCGTAATACGGGGTGATCCGCAGCGGCAGCGAACCGTTCAGGCTGAGAATCGCATCCCGCTCCTCCGGAGACAAGGCCACGATCCGTTCCAGCTGGGCCATCGTCCGGATGCTGTGTCGCACCTGCCAGTGCCAGTCGCTCCATTCGTCGGGTGTCGCCTCGGGAAAATGGCGCTCCATGAACGCCAACGACCGCTCGCTGGGCGCGATGGCATAGCCCCGGCCTCTCGATCGCAGGGTTTTTTTGGCGACGACCGGGGGCCGCGTCAAGCGGAATGGGATGACATGCGGGGCGTGGGCATCCATGAAATCGGCTTCGGCGTGGCCGATCTCCGTACTGGGAGGTTCCTCTTCCTCACTGATCCAAATGTCGCGTTTCATCTATCTCCTTCGCAGCTGATCAGAACTGTCCGTTCAAGTTGCTGATCTTAAATATTCGGCTTTAAAACATCTCTAAAACAGCACAAAATCGGCCGAATAACGGCTCATTTGCATAGCAGCAAATACTGTGCCAATTATTTAATTAATTGATTATATTGACTTTATTTATAATTGGTCAAAAATAGCGGTCCCCTGACTTCATGTTTTGGCCCTTATAAAGCCTATACTTAGACATTGTTAAGTAGCTATCATATTGTATATAAACTAGTTATACGACTACATCGGAACTCATAGTACCGATAAATACAGTATCGGAACTCAGAGTTCCTTTTTCGTTTTTGCGGTGGGAATGTATTTGAAGTCTTCTTTGCGGATGCCGTAGCGAGCCATCAGTTTATGCAGCTGCCGCACGCTGATGCCCGTCGCCTTGGCCGTTGCGGCGATCTTGCCGCGATGGAGCGTCAGCATCTCTTTCAGGTAGCGCCGCTCCACGCTTTCCACGGTGCGGTGGCGGATTTCGGCCAAGGTCAGCGAGGTGTCCATCTCGATGCGCGTGCCGGATTCCCCCGAAGCGAACAGCTCGCTGGGGAAGCTCTCCGGCGTCAGCATGGATGAAGTCTCCAGGATGTACGCCCGCTCGACGAGGTTTTCCAACTCACGGATGTTGCCCGGCCACGTGTAGCGTGTGAACGCCTCCATAACCAGGGGGTGGATGCCCACGATATCCTTCAGGTGGTGGCGATTCAGCCGGTCGAGAAACACTTCGGTCAGAACCGGGATGTCCTCGAGGCGGGCGCGGAGCGGCGGCAGTTCGATGGGAAAAACATTGAGGCGATAGTACAGGTCCCGCCGGAAGCTGCCGTCGTCGCACATCTTGCCCAGATCCTCGTTCGTAGCGGCGAGGATGCGGACGTCCACCTCGATGACGTCCTCGCCGCCCACCCGCTGGAAGGTCCGGTCCTGGAGAATCTGCAGGAGCTTGATCTGCATCGACGGGCTGATGGTGGAGATCTCATCCAGGAAGATGGTGCCCCCCTGGGAAATCTCGAACTTGCCGAGCTTGCGGCGGATGGCGCCGGTGAACGCGCCCTTCTCGTGACCGAACAGCTCGCTCTCCAGCAGGGTGTCGGGAATCGCGCCGCAGTGGATGGCGATGAACTGATTGTCGCGCCGGGTGCTGTGCTGGTGGATCAGCTTGGCCACAACCCCCTTCCCCGTTCCCGTCTCGCCGGTAAGCAGCACGGTGGTCTTGGTGGTCGAGACGGCCCGCACTTTGCCGAAGACCTCCTTCATCACCGGGCTGTTGGTGCGGATCAGCTCCAGCGAGTCCTCCTGCCAGAAGCTGTCCCGCAGGTACTGGAGCTCGTAGTGGATCTTCAGGGCCTCCTGCAGGCTCTCCTTGACGTAGCGGAGTTCGTCGGGGTGAATGGGATAGGTGATGTAGTTGCTGGCGCCCTGCTTCACCGCCATCACCGCGTCGCGGATCATCGCCGGCTGGCTCATGACGATGAGTTCCGACATCGGATACGCCTGCCAGAACGGCTGCAGCACCGCCTTGTAATCGAAGTAGCCGTTCACCGGCCGGCCGTCCCGCAGCAGCAGGAGGTCGATCAGGATGAACTCGTACCGCTTCTTCCGCTGCGCGTCGAGGCAGGCTTCCTTGTTCGGGTGAACTTCCACCTTGTATTCCGCCCGCAGGCACTCGGTGATGGTCCGGCAGGCTTCCGCGTCGTTGGCGATCACCAGGATGGCTTTCATACGGCCCTCGCGCTCCCCCCACTGTCAGCGGTACAGCCGGTAGGCCGGCGCGGCTGCGGCGTAATCAGGCAGGCGGCGTGCGGGGGACGGATGGCCGGAAAACAAGGGCGGCGTCCGGGCAGGCTGAAGGTGTGAGGCGTCGGCACTCATGGTGGTGGCGGAAACGATTCCTTGCGTCCTCCTCGTTCAGCAGGGTTGATTGTACATCACTCCACCGAGCGGCAACAGTAAAAAGTCGTCAGGCGAGTCCGCACGGCGGCCGAGATCTGCTGGATCGGTCGCATCGGCGCGCAGGCGGCGCGCGCGTCAGTCGATGCGCTGTTTCCGCGGCGTGATCGGAAACACCTTGACCGGCTTCATGACCGGCGCCTCCTCCGCGCGGTCGAGCGCCTCGATCATCCGCACGGTCACCTGCACCGCCTGCCGCACGCCGTCCAGTTCCCACTCCGGCCGGAACGCGTCCTCGACCGTGTGGTAGCGGAGCCGGAAGTACTCCGCCTGGTGATTCACACCGGACGGATAGTCGGTGCCGGGCATCAGCATGATGGCCGGAATACCCCGCAGCGCGAACGCGAACTGGTCGGAGCGGAAAAAGAACCCCTGTTCCTCCAGGAAGGAGCGTGTCATGGCCAGCCCTTCCGCCGCCAGCACGTCGCGCAGCAACTCGCCCAGGGTGGAGTGTTCGGCGCCGATGCCGTGGAAATCGCGGGCCGCTTCGCGCACGGGTACCGACTCCAGATTCAGGTTGGCCACGATGGCGGCGGTGTCGGCGTGGTCGACGTAGTAGCGCGTGCCCAGCAGACCCGCCTCTTCCGCCTGGCAGGCCAGGAATGCGATCGTGTGGCGAAGCGGCTCGCTACGCTCGGCCAGGCGCTTGGCCACCAGCACCAGCGTGGCGACCGCCGAGCCGTTGTCCACCGCGCCGTTGTAGATGCGGTCGCCGGTTTCGGTCCGGGCCATACCGAGATGGTCGATATGCGCACTGACCACGATGCGCCGGCCGGTCCGGCCGGGGATCTCGCCGATGATGTTGCTGGTCTGGAATTGGCGAAAGCTGTTCCGACCGGTGAGGATGAACCGGTTGCGAAGCGGTACCGGCCGGAAGTCCGGGCGCAGCGACCGCTGGCAAAGCGCGTCGAGGTCGAGGCCTTCGCGACTCAGCACCCGCCGCAGCGCCGTCTCGGTGATCCAGCCCCGCAGGCGCAGGTTGTTTTCGAGATCCGCCGGCAGGCAGATTTCCTCGCCGCTCCAGGAGTGGCGCACCACGTCCCAGCCGTATCCGGCTGTCGCGTCGGTGTGGATCAACAGGACGCCGGCGGCGCCGCGCCGGGCCGCCTCCTCGACCTTGTATCGCCACCGGCCGAAATAGGTCATCTGCCGCCCGTTGAACCGAGCGGGTTCAAACAGGCCGGGATCGTTGACGCGGACGAAGAGCAGCTTGCCCCGGACATCCGCATCCTTGAAGTCGTCCCAGTCATAATCGGGCGCGCTGATACCGAAGCCGACAAAGGCTGCCTCGGTGTCGAATTGGAACCGTGCTTCGTCACGCAGGTACGCCAGCATGTAATCGCGGCCTGGTTCCAAGGCGATGTCGCCGCACCGGGCCTCCGTGTCGTGAGTTTGGAATCCCTTCAGCGCGAAGGTCTGGCGGTACCCGGCCCCCTGGCCGGGTTGCAGGCCCAGCAACTGGAACAGACTTTCGAGGTACGCCTCCGCCAGCTCGCCCCCGCGCGTGCCGGGCGCCCGGCCTTCCAGCAAATCGGACGCCAAAAACTGCACCACCGCCCGCATCTCGTCGCGTGACAGTTGGCGCTCTGGCGCCAGCTCTCCGGCGCCGGCGAAGCCGGTTAACATCAGGATCATGAGCGTCGCGATCACGGGGACAGGACTTGCGTGTCGCACCAGAAGATCCTCCCACCGGAATTGTCGGAGTCCGCCGGATCGCGACTCCGAATCGTCATCTTATCACGAGGATCAGCCGGGCTCAAACGATACGGGCGGATGTCGGCTACGGCTACTCGATCTCCGGGAACGGACTGCGCCACTGCCAGCCGGTCTTGCCTGACTGGCGGAATCGCTCCAGCCGGCGGATGGTGATCTCGGCGAAGATCGGATCCAGATCGAAGGTGTAGACCTGCCGGCCGGTCAGTTCGCCGGCCAGCAGCGTGGTGCCCGCGTGGGCGAACCCGTCGGCCACCAGGTCGCCGGGCCGACTGCTGGATTCGATGATCCGGCGGATCGCCTTAAGCGGCTTCTGGGCGTAACAACCGGGCACGTTCTCCTCCAGCCGGTAGAACACCTGCTGGATGTCCACCCAGACGTTGCCCGCCCTAAGTGTCGGCGCCAGCCCGCGTTCCAGGTTGTGGGTCCGCCGGCCGCCGATGTCCTTGTAATACCCGCCGAGCGTCTTTGGAACATCCGTGTACACCACCTGGAAGAACGGCCGGCCGCGAACGTAGTGGAGCAGCTCCTGCCGCACCCACATCCAGTTGGTGCGGGTGCCGTAGCCACGCTGGTTGCGCAGCGTGATGAAATTGCGGGGGACGAATCCGGGCTGCTCCCGCATCAGGAGCATGAAGTCGGGCAGCGGCTGATAGCCGTTGCGCCAGTCGGCGCCCAGCCAGACGTACAAATGCGCGTCGTCGGCAGACATGGCAGCCGCCTGCTCCACCCACCGCCGGCTGAACTCGAGGTAGGCGGTCAGCGACCGTTTGCCCAACGCCCCGCTGCGGCGGCCGCCGAGCTCTAAATTATACGGCGGATCGGCGATGACCAAGCGGGCGCGGCCGTCCCCCATGATCCGGGCGACATCGGCGCCGCACGCGGCGTCAAGCACACCGACGCGGTGGCCGCGCTCCGGGTCCTCCCAGACGCCGCCGGGCGCCAGGCGACACAGCGGCCGGATGCGGCGGCGCAGCGCCGCGTCGGTGTCGAGACGCCGCAGGCGTTCGGTCGTTCGCTGGTTGTCGGGCGCTTCATGGGGCATGGCGTTTGCTGCCGGATGATCCGGCGACTCGAGCGGCAGCCGGAGCGGTCACTGGCACTTGATGACGATGAAGCTGACGTCGTCGGCCGGTTGGCCGAACGCCAGCAGGTGCTCGCGCAGCGCGGCGCAGATTTCCGGCGCTTTGAGATGTTTCACCTCGCGGAGCCGCGCCTCCAGGTGCGCCGGGAAATACGATTCACCGGCGGCGTTCTCATGTTCGGACAAGCCGTCGGAGTACAGAAGCAGGATGTCCTGGTGACCCAGCAGGCTGATCTCGTTCACGGTGTACTGGTCCTTGTGCCCCAGCAGACTAGAGTGGCGGCGGACATCCACGTCATCCCGCAGCGGCACGGTGCCGATGGGCGGAAAGCTGACGAGGCGGTCCTCGGAAATCTCGACAAACCGGTCGAACTCGAAGCTGAAGATCTTCGGCGGCGGATGCGCCGCGGAGATGAACCGGAACCGGCCCTGCTCGTTGATCTCCCCGTAAATCATCGTGAGGAACTTGCCCACGGCCGACGACTGGTAAAACCGCTTGTTGATGAACTCGAACAGGCGCACCGTGATGGTGCCGCTGATCTCGAGTTCGTACTGCACCCCCAACAGGAACGCCTGGTGGAGCATCGCCGTGAGGAGCGCATCGGTGATCCGGTGCCCGGCGACGTCGGCGAGCAGGATGCCCGCCTGGCGGTAATTCTCCTCCAGCCGACGCGCCACGCGCCAGCGGCGGGCAGCCTGGGCCCGGCGGATCCGCGCAGCCAGGTCAAACCGTTTTTTGAAATCGATGTAGATGATGTGGTCGCCGCCGATGGCACCCGAGCACGGGATAACCTCGCCGTAGATGTCGATGCCATCCAGAACGGGGAGCTCCCCGGGCAGAGGTTTGAGCTGGGCGGCGATGTCCTGGAAATTTTCCATTTCGTCGAACAGCGCCTGGATCGATTCGGGCGGCAGCTTGGGCGGCGGGCACATGGCAGTCTTCCTCGCGACGGGGTATCGGACGTCAGACCATGAGGCGGATGGGATTCTCCATCAGCCCCTTGAGCTCTTTCAGAAACGCGGCGCCGACGGCGCCGTCGACGACCCGGTGATCGCACGACAGCGTCAGCTTCATCAGCGGGCGGACCACGAGCGCGTCACCCGGACCGGCCACCGGCTGGCGCCGGATCTCACCCACCGCCAGGATGGCCGATCCGGGCGGATTGATGATGGCGGTGAACTCCTCGATGCCGAACGCCCCCAGGTTGCTGATGGAGAACGTGGCGCCGGTGTACTCCTCGGGCGTCAGGCGGCCGGCGCGCGCCCGCCCTACCAACTCCTGCAGCTCAAGGTCGATCGCCAGCAGACCCTTGCCGCCGCAGTCGCGCACCACCGGCGTGATCAAACCGTCGGGTTGGGCGACCGCGAGGCCGATGTCGGCCCGCGGGTGGAGGGTGATGGCGTTCTCACCCCAGGTGGCGTTCACCATGGGATGTCGCCGGAGCGCCTCAGCCGCGAAGCGCATCAGAAAGGTGTTGAGCGACAGCTTGTTCCCATCCGGATGCCGCAGCGCCTCGCGGGCCTCCAGGATCAGGGCCATGTCCACGGAGAGCTTCAGGTAGTAGTGCGGTGCGCTGAATTTCGATTCGGCGAGCCGGCGCGCGATCACGCGCCGCTTCTGCGTCACGGGCACCGTCTGGTCGGCCACCGGCGGCGGCGCGGCCGGTGGCACGGCGGCGCCGCCTCCGGCCAGCGCCTGCTCCACATCCCGCTTGATGATCCGGCCGCCCGGACCCGTACCGTTAACGACACGCAGGTCGAGCCCCGAATCGGCAGCCAGCTTGCGCGCCAGAGGCGACGCTTTCACCCGCCCGTCGGACGCCGGGGGCGTCGGCGCGGTCACCGACGGGGTGGCGACGCCGACCGGGGCCAGCGATCCGGCGGACGCATCCGTCGCGGCCGGCGCCGGCGTCGCCGCCGGCTGCGGCGACTCGGCCGGCAGTGACTCAATTACCTCACCCGGCCGGCCCACCACTGCGATGGGGTCGCCCACGCGGGCCTCGCCGCCCTGGGGGACGAGAATCCGGAGGAGGGCGCCGTCGGCCGTCGACTCATATTCCATGGTGGCCTTGTCGGTCTCCACCTCGCAGATCACCTCGCCGGCGGCCACCGTATCCCCTTCCCGCTTCAGCCAGCGGATGATGGTGCCATGCTCCATGGTGGGGGACAGCGCCAGCATCAGCAGTTTTTCGGCCATGTGGTGCACTCCTATGGTCTCACCGGCCCGGCCTGCCGGCCGGAACCGTTCAGGATTCGCGATACATCACCCGCTTCACCGCCCGGACGATCTTCTCCGCGGACGGCTGGACCGCGAGTTCCAGGCGGTGGTTGTACGGCATGGGGACGTCCTCCGAGGCGACGCACTCCACCGGAGCGTCCAGATCGTCGAAGCAGGTCCGGGACACCTGCCAGGCCAGATGAGAGCCGACGCTGGCCACCGGCCAGGCCTCGTCCACCACGACGCAGCGATGGGTCCGGCGCACCGATTCGCACACCACCGCGTCGTCCAGCGGCCGCAGCGACCGCAGGTCCACCACCTCAGCGTCGATCCCTTCGTCCGCCAGGGCGTCGGCCGCCTCAAGCACGACCCGCATGGGCTTGGAGAAGCTCACGACGGTGACGTCGCGTCCGGAGCGCCGCACCACCCCCTGGCCGAGGGGCACGAGGTACTCCTCGTCGGGCACCTCGCCGGTCCAGGCGTACATCAACTCGGCCTCCAGGAAGATGACGGGGTTGTCGTCCCGGATCGCCGATTTCAGGAGCCCCTTGGCATCGTACGGCGTGGACGGAGCCGCCACCTTCAATCCCGGCACGTGGGCGAAGAAGCTCTGCAGCGCCTGCGAGTGCTGGGCCGCCAGGTACTCGGCCGGGCCGTTGGGCCCGCGGAACACGACGGGCACGGGGAATTGGCCGCCCGACATGTAGAGCATCTTGGCGGCGTTGTTGATCACCTGGTCGATGGCCATCAAGGCGAAATTGAAGGTCATGAACTCGACGACGGGCCGCAGCCCCGTCATGGCCGCCCCCACACCGAGGCCGGCGAACCCTTCTTCGGCGATGGGCGTGTCCACCACCCGCCGGGAGCCGTATTTCTCCCAGAGTCCCTGGCTGACCTTGTAGGCGCCGTTGTATTCGGCCACTTCCTCGCCGATGAGGCAGACGCGGTCGTCCCGGGCCATTTCCTCGTCCATGGCCTGGCGGATCGCTTCGCGGATCGTGATGATGGGCATTGCGCGCTCTCCCTTACACCAGCACGTCGTTGAACAAGTCGGACAGCGGCGGCATCGGGCTCTGATCGGCGAACGTGGCCGCCGCCTCGCAAACCGCCTTGCATTCCGCGTCCAGCGCCTCGTAGGCGGCCGGTTCCAGCCAGCCCGCCTGCTCCAGCCGCGCCTTGAGGATCAGGATCGGGTCCTGCTCTTTGTACGCCTGGAGTTCCTCCTTGGTCCGGTACTTGGCCGGGTCGCTCATGGAGTGGCCGCGGTAGCGGTACGTGCGCGCCTCGATGAAGCCGGGCTCGCCGTCGGCGCGGGCGCGGCCGGCGGCTTCCCGGACGGCGTCGTAGACGGCGAGCACGTCCATGCCGTTCACCAGCCGCCCTTCGATGCCGTAGGCGCATCCCATCGCATGCAGGTCGTGGACGGCGGACACGCGCCGGAAATCCGTGCCCATGCCGTACTGGTTGTTTTCGCAGATGAAGATCACCGGCAGCTTCCAAATCTTGGCCATATTGAGGCTCTCGTGGAACGCACCCTGGTGGATGGCACCGTCGCCGAAGAAGCAGAGGACCACGCCGCCCTCATCCCGATAGCGGATCTTGAAGGCGACGCCGGCGGCCAGCGGGATCTGTCCACCGACGATGCCGTGCCCGCCGAGAAAATGGCGCGGGGCGTCGAACAGGTGCATGGAGCCGCCCTTGCCCTTGGAACAGCCGGTGGCCTTGCCGTAGAGCTCGGCCATCAGCGCCCCGGGATCCATGCCGCACGCCAGCGCGTGGCCGTGGTCGCGGTAGGCGGTGATCACGTAATCGCGAACCAGGTCCAGCGCCGCCACCGCGCCGGTGGCGACGGCCTCCTGCCCGATGTAAAGATGGCAGAAGCCGCCGATCTTGCGCAGGCCGTACATCTGGCCGGCCTTCTCCTCGAACCGACGCATCAGCACCATGTCCCGCAGCAGCTGCGTGGTCAGTTCCCGCCCGTAGGCTGTGAGATCCTCTTGCTTGGCCATCGCGTCACTCCGCCAGCGGCACGACGAACCGAATGCCCTTCATGGGCAGGTAGTACGCCGCTTCCGCCAGCACGGTTTCCAGCACCACGAAGGACGCGGTGTCGGCCGATTGCTGCCAGAAGGCGGTCAGTCGCCGGCCCATGGTTTCGAGCACCTCGTTGCGCAGCGAGGGGTTGTCCACCGCGTACATCCGACCCCGCAGATTGATGACGCGGTGGATGGCCCGGGTCTGGATGATCCATTCCACGTCGGGGTGTTCTTCCAGGTGGGCGATCTTCGGCGCGTCCGGCGCCGAGACGGTGTACAGCGAGCCGGCCCGGCCCCGCAGGAGGGCCGGCACCATCCACCGGACGTGCGGATGCCCGTCGGCGTCCACCGTGGCCAGCAGCCCCACTTTCGACTCCTCGATCAACTCGGCCAGCAGTCGCATCAGTTCCTGTTTATCCATCGACCTCACCTTCTAGATTGTCGCTCGCCGTCACGCGTCGGCACCGGGGCGCCGGGGCGCCGCGACATCCGCCGCCGCCAGTCCGCCCAGTGCGGTTTCCTTGTATTTCGCCGACATGTCCTGCCCCACCTGCTTCATGGTGGCCACCACCTGGTCGAAGCTGATCCGGTGGGCGCCGCTGCTGAGCAGCGCCAGGTTGGCGGCGTTGAGCGCGGTGACCGCGCCCACGGCGTTCCGCTCGATGCACGGGATTTGCACCAGCCCTTGCACCGGGTCGCAGGTCAGCCCAAGGTGGTGCTCCAGCGCCATCTCCGCCGCCGACTCGACCTGGAGCACCGTGCCGCCCAGCAGGTGGCAGGCCGCCGCGGCGGCCATGGCGCTCGCCGTGCCCACCTCGCCCTGGCACCCCACCTCGGCGCCGGCGATCGAGGCGTTGGCCGCCACGACGCCGCCCACCAGGGCCGCCACGAGGAGCGCGTCGTAGATCGCCTCGTCCGCCAGGCGAAACCGCTCCTGCAGCATCCGCAGCACCGCCGGCACGACGCCGGCGGAACCGCAGGTGGGCGCGGTGACCACCCGCCCGCCGGCGGCGTTCTGCTCCGCCACGGCGATGGCGTACACAGCCGCCAGGGTGACTTCCTGCGGCAGCACGCGCCAATGGCGGATGTTGCGCTGGAAGCTGGTGAACATCTCCGCCGCCCGCCGCGGCAGCTTCAGCCGGCCGGGCAGTACACCCTCGGCCTGGAGACCGGCGTCGATGGCGCCGGTCATGGCTGCCCACAGTCGTGCCAGTCGCGTGTCGACGGCCGCCGTATCCAGGCCGCCGAACGTCCGCTCCCGTTCGCGGACGTACGCCGCCAAGCCGATGCCCTGCTCCAGACAGTCGTCAATGACGCGGCTCAGCGAGGGATGCGCCGTCACCGGCGCCTGCGGCGACGCTCCCTCGGATCCGCCCCCGGCGATGCGGCCACCGCCGATCGACCGGTACTCGGACTCGGCCAGCACGCGGCTGTCCGTGTCCAGCAGCTCGAAGCGCAGAGTGTTCGGGTGCGGCACGTCCCGGCGCTGGACGTCAAAGATAACATCCTCTTCCGGGCGGAAACCGACCGCCGCCCCGCCCGCCAGGATGCGGCCGTGCTGCCGGATCTCCTGCGCGATGGCGCGCAGGTCGGCCGGCGGCTCGATGTCCAGTTCGCAGCCGGCCAGTCCCGCCGTCACGGCCAGATCGGTCAGGTGACCGCGGCCGGTGAGGGCGAGGCTCCCGAACAGGTGCACCCGGACGTGGGCGCCGGCGGCCGGGCGCGCTGCCTCCAGGCGGCGGCGGAAATCCCGAGCGGCCAAAAAGGGCCCCAGGGTGTGCGACGAGCTGGGGCCCACGGCCAATTTCAAGATGGCGAATGTGCCGACGATGTCCATGTCCGCTGTTCCTTTTCGGCCGATCGCTGCGTCCGCCGGATTCCGGCACGCATGGTGCCGTTTTCTCCATTTAGAAATCCGCTAGCGGTTACGGATTCGCTCTGCTGGCTGAGCTGCACGCCCGCCGGTCTTTTCCCCGAACGGATTGATCGGCTCGGTGGGATTCTAGACGCTTTCGCGGAAAAGTTCAACATTGTCCGACCGTTCGGGATGTGTTTCAATAGGCCCCGCGCAGATGTGCAGGAGTACGGCGGTCATGTACGGCAGCATGCAGCTCGGTCCGGTGACAGTGAAACCCAACGTGATTCTGGCCCCGATGGCCGGGATCACCGACCGGCCGTTCCGGCGGATGATTCGTCAGCTTGGCGGCTGCGGCCTCACGGTCTCCGAGTTGCTGAGCGTCGAAGCGATTGTGCGCCGCCAGCGCCGCACCCTGGCGATGATGGCCGCCGATCCGGTGGAGCGGCCCTTCGCCATCCAGATTTACGGTTCACGACCCGAGGCGATGGCGGACGCGGCGCTTCAGGCGGTCGCGGCGGGCGCCGACATCGTCGACATCAACGCCGGCTGCCCGGCGCGCAAGGTGCTTCGAAACCATGGCGGCGCCTACCTGCTGCAGGACCCGCCGCAGCTGGCGCGGATCCTGACGGCGGTCCGCCGGGCGGTGTCCGTCCCCGTGACCGTGAAGATCCGCTCCGGCTATGACGCCAATCGGATCAACTTCCTCGAAATCGGCCGCCTGGCCGAAGACAGCGGCGTCGACGCCATCACCCTCCACCCGCGGACACGGACCATGCGCTTCTCCGGCCGTTCGGACTGGGACCACATCCGGCAGCTCAAGGCGGCGTGCCGCGTCCCGGTCATCGGCAACGGCGACATCCTGGTTCCGGCCGACGCCGCGGCGATGTTCGACACAACCGGCTGCGACGCGGTGATGGTGGGGCGGGGCGTCACCCGCAATCCATGGCTCTTGCGGCAGACCGCCGATTTTCTGGAGACGGGCGCGTTCGCGCCCACCGAACCGGAGGCGCTGTTGGAGCTCTGCGTCGCCGTGTGCCGCGAGATCATCGCCGCCGGACCGCCTGTTCGGATCATGGGGGAGTTGAAAAAATTCTGTTCGTGGTGGGTGCACGGCATCCCGGCGGCGGCGGCGCACCGGCAGCGGATCTACGCCCTGACCGAGCCGCAAGCGCTGCTGGATTACCTGGCCGCCCTGGCCAGCGACAGCAGCATCTGCTCCTGATACTCCCGCGCCTCCCGGTACTGCGGGAATCGGCGCTCCAAGCGTTGGAATGCCAGGTGGTGAAAGCAGCGCCGTCCGCCGCGCATCACCGGCGGGACGACGAGATGCAGCAGCTCGTGGTAGATCAAGTATTCGATGTAGTACGGTGGCACCCGCGGACTGTCCAGGAGCCGGCTTACCCGAATGATCCCCGCCTCGGGATGGCAGTCCGCCAGCCGGCGGAATGACCGGCGCGGTGTCCACATCACACCGACCACCGGCGCCTGCCCGCCGAAAAACCGCGCATTGACCGAACGGCAGACGGCTGCGAGATCCACGTGGCGGCCGGCTGCGGATCCGGCCGGCGTCGGCGGGGGGACCGCCGCCCGATGATCCCGCAGGAAGGCGGCGAGTGCGCGCACATCCGCTGGGTCCGGCGCCTGCCGGTCCAGCCGGTCCCACACGCACCGCACCGCGGCAGCGAACACGCCGGGCGGTGCAGCCGCCAATCGGCTGTGGACGCTCACGCGGCATAGCTCGCCCCGCCGCACCACGCGGACGACGGTGCTCCGGTAGTCCGCGATCCGCACCTCGACGCGCGCGGGCGCACGGCGCCGCCGGGCGGCTTCCCGCTCGAGCGCAGCTTTATTGGCGGGGGGGAAAAAGGAGTCCGGCCAGCTATCGGCCGTTGTGAATTTTCTGGTGGTTGCGGAACCGCTCGAATTTCTTGAATTCCACAATTTTCTTGCTCAGGGTGTTGCGGTTGATACCCAGCATGTCCGCCGACTTGGAAATATTGTAGCGGGTCTGCGCCAGCACCTGCATGATGTACTCCATGTCCATCTGGACGAGCGCGTCCTTGTAGCCGATGCCATGTTTGACGCACCCGCCGACGTACGATTCCAGGTCGGCCCGCAGGGTGTTTTTAATTGCTTTCATATTCCCGTTCCAAGCCGTCGTCATTCAGCGAAACGGCGCCCAGTATACCACAGCGGCTGTCGCCAAGCAAATATTGTCAACAGGTCGTCAAGGGGTTTTCGGGGAATCCGTCCCGTTGTCGTCCGCCGCCGGACGGTACCCCGGCATCTCATCGAGCCAGCCGCGATAAATGCTTCTGTAGGTGGCTTCGAATTCCTGTCGCAGCTGCGCCGGCACCAGCAGGATCGCGGCGCGGGCGGTCATGAGCAGGTACGGCGCCAGTCCTGATTTCCGCAGGCGAGCCACCTGCCAGCCGCACGCGGTCATCGCCAGAACGATCACCGCGCAGACCAGCCAGCCGCGCAACAGCCCGAACAGCCCGCCCAGCAGCCGGTCGATCCACTTCAGATGGGTGAACTTCAGGATGCGGTCCACGATGAACATGATCAGCCCGGCCGCCAGCAGAATGCCGAAGAACACCACCAGAAACCCGAGGGCGGACCGCAGCTCGGACTCGCCCATCCAAGGCGCCAGCAGCCGCGCCCCCTGCCGGTACAGCTGCCCCGCGACGATCACGCCGACGACGAGGGCCGCGATCGAGACCAGTTCCTTGAACAGCCCTTTGAACATGGCCAGCACCACCGAGCCCACCAGCACGAGGATGAACACCAGGTCGAGCAGATTCACGGCATGTCCTTGCACCGCCGCCGGGACGGCGCCCGCCCGCGGCACGGCGAGTCGGTTTAGCGTTTGGCCAGCAGGTCCACACCCGTCAGCCGCCGGTAGGCTTCCAGGTACTTCTCCGAGGTCTTCTGGATCACCGGTTCCGGCAACGGCGGCGCCGGCGGCTGCCGATCCCAGTCGAGTCCCAGCAGGTAGTCGCGGACATACTGCTTGTCGAACGACGGCTGCGGCCGACCCGGTTTGTATCCGTCGGCCGGCCAGAACCGGCTGGAGTCGGGGGTAAGCACCTCGTCCACCAGGACAAGCTGGCCGTCGATGTCGCCGAATTCGAACTTGGTGTCGGCGATGATGATCCCCTGCCCTTCGGCGTAGGCGGCGGCCTGCTGGTACAGCGCCAGCGACAGCGCCCGCACCCGCTCGGCCTTCTCCGCGCCGACAATGCCGCACATGTCATCGAAGGAGATGTTCTCGTCGTGGCCGAACACGGACTTGGTCGACGGTGTGAAAATGGGCTGCGGCAACCGGTCACTCTCGCTCAGCCGGCCGGGTAGCGGCAGGCCGCAGATGGTGCCGTCCATGCGGTATTCATTCCATCCGGATCCGGCCAGGTAGCCGCGGACGATGCACTCCACCGGCAGCACCGCGGCGCGCCGCACCAACATGGAGCGGCCCCGCAGACTCTCGGCATGCGCATGCAGCGCCGGCGGCATCTCGTCCACCCGACCGCACAGCAGGTGGTTGGGGAGCAGATCCTTGAACTTGTGGAACCAGAATAACGAAATTTGGTTGAGAACGATCCCCTTGTATGGAATTCCCACCGGCAGGATGCAATCGAAGGCGGAGATCCGGTCGGTCGTCACGATCAACAAGCGGTCGTCCACCGCGAACATCTCGCGGACCTTGCCGCTGCCGACCCGCTCGAAGCCCGGCAGGTCAACCTGGAGCAGTGTGGGAAACGATGCGTTGGCCATGGGACTTCCACCTCGCGGAATATTTCGTTTACGGATTGTCACCGGATCCGCCCGCCGGGGCAAGCAATTTGTCGATACACGCCGCCGTCTGTTCGCTCATCTGCACCACCGTGAACCGCTCCAGCAGCCGCGCGCGTCCCGCCGCCCCCAGGGCTCGAGCCCTCTCCGGCTCGCCGGCGAGCCGGTTTAGAAGGCCGGCCAGCGCGTCCGGATCATCCGGCACGCAAAGCCAGCCGGTGACGCCGTCGACCACCACTTCCGGGATGCCGCCCGTAGCGGCGGCGGCGACCGGCAGGCCGGCCGCCATCGCCAGCAGGGCGGCACGTCCGAAGCCCTCGGCCCGCGACGGGAGCACCACGGCGTCGAGGCATTTGACCACGGCGGCGACATCGGACCGGAATCCGAGGAACCGGACGGATTCGGCCAAACCAAGCGCCTCGGCCTGCCGCTTCAGCGCCTCCGCCTCGGCGCCCGTGCCGGCCACCCGCAGGGCGGAGTCGGGAAACCGCCTCCGGTGTCGGGCCAGCGCGTCGAGCAGCACGTCCACGCCCTTCTCCCGGGTCAGGGCGGCCAGGCAGCCGAACGTGCATCCGGCGCGCCGCGGGAATTCCTCGTGCGCCGGCGCCACCGCATCGAAGGCGGCCACGTCGAGCCCCTCGGGCACGACGGTGATCTGTGCCGGCGGGATGCCGGAGTCGCGGAGCGCCGCCGCCACCGCCGCGGAGATAGCGATGAAATGGTCCGCCTGACGGTACTTCCAGCGGGACAGGCGGTGGTCTCGGAGCGGAAACACAACCCGTCGGGCCACCACGTGCCGCACTGGTCGCCGCCGCCACCGGGATGCCAGCAGGCCGGCCGTGACCGGCTTGGGCGTGTTGTAGAGGATGACGCCGGGCGCAATCTCGTCCAGCCAGCGGGTGAAACACCGGCAGACGCGGGGCGACAGTTCCCCGCCCGGCGCGAACGGCCGCACCGGCCAGCCCCGCTCCCGGGCGCGGCGCTCCAGTTCGCCACCGACGGCGCACGCCAGCGCGAAGGGGCGCCCGGCCGACTCCCATGCGGCCGCCAGGCTGAACAGCGACTCCTGGCCGCCGCGCCAAGCCGGCTCGTCGTCCACCAGCAGAACCGGAGGATCACTCGGCGTCGGCGTGCGGTCCATGGTCCGTCCCCATCTCGTACAGCCGGGCATAGCGGAAGAACGTGGACACCAGCGACATTCCCGCCACGACGACACCCGGTCCGCCATCCAGAAAGCCCCGCTTGAACACGTAGCTTTTGACAAACGCCGCCAGGGGCGCACCCAGCACCTTCGCCGCCGACGCCCGCCGCCCCCGCTCCCACAGGTCCTGGACAGCCAGCCGGGAGTAGGCGTCCATCTTGCGGAGGTAATCGCCGAGATCTTCGTACGGATAGTGCCGGATGGGGGATGCAAACGTCCCCACCGCCCCCGCCACATGGACCGACTCGTGCACCCGCCGCGGCGTCCAGCGGCCCGCATCCTTGCGGAACAGGCGAAGCTGGTGATCGGGGTACCAGTCGGAATGGCGGATCCAGCGTCCCATGAACCAGGCCAAGCGGGGCAGGCGGTAGCCCGCTGGATCGCCCTCGGCCTCGGGTTGATCCCGCCAACGGACGATCTCCGCGATCAATTCCGGCGCGCACTCCTCGTCGGCGTCCAGCGAGAATACCCATGGCGACGTCGCCTGATCCAAGGCGTGATTTTTCTGGTCAACGAAGCCGGTCCAGTCGCGGTGGCACACACGGGCACCGGCCGCCTCGGCCGCCGCCACAGTGCCGTCGGTACTGCCGGAATCCACCACCACGATCTCGTCCGCCCAGGCCAGGCTGGCCAGCGCCCGCGGCAGGCTCCGCTCCTCGTTGCAGGCGATGACGATGGCCGACACGCGCCTCATGCACCGCCTCCCTCGCCACCGGTCCAGGCGCGAATCCGGCCAACCGTAGCGGCGACGTCTATGGTGGCCCAGTCGGGCTCCCATACGGTCAGCCCCGTAGGTTGTTCCAACACCCACGCGGTCCGCCCGGCCGGCGGCGGCCCGTCCGGCGGCTCGGCCTTTCGAAACAGGCGCAGGTCGGTCCGACGGTTCGCCCACTCACCGGGGACGACCGCGGCGGCCGCCGTCCAGTAAAGGAACGCCGACGCGTACTCCGCCAGGCGTTCGCAGTCCGGCTCCGGCAGACCGTCGTCGAGAGCGAACGCCAGCCCTACGCCGCCGGCGGACAGCTCGGCGGAGAAGAAATCGAGCTCCTCGGGGAACGGATCCCGCACCAGCAGGGCGTCCATTCCGATCGTGTGACCCTCCTGGGCGTAGGGGATCACCCCGAAGCGGCAGATGTCCAGATAGTGGATGGCCAGCACCACCGGCAGCGCCAGCCGCTGCTTCAGAAAGTAGATGAACTGGAGAAGGTCCCACTCGCGCTCCAGGCTCCAGTCGTCGGCCCGCACCGGCCAGTCGGCCAAGACCGGCCGGCCCGGATAGATCAGGCCCACGGCGGTCAGCGGGCCGGCTGCGGCCAGCCGCTCCAGGAACTGGTGCAATTCGCGGCGGTGCTCGTGCAGGTAGGGGAAAAACGGAAGCACCGGGTTCTCACGCCGATAGCCGTGTTCCGCGATGGCTTCCTTCAGACGCATGGGAAAAAACCGTGTCAGGAAATTCGGTGGCGTTTCAATCGGCGCGCGGTTTCGGCTTCGGTCAGCCCCAGGGCCGCCGCCAGGCCCGGCAGGTCCGCGGGATGACGCGCCCGCAGGCGCGCCAACGCCTCGCGTTCCAGCACGGCCTGCTCGCGCTGCAGCCAGGCGTCCAGTCCGATCCGGTCAAATCCTTCGAGAGACGCCTGGAGCGGCCCGGGTGCGCTCCGGCCGGGGCCGGGGAACAGGTCGTCCGGATCAAGGCGGCCATCGTCGTCGATGATGACCGCCCGCTCCACCAGGTTCTTGAGCTCGCGGACGTTGCCGGGCCAGGCGTACCGCTCAAGGGCCTGCACCGCCGCCGCATCCAGGACCGGCTGGGGCCGTCCGAATCGCGCGGCCGCCTCGCGCAGAAAGTGTTCGGCCAGCGGCTGGATGTCTTCGGGCCGTTCCCGCAGCGGCGGAATGCTGACAGTGAACTGACCGATCCGAAAGAACAGATCCCGGCGGAACCGCCCTTCGGCCATCTCCGTCTCCAGGTCGCGGTTGGTGGCCACGACGATCCGCACGTCGACGGCCACCTGGAACGTGCCGCCGATTGGGCTGATCCGTTTTTCCTCGAGCGCCTTGAGCAGCTTGGCCTGAACCCCCACCGGCATGTCGCCGATCTCGTCCAGAAAGAGCGTGCCGCCGATCGCCAGCTCGAATTTGCCTTTCATCGCCGACTCCGCGCCGGTGTACGCCCCCCGCACATGGCCGAACAGTTCATTCTCGATGAGCGTCTCGGGGATGGCGGCGCAGTTGACCTCGACGAACGGCCCCGCCGACTGCGGCGAGAGCAGATGGATGGTCCGGGCGAACAGCTCCTTGCCGGTCCCGCTCTCGCCCAGCAGCAGGATGGTGGCTCCCGTGGCAGCCATCCGCTGGAGCTGCCGGGCCACGGCCTCCATCGCCGGGTTGCGGCTGATCAACAGCGGCAGCTTGCGGGCCTCGCGGAATTCCTCGCGGTACAGCAGGACCTCGTCCTCCAGGCGGCGGAATTCGATGCCGCGCTGAATCAGCGCATGGAGCTGCTCCAGGTTGAGGGGCTTCTGGATGAAATCCACCGCTCCGTACTTGATGGCCTGGACCGATTCCTCGATGGAGCCGTAGGCGGTCATCAAAATGACCGGCTGGGTAGGTTCCGCCTGCCGGACCGTCCGCAGGAGTTCCATGCCCGAACCGTCCGGTAGCTTCAGATCGAGGACGATCATGTGGTAGCGGGCACCGTGGAACCGGACCAACCCCTCCTGGAGGCTGCCGGCGGCGTCCACCTGGTAGCCCTTCCCTGTCAGATATTCCGTCAGCATCTGGCGCAGCGCCGTGCGGTCCTCGACCACCAGCACCCGGCTCGCACCAGGAGCCGGCGGGTCGTTACCCGGCCGGTTTTTGAGGGAAGGATGTTCGTCGGCTCGGTTCATGGGGCGTGTTCATCCGCCGGTTCAAATCAGCCAGGAGATGTGACATGGCCGACGGATCGGCAGCCCAGCCCCGTCTCCATGTACGTCCGCCCGGGCCGACGGGGTTATTTCCTGGTCGGCGGGGTCGGCGGGGGCTGGGCCATGCCCTCCTCCTCCGCCTTGCGGATGACTCCGGCCGGAACCAATTTACGGCGCGCCTCGTCCTTGAGCTCGCCCAGTTCGGCCTCAGCTTTCTTGTACCCGGCCTCCAGGTCATCCAGGCGCTGTCTGGCCTTGTCCCATTGCGGCTTGAGCACCGAGTTGGCGTAATGGCCGCTGGACTCGTTCATGTAGGCGTTGCGGGCGTCGGTCAGGTTCAGCTGGGCCACATCCCGCTGGCGTCGGAGGTCCTGGAGCTCGCGGCACTTGGTGACAATCCGGCCCTGGTACTCCTCGTTGACCTGGTCCTGGGTGGGTGCGGGTTCAGCGGCTTCGCCTTCGGCCGGCGTCTGGTCGGCGGGCGGCTGCGGCACGCCGGAAGTGGACACATTCCCCTTGCTGGATCGCAAGTCCTGGTTGGTGTAAACCTTGGCCGGCTTCTTGCTTTCGCGGTCCTTCCGGGTCTGCTTGGCCAGATCCACAATGCTCTGGGCCGAGAGCGGCGCGGCCAGGGCGAGCACCACAATCCAGAAAGCCAGTTTTTTCATGGCAATACTCCCGACGACGTTGGTGTGTGTATTGTACGTCAAATTGAGGTGCAGGGCAAGATGTTGACACCGGACCGCCAACATTTTGCCATGCCCGACCCCTTCCCGCCGGTCAGTGGCTGAATGGCAGCGTCGGGATATGGCCGGCCAGGAAATGATCCAGGATGGTCTGGTCCACGACATCCACGCAGCCGGAGGTGTCCAGGTCAGCCCACTCCAGCGCCACCTCGAAGCCGGCAATGTTCGCCGCCAGGTATTCAGCCATCAGAATTAGATCGGCCCCAGTGACCGCTCCGTCCCCGTCCAGGTCGCCGTAACGGGAACCGCCCGGCTCCACGCCGAAGAAGTCGAGGTACATCTCGAGCAGGTGCCGCCGGGTGTTGTTCCCCGCGCCGTCCACCAGGCCGCCGAACTCGAAGGAACTGGCGATGGTCCGGTACGTGCCGGCGTCGCGGGCCACGGCGATGCTCGTTTCGGTGTAATTGGGCGGGTCGTTCTTGATGTTCTTGAAGATCTGCGTACCCACACCCTGCTGACGGACGATCACGTCGATGAAGCAGTTGTCCTGCCCGTAGTCGAACGCCAGTCCCGTGGTGACGGGCGCCGCGGCCGACAGCCCGCGGATGTGCCACAAGTCGGCGGCTCCGCCGTCGCTGCTCTGGCTGTAGTTGATCCCGAACGCGGCGCAAAAGTTGTAACCGCCGTTGTTTTTCGGGTCCTGGTACCAGACATCGCCGCCTTCCATGTATACCCGGCCGCCGGTGTTCAGGTAGTCCACCAGGTGCTGCCCCTCCGCGGCATTGAAAATGTGAGCGTGCTGAAACAGGCAGTTGACTCCCACGGCGATGATGACCAGCGGATAGTCGCCGTAGTCGATCGCGGCCAGAGTGGTGTGATCGTGGAGGCTCACTTCCTGGTACGTGTACGAGTAGCCCAGCTCCGTGAGCAGCGCCCGGATGCTTGTCGTGGAACTGTTCGGGTCGGGTCCGGTATCGGTCTGGTCGCGGTCCAGGTTCAGGACGAGGACATCCGTCGGCAACGCCCAAGCAGACAGCGCAACCGCCAGCAACACGCCAACCAGCATGTATCGCAGATTCACGGTGTCGACCTCCCCTGCCGCCGGTGCTCGCACTCTGGATCAGCGCCCCGGGTCCACGGGCGCCGCGGCGGCCTTTTCCACCTTGACCCCGGCCGGCGGCGGCTTCAGGATCTTGGCCTTTTCGGCCTTCTCCAGGGCATCCTGCATGCGCTGGTCCGCCCGGTTCACCGTCTGGGTGGCGTCGGCCATTTCCGTCTGCAAGGCATTCACCTCTTTCCGGAGGCGGGTGCGCTCCCGCGACGTCCGGGCACTGCTCAGCTTTTTGTGCAAGTCCGTCCAGCGCACCGAGAGTTTGGCCAGTTCGTCGTTGCCCCGCTGGTTGTCCTTGCGCGCAGCGTAATAAGCATTTCGGATGGCTTGACCTTCCGTGCCCAGATCGGCGATGAACATTTCGTCCGGCGCCGCCGGGCCGGATTTCCCGGCCGTCTTGGCGGCCTGCGGTTGCGCCGAAGTGGTGATGTTACCCTTTCCGCGGTATTGCTTGAGCGACTCGTCATTGTAAGTGCGCGGCTTCGTCCTCTTGGACGGATCTTGCTGGGTGGTCGGGTTATCGGCCGCCGCCAGCGCCCCGAACGCCACAACGAGCATTGCCCCCGTCATCAGGCGTGTCAGTTTCATGAGAAGTCTCCCGTAGGCTCGCCTGGCCGGCCGGTGTCCAATCGGCACGGCGGCAGATAAAAAACGGCCGGAAGGCTGCAGATTCCTTCCGGCCGGGTTGGCGAACTATTTGAATTCGCGCCAGTAATTCATCCGGACTTCCACGCCGGCCGTGGGGTTCATGTCATACGTGATGTTGCCGGCCGCGGCGTCGAACTTCTCGAACTTGTCGTGGCTCTGACTGTAGCCCCAGCCCCACGTCTCGCCGGTGCCGATATCGATCCAGCCCTCGCCGCGGGCGCCCTTGTGGAACGCCGAGGCGCGGCCGTACCAGCTGCCGGCGGATGACAGCTCCACCGGGGTGGAATTGAAGTACCCGCCGTTGAGCGCGTTGAATACGTACGCCAAGGACGTGCCGGCGCCGACGGTGTGGTTGATCGGATCGCAGCCCGTGCCGCCGACGAAAAACTTGTAGGAGGTGGTGGCGATCCAGGCCCGGTCCTTGGTGAAGAAGATCGTGGGCCGGAAGGGCGAGGACTCGCCTTCCGAGGCTCCCGGAAACTCAAAATAGAAGCCCTTGCTGGTGCTCGGATTGAAGGAGGTGGTCGCGCCGGTGCTGGCGATCAGGTCGGAAACGGGGATGACGCCGGTCGTCGGCAGGTTCTCCTTAACTAGGCAGTACATCACGCCAGCCGACCGGGCGCCGAACGACGAGTCGATGGGCTTGCCGTATTCGTTGAACGCGATGAGCGTCTTGTAGCCGATGCCGGGCAGGTTGATCGTGGCCACAAACGGCACCGAGTAGATGGGCGTGCCGTTCTTGGCCTGGAACATCAGCCGGGCGGTCGTGTTGGTGATGTTGGCCTTGTCCAGGACGAACTGGTAGAGGTTGCCGTCATAGTCGCCGATGTAGACCTCATCCACATACGGATCGCGGTCCCGCGGCGACACAAAGGCCACCGGCGGGGCGAAGAAGCAGTTCCCCACCCGGCTCACGAGGGCGGTGGGTGACGCCCCGAATGCGGTCGTGGAGGTGTCAGCCATGTGATAGGAGTAGATGATCGAGGGCACTCCGTTGGTCGGATCGGTGAGTTTGAGGATGTACACCGATTTGCCCAGCTTGGTGGGTTCGGGGAACGCCGGATTCAGGTTGAAACCGGATCCCACCACTGCGCCGAACACCCCGTTGGGGTAATCGGCGGTGGCGGGGCCAAAGCGGCCCAGCGCCGGCACGGACCAGGTCTCGCCCAGGGGGTTCGCGGTCGTGCCGCTGAAGCGCCACAGGAACTCCGGGCTGTCGGGATTGGTGATGTCCAGACAGTAGTACTCGCGGCCGCCCGCGCCGATGCCGAATACGCACAGCGTGTGCCAGTTGCCGCTGCTGTCGCGCGCGTCGATCACCTTGGGCGAGGACGCCATATAGTAGAAGTGCGGGCGGCGGTTGTAGATGCGGGCGCCGTACACGTCGGGCTGCCCCTGGCTGTTGACGTCGCCGGACGCGTACAGCTCGGTGTAAATCCGGGCCGGTCGGGTGCTGGTCCCCTCGATGGCCGCCGGAATGATGAAGGACCACAGCTCGGCGCCGGTCTCCACGTCCACGCAGTGGAGCTGGCCGTCGTTGGAGCCGAACAGCAGCATGGGGATGCGGTCCTGCAGGCTCTTGGCCCAGTTGAGATACTCGGCGCTGCCGTACGCGGTCAGGGACGGCGGGCCCACGAACGCCGGTGTCGAGTAGGTGATGGAACCCACCGGCAGGGTGCGCACCCAGGTGATGAACAGTTCGAGTTCGTCCTTGGAGAGGCTGCCGAGACCGGCGGTGGATGCGATGACGTTGCTGGATGTCTTCGTGAACTCTTTCAAATCATCGCCGTCCAAGAACAGGACGACGCGTTCCGTGTGCGGCGTGGTGTCGATCCAGTCGGCGAAATCCCACAGCTTGTTGTCGGAGTTCTTGGTGAAGTCGGTCAGGAAGTCGATCTTGCCTTCCTGGGTGGAGGTGGTCAGAGCCTGGAAGGCCCGCATGTGCCCCTTGAACACGGGGCTGTACGTCATGGAGGCCTTGAACATCACGTTCTGGAGCAGGACCTTCTCCGGCATGGCCTTCGGGAACGTGATGGCCGTGGGTTCGATGAAGCCCAGGATGGGCTCGGTGTCGCCGCTGATCTCGCTGCCGAGGCTCCCCAGAATCTTCTCCAGGGAGTTGAGGAGGTCGCCCTCGTTGTCGGCGAAGTAGGCGTAACCGGTGCCGCCGGCCTGGGCGATGGAGTCGAGGCCGGCCTTGTCGGAATCGGACTGGAGGCCGAACCCGACGACGAAGGTATCCACCTTGTGCCGGCTGCGCAGGGTGTCAGCGGCGCTGATCGCCGCGCTAACGCCGGCGCAGGTGTCGCGGCCGTCGGTGAGGAGCATGACCGCGTTGTAGCGGCAGTTGAAATACTGATCGGGCAGCGGCGTCAGGCCGGTCTGGCTCTCGTACGGCGACCAGTTCTGGTGAGTGCCGGACGGCAGGTCAAAGTAGTAACAGGCCTTCACCGTGTTGTCGAGATTCCGGTTGAACAGGTAGCGGGCAATCGACTGGAGCGAATAGCTGATGGGCGTGGAACCGCGGGCGGGTAGCTCCGTCGCGAACTTCCAGGCCAGGCCGGGCACGGTGATAGTGCCGGTGGTGCGGTCGAAGTTGCGGTCCACCCAGGACTTGATGGCGGCCCGGTTGTCGTAGCCGGGATCGACGCTGGACATGAACGGGTCGTTGTCGGCGCCGTGCGGGAGGGGCACCAGCAACCGGTCCCGATTGCCACTGCAGCCGGCGCCGGTGAAGAAGTAGGTGTCGTACGTACGCACCTTGGTGCCGTCGCTCCGCTCCGTGACGGTGTAGAGGTTGGTGGGAAAGTAGGCGTAGCGGCTGTACCAGCGGCCGCTGGAGAAATAGCGGTTGATGTCGTGGGCGAGCGCATAGGAGTCGGAGTTGGTGTACATCCAGAACGACCAGCGCAGCCGGAGGTTGTCGCGGCTCATGAGCGAGTTGATGGCCGTCTTGGTGATGTAGATCTTCGAGTCGGTGCGCTGCCCGGCGAAGTCGTAGTTGGAGCACTGGCCGCCGCTGGCACCGTTGGGCTGGCAGGACATGGAGCCTGACACGTCAATGACGAAGTGAATGTTCGGGGGCAGCAGCCGGCCGATGGGGTCGTTGGGGTCGTAGACCGGCTGGTTCTGGCCCGTCTGCGCCACGGCCGACAGGCCGCTCAGGACCAGAATTATCAGGAGCCACAGCCATCGGGTATTCATATTGATCCTCCTTCTTGCGCCCGGCTATTTCTGCGGATTGACGTTCCCTTCGCCGCCGCCGAAGGAGTCCTTCGAAGCGTCGACGATGGGCGTATCCAGAAAAATCATCTCTTCCAGAATCTTGCGGGATCCCATCCAGCTCTCGCCGACCGAGCGGACGTAAAAGTAGCCGTCGGCCTCGATGGGCAGGTTGTTGGTGTCCAATTCGGTGGGATCGGTGTTGACCACGTACACCGCGTAGCGCCGGTTGGAGCCGGCGTCGATGAGGGCGGCGACATGCGTGTTGCCGTTGTTGGGATCCAGCAGCCGCTTCCACTTGGCGCCGGTGGTGCCGGTGGGGCCGTAGTCGTAGTCGTTGACGCTGGGGTTGATCTGGTACATCGCCGAGATCTGTTCACGGCTGGAGAGGTTGCGGAGCATCCGCCGGGCGTGCATCAGGCCGGCTTCGGCGGCGTAGAACGCCTCCTTGCCGTACGCCTGGTTGCGGGTGACGTAGACCTCGGATGTAGTGATCAGGATGACGCCCGAAGCCAGCATGGCCAAGGCCATCACGATGAGCAGGGCGATGATCATGGCCACGCCCCTGTTGTTGACGCGTTGTCGTTTCATGCGATGCCTCCTGTGGCGCGCGCCGTCGTCATTCCTCCGGCTCCGGCCGGAGGTTCCGGAACATGACCACCTGCGTGTACACCTCGCGGAACTGCGGGATCGACTGGACGGTGCCGGCGGAGCGGTCCTCGATCCCCGGCCGCCGGTAGTAGATGTCCTGGGTGCCGGTGCGCGCCCCGGCCATAACCTCCGGCATGGCGAAGGTCCGGCCGATGAGAGTGAGGCGCATGGCCCGCAGGTGCTGCAGCTGAGCGTTGGTGATGTTCTGGAAATTCGTGGTGATCCATTCGGCGCCGGTGATGTTGTTGTCGTCGTCGGCGTCGATGCCCATGGCCACCTGGAGATCCTCCACATACCGCGACACTTCTTCGGGCACGGCGTTGGGCCGGGCTTCCAGCCGCATGAGCCGCGGCACGTCGGGGATGTTGGTGTCGATGTAATATTCCCAGATACGAATGCGCATGATGGTGGACCCCGGCGGATACGATTGCGGGAAGCCCTGCGGATCGTTTACGCCGTAAGGATCGTTTGCGCCCGCGTTGAAAGTGACCTCGGTGAAGGGGTTGCCTGACTGCGGGCCCTGGATGGTGGTGGGCACGAACAGGTCGGCGAAGATCTGGGCGCCGGGATCCCACGGGTTGTCCACCACGGGGGCGTTGGTGATGAGGAGCAGGTCGCCCTCCTGGAAGGGCTCGCCGTTGATCTTCACCGCCTTGAACTGGGAGCTGGGGGGATTGTACTCGTCGCGGAGCTGGGCGTCGTTGATGATGTCGGGCTCCACCACGCGGATCCGGTCGGGGATGGTGGCATCGTAGCCGGCGTAGTGGCCCAGCTGCAGGCCGGTGACGAACGGCTGCCACTGGCTGTTGGTGCACTCCACGATGTTGAACTGGTAAGCGCCCCGGAGAACTTGCAGCGGCGCCCACTTGGTGTAGGCACCCACAACCCGCAGGTCGGAGGCCATTGTGTCCAGGGCGAAGCGCATGTTGGTGCGCAGCTCCGCCAGCGCCACGTGGGCGGTGGTAGCGTTCTGGTTCTCGAAGAAGAGCGCGGTGGCGCCACCGATGATGACCAGCATGATCACCAGGGTGATCATGGCCTCGAGCAGCGAAAACCCGCGCCGGTTTGGCCGTCGGTTCGATGTGGGTCTCATGGCCGTTCTCCTTGCCGTCAGTCGTGGTACCGGTAGAGGACCATCCGAACAACCTGCTCGGACTCATCGTCAAGCCCGAGCAGTTTCGCATAGTCTTCGGTGTACCTGACCTCCACCGTCACCTTGACCAGTTGGTCGGTTCCCGCCGGCACGTCGGAGGTGCTGGTGGTGCAGGTGAAGTCGTACTTGTTGGTGTCATACACGTAGTCGGCGACCATGTTGAGGTCGGTGCTCGTGATCGACCCGCTGCCGTCCAGCAGCGCGGAGTTGTCGGGCAGCAGCATCACCCGCTCCATCACCACCTCGCCCAGGTACATGAGGCCGCTCACGCCCCCCGCGGCGCTGTTGTTCTTCATGGACCGCAGGAACACCTGGATCACGCCCAGGACCCCCAGGGCCATGACCACCAGGGCCACCAGCGCGGTGATCAGCGTGGCGCCCCGCCGGTTGAGCCGCAGTCGCTTGCCTGAAAACATCTTTCACCTCGCAGATAAAGGCGCTCGATTGAAATCAGATAATTAGCAAGAAACGTGCCGAAGCACGCGCGCAATTATCTGATTGATCACAAGTATATTACAATTTTCACCAGCATGGCGTCAAATCAAAATGTAACAATTTGTTACAATCTCATTGACACCCTCGGCCCCGTCGCCTCCCACCACCAGGAGAGCCATTGGCATCGGGCGCCGCATCTGCTACAATGCCCCCTTTGTTGCACCGACACCGGCAGCATCAGACAGAGCCGTGAAGATACTCCACATCTGGAAACGCATCGACCACCACTCCGCCCACTCCGGCTATGACCAGCTCAGCCGCCACATGGACTGCACCCACTACCGGCCGGGCCGGATCTTCCATTTCCTGTACGCGCGCAACCCCGCGCGCTTCCGCTGGGTGGGCGCCATCGATCCGGAGTGGTACAGCTTCGAGTATTTCTGCACCGAGGCCGAGCTGCTGGTCCGCATCAACCTCGTCTCCAACACCGTCTTCCACATCCTGTACGGCGAAAACCAGTTCCGTTTCCTGGGCCACGCGCCGCTGCGCCGCGGCAACCGGGTGGTCGCCACTTTCCACCAGCCGCCGGACGTGCTGCCCCGCGCCATTCCGAAGACCGCGCGGATCGCCCGCGCCGACGCCATCGTCGTGGTGGGGAGCAGCCAGGAAGAGTACTTCCGCGGGCTGACCGGCCGGGACAACGTCTACCGCGTGCCTCACGGGATCGACGCCGACTACTTCACTCCCGGCGAGCCGCCGTCCGAGAGCGACGAGCTCCACTGCGTCACCGTCGGCTGGTGGCTGCGGGACGTTGAGACCATCCGCCGCGTGATCGCCATCACCGGCCAGTTGCGGCGGCCCCGCATCCGGTACCACATCGTGACCTTCCCGTGGTGTCAGGAATTTTACCAGGGCCTGCCCCACGTGCGGATGTACAGCGGGATCGCCGACGAGGAGCTTCGGGCGCTGTACCGGCGCTGCGACCTCATGTTGCTCCCCCTGAACGACTGCACCGCCAACAACGCCGTGCTCGAGGCCGGCGCATGCGGCCTGCCCGTCTTCACGTCGGCTGCCGGATCCATCCGCGATTACGTGACCGAGGCCGGCGCGGTGATCGCTCCCCCCAAGGACCCCGACTACCTCATCGACGCGTTGGTCGCGGCGGCCGGCGACCGGCCGCGGCTGCGGGCCATGGGCCGCGCGGCCCGGCTGCAGGCGGAACAGTTTGCGTGGCCGCGGGTGGCCGAGCAGATGCGTGCCGTCTACGCGCGGATCCTCGGGTGAGGGTGCGCGATGCTCGCCCTCTGCCCCCGCTGTGAAAAAGCCCTGGTCGTTGACGACCCCGGTTGGCATACCTGCCGGCACTGCGGCGGCCGGGTGTGGATTCCCGATCCCGCCAATCCGGACCGCTCCCCCGCCGAAGACCCGGCCGCGGCCGCGCCCACAGCCGCTCCGGCCCCGGAGCCGGAGCGGACGGACGCCGTGGCTATCCCGTGGGAGACCGGCCGCGGCGGCGCGCTCGGCCGCCTGCTGGCAACGGTCTCGCTGTTCCTGCTCCGCAGCCGCCAGGCCTACGGCCGTTTCCCGGATCATCCGGAAAACAGCCGGTCCTTCATCTACGGCCTGCTGATGGCTTCCGTCGGCCTGGTGGTCCATTTCCAACTGCAGGCGATGTCCTACGATTTTCTCATGCGCTCGCTGGCGCAGCCGGACGCGTCGGCGGAGATTCCCGCCTGGTTGCAGGGAACCATTCAGGAGATGCAGCGCGTCCACCTCGACAGCACGTTCTTCCAGTTCTCGTCGCTCCTGGCGCCCCTGCTCGCCGCAGCCATCGTGATGGGCGGCCACCGCCTGCTGACCATGGGCATGTTCCTCGCCCGCGGCCGCGCGACGCCATCGGCCGACCGCACCTTCCGCCCGCTCGCCTACTCCTACACGCCATTCCTGTTTATCGCCGTGCCCTTCCTGGGGCCCATCTGGTTCATGGTGGTGCAGTACCACGCGTTGCATGCGGGCCTCCGGCTCTCCCGCCGATCCGCCATGCTGCTGGCGGCGCTGAATTTCCTTTTCTTCAACTTCGTCCTGTCGTTCTGGAACTTCATCTATACGCTGATGATCGGGTGACCATGTGATGCACCGCCCGCTGCCGCGGACGGCGCCTGGGGACTGAAACGATTACGGAACCTGCCCGGGCGGCCGACGTATTACCGGAGCGAAGGGATGTGTTGCGGCTTCCGGCAGGCCGATGATGCAGTCAGCGACGATCGAGATGATTCAAGCGAACGCCTGTGACCGCCTGGCGCAACTGGACGACAACGCCCTCATGCTGTTCGCGCGCAACGGAGAAGGCGACGCGTACATGGAGCTGGTCCGCCGCTACAAGCAGCTCATGGTCAACTACGTCTATCGGCTGGTGTGGGACTACGACTGCGCGACGGAACTGGCCCAGGAGGTTTTCGTGCGGCTGTTCCGCAACATCGACCGGTACGACCACCGGCTCAAGTTCTCCACCTGGATCTACAAGATCGCCACCAATCTGGCGTTTGACGAGCTACGGCGACGCAAGCGGCGCCAGACCCAGCCGTTCACCCGCGAGATCGAGTCGCTGCCCGACGACCACGCCGCCCGGCACGATCCTCAGGCGGCCCATCGGCCCGATCCCGAGCAGGCGCTGCTGCGGTCGGAGGCGGCCCAGGCAATCCTGGCGGCCCTGCAGGAGCTGCCGGCGGACCACCGCCAGCTGTTCGTGCTTAAAGAGATGGAACAACTGCCCCTGGAGGAGATCAGCCAGATCACCGGGATCAAGGTGGGCACGTTGAAATCGCGCCTGTTCCGGTCGCGCGAATTCCTGCGGGAGCGGCTGACGGGATATTTTCAGCGAGGTCACGCGTGATGAACTGCGAACGTTACCGCCGGATGTACGACGAGTACGACGCCGGCACCCTGCATCCGCAGGACTCTGAAGCAATGCGCCGGCACCTGGGCGATTGCCTGTCCTGCCGCCAGTTCTTCCAGGACGCGGGCCAGCTGGCGCGGCTCGCCGCCGCCTGCCCCCCCGTCGCGGCGCCGGACGATTTCGAGGATCGCCTCCGGAGCCGTCTGGATGCGGAACGCGGGGAGCGGAGCCGCCCGCCCGCCCTGCACTGGCACGTGGGTGTGGCCCTGGCGGCCTCGGTCCTGCTGGCGCTGGGAATCTGGCTCGGCACGTATTTCCAGTCACGCCAACTGATTGACGCGCCGAACCGCCTGCTGGCGCAGCAACCGGCAGCCGTCCCGCTCGAGGTGGTCATCCCCGTGGAGCCTGACCGATCGGCGGCGGGCGAGGACCAGATCCGCTTCGTCACCCGCGATCCGGCCACCGGCCGGGAAGTGCTTGTGGAAATGCCCGCCTCGTACACCGTGCAGGACCTGTCTGCCCTGGAGGGCCCCTACCTGATGGAGGTGAGTCACTGATATGAGCCGCACCGCACCCCCCATCTCACTCCCCTCCCGGCGCCGCTGGTTTGGCGCCATGGCCGCCGTGCTGGCTCTGGCGGTCGGAGGCACCGCCGCCGGCGCCGAACCGGTCATCCTGCCGGTGGTCCCGGTGCGTGTCACTATGACCGTCGCCGGCTTTGAGCCGGCAGCGGCAGCCGGAGCCTCAGCATCCAGGTATGTCACCCTACCCGGCTCGGTGATGGACAACTCGGCCGCCCTCTCCATCCAGCAGGAAATCCTGCTGCCCGGTGTCGTGTGGGACGACGCGCACAGCGTGGTGGTGGGTCTGCAGTGGCTGCTGCCGCAGGCCATGCTCTCCGAGACGACGTTCCAGGTGCTGTCGCTGCCCGACCGTCCGGTCAAGCTGGACACGCTGGGCATCGACGAACGCATCGGGCTGCTCATCGCGGGGGCGGCCGCCCCGGTCGCGACCGACGCGCCGCTCAGGCAGTCGGGCATCCGCATGCCGCCGGTGCCCGACACCGACTGGAAGATGGTCTGCGTACCCGCGGGCCGGTCGTTCCGGCTGATCCCGGTCCGGGCGCTCTCCCGCCAGGCACTGGCGCCGCTGGTCCAGGCCGGCGCGCCCCCGATCCTGGCGCCGGTCTTTCGGTCGAACGGCGACTTCGACGGGTTCTGTTATCCGTTCCGAACCGGCAACGTTCCAGCCGACGGCTGGGAATGGCTGCCGGCTCCGGACATTCGCAACCGCGTCGATTACATCTCCCGGCACCGGGTCGACCTGCTCTCGGGCTATCTGGGCGTCTTCTTCGGCTCGGCCGAGAACACGGACCGACGCGCGCGGCCGGCGGTGTTCGTCCGCAGCGTCGTGCCGGCGTCGCCCGCGGCCAACGCCGGCCTGCGGCCGGGCGATCGCGTCGGCCGGATCGGCCCGCAGCCGGTGGAGTCGGTGCAGCAGGCGGTGATGCTGCTGCGCCGCCACGCCCCGAACAGCCAGGTCCGGCTCGAGGTCGTCCGTGAAGGCGAGACGCTGACCCGCGACGTGGTGCTGGGACGGCGGCAGGTCGTCGCCCGGACGGAGACCGACCGTCTCCTGAAGATGCTGCCGGAACCCCGGCATCGCGACCTGGCGACGGTCACCGCCGGCCAGCGGTCCGCGGCCGCCGCCGAGCCAGCCGCCGTCCCGACCATGGGCATCTTCATGCACCCGGCCTCCCGGCAGCTGCGCTCGATGTTGGGCTGGACGGGCGAAGGCGGCGTGCTGATCTCGGCGGTTCTGCCCGGATATCCGGCCGCCGTCGCCGGGCTCCAGGCCGGCGACGTGCTGCTGGATATCCAGGAACAACCGGTGACCGACATGGCCGCAATCCCAAAGCTCCTGCGCAACCTTCAGTCCGGCCGGCAGATCACCGTCCGCTACTTCCGGCAGGGGGAAATCCGGACCACCCGGGTCACCGTGAAATGACAAAGCCCCCGGTTCAGCGGGGGCCTTCGGCATCGTCATGACCGTGCGGAGGCGGGAACCGCCGCCCACTCACCGACGCATCATGTGCCGGCGGAGTAATCGTCAACGTACCGAATCTGCTCCTCAGTCAGGGTGTCGATGGACACGCCCATCGTCGCCAGCTTCAGCGTCGCGATCTCCTGGTCCTGCGTCTCCGGAATGTCATGAACCTTCTTCTCAAGCCCCTTCCCGTGCCGGGCCAGGAACAGCATGCTCATGAACTGGTTGGCGAAGCTCATGTCCATGACCTCGGACGGATGGCCTTCCGCCGCGGCCAGGTTGACCAGCCGGCCTTTGGCCAGGACGTAGATCCGCCGTCCATCCGGCAGCGTGTATTCCTCGTTGTTGGGCCGGATCTCCCGCACGGACTTGGCCAAGCCGGCCAGGTCGTTCAGGTTGACCTCCACGTCGTAGTGGCCGGTGTTGCAGACGATGGCGCCGTCCTTCATCCGCTCGAAATGGCGTCCAATAATCACGTCCTTGACGCCGGTGGCGGTGATGAAGATATCGCCTACCGCCGCCGCCTCGTCCATGGTCATCACCCGACAGCCGTCCAGCACCGCCTTGAGGGCCGCAGTGGCCTTCACCTCGGTGGCGATCACCCGGGCGCCCATCCCCTTGGCCCGGACGGCACAGCCCCGGCCGCAGTGGCCGTAGCCGGCGACCACGAAGTGCTTCCCGGCCAGGAGGACGTTGGTGGCGCGCAAGATCCCGTCCAGGGACGACTGCCCGGTGCCGTAGACGTTGTCAAAATCCCACTTGGTCTCAGCATCGTTGACGGCGACCACCGGATACATCAGCTTGCCGTGAGCGCCCATTGCCCGCAACCGGTGGACGCCGGTGGTGGTCTCCTCGGTGCCTCCGATAATGGTGGCCGCCAGCTCCGGATGGCGGTTGTGCACGGTGAAAATCAAGTCGGCGCCGTCGTCCAGCGTCAGGGTGGGCTTGATCTCCAGGGTCTTGTCGATGCACCAGTAAAACTCCTCGACGTTCATCCCGTGCCAGGCGTAGACAGAGATGCCATCGGCGACGAGCGCGGCGGCGATGTCGTCCTGCGTGGAGAGCGGGTTGCAGCCCGACCAGGCCACCCGGGCGCCCGCCGCCTTCAGCGTTTTTACCAGCACTGCGGTCTCCTTGGTCACATGCAGGCAGCCGGCGATCCGCATCCCCTTGAGTGGCTGTTCTTTGGCGAACCGCTCCCGCAGAGCCATCATCACCGGCATCCGGGACTCGGCCCAGCGGACCTTGAGTGCGCCTTGCTCGGCGAGGGCGATGTCCTTGATCTTGTAATCCACAATTCACCTCGTAGCTGGAGTGTCGTTGGTCCCGTTCGGGTGGCCCGGCGACCCGGGAGCCGCATCCGGAGAACGGACCGCTCATTGTAATGCAGGGGCGGCCGATTGTACATGAAAACCGGCGGCCGGCCGTCGGGCCAGCCGTCCCGCTTGAATTTTTCCGCGCCGTGCATATAATAAGGAAGCAGCAGACATGGACGAGTCTTCGCCACAACACCGTTTACGCATTGGATCTCCATCAGCAGGCTGGATGCCGCGCCGCGATCTGCCGCGCCGGGCGTCCCGCCGGGCGGTGGTCTCATGATTCGGCCGGCGGCAATCGACAACCTGCCGGTGCTCATGGACATCGAGCACCGCTGCTTCCTCCGGGACCAGTTCAGCGAAGCCCTCTACACCGGCTTTCTGCTGCGCCCCGACTGCGAGGTGTTCCTGTCTCTGGCCGGCGAAACACCCATCGGCTCGCTGGTTCTGCTCTTCCCCGCCGAGCTGGACGCGTGCCATGTGATCTCGGTCGCTGTGGTTCCGGAACACCAGGGCCGCGGCTTCGGCCGCGAACTCATGGCCTGGGCGGAGACGCGGGCGCTGGCCAAGCGGTGCCGGCAGCTGCAACTGGAGGTCCGGAAGAACAACCGCCGCGCCCGGACGATTTACGAGGCCCTCGACTACCAAAATACCCGTGTTCTGAAAGATTATTACGGCAAGGGTGTCGACGGCATCCTGTATGTCAAATCCCTGCCCGAGAGTTCAACCCGTTAGCCGGACGCTGTCAATATTCTCTCCGGTGCCGGAGGCGCCCGGGTGGATAACCGTTACCTCTCCTTCGAAATCGACAAGCTGCTGGAGGAAAACCGGAAGCTGCGCTCCGAGAACCGCAATTTCCGCGAGATCCTTTCCTGCGACCAAGACCTCATCATCCGTTTCCACCTTCTCGACCGTTGCTTCCAGTATGTCAGCCCGGCGGCCGTCACTCTGACCGGACATCAGCCGTCGGCATTCTACGAAAACCCCGGACTGCTCGCCGAGCTGGTGGACACCGAGCACCGGCCGGCCTTCGATGCGTTCTGGCAGGCGGCGGCAGCGGGCTCAGCCGACACGGAGCTCCAGCTCCGGCTGCGTCGGTCCGACAGCCTCACGGTCTGGGCCGCCATGCGGACATGGCCGGTGATCAACCACCTGGGCACCCAGGTGGCCGTGATCGGCAGCATCCGGGACATTTCGCTGCAGAAACAGATGGAGGAGCGCATCCGCAAACTGGAGGGCCTCATTCCCATCTGCGCCGGCTGCAAGAAGATCCGCCTGCCCGATCACACGTGGCAGGAGATCGAAAGCTTCCTGGCCGGCCGGTCCAACATGGATTTCACCCACGGCCTCTGCCCGGAGTGCCGCCACCGCTACTTTCCGTCACACCCTTGACATCGGCTCCGGACGATCGCGCGCGTCGGACATAATCTTTCGGCCGGGCCTGGCGGGGACGGTTATGGCTGTTTCTGGAGGATGTCGTCCATGTTGGGGGTGGCCGCCTGCAGGTCGGGAAACACCCGCTCCACCACCGGCCGCAGATACTCGACCCCCGGAAAGAAGGTTTCAACGAATTTCAGGAAGGCCGCCACGATGACCGGGTCGAACTGGGTGCCGGAACACTTCTGGATCTCCTCGACGGCATAGGAGACCGGGCGGGCGGTCCGGTACGGGCGGTCGGACGTGATGGCGTCGAAGGCGTCGGCCACCGACAGGATGCGGGCGCCGATGGGGATCGCCTCGCCGTTGAGCCCGTCCGGTCGGCCGTTGCCGTCCCAGTACTCATGGTGGTGTTTGACGTAGCCCAGGATGTCGGTGTCGCGCAGAATCGGCGACAGGATCTTGGCGCTGATGGCCGGGTGATAGTAGATGTGCGAGAATTCCTCGGCGTCGAGCGAGGTGGGCTTGTTGAGGACGCTTTCCTTGACCCCGATCTTGCCGATGTCGTGCAGCAGGCCGGCGAGATACACCTTCTGAATCTGCTCGCGGGAAATGCCCATGATCCGAGCGATTTCCACGGCGTACCGGGTGACCCGGCGGGAATGGCCCTCAGTGTACTTGTCCTTGGCTTCCAGCGCCGAGACCAGCGACTTGATCGCGTCCAGGTACAGGTTCTTGATTTGGACGGTCTGCTCCTCGACCTTGTCTTCCAGGAACAGCTGATACTCCCGGTTCTTCAGGATCAGGCTGCGCTTCTCCAGGGCCCGCTCGACGGCGATGCACACCTCGTCGAGATTGAATGGCTTGGTGATGTAATCGGAGGCGCCCATCTTGAGCGTTTCGATGGCGATGCTCATGTCGGACACCGCGGTCACCATGATCACCGCCAAGTCGGGGTCCAGGGCGCGGACCTTCTTCAGCAGGTCGATGCCACTCATGCCCGGCATCCGGATGTCGCTCATCATCAGGTCGAACCGCTGGCCGTGTTGAAAAAAATCCAGCGCATTTTGGGCGTTGGGCGCCGGTTGGCAGTTGTACCCTTCCTCCATGAGCCGCCAGGTCAGAATCTCACGTACGCTCGGCTCGTCTTCGACAACCAGGATGGACGCGTGCATGTCAATCCTCCGGCTCGTGGCAGTTGTCGTTGAGCAGCCGTACGATCTCCTCGCAACTGATAAGGATCCGTTCGATCCGCCGGCGGGCTCCCGGCGACAGCTGCTTTTCCTGGAGCAGTAACAAATCGATCTGCCCCCGAATCGTGGTCAGGGGGGTGTTCAGGTCATGTCGTAGCCGCCGGAGCCGTTCCGGGTAGTCGGGAGGCGCGCCGCTCATGGTTGCACGTTTTTCCAGCGGTCGTGGCCCACCAGGACGAATTTGTGGGCTCGGATTCTCAGCATCTTCTGAGCCTGCAGCTTGGAGATGATCCGGCTGATGGTCTCACGAGAAGTGCCGGCAATCTCCGCCAGGTCCTGGTGGGTGATCTTCGTCGAGATCAGCACCTCATCTTCCTCCCACTGGCCGTCCACGCGGGCAAGGCTCATCAGGACATGCTTGAGACGGGTTTCGGCGTCGTTGAATTTCAGAATCTGGATGGTCTTCCAGGAATCCCGCAGTTTCCGACACAAGATGGTCAGCAGCGATTCCACCACCTGGGCGTTCTTCATCAGCACGGCCTCGAAATGCTGCTTGGAGATCGAGATGATCTTGCAGTCTTCCATCGCCACAACCGTGGCCGGGGTGGTTTCATTGTCCAGGAGAGAGAGCTCGCCGAACGTGTCGCCGGGCCCGTGGATCGCGAGGATGTTCTCTCGGCCGTCCGGCGTGGTTTGGAGCACCTTCACCTCGCCGTACTTGACGATGTACATGTACTGGCCGGTCTCTTCCTCGATGAAAATGACCTGGTTTTTCTTGTACTCGCGCTCCTGAAAGATGGGCTGGAGATTCTGAAGCTCGGCCGCAGTCAGATTGTGAAACAGGGGGATGCGTTTGAAAAAATCGATGCTGGTCACGGCACCCGCTCGACCACCCAAGGATCATTTGTTTCAATAGTACCCTGAATGCCGCGGATCTGCAACAGCTATTGACCGCCGGGCAGCGAGATCTGGTTGGCCACCGAGCGGCTCTCGCCCACGCAAGTGACCAGAATCGCGGCCCGGTCGGCGATGGGGCACTTGTTCTCGCAGATCCCGCAGCCGATGCAAAAGGCCGCATCGATGACCGGTTTCTGGACGTCGGCCCACCGGCCGTCCGGCGCCTGGACCCGGTCCCGGACCAGTTTGATTGCCTTCTGCCCCTGGATGGTGGGGCAGACCTCCTCGCACACGATGCACGGCTTGGCCTGGGCCCACGGCAGGCATCGGTTCCGGTCCACATACGCCAGGCCCAGGCGGACCGGCGTCCGGCCGTTCCGGCCGAGCCGATCGTCCAGCGTGGTCGGTCGGATGGCCTCGGTGGGACACACCTGACCGCACAGCGTGCAGCGGTCGTCGCAATAGCCGATCTTGGGCACCACGATGGGCGTCCACAGGGCGCCCACGCCGCCTTCGAACGCCGCCGGGTGCAACGCGTTCGTCGGACACACCTTCATGCACGCGCCGCACCGCACGCACCGGCTCAGGAAATCGTCCTCGGCCCGGGCGCCCGGCGGGCGGATGAGCTTGTCGCTCGCCTTGAAGACCTTCCGGTCCTGCTCTGCGTTCTCCGCCCCGATGGCCTGGAGGGGCGCCAGCACGAATCCGCCCACGGCCGCGCCCAGCACAGCCCGGCGGCTGAGGTCGGCCAGCGGCCGGCGCTCCGCCGGCACCGGACGCGCGAAACGGAACCGAAACTCCAGCGCGTCCTCGGGACACACGTCGACGCAGTTGGCGCACAGGTGGCACTCGGATGAGATCCAGGGTTCCCCAGGGATCGGCTGGTCGCCGCCCTGGCACCCCTGCAGGCACCGGTTGCACCGGGTGCAGCGGTCCGCGTGCTTGTGGAGGGTCAATGGGGCCCGCGCCGCACACACCCCCAGCCAAGCACCCAGCGGGCAGAGGTAGCGGCACCAGAAACGGGTTTCGAAGCGGTTGAGCGCCAGCACGACCCCGAAGGTGAGTCCGATGCAGAACGCATGCAGGAAGAAGCGGCTGTCGAAGGGGACGACCACGCCCCGCAGTCCGGCGATCAGGGTGTCGGCGGCCGCCATCCACCCGATCCAATCCAGCACGCGAACCACCCCGTCCAGACCCAACCCCAGCGCCGGATGCACCCAGACGGCCAAGGACCGCGTCAGAAACGAAAACGGATCGAGCCAGCCCACCTGCTGCAGACCCAACAGGCTCCCGGCTAGGAAGAACGCGAGGACCAGGTACTTCAGGTTGCGCCTCGGGTTCCAGCGCCAGCGCCCGCTCCGCACTGCCCGCCGGCGGGCAGTTTTACCGGCGGCGAACAGCTGCTGCAGGGTGCCGAACGGACAAATCCAGCCGCAGAATGCCCGGTTGAGCAGGATGGCCGACAGGACGGTGATCAGGGACCAGAGCAGGACCGGCAGGAACTCCCGGGAGGCGATCCATGTCGTCACCGCGAGGAGCGGATCGAGGTAAAAGAACAGTCCCACTGGTGCCTGGATGCGGAAGGCCTCCAGCTCGCCCGCCGGTCCAACCGGCGCAAATTCCATCCGGAAGAACAAGAACAGGAACAGCACGAAGCAGACGATCTGGCTGAACCGGCGAAAATTCACCAGGCGGAAAAGGCGTGTCGCGCGGTTCATCTACAGCTCCACGGTTCGGGTCTTGAGGCCGACCAGGTCCATGCGCCCGATGCCGCGCCGGCTGGCTTCGACGATGAAGCCCATCTGGGCGGGTTCGATGTCGAACAGACTGCAGCCGAACGCGTCGACGGCGACCATGTCCACGCCGGCGACCAAGGTCCGGGAGAGGACGGCGTCGGCGAGGGAGCCCCCCTGCGGACCGTTGCGCACCAGGATGCGGTAGGCGTCGAGGATCGTCAGGGTGGGACGCACGAAGCCGCCCAGGTCCGCCAGCGCGGTGTGGATGTTCTGATGAAACGCTTCACGCCGACCGCCGATCACGCCCATCAGGTTCTTGAACCCGAGGCTGAGCCGCGCGGTGCTGTGCTGCTTGGCGACGGGCACGTTGATCACCTTGTCCGCCTCCAGCACGTCGCGGTAGATGGGCCACTTTTTCAACCACTCGCCGCCGAGCGTCATCTCCACGAATTTGCGCTCGTCGACAAACTCCAGCTCCACCCCCAGGTCATGGACGGCCCTGGAGATGCCGCTGCGCGCGTAGCAATGGCGGGCCTCATAGAGGCTGTGGTCGAAGATTTTGACCGTCTTGGCCCCCGCGTTGAGAACCTCCACAGCCAGCGCCCGGACCACATCCGGATTGGTGTTGGCCGCCTGCTCCGGCACGCGGTTGAACCCGATGTTCGGTTTGAGCACCACACGGTCGCCCCGGGCGACGAACCGCTTCATGCCGCCCAGCGCCGCCACGGCCTCGCGCACCAGCGCCTCCGGCTCACCGTTACGGACCACCACCAGATCGTGCGCCGGCGCCCCGACGCGCTTGTCGGCGCTCAGCTCCCTGCTGCCGCCGCACCCGGCCAGGCCTGCCAGGGCGATACCCGCCGCGGCCGGAACAAGCAAGTCCTCCAAAACTTCCCGGCGAGTCCAGGGCGTGGTGAACGGACGGTTGGACATGGCGACCTCCTTGTCATGATTCCGGTGATGGGGAGGCGGGACCGGAAATCGGGATGTGATCCTGCGACCCGGTCACGCCGTCGAGATGCAGCCGCACGACGTTTTCGGCGGCCAGACCGTCGGGCCGCCGGCGAATTCGCCGGGACCCGATGACCGCTCCATACACCAGCGCTCCGGCACCCAGCGCCAGCAGGAGCATCAGGCCGACGAACCGCAGCGCGGCCAGGACCAGATCGGCATAGCTGTAGTTGTCCCGGCGGAAGAACCGGGTGAGATCGATCTCCCCCGAGGCTTCGGGATGGCGCGCGGCCTCCTCCAGCCGGGCGAACGCCGCCGTGACGGAGTCCGGATCCGCCGGGCCCAGGTAAAACGCGAGGCGCTCGCCCATGCGCTTCAAACGGGGCATGGTGTCCGCGGACTCAAAGCGCGTCAGCAATTGCGCAGCGTCATCCGCCGAAACCGGCGACAGCCAGCCGGACCAGGTGACCCCGGCCGCGCCGCGGTACCGGGCGACTGCCAGGCGATTGCCCCGGTTCAGTCCCACCTCGGCCGCCGTACCCGCCAGCGCCTCCGTCAGCAGCGGTAACTGGCTATCCCGGATCAGGTACCGGCGAGAGGGCCGGTCCAATCCTTCGACCGGCAGTTTCAGGTACAGATCGGGCACCGGTTCCTGGCTCTGAAACTGCTCTGAAAGCCACTCGTAGTATTCGGACAGGTGCGCCCGGGCCACCTGTTCAAAGACGGTGCGCAGCACCGTCCGCCCCCGCCACACCACCATTTCCTGTTCCTGAAGGTAGCAGCCGACGAGGTCGGACATCGGTTTGGCTCCCGGGCGCTGCATGAAGGTGAACAGGCTGAACGCCGCTTCCGGTTGGTCGAAACGGAAGATGTCGATCCGGATGACCTGCCCGTCGAAAGAACGCCGGTAACTGCTCGGCCGACAGTCCGGCAACGTTGCCAGCGCACGCGCCTCGTCGGGCTTGAGGGGCGGCGACATCGCTTCCTCGGTCGCCGGGCGCGGCGCGCCCAGCTCGATCACCTGCCCGGGCACGCGTCCGGCGGCCAGCAGCAACACGAACACGGCCCAGGCGGCCCGGGGGCGGCGGTGATCAGCGCACATGGTCGGTCCCGGCGGCCGCCCGCGCTCGGGCCAGCGTTCCCAGGCTAGCCAGGTAGTCCTCAATGCCCAGAGAGATGGACTGGGCCACGCGGCTCTGACTGTCCGTCTGCGAGATGATCTGCGCCTCCCGCTTGTTGGAAATGAAGCCGATTTCCAGCAGGATGGCGGGGATGTCGGTTCCAATCAGCACGACAAAAGGCGCTTTTTTAACGCCGCGGTCCCGCACGGACGGTTCCAGTTTGCGCACGGCGCCGATCATCTTGCGATGGACCTTTGTGGCGAAATCCCGAGACTCGTTCACCTTCTCGTACATGGTGATCTTCTTGATCACGTCCTCGAGCTGGCTCAGGTTCTGCTGCGCGCTGGCGTTTTCCACCGCAGCCAGCAACTGGGTGCGGGAGTCGCGGGTGAGACCGAGGTAGAACGTCTCGATGCCGGCCGCTTTGCTGTCGTTGCTCGCGTTGGCGTGCAGCGAGATGAACAGGTCGGCGTTCTCCACGCCGGCCATGGCGGTCCGCTGCTCCAGCGGCATGAAGACGTCCGTCTCGCGGGTGAGCAATACTTCGATGTTCAGACGGCTCTCCAGCTCGGCTTTCAGCTTTTTGGCGATGGCCAGCGTGACGTCCTTTTCCCGGATGCCGCCATAGCCGATGGAGCCGGTGTCCTTGCCGCCGTGACCGGGATCGATGACGATCTTGCCCACCTTCATGCCCAGGATGCGGGTCAGCGATCGCCGGCCGTCCAGATTCGGTTTGGGCGGCGGAAGCGGTCCGGCCGAACCCGGCTCGCCGGCCGACGGCTGAGGCAGGGTGCCGCTCCCGGCCGGTTTCGGACGCTCCGCCGCCGGCTTGTCGGCGGAAGCGCCCGCCGGTGCCGGCGGTTGCGCCGCCGGTTTCGCCGCGGGCGAAGCCGGTTTCGCCGGGGTTTTGGGATCGGGCGAAGTCGCGGTCGTTGCACCGGCCGGTGCGGGGGTTGCGGACGGCTTGCCGGCAGATGGCGCCGTCACGGGTTTGTCAGCCGACTGTTCCCTGGGCTTGTCGTCTGACCTCGCCTGGTCCTGGCTTTCCCTGTACAGTCTCGCCAGGCGGCGCTTGCGCTCGTCGAGGCTCTGCCCCTTGCCCAGATCGCGGATATCCACCACCACCCGGAATGGATCATAGAGGGTGAACACCGTCAGCGCGCCCTTCTGCTTGAAATCGAGAACCACCCGGGCCACATCGAGCTGGTATTGCCCCACGCGAATGCGGTCCAGGTAGGAGTCACCCACGGCGAAATTCTTCCCCTTGACCGCGGCGGACAGGATCGTCCGGCTGAAATCCAGGTAGATCCGGTAGGGGTGGTCCACTTCGTTGTGGGTGAAGGGGACATCCCGATCCAGGTCGATGACAACGCGGGTGTAATCGAGGGTCGACCAGAAGCGGATCTCGGTGATCTGGGCCACGATGGCGCCCGGCGATGCGGCCGAAGCGGCCGCGGCCACCGGCGCCGGCCGGGCCTCGGCGGGCGCGGCCGCGGCGGTCGACGCGGCCGGCGGCGTCCCGGTCTCGACGGCATCCAGAGCCTTCAGCTTGTCCTTCACCGCGCGGGCGGAACTGGAACGGGGAAATCTCTTCAGGTATTCCGTCAGAACCTCGCGGGCCTTGCCCGGATCGTGCAGGTCGTCGGCGTATATTTCGCCTTTGAGCCGGAGTGCGTCGTCGCGCAGCGGCGAGGCGGGATATTCCCGCAGCAGCCAGTCGGCCAACGACAGCGCCCGGTCCGCGTGTGCGCGGCTACCGGACAACCGAAAGCAGTCCCGGCACAGCCGCGCCGCGGCGTAAAGGGCGTCATCACAGCCGGCATAGGTCGGGTCCAACCGCGGCACGGCGTCGTACAGCCTGACGGCCTGCAGGTAATCCTCGACGCCTGGCGGCGGGGTGTCACGTCCCGCCAGCCGGGCCTCCAGTTCCTGCGCCTGCTGGAGCGACTGGCGCGCCGCCGCGCGGTTGCGCGCTGCGAACGCCATGCCGGCAACGGCGACCAGAACCAGTGAGAGGGAGATCAAACGGGTCGCAGCGCCCCGGCGGACTGGAGGGGTGCGGTGTCTGCGCATCGGGGCCATGATAGATGAAACGCTACAAATATTCTACCGCAAAGTGGGCGGGCTCCACGGTTCCGTTCTCTTCGATTTCCTGGCGAATGCGCGCCACCGCCTGCTGCAGCGGCGGCAGCTCGCCGGAGACCATTGCCACCGCCACCACGGCGCGCTGCCAGAGATCCTGGTAACCCACCTCGGCCACCGACACGTTGAACTTGGCCGTCAGCCGGTCCTTGAGACGCCGGAGGATCATCCGCTTCTCCTTGAGCGAATGAACCTCCGGGAAAAAAAACTCCATGTGGATCAGGCAAAGGTGCGATCGGAACGGTTCGGTCATCAGGAATCGAGCGTATCCTTGACTTTCTCGATGATGTAAATCTGCAGCTCGTCACCCACCTTGATGTCGTTGAACCGGTCGAGGCCGATTCCGCATTCGTAACCGGTCTTGACCTCGGTGACATCCTCTTTGAAGCGCCGCAGAGACGACAGGCGCCCCTCGTACACCCGGACGCCATCCCGGAAGAGACGGACCAGGGCGTCCCGCCGCACGACACCGTCGGTCACGTAGCTGCCGGCGATGGTGCCCACCGACGGCACGCGGAACGTCTCGCGCACCTCGACGTTGCCGATCACCTTCTCGCGGGCCTGAAACTCGAGCAGGCCCTCCATCGCCTGGCGGATCTCCTCGGCCACCGTGTAGATGACCGTGTAGATGCGGATGTCGACCCCCTCGCGGGCGGCCAATTCCTCGGCGCTCTTGACGGGCTTGACGTTGAAGCCCACCACGATGGCATTGGATGCCGCGGCGAGCAGGACGTCGTGCTCGGTGATGGCGCCGACGGCGCTGCGGAGGATGCTGATCTTGACCTTATCGGTGCTGAGCTTGTTGAGCAGTGACTCGATGGCGTCACGGGATCCCTGCATGTCCACCTTTAGGATGATGGGCAGCTCCTTGATCTGGCCCTCCTGGAGACGCTGGAACAGGGTCTCCAGCGACACGCGGGTGCCCATCTTCTTGAGCAGTTCCTCGCGCAGTTTCTGCTGGCGGTACAGGCTGAGCTGGCGGGCCTTGACGACGTCATCGGTGGCGAAGAACTTCTCGCCGGCGATAGGCAGGTCGTCGAGACCGAGCACCATGACGGGCGTCGCCGGTCCCGCCATGTCCAGCCGGCGATTGTTCTCGTCGTACATGGCGCGGATCTTGCCGGAGATCGAACCGGCGACAATGATGTCGCGTTCGAACAGGGTGCCGTTCTGAACCAGCAGGGTGGCGACGGAGCCGCGGGCCCGGTCCAGACGGGATTCGATGACGGTTCCCATCGCCTTGGTGTTGGGATTGGCCTTGATTTCCTGCATGTCGGCCACCAGCAGGATCATCTCCAGCATCTGGTCGATGTTGATGAGTTTCTTGGCCGACACTTCAACGAAGACGTTGCTGCCGCCCCACTCCTCCGGCACCAGTCCCATCTCGGACAGGTCCCGCTTGACCCGGTCGATATTGGCCTCGGGCTTGTCGATCTTGTTGATGGCCACGATGATGGGCACGCCGGCGGCCCGGGCGTGCTGGATCGCCTCAACGGTCTGCGGCATGACACCGTCGTCGGCGGCCACCACCAGGATGACGATGTCGGTTACCTGAGCGCCGCGGGCGCGCATCATGGTGAAGGCCTCGTGACCGGGGGTGTCGATGAACGTGATCGAGCGGTTGTTGATCTCGGCCTTGTAAGCACCGATATGCTGGGTGATGCCGCCGGCTTCGCCAGCGGCCACGCGGGTCTGGCGGATGGCGTCGAGCAGCGAGGTCTTGCCGTGGTCAACGTGGCCCATCACGGTCACGATGGGTGCGCGCGTGGAGTACTGCTCCTTGTCGCTCTCAAGGAATTCGGCTTCGAACAGCTCCTCTTCGAAGCTGACCGGCTGGATCTCGAAGCCCATCTCCTGACCCACCTGCTGGACCACTTCCGTATCCAGGATCTGATTGATGTTGACCATGATCCCTTTCATGAAAAGGGTCTTCAGGATGTCCCGGGCGGGCACGTCCAGTCGCTCGGCGATCTCCTTCACGGTCAAGCCCTCGGGCACGGTGATCTTCTGCAACTGGCGCTTCGGCATGGCCGCGGCCCGCGCTTCGATCTCCTCCTCCAGCGTGTGCTTCTTCTTCTTGAACTTCCGGCGGTGGGGTGCCGGCGCGAACAAGCCGGTCCGGTCCGGAATTCCCTCCGAGACCGGCGCCCCGGACGACGAGCGCTTGAGCACCTTGCCTCTTTCCTTCTTCTTTTCCTTGCGGATCTCGCGCACAATCGCGCCGGACTTGTCCGCCGTCGCCTCCGCAGGTGGCTTGGCTGTTTCGGCCGCGGCCGCTTCCGGCGGCGCGGCTTCCACCGGCGGCTCCGCTTCGACGGATTTCTCCGCTTCCACCACCGGTGCCGGCGGCTCCTCGGCGGCCCGGCGGCCCACCTTGCGGATCTTCTTCTTCCCCGCCGGCGGCTCCTCGATCACCGCGGCCGTCGCTTCGATCGGGACATCCGCGCCCGCCGGTTCAGCGGCCGCGCGCTTCAGCGTGACGGTCGCCTCAGGCTCCACCGCCTCGACCTGCTCGGCTTCGACTCCTTCCTCGACAGGTTCCAGCAGGGCGGCTTCATCCTCCACCTTGCCCGCTTTGCGGATGGTCATGCTCTTGGAGATGGCGCCCTCAAGCGGCGTCCACTCCGGCTTCTTCGGTTTGGGCTTTGTGACGCGCTTTTTGGAGATCTGCTTCTGGCGCTCCGCCTTTTTCTCCACCTCGTGGCTGATGTTGGTCGTCAGCTTGAGGTGGGCCATGACCTTGCCCACAAACCGGTCGTCGATGGGCTGATTGGCGGAGAAGACCATCACGCCGATCTTCTTCAGCTCGCTCAGAATCATTTTGGCGTCGAGGTTGAAATCCTCCGCCAGCTGATTCACGGTGACCTTGTCCATAGTGTCCTCGTTTTACGTCGGGCCGCGCGCCGGTGACGACGGGCGGCCGTCGCCTATTCCTTGTCCGTTTCACCCTCGTCCGCGACATCACCCGCATCGGTCGGCGCCTCGTCGGCGGGGGGCGCCGCCGCCACGACCGTCTCAGCCGATTCCACCGGTGCAGCGGGTTCGGCTGGTTCGGCCGGGGCCAGCGTGGCGGTGTTGAGCATCATCTCGTTCTCGATTTCCTTGCGCTTTTCCTCTTCGCTCTTGATGTCGATGTGCCAGCCGATCAGCTTGGCCGCCAGGCGCACGTTCTGCCCCTTCTTGCCGATTGCCAGCGAGAGGTTGTCGTTGTCGACGATGACCTCCATGATCCGACGGGACGGCTCCTTGATGAGCACGCGGACGATCTCGGCCGGGCTCAGCGCGTTGACCGCGAAATCAACCGAGTCTTCCGCCCATTCGATGATGTCGATTTTCTCGCCGCGGAGCTCCTTGATGATGGTCATGATCCGGGAGCCTTTCATGCCCACGCAGGCGCCGACGGGGTCGACGTCGGGCTCACGGCTCGACACGGCGATCTTCGTGCGCTCCCCGGGCTCCCGGACCAGCGCCTTGATCTGGACGGTGCCCTCGTAAATTTCTGGCACCTCCAGCTCGAAGAGGCGGCGGACCAGGTCGGGATGGGCGCGCGACACCGTGATCTGGGGCTCCTTCGGGGACTTGCTCACGTCCAGCACCAGTAGCCGCATGCGCTCGCCGCGGCTGTAGTTCTCGCCGGGGATCTGTTCGCGGGGCGGCAGATGAGCCTCGGCGTCGCCCACCTCGAAGACCACATGCTTGTCCTCGTACCGTTTCACCGAACCGGTGAGCAGATTACCCTTCTTGTCGATGAAGTTGTCGTAGACGTGCTCCCGCTCGGCGTCGCGGACGCGCTGGATGATCACCTGCTTGGCGATCTGGGCGGCGATCCGGCCCAGGCAGTCGGTGGGCTTGGGGATTTCCACGATGTCCCCTTCCTCCAGGCTCTCGTCTTCCTGCTTGGCCTCTTCGATGGACATCTCCAGAGCCGGATTACCCACTTCCTGCACCACGGTCTTGACCGCAAAGATTTCGATGATCCCCGTATCCTTGTTCAGGCGGGCTTGAATCTCTTCCTTGGTCTTGAAAAACTTCTTGGCCGCTGTGACCATCGCGTCCTCGATGGCGTGCACGATGATGTCCGGGTCCAGGTTCTTTTCCCGGCTCACCTGCTCGATGGTCTGAATCAGCAAGTTGGCCATAGCCACCTCACGCTAGAGTTAGAATTTGAACCGCAGACGACAGCTCTCGACAGCCGGGTACTCGAACCGCACGCTGTCGCCTTCTTCGGAGCGGACGACAAATCCGCGGTCGTCCGCCTGTTCCAGAACACCGAGCCATTTTTTCCGCCCCTCGGCCGAGGCCTGGGTGGTCTTGACCTCGACCTCGCGGCCGATGTGACTGCCGTAGTGCTCGGGCACATACAGGCGTCGCTCGAGACCGGGGGATGACACCTCAAGATTGTAGGTGGTCGGGATCGGATCCTCGACATCGAGGAGGGCGCTGAGTTCTCGGCTGACCCGCTCGCAGTCAGCGACGGTCACGCCGCCCGGCTTGTCGATGAACACCCGGACGATCGCCTTGCGGCCGCGGGCGGCGCAATCCAGGTGATACAACTGCACCTGGCAGATGTCGGCCGCGGTGCGGGCCAGTCGGTTCAGCAGTTCTTGGTTCATGACGGACTCTCGTGTTCACAAAAAAAGTGGGCCCGGGCCCACTCGAAGGGGCTATTCTATGCAAAAAGCCGCGAATGATCAAGAAGTATTTGCGGATCGGACCGGACGGCCGGTCGATTTTCACTCTGCGGGGCCCGGATCGCGCTCCAGCCAAGGCCACCAGTACGCCCGCCCGTGCAGTGTCCGCAGCTGCCGGGTCGACAGCAGGTTGAAATCGTAACTCACCGACAGATTGGACGGACAGCCCGTCCCTCCCGCCGGGCCGTGGGCCTCAACTTCGCCATAGGTCAGCGGCGGCGCAGCCCGGTGGTTGTAGAACTGGACCGCATCGCCGGACGGCGACGGATGCCCCCCCGGCACGTCAGCGTAGCATGCACCCCGAGCGACCGTCGTGCGCTGGCTGATACGCAGCCAGCGGCCGGCCACGCCCAGCGGGTGGAAGTAGTCGACCCGGCTGCGGGCCGGCAGAACGTCAGCGCGCAGCCCGACCTTGAATTGCCGGTCGCCCGTCAGCCGGAATACCGCCCAGCCGTTGCCGCGGGCGTGCCAGGCGTCGGGCAGCGGCTCGAAAAAGTCGTCCCGGAACACCGGCACGGCGCCCGTGTGCCGGCGGAGCCTTACCACCGCCAGGCCGGGCACCGGCACCTGCAGGATCGCCCATGCGCCGTATGGCCGGGCGGGTGTTCCGGCCGCGGACGCGGTGACCCGCTGGGCGACCCGCAGGCGGAAGCCGTCGCCGGCAGCCGCCACGCGGATTCGCCGGACCAGCGCGAACATGGTCGCGCGTCCTTCCGGCGACATCCGGAACCGCGATTCCAACCGGACCGAGTCGGAGCCGCTACGGCCGGCCACAGAGAAAACGCCCGGATCCAATTCCGGCGGACACGCCCATTCCGCCGAGCGGTAGAACAGGCTGTGCGGGGCGTGCTCCGGCGCGACCCACGTGCGCTGGCCGCCGGCGTTCCAGCCGGGCGCACGGTAATCGGCCGGCACTCGCGGGTCCTGCCAGAGGCATTCAACGCCGTCGAGGACAACCGACAGGACGCGTCCGCCCAGTTCGGGCACCACGACGGCGTGCCCACGCTCCGTTGTCAGCCGGATCGGCGACAGCCCCTGACGGGTGAGCGCGTCCGTCAATCGGTTGAGTGAATGCGGGCACATGACGGGCTCGAGCGGGCGGTTGCGGCGCCTATCCTTCCAGTTCCTTGCAGACGACGTCCCGGATCTCGGCGGCCAGTTTCTCGGCCTGTTTCAGGAGAGCGCGGGCCTCCCGGCTGGTGGCGTCGCGGAATGCCCCGTCTTCGATGCCCTTCAGGTTGATCATCACGTTGTAGTAGGCCCCCTCGGCGGCGCTCAGGCCCATCAGCCCGCCCACGCCGGCGTCGCTGATGGAGTTCCGGTTGCCGTGGCGGGCCATCTCCCGTACCAGCTCCAGCGCAGGCACGGCGCGCCGCAGCACGCCGAGCGGCACCAGCGTGGCGCCCTTGTTCGCCGTCTCCATGGCGGCGCCGCGGGCCGCTTTCTCGGCATCGGTCTTCTTGGGCAGCTTGATGGCCGCCATGACCTCGTTGAACGCCTCGGTGTCGCGGTCGATGTCAGATAGGAATTCGTCCTTGAGCCGCTGGCCCTCCACGCCCACGCGCAGCATGCGGTCCCGCTGCTCCTCATACCCCTTCTTGCCCGCGGTCAGGTTCGACACCATGGCCGCCAGAGCCGCGGCCAGCGAGCCCGCCAGCGCAGCCACCGAGCCGCCGCCCGGCGCTGGCGAGTCGGATGACAGCTCATTGGCGAACTCGCGCAGGTTCATGCGCTGGAGCCGCGGCGGATTCTCCGCCTCGACGCTGGCTTCGATGATCTTCTTCAGCGGGTCGAAAGGAGTCAACTCGGCCAGACCCAGCGATTTCACGGCGATGTGGATCAGCTCCTCATCCGGCACGCCGGCCGGCTTGCCCTGGCGGGTCAGGAAGAACGCGCCCGCGTCCAGCAGCGCCTGTTTCGGGATCAGCCCCACCAGCTCGCTGCCGGTCACCCGCAGGCCGCGCGCTTCGGCCTGGCGGCACACCTCCACGAACACCTCGTGTACGGGCGAAATCTTGTAGTTGTTGAAATTGATGGACAGCTGGGCGCAGCCGTACTGCTCAATGTACCAGCCGATCGCCTTGACGGCCTTGAACCTGCCGGGAACCCAGACTTTTTCGCCCTGCGCGTCCTTGACGACAGCGCCCTTGGCGTCTTTCTTCACCCGGCCCTTCTCGCGGATCTCCAGCGCAATGTCGTTGACCAGGGCGGCGTCACGGGTGTTGAAATTGATGTTGTAGGCGATCAGGAACTCCCGGGCGCCGATCACGGTGGCGCCGGCGCGGGCGTTGAATGTCGCCGGGCCGAAATCGGGCGTCCAGGCGGGGTCCCGGAGCTTGTCGGCCAATCCCTCGTACTCCCCGGCCCGGACGTCCGCCAGGTTGACCCGCAGGGGAGTCGCCGCCGCGGCTTCGTACAGGTAAACCGGTATGCCCAGTTCCTCGCCGACGCGCCGGCCCACCTGCCGGGCCAGCTCGGCGCAGTCGGCCATGGTGACGCCGCTCACCGGCACAAACGGGCACACATCGGTGGCGCCGATCCGCGGATGGGCGCCGCTGTGTTTCGCCATGTCGATCAACTCGGCCGCCCGGCGGATGCCCTGGAAGGCCGCCTCGGCCACAGGCGCCGGCTCGCCGATCAGGGTGACCACGGTGCGGTTGGTGTCGGCGCCGGGATCCACGTCCAGCACCTTGACGCCCTTGACTGCCGCTATGGCCGCAACGATCTTGTCAATGAGCGCCCGGTCCCGGCCCTCGCTGAAGTTGGGGACGCATTCCACGAGCTGTTTCATGAGCGTGACTCCTGTTGGCCGGCCGCGCTGCGGGGGGCCAAAAAAAATGGCCGCTCCGGCACAGGCACGGGCGGCTCAAGATGACATGGCGGAGAGGGCGGGATTCGAACCCGCGGTAGAGTTACCCCTACACACGCTTTCCAAGCGTGCTCCTTCAACCACTCGGACACCTCTCCGTGAGGGTTGAATACTCGATGACCGCAAAGAACAGACCCGATCGCAGAAGGCGTATTGTAATGAAATTTTCGGAAAAAGAAAGAGAAATTACACCCGGTCCAGAAACCGGGGATCCATGAGGAAGCGCTCCCTGACGTTGGTCATGGCGGCCAGGGTGCTGTTCCGGATCCGCGGGACATGCCGCTCGAGATCGGCCAGCAGTTCCTTCACCCATTGTCGGCGGAGCTGCTGGATATTCTTCTCCGGGCAGGCTGACGGCACCGCCTCCAGACCGAGTGTGGCGAAGTGTCGGGCCACTTCACGCTCGTAGACACGGCACAGAGGCCGGATCACCACGTTCCGGCCGTCGTCCGAGCGCAGCACGGGCGGCATGCCCGCCAGTTGTCCTGTAAAAAACAGGTTCAGCAGCAGGTTCTCGATGAGATCGTCGGCGTGGTGGCCAAGGGCGATCTTGTTGCAGCGGTGCCGGAGCGCCGCCGCGTAGAGATGCCCGCGCCGCAGGCGGGAGCACAGGGGGCAGAACGTCGGGGCGTTCGCCCGCTTCGACTCGAGGATTCCAGCGATGGGGGCCGGCTCCACGATCAACTCCACGCCCAGGCGGGCCACCTGCTGTCTGACCGCGTCGGTGTCGAAACCCGGGAAGCCCGGATCCAGCGTGAACGGGACCAGCTCGTAGCGGACCGGCGCCCGGTGCTGGAGACGGAGAAGCACGTCGAGCATCACCAGCGAATCCTTGCCTCCGCTGATGGCCACGAGCACCCGGTCGCCGTCGCCCAGCATGCTGTAGCGCCCGATGACATCACCCACCCGGCGGCGCAGGTCGCGCTCCGTGAACGTGCTGTCCGTCTGCACGCAGTGTCTCCTCGTTTGGCGGTCCGGATTGAAGATCCTGCCGTCCCCCGGTTGGTGGACGGACAGTATATGATCTTTGACCGAAGACCCGGGTTCAGGCGCCTCAGCAAGACCTGGCAGCGGAACGGTCCGCACCGGTGTCCTCGATCCACTGGAACACGCGGTACTGCTCGCCGAGGTCCCGTGCCAGCGGCGTCATCCGGGTTCGGTCCGAGACGATGAGTTTCTGGTTCTGCTTCATCGCCGCCAGGACCTCCTGCTCGCCGACGAAATCCGCCGGTTTCGGCAGGTTAACCGGCGCCGGCGGCAGTTCGTCGGCCGGCGGCCTCTCGCCGGCGGGTGGCGCCGCCAGCCGGCCGGCCGGAGCATCCGCCTCCACCATTTCGGCGATCACCTGAGCGACGACGCGGCGGACGCGGTCACGGTCCGGAAGCACAGGACCGGCCGGCAGCGTGGACGGTGCGGGTGACGCCGCGGCGATATGCTCGGGTGCGGCCCGGGTAAACCGGATGGGCCGGGTGCCGAAGGCCAGCCGCTTGATGTTGATCAAGTGGCGCGCCGTCACGTTGTCAGTGGTGATGTTGTTGCCCCACGTGCCGCAGCCAAGGGTGAACGAGGGCGTCAATCCTGTGGCGTAACCGATGGCGCCGTGGGTGCCCGAGGTGTTGGCGAGGATTCGGAAGGCGGGTTTTTCCAGAGCGAACTTCATGATGACGTCCTGGTCCTGGGAATGGATCACCATGCTGTGGCCCATCCCGCCAAAGGTGAGCAACTCGATGCATCGCTCACACCCCTCCCGCCAGCCGTCCACGACGTAGAATGCCAGAACGGGCGAGAGCTTCTCCATGGACAACGGCTCCTGCGGTCCCACAGCGGCCAGCTCCGCGACGAGGCAGGGCGTCTCGGCGGGCACCTTGAATCCCGCCAGCTCCGCGATCACCGCCGCGTCGCGGCCGACGATCCGCGGATTGATCCTGCCGCCCTGCACCACCGCCGCATCCAGAAGCCGCTTTTCCGCGGGGGAACAGAAGTGGGCGCCCCGCGCAGCGAACTCGGTCCGCACGGCCTCCAGCAGGGGCCGGTCCACGATGACCGCCTGCTCCGAGGCGCAGACCGTGCCGTTGTCGAAGCACTTCCCGGCCAGCACGAGCTCGACTGCCGCGGCCGCCTGGGCGGTCCGCTCGATGAAGGCCGGCACGTTGCCCGGGCCGACGCCGAACGCCGGCTTGCCGGAGCTGTAGGCGGCCTTGACCAGGCCGTGCCCGCCGGTGGCCAGAATGACGGCCGTCAGGCGGTGCCGCATCAGCTCCTCCGTGGCCTCCTGGGTGGGGTTGCGCAGGCAGCCGACGATCCCCTCGGGAGCGCCGGCCAACACAGCCGCCGCGTGCAGGATGTCGGCGGTTTTGGCGATGCAGTCCTTGGCGGCCGGGTGGGGCGAAAAAACCACCGCGTTGCGTCCTTTGAGGGATATCAGCGCCTTGAAAATCGTGGTGCTGGTTGGATTCGTCGACGGGATGATGCCGGCGACCACCCCCATGGGCACGGCGATCTCGTACACCTGCTGGGCCGGATCTTCAGCGACCACGCCGACGGTCTTCAGATTCCGGATGTCCTCGAAAATCTCACGCGCGGCGAAGGTGTTCTTCGTGATCTTGTCCTCGACCCGGCCGAAACCGGTCTCCTGCACCGCCAGCCGGGCCAGTTCCTCGGCGTGGGCCAACGCCTCCCGCGAGACCGCCTCCACCACGCGGTCCACTTGTTCCTGGCTGAATTCGGCAAAACGGCGCTGGGCGTCGGCGGCCAGTTGCAGCAGGTGGCGCACTTCCTGCACCGCCATCAGGTCTTGGTCTAGTTGCATGACGGGCTCTCCAGATTGAGTGTGCTCACTGTAGCATGCGACTGACAGCCGGTCAACCGGCTGGAGATCGCCGTATCCCCGCCTCCCGCTCAGCGGAGCCGGGGCGTATGCCGTTCGATGAGTTCCAGCACGTCCGCATCGATCTCCATCCGGGCCCGCCGAAAAATGGTCTGGAGCAGAATGATCACCCGGTCGCGCGGGCGCACCGCCTCGATCCGCCCCTCCAGACCGTCGAACAGCGTCCCGCGGATACGCACCTGGTCACCGGGCGCCAGGGCGCGGTCTGATTCCAAATACCCTTTGGCCGCCGTCCGATCCCGGAGGGTCTGGATGATCAGAGGGTCCACCGGCACGGGTTTGTCATTGAAGCTGATGACCTTCTGGATGCCTTCCAGATGATTCACGGTGTACAGCCAGCGCGCTGCGTCGAACCGGGCGAACAGATAACAGGGGAAGAGCGGCCGGATGTGGAAGCGGCCACGGCGGCGTGTGCCCGCCAGAGGCAGGAAGGTCTCGAAACCCAGTTGCAGCAGCTTCACGTCGGCGTAATGCTCTCGCAATCGTTTGGTGTAGATCGCGTACCAGCAGCGGGTGTCCACGTTCTGTGATTCGCTCACGGGTCCCTGATCGTCTTTCGATCGTATCCATATTATTATACCCGCCACTCGCGATATGCCAACGCTTCGCCCTCGTTCGGACGAAATATTCGTGCGGGCTGGTACAATATCCTTTCCAAACACGTTCAGATAAGGTATAAATGTCCCCATCATCACAATCAGGATTCAGCGATGGCCACGGTTGGAGAGATTCTCAAACAGAAGCGCCAGGAACAGAACCTGACCCTTCACGATGTCTCCGAGGTCACCAAGATCAGCACGAATTTTCTGGACGCCATCGAGAACAACGCGTTCAAGAAGCTGCCGCGCGGCGTGTTCCCGAAAATGTTCATCCGTGCCTATGCCCGCCATCTAGGACTGGATGATGACCGGTTGATCCAGTTGTACTACGAGCAGTCGGCCGAGATCGAGACCCAGGAGACACCAGCCGCCGAAAAACCCCGCATGGCGCCGATCCGCCAGCGCCGTGGACACTGGACGCGGATTCTGTCGGCGGTGGTTGTGATGGGCGCGCTGCTGGGAACCATTTATTTTATCTACCAGTCGAGCGAGTCCAGTCCGCCGCTGGACGACACAACTCCGCCGGAGCCACAGCGGCCCCTTGCCGAACCCGCTCCGACCCCGGCGCCCGCGGCGACCGACAGCCCGACGAACACAGCCACAGACGCCGTCACTCCGGACGGTTCGCCGCTGCCTGCCACCGCCCCGCCGACATCCGATGAGTCGCTCATGCCGTCCGCCGCCGCTGAATCCGATCCGCAGACGCTGGTGCTCACCCTGCGTGCCAGCGCCGTCTGCTGGGTGCGCGTCGTGAGTGAACGCGTCCCTCAAGATTTCATCCTCCAGCCGGGCGAAACATTCCAATACCGTTATGGCAACCCCATCATTCTGCAGGTCGGCAATGCCGGCGGCGTCACTCTGTTCCTCAACGGCCGGGCTGCCCGCCCGCTGGGCACCACCGGCCAGGTGGTGGAGTTGAACCTGTCGCCGTCAAACTGGCGGGATCATATTGCGGTCCCCGGAGAACCCTGATATGGCCGTCTCCAACCCCTTGCTGAGCGCCATCCGCTCCGGCGCCGCCCCCAAGATGATCAAGCTCGCCGCCGCCCGCGGCAGTCTGCCGCTGCCGCCGGAGATCCTGCTGGAAGCCCAGGCCTCGCTCCTGAAGGACGGCGACCCGGAAATCCGGCAGGCTGCCGAGGAGGGTCTGCACGCCTACTCGCCGGCGGAGATGGCGGCCTTGATGGAGCACAAGGAGATCACGCCGTTTGCCATCGACCAGGTGGCCGGATGCTTCCGGAGCAACGCCCTGATCGTTGAGAAGATCATCCTGAATCCCAACACCGACACCCGGACGCTCACCGGTCTGGCTCCGATCATTTCGCAGTCCCTGGCGGAACTCCTCATCAATAACCAGGTCCGGCTCATCGAAGCCCCCGAAATCCTCGCCAGCCTCCGCCAGAATCCCAACCTGAGCCCGGGTGATCGCCAGCGGTTGGAGGAGATCGAACACGACTTTCTCGGCGGGACTGCGGCGGCGACGCCGGCCACGGCGCCCGCGCCGGTGGAGGAATCGAAAGTCGAGGACCTCCCCTTCACCGAGGAGGAACGGGCGGCACTTTCATCGCTGGACGCTGACGCCCCGACCGCGCCCTCCAAGGAAGAGCAGGAATACATCGAGGAGTTGGCCGAGGGCGATCAGGACAAGCTCACCCTGTATCAAAAGATGGCCACCCTGTCGGTGAGCGACAAGGTCAAGCTGGCCCTGCTGGGACGGCGGGAAGAGCGGGCGCTGCTGATCCGCGACTCGAACAAGCTGGTGTCGACATCGGTCCTGTCGAGCCCGAAACTGACCGATTCCGAGATCGAGATCTTTGCCCAGCTCCGCAACGTGTCGCACGAGGTGCTCCGGATCATCGGCACCAACAAGGAGCTCACCAAGAACTACCGGGTGGTCTATTATCTGGTCCGCAACCCGAAGGCCCCCGTGGAAGTCACCATGCCCCTGCTCAACCGGCTGACAAGCATGGACCTGAAGCTGCTCCAAATCGAGAAATCCGTCCCGGAGTCCGTTCGCGCCCAAGCCAAGCGCATCATCAGCCGCCGCCAGCCCTGATCCCGCAGTTTGTTTTTGACAATCCCGCGCCTCTCCTCTACAATTGGTGCGGCCGGAGGGGCCGCCAGATGCGGAAGTCTTTGCTTTTATTAACTTTTTGCCTGATCCTGCACCCGCTGACCGCCCGGGCGGAAACGTTTTACTCCTACGTCAACCGCAGCGGCTGCATCGTGTTCAGCAACTATGCGCCCAAGAGCGGGGACGCCACGTCGGTCAAGGAAATCGAGATCGAGCGCGAACAGGATCGCCCGGACCTGATCCAGTTTGACGAAAGCCGCTTCAACCAGTTCGACCCGTTGATCAAGAAGTACGGCTCCGAGCTGGAGGTCGATTTCAACCTGATCAAGGCGCTGATTCTGGTCGAGTCCAACTTCAACCCGCGGGCGGTCTCACCCAAGGGCGCCCGGGGGTTGATGCAGCTGATGCCCGATACGGCCCGCCGGTACGGCGTCTTCGACCTGTTCGACCCCGAAGAGAACATCCGCGGCGGCACCAACCATCTCCGCTTACTCATCGACATGTTTGAGGGTGACCTGGAACTGGTCCTGTCGGCGTACAACGCCGGTGAAAATCTGGTCCGCAAGCTGAACCGGATCCCCCGGATTCCGGAAACCATCAAGTATGTCCGGAAGATAGTGGAAATTTACGGCAGCACCAAAGTCCGGGGGAACGAACAGTACGCGATCTACACCCCCGGCACCCGGATGTTCCGATATTACGATCAGAACGGCGTACTCACCTTCACCAACATCGATCCGCCGGCCGACGCCCGGCCGGTCAAGTGAGCGCGCGTCCACAGGCTGAGTTGGGCATCCTGCGCTTGCTTTGATCACACGACGGGAGTGCATTCGCCATGTGCGGAATCATCGGCTACACCGGCGGCAAATCCGCCATCCACGTATTGACCGAAGGACTGAAGCGGCTGGAGTACCGCGGGTATGATTCCTGCGGCCTGGCCACCGTGGGCCCGGCCGGTGTGTACGCCGTCAAAACCTGCGGCACGATCGGTGAACTGGAACAACGGTTGTCCGCCGCCACCCCGCCGGCCACGACGGGCATCGGGCACACGCGCTGGGCCACCCACGGACGGCCGTCGGAGGCCAACGCCCACCCGCACTGTGATTGCGGCCGGATGCTCTATGTGATCCACAACGGCATCATCGAGAACTACAGTCTGCTCAAGCGGGAGCTGATGCGGAAAGGGCACCGGTTCGAATCGGAGACCGACACGGAAGTGCTGGCCCACCTCTTTGAGGAGTTTTACCAGGGGGACCTGCTGGACAGCGTGCTGCGCGGTCTGGAGCGGGTGACGGGCACATTCGGGATCGCCGTCGTCCATGCCGCCCATCCGGAACAGATCATCGTGGCCCGGCGGGGCTCCCCGCTGGTGCTCGGCGTGGGCGACCGGGAGATGCTGGCGGCCAGCGACGTGGCCGCCCTGCTCCGCCACACCGACCGGGTGATCTATCTGAACGACGGCGAGGTGGCGGTGCTGGAACCGGACGATTTCCGCATCCTGTCGATCTCCCATGAGCTGGTCCACCGGGACCCGGTGAAGGTGGAGTGGCAGGTCGAGGAAACCGAAAAAAACGGCTTCCCGCATTTCATGCTCAAGGAAATTTTCGAACAGCCGGAAACGGTTCTCAACGCGTTCCGCGGGCGCATCCTCCGCGAGGAGGGGGTCAGCAAGTTCGGCGGATTGGAAAGCATCCTGCCGGAACTCAAAACGATCAACCGCCTCGTCATGATCTCCTGCGGCACGTCGTACCATGCCGGCCTGCTGGGCCGTTACATCTTCGAGAAGCTCACCGACATAAATGTCGACGTGGAGATCGCCAGCGAATTCCGTTACCGGAACATCAATCTGTCTGCTGGAACCGCCGTCCTGGCCATCAGCCAGTCGGGTGAGACCGCCGACACCATCGCCGCGGTGCGCGAGGCGCGCCGCAAAGGCGCGCTCGCCCTCGGCCTGGTCAATGTCGTCGGATCCACCATCGCCCGGGAAACGATCGCGGGTGTTTATAACCACGCCGGGCCTGAGATCGGCGTGGCTTCCACCAAGATCTTCACGTCGCAAGTGGTCATCCTGAGCCTGCTGGCGCTGCTGCTGGGCCGGTTCAAGAAACTGTCGATGAACGACGGCATCCAGGTGCTGAACGCCATCCAGGAGCTGCCGGATCAGATCCAAATGGTTCTGGAACAATCTGAGGACATCCGCGCCATCGCCCGCGACTACTACCAGCACCAGTCCTTCCTGTACCTGGGGCGCCTCTACAACTATCCGACGGCGATGGAAGGTGCGCTCAAATTGAAGGAGATCAGCTACATCCACGCCGAAGGCTATCCGGCGGGCGAGATGAAACATGGTCCCATCGCCCTGATCTCCCCCGAGTGCCCGGTCATGGCCGTCTGTCCCAGGGACAGCGTGTACGACAAGATGATCAGCAATATCATGGAAGTACAGGCCCGCGGCGCCAAGATCATCGCCGTCGGCTCACCCGACGACACCAAACTGGCCGACATCGCCGATCGGGTGATCATCGTACCGCGCACCCTCGATTTCCTCAACCCGATCCTCTGCAACATCCCCCTGCAGCTGTTCGCCTATTTTTGCGCCTTGTACCGGGGTTGCGCCATCGATAAACCGCGCAACCTGGCCAAGAGCGTCACCGTGGAGTGAACCACCATGAGTCAGCCGACACCGGTCAAGGGCGTCATCTTGGCGGCGGGTTACGGGACGCGATTCCTGCCCGTGACCAAGACGGTGCCCAAAGAGATGCTGCCCATCGTCGAGGTGCCGTCCATCCAGTACGTGATCGATGAATTCATCGCTTCGGGCATCCGCGACATTCTGATCGTCACCAGCCGCCGGAAGAAAGCCCTTGAGGATTATTTCGACCGGGATGTGGAGCTGGAGTCGGTGTTCCGGGATGAAGCCGCCGGCGGCAAGCTCGCCAGCGTCACGCCGCCCGACGCCAACATCGTCTTCATCCGGCAGCGGGAGATGCGGGGAACGGCCCACGCCTTGATGCTGTGCGAGGGGTTCGCCGGACAGTCGCCGTTCGTCGTCGCCTACCCCGATGACCTGATGCCCGACCCACCCTGTGCCCGACAACTCATCGAGACCTGGCGGGAGACGATCACACCCGCTCAGCCGCGCGGCTGCTCCGTGCTCTCTGTGATCGATTTGAGCGGGCAGGATGTGTCGCGCTACGGCGTCGTCGATTACGAACTTCGGGGCGGGCGTCATGTTGTCCGCCGGATGGTGGAAAAGCCCCGGCCGGGGTCGGAACCGAGCCACCTCATTTCCCTGGGGCGCTATCTGTACACCCCGGATCTCTTCCCGGTCCTCCACGAGTTGGCGCGCGTGCCCCGTGACGGCGAGTTTTACCAGACGGAACCCATCAACCGCCTGGCCGGTTGTGGTTTGGTCGTGGCCCGACCATACCCGGGACGACGCTATGACACCGGTGAGCCCGTCGGTTACATCAAAACGATCGTGGAAATGGCGCTGGCCCGACCGGAATACCGGCAGGAGTTATCCGATTATTTGCACAAATTGTCATTGACCGGCCTGTTGTGACATATTATGATTTACTGTTTATGCGAAAGAAGATGGATGCCATCGGTTTGGTCGTTGGGCAGGGGATCAGTAGCCGCCGGAGCAACCGTATCCATCATCGGACAACGCCTTCGGCGTGCGTAAAATCGGACGATTGACAGGGGACAATGAAACATCTTGATCTGCTTCTATTATTAATAGGCACACTTCTCTTCACACCACTTCCCGGCCAGGACACCCAGCCGACCGCCGGCACCCTCGACCAGACCGTCAAGAAAAACACCCTGTTGGAGTTCATCCGCATCCGCTCCAATCCGGCGGCCAACTACGTGCTGGGGCCCGGCGACATCATCACCGTCGACGTGTTCGGCGTGCCGGAGCTGAAAACCGAAGTGCAGGTGGCCCAGGACGGCACGATCATGCTGCCGTTCCTCTCCCTGGTCCGGGTGGAGGGTTTGAACACGGCGGAACTCCAGGTGAAGCTGGAGTCGCTGTTGGCTGATTCCGTGCTCAAAGACCCGCACGTGATGGTTTCCATCAAGGAGTACCGCTCCCAGCCGGTGCACGTGCTCGGCGAGATCAGCAAGCCCGGCACGTACCAGCTCACCCACTTCATGCGGCTTGTGGACCTGCTGTCATTGGCCGGCGGCTTCACCGCCACCGCCGGCGACATGTGCACCATCAGCAGGCAGGACGAGACGGGCATCTCACAGCAGGTGGAAATCAGCCTAGTGGACCTCCTGGAGAACGGCAATCCCGCGCTCAACGTTCCCATCCAGGCCGGCGACATCATCCACGTGCCCAAGCGGGTGGATCGCATCTACTATGTCATCGGCGACGTTGGCAAGCCCGGCGCCTATCCCATTCCGCCGAAGAAAGAAATCCGGCTCAGTGAAGCGTTGACCACGGCCGGGGGCTTCACGAAGACATCCAGCTTGGCGAACACACGGCTCGTCCGGGCGCTGCCCGATGGCCAGCGAACCGTCGTGGCGATTGACTTCGACAAAATTCTGAAGGGCACCGGTGAGGATTTCTCCCTGCAGGAAAACGACATGCTGTACATCCCAAACTCCAAAGCCAAGGGAATCAGCCAAGCCATGCTCTCCAGCGTTCCGAATTTCATTTATTGGGGATTGCTCCTCGCTTTCTAAGTATGGGAAATAATCCGAACCTACCCGTCCTATCGCCCGGTGAACCCGATCCCAGGCACCCGGCCGTACTGACGACGCCTACGTACCAGCTGGTCGTTCCGCCGGCGCCGGAAAACGAGATCCACCTGCTCGACTACTGGAAGATCATCGTCAAGCGCAAATGGCTCATCGTGCTCTGCTTTGTGGTGGCGGCCGCCACCGCGTATCTATGGACGCTGCGGCAGACCCCGCTGTATTCCGCGACGGCCACGCTGCAGATCGAGGTCAGTTCGCCCAACATTCTCCCGTATCAGGATTTCGTCAATGAAGCCGCGCCCTGGCAGCAAGCCGAATATATTCAGACCCAGTGCGCCATCCTCCAGAGCAAGTCGCTGGCCTCGCGGGTCGTCCAGGCGCTCCATCTGGACCAGGACCCGAGGTTCGTCGATCAGCGTGCCGGAGCATCCCCCTCGATAAAAACAGAGGAGCCCCCCGCCCAGGCTGACTCCACCATCGATCCGGACCTGGATGTGGCCTTGGCTGATCCTGATGCGGACGAGGCCTATTCACCCCACTCCGGAATCGTGCAGGGCGGACTGCAGGTGGAGCCGGTCCGGGACAGTCATCTGATCCGCCTCAGCTATGTTTCGCCTTACCCCGAACTTGCCAGCCAGGTCACAAACACCGCCGCCGACGAATTCATTCAGCTCAACTTCGAGGCGCGGTACAACGCCGCCCTGCAGGCTACGGAGTTTCTGAAGCGTCAGCTCACCAGCCTGAAAGCCAGGCTGGAGAAATCCGAAGAAAACCTCATCAACTACTCCCGTGAAAAAGGGATCATGGTTTCGGCCAATCAGCAGGACGTGGTTCTCCAAAAACTCAACGAGTTGAGCACGGCCCTGACCGAAGCCCAGACCGACCGGATCCGACGGGAATCCCTGTACCTCACCATCCGCGGGATCAAGGATCCCCTGACCAATTTCCCGTCCAGTCTGCGAAACGCCCTGATCGAGGATCTGGAGCGCAAGCTGTCCGGCTTGAATCAGGAACTGGCCAAGCAGTCGTCAAAGTTCAAAGATGACTGGCCGGCCATCCAGGAACTGAAAAACCAGATCACGGAGACGTCCTCCCAGTTGAATCGGGAGAAGCAGACGGCGATGAAGGCGATCATCACCGAGTACGAAACGGCGGCCAAACGCGAAAAGCTGCTTCAGGAAGCGTTGGACGAACAGAAGATCCAGGCCAACCTGCTAAAAGAGAGCCTGATCCAGTACAACATCCTCCAGCGCGAAGTGGAGACCAACAAGAACGTCTACGAAGGGATGCTCTCCCGGTTAAAAGAGGCCTCGGTCGCCGCCGGCCTCAAGTCGAGCAACATCCGGATCGTGGAACGTGCCGAGACGCCCACGGCGCCCTTCAAGCCGAATCCTGTTCGAAACCTGCTTCTGGGCATGCTCATCGGTCTGTTGCTCGGCGTCGGGTTGGCTTTTTTCATCGAATACATGGACAACACCGTCAAAACTCCGGATCAGGTGGAGCAGCTCACCACTCTACCCTCCCTGGGTGTCATCCCCCAGGCGGAGTCCATGCCGAAGGCGGTGGCCGCCGCAAGCAAAGCCAAGGTCATGCAGGTCGTCCCTGCGGCCGCTTCCAGAAACGGAAATTCAATCGAACTCGTTGTCCATTACGAACCCACCACCAGCCTGGCCGAGGCTTTCCGTTCACTCCGGACATCCATCATGCTCTCCAACTCGGATGGACCGCCTCACACCGTGCTCTTCACGTCGCCGCGTCCGGCGGAAGGCAAAACCACTGTTTCGACCAACACCGCGATCGCCTTCGCCCAGACAGGCAAACGCGTGCTCCTGCTGGATCTGGATCTGCGCAAGCCGCGACTGCACACTATATTCAAGCTGGACAACGCGATCGGCTTCAGCAGCTTCCTGGCCGGGGCGTCCGAGATCTCGCCCCTCATCCATTCCACTGAGATCGAAAACCTGTACACCATCACCGCCGGGCCCATCCCGCCGAATCCGGCTGAACTGCTCTCGTCCATTCGGCTGAAGCAGGCGTTGGAAATCCTCAAGGAATATTTTGACCATATCATCATCGACAGCCCCCCCATCCTGTCGGTGAGCGACTCGCGCATCATCTCGCGGTTCACCGACGGGATCATTCTGGTCATCCGCAGCGGTGAGACGCCGAAGCAGGTGCTGCGCCAGGCGCAGAAAGACCTCCAGCTGATCAACGCAAAGGTGCTCGGCATCCTCATCAATGCCGCCAACCTGCGCAGTTCCGATTATTACTACTCGAAATACCATTATTACCAATACGGAGATAAGTACCACTCAAAGCACGCTTGACAATATTGTGCTTCTGTAATCAAATTGCTGCAAGTAACACTGGGCCTTTGCTGATTAGATCGAATTGAGGTGCACGATGAAAAAGTTAGTTAGGTTGTGTGCCGTGCTGGCTACACTTTCCGCACTCGCCGTCGTTCAGGCCCACGGCCAGATGACGCCGCTCGGAGAAATTGTGGCCGGCAGTCCCGCCCTGATCGGCACCACGGAGATGCCGGTGGGCGGCACCATTTTTCAGGGGGACCGCCTGACCGCGCACAAGGATTCCACGGTGATCGAACTGGCCAACCGTGGCACCATCCAGTTGTTCCCGCATACGCGCATCCAGGTCCTGTCGCAGGATGGTGAAATACAGGTGCGTCTGGAACAAGGCAAGGTGGCCTTCATCTTTCCCAAGGATGTCCGGACGTCCATCCAGAGTGCGACATCCGTCATGACCCCGCTGAGAACCGAATCCCGGTATTACGGGGTAATGGAAAACACCGACAAGCAGGACATCGTCCAGGCATACGAAGGCGAGTTGCAGGTGCAGGCGGTGCCATCGGGTGAAAAGGCGACCCTCCGGCCCCGCCAGGAGGCCTGCGTCGGGGCCACGGCCTGGACGGGTCACGGGGATCCCATCCGCGGCCTCCGTCTGCCGATCATCGTCGGCCTCATCGAAGGCGGCACGGCGACCGGCATCATCATTTACTCGGTAATCGACGACGACGAACCGGTGGCCAGCCCCAGCTGATGATCGGGAGTCTCCGCCCATGACGTCGATCAGCCGTCACCGATCCTTGATCGTTTGGGCCGCACTGTGCGGTTGCGCATGCGGTCTGCCATGGATGACGGCTGACGTGTCCGCGGACGGATCCAGCATCGTTTTCCACCGGTGTCCTCCGCACGCGGATGTTTTTCTCGACGGAACATGGATCGGCACGGTGCCGGAGCAGGGCGTTTTCTCCCTGTCCGCCATACCGGCGGGACACCACCGCTTTGTATTCAAAGTCTCTGTCGATTCCGGAATAGAAAAAGAAGTAACCTGTCAACCCGGTCAGGCGTTGACGATCGAACTGCCCCCATCTCCAGCTCCGGCACCTGTGATCGAGCCGCCGGTGGTTGTCCCGGCTCAACATCCACCGGCGGCCGCCGTCGTGGCAACCGCTCCGCATTTGCAGCCGGCAATGTCAGCCCCCGTCCGGCCGGCGCGCCAGATCGTACCGACGCGCCATCAAGCGGAGCCGGCGACCACAGCCGCGCCACCCCCTGCACCCGTGCAGCAGTCGAGCACATTCGCATCCATTCAGGCGGTCTCGGCACACGCCCCCTCACCGCCGTCTGCCCCGGTCATCGAGTTGACGCCGGCCGGAGGATTGAATAGCTGGCTTCTGACTCTTTCCATTGTTTGCGCGTTGGGTCTGGGTGTTCTGTTTCTACAAATCAGCCGGCACCACAAGCTCTCCGACCCTTCAGCCACGGATCGTCTGACAGGAGTCTCGGCTTCCGATGACAACGATTCCATATTCAATGCGTGTGACTCCGGATCGAGTCTGTCGAACGAACCCGAATTCCTCGATGACCTCCGCTGGCGGGAAATGATGGCCGCCAAAGGATTCCGGGTATTCCGAGGTAAAGACCTGCCCGAACACTTTATCGAAATTGAAGAGGTGAAACATGAAAGACCCTCATAAGATTCTTTTCACTTTGCTTCTGGTGCTTGGATTTGCCGTCTGCGTGAGCGCGGCGGACGTCGCCGCGTCCATCGAACAGATCCAGACGGACGGGCAGATGCTGCTCAAGGTACCCAATGCCAGACTCCTGAAGGGCGCCCGGGGTGAAGTGTATTACACGGTCGTCGCGGAAGGTGCCACCCGTGAGGTTGTGGTCGGCAGTATCCAAGACACGCAGGTGGTCGATGCCACCCACGTCCTGGCCCGACTGGCCCAGTCCACTGCGCCCATCCAAACGAGCTTCAAGGTGCGGCTCACGCCCACCCCGATCCCGGCGGACAAATTCCTGGAGAACATGGTCTACATTCCCGGCGGGACCGCCACCATCGGACTGGACCGCAACAAAGCCAAGTTCTGGAATGAAACTCCGGCTCACCCGTACAATCTGGAGCCTTACTACATCGAGCGCACCGAGGTCACCATCGGCCAGTATGCCAAGTTTGTCCAGGAGACCGACCACCGACTGCCGCCCGGCTGGGAGGACGACACCCCGCCGGTCGAGGACGAACCTCTGCCCGTGACCGGCGTGACCTGGGAAGACGCGATGGCTTATTCCCGTTGGGCGCTCCGTCGCCTGCCCTCGGAGGAAGAATGGGAATGGGCCGGCCGGACCAGCCGCAGCTACATGTTCCCGTGGGGCAATGAGTTCATCAAGGACTACGCCAACACCGAAGAGGCGGATCGCGACCACGCCCTGCCCGTGATTTCGTTCCCCACCGATCTCTCCCAGTTCGGGGTATCCGATCTGGCCGGGAATGTCGCCGAGTGGACGCTGTCCGTCTATCGCCCCTACCCCGGTAACACCCACGACGAGGAGTACAACCCGGATCACTATGTGGTGCGGGGCGGCGCGTTCACGGTGAAGAACAAGTATTGCCGGCTGCCTTTTCGCGCCTCGAAGCCGAACAATTATCATTGCTCGGATGTGGGCTTCCGCACCGCGATCAGCATGCGTGAGCTGGACAAGTTGATCGCGGAAGGGCTGGTGGCCGCCTCACCGACCAAGTGAGGGTGGTCGATATTTCTGAATGATTGATCTCCACAACCATCTTCTGTGGGGATTGGATGACGGACCTCGCGACCGCGCGAGGTCCGTTGCTATGCTCCAGGCCGCCCACGCAGCCGGAGTGACCCAGATTGTCTGCACCCCGCACCTGTTTCACCCCGGGTTCGCCGGAATACGCACGGACGATGCCCGGTCTCGGCTGGCTGAGTTGCAGCCTGAAACCGACATCCGCCTGATCCTGGGCGGCGAACACTACCTGAGTTCCGATTTCGTCCAGGCGCTGGCCGAGCAGGGGCGCGCCAGGCTCCACACCGTCTGCAACCTGTTCATCCTGGTTGAATTCGGCCCGTTCAGCCAACCGGCCGCCACGGTCAACATTCTGCGGCGCCTGCGGGAGCTTCGACTGTTTCCCCTGATCGCCCATCCGGAACGATACGAATCCGGCAAACGGTTGCTGCGCTGGATGTCTGCCCTGAAGGAGCAGAGCTGCATGCTCGTGATCAACGCCCGAAGCCTCATGGGCGCGGACGGCCGGAAATGCGAGCGCGCCGCCCGAGAGCTGATCAGTCACGGGCTGATTCATTGCGTGGCCAGCGACGCGCACACTCCCGAAGACCTGATGTCGCATTACCCGGACTGCCTCGCCTGGGTCGAGCGGGAATATGGCAGCCGTGTGGCCAAGCTGCTGTTCATCGTGAACCCGTGGCTCATCGCGCAGGGTCGTCTGCCGGTGGATTTTTCGGACAGTGACCAACTGGATCGCATCCTGTCCCAAGGCGGCTGCAACGCATGATTTTTTCCGCAGGGCTGATCGGTCGGCTGGCCGTGACCCTCCTTCTGCTGGGCCTGCTGACCGTGTCACTGCTGTTTCTCTTTGCCCAGATTGCGGAGACACCCGAAGCCGATCAAACGGCGGCGGAGCGAAAGACACAACTGAACCCGCTCGATCCCGAGGGCTGGTATGCACTCAGCGTCATCCGCCGCTTCGACCGGCGCGGATCGTCCTCGGCCGAGGCCCAACATTACCTGGCGCGAGCACTGAGCCTGCATCCGTGGAGCTATCGGTACTGGACCACGATGGCCCAGATCCAGGCCGATCGAAACGATACCCGGGCCGCCACGGCCTGCCTGCGAATGGCGCTGGCGCTGAACCGCGCCTATTCGCCCCTGTACTGGTACGCGGGCAACTATTTTATCCGCACCGGTGACCGGTCTGCCGCCGCCCGTTGCTTTCACCAGGCGCTCATCGGCAACCCGGCGCTTATCCGGCCGGTCCTGGCCATCAGCTGGCGGATGTATCCCGACCGCCAGGTCATCATCCGCGACATCATCCCGCAGACCGTGGCCATGCAATTCGGCCTGCTGAGCTGGTGCATCCAGCAGGACGACCCCGCCGCAGCCCGTCGATGCTGGCTCAATCTGACGCGTCTCCCGGAGGCTTTCGATCCGAGGTCTGCTTTTTCGTACATCGACTACCTGCACCGGCGGGGCGAGCATCGGGCGGCGCACGACGTGTGGCGACGCAGCCTGGAGCCGGTCGGCGCCTGGCCCGGGGACGGCTCGGACAACCTGATCTTCAACGGCGGATTTGAGAAACCCAGGTGGAACGGAGGATTCGACTGGGTGGGCCACGAAACCGTGCACACCCGTTTTCTGGACACCCGCCGCGGCCGTTACCAGGGCATGCACGCGATGACCGTCGCGTTCGACGGAACGGAGAATATCGGCGGAGTGATCCTCAGTCAGCGCGTGTTCGTAAAGCGGCCCGGACTATATCGGTTCCGGTACGCCATTCGAACGGATCCGCTGACCAGCGATCAAGGCGTATATTTCGACATCATCGACACCACCCAACCCGTACAGCCTCGGGAAATCGCCCGCGGCGACAAGCATCTCGCCGAAGAAAGCTGGCGGTTGTGCACCGTGCTGCTGGAAGTGACCGCACCCGATTCCATGCTGCAGGTGCGACTCCGGCGGGATCGCTCGACCAAGTTCGACAAGGAGCTCCGGGGCCGGATCTGGCTGGATGCGGTGGAGCTGGCGACGGAGGAGGCCTCGTGATCGGTCGCCGTCTGCTCGAAGTCTGGCTCTTCCTGACCATCGCGTTCGCCGTCATCGCCTTCGGCGCAACGCCGGCATGGGCCCGCTCGGTATTCAGCATGGCGGCTTTCATCGCCGCCATCGCCGCCCTGTGGATCTGCCGGCGGCGGCCGGACCCCGGCCGGCGACCAGTCCTGGTCGCCTGGTCCATCCTGCTCATCGTCCCACTCCTGCAGCTGACGCCTCTGCCCGCGGCGGTCCAGCGGGTGATCAGCCCAGTGCACGCCCAAGTCATGTCGCGCGTCCAGGCCACCGGCCTGGTCGATCCCCGCGCGCTGCACACCGCCGTCAGCATCTTCCCCGGCCGGACCGTGGAGCAGTTCCTCCTTTTCGCCGCCCTGGCCGCCGTGTTTTGGGTGGGCCGGGAGCTGCTGCGGGACGCCGGCGCCCGCCGCCGGTTAAGCATCGGGCTGATCGTCCTGGCCTCGGGAGAGACCTGCTTCGGCCTGCTCCAGTATCTCGGCAAAATCCCGCACATCTTTCTGGCACCCGGCCGGGAGGTGGCGGAGGTGGCTTCGGGCACGTATATCAACCGCAACCATTTCGCCGGCTTCCTCGAGATGGCCTTTCCGGTGGTCATCGCCCTGGCTTACGGGCTGTTCTACGCCCGCATCCGCCCCGCCATCGACACCTACTCCGGCCGCTGGCGGAAGCTGTTCACCCATCCGCGCACGCCGGTTTTCACCCTGCTGTTGTTCACCGGCGCCTGGTTATGCTTGGGCCTGATTTTTTCGATGTCCCGGGGCGGTATCTTGGCCATGCTTCTCACCGTCGCCTTTCTGAGCGTGCTTACCGCGATGCGTCACAGCCGCCGGCGGATCCAGCTCGTCGCCCTGTTGTTCGTGCTGCTGGTGGGCGGGTATGCCGTCTGGCTGGGTCTCGATCCGGTTCTTACCCGGTTCGAACGGATCATGGATGAGGAAGGTGTCATGACGGAGGGGCGGCTTCCCGTCTGGAAGGACACCGTGGACCTGATCCGCGATTTTCCCCTGCTGGGCGTGGGGCTGGGCAACTACCGGTACGCCTTCCTGAGTTACAACGAGACGCCCATGAACGTGGTCTACGACCACGCCCATAACGATTTTCTGCAGTACACCGCCGAGCTGGGCATCCCGGCCGGTTTCACGCTCATCGCCTTCGTGCTGGCAGCGGTCTTCTTCGCCTGCCGGGGCTTCATCCGCACCCCCAGCGTATCGCGGCAGGCGGCGCTCCTCGGCGCCGCCGGCGGCGTGTTCAGCATCCTGGCCCACAGCGTCACCGACTTCAACCTGCAGATCCCCGCCAACACGGCCCTCTTCACCATGCTGCTGGCGGCCATCAGCGCGGTGCTTGCCGAGGAGCGGGCGGCGGAGGAATCCGCCCCGGCTGACGATTCGGCTGAAGATGACGACTTGTAATTTTTTCTCATCAATCGTCCGGGCGTGTTATAATCCGATCTGCGGATATTTGAAGACCCGACGAATTGGTTTTGGCTCTGGGGCATCAATCCAACGCCTTGAACTCTGCCAGATCCGGAAGGAAGCAACAGTAAAAGGTCCTCTTGGATGTGGTGTCTCCAGAGCCTTTTACTATTGCCCTAATCCCCGGCCAATCAGAGATGGTCCCTAAATCATACCAAGTCATCGCCCGCAAATGGCGCCCCCAACAATTCGAGGAGGTGGTGGGCCAGAAAACCATCACCCGCACCCTGCAGAATGCCATCCGCCTCGGCCGGATCGCCCACGCCTACCTGTTCACGGGTACGCGAGGCGTCGGCAAGACATCCACGGCCCGCATCCTGGCCAAGGCGCTCAACTGCCACCAGGGTCCCACACCCAATCCGTGCGACGCCTGCCCGTCCTGCCTGGAGATCGCCCAAGGCAACGCCATCGACGTCCTGGAGATCGACGCGGCCTCCAACCGCGGCATCGGGGAGATCCGCGAGCTGCGCGAAAACGTTCAGTATGCCCCCTCCCGGGACCGGCACAAGATCTTCATCATCGATGAAGTTCACATGCTGACCACCGAAGCGTTCAACGCGCTGCTCAAGACGCTCGAGGAACCGCCGGCCCACGTCATCTTCATCCTGGCGACCACCGAACTGTACAAGATCCCGCAGACCATCGTCTCCCGCTGTCAGCAATTCGATTTCCGGATCATCCCCTTCGACGAAATCTACGAGCGGTTGCGCGGCATCCTCGCGGAGGAAGGCACCCGGATCACCGACCAGTCGCTGCGCTTCGTGGTGAAAGCCAGCGGCGGGAGCATGCGGGACGCTGAATCCGCCCTGCAAAAAATCGTGTCGCTCGGCGGCGAAGGGGTCAGCGACGAGGACGTCTCCGCCCTGCTGGGCGTGGTGCAGCAGGATTTCCTGAACCAGACCATGCGGATGATCCTGAACCAGGACCACGCCGGCATCCTCGATCTCATTGACCGGCTGTACGACCGAGGCCACGATCTTCAAAATTTTCTCCGGGCCTTCATGGAGTTCGTCCGGCATGTCATCGTCCACAAGGTCACCGGCAGCCAGCAGCATCTGCTGTTCCTGTCGGAAGAGGACATCGCAGTGATCCGCGAGATCGCCGGGCAGCTGACCGTCGAAGAGTTCATCCGCCATTACGACCTCCTGCTGCAGGCGGACAACCAGCTCCGCTGGACGCCCTTCGTCCGTTTCCACGTCGAGATGGCATTTCTGAAACTGGCCTCAATGCCCAAGCTGGCGTCGCTGGAACAGATCCTGACCGCCTTGCAGGAGGCGCCCATGCCGGTGCGGCCGGCCGCGCCGGCCGCCGGGCCACCGGTTGCGGAACCCGCGCCCAAACAGCCACCGCCGGGCGCCGCTCCGCCGATCGAGCCAAACTCCGATCGTGACCGGATCCGCATCTTCCGGGATGCAATCGGCAAGCAGCATGCGCCGCTCAAGGCCATGCTCCCCCACGTTGAGTTGCACCTGTCCGGCCGGCGTCTCGAGATCGTCGTACCCGAGAATACTTTCTATGAGCGGAACTTCCGCCACCCGAACACCCAGAAGCAGCTGGAGGATATCTTCATCGAACTCTTCCAGACAACTCCGGAAATCTCCATCCGCACCAAGGCGCGAACCCCGGAGAACCATGTCCGGCAGGAGGACACCCAGCGTCTCCGCGAGGAGCAAAAGCGGGTGGAGGCCCTCTTCATGGAGGACCGGGTGGCCCGCGCACTCATCGACAAGGTGAGCGGCAAATGGATCTTCAAGCGTCAACCCTGAACCCGACGAGCGAGTCATGGATTTTCAAAAGCTCTACCAGCATGCCCAAGAGATCCAGTCCCGCCTCATGGATGAAATGGAGCAGGCCGAAGTCGAGGGGGACAGCGGCGGAGGCATGGTTCGGGCCCGCATGAACGGCAAGAAGGAGCTCCTGAGTCTGACCATCGATCCTGAGACCCTGCGGCACGTGGAGCCCGCGATGCTGCAGGATCTCATCGTCGCCGCGGTGAACCAGTGCGCCCGCAAGGTGGATGAGCTGCTGGCGGAGAAACTCGGCGGGCTGGCCGGCCGGATGAACCTGCCCGGATTGTTTGGTCTTTAAAGCCGACCGGGATTCGCCCGATACTCCCGAGGACACCGCTGCCATGAACCCTTATTCCGAACCGCTGGCCGACCTGATCGAGGTGCTCAAGCGCCTCCCCGGCATCGGCGCGAAATCCGCCCAGCGGATCGCCTTTTACATGCTCCGCGCCGAGCCCGTCTACATCGACGCGCTCGTCCAGGCGATCCAGTCCACCCGCCAATCCGTGCAACTCTGCCCCCGATGCAACAACTACACCAACCTGCCGGTGTGCGACATCTGCGCCGCCGCCCGGCGCGATCACTCCGTGATCTGTGTCGTCGAGAAACCGTTCGACATCCCGGCCATCGAGCGGAGCGGTCACTTTCACGGCACCTATCACGTGCTCCACGGCGCCCTCTCGCCCATCAACGGGATCGGACCCGACGACCTGAAGATCACCAACCTTCTAATCCGGTTGAAGGACGAGCACGTCCAGGAGGTGATCGTGGCCACCAATCCCGACGTCGAGGGCGAGGCCACGGCAATTTACCTGTCCCGTCTGCTGAAGCCGCTGGATGTCCGGGTCAGCCGCATCGCCCTTGGCCTGCCGGTGGGCTCCAGCCTGGAATACGCCGATGAAGTGACCATCAGCCGGGCGCTCGACGGCCGGACACCGCTCTGATCGAATCCGGGGACGTCGCGCCGAATCCCCGACGATCATTTTTTACTTCAATCGCACCCGCAAATCTGATATATAACATGGTTTGATATTTTCATTTATTCTGTACTGGAGGCGAACGATGAGCAATTACCTGGAAGTTCGCTGGCACGGCCGCGGCGGGCAGGGTACGGTCACCGGCGCCAAAACGCTGGCCGAGGCCATCCTCAGCAAAGGCAAACACATACAAGCCTTTCCCGAATACGGCCCCGAACGGCGCGGTGCTCCGGTCCGTGTGTTCAACCGCTTTTCGGACAACCCCATCCGCATGCACACGCCGGTGAAGACGCCCCACATCGTCCTGGTGGTGGACCCCACCCTGATCGGCGCCACCAACATCACCGAGGGACTCCGTGAGGATTCCATCGTGATCGTCAACACCACGGACACGCCGGCGCATATCCGGAAAACCCTCGGGCTCAGCCCGAAGCAGAAGGTGTTCACCCTGCCGGCCACCAAGATTTCTATAGACGAAATCGGCCGTGCCCTGCCCAACGCACCCATGATGGGCGGCTTCGTCAAGGCGGTGCCCATCATGTCCATCGACGATCTCCTCGTGGAGATCCGCGCCAGCTTCGAGGGAAAGTTCCCTGAGAAGATCATCGAAGGCAATCTGTCCGCCATTCGGCGGGGCTATGAGGAGGCGAACAGCGATGTTTAAACTGAAGAACTGGAAAGAGGTCCCCATCGGGGGCGCCGTCGACCAGCCCGGTTCCGCGATGGAAAATAAGACCGGCTCGTGGCGCGTGGAACGCCCCGTCTGGAACAGCGAGAAGTGCATTCATTGCCTGCGGTGCTGGGTGTACTGTCCCGACATGAGCATCAACACCCACGACGGCAAGGTCACCGGGATCAACTACGACTACTGCAAGGGCTGTGGCATCTGCGCGCAGGTGTGCCCGGAAAAGGTGAAGGCCATCACCATGCAGCCGGAACAATAGCGGGGCCAAGGAGAGATCATATGGCAAAAATCGTCGCAACCACAGGCAATTCCGCCATGGCGTACGCCATGAAACAAATCAACCCCGACGTGTGCGCAGCTTACCCCATCACCCCATCCACTCAGGTCATGGAGGAATTTTCGAAGTACGTGGCCGACGGGGTGGTCAACACCAACCTGGTGACCGTGGAGAGCGAGCACAGCGCCATGAGCGCCTGCATCGGCGCGGCCGCGGCCGGCGGGCGCGTGCTGACCGCCACCAGCGCCAACGGTATGGCCCTGATGTGGGAGATGCTGTACATCGCCGCCGGCATGCGGCTGCCCATCGTCATGGCGCTGGTCAACCGAGCCCTGAGCGCACCCATCAACATCCACTGCGATCACAGCGATTCGTTCGGCGCCCGAGACTCCGGCTGGATCCAGTTGTACTCGGAGAACGCCCAGGAAGCCTACGACAACCTCATCCAGGCCGTCCGGATCAGCGAGCACCCCGATGTGCGACTCCCGGTGATGGTCTGCCAGGATGGCTTCATCATCAGCCACTCCATCGAGCGGATGGAGTACCTGGAAGACGACGAGGTCCGGAAGTTCATCGGCGACTACAAGCCCATGTACGCCCTCCTCGACATCGACAAGCCGGTCACGCTGGGCTCGTTGGACCTGCAGGACTACTACATCGAGCACAAACGCCAGGAAGCTGAGGCAATGAAACTGGCGACCCCGGTCATCGCCGCCGTCGCCAAGGATTTCGAGAAGATGACCGGCCGCGCCTACGGGCTGTTCGAGACTTATCACCTGGACGACGCCGAGATCGGCATCGTGGCAGTGAATTCGGCGGCCGGCACGATCAAGGAAATCATCGATCAGTACCGCCGCAAAGGAGTCAAGGTCGGCCTGCTTAAACCGCGCCTGTACCGGCCGTTCCCGACCGAGGCGTACGTCAAGGCGCTGGGCCACCTGAAAGCGGTCACGGTCATGGACCGGGTGGATTCATTCGGCGCCATGGCCGGCCCGCTGATGCTGGAAGTGCGTGCCGCGCTCTACGATCTGCCCAAGCGCCCCGTGACCATCGGCAAGATTTACGGGCTGGGCGGCCGCGACCTGGAGGAAAGCCACTGCCAGTACGTCATCGACGAGCTGGTCCAGATCGCCGGCAGCGGCAAGTACCGCGAGTTGTGCGAGTACATTACGGTGCGGGAATAGCTTCAAGAGAACCGAGGTAAAGACATGGCTAACTTAAAAGAATTGTCCAAGAAACCCGATGGCTTCTCGCCGGGTCACAGGCTGTGCGCCGGATGCGGCATCCCCATCATTCCCAAGCTGCTGTACAAGGTCACGGATTACGACATCGTGGTCGCCAGCGCCACGGGCTGCTTTGAGGTCGCCACCACGATCTACCCGTACACCTCCTGGCTGAAGCCTTTTGTCCACAGCGCGTTCGAAAACGCCGCGGCGACGATCAGCGGCGTCGAGGCAATGTACCAGTCGCTGAAGAAGCAGGGCAAGATTCCCGCGAACCGCAAGCTGAAATTCGTGGCGTTCGGCGGGGACGGCGGCACCTATGACATCGGCCTGCAGTCGCTGTCCGGTGCTCTCGAGCGCGGCCACGACATTGTGTACATTTGTTACGACAACGGCGCCTACATGAATACCGGCATCCAGCGCTCCAGCGCTACGCCCTACGGTGCCGCCACCACCACCTCCCCCGCCGGCAAGGTCATCCCCGGCAAGATGCAGCGCCGCAAGGATCTCACCAACATCGCCCTGGCCCATCACATCGAATACGCCGCCCAGACCGCGGTGAGCAACTGGAACGACTTGGCCACAAAGCTCCAGAAGGGCCTGGATCTCGACGGGCCGGCCTTCATCTGCGTCATGTCCCCCTGCGTTCCGGGCTGGATGTATCCGTCGGACCAGAGCATCGAGGTGACGCGGATGGCCGTGGAAACCGGCTATTGGCCGCTCTTTGAGATGGACCACGGCGTGTTCCGGGTCAATTACCGCCCCAAGCAAAAGCTCCCGGTCGCCGACTGGTTGAAGATGCAGGGCCGTTTCCGCCACCTCTTCCGCCCCGAGTACACATACGTGCTCGAGGAAATCCAGCGTCAGGTGGACGCCTACTGGGAATACCTGGATCAGATGGAGAAGGCGTTCCCGGCCCCGCAGAAGTGATCATGCCCCCGGGGGGCGCGGGCCACCCGCCCCCCGGGTTTCATCGTCCGTCTCCGCCTCGTGCAGGCGGTCAGCCGCGCCTCCCGATTCAAATACGCCGACCGCCCGCCTGACCGGTGGCATGGACTGCCGACCGATGTCGCCGGACAAATGTGGACGCCCGGGACACGACCGCTTCGCTGGGGCCGCTGCCGATCCGGACACCGGCCAATCCGGCCACCCGGAACCGCTCCGGTGATCTGCAGCGTGAGACATCGGCAGAAATCAGGATTTGACGAAGGACGCGATCGCTTCCCGCTCGTTCTTGTAGGACTCGAAGACAGTGAGCAGCTTGGTCATCTGGAGCAGGCTGCCGATCTTCTCGGCCGCCTTGACCAGCTTGACAGATCCCCCCTGGGTGCTGACCAGCGTGTAGCAGTTGACCAGTTCACCGATCCCGGAGCTGTCCAGGTACGTGACGTTTTCCATGTTTAAAAGAATCCGGGTGAATCCTTCGTTCAGCGTGTCGCGGATCGTGTTGCGGAACTCGTACAACGCTTCGCCGATGACCACCCGCCCGGACAAGTCCAGGATGGCCACCTGCTCCACCTTCCGCACGTTGACGTTCATCTCACGCCCGCTCCCCCGCCGGAATCGTCAGCTTCTTGAGCATGACCAGCCGGGTCCCCGAAGGTTGAACGATCTCGTAATCCACGTTGTCCATGAATGACCGGATGTAGAAGATGCCCCGTCCGGACGGCTTGAGAATGTTTTCGTCGCTGAGGGGATCGGGCACGTCGTCGATGTTGAAACCCGTCCCCTGGTCCGCCACCTCGATCCGCAGCTGCTCGCCTTGAATATCCACCACGAAATCCACATACTTGCCGGCATCGAAGTTGTTGCCGTGCTTCACGGCGTTGATGACCGCCTCCCGCACCGCCAGGCAGATCCAGAAGATCTCGTCCTCAATGACCTTGAGGTTTTCGAGAATCTTCTGAACGACTTCTTGGGCAATGTCGATGAACAGGACTTCACTGCTGAACCGCATCCGGATGAGCTCGTGTTTGGGCATCCCGCGGAGCTCCCAAGCAAGATGAGATAACTTACTCTGGCATCGGGGGAAATGTCAAGCCCGAATCGGATGCCGGACAGACCGGCTCGTCCCGTCTTTGCGCCGCCCGGGCCGAGACGATCATCTCACGCCCAGCAGGATGCCGACGTTTTTCTGGAAATCAACAATTCGGAACGGCTTCATCATGAACGCGACCGCGGCCTTATCGGTGAACAGCTGCGGATTCTGCCGCGGCAGGTCCTGGCCGCTGATGAACAGCACCGGCACGCCGGGTTTCCGACGGCGGATGTCCAGGTATAAACCGACGCCCGACGTGTCCTCCAGGATGGCGTCCAGAATGATCAGGTCGATCCGGTCCAGATCGCTGTCCATGATCGCCTGGGCGGTCCGTCCGCTGCCGGCGATGTGCACCCGGAGCCCCATGTCCAGCAGCAGGCGCTGCAGAATTTTGACGATGTCCGGCTCGTCGTCCACAACCAATGCGGTCAGCCCGTTCGGGGCGGCCTTTCGGCTTCGGGTGGCCGGCACTTCCACCGTTGCGGCGATCGGCGCTTCATAGACCGGCAGTTGGATCCTGGCCGTGGTGCCCCGCCCCAGCGTGCTGGTCAAGCGGATTTCACCGCCATGGTTCCGCAGGATGCCCATGGCCATGGACAACCCCATGCCCAGCGCTTCGTTCTGTGTTTTCGTTGTGAAGAACGGATCGAACGCCCTGGCCAGCTCGTCGCGGGTCATGCCGCGTCCGGAATCGGCGATGCAGATCTCGATCCATCGCTGGTCCGGCTGCGCGTCGGCCGGTTGCGGGTGCCGGCGGCGCCGCCGGGCGAGCGCTGCCTGGATGAGCACGCCGCCCGGTTCGTCCTCGATGGCTTCAATGGCGTTGGCCAGAATGTTCATGAACGCGTCCGTGAGCTGGAACGGGTCACCGACTATGTACATGTCGCGCGCGAGCGGTTTCACGCTGACCCGACAGCGATCGGGACCGGTCAGCACCGACGATTTCACCACCAGCTCCCGCAGGAATTCGTTTACGGACATCGGCGTGTTGTTCCGGCGCGCGGGGGCGGCGAAGGCCAGCAATTTTTGATTCAATGCGGCGCCCCGGTCGGCCAGATGGGTGATGCCGTCGGCGTACGCGCGGATCATGGCTGCTTCGGGATCCGGATACCGGTTGATGAGTTCGGCGTACCCCTTGATACCCGCCAGGATATTGTTGAAATTATGGATGATCCCGGCCGCCAGCGTGGTCAGGGACTGGCGTTTCTCACGCTCGAATTCCTGCCGGACCTTGTCCGGCTGGCCGGTACCGGTCGCCAGACGGAGGTAGAACAACGGGAGTGACCCCGGCAGAAAGTCGGCCTCAAATGCGTACGCTTCACCGTGAAGTTGAAGGTTGCCTCGAGCCGGCCCGTTCGCATGCGGCCCGTGGCGGAATTTATCGAGGATCCGCTGGGACGCCGGCGGCTCCAGTTGTCCGAGCACATCCGACAACGTCTGGCAGCCAGCCACGCGTTCGAGAAATGCACCGTTGGACTTGACGGCGCGCCCGTCCGCGTCGAAGATCACCATGGGTTCGCCGACCAGTTCCACCAGATACGCCTCCACACACCCGGCCGCGTCCGGAGCCTGCCCGACACGAGTGCGTCTCGCCATGCAGCCCCCTGAGCCTACAAACAAATGTTGAAATTGGGTAGTATTTTAAAATAAAATTGCTTCCGTTTTCATTAATTTCGTTTCATTTTTGACAATTTTATCAACCCCGGGTATAGTCCGAAATTCTGTCTGATCGCCAATTCGATCCCATACGGAGGAATGATCGACCATGAGTGACCAACCCAGACCCCCCATGCCACCGCCGCCCAACGACCCGATGTTCCGCAGTCTCGACAAGACCGGGCCGCTGGAGAAAGCGGTGCGCAACGCCAAACAAGGCGGCAGCGGGTGGGTGTTGCCCACCATCCTGTTTGTCTGCATCGCCCTCCTGTTGGGTTACTGCATCTTTCTGACGGTCAAGCTCAGCCGGACTCAGGAAGCCACCGAACTGCTTAACCGCGATCTGGACAACTCGGAGAACCGCATCAGCCAACTCGAGGAAGAACTGTACAAGACCGAGAACAAGCTGGTCCAGCAGATCGACGCCACGTCGAAAGAACTATCATCGGTCCAGGCCCAGCAGGAAAGCGAGGTGCAGAACATCAAGGCCGCCGTCACTCAAAAGGCGGACAAGGACGCTCTGGCCTCCGTGGATCGGAAGGCCCAGAGCATCCAGAGCGACGTAGGCGAGATCAAGCAAAACGTCACCGCCGTCGATTCCAGCGTCAAGCAGGTGGACACGAAAGTGGGTGAGTTGGACAAGCGCGTCGAGGAGCAGGCCAAGACCATCGAGGAACAGCGCAAGCTGTTGGAGCAGAGCATCCACAACATCAACGCCACACGGGAAATCCTGGATTCCACGAGGGAGTCGCTCTTCAATCTGAAGACCTCGCTGGATCGCGACTACTTCGTCTTCCAGTTGCACAAAAAGTCCGGCATCATCCGGGTCAAGGACGTGGGCCTGCGCCTCAAGAAGACCAGAAAGAAGGACCAGCGCTACGACACCGAGATCTTTTACGACGACAAGAAGATGTCCAAGGACAAGGTGGCCGCCAACGAGCCCATCTATTTCCTGAAGATGGGCTACAAGAAGCCGTATGAACTCGTGGTCACCCAGGTTCTGGACGACAAGGTCAACGGCTACCTGTCGGTTCCGAAGGTGGCCGAATAGTCATTGCTTGCCCTCGGCCGCCGGCCCGCGTCCGGCGGCCGTTTAATATCCAATGAAAAAATCTGTCTGGTGCATCGCCGCTGTCGGCTTCCTGCTGGCAGACATCATCTCGAAACTGGCCGCGGTGCGGCTGCTGGCGCCGCATGTGGAGCGGCATGTCATCCCGGGATTTTTCAGTCTGACCCTCACCACCAACCGCGGGATCGCGTTCAGCATGCTGGCCGACGTAGACAGCCCGGTCAAGACCGTTCTCCTCACCCTCACCGCCGTGCTGGCACTGGGCTACATCTGCTGGACCGTGGCCACGGAAACCTCTCTGCCATGGGCATACGGGCTTGCCCTGGCGATGATCGCCGGCGGCATCGTCGGCAACGCCGGCAACCGGCTGCTCACCGGTTCGGTGGTCGACTTCCTGGAGTTTCATGCCGGTGTCTACTACTGGCCGACGTTCAATCTCGCTGACACGTTCATCTGCGTGGGGGCCGTCGCCGTCCTCTGGACGATCCTCGTCCACGCACGGACACGCCCATGACCCGGCTGACCACCTGTCTCACCATCGCCTGGGTTCTGTCCGCCGGCGCAGCGGGGGCCGATGCCTTCGACCGTTTCCTCGAGCGGTTCCACGGGTTTCGTACCCTCGAGGCCCGGTTCAGCCAGTCGGTCCAGACGCCGCTCGGCATTGAGCAGGCCTCCGGACGGATCTGGATCCGCCGGCCCCACCTGATGCGGTGGGATTACCAGGACCCCGAACCGAAGATCTTCCTGCTCCGGAAAAACGAGTACCGGATGTACACCCCCGCGGAGCGGCAGATGGTGATCCAGACACTGGACGGTCTCGATGCCGAAGAATCGCCGCTGGTGTTCATCCTGGGCGGCCGGAGGCGGCTGGACGAGTTCTTCGACCACGACCCGCCGGCCGTCGACGGTGCACGTACCGCCTACGTGCTGCGCGCTCGGGCGAAGGACCCGGTGTTCGCGCGGGCGCTGCTTGTGCTGTCCGGCGAGCCGCCCTTCATTGAGGAGCTGGCCCTGTACGAGAACAGCGGGTCCACCCACATTTACCGCTTCTCGGAAGTCCGTCTGGACGGCCCCATCCCCGCCGGGCGGTTTGAATTCACGCCGCCGGCCGACACCGAAGTCCTGCGGCCGAATTAAACCCTTGATTTTTCGTTGCGACTGCGCCTAAATTGGGCGCGGGAAAGGTCCGGACCAATGGAGTACAAGGACTACTACAGCATCCTGGGGGTGGCCAAAGGCGCCACCCAGGCCGAGATCAAGAAGGCCTATCGCCGGCTGGCCCGCAAGTACCACCCCGACTTCAATCGGGACAACCCGAATGCCGAGCGGCGATTCAAGGAGATCAACGAGGCCTACCAGGTTCTGGGCGACCCCGACAAGCGCCAGAAATACGACCACCTCGGTGCCAACTGGCAGGATTACCAACAATTTGGCGGCTCCCGGAGCGGAACCGGTGACAACGATTTCTTCCGCCACTTCGCAGGCGCCGGCCATGCGGATTTCGGATCGGGGCGCCAGACGGGATTCAGCGACTTTTTCAGAATGTTCTTCGGCGGCGCCGACCTGTTCGGTGACACCATGGCGGCGGACACGCCGTTAGGACGACGGGGCGGCAGCCGGGCGGCCGCGGACCTGAACGCCGAGATTCGGATCCCGCTGCGAGACGCGGCGCAGGGCCGGACCATGCGGATCACCCTGCAGTCGGAAAGCCCCTGCCCCCAGTGCGGCGGTCGGGGCGGCACCGGCCGGAGCGCCTGCCCGGTCTGCCAGGGCGCCGGATCCGCCTACCAGCCGGAGGAGGTCGAGGTCAAAATTCCCGCAGGCGTCCATGATGAGTTCAAGATCCGGTTGCGGGGCAAAGGGCGAACCGGCGCAGGACAGCGCGAGCGTGGCGACCTCTACCTGACGGTCCGCGTGGAGGACGACGCCTTCTTTCGGCTGCAGGGCCGGGACATCCACTGCGAAGTGCCGATCACATTCTGCGAGGCGGCGCTGGGCGCCCAGATTGAGGTGCCGATGCTGGGGGGCAAGGCGCGCATGCGCATCCCGCCTGAAACCCAGAGCGGCCGCACATTTCGTCTGAAAGGAAAGGGTCTGCCCGCGCTGGGCCGCCATCCGGCCGGTGATCAGATCGTCCATGTCCGCGTGGTGGTGCCCACGAACCTGAGTCCGCGCGAGAAAGAGCTGCTGCACCAGCTGGCGGCCCTACGGACCGAAAATCCGCGCGACGGACTGTAGCGTCGCGCCGCCGAGCGATCCGGATCGAGCATCCGCATGGCATACCGATACCTGTTTGGACCCGTTCCTTCCCGCCGGCTCGGTATCTCGCTGGGCGTCGACCTGGTCCCCCCCAAGACCTGTACCATGAATTGCGTGTACTGCGAGTGCGGTCCCACAACGGCCTTCACCATCGATCGGGCGGAGTATGTGCCCACCGACGGGGTTTTGGCCGAGCTGGATGACTTTTTGGGCCGGTACCCCCGTCCGGACTTCATCACCTTCTCCGGATCCGGTGAACCCACACTCCACTCCGGCCTCGGCCGGATCGCATCCCACCTCAAGGCCCGCGGCGCGGCGCCGGTCGCCCTGCTCACCAATTCGTCGCTATTAGACCGGCCCGACGTCCGATCGGAAGCCGCGGCGGCCGATCTCATCCTCCCCTCGCTGGACGCGGTCTCCGACTCGGCCTTTCAGGCCATCAACCGGCCGGTGGCCGGCATCCGCAGCGAGGCGATCATCGACGGGCTGGCCGCCCTCCGGGAGATCTTCACCGGCGAGATCTGGCTGGAGATCTTCATGCTGGCTCCGCTCAACACCGCGCCGGACGAGCTCGATCGGTTTCGGGACGCGATCCGGCGGATCCGGCCCGACCGCGTCCAGCTCAACACTCTCGACCGACCCGGTACGGAACCGTGGGTCCGGCCCGTGCCGCTGGCCGAGCTGGAGGCGATGATCCCGCGGCTCGGCCACCCGCGGGTGGAAGTGATCGCCCGATACCGCCGCCGCCGGGACCTGGCGGTTTTTCGGCCCGATCTGGAGCACGCCATCCTCGAGACCATCGCCCGGCGTCCCTGCACCGCCGAAGATCTGGCAGCCGGGCTGGGGATCCGGCCGGCGGAGCTGAACAAGTACCTGGACATCCTCGAGACGGAGCGGCGGATCCGGGCCGAGATCCAGGACCGCGGGATCTTTTATCGGACGCTCGAATGAGCCGCGCCCAGGCGGTTCCTCCGGCGTCAACAGGAGCCTCATGCTGGCCGCCGCCATTCAGATGGAATCGGGTCCCGACTTCGAGCGGAACCTGGAGCGCGCCGTGCGGTTGGTGGAGCTGGCCCGCTCCCGCGGCGCCGAATTGATCGTCCTGCCCGAAAATTTTTCCTTCCTGCGCGTTGGTGACGTCCCGTTCCTGACCCACCGCCTGGATTCGCCGCTGGTCCGCCGGCTGCGGGAGCTGGCCGGCCGCCTGGAGATCTACCTGCTGGCCGGCTCCTTCCACGAAGAGGTTCCGGGTGCCGACAACATGTTCAACACCAGCCTGCTGCTGGGACCCGACGGCGGCATTCTGGCCGCCTACCGCAAGATCCATCTGTTCGACATCGAGCTGGGAGACGGGCACAGCTTCCGGGAATCGGCCCGCTTCCACGCGGGAGACGAGGCGGTGGTCTGCGCCACGCCGCCGGCTACCTTCGGCCTGTCCATCTGCTATGATCTGCGGTTTCCCGAGCTGTACCGGCGGCTGTCGGCCGCGGGCGCCGAGGTGCTCCTGGTCCCGTCGGCGTTCACCGAGACGACCGGCAAGGACCACTGGGAGGTTCTCGTCCGGTGCCGGGCCATCGAGAACCTGTGTTACGTCATCGCGCCTGCCCTGACCGGCCAGCCTGCGCCGCGGATCCGCAACTGGGGACACAGCCTGATCGTGGACCCGTGGGGGAACGTCCTGGCCGGCGCCGGCGAGCGGGAGGCGGTGATCGTTGCCGAGATCGACCGCGCCTATCTGCAGGAAAAACGCCGCCAGCTTCCCGCCCTGGACCACCGCCGGCTGGATATCAATCCCGCCAGGTGACCATCCACCAGATCGTCTGAGCGGAAAGTCCGGCTGCAACCGCTGGCGGACGCGCGGGCGTCGGCACCGGATCGGCCAACGGTTGAAACGCCGGGGCCCGTGTGCTATAAGGGTGCGTTTGACCGCGCGGCACCCGATCGGTTTCCGCCGAAGTCGCACCGCCGCCGCGGATGGCCTCTCGGCAAGGAACAGCAGGGACTCATGGACGACATACTGGAACGCATCCGCAGCGGCGACCGCCGCCTCCTGGCCAAGGCCATCAGCCGGATCGAAAACGGCTCACTCGACGCCGTCGACCTGCTGAAGCAGGCGTTCCCCATGACCGGCCACGCCTGCGTCATCGGCATCACCGGCTCGCCCGGCGCCGGCAAGAGCTCGCTGGTGGACCGGCTCACGGAGCATATGCGACGGCGCGGGCATACGGTCGCCGTGGTGGCGGTGGACCCGTCCAGCCCTTTCACCGGCGGCGCCATCCTGGGGGACCGCGTCCGGATGCAGCGGCACGCCACCGATCCCGGCGCCTTCATCCGGAGCATGGCCACCCGCGGCAACATGGGCGGCCTCTCGGCCACCACCGCCGACGTGGTGCTGCTGCTGGATGCCGCCGGTTTCGACTTCATCCTCGTCGAGACGGTGGGGGTGGGCCAGGACGAGGTGGATATCGTCAAGACCGCCCGGATCTGCGTGGTGGTGCTCGTCCCCGGCATGGGTGACGACATCCAGGCGATCAAGGCGGGAATCATGGAAATCGGTGACATCTTTGTGATCAACAAATCGGACCGCGACGGCGTGATCAAGACGGAGCAGGAGATCCGGGCGATCCTGGCCATGAACACCCGCACCGACGGCTGGGAACCCCCGGTGGTCAAGACGGTGGCCATCCGTGACGAGGGCGTCGACGCGCTCTTTGCGGCGATCGCCGATCTCCGGCAGCGGCAATCGTCCGGCCACGACCCGGGCCGCTTCGCCCTGCCCGCCGCCCGGGAGAAGCTGCTCCAGCTGTCGCGCGACCGGGTGTTTCAGGAGTTTCTGCGCCGCACCGGCTTCGAGGAGCAGCTGGACGCGCTGGCGCAAAAAGTCTTGGACAAATCCGCGGATCCCTATTCTATAATAGAGACTTTCCTGAGTCAGTTTGGCCGTTAGGAGGCGCCAGCGTGTTCACCAAGATCGATCATATCGGGATCGCCGTCACGGCTCTGGACGACATCCTAAAATTCTATCAGGACGCTCTCGGTCTGCACCTTCACGAAATCGAGGAAGTGCCCGAGCAGAAGGTTCGGGTGGCCATGTTCCCGGTCGGTGAGACCAACCTGGAGTTTCTGGAGCCCACCTCGCCCGAATCACCCATCGCCAAGTTCCTGGAGAAGAAGGGGCAGGGCATCCATCACATCGCGATCGGCGTGGAGGATATTGACCGCGTCCTGGCGGAACTCAAGGCCCGCGGAGCCCGGCTGATCAATGAAACCCCGGTCGTCGGCGCCGGCGGCAAGCGGATCGCCTTCGTCCACCCGGCGGCTACCTCCGGTATCCTCCTGGAACTCAGCCAGGCCCCCCTCCCCCGCTGAACCCCGTCCAAGCAGGAGACACGGCATGCTTCCCATCACCATCGGCATCATCGGCGGCAGCGGCTTGTACAAAATGAAGGATCTCTCCGACGTGGAGGAGATCAAAGTCGAGACGCCGTTCGGCCCCCCCAGCGACAATTTCATCGTCGGCACGCTGGCCAAGCGGCGGGTGGCGTTCCTCCCGCGCCACGGCCGCGGCCACCGGTTTCTGCCCTCCGAGATCAACTACCGGGCCAACGTGTTCGGCTTCAAGAAACTGGGCGTGCGCCAGGTGATCTCCATCTCGGCGGTCGGCTCGCTGAAAGAGGAACACCAGCCGCTGGACATCATCCTGCCCGACCAGTTCATCGACCGCACCTTCCGGCGCGCCGCCACATTTTTCGGCGACGGCGTCGTCGGACACATCGCGTTCGGCGACCCCCTGTGCCGCCACCTGGTCAACAGCCTCGCCCAGGGCGCGCAGAATGCCGAGATCGCGGTGAAGGTCCGGGGGACCTACCTCTGCATGGAAGGACCCGCATTTTCCACCCGGGCCGAGAGCCAGCTCTACCGCAGCTGGGGGCTCGACATCATCGGCATGACCAACGCCACGGAGGCCAAGTTGTTCCGCGAGGCGGAGATCTGCTACGCGACCGTCGCCCTGGTCACCGATTACGACTGCTGGCATCAGTCCGAAGCGCCGGTTACGGTGGACATGATCATCGAGAACCTGAGCCGGAACAACGAGAACGCCCAGCGGATCCTGAAAGAGACGGTGAAGCTGCTGCCCGAAGACCGCGACTGCACCTGTCACCACGCGCTCAAAGACGCGCTGATCACGCAGCCCGACAGCATCCCGCAATCCACCCGGGAGAAGCTGGCCCTGATCATCGGCCACTACCTGCCGGAAAAATCCAAGTCGGAGTGACCGCCGGCACCGTCGTCCGTCACCCTCGCCGCAAACCCGGAAGTCTCATCGGAGGACACCCATGTCCCTGCTCGCCATCGGATCCGTAGCGTTCGACAGTATCACGACTCCCTTCGGCCGGGCGGAGCGGGTGGTGGGGGGCTCCGCCACCTACTTCAGTCTGGTGGCCAGCTTTTTTACCGACGTCGCCGTCGTCGCGGTGATCGGCGAGGATTTCACCGACGAGCATCTGCGGATCTTCCTGGACCACGGGATCGATATCCGCCAGATCCAGCGCCGCCGCGGCAAGTCGTTCTTCTGGGCGGGCGAATACAACCGCGACCTGAACGAGGCGCACACGCTGGCCACCGAGCTGAACGTCTTCGCCGAGTTCAAGCCCGAGGTCCATCCGGACCATCGGCGCGTCCGGCACCTGTTTCTCGGCAACATCGATCCCGACCTGCAGCACCACGTCCTCGACCAGATGGAGGGAGATCCCCTGGTCGCTCTGGACTCGATGAACTACTGGATCCAGAACAAGCCCGATGCGCTGGCCCGTGTCCTGTCCCGGGTACACATCCTGCTGCTCAATGAAGGTGAGGCGCGCATGCTCACCGGCGAATATCATCTGGTTACGGCGGTCCGGCGGATCGCCGCCCTCGGTCCGCGGACCATCGTGGTGAAGCGCGGTGAGTATGGCAGCCTGGTGAGTCACGCCGGGGAGCTGTTCGTGGCCCCGGCTTATCCGATGGAGGCGGTGATGGACCCCACCGGCGCCGGCGATTGCTTCGCGGGCGGATTCATGGGCTACCTGGCCAGCGCGGACCGGAATGACATGGCCGCGATCCGGACTGCGGTGCTGTACGGCTCGGTGATGGCTTCGTTCGACATCGAGGCGTTCTCGGTCGACCGGCTCCGCGAGTTGACCTTCCCCGACATTCAGGCGCGCCTGGAGCGCTTCCGCCAGGTGATCGGCGTTTGATTTGAAAATTCCGCCCGTTACCGGTAATCTAAACGGGCGGAGAACGTGTTTCATGGAATGGCGCGCCGCCCTCAACCAGAAGCTGGCTACCCTGCCCAACGCACCGGGTGTCTACCTGTACCGGGACGCCCGGGGTGCGGTCATCTACATCGGCAAGGCCCGCGACCTCCGGCACCGGGTGCGGTCGTACTTCCAGGAAGCCCGTGACCGCGATCCCAAGACCGCCCGGCTGGTGGCGGAACTCCGCGATGTCGAGTACATCGTCACCGGCAGCGAATACGAAGCGTTCATCCTCGAGAGCAACCTGGTGCACGAGCACCAGCCCCGCTACAATTTTTACCTGAAAGACGACAAGTCGTTCCCCTTCATCCGGATCACGCTCAAGGCCCCCTTCCCCCAGATCAGCCTGACCCGCCGGCCGATCCGTGACGGCTCGCGCTATTTCGGCCCCTACATCCCCGCCTCCCGGGCGCGGCTGCTCATCGACACGGTCCGGCGCACGTTCGGCATCCGCCACTGCCGCAAGGAGATCGACGGGTCCGCGACCCGGCCCTGCTGCCTGGACTACCACATCGCGCGATGCCTGGGCCCGTGCGTGACCGCCCTGTGCAGCCGCGAGCAGTACTGGGCGGCGGTGGACGCGGCGATTCTGTTTCTGGAAGGCCGCGACCGCGATCTGCGGCGGCGCCTCGAAGCCGACATGAACCAGGCGGCCGCCGAGCTGAGGTTCGAGGATGCCGCGCGGCTGCGGGACCGGATCCAGGCAGTCCAGGCGCTCGCCGACGAACAGCAGTCCGTGCTCGGCATCAATGACGATGCGGACGTATTCGGCGGCTACTACCGGGACGGCCGGCTCTCGGTGCAGGTGTTCCACATGCGCGGCACCAAGGTGGTGGACCGGCGGCAGTACTTCTGGGAGGATCTGCCGCACTGGAACGGGGACGAGTTTTATGCCGAATTCCTCCGCCAGTTCTACTACCGAGAGCTACGAATCCCGCCCCGGGTGTTCGTGCCCACCGCGGTGGCGGAACCGGACCTGCTCACCCAGTGGCTCGCGGAGCGACGCGGTCGGCGGGTGGTGATCGCCCATCCGCGGCGCGGACGGTGGCTGCGCCTGCTTGAGCTCGCGGAGCTCAACGCGCGCCACGCCTTCTTCCTCCGCTTCCCGGCCGTGGACCAACAGCCGGACAGCCTTCGCCTCCTCCAGGCTGCCCTCGATCTGCCGGAACCGCCGGGGCGGATTGAAGGCTTCGACATGTCCACCACCCAGGGCCGCGAGTCGGTGGGCGTGATGGTGGCCATGGTCGAGGGGCAGATGGTGCCCGCGCAGTACCGCCGTTTCCGAATCCGCACAGCCGGCGGCCGGCCGGACGATCTGGCCGCCATGCGGGAAGTTGTTTACCGGCGTTTCCGGCGATTGCTGGACGAGCACCGGGAGCTGCCCGGCCTGATCCTGGTGGACGGCGGCGAGGGCCAGGTCGCCGCCGCCCTGGACGGCCTGGCCGCGCTGGATCCGGCTATCCGGGTGCCGGTGGCGGGGCTGGCCAAACAGCGCGAAGAGGTCTACCTGCCGGGCCGGAAGGAGCCGATCCGGCTCCCCCGGACCTCGCCGGCCCTCAAACTCCTCCAGCAGGTTCGCGACGAGGCGCACCGCTTCGCCGTAACCTACCACCGTCGCCGCCGCGCCGGGGCTTTGTTCGCCTCGCCTCTCGACGACATTCCCGGCGTGGGTCCCCGCCGCAAGCAAACGCTGCTGAAACAGTTCGGATCCTGGCGGCGCGTCTCGGCCGCCAGCGAGGCGGATCTGGCCGCGGCGCTGGGCGGCCGGACCGCGGCCAAAGTCTACCAGGCGCTCCATCCTGACGAGGTGCACACACATGATCAAAACGCTGCCGATCATTAGCCTGATCCTGCTGCTCGCCGTGGCGGCACCGGCGCCCCCCGGCGCCGCCGTCAAGAAGCCCGCGGACCAGGTCCGGGTCACCGTCATCCAGACGACGGACATTCACGGCCGACTGGCCGCGTGGGATTATTACCGCGGGGCTCCGGCGGACCTCGGTCTTGTGCGGGTCGCTGCCCACGTTCGCGCGGCCCGTCAGGACAACCCTCACCTTTTGCTCATCGACAACGGCGACTCCATCCAGGGCAGTCCCCTGGCGTACTACTACGCGGAGGTGAAGTCGGACGAACCCAATCCCGTCATCCAGGCGATGAACGCGATGAACTACGACGCCATGACGGTGGGCAACCATGAGTTCAATTTCGGTCTGGACGTGCTGCAGCGCTGTCGCCGTGAGGCCCGCTTCCCCTTCCTGTCGGCAAACACCTACCGGACCGACCGTCCGGACCAGCCGTTCTTCGAGCCGTACATCGTCCGCCAGTACGGCCCCGTGCGCATCGGCGTGCTGGGCCTGACCACCCGCAACATCCCCAACTGGGAAACGCCGGCCAACTATGAGGGGCTCGAGTTCCGCGAGACGCTCCAGGAAGCCGTCCGGTGGGTGAAAATCCTCCGTGACCAGGAACGTGTGGACGCGATCATCGTGAACACCCACGAGGGCTACGAGGCCGACCTGGAAACCGGGCAGCCGAACGGCTCCGGATACGAGAACGCCGCCTGGGCCATCCTGCAGCAGGTGCCCGGTGTCGACGTCCTGCTCACCGGCCACGCTCATGAGAACATCCCGCCGCGCCTGGTCAACGGCGTGCTCACGGCCCAGGGCCACCGCTGGGCGGAGCATCTCGTACACATCGACCTGGTGTTCCGCAAACAGGGCAAGCGGTGGACGCTGGCCGAAAAGACCGGACGGAACGTGCCCATGAAGGGCCCGGAAGACCCCGCGGTGGCCGCGCTGGTGGAGCCGGCCCATGCGGCCACGCTGCGCTGGCTGGACGAAACCATCGGCACCGCCGAGGACGATCTCTCGGCCGAGGGCGTCTACGTCCGCGACAATCCGCTGCTGGACCTGGTCCACACGGTGATGCGCGAGCACACGGGCGCCCAGATGAGCATGGCCGCCTATCTGCCGGGCCGTCCGCTGACGATCCGGCGGGGCGACATCAAGGTCCGGGACATTTACGCCCTTTACGTGTACGAAAACACCACGGTCACCCTCGGCCTGTCGGGCAAGGACGTCGCCGCCGCCCTGGAGCACGCCGCCGGTGTGTACGACCAGGCGGAATGGGATCCCGGCCAGCAGCTCCTGCGGTTGGGACAGGCGCCCAATTTCCGGATGTACAACTTCGACACCCTGTCCGGCGCTGACTACGCCATCGACCCCACCCGGCCGGCGGGCGAGCGGCTGCGCTATCTGTATTACCAGAACCGGCCAATCGATCCCGCCGCCGAGTTCACGGTGGCGGTGTCCAACTACCAGGCGGTGGGTGGCGGACACTACGACATGTTCCGGCGGGGACGCCGAATCGCGTTCGACTCCACCGACATTCGGACGCTGATCATCCAGCACATCCGCCGGAAAGGCCGTCTGGCTCCGGAGTGCGACCACAACTGGCATCTGGCGGTGCCGGTGGAACTCCGGCTGGCTTCCCGCCGGACGACTGCGCCCGCGTCCGACTCCCGCTGATCGGCCGGCCATGGCATCGGCGGGCGCGCTCAGCTATCGCTGGATCTTCGACACCGGCGGCTCCGGCCGCGGCGCCTGGTCGGGCGGTTTCGGCTACCGGCTGGCCAAGGATCTCGGTGAGACCGGCATCAGCCCGACAGTGCTGACGGGGAGTTCCATCGGGGCGTTCACGTCGATGGACCTGGCCACCGGCGACCCGGAGGTCCTGTACCGAAGCTGGTCCAACTGGTCGGACTCAATCCCGGTGGACGTCCCGATCGGCCCGGATGAACGAGGGTTCTTCGGTCTGTTCTCGTTCCGCCGCAGCGTGAAGCAGTCCATCGCGTTCACCCTGGATCCGCCGACTGAAGCCGCGTTGTTCGATCCCCGCAATCCCCGCCGCCTGTTTATCGTGACCTCGCGGGTGGTGCCGGAAACCGCCCCGCGTCGGGGCGACCTCATCCGCATGTTCCTGATGATGGCCACACGGGAGTGGCGGCACAAATACCGGCCGTGCGGACTCCGCTTCGAACCCGTGGTGTACGGCCGGTGGCCGGAGGACCCGGAGCTGACGGCTGCCGCCGCCGGCTGCCCCTGGCTGCGACGGCTCACCCCGGTCAACGTGCGGGAGGCGCTGATGGCTTCCTGCCTGCTGCCTCTCGTTATGGGCCAGCCCGTCTCTCTCGACGGAGCCCGGCTCATCGACGGCGGCATCACCTTCAAGACGCCGCTGGCGTTCGCCCAGCATCCCGGCGGTGACGCTCTGGACCGACTGGTCCGGACGAATCGCACGCTGGTGGTTGCGAACAATCCGGAGGGCATCATGTGGAAAACGGCGTTGCGGCTCGAGGCGTGGAACGATTCCGAGTGGGTCCGCCGCGAGGCCGCGGCCGGGAGGCTGCTGGTGGCACACCCGGCTCGCCGGATCCGCAACTCGACGGTCACCCGGGACCCGGCGGCAACCATGCGGACGTTCGATCAGGGCCAGGAGGAAGCCCGCTTGTTCCTCCGGCGCGAACCGGCGCGTCGATTTTTCGAACTGTAGGAGCACCATGATCCGCCACACCCCGCTTACCCCGGATGAACTGCGCCGCCGCGCGCGCCGCGATCTGCACTGTCACACGAAGTATTGCCGTCACGCCGTCGGTGAAATGGAGGATTATGTCCGCTCGGCCATCGACCGGGGCCTCGAGGAGATCGGTTTTCTGGAACATGTGGAGCGCGGGATTCAGTACAGCCGCCGGACCTGGCTGGACGACGTCGAGGTGGATGTCTACTGGAACGAGGCAATCATGCTCAAGCGACAGTACGCCCGGCAGATCGTGGTCTCGGCAGGCATCGAGTTGGGCGTGAACCCGGCGGCGGTTCGGGAGCTGACGGAGGTGGCGGTGCGACATCCTTGGGACCGCGTCGCCCTGTCCTACCATTTTGTCTGGGACGAAACGGCGAACATCCATCTGAACATCAGCTCGGCCAAGGACCCCAACCTTCGGCTGCTGCAGGCGCGGGACCCCGTGGCCCTGGCGCTGGAGTACTACGACGTACTGGCGCGCCACATCCCGGTATTCCGCCCCTTCATGATCTGCCACCTGGACGTGCCCCGCCGCAACCTGCCGGACGTGTCGGACGAGCCGGCGGTCCGCGCGGCTATCCGGCGGGTGTTGGCCGCCATGCGACAGGCAGGGGCGGCGCTGGAGATCAATACGGCGGGCTACGTCTACACGGGACAGCTGTACCCGGCGCCGGGCACCCTGTCCGAGGCGATTCGGATGGGCTTGAACCTGGTCTTCGCATCCGACAGCCACGCTCCGGACCGTCCGGGCACCGATTTCGACCGGGCGCTGGCGGAGATTCTGGCCAAGCTGGAGGACGGCCGTTAGACCGATTCCACGGACTTGACTTCGGGAACTTCCTCTTTGAGGATCCGTTCGATGCCGCGCTTGAGGGTTAGTGTGGCCATGGGGCAGCCGCCGCAGGCGCCCTTGAGTCGCACCTGGACGACACCGTCGGGCAGGACGTCCACCAGCTCCACGTCGCCGCCGTCGGCCTGTAAAAACGCGCGCGTCTTCTGCAACGCTGCATCCACTCGTTCTTTCAACTCCATCACTGCGCTCCTTGCTCCAAGATCAACCGTCCGGTGCAGACCGTCCGGTCATTCTAGCCGATGCATTAGATTGCCGCAACGCGAAACCGGATTTTTTCGACTCCGCCTGCCCGCGCCCAGCGGCCTGTCCGATGAGTGCCCGCGCGCCCGGCTGGCAGGTAAATCCACTTGAAATAATGACACCGGTGTTGTATTGTCCGGATGTCAGACAATTTTCATCACTCCCCAAGACTTTCTGACAAATTTCAAGGAGGTTGCCATGGCTATCAAAGTGGGGATCAACGGTTTCGGTCGGATCGGGCGACAGCTCTTCCGGATCGTCAGCCAGGATCCGGCGATCGAGATCGTGGCCATCAACGACGTGACGGACGCGGTGACACTGGCTCACCTGCTCAAGTACGATTCGGTGATGCGCACATTCCCCGCCGCTGTTTCCGTCGCCGCCGACGGCATCGCTGTCAACGGCAAAACCGTCAAGGCGTATGCCGTCAAGGATCCCGCGGCCATCCCGTGGGCGGATCAGGGAGTCGACGTCGTGGTGGAGTCCACTGGCCTGTTCACCAAGCGGCCCGACGCCGCCAAGCACCTGCGCGACACGGTCAAGAAGGTGATCATCTCGGCGCCGGCCACCGATCCGGACCTCACCGTCGTGCTCGGTGTCAACGACGCCGCCTACGACAAGACCAAGCATCACATCGTCTCGAACGCCTCCTGCACCACCAACTGCCTGGCCCCGGTGGCGAAGGTGCTCCATGACAATTTCAAGCTGGTGCACGGGTTGATGACTACGATCCACTCGTACACGAATGATCAGCGCGTGCTGGATCTGCCCCACAAGGATCTCCGCCGCGCCCGCGCCGCCGCGCTCAACATCATCCCCACTACCACCGGCGCAGCCAAGGCCATCGGTCTGGTGATCCCGGATCTGAAGGGCAAATTCGACGGCATCTCGCTGCGCGTCCCCACCCCGAATGTGTCCGTCGTGGACTTCGTCGGGACGGTGGAGAAAGTGCCCACCAAGGAGGAGGTCAACGCGGTCATGAAAGCGGCTGCCGAAGGCCCGCTCCACGGTTACCTGGAGTATGTCACCGAACCGCTGGTGTCGTCCGACTTCATCGGCAACACCCACAGCTCCATGTTCGACGCCAACTACACCGCCGTCATGGGCAACATGGTCAAGGTGCTGGCCTGGTACGACAACGAGTGGGGCTACTCCTGCCGGGTCGCCGATCTGATCAAGTTCGTGCTGAAATAGGCTCACCGCCGCAACGCATCAGGCCCGGGCTCTTGTCCCGGGCCGTTCTTTTCGGAGGACACATGAACAAGCTCTCGGTGAAGGACATCGACGTCAGGGGCCGTCGCGTATTCGTCCGGGTGGATTTCAATGTCCCCATCAAGGACGGCAAGATCAAGGACAAGACCCGGATCACCGCCGCCCTCCCCACCATCCGTCACCTGCTCGACGGTGGTGCTGCGGTCATCCTTGCCTCCCACCTGGGTCGGCCCAAGGGCGGGCCGAGCCCCGAGTTCAGTCTGGAGCCCGTCGCCGCCGAGTTGGCCGGCCTCCTCGGGCGCAAGGTCGGCTTCGCAACGGACTGCGTGGGCGAACCGGCCCGCTCGGCCGTCCAGGCCCTGCAGCCCGGCGATGTGCTGCTGCTGGAAAACCTCCGCTTCCACAAGGAGGAGGAGCAGAACAACCCCGGCTTCGCCGAACAACTGGCCGGCCTGGCGGACGTATACGTCAACGACGCGTTCGGCACGGCCCACCGCGCGCATGCCTCCACGGAGGGCATGACCCGGTTCTTCAAGGAACGGGCGGCCGGCCTGCTGATGGAGCGGGAATTGTATTACCTGGGCAAAGCGCTGAGTGAGCCGGAACGGCCGTTTGTGGCCATCCTCGGCGGCGCCAAGGTCTCGGACAAGATCGAGGTGATCACCAACCTGATGGGCAAGGTGGACGCGCTCCTGATCGGCGGCGCCATGGCCTACACATTCCTCAAGGCCCGCGGCGAGTCGGTGGGCCAGTCCCTCGTCGAGCCGGACAAGATTGAGCTGGCCGCCCGTCTCCTGCTCCAGGCGGCGGAGCGGGGCTTGGAGTTCCTCCTGCCCGTGGATCACGTGATTGCCGACCGGATCGCCGAAGACGCCCGGGTGAACACGACGGACCCCGGCGACCCGATCCCCGACGGCTGGATGGGTGTCGACATCGGACCCATGACCTACATGGCGTATGCCCGGAAGATCCAGCAAGCCCGAACGATTCTCTGGAACGGGCCCATGGGCGTGTTCGAGATCCGTCCATTCGCCAACGGGACGCAATCCATCGCCAAGGCGGTCGCCGCGTCGTCGGCCTGCAGCATCATCGGCGGTGGCGATTCGGTGTCCGCCGTCCAGCAGGCCGGCGTCGCCGACGCGATCACGCACATCTCCACCGGCGGCGGCGCCTCGTTGGAATTTTTGGGCGGCCTCGCGCTGCCCGGCGTCACCGCGCTCAGTGACCGCTGATCATCCGACGCGGGCCGGATCTGGCCGACCCGCGGTCGCGCAGCCCAGTCGCCCAAAGGAGAGAATCGCTATGGCGCGCAAACCGATGCTGGCCGGCAACTGGAAAATGAATCTCACCAACCCGGAAGCGGTCAAACTGGCCGGGGAGCTGGCGGCCGCGGTGGGCCAGCTGGCGGACCGGGACGTCCTGGTGGCGCCGCCGTTCACCGCGCTGTCGGACGTCCGGCGGGCGCTGGAAGGCAGCCGGATCCTGCTGGGCGCCCAGAACCTCTACCCGGCCGATTCCGGAGCGTTCACCGGCGAAATCTCGCCGATTATGCTCCTGAGCGCCGGGTGCACCCACGTGATCATCGGACACTCCGAGCGGCGCCACATCCTGCAGGAAACCGACGACCTGATCGGCCGCAAGGTCGCCACCGCACTGCGTAAGGGGATGACGCCCATTCTGTGCGTCGGCGAAACCCTCGATCAGCGCGAACGCGGCGAAGCCGAACCGGTGGTCAGCGCCCAGCTCCGGACGGCCTTAAAGGACTTGACACCCGGGGAAGTTTTCCGTATGATCCTCGCCTACGAGCCGGTCTGGGCGATCGGGACCGGCCGCACGGCTACCCCGGCGCAAGCCCAGTCCATGCACGCGTTCATACGTTCCGTTCTCACTGAACTGTATGATCCGCAGGCGGCTGGCAGTTTGCGCCTGCTATATGGCGGGAGCGTCAAACCGGACAACATCAGCGCCCTGATGGCCGAATCCGACATCGACGGCGCCCTCGTCGGGGGCGCCAGCCTCAAGGCAGACGATTTTGTACGGATCGTGAAATTTTGACGAAGGCGGGATATTGATGGTCAATTTGATTTTGGTGATTCACCTGATTTGCTGTTTCATCCTGATTCTGGTCATCTTGCTGCAATCCGGCAAGAGCGCCGACCTGGCCGGCGCGTTCGGGATGATGGGCTCCCAGACCGCCTTCGGTCCGCGGGGCACGGCCACGCTATTGAGCAAGGTCACCACCGGCGCGGCGATCGTCTTCATGGTCAGTTCGCTGGCGCTGTCATTCATGATGAGTTCGGCCAGCGGCGGTTCCTCGATCATGGACCGCAAATCGCCGGAGAAGGGCAAGCCCGCCACCAGCGCACCAGCCAAGCCCGCCCCGGCCAAGCCTGCGCCCACTGCCCCGGCGCCAGCGGCTGCCGCGAGCCAGTCGGGCGACACCCCGCTTGAAGCCACGGTCCAAGGCGGCGAGTCCGGCCAGGGCTTCAAGGTCAAGTCGCTGTCCAAGGCCGAGCTCGAGGCGCTGCTCAAGGAGCAGGAGGCCAAGCACAAACAGGCGACCGAATCCCAGCCGACCAAGAAGTAGCGACTCTCAAACTGACCGCCTCCGGCCCCAGGCCGGTAAAGATCTTTGAGGATGCCGAAGTGGTGGAACTGGCAGACACACCATCTTGAGGGGGTGGCGCTCTACGGGGCGTGCGGGTTCAAGTCCCGCCTTCGGCACCATCTTTCAAGCCTTCCGGCAACGGAAGGCTTTTTTGTTTGTGGCCGCCCTGTGGTCGGTTACAATAGATTCTCAGATTGAATTATTAATCTCTATTCAAGAGTGGAACTTTTTGGCGCCCGCCTACGTTCTTGTAAGCGGGATTCATGAAAGGAGCACCGGTTGGAACCGCAATCGGATCAGGTCTTAGTCGAGTGCTGCCTTCAAGGAGATCACGATGCGTGGGCACAGCTTGTCTACCGTCACCAGAAGCTCATCTACAACATCGCGTACCGCTTCACGACCCGGTTCGATCGAGCCGAGGACATGACCCAGGAGATTTTCATGAAGATCTACCGGTCGCTGGACTCCTTTCAGAAACAGCGGGGTGAATTCAAGAACTGGATGATGGTCATGGCGCGCAACCACCTGATCGACAACCTGAGGAAGGAAAAGAAGGGCTGGATTCGCGTGGGTGGGACCGACGAGCTGGAGAAGCTGGATTTCCCCACCGGCGGCGCTTCAGATCCGGCCAGGCAGTTGGAGCAAAAAGAGCGGATCGAATTCGTCCACGACTGCCTGCGGACGCTCTCGCCCGACCTGCGCGCCGCGCTGCTCCTCCGGGAGATCGAAGGATTGAGCTATGAGGAAATCGCCGACCAGTTCCGGATCCCCCTCGGAACCGTCAAGTCCCGCATCAATCGGGGCCGGATCGAGCTGGCCCGCATCATGAACATGAAGAAGATCAGGCTCCTGTCCGGGCAACAGGAACCCCTGTTGGAGAGGTAGTTCGATGAACTGCAACGAATTTGAAAATCACGTCAGCGAGTTCCTGGACGGCACGCTGCAAGGCGACACGCTGGCCGGATTCGAGCTGCATCGCGTCCAGTGCCCCCTCTGCGCCATGCTCCTGGACAGCGTCAACGACAGCCTTTCCCGCCTGCACCAACTGGAAGAGGTGGAGCCGCCACCGGGGCTGGCCGAGCGGATCTTGGCCGCCACATCCGGCGGTCGTGCCGGCCTCGGGCGACGGCTGCTCGGCTTCGTCCGGTTTGAGCGCGAACTGGCGCCCCAACTCCTGGCCGCGTCGGTTCTCATCCTGTTCGCGGCGGCCTTGTCGTACAACATGTTCTTCCGCCCGCCCGACGCCGCCGCCGGCGCCAGCCAACCTGCCAACCTGGTCACCGTCGTCGACTACACCGGCAATCGGCTTCTGAGCAGCATGATGCAGTTTTATTCCGGCGTCCAGGATGCCTGGCAAACCGCCGGCAATTACTACGACAAGACGGCGGACTTCTTCCAGACCAGCTGGCAGCAGGTGAAGGATGCCTTCAAAGGCAAGGAAGAAAAAAAGAAACCGGCCCCCGACAGCCAGAAGAATATCAATCAATCCATGCAAGCGGTTCACGACTTCGACGCCACCGCTTAGAGGAGATCGGCCATGAATTGTCATTACCATCCGGACCAGGCCGCCACCGCTGCCTGCGCAATTTGCCAGCGCACGCTGTGCCCGACCTGCCAGCACGCAACGGAGGGCGGGCCCCTCTGCCCCGACTGCCTGAGTCAGGCTGTCCAAATCTACAAGCGGTCGCTGACACCGGAGTATCGTTCCATCAATCCGGTGGCATCGGCCTGGCTGGCCCTGATCCCATTTCTCGGAGCGATCTACAACGGCACCTACTTCCGGGCGCTGTCCCAGTTTCTGGGCATGGCGCTGCTGATCCTGCTGTTCGACGCGGCCGCTCTCGGCCCCCTGGGGGCGCTCGGGAGCATCCTGTTTTACGTGTACACGATCATCGACGCCTACCGGGTGGCCTCCAGGATGAAAGCGGGCCTGCTGGACGGCAGCACGCCGGACCTGATGCTCACTCCGCGCACCAAGCTCTTTTACGGCGTCGGTCTGGTGGTGTTGGGCCTGCTGTTCCTCCTCAGGAACTTCGAGCTGTTTGACTTCGATTGGCTCCACCGGCTGTGGCCGCTGCTGCTCATCGGCGTCGGCGCCTATATGGTCTGGAAGGGGATTGAAAAACTAAAGTCCGGGCCGGCCCCCGCGGCGGCGCCGGCAGCCGCTCCGCGCGCCCCGGTCGAACCGCCCGCCTCCACGGAGGGGAAACAATCATGAGCCGCGCCGTGTCGCGCTCGATCCAGATCGGCGTCTTCCTGATTCTGCTCGGAGCCTGTTTCATCTATGAGAACATCGTCGGCCATGCATCCATCTGGTCGGTGATCTGGCGGTACAGTCCGCTGGTGTTCATCTGGGTGGGCATCAACAAAGCGGTTGTCTATTTCCGTTATCGGCCCGACGCACCTGATGAGAAAGCGCCGTCATTCTCCTCGCCCCTCATCTGGATCGGCTGCGGCGTGTTTCTGCTCATCTGGACCCTCGGGTACGTCCCCAATTTCTTCGCCTGGCTCGGCACCTGGTGGCCGGTGTTCCTGATCCTTGTGGGTGCCGGCAAGCTCGTGGACATTTTCTTCCCCGGCCGAACCGGCCGACTGACCGGCGGCGAGATCGTCTTCATGATCTTCGTCCTGTTGGCCGGTCTGATCGCCGGGCAGGTCGCGAAATTCGACCTGAACCGGCTGCCGCCCCTGCTGATCGAAGGCAGAGAATACCGGCTCAAAGATCTGCTCCATCGAAGCGTGCAGAAAACGGCCGAGGAATCCCTCGCGCTCGAGGGGGCGACGGCCATCTCGTTGATCCATACCAACGGCGACCTGGAATTGGTCCCCGCCGAGGACGACCGCATCCAGGTCCGCCTGGACACCAAAGTGTACGCCGACACCGATGCGGCCGCGACCGAAGCGGCCCAGGCCGTCCGGATCAAGAGCGAGCGCGAAACCGGTCGGCTGCGCCTGTCGCTGCAGACACCGGACGCCGATTCGGCCTCCGTCGAGGTTCGCATCCGGCTGGCTGTGCCGCCGGACGTTCCGCTCGAGTTCGAAAACAGCTTCGGCGATATCACCGCCACCGGCTTACGCAATCCCGCAAGTCTGACCACGCGGAACGGCTCGATCCAGGTGCGCCGGCATCGCGGTGCGCTGCGCCTCTCCAACCGGTATGACAAGATCACGGTCGAGGATTCGGAGGGCGAGACGGAGATCCGCGGGTTGGACACGGATATCTGCGTCTTCAACCTGAACGGGCCGCTGACCCTCGACGACAAGAACGGCGAGATCGAGCTGGCGGATATCACAGGGAAGGCGGCGCTGACGGTCCGATACGTGACGGTCACCGGCGAGCGGCTGAACGGCGATTTTCAACTTGCCGGCAAGAACGCCACCCTTACCTTGACGGCGGTCACCGGCAACGTGAAACTGGAGAACAGCGATGATGAAATCGAGCTCGCCGATATCAAGGGCGGCATCGATTTCAAATTGCGCGCCTGCAAACTGACAGCCAGCGAGGTCGGAGGCGCCATTGCGGGCACAGCCGCATCGGGAGCCGTGACGATCAAGGACGCGGCCGGTCCCGCGATCCTGAATTTGGAGAAAACCCGCTGCCGAATCGAACGGATCGCCGGCAAGCTCACGATCAGCAACACGCTCAAGGACGTCTCCATCTCCGGCGCCGAGACCGACATCGAATGCTCGAATAAAAACGCCACCATCATCCTGCGCTCGCTGCCTCCCGCGGGGAAAGCCCGTGTCCGGGCGATCACGGAACGGGGGGATATTCTCCTCATCCTGTCGGCGTTCCCGGAATCGCACCGGCTTTTTCTGTCGGCCGACAACGGGAAAATCGACTCCCGTTTCGGCTCACCTGTGGTCGCGCCCTCCATCGGCGACCGCACGCTGGTCTGGAAGAATTTTTCCGGCGCACCGGAACAGGCCGACGTTCAGTGCAAGGCCGCCTACGGCGATATTCGGCTGAAGCCGAGCGAGGAGGTTGAGAAATCCGAATGAATCCGCACTGGCTCCGCATCCTGGCAATCACGCTGCTGTGGGCCACCGGTCTGCTGACCATCGGCTGCGGACGGCCGCAAGCCGACCGCCCGGTGATCCGACAGGAGAGCTTCCGCCAAGACCGAGGTGCGGAGAACCGGCTCCGCCTGGATGCCCGGGTGTCCGGCGGCCGCTTGACGCTGGACCGGAGCGATCCGGACCTGCTCTACAACCTGGATCTGCGCTGGGACGCTGCCAACATGAGCCGACGCGTGGATTTCACTTCCGGCGACACCGCCAGTCTGGTGTTCACACTCCAGGGCAAGATGCCGTCTGACGACACGGTTCACTCCATCCTGTCGCTGGCCCCTGATATTCCGCTGGAACTGATGGTGGATACCGGCGCCGGCGAGACACATCTGGACCTGACCGGCTTGAACGTCGACCGAGTGAACCTCACCCACGGAGTGGGCAAATTGAAAGTCACCATCGATGAGCCCCAGGAGACAGTCTGCCGCTCCATGGATATCGCCTGCGGCGTGGGTGAGATGGAACTGCGAGATCTGGGCAATTTGATGCCGGAAACCATCGACATCAAGGGCGGGCTGGGCCGCGCCTGGCTCGGCTTTGACGGCGTCCGACCAGGTCGGACCCAGGCGCACCTGATCGTGGGCATCGGCAATCTGGACATAGAGTTGCCCGCCGACTTCGGCGTGCGCGTGCTCACAGCCGGCAACGTGCCTGATTCGCTGTGTATTCCGATGGAGCACTTCGAGCGCCGCGCGGGCGCTTACGTGAATCCTGCCTATCGCGATGCCAGGCAGGTCGTCGAACTGTCGATGAAACCCGGGCTGGGCAACGCCACCCTCAAGATTCGGGATTGACCGCTCCTCAAACAACCACGACGCATCAGCGGATCAACCCGAAGTCGTCGGGCGGCCAGTATTTCAGGATGGCCTTGCCGAAAATCGAGGTGCGCGGTACGCAACCCCAGTGCCGGCTGTCGTTGCTGACGTTCCGGTGATCACCCAGGACGAAGTATGAGTCCGCGGCCACGTACAGCGGGCCGAACGAGGAATTGTCGCAATACGTGGACGGAACGTACGGTTCCGGCAGGATGCGGCCGTTGACCATCACCCGCCCGTCGACGATCTGGACCATTTCACCCGGCAGGGCGACCACACGCTTGATGAACGATTTCTTCGGGTCACCGGGGAAATAGAACACCACCACGTCGCCCCGCTGGATATCGAACACGCTGTATGTGATCTTGCTGACAAACACCCGTTCCTGATCATCGAGCTGGGGCTGCATGCTGGTGCCCTCGACCCGCACCGGCTGAACCAGGAAGATGATCAGGAACAACACCACCGTCGACGCCAGCAACAGATCGCGCAGGCCCTCCCGAAGATGGCGGGCAGTCGTTTCAGACAACCGTGGCGGAGTGTCAGACATCGTACTCTTTGCGTCGTTCGAATCCGTCTGCGGGGTAAGGCCCGCACGCGGGCCCTACTCCTGGACGTACACCTCTTCCAGATTCCACATCAGACTCATGCAGCGGTGGTTGACCCGCAGGTTCTGCACCTTGCCCTTGGCGCCGAACAGTCCGTGAGGTTTCGCAATGGGGATCAGGTACCGGCCCTGGGCGTTGTACTGCTCGATCTGGTGCGCGGCCTCGAAGCGTTTCCCCCAGTCCGGGCTGCCGTACATCGTGGCCAGGGCGACGGCCATGTCCTTCTCGAGCGGCGTGGCGGGCGCGCCCTGTTCCGGGTACCAGAGATGGCCCGGGCTGGACCAGCTCATCAGTTCCTTCAGGAAGAACGGATGGGTGGGCTGTTCGAGCAGCATAACGGCCATGTCGTAATCATACGTGGAGTGGATTTTCTGGTAAAACAGGTCGTACGGGAGCGACACCATGGTGGCTTTCATGCCCAGGCTGGCGCAGATCCGCTCCGTCTGGATCCCGATCCGCTCGGCGAATGCGTCGCCGGTCAGGACGGTGATCGTGAACTGCACCGGGCTCTTGTTGGCCCCGTAGAGTGAGTTGGGGGTCACGCTGGTGTTCATGACGAAGCCGCTCTCGGTCAGTAACTGGCGGGCGTTCGTCGTCGAGAACGAGTCGGCCTGGAGGCCGGACCACCACGGGCCGTCACCCGGTGCGATCAGGCCGCCCGTGGTGACCGCCTTCCGCTGAAAGACATTGGCGATGATGTTCTCGCGATCGAACAGCAGGCTCAGGGCGTGCCGGAACTTCGCGTCGAAAAACCATTGGAGGCGGAATGCCGGGATGTAGTTCTCCCGGCTGGCCGGGTCGGTCTTCATGTTCTGGTTGATCCAGGCCACGTAGGTGGCGCTGCTGGGACCGGTGTCGAAAATGCGCAACCCGCGCACGTTCTCCAGCCGGGCGGCGTCCGCCGGGTCGATGAAATCGATCAGGTCGGACTCGCCGGTCCGGAACTTGACGGAGATGTCGGCCGAGGTGCCGGTGAAATCGAGCACCACTTCGTCCAGGTAGGGCAGCGGGCGGCCCACTGCGTCCACCACCCAGTAGTAAGGATTGCGGCCGAGGACGAGTTTCTTTTCTTCGCGGGAGAACGATTTCAAAACGAACGGGCCGATGCTGACCAGCTCGGTTGGCGGCGTATCGACGCCGTAGAGACGGTCCATGCGATTGCGGCTGGCGGCGCCTTCGATAAGCGCACGGGGGAGCACGACGATCTTGGCCAGGATGGGTTCCAGGGCGTAGAGCGGTTCCGGGCTGCTGCACCGGATGCTCTCGGTATCGAGTTTCTGGAATTGGAGTTTCTGATCGGCGACTTCAAGATAGGCGCGCAGGGGTGATTTGATGTCGGTGTTGCCGATGTAGTTGAGCGTGGTCATCACGTCGTCGGCGGTGAACGGCGTGCCGTCGCTGAAGAACACGTTGCGGCGCAGGTGGATGGTGAATACCTTGCTGTCCTTGTCGCGGTCAAAACCGGTGGCCAGACCCGGCTCAAAGGTGTCGGCGATGGGGTTGTACCGATACAGGGCCGCGGTGAATTGTTGGGCGACCAGTATCGAGACGCGGTCCTGAGCCAGGACCGGATTGAAGGTCAAGGGCGGATGAAGAACGCTGATCCGCAAGAGTTTGGACGGGATGCCGGGCTCGCAGTCGGCAATTTTGTACTCCGGGTTCTGCTCCGAGCGGATCCCCGGCAGATTGCGGAACGTGTCGCAGCCGGCCAGCACCAGCAGGAGGCAGCCCGTCACGGCCAGCGCGGCCAACAGACGCAAGGATTTGCTCATAATTCCCTCTGTCCTGGTTTTCAATCAGAAACCATTGACTGTTATAGCATAGCCGCCGTCGCCGACTCAACCCCAAATGTGCCGAACCGCCTCATCTGCATCGGGATGGAAAAAACCCGTTGGCTCCGGTCCGCTTTCGCTTATAATCCCCCCTTTCAGAACTTGAGGGTGCCGCATCATGCCTGCGTTCCACTTCACCGTCACTCATCGCGATCCGCACACCGCCGCCCGCCGGGGACGCCTCATCACCCCGCACGCGGTGGTGGAGACGCCGGTCTTCATGCCCGTGGGCACCGCCGGCACCGTCAAGGCCATCCCTCACGACTGGCTCGAGGAGATCGACGCGCGCATTTTGCTGGCCAACATGTACCACCTGTACCTCCGGCCGGGGCACGAGCTCGTGCGCGCCCTTGGCGGACTGCACCGGTTCTCGGGCTGGCCGCGCGCCCTGCTCACCGACAGCGGCGGTTATCAGGTCTTCAGCCACCGCGAACTGCGGCGCATCGATCCGGCAGGCGTCCACTTCCGCTCCCATATCGACGGCAGCAGCCACTTCATCACGCCCGAAGTCAGCATCGGAATCCAGCAGGCCCTGGGTGCAGACATCATCATGGCGTTCGACGACTGCACTCCCTACCCCGCGACGCGCGAGGAGGCACGCGCCTCGATGGAGACCACGCTGCAGTGGGCCCGGCGCAGCCGGGCCGCGCACCCGGATGAGGACACCCAGTTGCTGTTCGGGATCGTGCAGGGCAGCGTCTATCCCGACCTACGGGCGGAATGCGCCGGCCGGCTGGCCGAGATCGGTTTCCGGGGTTACGCCATCGGCGGCTTGAGCGTGGGCGAACCCAAAGAGACGATGTACGCGGTGACCGGCGCGACGGCCGCGCTGCTGCCGGAGGACCGGCCGCGCTACCTGATGGGCGTGGGTACGCCGGAAGACCTGTTGGAAGCCGTCGCCTTGGGGGTGGACATGTTCGACTGCGTCCTGCCCACCCGCAACGGCCGAAACGGCTGCCTGTTCACCCGTGACGGCCGGATCATCATCAAAAACGCCCGTCACGCGCGGGAGGACCGACCGCTCGACCCGGAGTGCGGCTGCCGGGTCTGCCGCCGCTATTCGCGGGCTTATCTGCGGCATCTGTTCATGTCATCGGAGATGCTCTCGGCCACACTCAACACCTTCCACAACCTGTACTTTTATCTTGACATCATGGGGCAGATCAGGCAATCTATCGAGCTTGGCGCGTTCGCGGATTTCAAACAGAATTTCCTGGCCCGGTATCATTCCGCCACCGAGTAATCTGCGGTCACGACGCGGCAGCAAATCCAGGTAATTTCGAGGTGCATTCATGATTGGATCCAGGCACTCCTTGTACCTGCTGCAGGCGGCACAAGGGGGTGACCCGATTTTCGGCATGCTCATCCCCATGGCTCTCATCGCCGCCATTTTCTACTTCCTGATCTTTCGGCCCATGCGCAAGCGCCAGAAAGACCAGGAATCGCTCATCACCAACCTCAAGAACGGCGACCGCGTGATCACGTCCGGCGGCATCTACGGCACCATCGCCGGAATCAAGGACCATTCGATTATCCTGAAGATCGCCGACAACGTGAAGATCGAAGTGGGCAAGAGCGCCGTCGCCGGCCTCCAGCCGACCTCCCCCGAAGAAAAGAGCTGAAATCCCATCAAGGTATTCCCCCATGTTCAAAAGCCTTAAAGTCCGTTACATCATCATTCTGATCATCTGCGCCGGCAGTGCGTACCTCTTCTATCCCCCGAAGGAAAAGATCAACTTCGGCCTCGACCTCAAGGGCGGCATGCACCTGGTGCTTGAGGTCAAGACCGACAAGGTGATCCGCGCCGAAGTCCAGCAGTACGGCGAACGCATCAAGCGCCTGATGGAAGAAAACAAGACGGCCTACACCCAGGTGCTCGCCGAAGACACGAAAATCACCCTCAGCGGCGTGCCCGAGGGCCAGTCGGAAGCCACGCGCAAGAACCTGAAGGATTACTTCGGCCACTACTTCGACGTCAGTTCCAAGTTCGAGGGGGGCGCAGTGTCCTTCACCCTGAACCTCACCGCCGCTGCCGTGCGCGATCTGGAACAGACCACCGTCCAGAGCTCGCGCGACACGCTGGAGCGCCGCATCGACGCGTACGGTGTGGCCGAGCCGACCCTCCAACTCTTCGGCTCCACCGCCGCCGGCACGTCGAACCAGATCATCGTCGAGTTGCCCGGGGTGGAGAATCCCGAGGAAGTGAAGACGCTGCTCAAGGAGACCGCCTCCTTGAGCCTGAACATGGTCCACCCCACCGCGCCGTACGCCGCGTCGCTGGACGCGATCAACCAGTTCTTCGGCGGCCAGATACCGGGCGACCACACCGCCGTGCTTTACACCGGCGACTACAGCGGCGAGAACCGGGGCGAGCAGGAAAAGCGCTACATCGTCGTTCAGAAAGCGCCGGTGATCACCGGCAAGCATCTGACCAACGCCCGGGCGTCCCAGGACAGCTCGCTGGGCCTGTCGCGGCCGGCGGTGAGTTTCACTCTCAACTCGGAGGGCGCGCGGCTGTTCGGCGATGCCACCGAAGCCAACCAGGGTCGCCAGTTGGCCATCATTCTGGACGACAAGGCGATTTCAGCGCCCCGGATCGAGGCCAAGATCACGGATTCCGGCATCATCACGGGCATCGACAGCGAGCGGGAGTCGCAGCTGCTGGCTCTCTCGCTCCGGTCCGGCGCCCTGCCGGCCGATATCGTGATCCTGGAGGAACGCACCGTCGGTCCCTCGTTGGGCCTTGAGTCGATCCGCCAGGGTGTAAACGCCGGCCTGTTGGGCCTGGCGCTGATCGTCCTCTTCATGGTGTTCTATTACCGGTTGTCGGGCTTCAACGCGGTCCTGTGCCTGATCGTCAACGTGCTGATTCTCTTCGGGGTGATGGGCTACTTCCGCGCCACCCTGACGCTGCCCGGCATCGCCGGCATCATCCTGACCATCGGCATGGCCGTAGACTCCAACGTCCTGATCTTCGAGCGTATCCGCGAGGAGCTGCGCTGGGGCAAGACCGTCGCCGCCGCCGTGGACGCCGGTTTCGCCCGCGCCAGCTGGACCATCTTCGACGCCAACGTGACCACCCTGATCTCCGCCGCCTTCCTCTATCAGTTCGGCACCGGCCCTATCCGCGGCTTCGCGGTCACCCTGACCTTCGGTCTGCTGGCCAACCTGTTCGCGGCGATCTTTGTCTCCCGGACCATCTTCAACACCCTGCTCCAGCAGGTGCAGATCAAGAAACTTTCTATTTGACGGAACTAAATCCAACACCCCGTGTCTAACTTCATCGCCTGAGGAGTCGTCATGGAACTGTTCAAGAATATCAATGTGGACTGGATGGGCAAAGTGTGGCTCTTCCTGTCCGCTTCGCTCATTCTGCTGGTTGTGGGATGGTTTTCGGTGCTCCAGCACGGCGGATTCACCTACAGCATCGATTTCACCGGCGGCACCCTGATCAAGGTCAAGACTGCCCAGAAACCCGACGTGGACCGTCTGCGCGACGCGCTCAAGCAGAGCCTCGGGGCCGCGGACGTCACCCGGTTCGACGCCGAGGAGAAGAACCTCGTCCAGATCCGGATGAAGAAGATCGAGAGCGAGGACTCCGCATCCTTCCAGAATCTGGGCCAGAACATTTACGACGCGCTGCACGGGATTTTGGACAAGGCAAAGGTTCAGGGCAAGCAGGACCTGAATCGGGTGGGAATCGATCAGCTGGCCGCCACCTTGAGCGAAAGCCGGGTGCTGGAGAACATGGGTCGGCTCACGGCGGGCGCGACCATCGAGGAAACCCAGCGGGTGTACCGGGAACTGGCCGAGACCATCGTGAACCACCGCACCGACCGGGGCGGCCTGATCACCGATATCGGCCAGCTCGGCTCCCTCCCCGGCATCAGCAACCCCGTTCTGGGCGTGCTCAAGCAGCACTACTATCCGGGCTCATTCACCGTGCTGAGCGTCGACAGCGTCGGTCCCAAGATCGGCAAGGAGCTGCAGGACAAGGCCACCAAGGCGGTGTTCTTCTCGCTGCTGGGCATGCTGGTCTATATCGCGCTGCGATTTAAATTCGCTTTCGGTGTCGGCGCCGTGATCGCCCTCTTCCATGATGTGTTGATTACCATGGGTCTGATGAGTCTTCTGGGCAAGGAGATCTCCCTCATCGTCGTGGCGGGATTCCTCACCCTGGTGGGTTATTCCATCAACGACACCATCGTGGTGTTCGACCGGATTCGCGAAAACATCAAGCTCAACCGCGCCGACACCTTCCGGACCATCATCAACAAGTCCATCAACCAGACGCTATCGCGGACCGTCATCACCTCGGGCCTGACGTTCATCTCGGTCTTCTGCCTGTGGCTGCTCGGCGGCGAGACGCTGGACGGCTTTTCGTTCGTGCTGGTGATCGGCATCATCATCGGCACCTACTCCTCGATCGTCGTCGCCAGCCCGCTGACCTACCTCTGGATGCGATACCTCGGCACCGCCAAGGAGAAAAAGGTCTATAAATTCGCTTGATCTCGGCTGGTCTCTGAATTGATAATGTCATATCTAAGCTCCCGCGTCGGACCACTACCCTTGCGGGGGCCAGGAGGCGCAGATGTTTGAGAACTTGTTGGAATCTTCAACCAACAGGGCAAAGACCAAGACCGGTGTGACCATGGTGGTGGCCTTGATCATACACGGTGTGGCCCTGTTGGCGCTCGTCTTGGTCCCATTGCTCTTTCCCGAGGCGCTTCCCGCCCAGGTGGGCGAGCTGCTGACGTTCCTGGCGGCGCCTCCGCCACCACCGCCGCCGCCCCCCCCTCCGCCGCCGCCGTCTGAGGCGCCCAAGCAGGCCCCCAAGGTGGATCGGCCGCAAGTCAATATTGACTTGTCGAAAACTTACGCCCCGAAAGAGATCTCCAACGAGATCCCGCCTCCTTCTGACAAGTCCGACCTGGCCGACCTGCTCGGCCTGAACACAGGCGGCAGCGGTGTGGCTGGCGGCGTGCCCGGCGGCGTGCCCGGCGGCGTTGTCGGCGGCGTGGTGGGCAGCACCGGCCCGGCGGTTGTCGGCGGCACGGCCAATGTGGCGCCACCTCCGCCCCCGCCGAAGAAGGAACCGGTCCGGGTCGGCGGCCAGGTGTTGACGTCCCGGTTGATCAATCAGGTCCAACCCGTTTATCCGCCTCTGGCCCGCGCCGCGCGCGTCCAGGGAACGGTGATCCTCCAGGTTGTGGTGGATGAGTCGGGCCGGGTCCGCGAGACCAAGGTCATCAGCGGACATCCCCTGCTTACCCAGGCCGCGGTTGACGCGGTGACCCAGTGGGTATACTCCCCCACCTTGCTCAATGGCGAGCCGATCCCGGTGATCGGCACCGTCACGGTCAGATTCACGCTCGGCGCACAATAACCAAATCTAATACTGGGAGGTACGACGATGTATCTATTTTTGCTTCAAGAAGGCGGCATGGATTACATGGACATGTGGAACAAGATGGGCTGGACCGCGCGCGCCGTGGTTTTCATCCTCGCCATCATGTCCGTCTGGTCGATCGCGGTGATGCTGGAGCGTTACTTCACGTTCCGCGCCGCCAAGAAACAGAGCCGTGAATTCGCCCCGGCCGTGGCCGAGGCGCTGAAGGACGGCAAGATTGAAGAAGCGATCATGGTGTCCGAACGCTACACCAAGTCCCACCTGGCCAAGGTGGTGGTGGCCGGTCTGAAGGAATTCCAGGCCCACACCGCCTCCAGCGAGCTGCCGGGCGAGCTGATCGAGGCCTCCAAACGTGCGCTGGAGCGCGCTGCCGCCATCAACCGTGAGGAGCTCAAGCGCGGCACCGGCGCCCTGGCCACCATCGGCGCCACGGCCCCGTTCGTCGGCCTGTTCGGCACGACCATCGGCATCATCAACGCGTTCGCCGGCATGAGCAAGGGCGAGGACACCGGCATCGGCGCCGTCGCCGGCGGCATCTCGGAAGCCCTCGTGACCACCGCGTTCGGCCTCTTCGTCGCAGTCCCCGCCGTGTGGCTGTTCAACTACTTCACCACCCGGATCGAAGCCTTCACCGTGGAGATGGACAACTCCTCCTCCGAGTTGATTGACTATTTCATCAAGCGCAGGTCAGTGAGCCGTGGCAACCTCTAAGGTCAAACACAAAGCCAGCGGGGTCAACTCGGATATCAACGTGACCCCGATGGCCGACATCATGCTGGTGTTGCTGATCATTTTCATGATCACGACGCCGCTGCTGCAGAAAGGCATCACGGTCAACCTGCCGAAGGGCCGGAACGTGATCGAGATGCCCGAAGCTGAAAACCGCGAGGCCCTGGTCGTCGGCATGGACCGGACCATGCGGCTCTACCTTGGCAACGTGCCGCAGGACGCTGCCAACCTTAAAGATGGTCTGATCACCGCGATGGAGGTCCGTCAGCAGGACCGGGTGTTCCTCAAGTGCGATCAGGGTGTCGTCTACGAAAAGGTCACCGAGACGCTGGACCTTATCCGGGAAGTCGGCTTTGAGCAGATCGGCCTGCTGGTCGACAAGCAAAAAATCTAAAGGAGAGCCACTATGGGAATGGCAGTCGGGGGCGGAGGAGGCCCCAAATCGGATATCAATGTGACCCCGTACATCGACATTCTGCTGGTGCTCCTCATCATCTTCATGGTTATCACGCCGTTCACACCACACGGCCTCGATGTGCGGGTTCCCGAGAAGTTGCCGCCGGAAGTCACCCAGGAGATCGCGGACCGGTTCCAGGGCATCGTCGTCAGCCTCAACACTGACGGCTCCATGTTCATCAACAAAGACCCGGTCACCTTCGACTCGTTGAGCCAGCGGCTGACCCAGATCTACAGCGCCCGCGCCGACAAGTCCATCTTCATCAAGGGCGCCAAGGGGCTGATCTACGGCGACATCGTCAAGGCGATCGACATCGCGAAGGGAGCCGGCGTGGAGCAGATCGGGTTGATGACGGAACTCGAGTGAGCCACAAGGGAGCGACCAAATGAAAATCAAACATTTCCTCACGCTGCTGGTTACTCTTGTGCTCGTGGCGGGGCTGTGCGGTTGCGATCTGATGAACAACCTCAAGGCCCGCGACCAGCTCAACAAGGGCGTCAAAGCCTTCAAGAACAAATCGTACGAAGAAGCCGCCACCAATTTTCAGAAGGCCATCGAACTGGACCCCGATCTGCACATCGCCTACGAATACCTGGCTACCTCCTACATGCAACAGTACGTGCCCAACCTCTTCACCGACCGCAACCTCAAGACGGCCAACATGGCGATCAAGACCTTCGAGAAAGTGCTGGAATACAGTCCCGACAACGTGAATGCGATCCAGAGCATTGCCAGCCTTTACAACGCAATGAACGAGTATGAAAAATCGAAAACCTGGTATCGCAAGCGCGTCGAGCTGGAACCCAACAATCCCGTGCCTCTATACGGCATCGGGGTCATCGACTGGAACATCGTCAACCAGTCCACCGGGCCCAACGGAGAGAATGTGCCTAACATGACTCCCGAGGACAAGGCCAAGGCCGACCAAGTCATCGAGGAAGGTATCACCTCCCTGCAGAAGGCCCTGGAGATCGATCCGAACTACGCCGACGCCATGAGCTTCCTCAACCTGTGCTACCGCAAGAAGGCCATGCTCGTGGACGACCAGGCGCTCAAGGACGATTACACTCTCAAGGCCGACCGTCTGGCCGCCCAGTCGCTGATCCTGAAAAAGAAGCTGCAGGCGGAAGAGGAAAAGAAGAAGAAAAAGATCTTCTGATCCGTCTCTGGAAAATAAAAAAACCCACCCCTCGGGGTGGGTTTTTTTTGGCCCGTCAATCGGAGGGACGGTTCAGACAGACAGCTTCCGGGCTTTCGGAAGCTCGGGCTTGTCATCATCCAGCGTGACGCGCACATCCATGGCCTTTCCTTTCCGGTATATCTTGACCGCCAACGTTCCATCGTCTTCCTCTCCGGACAGGGCCCGCATCAGGTCGCCGGAATCCGTCACCTTCGAATCGCCGATCGCCACAATGACGTCACCGGCCGCCAAGCCGGCCTTTGCGGCCGGCGAATCCTCGGCCACCGAGGTGATGAGCACACCCTTGCCTTCAGGCACACCGAAAAACTTGGCGAGCTGATCGGTCAGGTCATCGTAGAAGATACCCAACCGGGGCCGGCGCGTCACAAAATACTGCTGCAAGGTGCGGTTGTAATCCTTAAATTCATCCGGTATTCGTTTGGGCATTTCCGGGATGGTGAATAAAGACTCGCCGGGCACGCCGACGAAGTAATCGCCGTCCCGCTTGCCCAGGGTCGCCTGAAGGGTCTGGCGCTTGCCGCCGCGGGCGATCTCGATGCTCACCGTCTTGCCGGGAGGAGTCGCGCGGACCAAGCCGGTCAGATGGGTGACGCCGAGCACCGGGATTCCGGCATACCGCACGATGATGTCCCCCTCCGCCAAGCCGGCTTTGGCCGCCGGCGAATCGGCCGTCACCTTCACCACGTAGGCCCCCAGATCGTCCGGATCCTTCCACTCATCGAGTTCCTTCGCGTTCAGATCGCGCAGGTTGACTCCCAGAAAAGCCCGGCTGGCGTCGCCGGACACATGAACGTACACTTGCCGGTCGCCATCATCCGGCGGTCCGGCAAACACCGGCACAGCCGCCACCGTGATCAGGGCCACCGCCGTCAACACAATCAACCGTTTCATGGAGCACCTCCCGCTCTCCGCAATGAATTGTCAGTTCCTACTACGCCGCAAGGCGCGGACGGTTCCCGCCCGGGCGGCCAGATCCCATGCGGCGGCATGCCGGCGGCACCGTCTGGGTGCACTCGCGCTGATCCAGAGTTGTCAGGCTTCGGGGTTCTGGGTTTCGCTGACCGAGTCGAAATAGTCGGGGGGTACCAGGACGTCGCGGGGCCGGCTGCCGATCGACTGTCCGATGATGCCCTCTTCCTCGAGGATATCCATCAGGCGAGCCGCCCGGCCATAGCCGATGCGGAAACGGCGTTGGAGCACCGAGGTGGACGCCTTGCGGTTCTTGACCACGAATCGGGCCACCTCGTCAAACAGCGGATCGTCGCCCAGACCGTTGCCGTTGTCCGAGTCTTCGGCGCTGTCCGCCTCCGGCGTGAGAAGCTCGGTGTAGCTCGGCTCCCCCTGCCCTTTGAGGAAGTCCACCAGTTTCTTGGTCTCCTCTTCGGAGACGAACGCGCCGTGCACGCGGATGAGCTTGGCCGAATTGGGCGGCAGGAACAGCATGTCGCCCTTGCCCAGGAGATGCTCGGCACCGATGGTGTCCAGGATGGTCTTGGAGTCGTGCCGCGACAGGAGCCGGAAGGAGATGCGCGAGGGGAAATTCGCCTTGATCACGCCGGTCACCACTTCCACCGACGGACGCTGGGTGGCGATGATCAGGTGAATGCCCACCGCCCGGGCCATCTGGGCCAGCCGCTGGAGGCACAACTCCACCTCCTTGGACGCCACGCTGAGCAGCTCGGCCAACTCGTCGATGACGATGACGATCATGGGGAGCGGATCGAGGTCCTCGTTTTCCAGGCACAGCCGGTTGAAACCATCGATCTCCCGCACGGAGTATTTCGCCAGCAGCTTGTACCGCTCCTCCATCTCATGGACGGCCCACAGCAGCGTGTTGGCGGCGAGCTTGGCATCGGTGACAATGGGGGTCAGGAGATGGGGGATGTCGGCGTACGCCCCCAGTTCCAGCCGTTTCGGATCGATGAAGATGAACCGGACCTCGTCCGGAGTGGCCCGATACAAGATGGAGGTGATCATGGTGTTCAGGCCCACGCTCTTGCCCGAACCCGTCGCCCCGGCCACCAGAAGGTGGGGCATCTTCATCAAGTCGGTGACGAAAACGTCGCCGTTGATCCGCTTGCCCAGGGCCAGCGTGAGCCGGGAGCGGGAGTTCTGGACTTCCTTCGACTCGATGACCTCGCGGATGTGGATGGTCTGCCGCTGAGAGTTGGGCACCTCGATACCGACGGTGGATTTGCCGGGGATGCGGTCGATCCGGATCGACTCCGCCCGGAGTCCCAGGCACAGGTCGTCCACCAGGGAGATCATCTTGCTGTATTTGACGCCGGGTGCGGGTTTGAACTCGAAGAGGGTGACCACGGGCCCCGGATGGATGGCATCGATGGCCCCCTCGATGCCGAACTCCTGATACTTGCGGATGATCTGCTGAGCCTTTTCCATCAGCTCGGTCTCGCTGATCTTGGCCACGCTGTCGGCGCGCTCGAGGAGGGAGAACGGCGGCAGGCGGAAGCGTCCGATCTGGCGGCGGTTGCTGGTGTGCACGTCCGGTTCGGGCCCCGCCTCTTCGGTGAACTCAAGCGGGGTGATGGGAATTCGGAACCCGGGTTTGGCCGCCGCGACCCGCGCGTCACCGCCCGCGGTCGCCGCCTCCTCCGTCCGGGCGTCGCCGGCGACAGTCTCCGGTTCAGGAGCGCCGCGCCGCTGGACCGGTTCGGTCTCCGCCGGAGAGAACGCCTTCGTTTCGGCCTTGGGTGCCGAAGCGTCGGAGTCAGCCTCGTCCGGCTGCTCCGGGCCGGCCGCGGACTGTCGCCGGAACAAACCACCGATTCGACCGAAGAGCTCGCCCAGAGTCCTTGGGGTGAGCAGCAGGAGCCCGGCCAGGAGGCAGGCGCCAAGCAGCAGAGCGGCGCCGCCCGTGTTCAGGTAGTACACCAGAAAGTGCTTCAGCGTGCCGCCGAGGATGCCGCCCGGTGTGAAATTGGCCAATCCCACCGGCGTGGAGAACAGCAGGTCCAGCAGCCCGCATACGGCCGCCATCAGCACCACGGTCCCCAACCACTGGACGAACAGCCCCGCCATCTCCCGGCTCCGGATCATCCGGACCGCCAGGAAGACCACCGGCAGGGCCAGCAGGACGGCGCCGTATCCGAACAGATGACAGCAGAAATCACTGATCCAGGCGCCGGTACGGCCGATGAAATTCCGCGACTGGCTCAGGGTGGTGCTGACGTTGAGCGACGCATCCTCAGGGCTGTACGAGACGAGGGCCAGCCCGAACAGGAAAACCAGAAACAGCAGCAGGAACCCGAGCAGTTCGCGGAATTTCTTTTGTTGGGAACGATTCATGACTCCCCCGCCTTCAATGGCCTCGATTTTACCAGAAACAGGGGTGAAATCCAGCGTAAACCTTGACTCGGAAGGCCCTTTCTGATAGATTTCTCTGGATTTTTTGGAGGGCGGAACGCCTTGAACCGCAGCTGGCAGCATCACCTGAAAACCGCATCGGCCGGCCTGGCCCTGGCCGCCGCTATGGCTACCGGCGCGTGTGGCGTGCACAAGGAAACCGTGCGGGTCAGCCCTGCGTTCCAGCAGGCCCAGACGCTGAGCCGGGAGGAGCTTCTGGCCCGGTTCGACCGGCTCTGTGGTGCGCCCAGCACGCTGCTGATCCGGAAAGCGGAGTTGACCTTCTCCGCCGAATCCGCAACCCGACAGAAACGCGAGAAACTGCCGTCCGCCGACGCGGTGATGATCGTCAACCGGCAGGGCGACCTCCGGCTGCAGATCCACCTCCCCATGATCAAGACCACCGCCCTGGACGTCGTGGCCCGGGGAGCCCAGTTTGAGATCTGGTATCCCCGCCGCAACACCCTGTACCGGGGCGTCATGGGCGACGACCTCGCCGCCCTGCCCCAGGAACCGGCTGCCGACGAGCGCTCACCCCGCTACAACTTGTCCCAGCTGCGCCCCTGGCACATCACCCAGACATTTTTCCATCAACGGCTCAAGCCGGACTCCCGCCTGGCCGTCACCCAGGAAGACACCGCCGTCGAGCGGTACTACGTGATCCATGAGCTGGACGTCACGGGTGGCGCGCCGCTGGTGCTCCAGAAAATCTGGCTGGAACGTTCCAGCCTCAGCATCCGCAAGAAGGTCCTGTACGCCCCCGACGGAGCACCGGTCAGCGAGGTGAGCTACGGCCCCCACCGCCCGTTCACCTCCGGCGAGTTCCCCGCGGAGATCCGGCTCTATCGCCCGCGCGAGGGCTATCGGGTGGACTTCTCGGTCAAACGGCTGGAAGTCGATGCGCCGCTCAATGACCAGATGTTCGCCTTGAGCGTTCCGGACGACGCCACGGTGGAACAGATATCCCCCAAGTCATGAGGTGCCCGTGGGCCTGATCATCGCCAACGTCAAGAAGCGTCCCACCCGGACCATCGTCAGCATCCTGGCGGTCAGCCTGGGTGTGGTGATGATTCTGCTGTTCGTCGGGCTGACCCAGGGCATGCTGAAGGATTCGGCGTACCGCACGCAAAACATCAAGGCGGATCTGTTGTTTCAACCTCCCGGCTCCTCGCTCCTGCTGGCCCTCAATAACGCCACCATGCCCATCCGGATCAAGGACAAACTGCTGGAAGTCGATGGCATCCGGCATGTTTCTCCCATGCTCCATCAGTTTTCCAAGCAGAGTTTCTCGCTGATTTTCGGCATCGATCCCCATTCCTTCAACCAAGTGAGCGGTGACGGCATCATAGTCTTGCAGGGCCGCCTGTTCCAGGCTCCATTCGAGTGCATCGTGGACGATGTATACCAGCAATCCCACCACACCAAGCTTGGCGACACGTTGAACATCCTGAACCACACCTTCACGATTGTAGGCATTTTCAAGGCGGGCATTGCCGCCCGCATCCTGGTGCCGCTGGAAACGCTGCAGGACCTGAACGATTCGAAGGAAAAGGTCTCCATCTTCTATATCAAATGCGACTCGGACTCCCGGATCGAGCCGGTCTACCAGCACCTGCTCCGCGTCGATCCGTTCAAAGGCTACAACGTGACGCGGGCCTCGGACATTTACAAGGTCATGGCCTCGAACCTGCCCGGCCTCAAGGAGTTCACCGCGGCGATCATCGTCAGCGCGGTCCTCATCAGCTTCCTGGTGATCCTGCTCACCATGTACACCACCATCACCGAACGCACCCGCGAAATCGGCATCCTGAAATCGCTGGGCGCTTCGAAGGGTTACATCGTCAACCTGATCCTGAAGGAGTCGATGCTGCTCACCGTCGTCGGCGTCGGTGTCGGGCTGGTGCTCACCTTCCTGGCGACGCGGGTGCTGCACGTGTTGTACCCGTCGCTGCCGTTCGAGATTCGGCTGGAGTGGATCATCTACGTGGCGCTCATCGCGTTGGCGAGCGGGATCTTCGGGTCCACCTATCCCGCTTACCGGGCCGCCCGCCAGGATCCCGTCGAAGCGCTGATGTACGAATAAAGCGCGTGCCTGCCTTTCACCTTGAACAGGCGGGCAAATCAAAATATACTGGTTTGTTACGTTTTCACCGGATTGGATTGATGCAAGATATCGTCACTATCCGCAAACTGACCAAAATTTACCGCATCGGCAAGGTGGACGTACCGGCACTGCGCGGAGTCGATTTGCAGATCAGACGCGGGGAATTCATCGCCATCATGGGGCCGTCGGGTTGTGGCAAATCCACCCTGCTGCACATCATGGGCGGCCTGCTCTGTCCGACATCCGGCGACGTCCTGATCGAGGACCGGAACCTGGCCGACTGCTCGGACCGCGAGCGGACCGAGATCCGCCGGGCCAAGATCGGTTTTGTGTTCCAGCGATTCAATCTGTTTTCAACAATCTCCGCCCGGGAAAATCTCCAGCTGGCGCGCCAGATCCGCGGCAACGGGACGTTCGACACCCACACCGTGGAGGAGATTCTCGGCATCCTGGGCCTTCAGGACAAGATGGACCACAAACCGCTGGAGCTGTCGGGCGGCGAACAGCAGCGCGTGGCCCTCGCCCGGGCGCTCATCAACCGGCCCGCTCTCATCCTCGCAGACGAACCCACCGGCAACCTCGACACCGTGAATTCGCAGATCGTCCTGACGATGCTCCGGGATCTCAATCTCCGGTTCAACCAGACCGTGGTCATGATCACCCACAACTCCGAAGCGGCGTCGTACGCGCATCGGATTGTGGAGATGCGGGACGGCCAGATCCTGCGGCAGCCCCGTAGCGAACTCCTCGTGGAACACGAGGACATCTTCAGTCGCTGAGCGACGGGCGTAGGGCATGGGCAGAATCAAAAGTCTGTTGCACAATATTTTCCTGTGGAAGTATGAGCGCGGCAGCATTGCCTACGACATCATCGTCATACTCATCCTGTTGTTCATCTTCCTGGTGCCGCACAGCTGCTTCGAGCGGCGGGCCAAGCCGACCCCGGCCGTCACTCATCCGCCGGCCGCCCACCTCCACCTCATCGGGTAGTCTCGAGGCCACAGATGAAACGCATGGTTCTGACCGGCTTGCTGTTCCTGTTTGCGACGCTGATCGTTCCCTCAGCCGCCGCGGGCGACAGCGCCAAACTCGATCGGGTGCTGCGAAAGCTCAATCAGCTTAACAAGGTGCTGCGCACGTTCCAGGCCGACATCATCCAGCGCAAATACCTCAACATCATCCAGGAATACGACGAGCTCGAAAAAGGGAAATTTTACTTCAAGAAAGAAACCGACGGGATTTACCTGAAAAAGGAGATCGAGGAACCCCGCAAAACCATCCTGCTGGTCACTCCCCGGGAGATCCTGGTGTTCTACCCCAAAAAAAACCAGGCGGTCAGGAGAAAGATCGACGAATCGCAGGCGCGTTATGCCAACTTCGGCATCGGCACTTCGGTGGATGATCTCAAGAGCAATTTCGACATCACCTACCTCCACGATGAAGTGGAAGGGAAGATGGTCTACCACGTGCTTACGCTGTACCCGAAAAGCCCGAAGCTGAAGTCGTATTTCAAGAGCCTGAACCTGTGGATCGAGGCCGGCACCGGCATTCCGGCCCGCCAGCGAATCGAGGAACCCAACGGCGACTACACGGATATTCAGTTCCGAAAGATCGAAATTAATAAGAAGGTGAAGGACAAGACCTTCGAGCTCAAGATGCCTCGAGACGTTGAGTTCATCTCATAAGCGCCGGCCGCAGTCCGGGCAGCCTTGTGTGTGTGACTGCCGTCGGACAAGCCACACGCCGATCATTTGGATGATTTCAGGGAAGGACACATGACCCACTGGTACTGGCTGGTTCCCGCCATCCTGTTGCTGATTTTCTACCTGGTGACCCGCTTCCGGCCGCTGCTGCCGCTGATCGGGGGGTGCCTGCTGGCATCGGCCGCCGCGCACCTGCGCGCCCCCACCTGGTGCCAGTGGCTGGCCGTGGCTGGCGGCGTGCTGATTCTGGAACCGTTCACCCGTTGGCTGTTCCGGCGGTGCATCCGGCCGGCGGACGATCCGAAGATCCAGGCCATCGTCGGCCGCACCGGCCGGCTTCAAGACATCGTCGATCCGCACGCCGGACTCTTCATGCTCCATTGCGAGGGCGCCGACTGGATCGGCCTGCCGGAAAAGCCCGGCTCCGTCGCCCTCGGCGACACCGTCGAGGTGGTGGGCGCCGCCGGCAAGCGGGTGGTCATCCGCAAGTTGGAATCCATCACATGAAAGTACCTTCACAGCCAGGAGAATCGTGCAATGAAAAATCGAATTCGTCATCCCAAACTGTCGGACAAGATCACCACGGCGGAGGAAGCCGCCGATCTCATTCAGAACGGCATGAATGTCGGGTGCAGCGGCTTCACCCCGGCCGGCTACCCCAAGCTGGTACCCAAAGCCTTGGCCGAGCGGATCAAACGCACCGGTGAGAAGACGCGCATCAACCTGTTCACCGGCGCCAGCGTTGGCGACGAGTTGGATGGAGCACTGGCGGAGGTGGGCGCCATCGACCGCCGAATGCCCTACCAGTCCAACAAGAAGCTCCGCGACCAGATCAACGCCGGGGCAACCCGGTTCTACGATCAGCACCTGAGCCATGTGTCCTCGGAGATCCGCTACGGCTACTTTGGCCCCATCGACGTGGCCGTGATCGAAGCCCATGCCATCACCGAGGAGGGCCATCTCGTCCCCACGACCAGCGTCGGCATCTCCCCCACGCTGTGCCGGCTCGCCAAAACAATCATCGTGGAGCTGAACACAACGCACCCGCTGGAACTGGAAGGGATCCACGACATCTACGTGCCCCAGGACCAGCCCGACCGGCAGCCCATCCCCATCGTGAAAGCGTCCAACCGGATCGGCCGGCCTTACATGGTCACGGACGTCGATCGCATCCGCCACATTGTCGTCTCGGACAAGCCGGACAGCCACGGCTCCTTCACCCCCTGCAGCGATGCGGAAAAACGAATCGCCGAACTGATCATCGATTTCATCACCCATGAGATCCGCTCCGGTCGGATGCCCCGGGGCCTGCCGTGGCAGTCGGGCGTGGGCGGAGTGGCCAACGCGGTGCTGCAAGGATTCCTCAACTCCGAATTCCAGAACATGGAGTTCTATTCCGAAGTCATTCAGGATTCGGTGCTGGACCTGATCGATGCCGGCAAGGTCGTCTTCGCCTCAGGCACTTCCATCACGCTGTCGGCCGAAGGCGAGAAGCGGTTTCATCAGGACCTCGCCCGGTACAAGCGCCACATCCTGTTGCGTCCGCAGGAGATGTCCAACAATCCGGAAATAATCCGCCGGTTGGGTGTCATCGCCGTCAACACCGCCCTGGAAGCGGACATTTATGGTCATGTGAACTCCACCCACGTGATGGGCACGCACCTGATGAACGGCATCGGTGGCAGTGGCGATTTCGAGCGCAACGCGTACCTGTCCATTTTTGTCACGCCCTCCGTCGCCAAGGGCGGTAAAATCTCCAGCATCGTGCCGTTCGTCACCCATTTCGACCACTCCGAGCACGACGTCAAGGTGGTGGTGACGGAACAAGGTCTGGCAGACCTGCGGGGCAAATGCCCCCGCGAGGTGGCGCCGGAGATCATCCGCCAGTGCGTCCACCCTGATTACCGCGATGAATTGATGGATTACTATGAACGTGCCTGCCGCGAGGTGGGCGGTCATGAACCGCATCTGATCCGCGAAGTGTTTCAGATGCATACGCGCTACATGGATACCGGCGACATGCGCAAACCCCGGTAACCAATCCTGCCCGCCCCGGCCGGCTGTCAGCGGCCGGCAAAGAGCAAGCGGCCGGGTCCCCGTGACCCGGCCGCTTGTTTTCCGTTCCCTGGCGGCAGCGCTCAGGCCGCCTTGAACCAGTGGATGATTTCCTTGACCGATGGCCGCTTGCCGTACATGAGCACCCCGATGCGGAAGATCTTGGCCACCGCCCACATCAGGCCCACCATGAACGCCACGCTCAGGACGATCGACAGCAGGATCTGCCACAACGGCGGGGTCTGCACCAGGATCCGCATCATCATCACCATGGGCGTGAACACGGGAATCAACGAGATGATCACCGCGATGAGCGAGTCGGGATTGGAGATGAAGAACATCGTGCTGACCATGGGAACGACCAGCAGCATGATCACCGGCCCCTGCATGTTCTGGGCGTCTTCCTCCGTGGAGCAGAGCGACCCGATGGCCAGGAACATCGCCGAGAAGATGAAATAACCCAGCACGAAGAAGACAACGAAGTACACGAGCGACATGGGATTGACCGCAGCCAGCCCTTCGGCGAGCTCCGGGCTCATCTGCGCGGCCGTGACCGCCCCGTACGCCGCGATGACGCCGCCGGTCAGGGAGTAGACCAGCATCTGGGTGAGCCCCACCAGGCCGATCCCGATCAGCTTGCCGGTCATGATCTGCTTCGCCGTGAAGTTGGCCAGCAGCACCTCCATGATGCGGGTGGTCTTCTCCTCAAGGACACCGCGCAGGTTGGCGATGCCATAGACCAGCAGCGACACGTACAGGATCATCACGAAGGTGAACGTGATGAAGATCGAGGAGCCGAGATCGCTCTTCTTGCTGTCGCCGCCTGCGGCCACCTGGAACGTGACCAGTTCCACGCGGCGGATCCACTCGCGGATCTTCTCCGGCGGAGCGTTGATGTTGTTGCGGGTGAGCCGGTCGGCGACGACGATGGGATTCAGCCCGCCCTGCAGGCCGCGGATGACCGTCAGGTTGTTGACGTTGCGCCCGAAGTAATGAAAGTTGTCCTCCGCGTCGAAGTCGGGCCCGACGATGAGGCATCCCTCGAGCTTCTTGTCTCCAATCTCCTGCTTGATGCCGGCCAGGGTGGCATCCAGGTCGGCTCCGGCCTCGCGACGTTCGATGATGAACGGACTGGGCTCGGCCTTCGCTGCCTCCGCCTGTGCTTTTTCCAGGTTCTCCTTGAGCGGTTCGAACACCTTGCCGCTCCGGTCGATCACGGCAATCCGCAGCTCCTTGTCCAGCGACACCTGCATCAGCAGACCCGGCACGAAGAGCATGGCCAGCATCAGCACCGGCATCAGCACGGTGCCGATCCAGAAGCTCTTTTTGGTGACCCGCTCCAGGTATTCCCGACGGATGATTTCCCAGGTTCTAGTTTTCATGGCTGTCTCCCTTGACCCGTTCGATGAAGATGTTGCGGAGCGTGGGAGCCACCTGCTCGAACTTGCGGATCGTCAGGCCCGGCTGGCGGACGAGGTCTTCGAGCAGCCGCCCCGAAGCCTGGCCGTCCTGGAGGCGGACCTCGGCGTAGTTCTCATACAATTCAGCCTCGGCCACGTAATCCAGCTTCTTGAGAAATTCCAGCGGCCCCGAGGCGTCGATGAGGATGGAGCTGTGGCCGTAGCTCTCCTTGACGTGGTGCAGGTCGCCCTCCACGACGACGCGCCCCTTGTTGATGAGGCAGATGGAGTTGCACATCTTCTCGGCTTCCTCCATGTTGTGGGTGGAGAAGATCACCGTGGTGCCCCGGTTGTGGAGCTCCAGGAAGATGTCCTTCATCAATTGCAGATTGATGGGATCCAGTCCGCTGAACGGCTCGTCCAGAATGAGGAGCTCCGGTTCGTGCAGGATGGTGGAGATGAGCTGGATTTTCTGCTGCATCCCCTTGGACAGCTCCTCCACCTTCTTGCGCGCCACCTGGGGCAGTTCCACGCGCTCCAGCCAGCCGTTGACGCGCTCGGCCGCCTCTTTCTGGCTGAGACCGTGGGAGCGGGCGAAGAACATCAGCAGGTCGCGGACCTTCATCTTCCGGTACAGGCCGCGCTCCTCGGGCAGGTAGCCGATGCGGTCGCGGGCGGCGTCGTCCATCGGTTTGCCGAAGACGTCGATTGAGCCCTCATCGGGCAGGAAAATACCCAAAATCATGCGGATGGTGGTGGTCTTGCCGGCGCCGTTGGGACCCAGCAGCCCATAGATCACGCCCGGCGGCACACCCATCTCCACACCGTCCACCGCGCAGAAATTGCCGAACCGCTTGCGTACCGATCGCACGGATACAATCACGCGGGGTTACCTCCTCGGTTCAGGTTGAAATCATGTTGACGGGTTTTGTTTGCCATCAAGGCATTCTATTTCATGGTCCCCGGGAAAACAACCGGCACGAGCCGCCGACTCAGCCTGAAATCTGGCTGGAATCCAGATCACTGAGCTTCTCCGGCCGTCCCCAGGCAGTGTAGAGCTCGGTGAGCAGCTCGCGGATCCGTTTGGTCAGACGGTGCTCTTCGCCCAGGCTCGACCGCGCGGTCGCATATGCCGGCCGCAGCAACGCCTCCGCCTCGGCAAACTGCCGCCGACCCTTGAAGCACCGGGCCAACGTGGTCTGCAGGCTGATGATGATCTCGTGGCTGGGTGGCCATATCGCGCCGCCCCGTTCCAGCGCCGAGCGGGCAAGAACCTCGGCTTCGGCGTACGCTTCCCGACTGATGAGTTCAACGGCTAGATTGAGGGTTTCGATGATCGTGCCGGGATGGTTCGGTCCCTGGGTCCGCTCCCGAATGGCCAGATTCTCCCGGATGATCTTTTCCGCCTCCGGACCGCGTCCCTCCTTCGACAGGTTGAGCGCCAGCCCTGAGAAAGCGTTGAGCACGGCATTGTGCTCGCGCCCCAACTGCTTCGCACACAGGGCGAGCACGCTCATCAGGGCCGCCGTGGCTTCGGCTGGCCGGCCCCGCAGACGAAGCACGTCGGCGAAGGTGTTCGTCAGCATCAGTTCGACGAGCGTGCCGCGTTCCGGGCGGCGGGCCATGATATCCAGCCCCCGGCGGACGCTGCGCTCGGCGTCATCGAGGCGCCCGAGCGCCAGTTGGGCGTTGGCCAGCGTGAACAGATCCGTCGCCACGACCGTGTGCTCCGGGCCAAACTGTTTCTCATGGGCGGCGAGGGCGTGCTCCATGAGCGGGACGGCCTCGGCGTTCTTGCCGCGGTATGTCAGGATGGACGCCAGCACGCCCTCGGCGTCGAGCACCTCCGGATGGTCCGGACCCAACCCCGACGAGGCAGCCGCCAGCGCCTGGCGGGCGAACGTCTCCGCCTCCTCCAGCCGGCCCTGTTCCTGACTCGACGTGGCCAGCCGCAGACAGGTCTTGGCGCGGGCCGTCGGCGTTTGCCAGAACTCCAGAGTTTCCCGATAGATCTTCTCCGCGCGGGCCGGATCCCCCTTGGCCAGCCAGAAATCCCCCCATCGTTCGAGGGCAGTCAGCCGTTCCAGGCCAGCCGGGGCTTGCAAGGCCTTCAAGCCCTCGACCGCCTGCTCATGCAGCGGCTGGGCCTGGTCGAGACGGCCCTGGTTGGTGTACAGGAGCGCAAGGTCGGATATTGTCATCAGAGTGTCGGGATGCCGGAGACCGAGAGTCCGGCGGCGCAGTTCCAGCGCCGCGTTGAGCTGGGCGGCGGCGTCCTCAAACTGTCCCAGGACCATGTACGGCCTGGACAGGGCCATGTGCACGGCGGCTTTGGTCTCAGAGTCCAGGGTGGTGTCGTTGTTTAGGTTGATCGTAGCCCGTCGCAGCAGGTCCGCCACCCGCACATCCCGGCCGTCCAGGTACGGATCCGGAGATTGGAGCATCCCGGTCAGAAACGCCGTCACCTCCTCGGCCCGCTGGGCCTGGCGCCGGGCCTCCTGCTCCGCGCGGCGGGCCTGCAGCAGGGCCGCGGTCGTGCCCGCCAGACCGAGCAGCAGGGCGGCCGCGATGGCGGCGGTGGCAATGACCGCCGGCCGGTGCCGCCGGACGAATTTGCGGAAACGGTAGCTCCACTCGGGCGGTCCGGCGAACACCGGCTGGTGATTCAGATGGCGCTGGATGTCCGCCGCCATCTCCGCCGCCGTGGCGTAGCGGCGGTTCCGGTCCTTGGCCATGGCCTTCATGGTGATCCAGTCCAGGTCGCCGCGCAGGTCCCGGGCCAGCGCGCGCGGCTCGGCGCCTCGCCGGCCGGCCACTTCCGCCGCCGCCTCACCCAGCGTGCTGAGTTTGGAGCTTGGCGTGGGCGGCTCCACGTCGCGGATCTGCCGCTGCACCTCGGCGTAGCCCTTCTGCCGCGCCTCCGTCAGGTCGAAGGGGAGTCGCCCGGCCAGCAGCTCGTAGAGCAGGACCCCGAGGCTGTAGATGTCGCTGCGCGTGTCCACGTTGAGGGCGCTCATCTCCGCCTGCTCCGGGCTCATGTAGGCCGGCGTGCCGATGAGCTGGCCGATCTCGGTGTGGACCTCGCGGTCGGTGAGGCGCCGGCCGGTGGCCTTGGCCACGCCGAAATCGATCACCTTGGGAACCGCCTGCCCCTCCCGGTCCGTCACGAGGACGTTCGACGGCTTGATGTCCCGGTGGATGATCCCCTTGAAATGGGCGTGCTGGATGGCATGGCAGACCTGCATGAACAACTCGAGGCGCCGGCGGGTGTCGGCTTTCCGTGCATCGCAGTATGATGTGATGGGCACTCCCTGGACGAACTCCATGACGAAGAAGGGGCGTCCGTCGGGCGTGGTGCCGGCGTCGAAGACCTGGGCGATGTGGGGATGGCTCATGAGGGCCAACGCTTGGCGTTCCGATTCGAACCGGGCGACCACCGACTCGGAATCGCCGCCCCACCGCATCAGTTTGAGCGCCACGCGTCGGCTGACCGGCTCGCGCTGCTCGGCCAGGTACACAACCCCCATTCCCCCTTCCCCCAGCCGGTCGAGGATGGTGTAAGGGCCGACCCGGTCGTCGGGACCCAAGGCCGGGCGCAGCGCCGGGCCGCTCCGCTCCACCCGTTCGGTGGGCGCTTCGCCGCCGGCGGGCGGGGAATCGGGATGCTCGGGTTGCCGGTTCATGGTTGCCTCCTGCCGAATCAAGCTCGGCGCCCCCGGCCCGGCCGCCTGGGTCCCTCGGCCAGGGATTCGAGCTGGCGCATCAACCCGTGCAGCCGCGGCATAATCTCGGCCACGACGCTGCGCGGGTTGAAGCGCAGGTCATAGTAAAGGTCGGTGAATTCCAGTAGCAGTCCGGCGGGCAGGGCGCCGCCCAACCGCTGGGCGAATTCGCGCGGCGTCTCACGCGCCTCCTTCCGGAAGCCGGCCCGGGCGGCCAGTTTCAGGAAACGCTGATAGACCAGTCCGGCGGCCCGGCCCGGCCCGTCTTCGCGACGCAACCGCCGACCGGAGGCATCGAACCGCCGCCGCAGCCCCCACAGCGCCACGAGAGCCACGAGAACCGCCGCACCTATCGCCGTGAGCGCGCCGCCCCGCGCCTCCGCCAGATCGGCGGCGCGGAGCCACGCCACAGCCACTTGATCGTTCAGCCACTCCTGAACCCGCTTGAGCGTCCGGGCGACGGTCTGACGCCAACCCGCCGCGCCCGACCGAAGGGAACGGAGGAGTTGCACCTGATCGGAGACATCATAGTTGACCACGTCCTGGATCCAGAGAAACTCCACTGATTCGAGCAGATTATCCAGAAACGCCAGGTAGCGGGACCGATCGGGTTCTCGCACCGGCGGCGTGGCATCGAACTCCACCCAACCGGACTTGACGAAACAGGCTTCCACCCAGCTGTGGGCATCGGATTGCCGGACGACGATGACGCCGTTGAACGGATTGATGTCGCCCCGTTGAAAGCCGTTGACCACCTGCGCCGGGATCTTGGCATACCGCAACATGATGGCCAAGGCCGAGGCGAAGTACTCGCAGTGGCCGCGCTTCATGTCGAAGAGGAAGAACTCCACCGGGTCACGGTCCGGAGGACAAGGCTCCATCTCCAGCGCATAGGCGTAATTAGTGCGGAGGTAAGCCTCCAGCGCCCGGGCCTGTCGGAAGGGCGAATCGATGCCACGGGTGACATCGGCCACTCGCTGGGCGATCCGCGGCGAGTACGCCGGGATCTCCAGCAGCGTCGTCGAGAGGCCGAGCGGATAGCCGGCCGGCGCCTGGCCGAGCTCCGCCTCGCTGTAGCGGTGAATGTCCGAGTAACCGGCGTAGCGGAATTTCTGATAATGCTCGTATCCCTTGGTGGGCGTGCCCGTGCAGGCCAGCGAGACGCACCGGACGTCGCGGGTGAGAGCCAGCTGCCGGTGGGCCAGGAACAGCACCTGCGACGTGATGGGCTCAAGGAACACCTCCTGATACAGCAGCCGTTCGGGACTGTGACGCCGGGCCAGCGGATAGAGCCCCTCCGGGCTGAGCGCCACCACCTGCTTCCAGGGCACCGACAGCCCCCACCCGCGCCCGTCGTACCGGTCCAGGGCGATGCCCTTCCATTTCAGGTCCGGCGGCAGCCGGTCCGGTTCCGGATCGGTGCGGATCCGCATGACCACCGCGTCGTTGAGTTTGATCGAGGTGACGTCGCCGAGCTCGGTGGTGTCGGAAAACCCACTGATCTCCTGCCGGTCCGACAGGTTCAACTGCCACATGCCGAAAGACAACCGGGGCAGGATGGTGAACAGCGGGATCGTCAAACCGATCATCAGCACGTAGATCAACCCGCCCAGCGCGGTGACCAGTCCCGCCGACACGTTGATCCGGCCGGGCGAGGCCGGTTCCAGCGGCGGCCGCGGCGTCTCGTCAACATCCGTATCGCCGCGCTGGGAGAAGTAGATGGACGCCGTCCGGATCTCGAACAGCATCAGCGCCAGGATCCCCGCAATCATGAACCAGGACGCGAACAGCGCGAAGCCGATGTCAATCGTGAAGGTCGTGGACACCAGCAGATAACCGAACGCGATGAGGAACAGGTACAGGTAGTCCCGCGCCGTGCGGGCGGTGAACAGCTTCAGGATCGACACCGCCATGGCCACGTGGATCACCGCCACGGTGAACTCGCCCGCCAACAGGAGGAAATCCACCGCGAAACCGGCCACGAACGCGACGAAAATCGCCAGCATCGAGCCGCGCGTAAACCCGGCATGGCGGCGCGAGATCTCCTCTCCTTTGACGTAAGCCGCGGCCAGCGCCGCCAGGTAGACGGCGCAGGTGAGCCAACCGAGCTTGCCGGTGAAGGCCAGCGCTCCGAATCCCGACAGGATCAGCTGGTAGAACACGGTTTTGAAGAGGCGCCGGTATTTCATATCTGGTTCAGGTCCAGGTAGCCGTCCAGGTGCGGCGCGAGCCGGAAAAACATCGCCGGACTCCGAAAGGAGCACAGAATCAGACTGCCGGGCGCTTCCTCGGACAGCCAGGTCTCGAACGGCGCACTGTTGAGGGGATGCGCATTGGGCGCGTCTTCCACCGGGCGCAGGTATGACAGCGCCAGATCCTCCAGCACGGACGGCAGATCGCAACGCGCGCCCGCCTCCGGCGGTCGGCTGTGACTGGGCACGACCCGCACGCTTTTACCACGCTGGTACAACTCCATGGCCAGCGTGGCCAGGAACGAGATGGCCCGCTCGTAGCGCACCCGCACCTCGTCCAGGTTGCCCGGGTAGCCCTCATCGAGCACCAGGACGTAGGATTGGAGGGTCTCCGTGCTGTACTCCTTGACCAGGTAGCGTCCCACGCGGGCCGAAGCCTTCCAATGAATGTGGCGGACGTCCTCGCCGGGGATGTACTCCCGCAGCGCGAAGAGTTCCGCCCCCAGGCCTTTCCGCAGGATCGGTATGGTCTCCAGCTGGTGTTCCAGAGAGGACTGGAAATCGCCCTTCTCCAGCAGCTCGGGAAAGACGACGAGCTCGCCGGCCGCATGGATCTTGCGTCCCTTGCGGAAGAAACCGAAGGGAAAGGCAGTCAGCACCTCGATGGCGTCGATCCGGTAGAGGCCGCGGTGCAGGAACCGCACCTGGAAGGACTGGGTGTCGGTGCCGCGCGGCGACAGGTACGGGAAGTAGGCCACGGTCCGCATGCAGGGGACGCCGCGCGCCTGGAGCGCTTGCGCGTCCAGCCGCTTCGGCTTGGTCTCGGCCAGCCCAGCGGCGGCCAGCCACGTCTTGTTGACCAGGTGGCCATCCACGCCCACGGAAAACGCCGGGAACCAGCGCTTGGCGTTAAGCAGCCGCAGGCGGTAGCTGGTGAATTCCCCGGCGAAGATCGAATCCTGGTAATCCACCGCCACCCGCAGGCTGGACAGCAGGATGCGGGACAGCTCGCCGGACACGGCGATGGCCGAGATCATGAACGCCAGCACGATGTACAGCAGGTTGTTGCCGGTGTTGACCGCGGCAACGGCGATCAGGAAGATCAGCCCGATGTAGATCCAGCCCGCCTGGGTGATGCGGAACCGGATGGACAGCCCCGCGCTGCGCAGGGCGTTGCGGGCCAACACGGGCACGAAGAGCACCACTTCCGCCAGCAGGCAGATCATGCCGGCCAGCGCCAGAAAGAACCCCGGCCGGCGCAGTCCCTGGCGGAACATGGCCACCGCCAGCTGGAGGCAGACCAGCGACAGGCCGGACAGCACCAGCGACCAGAAAAACGGTCGTTTCAGGTTCCAGATGGACGTTTTCATCGGGCTCCGTGACGGACTCAGACCGGGACCGGGATACCCCCGATCAATTCGGCGATGACGGCCTCGGCCTCTTCCCGGATATCCATCAGGTGGGCGTATTTCTTTTTCAGGATGATGCGGTGGGAGAGCACCGGCACGGCCACGTGTTTCACGTCATCGGGAATACAGTAGGACCGGCCGGACAGGAACGCCTGGACCTGGGCGGCCCGATACAGCGCCAGCGAGCCGCGCGGGCTCACCCCCACCTGGATGGCCGGAGAGCGTCGGGAGGCGGTGACGATTTCCATGATGTAGTCGAGGAGGCTTTCCTCGACCTCCACCTGCCGCGCGCGCTGGCTGAGCGCCTGAACTTCCGCCACGCCGATCGCCGGAGCCAGCCGTTCCACAGCCTCCGGCCCGCGGCTCTGCAGCAGGATGCGGCGCTCCTCGCCAGGATCGGGGTAGCCCACGCGGATGCGCATGAGAAAACGGTCCAGCTGTGACTCGGGCAACGGGAACGTGCCGTGATACTCTACGGGATTCTGGGTGGCGAGCACGAGGAACGGCGCCGGAAGCTGGTAGGTGACGTTGTCCATGGTCACCCGGCGCTCGTTCATGGCCTCAAGCAGGGCGCTCTGAGTCTTGGGCGTCGCCCGGTTGATCTCGTCGGCCAGCACGACGTTGGCGAAGACCGGGCCCTTCTTGAACTGGAACTCACCGGCCTCGGGAAAGAAGACGGAAACGCCCAGGATGTCCGACGGCAGCAGGTCGCTGGTGAACTGAACGCGCTTGAACGTCCCGTCGATGGAACGGGCCAGCGCCTGCGCCAACGTGGTCTTGCCGACACCCGGCACGTCCTCAATGAGGAGGTGGCCCTCCGCCAGCAGGGCCAGAACGGCCAGCCGGACGACATCCTCCTTGCCCAGCAGCACGGAACCGATGTTGTCGATGAGGGAGCGGATCTGTTCCAGGTCCTGGCCGTTGGCTGTCATCGCACTCCTGTGCTAGACCCTGAAATTCAGCACCTTCGATCCCTTGCCCACATCGAGGTGGAATTTCAGCGCCCGGGTGATGTAGATCTTGGCGTTGACGATCGCGTCCAGCAGCGGCATCCCTTTGGCCAGCCCGGCGGTGATCGCCGCTGAATAGGTACAACCGGTGCCATGCGTGTCGCCCACGGGTATCCGCTTTTCTTTCAGGAAGATGAATTCCTTGCCATCGAAGAACAGGTCGGTGGCGTCATCGAGAAGATGCCCGCCTTTGATCAGGACATTCCGCACACCGGTCTGATAGATCTGGAGCGCCGCGTCCTTCATGTCGTCGAACGAGGTTAGGGTCAGGCCGGACAATTGGGCCGCCTCCGACAGGTTCGGCGTGACCAGGAGCGCGTGTCCCATGAGGCGGCGGAGCGCCTCCAGGGTGGTCTCGACCACCAGCTTGTCGCCGCTGGTCGCGATGAGCACCGGGTCCACCACGAGCTGCTTCAGCTTATACTGCTCCACGGCGGCCACGATGACCTCGATGGCGGCCGTGGTCGGAATCATGCCGGTCTTCAGCGGCTGGGGGCCGAGGTCGTCCAACACCATGGTCAGTTGGCGTCGGATGAAGTCCGGCTCCACCGTGAAGATGCCGTCCACGCCCGTGGTGTTCTGGGCGGTGAGCGCGGTGATCACGGCGCTGCCGTAGACATCGAAGCTGGAGAATGTCTTCAAGTCAGCCTGGATCCCGGCACCGCCGGAGGGGTCGGATCCCGCCACTGTCAACGCCTTGAATACACGGGGTTTGACCAGGATGGACCGAAAGGGCCGATGGGAACCGATGAGATCTTTGATCTTGCGTTCGGCATTCATGGGAGCTCCTCGGTATGGCGCTCAGAGCCCATGATACGACACGTGCGGCCAATTGGAAAGGGGATTGCTCCGCGCCCCCCGCCCGCACCGGTATCACTCGCCCCGCCGGCGCCCGGCTCGATCTTCGATAAATGACACAAACATGTTTTACTGGCTTGATGAGATTTGCTAGAATGAGACAGCTTGAGATACACTGCACCGGATTCAGTTCCGAATTTCGAGGAGGTCGCGATGGAAGAGAAAAGCAGGTGGGGAGATCGGACGCTGTACTTCCTTCTGGGCGGATTTGTGGGCGCCACCATCGCCCTGTTGTTCGCCCCGCGTTCGGGCGAGGAGACCCGCGAGCTGATCGCCACCAAGGTCAAGGACGGGACGGAGGCGCTCAAGGATCACCTCCAGACCGCCCGCCAGAAACTCGTGGAAACGAAGGAAAAGCTTGAAGCCGACACCGCCGACCTGATCTCCCGTGGCAAGGAAATGGTTGCCCGTGAGAAAGAGGTCATCAGTGCCGCCATCGAAGCCGGCAAGCAGGCCTACAAGGAAGAGAAAGAATCCGTCAAGAAGAAGATCTGATTCCGATACCATGACAGGAAACCGGACATGGAAATGACGCTGTTGGTCCTGATTCTCGCCATTCAATCGACTGCGATGGTGGTGTTGACCGTCGTCGCATTCCGCGCCACCCGCAAGTTGGAAGAGAGCGCGCGCAAGCTGGATCGCTTCCTTGAGGACTCCGCCCCGAAAATCACCGAAGTTTTGAACGGCATGGGTGATTTCGTGAAGGCCGTCCGGCCGGTGGGTGAGCAGCTTGTGGACATCAGTTTAAACCTGAAGGAAGTCTTCCAGACCACCCGCGAAACCACCGATGACATCGCCGGTTTCCTCCACGAGACCACGGCTGCCGCCCGGCAGCAGGTTTCCAAGATCGACAACGTCCTGACGGACACCGTCAAGAAGATGGAGCTCGTCACCACGTCCATTACCAACAACCTGCTGAACCCGTTGGCGGAGATCTCGGCGGTGGTCAAGGGCGTACGCGCTGCAATGATGTACCTGCGGGGCGACCGGCGCCACCGGGACGTCAATCAGGCGATCGCCGACGAAGAAATGTTCATCTGAGAATTACCGCGGGGGGACGCCCGCGCGGCGTCCCCCGTCTCCTCTCCCGCAAGCATCGCGCAGAAATCCTGTCGGCAGCGCCCGCTTGTCAGCGGCCGGACACAATGGCCACGCCCGAGCTGGTGCCGATCCGCGTCGCCCCCGCCTGGATCATCTCCACCGCCGTGGAGTAGTTTCGGATGCCGCCCGAGGCCTTCACCTGCATGGTGTCGCCCACTGTCTCGCGCATCAGCCGGACGTCGGCCACCGTGGCGCCTCCGGACGCAAAGCCCGTTGACGTCTTCACAAACTGGGCCCCGGCTTTTTTGGACAGCAGACAGGCGGTGACTTTCTCGTCCCGGGTGAGCAGGCACGTCTCCAGGATGACCTTGACGATGGCGCCTTGTTCCCGGGCCGCCTGCACGACGGCCCGGATGTCGCTCTCGACGAAGTCCAGCTCGCCGCCCTTGAGCGCTCCCACATTGATCACCATATCGATTTCGGCGGCGCCGTCCGCGATCGCCCGGCGCGCCTCCGCGACTTTCAGCTCCGTCACCATCGCCCCGAGGGGGAAGCCGATCACCGCGCATGTTTTGACCGTGGAACCCCGCAGGATCTCGGCCACCAGCGGCACCCAGCAGGCGTTCACGCAGACCGCGGCGAACCCGTACTGCAGGGCTTCGCGTGCCAGCTTGACGATGTCGTCGCGGACCGCATCCGGTTTCAGGATGGTGTGGTCGATCATGCCCGCCAAAGTCGCCGGCTGCGGCCCGCCGGCGGTGGCCGGCACCGCGGCACGCCGGGCCAGCTCCCGCATCACCTCGTCCGTGATGCGGTCGACCAGTCGGTTCAGGTCGGGGAGAGGCTTCATGGCTCAGTCCTTGAGGTACTTTTTCTCGATCTCACCGATCAGACGGACGCGGCGGGCGTGCCGTTCCTCACCGTACGGCGTGTCCAGCCACGTGCGCACGACGACCATCGCGTCGGCCGGCTGGAGCATCCGCCCGCCGAGCGTGAGGACATTGGCGTAGTTATGCTCCCGGCTGTTGCGGGCGGTGGCGGCGTCGTGGCAGAGGGCCGCCCGGATCCCCGGCACCTTGTTGGCCGCGATGCAGGAGCCGATGCCGGCGCCGTCGACGATGATGCCCAGGTCCTGGTGGTTATCAGCCACGGCCCGGGCCACCTTGTGGGCGAATTCCGGATAGTCGACGGCGCTGTCGGTGTGGGTGCCATAATCGAAGAACAGATACCCCCACTCCTGAAGCCAGCGTTTCACCGCCTCCTTCAGCGCGAAACCGCCGTGGTCGGAACCCACCGCGATCGTGGGATGTCCGGTGTCACCCTCGACACGCAGCCGGAGCCGGCGCTCGCGGACGACATCATGAACCAGGGGCGAGACGATTGTGCCCGGGGCGATCACCACATCCGTCTGCGGGGCGATCTCCGCCAAGTCGGAGGCGGTGAGCACCTTGCCCGCGAAACGAAACTCCCGCAGGCAGTTCCCGGTGGGCGGCGACGCCGGAGCAGGCGCCGTGCCCCCTCCCGCGGCCGGTGGCGGTGCGGCGGAGGCAACGGAGGCCACCGGCGCGGTTGGCGCGACGGGGGCCTGAACGCGCTCCACCTCCCGCCGGACGATTTCCTGGATGAGCTGCCGCAAAGAATCGGGTTCCATATGTGCCCCTATTATACCGGAGGCTGGACCGCGAGCAACTGGAATCCTGTGGCGGTGGGCTCAGCGGTACCAGCCGATCTCCCGGATGTTGAGCCGGCCCGAAAAGCCAGGCATCGCGTTCTGACTGCTGATGGTGACAAACAGCCCGTCGAGCGTATTGAGCGGCAAGGTCTCGCGGCCGCCGCTCACCCGGTAGAAGCGCCGGAACGGAATGTACACCGGCTGCCCCTCCCCGTCCGGGCCCGCCCGGAACGAGGCGTAGTACCAGCGGTCGCCGCTGCGTAGCTCCAGATTGTAGCGCATCTCGGGATCGGACCTGGCGTCGATGTAGACACCCCGGCCACCGGACAGGTCCAGCGGCTCACGCAGCGCCAGCGCACACCAACTGGGGTCGCCCGGGTCGTTCGGCCGTGTCAGCGTGTACGCGAATTCGCCGTCCGATCCCGTGGCGGTGAACGCCGCCTGCGAGACGACATCGGTTTCCACCCGGAACCGCCTCCAGTCGATGGCGGACCGGGCTGCGGGCGGTGCGGTCTCATCAACCGGCGGACCCGTCTGGCGGTCGCCGATCCCGATCGGGTTGGAACTAATCCACGGCATCCCCATCGCGAGCGACGGATGGTCCCGGAGGTACACCTCCACCCGGTACATGCCGTCCGGCGCATCAGCCAGTTCCAGCCGCCCTGCGTCCGTCTGGCTAACGGGCTCACCATTTCGGAACAGGACGATGCGCGTGGCATACCCGGACACCGCGACCTCGACCTCCAGGTCGGCCCTGCCCGAAACGATGCGGCCGGGCGGGATGGTGCGGCCATCCTGCCGCGCGCAGAACTCGAATCGATTCGGCACGGCCGCGGCGCGGATCACCGAGAAAAAATCTCCTCGTCGCACGGCGGCCATGGGATCGCCGGCATCGGTCTGCCGGATGCCGAGCGCGAGCATTCCGAAGCCCAGCCGGTACGACGGCACCCGCACCGGCAGTTCCAGGATCGAGCGGAATCCGCCGTGGAGATCCAAACCATAGAATCCGTATGTCATCCCCCGCTCCAACAACTCGTCCCAGCGACGGATTTCCGGCTGCGGCCGCTGCAGCACTTTCAGGATGTGAAAATCCCCGAAGGGTGCCGTCATCAGCATGTCGATCTGCTGGATGGTCCCGGCTTGACGCAGGGCGCTGAACAGATTCAGCACCTCGATGCCTTGCGGGCGGAAATCGTCGTCCCAGTAGCGCCAGCGGTATTTCGCCCATTCGGGGTAGAGCAGAACCGTGAAACCGCCCAGCGCCCGGACGTCAGCGATCGCATCCGGCGGCGAGGGCGGCAGATTGTAGCGCGGGATTCGGTTCAGGCCGACCACCAGCAGATGGCCGTCCGGGTGGCTGGTCTCCGATCCGCCGCAGAACCGGACGCCGTCGACAGAGCAGTCCAGAGCGCCGGCGGAAGGATTGGGGGCTCCGTGATCACCGAGGATCACGAATGAAATCCCCCGGTCCCGCGCCGCGGCGGCAATCTCCGACAAGGTGCCCAGGCCGTCGGAATACGTCGAGTGAACGTGAAAGGCGCCCCAGCAATAGGCGCTCTCCGGCAGGGCGGGCGAATTGTCGCCGGAGGCGAGCCAGATCGCGCAACCGGCGGCGACGCCCACAGCCAGGCATACCGCAGCGATGAGCCACCGGGTGCGGCAGAGCGGCTTCACGCTCCCTCCGCGTCGCCTGTTTCTGGCGGTTCATTCACCAGCCGGATGATCTCCTGGACAAGCTCCTCCAGCAGGCGGTCACGCTCCGGCTTGCTGCGGGCGTCGAGCCGGGCTCCGGCGGCGTCCGGGTGCCCGCCGCCGATGTTCTTCTGAGCGAAAAACTCGCCCCAATCCACCCGCCGCCCGTCGGGTCGCAGGAAGTTCCGGCCGATGGAAATGGTGACGGCGTTCGTCTTGACCTTGTTCTCGAAAACGGGGTAGACGCTGAGGATGTAGTCGACGCTCGGGTGATCGATCAGCGCCAGCTTCTTGTCCACTGCGGGCTGGAACTTGAGTCCGGTGAAATCGAGCAGCAGCAGCCGCCGGTTCTGGTCGCGGGGATCGAACCGGCTGATCTTGCGCAACACGTCGCGGTATTGCTCGCTGAGCCGGCTGTGTTCCCGGTAGCGGGCGGCCACCGTGGGTTCGGCGGCGCACGCAGCCAGGGGTCGCTGCTCCAGCAGCCCGGCCAGGAAGGCGTAGTACCGGAAACGGTCGCGCGGCGGCTCGTTGGGCAGGACCAGGCTCTCGTTGACCACCCGGCCCGGCGTCACCTGCAGCCAGGCGTCCAGGTCGGCAAAACTCATTGCGTCGAACTGGTCGATGGCGTCCACCAGCTCGGTGAAATGATCCGGATACGAGATGCCTTCGGCCTGATACCAGTTCAGGATGACCCGCGCGCACGACGGGGCCGGCTGCCTCAACCCCGGCAGGCTGGCGGGATCTACGCCGTGAAAGCCCGGTTCGTCAAAATTCTGTTCGTGGTGGTCGAACCAGACGGCGCACCGCCGGGCGAACGGCAGATCCAGTACGGCGTCTCGCTCGCCCACCGGTTCGTCGGCAAGGCGTTTCGGCGACGTGAAGCGGAACTCCGCCGGTCGGAAATGATGGGCGAAGATGGCCGCCGAGCCGATACCGTCAAAATCGTCATGCGTGTAGACCACCTCGATGGACATGTGTGCGCCTTCCGGTGTGGATGTTGATGCGGTTCCGACTGGCCGTTTCTCCGCGTCAGGCGATGCTGTGCACCAGCATGGCGATCAGGTAGACGGCGCCCAACGCCAGCAACAGCGCGCTGAGTCCGATGGCGAGGGTGCCGGACGGACGGCCCGTTGCAGCGGTCTCCGCTTGGCGGGCCCGCCAAGCGCGCCGCAGGGAGAGGGGCCCCAGCACGATGGTATTCAGCAGTAGAGGCGCGGTGAGGAACCAGGACGACTGCAGCCAGGCATCGAGGCTCTGGATGTGGCCGGCGGCTTCCTGAACGCGCGCCCACCCCTCCGGGCCCCGGATCGCCTGAAACGCAACCAGGATGATGTCCAGCCCCCGGGTCACCAGCAGCAGCGCCGTCCCCACCAGCCCGAGGATGGCCCCGGTGAGCGCCGTGTACCGGTCGTGGGTGGCGGGATCCTCGCTGACAGCGCGTCCGCGCAGGCGGGAATGGACTACTCCGTAGCCGGCGTAGATCACGAAGCCGAAATTCAGCCACGCGGCGAACCGAAGCCACGAGGTGGGCGGGAGATAGTAAATCAGGTACAAGCAGGACAGGATCCCCAGCACGGGGAAGATGTGATTCCGCGCCAGCACGAACACCACGCCGGCGACACCGAGAATGATCAGCTTGGTGAGGATCGAAAAAGTGAACAGCGACAAGCCGAGGGCAAACGCGACGTAGAGTCCGATCGTCCAGCCCCACCCGCCCGGCACTCGGAACGACGGCTTCCGGTCGGGATCGCGCTTGCGGATCACAATGATGCCGCTGCAGACCAGGATGAACGCGAACAGCGTGCCGATGTTCGTCAAATCCACCATCTCGTCGATGCTGGCGATGGCCGAGAAGAAAGCGACGAACGCGCCCGTCATGAGGGTGGCCACGTGGGGGGTGCGGAAGCGGGGATGGACCTTTTGGAACATGGCCGGAAGCAGTCCGTCCCGGGCCATGGAGAAGAAAATCCGCGGCTGGCCCAATTGGAACACCAGCAGGACCGCCGTGTGGGCGATGACCGAGCCCAGCGCGACGATGCCCACCGCCCACCCCAAATGGGGGATGGCGTGTTCCAGCGCCATGGTGAGGGGCTCGGCCTGCTCGGTGGCCAGCTTCGTCCGGAGGTCCGGGTACGAGATCAGGCCGGTAAAGACGGCGGAGACGACCACGTAGAAAAATGTGCAGAGGATCAGCGACCCGATTATGCCGATGGGCAGGTTGCGCTTCGGATTGCGGGTTTCCTCAGCGACCGTGGAGACCGCGTCGAACCCGATGTACGCGAAAAAGACTATGGCCGCGCCCGCGCTGATGCCCGCCCAGCCGTTCGGTGCAAACGGTGTCCAATTCTCCGGCTGGACCCACTTCAGCCCCACCACAATGAAAAAGGACAGCACCAGGATCTTGATCCCCACCATGATCGCGTTGAAGCGGGCGCTGCCGCGGATCCCCATCACCAGCACAATGGAAATGGCAGCCACGATGAGTACGGCCAGCAGGTTGAAGACGATGGGGACACCGAACACATGGGGCGCGTCGCGGAACACGGTCGACTGCCCGGTCGCGTCGACGATCCGGGCGGCGGTCCGGTAATCCATGGAGAGCCAGTCGGGGATGATAATGCCGAGCCCGCGCAACAGCGTCTTGAAGTAGTTCGCCCAGCTGATGGCCACGGCGATGTTGCCCACGGCGTACTCGATGATGAGGTCCCAGCCGATGATCCAGGCCACGATCTCGCCCAGGGTGACATAGGAGTACGTGTAGGCCGAACCGGATATGGGGACCATCGACGCGAATTCGGCATAGCAGAGCGCGGTGAACCCGCAGACGACCGCGGTGATGATGAACGAGATCATCAGGGCCGGCCCCGCCCCCGGCCGATAGGCGTCGCCTGCCGCAGCGGTTCCAATGGTGGCGAAGATGCCGGCGCCGATGATGGCGCCGATGCCAAGCATGATCAGGTGGACCGGGCCCAGCGCCCGATTCAACCGGTATTCCGGTTTTTCGGCATCAACCAGGATCTGGTCGAGAGATTTGACCTGGAAGAGCTTTTTCAGCGACATGCCCACTCGTGCGACCTGCTGGATTATCCGCCGAACCAGATCCGGCCGGGACAGCATCTCGGCTCCGTGACTTCTCCACCCATCATTCCAAGACTTGCAGGCGGGTTATTATACCACCGTCGCATCGCAAGGCCATATATTTTTGAAGCACATCCGACACTTGCCGGGGAAATTCTGTTGGCTTGAATGTTCGGATCGGGTATAATTTGAGAAACACTGCACTCAACGGGGAATTCATGGTTCAAGAAACGGATTCCAGGGCGGAATACCACATCATTTTCTACGACAATTCCGATTCCAACCACGATCTGCTGCCGCAGACAAAGATCGCTTTGTTCGCGAAAAAAGTCGACCCGATGCCGGGCAACATCGATGCGCGGATCTACCAGGCGTACTTGAATCCCTACCTCATCCTCAGTGGGATGATCATCAAGGATGTCCTAGCCAAGAAAAACATCAAGGTCTTGATCAACTCGTTCTACAACTATCTCAAACCCACCCGTTACGACATGCTGGTGCTGGACAAGACCAAACTGATCCACACGTTTTCATCCGTGGAGGAGTTTTTCTACGACATCCTGTATCCGGATGACAAGGGCAAGACCCGGCCGTTGGAGCGCACCCCCCTCCGGGATCCGTCATTCCTCGGCGGCACCATGTCCAACACGCAGTTCATCCGCGAAAACCCCGTCCAGGCTGACGCCGGTCTGGCCGATCGCATGAAAACCAATCTGGACGTGGGTTTCCAGATTTTCCATTTCGAAAAGGTGTATACCATTTTCGACCGGCTGAACAACATCGTCATCCCCGAAGACAAGGCCATCACGGCGGTCAAAGAAGATCCCGAGATGAAGAAGCACATCATCAAAGTCGATCTGAAAAAGTACTCGGTGGCCTCGCTGGATGAAGTCGCGTTCCAGAAGAGCAAGATTTACTCGCTGCGCGGCCATTACCTGATTGGCCGCACGTTTTACAACAACACCGACATCGAGTCGGCCACCTACCTGATTGTGGAAAAGCCGCATGTGATCAATACCCTGGAGTTGTGCACCAACACCAAATGGATCAACATGATGGTGAAGAATTTCATCGACACATCCCCCATGACCGATGACCGCGAGATCATCAACCTGGTCTATCCCCAGGTTCAGGGCAAGCACATTCAGAATTTTCTCGGGCTTTCCCCGACGCTGCGGATTCCCTTTCTGAACAAGGACTACATCCTTGTGGACAAGGAGTGTCTCAAGGAGGATACCGCCGCGGCTATGCTGGTGCCTCCTCGCAAGTTCGTCGCCAACATGTATGAAGCCAAATACTTCCTGGACATCATCCAAAAAGACTAGCAACGAGCAGCTCCGTGATTTGGTCGCGTGCGTCCGGGCGGCCGGGGTGGTGGGCGCCGGCGGCGCGGGCTTCCCCACGTGGCGTAAGCTGGAGGGCGCACCGGGCGCCGACACGTTGATCCTCAACGGTGCGGAATGCGAACCCCTGCTCCATGCGGACTACTACTGCCTCCTCCACTACGGAGACAAGGTGCTGGCCGCCGCGGACGTGATCCGCGGTCTGCTCGGCATCCGCGACATCGTCGTGGCTGTTAAGAAAAAACGACGGCGCCTGCGGGAGCACATGGCGCGGCTGGCGGCGGCGTATCCGGGCTTCCGCATGCTGGAACTCCACGACACGTATCCGTCCGGGGACGAGCACCTGCTGGTTCAATCGGCCACGGGGCGCATCGTACCGCAGGGGGGCATCCCCCTGGCGGTGGGCTGCCTGGTCCAGAACGTCCAGACACTCGCGCACATCTACGACGCGCTGGACGGCCGCCCCGTGACACACCGCTTCGTCACCATCGCCGGCGCCGTGGCCAGGCCGTCGACGTTCGAGGCCCCCATCGGCACCCCCCTGGCGCACCTGGTGGAACAATCGGGCGGCATCACCTGCCCCGAGCCCCGTTTTCTGGCCGGCGGCGCGATGATGGGCGAACTGGTCGAGCTGGATTTCGGCATCCGAAAAACCACCAGCGGCATCCTGGTTCTGCCGGCGCAGAATCCCGCGGTTGAAGAACGCGTCCAGTCGCTGGAGCGGGCCGCGCGCGTATCCATGTCGGTCTGCGACCAATGCTTCACCTGCACCGAGCTGTGCCCCCGCTACCTGATGGGCCACGACATCCAACCGCACCTGCTGATGCGACGAGCCCCGCAGGTGCTCGAGCAGCCGGCGGACGCCGACCACATCGCATGGTACTGCTGCGAGTGCGGCGTCTGCTCACTCATCGCCTGTCCGCTCCGGATCACGCCGCGGCGGCTGATCGGCGCCATGAAGCGGAAGCTGGCCCCGTCCGCCAGGCGCGGCAAGGCGGATTACACGCTTCACCCCGATTATCATCGCAAGGGGTTGCCCATCCGGTATGTGATGGCGCGGCTTGACTTGGCGCGCTACGACGCGCCGAACGCTTTCAGCGGCCCGGTGGTCGGCGTGGATCATGTCCGGATCGATCTGGCTGAATTCGGCGGCGGCAGCGCCGAACCGGCGGTCACCGCCGGGCAGCACGTGCTCCCCGGGGAGGTCGTGGGTCAGGGCCGGCACACCCCGTTTCATGCCTCCATCGGTGGTGTGGTCCGCGCCGCCGGCCGGAGCGTCGAGATTCAAGCCGGATGAGGGAACGGCGGTGAGACTCGGCGCCCACATGTCCATCGCCGGCAGAATCGGCCTGGCCCTGTCCCGCGGGGCCGCCGTAGGATGCGAGACGGTTCAGATCTTCACTCAGAACAACAACCGGTGGGTGGGCAAGCGGCTGGAGCCGGATGCGGTGCGTGAGTTCCAGGCGCTGCGCCGCGCCACTCACATCGACCCCGTCTTCGCCCACAACTGTTACCTGGTCAACCTGGCTTCGGCTGACGCCGCCATCCGGCGCCGGTCCGTCGACGCCATGGTGCAGGAGGTGGAGCGGTGTGCAGAACTGGAGCTCCCGTTCGTGATCCTGCACCCGGGCGCCCATGGCGGCGACGGGGAATCGACGGGAATCCGTCGCATCGTCCAGGGGCTGCGAACGATCATCCGGCTCACCGCCGGCTCCGGCGTGGGTCTGGTGCTGGAGAACACGGCCGGCCAGGGCACTTCGCTGGGCCATCGGCTGGAGCACCTGCGTGACATATTGGCGGGCGTGGACCGGCCGGAGCGTCTGGGCGTCTGTCTGGACACCAGCCATCTGTTCGCAGCGGGGTACGACCTCCGAGACGCCGAGTCGTATGGGACCACCATGGCCGCATTCGAGCGGACGGTGGGGTTTGAATTCCTGCGGGCGCTGCATCTGAATGATTCGAAACGGGAATTGGGATCCCGAGTGGATCGACACGCGCACATCGGCCGGGGCGCTCTAGGTGTCGCCGCTTTCCGGCTGCTCCTTAATGATCCACGCCTGCGGGCCTTGCCGGGAGTCATCGAAACGGAGAAAACCGAAGACGGTGACGCTGACCGGATGAATCTGGATGTGTTGCGCCGACTGAGAGGGCGCGGTGCCCGCCCCCGCCGCGGGTGATCAACCGTTCTGACAGTAGAGGATACGGGAGCAGCTCTCGCACTGCAAAAACTTGTCGGTGGTGCGCAGTTCCTGGTAGGCCTGGGGCCGGAGCCGGACGTGGCAAACCTGGCAGATCTCCTCCCGGACCTCTGCGACCGCGATACCCCCCAAGCTGTTGGCCAGCTTGGTGTAGATCCGCAGCATGTCGGCGGGCACGCCGCCGAGTGCCTCCTCCCGACGCCGCTTCAAGTTCGCCGACTCGTCCTGAAGGAAGCGGGCCGCGTCGTCCAGCCGGGTGCTCTCCTGCGCGAGCCGGGCACTATCATCCCGCAGGCGGCGAGCGGTCTCGGCGGCCTCCCGCCGCGCCACATCAACCTGCTCCATGAGGTCGAGGATGAAATCCTCCTTCTCGCCGATCTGCTTGTCCAAGTATCCGATCTCATCCAGAATGGCTCGGTATTCCTCGTTCTTTTTGACTTCCATCTGCTGCTGCTTCAGCCGGGTCTGGCGAGCCCGCAACGACTCGACTTCTCCCTCCTCAGTCCGGATGCGGCGCTCCAGCTCCTTCACCCCCTCATCGGCGCGCGCCGACAGGTCGCCGAGCTTGGCGATCTCGCTGTCCACCTCGGCCCGCCGGATGGGTATGCGTTCCACGTCGTGCTGCAATTCCATGATCTTCAGATCAATGGTTTGAAGATCCCATAACAGGCTGATGTCGCGATGCAAAGCAACCCCTAAATGAAGAGTGAGTGGGCCCACCAGGATTCGAACCTGGGACCAACCGGTTATGAGCCGGTAGCTCTGACCAACTGAGCTATGGGCCCCGGGAAACGCGTCCGTTATGCCCCAAATCGGAGTCGATGTCAACTCCCCCGGTCGGCGATCAGGAGTTGAGGAACGGTCGCAGTTTCTTGCTCCGCGACGGATGGCGGAGCTTTCGCAGCGCCTTGGCTTCGATCTGCCGGATGCGCTCACGAGTGACGTTGAACTTCTTGCCGACTTCCTCCAACGTGTGTTCGCTGCCGTCCCCAAGGCCGAAGCGCATTTTGATGACCTCGGATTCGCGCGGAGTCAGCGTGCGGAGCACCGTCATCGTCTGTTCCTTGAGGTTCAGGTTGATTACCGCTTCGGACGGACTCATCACGGCATTGTCCTCGATGAAATCACCCAGATGGGAATCCTCCTCCTCGCCGATGGGCGTCTCGAGGGAAATGGGCTCCTGAGCGATTTTCAGAACTTTGCGCACCTTCTGCACCGGCATGCCCATCTTCTTGGCGATCTCCTCGCAGGTGGGCTCCCGCCCGTATTCCTGCACCAGCGTCCGGCTGGTGCGAATCAGCTTGTTGATGGTCTCGATCATGTGGACGGGGATACGGATGGTGCGGGCTTGGTCGGCGATGGCGCGCGTGATGGCCTGGCGGATCCACCACGTGGCGTAGGTCGAGAACTTGTACCCGCGCCGGTACTCAAACTTGTCCACGGCCTTCATCAGCCCCATGTTCCCTTCCTGGATCAGGTCGAGGAACTGGAGGCCGCGGTTGGTGTACTTCTTCGCGATGGACACCACCAGGCGCAGATTGGCCTCCACGAGGCGGCTCTTGGCGTCGTTGGCCATGATTTCGCCCTGATGGATGCTGTCCAGGGTCCGCTTGATATCCTCGCGGCCGGTGTTGTACTTCAGCTCGATGGCGCGCATCTTCTTCTGGACGCGTTTGATGTTCCGGCGGAGGTCGGCCTTGATGTGCTCCTTGTCCGTCCGGTTGAGCCGGCGCTTATACACCTCGATTTCCCGCTCCAGTTCGTCGATCTGCAGCTTGACGCTGAGCACGCTGGTGCGGAAGCTCTCCTTCTGCATGTTGGCGAAGTCGAGCTCGCGGATGATCCGGGCGATGGGGATCTTGTAGCGGGCCAGTTTCAGGGCCAGGAGGCGCTCGCGGCGGGTGGTGAGCCCCGGTTTGTTGAGCTGAGCCAGGATCTTGTTGGCTTTCAGCTCGAGTTCGCCCACCTCCTCGATGCGGGTGATAGTCTCGCGGTATTTTTCAGCCAGCAGTTCGTCCGAGTACTCGTCGTCATTGAGGTTGACGATATCCTTGAGCTTGCCCGGGTTGCCCTGCAGGACCTCCTGAAGAGCCATCATCTCGTGCACCACGATGGACGAGCGCGACAGCGCCTTGAGCACCATTTTCTGGCCTCGCTCGATCTGCTTGGCGATTTCGATCTCCCCTTCGCGCTTGAGCAGGGGGACGGTGCCCATCTCGCGCAGGTACATCCGGACCGGATCGTTGGTCTTCTCAACAGCTTCGGCGGCGCCTTCCGCGTCGTCGCCGCCGCCGTATCCCTTCCCGTCCGCCATCATGGCGTCCGAATAGGCCTTGCTGCCTTCGATCAGCTCGATGCCGTTGGAACCGAACAGATCGAACAGGTCGTCCAGGTCCTCGGATGAACTGAGTTCGCTTGGCAGCAGGTCGTTGACCTCCTCGTAGCTGAGAAAACCCTTCTCCTTGCCGCGGGAGATCAGCTGCCGGACTTCATCAAATTTATCCTCGAGAGACAAGTGCGCCTCCTCCGTCATTTATTGAGTTGCATGATGATTCGTTTCCGCCGCTCCAGGATGCCGCGGCAACGGTCCATATCGCCGGACTGCTCCGCCTGCTGGCACTCTGCGGTCAGACGCTCGAGTTCCTGTTCGAGGGACCGCTGGCGCAGGGACAGCAGACAGTTGACAGCCTCGGTTTCGGTAACCACGGTCGTCGCGCGCGACATCACCTGATGCAACAGGGTGCGGTCGGATTCGGTGAGCATGTTTTCGATTTCAGCCAAGCGGAAGGCCCCCCCCTCCTGCACCTGCTGCGCAATACAGGTCAGAATGTTAGATGTCGCCAATCCTTCAAAAGTTACAGCAACACCAGAAAAAATCTTCGGTGCCATCTCGGGAAAATGCAGCATAAAATTGATGAGCTCGGTCTCGGCCGCAGTCAGGGGAGACTGGCTGTATTGAGCCACCACGGATTTATCCACTTTCCGCGAGCGGGCGAAGGCGTTGTACTGGTTGAACAGCGCGTCCCGATGGATGCCCAGGCGGTCCGCCCAGCCGGTCAGATAATTTGAGCGGATAGGTTCCTGCTGGATTCGAGCCAGGAAGGGGAACATGCTCTCCAGGATCTTCACTTTCCGCTCCACCGACAGATCGGCACCCGCAGCCTGCAGCTTGTGATGGAGCTGGAAATCCAGAAACGGAAGTGACTGCTTGACCGCTTCCCGGAACGAATCAGCCCCATGTTTCAGCACGAACGTGTCGGGATCATGCCCGCCGGGCAGGGTGGCGACCCGGCAGTCGAACTCGTTCTCCAGAAACAGCTCCACCGAACGGAAGGCGGCATTGGCCCCGGCGGTGTCTGGATCGAAGCAGATCACGATGTTGCGGGTGAACCGACCCAGCAGCTTCACCTGGGCCGGGGTCAGGCCGGTGCCCAGCGAGGCGACCACGTTCTCGACCCCGGCCTGGAAGGGCACGATCATGTCAAAATACCCCTCGACTAGGATGGCCAGGTCCGCCTGCCGGATCGCCTTCAGGGCGTGTCCCAGACCGAACAGATGGTAGCCCTTCTGGTACAGTGGGGTTTCGGGAGAATTCAGGTATTTGGGCTCGCCCTCGCCGAGAATCCGCCCGCCGAAGGCGATGACGCGGCCGTGCATGTCCTGAATGGGGACGATGAGCCGGCTGCGGAACAGGTCATAGCTGCGCTGCGTGACCTCGGAAACACGGACCAGCCCGGCATGCTGGGCCAGCGGCTCCCGGATGCCCAGGCCGCGCAGGTAACTCACCAGCCGCTGGCCGTCGCCAGGCGCGAACCCGAGCATGAACCGCTGGATCGTGCCGGGTGCGATCTGGCGCCCATCGAGATAATCGCGCGCGCCGGCGCCCTCCGGGTCCTTCAGACAGCGCTGGTAAAACTTGGACGCCTCGGCCATCACCGTCTGCAGGTGCTCCCGGTCGCGGTATCGCTTCTCCTCGGCCGGGTCCAGCGCCGGCACCCGGAGATGGGCCAGGTCCGCCAGAAAATGGATGGCCTCGGAGTAGGTGAGGTTTTCCAGTTCCATCACCAGTTGGATCACGTCGCCGCCTTTGCCGCAGCCGAAGCAGTGGTAGCTCTGGAGTTGTTCGTTGATGGAAAAACTGGGTGTTTTCTCGGTGTGGAAGGGGCAGAGAGCGAAGTAATTCTTGCCTTTGCGGGTCAATTTCAGGAAATTCCCCGCCACCTCGACGATGTTGAGGGTATGCTTCAACTGCTGGACGAACTGGGATGAAATGCGCATGGGTGACGCCTGGCTCCGCCCGCCGGGCAAAAGATCAGAAATTGTATGAAAATCAGGTCAATAAGTAAAGAGAAATTTGGCTCAGACATCCAGTTCGACGATGGTCTTCCCCTCCCCGCCTTCGGCGTACGGCGGGTGGTAAAAATGCCGGACGAACGGTGTCTCGCGCAGGCGGCGGTGGATGGCCGCCCGGAGGATGCCCCGCCCCATGCCGTGTACCACCGAGATTTTTCGCTGCTCCTGGCGGAACATCAAGTCCAGGAACCGGTCCAACTCAGCCAGAGCGTCTTCGGCGCTCCGGCCGATCACGTGCAGTTCGGTGGCCGCGGGCGTGTCATCCGCCGCCTCGGCGGCTGCGGCCGGGCGCGGCGGCGCTGATTCAGCCGGCGTCAGCGGCCCCGCGGACTCCTCCCGCTGGCACAGCCAGGCGACGGGGACGCGAATGCGCTTGTCACCGGCCTGGACCAGCACGCCGTCGCGGCCGCAGTCGAGCACGGTGACCACCGTATGCAGCGGTTCCACATAGACCGCCATGCCGACGGCCAGCTCGCCGGCTGGCAAGGGTCGCAACGCCGGCCGTCTCGCCGCGGGCGCGTCCTGGATCACCGGCTCCAGCCTTCGCTCCACGGCATCCAGGAGCCGCTCAGCCCGACGCTGCATCCGGTCGGCGGCCAGAGCGGCACCCGACTGCCGGTGCACTTCCTCGAAGAGGGCTTTCTTTTCCGCCTCGAACTGCCGGCGCACCGAGTCGAACTCCTGCCGGAGTTCCCGTATCACGGACCGCTTCCGCTCCTCGGCCTGGCGTTCCAGATGGATCTTGCGAAGGATCTGTTCGTGCTTGAGTCGGGTGATATCGGCCAGCTCGGCTTCCCGTTTCCGGACCAGCTCGTTGAGCCGGGTCATCACCTCCTCGCTGAGCTGCCGGCCGCCGGACAGGCGGCGGTTGGCGTCGGCCACTACCGGCTCGGGCAAGCCCAGTTTGCGCGCGATGAAGAGGCCGCGGCTGCTCCCAAGGGCGCCCAGATGCAGGTGGTACGTGGGCTCCAGCGTGTCGGGATGAATCTCCACTGCCGCGGTGACCACGCCGGTGGTGGTCAGCGCATATTCCTTGAGCGCCTGGGTGTGGGTGGTGGCGATGAGGGGCGCCTGCAGCCGCTGGAAGTGGTCCAGTACGGCCATGGCCACCGCCGCACCCTCCTCCGGATCGGTTCCGGTGCCGATCTCGTCCACCAGCAGCAACGCCGGATGGCGGTAATGGTCGAGCATGTGCTTGAGACTCAGGACATGGGAGGCGAAGGTGCTCAGGTCGTCGGTCAGCGACTGCTGGTCGCCGATCACCGCGAACACGCGGGTGAACACGGCGCACTCCATCTGCTTCGCGGGCACCGGAATGCCGCTCAGCGCCATGAGGGCCAGCAAACCGGCGGTTTTGAGCGCCGCGGTCTTGCCGCCGGTGTTCGGGCCCGAGATGATGAGGCACGATTCGGTGGGAGTGAGCGCCAGGCTGATGGGCACTACCGTCCGGCCCTGCTGCACGAGGCTGTCCTCGAGCAGAGGGTGCCGGGCTTCCTCCAGCACCAGGTAGCGGCCGGTGTCCAGCAGCGGCGCGATGGCTCGGAAGCGAATGGCGAAGCGGGCTCGCGCCGTGAGGCTGTCCACGACGCCCAGGAGTTCCCAAGCGCGTTCCAGGTCGTCCCGACTCGTCCGTAGCACCTCGGTAAGCTGGGCCAAGATTTGCTGGACGATCTCCTGCTCCCGGTCGCGCAGGCCGATGAACCGGTTGTTGTGCGCGACCATATCGAACGGTTCCAGAAACACCGTCAGGCCCGACGAGGAAGTGCCGTGGACGATCCCCTCGATGGCGCCCTGCCCCTGCGATTTCACCGGGATGACGTAGCGGTTGTTGCGGACGGTGACGTAGCTGTCCTGGAGGAGGCCTTGTCGGGCCGCCCGGTCCAGGATGCGGGCGTATGCCTGCTGGATGCTCTCGTTGAGGTCCCGCAGCTGGCGCCGCACGGTGGCCAGTTCCGGTGACGCGCGATCGGGCACCTCGCCGCTGGGATCAAGCTTGTCTTCGACGAGCCGGATCGCGGAGCTGAGCTTCGGAAAACAGCCGCCGAGCTCCCGCAGCGGCGACTCCGGGTCCTCCCCTGCGGTCAGCGCACGCGCCGTGTCGGCTGCGACAGTCATGAGTTGGTGGATCACCAGGATGTCGCCCGGCTCCAGAACGATTCCCTCGACGTCCAGGAAATTCAGCGCCGACCGTGCATCGCCCAAGCCGCTGAAGTTGAACCCTTCGCCGCGTTCCAGCCCCTGGCGGATTTCGCCGACCAGCCTGTGAATCCGCTTCAACTCCTCCGCCGAGGCCAGCGGCGCCAGTGCGGTGATATCCCGCCGACCGCCGTCAAAGGTGGCCAGGCCTGCCAGCAGTTCCAGCAGCCGGCCGAATTCCAGGTTGGCCAGTGAATCGTCGGTGAAGCGCATGGGGTGCCCTACTTGGCCTCCAGCCAGTTGGCGCCGTCGTGGATGTCCACCACCAGCGGAACCTTCAGCGGCACCACATCTTCCATGGCCTCACGCAAGATGCCGCGGAGGCGGTCGACCTCCTCCGCGGGACACTCCAGCAGGAGCTCGTCGTGCACCTGGAGTAGCAACCGGGCCTGCAGCCCGCTGCCCTCCAATCGCCGGACCAGCCGGATCATCGCCAGTTTAATGATGTCGGCCGCAGCGCCCTGGATCGGCGAGTTGGCCGCGATCCGTTCGCCGGTGCTGCGGACATTCCAGTTGGAGTGCCGGAGCTCGGGAATGGGCCGTATCCGGCCGAACATGGTGCGCACCGCTCCAGATGCCGCGGCATCCGCCAGATTCTCGTCCAGCCAGCGCCGTACGCCGGGATATGTGGCGAAGTACGACTGGATGAAGGCCTTGGCTTCGCGCTGCGGGATCTTGAGATCCTGGGCCAAACCGAAATCGCTTTTCCCGTACAGAATGCTGTAATTGATGATCTTGGCCCGGCGCCGGTATTCGGCCGGGTTGGCCTCGGCGGCGGCCCCGAACACATCGCGGGCCGTCTGGGTGTGCACGTCCTGGCCGCTGCGGAAGGCGGCCAGCAGCAACTCGTCGCCGCTCAGGTGGGCCATGATCCGCAACTCGATCTGGGAATAGTCGGCCGACACGAGACGCCAGCCCGGTGGGGCGACGAACGCCCGCCGGATCTTCTGCCCTTCCTCGGTGCGGATGGGGATGTTCTGGAGGTTGGGATTGGTGCTGGACAGGCGGCCGGTGGCTGCGACAGTCTGGTTGAACGTGGTGTGCAGGCGGCCCGTGACGGGATTGACCAGCGGCGGCAGCGCGTCCACATAGGTGGACTTGAGTTTGGTCAACTGCCGATAGTCCAAAATGCGGGCCGGCAGCGGGTATAACGGGGCCAGCGACTCCAGCACCTCGACCCCGGTGGAGTATGACTTGGTCTTCTTCGTTTTCTTGGAAGAGGGGAGTTGAAGCTTGTCGAACAGAATCTCGCCGAGCTGCTTGGGCGAGTTGATGTTGAACTCCTCGCCCGCCAGCGCATAGATCTCCTTCTCCAGCCGAGCGATCCGGCCGGCCAGTTCGGCAGCGAGCGTCTCGAGCCAGGGCACGTCGAGCAGGATGCCGGTGCGTTCCATACCAGCCAGGATGGGCAGGAGCGGCAACTCCACCTCACGGTAAATGGTCTCCAGTCCGGCCGCCTGCAGCCGCGGCAACCACTCCGCACAGGCTGCGTGAATGACCTCCAGCCGCGTCGCCAGCGGCTCGACCAGGAGCGACTCGTCCTCGGTTGCCGGGGGGACGCTCCGGCTCAGCTCCAATGCGATCCGCTCCAGGGAGTGATCCTCGATCTGGGGCCAGAGCAGATAGTGGATCAGCTCGGCGTCATCGACATGCCCCTCAAATCCAACCGGGAGTTCGTACTCCAGGGCGAACCGTTTCAACCCATGAAAGCGCTTCGGCGACGACTCCGCCAGCCAGGCCTGGATCGCCGGCTGGTCCCGCCGCCGATTCAGCGCCAGGATGTCCGCACTCCCGGCTGCCTGCGCCAGCGCGCGGTCAGGGCCCCAAACCATCATCGCAATAGGCAGGAGAGGTTGACGGTCACACATTCGGCGCAATTCGGCACCGCCGTCCAGCAGGCGCGCGGACGGCGCGGCAATTGCCGGCCGGCTCGGCAGCTCCTTGAGCAGGCTTCGAAAACCGAACCGGGTGAACAGATCGCGCAGGTGCTCCAGGTCGGGTGTCCCGGCGCGCAGATCGGCCCACTCCCATCGCACGGGCACCCGGCGGTCCAGCGTCGCCAGCGCTCTGGAATCGAGCACCTGCTGGCGGTGCTCGCGGAGGATTTCGCGGATGCGCTTCGGCTCCACCTCGTCGAGGCGTCGGTAGCAGGTATCCAGGTCGCCGAAGGCAGTGAGCAGCTTTCGGGCGTGCACCGGGCCGATTCCGGGCGCACCGGGTATGTTGTCCGACGTGTCGCCCATGAGTGCCAGCAGGTCCACCACCTGAGCCGGTTTCACGCCCATCTTTTCCAACACCTGCTGCGGACCGTACGCGATGTCCGCCTTGGTGTCCAGGACGGTGACACGATCGTCCACCAACTGGTACATATCCTTGTCCGAGGTGACGATGCTGACCACGAATCCTTCGGCCCGGCCGCGGTCGGCCAGAGTGGCCAAGATATCGTCCGCTTCAAATCCGTCCTGCTGCAGGATCGGCACGCGGAACGCCGCGCACAGCTCGTCGATGAACGGCAGCTGCACGGCAAGTTCGGGCGGCATGGGTTTGCGGGTTGCCTTGTAGCCGCTGAACACTTCGTGTCGTCGGGTCGGGGTCCGGGATTCGGCCGCCGCCGCCATGTAATCGGGATGGTGCTGGGCGACGATCCGGTTCAGCATGCTCACAAAACCGTACAGGGCGTTGGTGGGAAAGTCATTGGCGGTGCTCAGCGTCGGGATGGCGAAAAACGCCCGGTACACCTGACTCATGGTGTCGATCAGGAACAGCGAGGGGCCGGCCATGGGCTTTACCTCTCAAACAGTTTTTTCTGATTGTCGGGCACGCCGGCCGGCACGGGGCGGCCCAGGTAGCGGTAGGCCAACGCGGTAGCCATGCGCCCCCGGGGCGTCCGGTCGAGGAATCCCTTCTGGATCAGGAACGGTTCGTAGATATCCTGGATGGTATCCTTCTCTTCCTCGGTGGCGGCGGCCAGCGTGTTGATGCCCACCGGCCCGCCGCCGAACTTGTCCACGATCACCTCGAGGAGGTGGCGGGTGACGTCGTCCATGCCGCTGTCATCCACATCCAGCATGCGGAAGGCGGCGCAGGCGTTGTCGCGGTCGATGGTGCCGTGGGAGCGGACCTGGACGAAGTCACGGACGCGCTTCAGCAGCCTGTTGGCGATGCGAGGAGTCCCCCGGGCCCGGCGGGCGATTTCCCGCAACCCGTCCTCGGTCGCGGGGACGTTCAGGATTCGGGCCGAACGCTGCAGGATGATGTACAGGTCTTCGTCCTCGTAAAATTCCAGCCGGTGGACGATGCCGAACCGGGCGCGCAGGGGCGCGGTGAGCAGCCCCAACCGGGTGGTGGCGCCGATCAGGGTGAACGGCGGCAGCGGGATGGGCACGGAACGAGCCGAGGGCCCCTCTCCGATGATCAGATCGATGGCAGAATCCTCCATGGCCGGATACAGAATCTCCTCGATGGTCGAGTGCAGGCGGTGGATTTCGTCGATGAACAGAATGTCCATGGGCTCGAGGTTGGTCAGGATGGCCGCCAGGTCGCCCTTTTTTTCGATAGCCGGACCGGACGTCGTGCGGAGGTTCACCCCCATCTCGCTGGCGATCACCACGGCCAGCGTGGTTTTACCCAGGCCGGGGGGGCCGTACAAGAGCGTGTGGTCCAGCGCCTCTTTGCGTCCCTTGGCCGCCTCGATGGCGATCCCGACGTTTTCGGTCACCTTGCGTTGGCCGATGTAATCGATAAACGCCCGGGGCCGGAGCTGCACCTCGAGGAGTTCCTCCTCGGTCCGGTTGGGATTGAGGATACCGCGGAATTCTTTCATGTTACCGCTTCATCACATGCCGCAACGATTTGCGGAGGAGGATCTCGAAGGCCGCCTCGGGCTGTTCCCGGTATGCCTGCTGCACGGCTTTCTCGGCCTGCGCCTTGGGGTAGCCGAGATTGACCAGGGCCGAGAGCAGGTCGTCCATGAGCGCCGGCGCCGGCTGACTCTCCGCTCCCGACACCGCGGCCGGCCGGTCGCTCAGGTAACAGGACAGCTTCTCCTTCAGCTCATAGATCAGTCGCTCGGCCGTCTTCTTGCCGATGCCGGGCACGGTGGCCAGGCGCGCCGCATCGGCGGAGGTCAAGCTCTCGAGGACGGCGTCGGGCTCCATCCCCGAGAGCACCGTCAGGGCGATTCTGGGCCCGCAGCCGCGCACCGAGGTGATGGCACGGAAGATATCCAACTCCTCCTGACGGCTGAAACCGAACAGGGTGATTTGGTCATCGCGGACATGCGTGTGCACGAGCAGCTCCATCTCTTCGCCCGGGCCCGGGAGCAGATAGAACGTGGACAGCGGAATGTGCACCCGGTAACCCACGCCGTGGACATCCAACAAGAGGACATCCGGTTTCTTGTTCCTGAGCGTACCCTTGAGGTAGCCGATCAATGGATCCTCCGGCGATTCGCAACCGCCACCCGCCGCGATGCCCGGGGTGGTTCAAACTGGATCTTATACTCCAATAGGTCCGCCCGTTCAATCACATTCCGGCCGGGTTCCGCTTGACCGCCGGCGGTACCAGACGCGGACCAGGAACAGGCCGCAAGCCGGGGCGGTGGGTCCCGCGCACCGGCGGTCCCTGGCGGCGAGGATCACGGGGATGTCCGCCGGGGTTCGTTTCCCCTGCCCTGCCTCGAGCAGCGTGCCCACCATGTTCCGAACCATATGGTGCAGAAATCCGTTGGCCTCGACCTCAAAGGTGATCCGCGGCCCCCGCCTGGTGATCGAACACCGGTACACTTCCCGGACATGATCCGCCTCGGCGTCGGCGTGGGCGCAGAACGAAGTGAAGTCGTGGCGTCCCAGAAAGCCGCCGGCAGCCTCGGCCATCGCGGCTACATCTAGCGTCTGGAACACCCGGTGGTAGAAGGGTTCCTGGAAAGGATCGAGAATGCGGCCGTTGAACACCTGATACCGATACAACTTGGAAAGAGCCGACCGCTGGGCGTGGAAGGAGGCGGGTACCCGGGTCGCCCGCAGCACCCGAATGTCGGCGGGGAGGCGGCTGTTCAGGATCAGCGGCAAGCGCTCTTCGGGAAGTCTGGCCGGGGCCCGAAAGCTGGCCACCTGTCCCATGGCATGGGCGCCGGCGTCGGTGCGTCCCGAGCCGACAAGGTGGATTTGCTCTCCGTAGAGCAATGCCAGCGCTGCCTGCACGATCCCCTGGATGGTCTGCCGCCCCGGCTGGATTTGCCAGCCTGCGTAGCGGGTTCCCACATATGCGATGTCCAGTCGGTAGTTCGGCACGCGCCACCACGCGGTCAGATCGATCCCGAAGCGGATGCACCATCCGTTATTTCTTGCTGCCTGGTTTTTCCACCGGCACGCCGGCCGCGCAGAGCGGGCACTGGCTCTGTTCGTAGGTTGGGAAGTCCAGTTGGACCAGCGAGAAGAAAGGGACTCCAAAATCAGCCTTGCCGCGGCTTCGATCAGCGATGGCGCCCACTGCCGCCACGATGCCCCCGGCGGCTTGCACCAACGCCTTTACCTCTTTGACGGATCCGCCGGTCGTGATGACATCCTCGACCACCAGGGTGCGCTGTCCCGCTTCGATGGCGAACCCCCGGCGCAGGGCCATGGCATTGCCGGCGTCGCGCTCGGCAAAGATATTGGGCACGTTGGCCTGGCGCGCCACCTCGTAGCCCATCAACACACCGCCTAGTGCCGGTGAGATGACACAATCAAACGCAATGCCCGCCGTCCGGATCTGTTTCACCAGATCCGTACACAAATCCGCCGATGGTCTGGGAAATCGAAACAGCGCCGCACATTGAAGGTAGTGGCCGCTGTGCAATCCGGAGCTCAATTTGAAATGGCCGGAGAGAAATGCGCCCGAATCCCGCAACACATTGAGAACATCCGCCTGCTCCATCAAGCACCTCCGCTTGTTACGATCGGCATCACAATATTGAACCCAGCATCGGGAAATATGCTGGAAATTGAAGCTTCATTATAAAAAACAATATCGATCTTTTGTAAAATTTTTCAATTATTTCCTTGACAAAATTGCGCGTCCTCTGTTAATTAAACTACATAAACACTTAAATAACAGACAGGTGAACACGAAATTCCAACGCAGAGGAATTTATGCTGTTTAAATCAAAACAAATTGTCGGACTCGACATCGGTTCCACCTCCGTGAAGATTGTTGGACTAAAACCCGGCAAAAAGAACGAGTTTGAATTGGTGCACCTTGGATTGGAGCAGCTGGCGCCTGACACGATTGTGGACGGCGCCATCATGGCCAAACTTCCGGTTGCCGAAGCCATCAACCGAATCTACAACTTGCAGGGGATCAAGGTCAATAATGTCGCCACATCGATCTCCGGCCACTCCGTCATCGTCAAGAAAGTCAACCTCCCCGCCCAAAGCCCCGAGGAACTGTCCGAATCCATCATGTGGGAAGCGGAACAGTACATCCCGTTCGATATTTCCGATGTCAACGTAGACTATGAAATTCTCAAAAGCGTACCGGGCACCGGAACAATCGAGGTGCTCCTGGTCGCGGTCAAGAAGGAGAAGATTTCCGATCACACCAGCGTGATCAACCTGGCGGGCAAGGTGCCGTCCATCGTGGATATCGATGCGTTCGCGCTGCTCACCTCCTATGTCTACAACTACCAGCCGACGGGGCAGACGGTCACGGCACTTCTCAATATCGGCGCCAGCATCACCAACCTGTGCATCGCCAAGGGCGCCGAGCTCCTGTTCACGCGCGACATTTCCATCGGCGGCAACCAGTACACGGACTTTCTCCAAAAAGGCCTCAGCATCAGCTTCGAAGAAGCGGAGAAGGTGAAGCGGGGCGCCGCCGTGGGCGGTGTGAACGAGGCCGAAGTCCATCGGATCATGGACTCGGTCTCCGAGATCATCGAACTGGAGATCCAGAAAACCTTTGACTTCTTCAAGGCCACCACCACCACTGACCGCATCGACCGGATGATCCTGAGCGGCGGCGCGGCCCGCACCCGCGGTCTGTCGGAGCATTTGTCTCAGAAATTCGAAGTTCCGGTCGAGATCTTCAATGCGTTCAAGCGGATCACATACAATCCTCAGAAATTCGATTCATCGTTTATTAACGATATTTCTCCACGAGTTGCCATCGCCGTCGGATTGGCAATGAGAAATACGGAGGACAAATGGTAAAAATCAACCTGTTACGCGAGCGTTCTGTCGAACAGCCCGTCCAACGGGCGCCCATCGAGCCGAAACCCATTCAGGCGATTTTAGTGATCGCTGTCCTCGTGGTCGCTGCGGTGGCGTTGGGGACGTGGTATTGGTGGTCCAAATACAATCAGCTGCAGGAAAAACGCCAGCAGGCCGTCGAGTTACAGCAAGAAGCGGACCGGCTGCAGAACGTTCAGGAAGAAGTTGAAAAATACGAGCGGATCAACAAGATCCTGGAAGAGCGGAAAAAGGTCATCGAACAGCTGAAAGAAAACCAAACCGGCCCCATCGAAATGATGAACGGCTTGATTCAAAGCCTGCCCGCCACTGACCCGAAACTGTGGGTTGAGAACATGACTCAAACGCGCGACAGCGAAGGCGAGACCACGCACATCGTGGGGTACGCTTACGAGGTGAACGCGATCGCCGACTTCTATGCCAGCCTCAAGAATCAGAATTACTATTCCTTGATCGACTGGCTCTACTACGACAAGAGCAAGCTGCCGATCAAGTTCGAGTTTGACTGTCGGAAGAATTTTGCGAAACCCGCTGAGGAAGAGGCGCAAAATGGCTAAAACAGGTGAAAAGAAGGGCGGAACGCCCATGCTTTTGCAGATCGCTCTGGTGATCATGATCATCGCGCTGAGTTTTTTCGTCTTGAAAATGTACGTGTTCGACAAGATGAACGACGAACTCAGCAAGCTGGACGTCCAGATCGCTGAGCTGGATCTGAAAGTCAAGAAAGCCCAGGCTTTCCAACAGAAAAAGGCGCTCAATGAGCAAATCTACAATTCGCGGCTGGCCGAACTGGAGCGCGAAAAGAAGATCCTGCCGAAAGAGCGCGAAACGGATGAACTGGTTCGGCGCCTGGAGAATTTGGCCCATGAATCCCGGGACCTGAAGATCACCCTGTTCCGGCCTGACAAGCCCGTTGATCACGAGTTTTACTACGAGTGGCCCATCACCATCAATTGCGAGGCCAGCTATAGTTCCATCGGGCAATTTTTCGAACAGGTGGCGAACTTTGACCGGATCTTGAACGTGTACAACCTCAAGCTTGAATCCACCGCTCAGGGCTCCGATGCCCGCCCCACTCTCAAAGCGGGTTTCATCGCCAGCACATTCGTGTACACCGGCGATGCCACTGAGAAAATCCAGTAGAAGGGGAACGGCCATGAAGCTGATCCAATGCATCTTTGCCGCGGGCTTGCTCCTGATGGTTCCCTCGATGCTGGTGGCCCAACAGGACGACACGTCTGAGAAATCCGACGTCGTGGTGGTCAAAAAGACCATCCGCTTCGAAATGATGGGTCGCCAGGATCCCTTCATCAACCTGGACGTCCAGAAAATCGAGCGCCAGAAAAACGCCGAGGCGCAGCTGGAACCTGTCCCCTCCTTCGAGGAGCGGCAACAGCAGTTTCCGGGCATCCGGGGCATGCTGATCAAGGAACTTGCTCTGAAAGGCATCGTCGCCAAAGCGGACGGCAACGTTGCCTATTTTGAAGGCGTTGACAAGAAAGCCCACTTCATTCGCCCGGGTGACGATCTATTCAACGCCAAAGTCAAACAGATAAAGAAGGACGGCGTGGTCTTCGAAGAATTCAAGCGCTACCTGGACAAGCGCGTCGAGAAGAGCGTCGTTTTGGTCGATCTCCATGAATAGAATGCAAATAATTGTAATAAGGAGGCACTTGATGCGGTCCAATAAATTGCTCCTTTCGCTGTTGATCATGAGTGCATTGGCCACTGTGTTCGCGATCGCTCAAAGCGCACCGGCCGGCGCCCAGACGCCCAGCGAGTTGAATGATGTCCAGTTTTCGACTCGCGACGGGATCTTCGAACTCACGCTGGTTGGCCAGAACCTCGCAGAATATCGCAAATTCAGGCTGGCCGATCCCTTCCGCCTGGTGGTCGATCTGCCCAACACGGCGACCCGTTACGGCAAGAACGTGCTGCATGTGAACGGCGAGATCGTCCAAAAAATTCGGGTATCCAAATTCAACAACGACGGCCAAGGCACAATCCGCATCGTGCTGGATCTGACCCGGGACGTGCGCGACGTGCAGGTACTGCCGGTGGCGGAAGGTTTGAAGATCGCGGTGGGACAGGAAACCCTGGTCCGGACTGATTCTGCGCCGGCGGCCCAGGAGATTCCGGTGGATGTCATCCCCACCCAACCCGCCGCGGCAACCGCCCCGCCGGCTGCCGCCACCGAGGCGGAGATGACGGACGCCAGCATCGTCCGTATCCCCGAACCGGTGGTCAAGCCGAAAGCACTGGAGAGCAAGCCCCTGGACAACACGCCGTCTCTGGTCCTGGGCGAGGCTCCGAAGATGATGTTGGCCAAGGCCGGCCCGTCGGCGGATGCGGTGAACTACGTCCAGGACGATGCTCAGCAGACGGTGCAATACACCGGCGAACCCATCACCCTGGATATCAAGGAAGCGGACATCGTCGACTTCTTCCGACTCATCAGCGACATCGAGGGGCTGAATATCGTCGTCGATCCGAGCGTCTCCGGCACCATTTCAATCAAGGTCGACAACGTGCCGTGGGATCAGGTATTCGACCTGGCGATGAAGAACAACCGCCTGGCCAAGGTCATCGAGGGGAACGTCGTGCGCATCGGCACTCTGGATGCCTTCAAGGCGGAAGAGAAGGCCCGGGAAGAACTGAAGCGGACCCGTGAAACCGTCACGGACATCATCAAGCTGAATTACGCCACCGCCACCGAGCTGCTCGACAAGCTGGTGCCCATTCTGACCGAATCGGGCGAAATCAAGACCGACATCCGGACCAACTCGCTGGTCATCCGGGATATCCCAGAACGGATCGCCGAGATCCGCAAGCTGGTCAAGGCCCTGGATGTGGCGGAGCATCAGGTGGAGATTGAAGCCCGGATCGTGCAGGCCAGCCGCGACTATGCCCGCAGCCTGGGTGTCCAGGTCGGCTTCGTGGTGGGCAACCTGGAGCGGATCACCATCGGCGGCCCGAACACTTACGGGACGATCGGCGGCTCCCGGCCATCCCAAACGCCCAAGTCAGCCTACAACGCCGGCGATGGCAGCACCGGCCGCGGCGCCTCCACAGCCCAGGCATCCGAGAACGCCGCCATCAGCGTGGGCACGGAAGGCAACAACCGGACCGGCAACTACAACTGGTCCTTCCCTGCTTCCCAGGCCACCAGCGGCATCGGCATTTCCGTGGGCAACATCCTCGACACCTTCCTGCTGGACGCCTCGCTGACCGCCGCCGAAAGCAGCGGCCTGGTGCGGGTCATCAGCCAGCCCAAGGTACAGGCTCAGAACAACCGCCAGGCCATGATCGAGCAAGGTCTCCAGTTCCCGGTCCAGGTTGTTGAGAACAACACCATTTCGGTGCGCTTCTTCTCCGCTTCGTTGAAGCTCAGCGTGCTGCCACAGATCACCGAGGAGGGCACGGTGCTGCTCAAGATCACCGTGGAGAACAATCGGGCCGATTTCGTCAACACGGTCAACAACATTCCGTCGATCATCACCAGCATGTCCTCCACCGAGGTGCTGGTGGCGGACGGCGGAACCACTGTGATCGGCGGCATCCTGATCGATTCCGATCAGACCAACAACGACAAGGTGCCGCTGTTCGGCGACATCCCGATCCTGGGGCACGCGTTCCGCCGCGACTCCAAATCCAAGGAGACGAAGGAGATCCTGTTCTTCCTGACACCGAGAATCATCCGCTGACCCGACGGACGCGTCAATGAACCTTTTCAGAGACACAATCGAGGAGATGGTCGCCCGAGTGGAGGGCGCCCTCCTCGTTCTCATTGTCGGGGTGGACGGGATCATCATCGACCGCGCCGTCCATCCCGATCACCTCAAGGACGGGCTCAATTTCGATCTACTGGCGGCGGAGTACACCTCCCTACTGAAGAATGCCGTCCGCACCGCTGAAGACGTCGAAATCGGCATGCTGCAGGAGATGACCATTTTCACGGAGCAGCTCCACTTTCTGATCAAGATGATCACCAGCGAGTACTTCCTGATGTTCATCCTGCAACCCGGCGGCAATTACGGACGCGCCCGTTACGAGTTGAAAAAAGCCAAGATCATTTTGGAAAAGGATTTTCGGATTTAGGCCTACCGCATCGGCCATGCATCCAAGGGAACCGCTTGCCGGTTCCTTTTTTTTAGTGGTTTGACAGCTCAAACCCGCCGGTGATACCATCAACGAGCAGAATCCGGACAAAAGGTAAACACTGTGGAACTGAAAGAGTTGAAAGAAATATTGAAGATGATTTCAATCAGCCAGTTCGAGGAATTTGAACTGAAGAATGGCGAGTTCTACCTGCGCACGCGCCGCGGCGACAACCGGCCCACGACGGCCCCCGCACCCCCGGCGAATGCTCCGGCGCCGGTCGCGGTCGCGGCACCCTCCGCCCCACTGACGGCGACTCCCGGAACCGATGCGGCACCGATCGACGCCAAGGCCCACCTGGTCAGCTCACCGCTCATCGGCACGTTCTACCGGTCCCCCAGCCCGGGAGCCGAACCGTTCGTCCAGCCCGGCGATCGGGTCAAACCCGGAACCGTGCTCTGCATCGTTGAAGCGATGAAGATCATGAACGAGATCGAATGCGACGTCGCCGGTGTTGTCGAGAAGGTCTGGGTGGAGAACGGCGAGCCGGTCGAGTACGGCGAGCGTCTCTTCACCGTCCGTCTGGACTGATTCCATGTTCCGAAAAGTGCTGATAGCCAACCGGGGCGAGATCGCCGTCCGGGTGATCACCGCTTGCCGCGAACTCGGGATCGAAACCGTGGCTGTCTACTCGGATGTGGACGCCGGCTCTCTGCACGTCCGCCTGGCCGATGAGAAGGTGTGCATCGGGCCCGCGCGCAGCGACCGCAGCTATCTCAACATCCCAGCCATCATCAGCGCCGCCGAGATCACCAACGTCGACGCCATCCACCCAGGCTACGGCTTTCTGGCGGAAAACGCCCGGTTCGCCGAAATCTGCGAATCTTGCAACATCAAGTTTGTGGGACCGTCCGCTCCGGCGATCGCCCTGATGGGCGACAAGGCGGCGGCCCGCCGGCGGATGGCCGAAGCCGGGCTGCCCGTCGTTCCCGGCAGCGACGGGCTCCTGCCGGATGCCGGAGCCGCCCGCCGGCTGGCCGAAACCATCGGCTACCCGGTCATCCTCAAGGCCACCGCGGGCGGTGGCGGCAAGGGCATGCGCATCGTCCGCTCGGCGGATGAGATGGACAACCTGTTCGCGCTCGCCTCGGGCGAAGCCGCCGCCGCTTTCGCCAATGCCGGCCTGTATGTGGAAAAATACATCGAAAATCCCCGCCACATCGAATTTCAGATCCTGGCGGACCGGTACAACCATGTGATCCACGCGGGCGAGCGGGAGTGCTCCGTCCAGCGGCGCCACCAGAAGCTGATCGAGGAGGCGCCCTCACCTCTGCTCCGCGCCGACCAGCGCCGCACGATCGGCGAGCAGGTGACTCGGGCTGTCGCGGCCATGGGATACGAGAGCGCCGGAACCGTCGAATTCATCGTCGACGCCGAGGGCCGATTCTACTTCATGGAGATGAACACGCGGATCCAGGTGGAACACCCCGTCACGGAAATGATCAGCGGCTTGGATCTCATCCAGCAGCAACTGCGTATCGCCGCCGGCGAGCCGTTGGGGCTGGCTCAGCGCCGTGTCCGCTTCTCCGGCCACAGCATCGAGTGCCGGATCAACGCCGAAGATCCGCGAAGTTTCCGGCCCTGCCCGGGCCTGATCACCGGCTGGTGTCCGCCCGGCGGGCCGGGTGTCCGGGTCGACACCTTCGTTTCCGCCGGCTACCGGATTCTGCCCTACTATGACAGCCTCATCGCTAAGCTGATTGTCTGGGGCTGCGACCGGCAGGAAGCGCGCGTACGCATGCTCCGGGCCCTGGAGCAATTTGTGGTGGAGGGCGTGCAAACGACCATCCCTCTCCTCCAAAAAGTGTTGCGGGATGACGATTTCATCCGCGGCGATTACGACACGCATTTTCTGGAGCGGCTGCTGCCTCGCTGGTCCTGATCTGCCGGCGCCGGCGGGGCTGAACTCCGGATCCGCAGGAGATGACAATGGACGGCGGCTTGAGCATTTGGGGCTGGTGCTTCCTGACGGCCGGATGGGGGAGCATCTTCGCCCTCACCGCATTCTGCGTGATCCGGTTGTTCCGTGCGCGCCGACGGCAGCCGGAGACGACGGCGGGCCCCCAGCGGGACTACTGGGCCTCGCGGATCGGGATGATCCTGGCCATGGCCGGCAATGCCATCGGTCTGGGCAATTTTCTGCGTTTTCCGGTCCAAGCCGCCTCCAACGGCGGCGGGGCCTACCTGATCCCGTACTTCTGCGCGTTCCTCCTGCTGGGCATCCCGATGATGTGGATGGAATGGGCGATTGGCCGGATGGGCGGCCAGCACGGGCACGGATCCACCCCCGGCATGTTCGCCCTGCTGTGGCGTCGTCCCGCCGCAAAATATCTCGGCGCACTGGGCGTCTTCCTGCCGCTGGTCGTGGTGGTCTATTACAACGTGATCGAATCGTGGACTCTGGCGTACACATGGTTCTCCGCCACCGGCCGGTATTTCGGCTACGCCTCCCGCAAAGCGATGGGCCAGTTCCTGCGGGGCTTTCAGGGCGCCGAGAGCAACGCGTTCTTCCAGTCGCCCGCAACCCTGATCGTCTTTCTGGTCATCACTCTGGGCATCAATTTCATTTTCCTCTATCGCGGCATCTCCCGCGGCATCGAGGTGCTGGCCAAGTACGGCATGCCCCTGCTGTTCGTGTTCGCCGTGGTGCTCGCCATCCGGGTACTGTTCCTGGGCACTCCCGATCCCGCTCACCCGGACTGCAACGTGGCCAGCGGGCTGGGCTTCATGTGGAATCCCGATTTCAGCCGCCTCGGTGATGCGTCCGTGTGGCTGGCCGCCGCCGGCCAGATTTTTTTCACCACCGGAATCAGCATGGGGATCATGACCACTTACGCGTCGTACATCCGCCGCGATGCCGATCTCACCTTGAACGGACTGGCCACCGCCACCACAAACGAATTCGTCGAAGTCATCCTCGGCGGCACCATCGCCATCCCCGCCGCCGTCGCTTTCTTCGGTCTGGTCGAAACACAGGAAATCGCCCGCCAGGGCGCCTACGACCTGGGTTTCCAGGCACTGCCGGTCATCTTCCAGCAACTGCCGCTGGGCGAGCTGTTCGGCGCCGCCTGGTTCCTGCTCCTGTTCATCGCGGGGATCACTTCGTCGGCCGCGCTGACCCAGCCCGCGATCGCCCTGCTGCAGGATGACCTGGGTTGGAGCCGCCGGCGGGCGGTGCTGGTGGTCTTCGGCGTGTTGTTTGTCTCCGCCACGCTGGTGGTGCTCTATTTCCGCTACGGATTCCTGGACGAACTGGATTTCTGGGCCGGGACCTTCGGCCTGGTGGTGCTCGGGGCCAGCGAGAGCATCCTGTTCAGTTGGGTGTACGGCATCCGCCGGGGTTGGGAGGAGATCACCCGCGGAGCCGAACTCCGCGTTCCGCAGGTATTCAAATTTGTCATGAAATACATCACCCCGATCTACCTGCTGATCATCCTGGGCGTCTGGCTGGTCCAGGACGCGATGCCCAAACTGGTCATGCAGGGCGTTCCCACGGAGCGCCAGCCTTACCTCTGGGGCGCCCGGGCGCTGCTTTTCATCATCGCCCTACTGACCCTGGTGATCATCCGGTTCGCCTGGTCTCGACGGGTCCGGCATGAGGCCGAAGGGACCGCGTCCCGGTAGTTTCGGAACCGCATCGCCCGCCGCGACCGTCCCTGATACCAGGCCAGACGTTACGCTCTGCGGTGAACTTTCCCGCTCCTGACCGGATCTATCTGTGTGCGCATTATGGAGGTGGCAACATGAGACTGCGCGTCCTGATCACCCTGTCGATCCTGTCGCTGGCCGCGGTCAGCGGTGTGCTGGCGCGAACCCGGAGCGCTCCCCTGGTGGAAACCGCCCGCCGGGCCGACAGCGCAGTGCTGGCGACGTGCACCTCCGCTTGCGGGGTCCAGGCCGGAACCGGGGGCATGATTTTCACTGTGTACGAGTTCAACCGGCTCGATACCCTGGCCGGTGAGTCGCCCGGTGAGACCTTCACCCTGCGGGTGGCCGGCGGGGCCGCCGGCCGGTACCGCGTCGTGCTGCACGACGCACCGCGCTTCCAGCCCGGGCAGTCCTACCTCCTGCTCCTCCGCCGCACCGCTCGGAGCGGCTCGCTCCTGGTGGCCGGCGCCATGAACGGAATCGCGCCGGCGCGCATTGCCGGCGAATCCGGACAATGGGAGATTGCCCTGAACCGCCGGCAGACCGCACTCACCGAAGCCAAGGCTGCAAGCCCAAGCCAGTCAGCCGCCGCCTCCGGTTCACTCTCTTGGCGCCGTCTGGATGATATCCGGCCGTTGCTTCAGAACGCCGTCGGGAAGGTGGCCCAATGAACGCACGCACCTTCACTCGATGGTTCCTCTTCCTGCTGGTCTCGCTGCTGACCGGCGCCATTGACGCGTACGTGCACCAGAGCGGCGTGTCCAGCGTCGACCACCGCACCCGGATCGTCCGATGGGCTCACCCGCCCGTCGATTTCGTTCTTGACGCCGGGACGCTGGCCGGCGGCGACGGTCTGCCGCTCATCGCCGACTCGCTCGACACCTGGGACAACGTGCCCACCGCGCTGCGCCTCGGGGGCGAGCTGTACATCTACACCGACGTGCCCGACTTCAACGAGGACAACCTGGGTACTGACTACGGGATCATCGGCGACGAAATCAACGAAATCGTGTTTGACGAAACCGGCGGGGTTTTCGAAGCCCTGGGGCTGGATCCGGAAACGGTCGCCGGCGTCGGGATCACCATCGAGGATACCGCCTCCCAGGAGATCGTGGACGCCCTGCTGATCCTCAACGGCACATTCCCCTCTTCGCCCGATCTGGATCTGGAGGCCACCGCCACGCACGAGCTGGGCCATATCTGGGGCCTGGGTCACACGTTTGTGGGCGCCATCAACACGGTCAACGGCGAACCGGGTGCCGATCCCATTCAGCCCCTCTACATTCCCACCATGTACCCGTATACCAATCCCGAGGACGACCGGTTCGGCCGCTCCCTGGAGTTCGACGACACGGCCGGGATCTCCGCGCTCTATCCCGAGACGACCTATTCGCCGCCCGATCACCTGCCCTTCGTGCTGGAGACGGGCACGATCAAGGGCCATGTGCACTACAGACACATGGTTCCGGTGACCGCCGCCCATGTGCGCGCCATCATGAACTCGAATCCAAATATCCAGGTCGCCGGATTGTCCGGGTATGCCGGCGACGGCAGCGGCGAGTTCCGCGTCGCCGGCGTGCCACCCGGCGACTACCGGCTGGTGGTTGAGGGGATTGACGGCCGGGACGACATCACCGCGGCCACCATCGAGGACGACGGCATCGGCGCTTGCACCATCGACGGCTTCAGCGAGATTCCCTCCGGCATGTCCACCTATGTGTCCGCTGGAGAGGTCGTGACCGGATTCATATTCAGCATCAACGAGTTGCCGCTCGCCGACGATGATGCCGTCGAATTCGGACTCCCCGACGGCTTCGCCTTTGACTTTGCCGGTGTTCCCTGCCGGCGAATCTTCCTGTATTCCAACGGGGTCATCGGATTCCACCGGTTCGAAGATCCTGACCCCGCCTGGACACCCGCCGGGCCCGATCTGCACACCTTCCTGTCGCGTCCGGCGGCCCGGATCGCGCCGCTGAATCTGGATCTGGATCCCCAGGGAAACGCGGACCGCCGCGTGTCCCTCTCCGCGGCAGCCGGAGAGCTGGACTTCATCTTCGACCAGGTCCGCGTCAAGGCCACCGGCGGATCCGCCACGTTCACCACCCGACTGTACACTTCCGGCGAGTTCCGCATCGAGTATGGTGCAATGCCCGAGACGACCGTCCTGGTGGGTTACACGGCCGGCGTGTTCGCCACCGGCGGGCAGGAAGCGGCGACCGATTTCACCGCCTACGCCGGCGGCACGGTGCCCAGCGGCCGCTCGCTGGCTATGTACCAGCTGGTCTCGGCCGACGCCCTGAGTGACACCGCCCTCACCTTCGCCCGACCCGCCGCGGATCCGTTCCCGGTCCGGAACCGGCTCATCTACCCGTGGCTCGCCCACAACGAATACTTCACGCTGGGCCTGGCGGTGGTGAGCAACTCACCCGACGCCTGCCGCCTGCGAATCACGGCCGTCGGCATGGACGGCCGGCCGTTGCCGGTGGTGCCGCCTTCCGAGAATCCCCGTTACGTCACGCTGGAGCCGTACGCCCAGTATGTCTCCCTGATCGGCCCGATGTTCGCCTTCGACGGCGGCACCGCCGACGGCTGGGTGCTGGTGGAGACTGACAACCCCGACCCGTACGGAATCCAGGGGTTCTTCCTCGCGCAGAGCTTCTTCGGGGGCATCCTCGATTCCATGGACGGTGCCGTGGCCTCGTCAGAGACGGGGACCACGCTCCTGTTCTCCAGGTACACCGGCGAGGTGAACGAGTTTACCGAGGTGACCGTCGTCAATCCCAATCCCGCCGATGCCGGCATCGCCCTATACATCTACTATGAGGACGGCACCGAGGAAACGGCGGACGCGCTCATCGACCCCAACGGCGCGGCAGTGTTCACCCTCACGGGATCCGGCAGCGCCTACGTCCTCGTGGATGCTACGGAGCCTGTCACGGGTTTCGCCATGAATTTCAACACCGCCGGTTCGCTGGCGGGGCAGCCGGCACGGTTCCTGTGGGAATCGCGGGGCGAGCAGGTCTCTCCGTTCTTCGTCTGGTCGCAGACCGACTACGCCTCCCGGCTGGACCTGGTCAATCCCAACGACGATGCCGCCACAGCCACCGTGGCGCTGTTCGACTCAGCCGGACAACCGGTGGGCAATGCCGTTCAGGTCCAGATGGGCGGATGGTTCAACACGCGACTGGACATCACGCCCGACGTCTTCGGTTTCAACAAGGCGGCCAGCGCTGACGGATGGGTCCGCGTGACCGCCGACCGCCCCCTGCTCGGGACCATGACGTTCGGCGATCCGGATTTCCAGTTTTCCCAAGCCAGTCTCCCCCTGCTCGGCCAGCCCACCCATTATACTATCCATTCCCACCTGGCCCAGGGGATGGCGGGCGGTGTCAATTATCTGACCGGATTGGCGATTCTCAGCCTGGACGGTGCCAATGACGTCACGGTGGATGTCTACAGCCCGACGGGCAGTCTGGACTACGGCATCGAAACGACCTTGGATGCAGGCGAACGGGGTCTCGGGCTGCTCAGCGAGTGGATGCCCCAGGGGCCGTGGCCGCGCACCAGCGGCTATCTGGCCGGCACCGCCGACCGCGGCATGTTCGCGTACGAGATCTTCAATACGGTCAACGAGGAGTTCTTCGCCGCCGTCCCCGCCCAGAAATTCTTCCCGGTCCAGGAAGAGGCCGACGACGCCGACAACGGCTGGCCCGACTACGCCGAGCCGATCGATGATTATCCCCTCGAGGTGCGCGGCCAGCTGAGTCCCGCCGATTCCGGCTACTTCCTCGTCGACCTCGGCGACGGGTTTATCGACGAGATCGAAGATCTGTTCGTGTTCACCGCTCCCCACGACGGCTGGTATCTGTTCGCCTTGTACCCAGACCACCGATACTGCGACGTGGATCTCTACGTATTCGATTCAGAGTGGGTGATCGTGGGCGATTCCGCCTACGGCGTGCCCGGGGTGGAATACGTGGAAATCGAACTCCAGGCCGGCGTCTACGCGGTGGGCGTCAGCCTGTTCGATCTGGGCTGGTTCACCTCGGGCGGGTATCACCTGGTTGTGGAGCCGGACGCGATCCCCTGACGGCCGACACCGGCCGCGCCGGGGGCCGGTGACGACGCCGACTCGGACAACCAGCCAGGTGGCGGATCACCGCTGGAGTGTTTCGAGGATTTCCAGAAAGCGCGCATGGAAGTCCCGACCGGTGGCAGCCATGGCCGCGGAGATCCCTTCCCAACCGGGGTTGGCGTTGACTTCCAGGACCCGCGGACCGTCGGCCCCTTCGATGATATCCACACCGGCCAGATCCAGCTCCAGCGCAGCGGCGGCGCCCCGGGCCAACTCCACGACACCGGCGGATGGCTCCACCGCCGTGATGGTCGCGCCCAGCGAATAATTGGTCCGGAAATCCTCCCCCACGGCCTCGCGCCGCATGGCGCCAACCACCTGCCCGAGCAGGACCACCACCCGCATATCCCAGGCCGGGCCCGCCGCGGGGGCGATGTATTCCTGAACCAGGAGGATTTCGTGCCGGTCCTTGGCCCAGCGCGACCGGAACACCGCCTCGAGCTCATCCACCCCCTGCACCAACGCCACGTCGCGTCCCTGGGAACCCATGTTGGGCTTGACGACACATGGCCCGCCGCCGAGCAGCCGGAAGGCCTCGGCCAAGCCGTCCTGCGTGCGCGCTACCAAGGTGGCAGGGATCGGCAGACCGGCGGTGTCCAGGAGCTGCAGCGCGGTGATCTTGCTTCGGGCCGCCTGGATGGCGGCGATGGGATTCAGAAAATCCACCCCCTCCGCTTCAAGCAGCTCCAGGATATAGCAGTCGCCGCGGGTCAGGGTGCGCAGGTTCAGTCGCGGGATGACCAACTCAGCCTCCAACAGTTCCCGTGCGCCCGGTCCCCAGAGCAAACGGCCGAGGCGGCCGCCCACCCCGAGCCCCAGTTCCCCGTGCCGCACCAGGGTGCACGCGTGTCCCCGCGCATCGGCCCGTTGGCTGAATGCCACCATACACGGGAGAAATGCCTCCTCGCTCAAGGTCGTGCTCAGAATGGCCAGTCGCATGACGCCTCCTCAACGGTCACTTTCTGGGCGGATCCGGCGGCAGTTTCAACGGAAACTCGAAATAGACCATCTCCTCACGGGTGTCGGCGTTGTAAATTTCGGCGAGATACAGGTTGGCCCCATCGAAGACGCCCAAACCGGTTCCCAGCTTGAAGAACACCAGCCCGTGGGCCGTCTCGCCCGGTGCAATTGTGGGCGTGCCCAGTGCCTTATCCTTCATGGCCTGAATCAATTTCGCCTTCTTTCCCTGACCGGCCATCCGGATGATGTCCACGGGAGGGATGCCGGTGCTGGGCGGAGCCCCCACCTGGCCGTCCGGCTGGAGCAGCGCCATGGCGACACCTTCCCATGGCAGCGCCCGGATCATCCGGCCCTCCCGGTCCACCACTGCGATACCGGCCGCCGCGATGACCACCGGGTGGTCGGCGCCGTTGTGGACCGCCACCAGCACCGGGACAATGCCGAGCTGAACAAGCTCCTTGGAATCGAACAGCTCGCGGATCCGTTTCTCGCCCGCGTAAGGGATGGCGCCAATCGTCACCCCCTGCGACTCCAGCCAGGCTGGGCACGCCTGCGGCGCCGGCGCCGGAAATGGTTGCTTCTCCTCGGCCGGCACGGCGACCGCCAATGCGGCGATGACCGCCCAGCCGATCAGGTAACGCAGATACATGGTGCCTCCCACACGTGGCTCAGTGCCCGGTCTTGCCGGGTGACACTTCGCCCGCCTCTTTCTCGCGGCGCAGCAATCCGGCCGATACCGAATACTCGGGGATCATCTGGAACGCCTCGCTGAGAGTCACCCCGAGGTGAGCCTCCGCGCCCAGCAGGTCGAACAGGATGCGCTGGTCCTGCAGGGCCGGCCAGACCGGATAGCCGGGGCTGTACCGCACCACGCCCGCCCGCGGGAGGTCGAGTTCGGCCAGTATGGCGACCGTGGCCACCTCCGCCAGCTCGTCGGCCAGCTCGGCGGCGATCGTGGACAGGATGTAGCCCTGCAGATAATCGCCGCCGTCGAAGCTCTGGCGCACGGTCTCGCTGACCGTTCCGCCGAGTGACACCACGAGCAGCGGCAATACCGGTCTGCCGCCGGACCGGATCAGGCGTGCCCAGCAGGCCGGCGCCAGGCTCAGGGGCAGCCAGCGTCCGCCGTGGACAATCATCAATCTGCCGTCGCCGGCCTGTGCCAGCTCGAAGAAGCCGAGAGCGGCCATGGGCGCAACCATTGAGGAATGGCCGAGCTCCCGCAACAGCTTTTCACCCGTCCGCAGGAGATTCTCATAGAATCCCTTCTCCATCCGGGCTCCGGCCATGAGTTTGCGGCCGCACTGTTTTTCAAAATCGAAATCGCGGATCATCCGCGCGACGTCCACGCAAAAGACGCGCACGGCGGGGTCGAGTCGCGGCATAACCGGAACCGGCGCGACTTCAGCAGGCGGCGGCGCCGCCTGCGTTGCTATGGTTGCAGTTGACCGGCATTCTTCCACGAATCGTCTCTGGCGGTCGCGGCGCCGCGTCGGATCGGTCAGTTCCTCGGCCAGACGCAGCCCATGAAAGGCATCCCGGCCGTAGAACACACCGCCGGCATACACCTCACCGTCCAGCCGGCCCAACTCCCGGGCGTACGCATCGCTCACCGCGGCGCCACCCACCAGCACCGGCACATCCAGGCCGTCCCGGTGGAGCAGCTCCACCACCCGCCGCATCTCCCGCGACGTGGAGACCAGCAGGGCGGACAGCCCCACCATGTCGGCCAACCCCTCCCGGACAGCGGTGAGAATGCGCTCAGCGGCCACGTCGGTGCCCAGGTCGGCCACGTCGAACCCGTTGTGCGCCATGAGCATGCGCACGAGGTTCTTGCCGATATCGTGCACGTCACCCTTCACCGTGGCCAGGACGATCCGCCCACGCCCCGCCGCGTCCTGAAAGGGGAAATGCCGCTTCAGGTGTTTCAGTCCTTCCTGAGTGATGGCCGCCGATTCCAGCACATACGGCAGCGGCAAGCCCCGCGATTCCATCAGCCGGCCCACTTCCGCCATGGCCGGCAGGAAGACCGTCTCGATGAGCGTCTGAGGCGCCGTCTGGCGCGCGGCCTCCTCCAGCCGCGGCAGGAAGTCGTGCCGGTCCCGCCGGACGATCTGGCGGCGCAGCCGTTCCGGCAGGGTCAGCGCGTCCCCGTTGGCATCCGGAACCTTCTCGGTGAGGAGCGGCTCGTGGCCGATTTCCAGGACCCGTTGCAAGGCGTCCGGCCGCCGGTTCAACAGCAGGTCCTCGGCCAGATCCCAGCGGTCGGCGGGAATCTCGGTGCGGTGCATCAGCTCCATTGGATTGAAGATGGCGAAGTCAAGGCCGAGCGCGCCCGCATGGTGCAGCAACACGTTGTTCAGCACCGGCCGAAACGCCGCCGGCAAGCCGTACGACACGTTACTGACGCCCATCACGGTGAAGCAGCCGGGCAGCTCCGCCTTGAACAGCTGTAGGGTCTCCAGAGCCTGCCGCCCGTTGTCGCGGTCCTCGGGCTGGCCGGTCCCCAGCGTCAGGATCAGCGGATCGAGGATCAGGTCCCGGCGGGACAGCCCTGCTGCCTCCGCCAGTTCACACAGCCGCCGGGCGTTCCGCAGCCGTTCCTCCGGCTGACGGGGCAACCCTTCACCCGCCATGGGCAGGCAGACCACCATCATGCCGTGGCGGCGGGCCAGGGCCAGGATCTCGCGGCACTTCTCGATGTCTTCGAGATTGCACGAATTGAGCACCCCACGCCCCTGCATCCGTCGGCACGCCTCACGCATGGCGTCGAGGTCGGTGCTGTCCACCATCAGCGGCCGGGGGGCATTGAGACTCACCTGCGGGATCACCTGCCGGATCAGCTCCATCTGCCGCTGGACGTCGCGGGTGGCCAGGTTCAGGTCCAGCACCCGCGCGCCGCGCTCCACCTGCATCCGGGCCAGTTGCACGACCGTTTCCATGTCGTTGGCGTCCACGGCGTTCCGGAACTTCCGGCTGCCGTGGTAGTTGAGCCGCTCGCCCACCAGGATGGGGCGCGGCGTGGTGGCCAGCATCATCGCCTCGAACAGGCCGGTAAGCGCCGGCACCCGCTCCCGCGGTGGTTCCGGTATCACCGGCGCGGCGGTCATCTCCGCGCGGAGGGCACGGATGCAGTCGGGGTCCGTACCGCAGCAGCCGCCCAGCGAGCGGAATCCCAGCCCGCGGAACGCGGCGGTTTTACGGGCAAACTCCTCCGCCGGCAGATCGAACACCGGTCGTCCACCGACGTTGCGAGGCAGCCCCCGGTTGGGCATCGCCAGCAACGGCGCCGCCACCTGCCGGTGCAGCTCGCCGGCCAGACGGTACATCTCGTCCGGTCCCATGGAACAGTTCAGTCCGATCATGTCCACGCCGAGATGGTCGGCCACCAGGGCGGCGGCCGCCAGTTGCGTCCCCAGGAGCAGGTTGCCCAACGCGTCGGTGGAAAAGCTGACCACGAGCAGGGCGTCACGGCCGGCCTGCGCCATGGCGTCACGGCTGGCCAGGATGCCGGCCCGCGTTTCCATCATGTCGTTGCAGGTCTCCAGCAACAGCAGGTCCACACCGCCCGCCAGCAGCGCCGCCGCCTGAACGTGGAAATTCCGGTAGAAATCCTGAAAGTCGGTCCGCCGCTCGATGGAGAGCAGCCCCGTCGGCCCCATGGATCCCGCCACCAGCGCGCCCGGGAAGGCTGCCGCGACTTCGCCCGCCAGCTTCGCCGCTGCCAGATTGACAGCCCGCGCCTGAGACTCCAGGTTGTGCAGGCCGAGCTTATGCGGGGTGCCGCCGAAGGTGCACGTGGTGACGACATCGGCGCCGGCCGCCAGGTAATCGCGGTGGATCTCCCGGATCGCCTCGGGTGCCTCCAGCACCAGCCGCTCCGGGCAGTCAAAGGCGGGCAGCCGCCCGCGGCGGGCGTCGAGCAGGGTGCCCATGGCCCCGTCGAAGAGAAGCCCTTCGGCCCGCAGGGTGGTGAGCAGCTCGGTGCGTGGTCGCCTCATTGCCGGACCTCCGCGACCAAATCACCGAGGACCTGATACCGGCCCAACGGGATGGAAAACTGGACGCCGCGCACTTCCGCGACGGCCATCAGTCGGCGTACGATATCTGCAGTCATGGCCAGGCCGGCCTTCTGCTGGTCGGCCGGATCCGGATACCGGCCCAGTTCCTCCAGAATCCGCCGCGGTACATGTATCCCCGGGATTTCCGAGCTGATGAACTCCGCGTTGCGCAACGAAACCAGCGGCCAGACGCCGGCCAGCACCGGCAGTCCGAATTCGGCCGCGTGCGCCATGAACGCCAGGAACGGCTCCACGTCAAACACCGGCTGGGTGATGATGAAATCGGCGCCGGCCAGAACCTTCCAGCGCAGGCGCGCCAACTCCCGATCCAGCGGGTCGGCGAACGGGTTGGCTCCAACGCCGATGAAAAAGTCGGTAGCTTCATCCAGGGCGTTGCCGCCCACGTCCCGGCCCTCGTTGAGGCTGTGCACCAGATTGACCAGGCCGATCGCGTCCAGGTCGAAGACGCCGGTGGCCCGCGGCAGGTCGCCCACCACCGGCGGGTCGCCGGTGATCAGCAGCAGGTTGCGGATGCCCAGCGCCCAGGCGCCCAGCAGATCGGCCTGGATGCCCAGGATATTCCGGTCGCGGCAGGCGTAATGCAGGATCGCCTCGACGCCCACCTGCTGCTGGATCAACACCGACAGGGCCAGCGGCGACATCCGGGCCGTGGCGCGGGGACCGTCGGGTATGTTGATGGCGTCGACGCCCATCTCCTGAAGCGCCCGGGCGCGTCCCTGAGCTTTCCCGCTCCCCGCCCCCTTGCCCGGTACCAGTTCGGCCAGACTGACCCGCCGGCCGGCGGCCAGCTGCTGAGACAGGCGCGACGGCGCCCGGCCCTCCGCCTTCTGCGGCGCTGCGGGCGGTTCGGCCGCGGTCCCGACGGAACCGGCGTCGCCGCGGTTCCGCACCACCTGTGTCCACTTGCGTCGGGCGCGCTCGGCCCGCACGCTCTCGCACAGAGCCCGGATATGGTCGGGCGTGGTGCCGCAGCAGCCGCCCAGAAGGGTCACGCCCAGGTCGAGAAAGCGCGGCGCCGCGCGCCGGAAATCGTCGGGCGTCGAGACATAGAAGGTCCGGCCGTCGAGCTGCCGGGGCCGCCCCGCGTTGGGCATCACCAGGAAGGGACGATCCACCAGGGTGCGGGCACGCTCCACCAGGTTGAGCATGGCGTACGGTCCGACGATGCAGTTCAGGCCCACGCCATCCACCTGGTCCAGCGGCAGCTCGGCGAGACAGCGCTCCAGCGGCGTCTGGTACCGGGTCAGGCCGTTGTCGCCCACGGCGAACGACACCAGCAGGGGCAGATCAGTGAGGTGCCGGACGGCCCGCACCGCCGCCGCCGCCTCCGCCGGCTGGCTCATGGTTTCCAGTATCAGCAGATCGACGCCCGCCTCAACCAAACAGCGGACCTGTCGCTGATAGAACGCTTCCACTTCGTCGACGCCCAGTTTGCCCAGGGGCTCGATGAGCGCGCCCAGCGGCCCCAGAGAACCGGCCACGTAACCCTGGCGCCCGGCGGCCTCGCGGGCCAGGCGGACGCCCGCGGCGTTGATCTCCTCGAGACGGTCATCCAGGCCGAAGCGCTGCAGCCGGACGGCGCCGGCGCCGAACGTGTTCGTCATGAGCATTTCGGCCCCGGCGGCCATGTACTCCCGATGCACGCCCAGCACGAGGGCCGGCTGGCTCAGGTTGAGGGCCTCGATGCAGGAGTCCATGGGCACGCCCTGCTGAAAGAGATAGGTGCCCATCGCACCGTCCATGAAGGCGAGGTGCTCCTTCTGGAGGAAGCGGAGGAAGTTGTCAGCGGGCATCGGCGTACTCCTTGCGAACAGCTCCGGCGCCGGGGCGCGGCTCAGGCGGTCGGGTCACCGTCCGCCGCCTTCCGGTGGGGATTCAGAAATTTGTGGTACAGCAGCAACCCGGCGACCGTGGCGGCGCCGATCCCGGCGAAAATGAGCCATAGCAGCCGCGGCTGGTTCATACGGTCGACAAACCGGACATAGAGGTTGGCGCCCAGCACGCCGGCGATGCTGGACCCGATCACACCGTACAGCGATAGGTAGCCCATGTACATGGCCACATGCGTCCGCGGGGCGATCTGGCCCACATAGCTGAAGAACTTCGGGTGGGCGGTCATCTCGCCCAACGAGAAGACGATGTTCCCCAGCACGAACACCCATATGTGCGGCGAGACGGCCAGGATGGCGAATCCGGCGGTACCCAGCACGATGCCGGTGATCATGGTGGGCAGGGCGGACCGCTTCTCGAACAGCTTGGAGATCACCAGCTGCAGCGTGATGATGGTGCCGGCGTTGATCACGGTGACGTGCTCCACATCGAAGCGCCAGCGCCACGCCACGCCCAGTGCGGCCAGCGCCGAATTGACAAGATTGTCCAGCGGTGCGGCGTCCACATACGCCTTGACGTACCACAGCACGGAATCGAACATCTGGAAGTAGAGCACCCAGAAGCCGGAGTAGATGAAAATCATCAGCAGGAAGCGGAAGTGGTCGCGGAAGCGCGCCGTGTCGGCCAGATCCATTCGGAACACGCTCAGGATGGTCAGGTAGATGCAGGCGCACAGGATCCGGGCGAACAGGGTCAGGCCGGGCAGCAGCCAGATGCTGCCCAGCATCGCCGCCACCACCAGCCATGGGATGTACCGGCCGGCGGCCGCCGCGCCGCCGGTCTGCAATCGCTCTCGAAGAATCACCGCCAGCAGCGCGGTGGCGAAAAACAGGAACAGAAACAGGAGGAAGAACGGCCGGCGGGTGGTCGCATCCAGCGCCTCGCGCAGGACGTCCCGCTCCACCCCCGCCAGCAGCGGCTCGGTTTCGATGCGGCCGAACGCCGCTTCCAGGACCGTCTCGTCCACTGGCCCGGCGCCAACCTGCAGGTCATAGCGTCCGGGGCCGGTGCGGCGAAGATCGACCGCCGCGGCAGCCTCGCCCGACGGACCTCCCGGCCGGCGGCTCACTCGCAACACCGGCCGCTGCTCCGACTCCCGGAGGATCGGCCGCAGCGTCGCCCGGTCCAGCCGGTGCCAGCCCAGCCGCGCCCGCAGGTCCGTCACGAGGGCATCGAGAAAGGCCGATTTCTCCGACGGCTTGAACACGTCGAGGCGGTACAGCGGCCGACCGGCCTGGGCGGGGTTGGTGCCCGCCTCCGTCAGCCGGAAATCCACCGGACTGGACTGGTCGCGCCGCACCGCCACCAATAGCGTCTTGCCCCAGAGGGTGTGGGGCACCGCTTCGACATAGATCTCGGCTTCGGGCGGCGTGGCGTACTCGTACACCGCCCACGTGCCGAACGCCAGCAGGCCGACAGCAACACCCATCGCCGCCGGCAGGGACCGGCGGGCCAGGCGATGAACCATCACCACCGGTGAAAAAACGATCTCGAACGCGTTGGCCAGCGTTTGCACCAGGCTGGCCCGCGCCGCCGCACCCTCCGTGGGCCGGGCCGGTTCGCGGAATAAGAAGAACATCGGAATCAGCATGGTTCCGGTGCCGATAGCGGCGGCGATGATCACCCAGTGCCAGCCGTAGCTGTTCTTGAGCCACGGCACCAGGACCAGCGGAAACAGGAACGCCCCAAGGTTGATGGACCAGTAGTAGATCCCGAACCCGAGGGTGGAGTTCTCCTTGTCCGTAACCCGGGCGATGGTGCCCGAAATGATGGGCTTGAAGGTGCCCGCGCCGAGAGCCATCACGACCAGCGCCAGGAACACGTAGGTGTAGGTGGTGAACTGGCTGGTCAGGAAGTAGCCGGTGCCCAGCAGGGCGAAGGCGACGGTCAGCGCCTTCCGGTAACCGAACCGGTCGGCCAGCGCACCGCTCACGATGGGCAGGAAGTACAGGATCGGCTGGATGACGCTCTTGATGACACCCACGCTCTCCTTGGGAAAGAACAGCACGTCGGTGAAGTACACCGACAGGACGCTCATCATCCCGTAGTATGATCCGCGCTCGAAGAACTCGAACAGGATCACCAGCCAGAACATTCCGGGAAATCTGCGACGCCGGCCCTGCCCGGCCGATTCCATCTTTTCCGCCATCGACGGCCCTCCCGACGGGCGACATTTGGCCGAATATACCGATTTTCAAGATGCAAAGCAAAAATTATATCGACGCGGCTGCCGCGCATTTTCTGCAAACTACACCCGGCGCTTTGCGTATAATCGGTTTCTCAGCACACTCCAGAGAGGGAACGCATGCGCCGTATTTCTGAACGACTGCTTTTCACCGCCTGTCTGGTTCTGGGGCTGACTGCGGCGGTGACCGCCGCTCCGGCGTCAACCGACGTCCTGCTGCCCACACAACCGGAGGCCACCGGTTTTCGCAAGAGCAACCATTTCGACGACGTCACGGCCTACATCCGCGAGTTGCAGGCCCGTTCGGACAAGCTCCGGGTCGAAATCCTGCTCCACACGGCTGAGGGTCGGGAGGTCCCGCTGGTGGTGATGGGCGACCCCCTGCCCGGATCGCCGGCGTCCGCCCAGGCCGACGCCCGACCCGTCATCTTCCTGCAGGGCAACATCCACGCCGGCGAAGTGGAGGGAAAGGACAGCCTGCTGATGCTCATGCGCGACCTGCTGCTCGGCGACAAGCGCGAGCTGCTCCGCCGGAACATCTACCTTGTGGTCCCCATCTTCAACGCGGACAGCAACGAGCGGATCTCTCCCCAGAACCGCAGTTACATGCCCAATCCGGAGGAGGGCGTGGGCCTGCGGCACAACAGCCAGAACTATGACCTAAACCGCGACTACATCAAGACCGACAGCCGGGAGGTCCGGGCGGCGATCGCGCGGATCATCCTGCCGTGGGATCCACTGGTGTTCGTGGATCTGCATACCACCGACGGCTCGTACCATCAGGAGACGGTCACGTACCTGTCGCCGCGCGCCCCCAACTGGGACGAGGGGATCAGCGGCTTTCTGTGGGACCGCCTCTACCCCGCGCTGACCGAGCGCCTCGCCGCCCGGGGCATCTCCATGCTGCCTTACGGCGACTTCGTCGACGACTTCAAGCCGGAGCTGGGCTGGAGCACGCATCCGCCATCCCCGCGGATGGGCGTGGATTACGTGGGTCTGCGCAACCGCTTCGCGGTCCTGGTGGAAAACTACGCCTACGCGCCGTACGCCACGCGGGTAAAGCACTGCTACGAGTTTGTCGCCGAGCTCATCGAGTACGTGGGCGCCCACGCCGTCGAGATGAAGGCTCTGGCGCGGGAGGCCGACCGGCGGTCCGCCGGCTGGGCGGTTCTGCCCGCCACAGAACGGCCGCTGTTCTGCCTGGCGGTGGATTCCGGTCCCCTGGACGGCGCGCTGACCATCCAGGGTTTTGCCTGCTCTGAGATCATCGACTCCCGAGGCCGCAAGCGGCCCAAGCCGATTCTCGACCAACCCCGCACTTACACCGTGGCGTACCACGCCCGCTTCACTCCCAAGATCACCCGGCCGCTGCCGGCCGCCTATCTGCTGCACACCGGTTGCGAGGCGGTGGTGGCCCAGTTGCTGCGACACGGCATCCGCGTGGAGCGGCTCACGGCTCCGGCCCGGGTGACCGCGGATCAGTTCACGACCACCACCCTCAAGGTGAATCCACGGGTGGTCGAAGGCCATGCCGACCTGACCGTGACAGGCGAGTGGCGGCCGCAGGTGCTCGAGGCGGAAACCGGCTGGTTCCTGGTCCCCATGAACCAACCGCTGGCTCGGCTCATCGCCTGCCTGATGGAGCCGGAGCATCCTGACAGCCTGGCCGCCTGGAACTTCTGGAACAACTGGATCACCCGGCAGTGGTACCGGGATCTGCCCCCGCTGCCGCTCTACCGGCTGATGGAGGCGCCGCGGCTGCAGACGCGGCGGGCGGAAATCAACGACGTCGTCTACTGACGCCGGCCGCCGTCTGTCCTCCCCCAAGTCGCTCATTCCCCCAGGAGCGGGACGTTGAGGATCACCCCGTGTTTCACCGGCGAGCCGGACGGGGCCGGTCGGGAGGGATCCAGCCGGACATGCCCCATATTGGGACAAAACGCGCCCAGTTCCTCGAGCCAGCGGGCCAATCGGCGCAGGCCGGCGGCGTCGGCTACCACCCGCAGTCGGCGGCGGAGCGCCTCGGATTCGAATCGTGACGCCAGCTCCAGGATCCGCTCCGCGTCTAGCCGCCGGCGCTGTCGGGCCAGGATGGCCGCCACTTCCGTCTGCTCCATGAACCGGCCCGGGGCCGCCACCGCGTCCACCAAGGCGCGTTCCGGCGAGGCCACACGGAACCGGCGACCGCCGTCGCAGAGCTCCCGGATCTCCAAGGTCAGGCGGACGAGACCCACAGCATGCCGGCGCACCTCGGCGCCCGGCACATCCAGTCTGCGGGTGCGGTCGGCGGCGACCACCAGATCCAGCCGGTGCATCGGCCCCGGCACCAGTCCGGCCAGCTGCAGCGCCGCACGGCCCGTGAAGTATCCGGCGGCTCCGGCGGCCTGCGCATGATGCAGCGCGGCCGGCAGTGCGCAGGCGACCCCCTGCCGGCGCAACACACCGCGCGATTCAATCCGGACCAGCCCCGCGGCCGCCCAGTACCGGCAGGTCTGCCAGGCGGCGTCCCGGGAGAGTCGCGCCACGGCGCGGAATTCCCCCAGCCCGAACCAGACCGGCATCACGGCCAGAATCTCCTCGCGCTGCTGATAGACGGAATACACCATGGATCGGGACTTTCCCGCCCGATTATTTCAAAACTCGTGTTTAAAAACAATTGAATCTTACAGCGCTTCGTGGCATGATGATCCGTCATTGGCGACTCTGTCCGCGAGGTTGTATTCATGAACCGGTTACCTTATATCGTATTGATTTTAATCGTCTCCACAATCTTCGTTCCCGCCCAGATCGAGGAGCGCTTCCAGTACGGACTCAAGTTCGGCGTCGTTCAAAACCAGTTCGATGCCATCCCCGATTCCCCCCTGAATCCGTTCGAATCGCTGGAGATCGACGGCCGCACCGGTTTCATGGCCGAGGCGTTCTACGACTACCAACTCCTGCCCGACAAGATGCCGCCCCTGCACATGACCTTTGGGCTGGGCTACAAACTCCTGATCATGCGCGGCCAGTTCATGACCGCCGGCGATCCCCCGGTGACCGGAGACTTTCACAACTATTTCCACACGTTGGATTTCCCGGTAGGCGTGAAGATGGTCTTCAAGCAGTTCAACGGGCGTCCGTTCGTGGGCGCCGGTCTGCAGATGGACGCCATCGTCGGTGAAACCGTGAGTTCGGGCGGCACCCATGGAACGGCTGACGAAGCGCTGCCGGATTTCGAGACAATTCCCGACTACCGGACCCGTTTCAACACGGGGGTTTACTTCAACGCGGGCTTCGAGATACCCTCCACCAATTATTTGTACGTCTTCGAGTTCCGTTACATCCGCTGGAGCCGTGACAACTTCGACGCCGAGACCTCGTTCTACGAGCGAAGCAACGGCGAGATCCAGTGGACGTTCGGAGTCAAAATCCGCTGAGCGCAAGCCGGGTGCTCGGCCTGCCGCGTCTTTTCCTTGATTCAATTCCAGTGAGGCATTCATGAGAATTACTACCATCGGCGTGTTGGGGTGCGGTCAGGTGGCGCAAGGGATCGCCCAGAACGTCGCCCACGCCAAACTCGACGTGGTCATGTGGGACGAACAGGAGAACTGGCTGCGCGGCGGCGTCGCCGGTATCGAACTCGCCATCGATCACGAGATCAGCCGCTGGGGACTGACCGTCGGCGACAAGAAGGCCATCCTGAAGCGCATCAAAACCACGACGAACCGCCAGGATCTGAAGGCGGCCCAGATCCTGATCGAGGCCAAGGGACAGACCTTTGAGGAGAAGCGGGATCTTTTCCTCGAGATGGAGTCTGTCTGCCCCGAAACCACCCTGTTCATGACCAACACCACCACCATCTCGATCTCCGACATCCAGCGCCACCTCCGCCTGCCCGAGCGCCTCATCGGCCTGCACTTCATCCTCCCCATCCCCGCCAGCGTCATCGTGGAAGTCGTGAAGGGGATCCGAACCTCCGAAGCGGTGGTCCACGAGACGAAACGCCTCATGGACACCCTGGGCAAGCGCGCTATCGAAATCTACGAGTATCCGGGCTTCGTCACGTCCCGCATCATCCTGCCCATGATCAACACGGCGGTCCAGGTCCTGATGGAGGGCCTCGCCACGGCCGACGACATCGACGACGCCATCCACCTCGGCTACAATCTGTCGCTCGGCCCGCTGGCGCTGGCCGACCAGATTGGGATCGACGTGGTGCTGGATTCCCTCGACTCCATCTACCGCAACCTCGGCGACCCCACGTACCGGCCCAGCCCGCTGTTGCGCAAGATGGTCCGCGAGGGCAAGCTCGGCCTGAAGTCCGGCGAGGGCTTCTTCAAGTATGACGAACGCAGGCGGCGAGTCGCCAAGGCGTAAAGGGGTGCAGTCATGATCGTTCTCACACTGAACTGCGGCAGCTCGACGGTCAAGTACAAGCTCATCGACACCACCACCCAGAAAAACCTGGCCGTGGGCAAGGCGGATCGGGTGGGCATGATGGGCGCCATCATCGACGTGGAGCGTCCCGGCGGCGAAAAAATCGTCCGCGAGACCGAACTGCTGGACCACGCCATGGCCATCTCGGCGATCATCCGCCTGCTGGTGGAGCCGGAGCTCGGCATCCTCAAGAGTCTGGACGAGATTCAGGCGATCGGCCACCGGGTGGTACACGGCGGTGAGACGTTCACCGGCTCGGTGCGAATCACCGACGCCGTGGTCCAGACCCTCAAAGACAACATTCAGCTGGCCCCGCTGCACAATCCGCCCAACATCGTGGGCATCGAGGCGGCGATGGCCATCCTGCCCAACGTTCCCATGGTCGGCGTGTTCGACACCGCCTTCCATACCACCATGCCGGAGCACGCCTACATCTACCCCATTCCGTATGCGCTCTACAAGAAGTACGCCATCCGACGCTACGGCTTCCACGGGACCTCCCACTTCTACGTCGCCCGCCGCGCGTGCGAGATCCTCAAAACCAAGGCGAGTGAGACCAACCTGATCACGCTGCACCTGGGGAACGGCGCCAGCGCCACCGCCGTCCGGGGAGGGAAATCTGTGGATACCACGATGGGTTTCACGCCGCTGGAAGGGCTGGTAATGGGCACCCGTTGCGGCGACATCGACCCGGCCATCATCATCCACATCATGGACCAGGAAAAGATCTCCGTCCGCGAAGCGAACAACCTGCTCAACAAGTTCAGCGGCCTGATCGGCATCTCCGGGCAATCCAGCGACATGCGCGACCTCGAGGACCTTTATCAGAAGGGCGACAAGCAGGCCCGTCTCGCCATCGACATCTACGCGTACCGGATCAAAAAGTACATCGGTGCCTACGCGGCCGCCTTGGGTCAGTTGGACTGCATCGTGTTCACCGCCGGCATAGGGGAAAACAGCCCCCTGATCCGGGAAAAATCAATCGGCGGGCTGGATCGCCTGGGCATCAAGCTGGACAAGAAGCGCAACGACGGCCTGCGCGCCAAGGAAGCCGTCATCTCCACCGACGACTCTCCGGTCAAGGTGCTCGTGGTGCCCACCAACGAGGAACTGGTCATCGCCATGGACACGGCCGAGATCGTGTCCGGGAAAAAATCTACTTGATTTTCCTGAAATATCACATATAATTGACACAAATAAGCGAGACGCCTGTCTTGCTTATTCAACAGCCTAAGCCCTAGCTCCCCCCTGGCTAGGGTTTCTTTTTATCCAATTATTTCAATAATTTAACTTAATATGCGGCAGGTTCCGCGGTGCTTGGATTCGACGGGTTCAGTTGCGTCGCAGGCCGAATTTTTTCATTTTCCGCCATAGGGTGGTGCGGTCGCAACCCAGGGTGGCCGCAGCGGCCGTGATCTTCCAATTGTTGCGCTGGAGGGCCTGCAGGACGCGTTCCCTCTCCCCGGTGGCCGGCGTTGGCCAGGAACGCGGCGACGGCGCCTCAGCCGCCTTCGTCCTCAGCGAGGGGGGCAAACTGTCTGTGGTGATGATTTTACCCGCCGTGCAGGCGTAGCCGTGCTCCAGCACGTTCTCCAGCTCGCGGATGTTCCCAGGCCAGGGATAGCGGGAAAACACCTCCAAAACGTCCGGGGAGATGGTCTTGAGCTCCTGCCCGAGCCGCCCGGCCAGCTCCCGCGAAACCTTCCCCACGATGGCCAGCAGGTCCCCCGGCCGTTCCCGTAACGCCGGCAGGTGGATGGGGATCACGGCGAGGCGGTAGTAGAGATCCTCACGGAACTTCCCCTCACGGACCATCCGCGGCAGGTCCCGGTGGGTGGCGGTGATGATGCGCACGTTCACCCGAATGGTCCGGTTGGACCCCACCCGCTCAAATTCTTGCTCCTGCAGAAAGCGAAGCAGCTTGACCTGTGTGGCCGGGGGCACATCCCCGATCTCGTCCAGAAACACGACGCCGCCGTCGGCCGCCTCAAATTTCCCCGGCTTGTCCTGCACCGCACCGGTGAAGGCGCCCCGGGCGTGGCCGAAGAGCTCCGATTCGAGCAGGGTTTCCGCCAAGGCCGCGCAACTGATCTTGATGAACGGCCGGTTCCGCCGCGGGCTCAGGCGGTGGATTTCCTTGGCCAGCAGACTTTTACCGGTCCCGCTCTCGCCGGTGATCAGGATGGTGGAATCGGTATCCTTGATCCGTTGGACCAGCGCCATGATCTGGGTCATCCGCGGGTCGAACGCCACCAGGCCGGTTTCCTGTTCATCGCCGGGCGCTTGCACCAGTAGTTGGCGCAGCACCCCCAGATCGCGGATGCTCTCCACGCCGCCGGTCACGGCCTGACCGGGCTCTTCGAAGACCGCCGTCGAAAACAGCAGCCGGACGGTCTCGCCGTTCCGATTGGTCACCGTGCCCTCGACGTCGTGCAGCGGCAGGCCGCTCTCCAGTGTTCGCTTCAGGGGACAGGCCTCCTGGCAGAGGGAGCTGTTCAGGATCTTGTAGCAATACTGCCCCACCGCCTCCGCCGCCGTGTAGCCGGTGATCCGCTCGGCTTCGCGGTTGAAACTGGTGATGCGCCAGTCGGTGTCGATGGTGTGGATGCCGTCGGGAACGGAGTCCAGAATGGCCTGAAACCGGTTGCGTTCGTCGCGGGCGCGGCGGCCCAGATCCTCCTTGTCACGGAGCAGCTCGTTAAGATGTCCCACGTCGCGGATATTTTCCACCAGGCCGGTCACGATGCCGCGTGCGTCCACGATGGGGTTGGAGGTGAGGCAGATGCGACGGCCGGCGTCGCCCCACGGACCGTCCAGCCGGATGTTGAACTGGCGCTCGGCCAATCCGCCGTCCAGGATCCGCTGGAACGGACAGTTATCGCGGCACGCCTCGCAATTGACCACTTCGGCGCACGGGCGACCCAGCAGCTCCTCGGACCGCAACCCCAGCATGGCCAGAGCCGAGGCGTTGGCGCGCACCACGCGCTGATCCCGGTCCACCACGACGATGGCTTCTTGGATGGCGTCGATGATGGCGTCGGAGCCGATGGAAGTCGACATGGCCGTCCGTCGGTCACTGCTTGGGCGCGGCGCCCGGGGCCGCTTCGCCCGGGCCCTGGCGGATCATTTTGTCGATGACCGCAAGCCGTTGTTTCACCGTCTCCAGATCGATTGTGGTGGTGTTCGTCGCCACGAGGCGCGTCCAGCAGTCCCGGGCCGCCTGGAGGTCGTTGGCGCCGTGCAGCATGATGATGCCCAGATTGTACAGGGCCTGTGGATGGTTGGGATCCTCCTTCAGGACCGCCTGGAGGCCGGCGACAGCGGGTTCCAGCTGCCCCACGTAGTACCGGGAGGTGGCCAGGTCCACCCGCGCCGACTGGTTGCGTCCGTCGAGCTTCACCGCCCGCTCGTAGCAGGTGATCGCCCGATCGAACTGCTTGGTGTCGTAATAGATATTCCCCAGCTGAATGAGCGCCCCCAGATTGTCCGGTTGCTTCTCGATGGTCGCTTCGAGCTGCTGCACCTGCTGCTGAAACTCCGCCATCTGGGCGTCGCCCTCCGGCGAGGAAGATCCCGCTCCCACCGCCGGCTGCGCCCCGGCGGCCGCCGGCCCGGGCGTCACCGGAGCAGGGCTCGCCGGTTGGTGGGTGAAATAGCCCGCCACGAACCCCACCACCAGTCCCACCACCAGGAAAATGACCACCTTTTTGTCCATCACATGCTCCTGCTTCAGAATCGGCTGCTTATTCTAATATACAAATCCGGATGAATTGATTACAATTTCGCTGGCTTGGGTTCGCGCATCATGACGCCAACAGCACATATCCAGCACATCGAGATCAGCCGGGACGCCTACCTGCATAACCTGGACACCTTTCGGCGCCTGCTGGCCCCCGGCTGCCGGCTGATGGCCGTGGTCAAGGCAAACGCTTACGGCCACGGTCTGCTGCCCATCGGCCGGCTGGCCGCCGAAGCCGGCGTCGACTACCTCGGCGTGAACTGTGTCGAGGAAGTCGCCGCGCTCCGCGCCGGCGGCATCGGCACCCCCACCGTCATCCTGGGGTACGTGCCCCTGCACCAGCTGGGCGACGTCGTGGAGCTCAACGCGGAGCCCGTCCTCTACAACCTCGAGTCCGTCGATCGGTTGCAGGCGGAGTCCGCCCGCCGCGGCCGGCGGTCCCCGTTCCATCTCAAGCTGGAGACCGGGGTCCACCGCCAGGGCGTCATGGCGGACGCCCTGCCCGCGTTCATCGAGGCCGTCCGCCGGTCAGACCATCTGGTGCTCCAGGGCGTCGGGATGCATTTCGCCAACATCGAGGACACCACCGACCACTCCTTCGCCCAGCTCCAACTTGCGGCCTACCGGCGGATGGTGGCCGCCCTGGAAGCCGCCGGCCTGTCACCTCGCTTGCAGCACACCGCCTGCTCGGCGGCGACGATCCTGTTCGCCTCCACCCATTTCGATCTTGTCCGCGTGGGGATCAGCAGCTATGGGCTCTGGCCGTCGAAGGAGACCTACCTGTCAGCCATCCTCCAGAACCAGCAGCCGCCGGTGCTCCGGCCGGTGCTGACCTGGAAGACGCGGGTGGCGCAGATCAAGGACGTCCCCGCCAACGCATACGTCGGATACGGTTGCTCGTACCGGACCACTCAGCCGATCCGGCTGGCGGTGCTGCCGGTGGGGTACGCCGACGGCTACGATCGGGGCCTGTCGAACCAGGCGCATGTCCTGATCGGCGGCCGGTGGGCGCCCGTACTGGGTCGCGTCTGCATGAACATGACCATGGTGGATGTCACCCATATCCCCGACGCCGCGGTGGAATCCGAGGCCGTCCTGCTGGGCAACCAGGGTGACAACCGCATCACCGCCGACGAACTGGCTGCCCTGTGTCACACGATCAACTACGAGATCGTCAGCCGCATCGGCGCACATATCCCCCGGCTGGTTGTGTAGCGGCCCGGCCGTGCTATAATCGGCGGCAATCCGATCCGGACAAGGGGCGCCATGACGTTCAAGTATTTTCTGAAATTCGTCCTGCTGCCGCTGGTCGTCATCGCGGCGGTGATCTTCCTGATCTTCAACAAGCCCATCATCCGTTACTTTTCGTTCGACCGCACCTTCGACCAGCTCGTCGCGCACCGGGGCGAGGCCGTAGCCACGGATTATGCGGACCAGATCATCCAGATGGGCGCGGAAGCCGAGGAGCCACTCATCCGCCGCTACCAGAGCTCCACCAAACTCCAGGACAAGTATTACGCGCTCTACCTCCTGGGCCGCATCGGTGGCGAGAAGGGAGCGCCGGTGATCCTCAAGGCGCTGCAGCACGAATCACCCTCGGTGCGCTGGGGGGCGGTGCGCGGTCTGAAGTACATGATGAAGCCCGAGTACGTGTCCGCGGTGAAGCCCTTGCTCGGTGATCCGGTGCGCGAGGTCCGCTACGACGCTGCCGCCACCCTGGGGCGCGCCAACAGCCCGGAGAGCCTCCGGGCGCTCTACGAGCTCGCGGGCCGGGAGCGCGACAGCTACGTCTGGTTCCGGGCCTGGCTCTCGCTCCGATACCTGATGCCGGTGGACGGACCGGTCGTGGAGAAAATCCGTTACAACAAGAGCCTGCAGCAGATCCCCGCCGAGGAAGTCAACATCGAGGCGGGCTACACCTACTTTTTCGTGAAGATCCGGCAGGGCGACGCCGACATCCCCGTCAACGTGCCGCGCAAGGTGTATGCCGAGGTCAAGATCGGCGACCGGCTGGTCAAACCGGCGGAATCGGAAGAGTTCCAGATCCGGCCGGCGGAGGCGAAACCATGACCCCGCTGCAGCCTCCGGCGTCCGCCCCCGTCCGCCGGCCGCTGATCCTGGGGCTGACCCGCTCCCAGATGGCGTTCGCCTTCGTCGCGGCGGTGGCCGTATACCTGATCATCACGCTCCTGATTCCGGCGCTCTTGACCCCTGTTTGGCGCGATCTGACCTGGCGGGACGTGCTCACCTTCGCCACGCTCGTGGCGACTTGGGCAGGTATAGCGGTTTACAACCGGCTGCATCCGGACGAGGAAGTCCGCATCCACCTCACCGACTGATGCACGGCGCGGCTTGAGCTCCGCGCATTCCGGCGATTTCATCCCGTAACCCGGGTGATTCGGCAGGACGGGTGTCCGGCCACGGCGCGGCTCAGGGAGGCAGTTCGCCGGACCATTCCGGCCGCAGCATGCCCTGGTTTTCTCTCGCCGCTCGAGCCGGATCGGGCGGCACGGTTTGCCGCACCATAATCAGGCGGATGGTCTCGAGAGGCGTGTCGGCGGCGCTCACCCAGAGCGGCAGCAGCCCCCAGTAATCGCTGTAAAAACCTGCTTGGGCGGCTCGGTTCAGGATGCGCACGGGAAACCGGCTGCGCACATCCAGCGTCTCCAGCTCAAAACCGTAGGCCGGGGTCTCGTACGGCGTGTTCCATGTGGGCGCGGTGAGCACTGGTTTCACGAGCAGGTCGCCGGGGACCGGCCGGCTGTCGTAACGAAGAATGGTGCGGCCGCCGGCCGCCAGCGCGTAGTGCCGCAGCTGCCACTCCCCGGCTACCCAGATCCGATGACCCTCAGAGCGGTACTTGCTGAAGATGTCGCGCACGGCTTGCCGATAACCCCGGGCCAGCTCCAGGTCGGCCAAAGCGCCGGCGCACGCCACCGCGACGTGCAGGACGATGACGGCGTTGACAACGCCCGGCCGGCGCAGCCATGGGGAGCCGCCGGCCCCGGCGGTGTCGACTCTCCCGCTCAGGGCGAGGGTGAACGCGGCGACAAGCGGCGGCACAAGCCAGAGCTGATAGCGGGCCGCCCCGTGCGGGAAGGCGATCACCGCGACCAGGGCCAGAAACAGGGTCCAGGCGCCTACCGTCCACCAGCGTGTGGCAGTCAGCGGATCCGCTCGTCGGGCGGCCGCCGCGGCTCCGACCACTCCCTCAACCAGGAAGACCGCGCCGGCGACCGCCAGAACAGCGATGGCGGCCTGGTGGTAGTAGCCGGCCTCCGGCAGTGCGACCGCCGCGGCCAGCCCGGCCAGACAGACCGCCAACAGATACAGCTTGCCGCGGATGCGGTGCAGCCGCCAGACCAGGATGCCCGCCGGCACCACGAGGGTGCCGCCCACCACCAGCAGGTTGTACAGGATGCGTCGCGTCATGTCGGAGCTCGGCCGGGCGTTGAACTCGCCGAGAAAACGGATCATGTCCTGCACCACGAACCGGTGGGTCATCACCTGGACCAGCGCCAGCCAGCCGGCCATGGCCAGAACCGGCGGCAGCGCCACCAGGAGCACCTGGCGGAGCGGGCGGCGGCCGATCAGACCGCAGCCGGCCGCCGGCAGCAGGTAAAACATGGCACTGAATGACGTCCAGACCCCCGCGGCCAGACACAGGCCGGCGGCGAACAGCCGGCCGGGGCGGCCCGATGCGAATCCTTCCCAGGCCAGGACCACCCCCCATAGGCCCAGCGCCAGCGTCGGCACATCCATCATGATGGTGTGGCTGGAGATGAACACGACCGGGGCGAAGAACGCCACCAGACTGCCCACAAGCGGCGGCAGCCGCAGCAGCTCGAGAAACCGGTACATCGCGACGACAAACAGCAGGGTGAAGATGATGAAGCCAAGGTGGATGGCCGCTTCCGACTCTGCACCGCCCAGCCGGTCCAGTAGAAAGATATAGTAGCAAACCAGCGGCGGATGGGAATGGGACATCATGTCCGACCAGAGCTGCCCTTCCCAGATGGCGGGCTGCAACAGCGGCAGGAAGGGCTCCCGGGTCACGTTGCGGGCGACGTCCAGGTACACCCGGTCATCGATGTGGAAGGGCATCAGCACCGCGAACGGCACCTGGATCAGCGCCACTGCGGCCAGCAGGAGTGCGAGCTGAGGCCGGGCGGACGGAAAACGGCGCATGCAGCTTCCTTCTTGCATGAGTGCAGCGATGATAGCCTATCCGCCGCGCCGTTTCCAGTCCTTCCTGGCGGCGACTCATCTCACCGGTGCATGATTTTCGTAATGGATGACGTAGGAGTGGTTGATATAAAACGTCGGCTGGCTGCCCGTCACCAGGGGCCGGGCGTATACGGTGAAAAAGGTGGTGGAGCTTTCGCCGCTGAAGATGTAGCCGTCGAAAGTCGCAGTGCCGCTGCTGAACCGGTCGTCGATCAGGTTCAGCTGGGCGAGAGTGGCCAGCGGGGCAAAGCTGCGCGGGCTGGTCTTGGCGGTGTACGCCACCTCCGCAGCCGCGATGTTACGCAGCGTGGACTGGGCGGCCACGGATTCGGCCGAGCGTTTTGACTCGATCAGGTAGGGCACGGCGATGAACACCAGGATGCCGATGATCACCACGACGATCAACAACTCCAACAAGGAAAAACCCCGTTTGTTCATAGGTCGACTCCTTGTTAAAACTCGAAGCAAGTTGTGTACCACTAAAATAATGCTCCCTGAGCGCTTCGCCGAGTCTGTGCGGGACAGCCAGCGACAAGAAAAGTCAACAAGCCTGACAAAAAGTGGCAGCGGCCGCGTCGCCGCTCCGCACTTTCCTGTTGCCGCCCCCCGGTCCCTGTGCTAGAATTTCGACTTTCTCAGCGGGCGTTTTCCCCCGAAATATGTCGAAAGGAGAGGCGGGCTATGAAGGTTTTCGACACGGACAGAATCAGAAATCTCGTGTTCATCGGCCACGGGGGCTGCGGCAAGACGTCGCTGGTCAGCGGCATCCTGTTCCACACCGGGATGACCACCCGACTGGGCAAGGTGGACGAGGGCAACACGGTGACCGACTTCGACGAAGACGAGATCGCCCGCAAGGTGTCCATCCGCAGTGCACTGGCCTACTGCGAACACGACAAGCACAAGATCAACCTCCTCGACACGCCCGGCTACATGGCCTTCGTCCAGAGCGCCCGGGAGGCGGTTCGGGTGGCGGACACAGGCGTGGTGGTGGTGGACGCCATCGCCGGCGTCGAGGTTCAGACTGAGAAGGTGTGGAGCTTCGCCGACGAGTTCGCCCTGCCCCGCGTGATCGTGATCAACAAGATGGACCGCGAGAATGCCGATTTCGAGCGCGCGCTGGCCAACGTGCACGAGGCCTTCGGCCGCAGCGCGGTGCCGGTGCAGATCCCCATCGGACAGGCGAAGGACTTCCGCGGCATCGTGGACCTCATCGCCGAAAAGGCTTACCTGTTCCAGACTGATGAATCCGGCAAGTATAGTCTCGCGGACATCCCGGCCAACCTCAAGGACGAAGCAGCCGCCCGCCGCGAAGCGCTCATCGAGATGATCGCCGAGAGCGACGAAGCGCTGATGTCGAAGTTCTTCGAGGAGGGCTCCCTCCCGGAGGAGGACCTGGTGGCCGGTCTGAAGAAAGCCATCCTGGCCCGCACCCTGGTACCGGTGTTCTGCACCGCGGCGACGCAGAATTTCGGTTCCGCCCAGCTGCTGGACGCCGCGGTCAAGTTCCTGCCCTCCCCGGCCGATCGGGGTGAGATCGAGGTGATCGACGTCAAGACCAAGGAGCCGGTCAGGCGCAAGGTGGGCGCCGAGCAACCCAGCGTGGCCTACGTCTTCCGCACCATCGCCGATCCGTTCGCCGGCCGCATTTCGATTTTCAAGGTGTTTTCGGGAACCATCCAGTCCGACACCTCGGTGTACAACGTCAACGCCGAAACGCAGGAGCGGCTCGGTTCCCTCCAAGTGATGCAGGGCAAGACGCCGGCGCCCATCTCCGAGGCGCGCGCCGGCGATATTGTGGCCGTCGCCAAGCTGAAGGCCACCCAGTCTGGACATACCCTGGCCGACAGCGCCAAGCCGGCGTTGCTGCCCCAGCTCAAGTACCCCGAGCCGGCCATCAGCTTCGCGGTGGAGCCCAAGAGCCGCGGCGACGAGGAGAAGATCAGCAACGCCCTGGCCCGGCTGCGCGAGGAAGACCCCATGTTCACCTTCCAGCGCGACCCGCAGACCAAGGAGTTGCTTGTGTCCGGCTCCGGCCAACTCCATGTCGAGGTGACGGTGGAACGCATGAAGAGCCGCTACGGCGTCGAGGTTCTGCTCAAGCAGCCTAAGATCCCCTACCGGGAAACCATCACCGCCAAGGCCGACGTCCAGGGCCGGCACAAGAAGCAGACTGGCGGCCACGGCCAGTTCGGCGACTGCAAGATCCGCATGGAACCCCAGGAGCGGAACGCCGGCTTCGCGTTCGTGGACGAGATCTTCGGCGGCGCGGTGCCGAAGCAGTACATCCCGGCCATCGAGAAGGGCATCGTCGAGGCCTCCGAGCGCGGCTTCCTGGCCGGTTACCCCGTCGTCGACTTCAAGGTGACCCTCTACGACGGCTCCTACCACGACGTCGATTCGTCGGAAATGGCCTTCAAGATCGCCGGCTCGCTGGCGTTCAAGAAGGCGATGGAAGTCGCCCGGCCGGTTCTGCTGGAACCCATCATGAAAGTCGAGATCTTCGTCCCGGAGGAAAACGCGGGCGACATCATGGGTGATCTCAACTCGCGGCGCGGCCGCGTTCAGGGCATGGAGTCCCGGGGCCACTTCACCGCCATCCGCGCCCAGGTGCCCATGGCCGAGATGCTCTCCTATGCACCCGACCTGACGTCCATGACGGGTGGACGCGGTTCCTATACGATGGAGCTGGCCGGGTACGAAATCGTGCCGAGTCAGATCCAGGCCAAGATCGTGGAAAAAGCCCGCCAGGAAAAGGGCGAAGAGACCGAATAGCGCCGCCGGTTTGCCGGGCGGCCCCGGAGCCCCCGGCACGCCGTGATGGGTGATTCAGCATGTGGCCCGAGCTTTTCAGGATCGGCTCCTTCGTCATCTCGCCCTACGGCTTCCTGGTCGCCGCCGCCTTTGTGGCCGGGATCTGGGTAGCCGCCCGCCTCGGCGCCCGGTACGAGAAGATGGACAGTCGCATCTTCTGGGACTTCGGCCTCGCGGTGGTGCTCGTCGCTCTGGTGGGGGCCAAAGTTCTGATGGTCTTCACCGACCCGTTCTACTACGAGAATCCCGCCAACATCTTCAGTCTGGATTTCCTGCGGTCGGCGGGCGTCTACTACGGCGGACTGATCGCCGCCCTGGTCTGGGCAGCCTGGTATTTCCACCACCATCGTCTGCCCGGCTGGCGCGTAGCCGACGCGTTCGCGCCGGGCATCGCCGTGGGCCATTTTTTCGGACGCCTGGGCTGCTTCACCGCCGGCTGTTGTCACGGCCGGCCGGCCGGCGGCGCCATCGCCGTGACATTCACGGATCCGGGCTGCATGGTGGAACCCGACTACCTGGGCGTGCCCTTGTACCCCACCCAGCTCATCGAGTCCCTGGGCAATCTGCTCATCTTCGGCTTCCTCCTCTGGCTCTACCGCCGCAAGCGGTTCAACGGGCAGATCATTCTGATCTACCTGGGCCTCTATTCGATCTTCCGCTTCGGCGTGGAGTTCCTGCGGGGCGATCTGCGCGGCTGGATCCTGCCGGGTTATGTGTCGACGTCCCAATTCATCGCCAGCCTGCTCTTGTTCGGCGCCGCTGCGGCCTACTGGCGGCGGGCCCGCCGCCCGGCGGACCCGACGGTCTGACTCCCCCGCCCCCGCCTGCCGTACCGTTCTCCGTCCGACCCCCACCACCTGCCGGATCGATTTAATTTGGTGATCGTTTCACCTTATAATAGAATCCATACGATCCGTTGACCCACATCCTGCCCCAGGCGAGGTGTCCCCATGGCCGAACCATCGTTCAACGCTTACGAAATGGCCCAGCGGCAATTCGACGGCGTGGCCGAACAGCTCGGGCTGGACCGCGCCACGCGCGATTTGCTCCGCCGCCCGCTCCGCGAGTACCATTTCACCATTCCCATCCGCATGGACGACGGCACCGTCGAGGTGTTCCAGGGTTTCCGGGTGCAGCATAACGACGCTCGCGGGCCGTGCAAGGGCGGCATCCGCTTCCACCCGCAGGAGACCATTGACACCGTGCGTGCGCTGGCCATGTGGATGACCTGGAAGTGCGCGGTGGTGGACATCCCCTTGGGCGGCGGCAAAGGCGGCGTGATCTGCGACCCGCACAACCTGTCTCACCGCGAACAGGAGCAGATCTGCCGCGGCTGGGTCCGGCAGGTGGCGTACAACGTGGGGCCGCTGCAGGACGTTCCGGCGCCCGACGTCATGACCAACCCCCAGCACATGATCTGGATGCTCGACGAGTACGAGCGCATCCACAACCGCAAGCTGCCCGGCTTCATCACCGGCAAGCCGGTGGACATGGGCGGCTCGCTGGGCCGCACCGAGGCCACGGGCTATGCCCTGATCTACGTGCTCCGCGAGGCGCTCAACGAGATGGGCCTGGCGATCACCGACACCACCGCCTCGTTCCAGGGTTTCGGCAACGTGGCGCAACACGCCATCCGGCTCTTCCAGGAGTACGGCGGCCGGCCCGTCTGCGTGTCGTGCTGGGACCAGAACGACAACCGTGCGTACGCCTTCCGCAAGCGGGACGGCTTCCGCCTGGAGGAGCTGCAGGACATCACCGACCGCTTCGGCGGCATCGACAAGAGTCGGGCCGGCGAACTGGGTTACGAGGTCCTGCCCGGCGACGCCTGGCTGGAACAGGACGTGGACGTGCTGGTGCCGGCGGCGCTGGAACACCAGATCACCAAGGAGAACGTGCAGCGCGTCTCCAAGCAGGTCAAGGTCATCGCCGAGGGAGCCAACGGGCCCACCACACCGGAAGCCGATGCGGTCATCCGGGAACGCGGCATCTTCATGATCCCCGATTTCCTGGCCAACGCCGGCGGCGTCACCTGCAGCTACTACGAGCAGGTGCAGAGCAACACGAACAACTACTGGACCCGCGACGAGGTGCTGGCCAAGTTGGACACCAAGATGACCGACGCCTACCTGAAAGTGTCGGCGCTGGCCCGCAGCCAGAGCCTGTACATGCGGGACGCGGCGTACATGATCGCCATCCAGCGGGTGGCCGAGGCCTGCAAACTGAGAGGCTGGGTCTGAGGCGGCCGCTCCGCCCGGGGAGACGTGCATGAACCGGTCCACCGACAACCAGGGGCAGGCTCCCGCCGCGGACCCGTCGCGCCCGCTCTCCTACGAGCAGCTGTTCACCGCGCCCCTGCAGAAGCTGATGCCGTACAAGATCCGCCAGGTCTTGCTGGTGGCCAGCCTGTACGATTACTTCATCCTCGAAGAGGACGGCCGGCTCTCCGACCTGCTGGGGCTGGCCTACAAGCAGCGCGACCTGGGCTACGTGCCCGTGCTGCACCGCGTGTCCGGCAGCCAGGCCGCCCTCGAGGCGCTCGGCGAGACGCGCTACGATCTGGTGGTCAGCATCATGCGGATGGGGGACATGGACCCCTTCACCTTCGGCCGCAAGGTCAAGGAGGCGCAGCCGGACGTGCCGGTGGTGTTGCTGGCGTTCAACACGCCGGAGCTCCAACGGCTGATGGAACTCAACGACCGCCAGAGCGTCGACCAGATTTTCGTATGGCAGGGCGACGGCAAAATCCTGCTGGGAATCATTCAGTACATTGAGGATCTCAAGAACGCCCGGGCGGACACAGAGAACGTCGGCGTCCACAATCTGCTGCTCATCGAGGACTCGCCCCGTTTCTACTCGGTCTACCTGCCGACGCTTTTCGAGGAGCTCTGGGACCAGACAAACGAGCTGCTGCATGAGGAGCTCACCTTCGAACAGCGCGTCCTCCGCCAGAAGGCGCGTCCCAAGGTCCACCTGGCCAACACCTATGAGCAGGCCGAGGCGGTCTTCGACGCCTTCCGGGACAACCTGCTGGGAGTGATCTCCGACGTCCAGTTCCCGCGGGGCGGACGCGTCGACCCGGAAGCGGGACTGAACTTCGTCCGGATGGTACAGGGCCAGTCGCCCCATCTGCCGGTGCTGCTCCAGTCCAGCGAACCGGAACTGGCCGAGACGGCGCAGCGACTGGGCGCGGGGTTCCTGCTCAAGACGAGCCCGACGCTGACCGCCGATTTCCGCAAGTTCCTGCACGACCGGTTCGGATTCGGCGAGCTGATCATCCGGGATGACACTGGGCGTCCCGTCGCGCGGGTCAACCGGCTGTCCGCGCTCATGGGCGTCCTCGAAACGGTACCCGACGCCGTGCTGCTCCGGCTCGTCCGGCAGGGCGAGCTGCGCCGCTGGCTGGTGGCCCGCACGGAGTTTCGGCTGGCGGAGCGCTTCGATCTCGCAGTGGCCGCCGGCGGCGACGACCCCGGCGCCATGCGGCAGCACCTGCAACAGGAGTGGGACGACCACCACCGCCGCATTCAGCGCGGCGGCATCGTGCGGTTCTCCCGGAGCATGTACGATAGCTACTGCCGCTTCATGCGGCTCGGGCCCGGCTCGCTCGGCGGCAAGGCTCGCGGGCTGGCCTTCTCCGACAAGCTGCTCAGCGAGCACCTGGCCGAAGATGCGTACCCGGGCGTCCAGATCGCCATCCCCAAGACGCTCGTGATCGGCACCGACGTCTTCGACGCATTCATGGCCCGCAACGAGCTGTGGGACTTTGCGACACGGGAAACGTCGGACCGCCTCATTGTCAGCCGCTTCCTAAACGCCGACCTGCCGCCCACGATCGTCGGCGACCTGCGGGACCTGGTCCGCCACGTCAAGGTGCCGCTGGCGGTGCGGTCATCCAGCCTATTGGAGGACGCCCTCTACCAGCCGTTCGCCGGGATCTACGCCACCAAGATGCTCCCGAACAACCACACCGAAACCGACGCCCGATTCAAGGACCTGGCCAACGCCATCAAGCTGGTGTACGCCTCGACGTTCTCCCGCAAGGCCAAGGCGTACATCGAGTCCACCAACCACCGGATCGACGAAGAGAAGATGGCGGTGATCATCCAGGAGGTGGTGGGCCGTCTGTACCGAGACCGGTTCTACCCGGATTTTTCTGGCGTCGGCTGTTCCTACAACTATTATCCGGCCGGCTACGCCCGCCCGGAGGACGGCGTAGTCAGTCTTGCGCTGGGCCTGGGCAAGACCGTCGTCGACGGCGGGGCCGTGCTTCGGTACTGTCCCGCCTACCCGCGGGTGATCCCCCAGTTCGGCACCATCAAGGACATGCTGAACCACTCGCAGAAGGACTTCTACGCCATCAACATGAAGGAATACTACTCCCGCGCCTACGACGACGAGGACCAGTATCTGGTGCACCTGCCCCTGCAGGCGGCCGAGCAGGATGGTGCCATCAAGTACCTGGCCTCCACCTTCGTGGCGCGCGAGGACCGCGTCTACGACGGCACCAACGTTGCGGGTCCCCGGATCATCACCTTCGCCCATATCCTCAAGAGCGAGGTCATGCCGCTGTCCCGGATCCTGATCCGGCTTCTCCGGCTCACCGCGGACGCCATGGGGTGCCCCATCGAGATGGAGTTCGCCGGCACACTGGATCCCGCCCGGGGCCTGCCCGCCCGGTTCGGCCTCCTACAGGTCCGGCCCATGGTGGTCAGCGACGAGCTGGTGGCTGTGGATCTCGGCGGACTGGATCCCGCGGCCGCGGTCGGTTTCAGCACCCGGGTACTGGGCAACGGGATTTTCCGCGAGATCGCCGATGTCGTGTACGTCAAAACCGAGAACTTCACCGCCGCCGACACGCCCCGCATCGCCATGGAAGTGGACCGGCTCAATCAGGAGTTGCGTGAGGCGAAGCGGCCGTACATCCTGGCCGGCCCCGGACGCTGGGGCTCGTCAGACCCGTGGCTGGGGATTCCCGTGCACTGGGGCCAGATCAACGGGGCCAAGGTCATCGTCGAGGTCAGCCTGCCCCAGCTCAATGTCGATCCGTCGCAAGGTTCACATTTTTTCCAGAACATCACGTCTCTGCGCATCGGGTACTTCACCGTGCCCATGAATCCGGAAGACGGCCGGATCGACTGGGACTGGCTCAACGCCCTGCCGGCGGAGCAGGAAACCGAGCATCTGCGGCACGTCCGGGCGGTCCCGCCGCTCGAGGTGCATATCGACGGCCGGATCGGGCACGGAGTGATTTTCAAGACGGCGCGGCCCGCGGAGTGACCGCGCGCCAGGGAGGAACGCGCATGACCGATTCCAAACCGGACCCCAAGCCGGACGTCCGGCCGGAGCCCCGACCGGAAGCCAAGCCGGAATGGCGGGTCATCGTCGACCTGCTGCGGGAGACCAATCCCATCCTGCTCAACCGCATCAGCCGCAAAATGATGAATTACCTCTTCAAGCGCAACATCAAGGATGTCGCCGGCTTCATCGAACGGTTGCGGGCCGAAGGCGAGAAGGTCTATGCCGCAATGGGCTTCAACCCAAACGAACCCGCGCCGCGCTATGACCGCAACGTCTTCGAGCAGTTTGCCGACGAAATTTTCCGCATCGCCAACAACGAGCTGCTCGACGAGGAGATCGCCCGGATGCTGCGACTGTGGCTGCGGCACGAGCAGGCGCGCTTTCTTACCCTGGCCGCCGGCAAGCGGGACGTCCAACTCGGCGAGGTGACCGACGCGGTGCACCGTTTCAGTCTCATGCCCGACGCCCAGCGTAGCCTGTCGCCGGAGGAGAACCAGGGGCTGCGTGTCGCCCTGATCCGGCGTTTCTACAGCGAGAACCTGGACTACATCAACACCACCAAGAAGCACGTGGACGTGGCCGATTTCGCCGACATCCTGTCCCGGACCATCGGTCCGGCCTCCGGCGTTGGCAAGCTGGGCGGCAAGGCCGCCGGCCTGTTCCGGGCCGAAGCCATCCTGGAGTCGGTCAAGCAGCAGAACGTCCTGCTGCGCAACGTCAGTACGCCCAAAACCTGGTACGTGACCTCCGACGGCATCATGGATTTTCTCAACTATAATGCCCTGGAGGAGATGCCCAACATCAAGTACCGCGACCCCTCCGAGATCCGGCAGGAGCATTTCTATCTGGAGCAGATCTTCAAGAACTCCGCCCTGTCGCCCGAAATCATCGCCGGTCTCAGCCTGGCGCTTGACGACTTCGGCGAGCGGCCCCTTGTGGTGCGTTCATCCAGTCTGCTGGAGGACAGCGCCGGCTCCTCGTTCGCCGGCAAGTACAAGAGCCTGTTCGTCGCCAACCAGGGCACCAAGAAGGAGCGCCTCGAAGGGCTCGTGAACGCCATTCTCGAGGTGTATGCCAGCGTATTTTCACCCGATCCGCTGGAGTACCGCCGCGAGCGCGGCCTGATCGATTTCCACGAGGAGATGGCGGTCCTGATCCAGGAGGTGGTGGGCCGCCGCGTGGGCAGGTATTTTTTCCCCGCCTTCGCCGGCGTCGCCTTCAGCCGGAACGAGTTTCGCTGGTCGCCGCGGATCCGCCGCACCGACGGGATCATCCGACTGGTGGCGGGGCTGGGCACCCGGGCCGTCGACCGGGTGGGCGAGGACTACCCGGTCCTGATCTCGCCCGGCCAACCCAACCTCCGCGTGAACGTCACCCCCGAGGACGTGCTCCGCTACTCGCAGAAGTACATCGACGTGATCAACCTCGAAAGCCGCCGGTTCGAAACCCTGACCTTCGACCGACTGCTCAAGGAACTGGGCCACGACTTTCCCGCCTTGTCCCAGATCGTAGCCATGTACCGGGAGGGTCAGATCGTGCCGCCGGTGGGCGCCCTCATGGACCTGAAGTCGGGCATCCCCCTGATCACCTTCACCAACCTGATCGAGCGCAGCCCGTTCATCCCCGAGCTCATGGCCATGCTGACCATCCTGGAGAAGGAGCTCGGCTTCCCGGTGGACATTGAATTCGCCTGCGACGGCGACGTCCACCGACCCTACCTGTTGCAGTGCCGGCCCCAGAGCTACGGCGCCGGTGCGATCACAAGCGTTTCGATTCCAACGGACATCCCGAGCGACTCCGTCCTGTTTACGGCGAACCGCTACATCACCACCGGCCAGATCGACGGAGTGGAATACATCGTCTACGTCGATCCCATCGCGTACGACGCCATCGGCAACATGGACGACCTGATTCAGGTGGGCAAGGTGGTGGGCGAGCTGAACCACCGGCTGCCCACCCGCAAGTTCATCCTGATGGGGCCGGGGCGCTGGGGGAGCCGCGGCGATATCAAGCTGGGGGTCCGGGTGACCTACAGCGACATCAACAACACGGCCATGCTCATCGAGATCGCCCGCAGTAAGAAGGGCTACGTGCCCGAGCTGTCGTTCGGCACCCATTTCTTCCAGGACCTGGTGGAGGCCAACATCCGGTACCTGCCCCTGTACCCCGACGAGCCGGGGCTCGTCTTCAACGAAGCGTTCCTGAAGGAGTCCCCCAATGTCCTGCGGCGGGTCATGCCCGGCACCGATCCCCTGGAGCACATCATCCAGGTGGTGCACGTGCCCAAGGCCACCGACGGCGCCACGGTGTCCATCCTCATGGACGGCGACAACGAGAAAGCGGTGGCGTTCCTGACCCGGAACGGTAAATAGCGGTTCCGGCATCCGGATTCGGAGGCCACAACAGAAACAGGCGGCCCGAAGGCCGCCTGTTTGCGTGTTGGATACAGAGCGGGTGGACTAGACGACGCCTTGAGCCATCATCGCCTTGGCCACCTTCAGGAAGCCGGCGATGTTCGCGCCGTTGACCAGGTTGCCCGGCGTGCCGTATTCCTCGGCGGCCTGGCTGGCCTGCTTGTAGATGTTCACCATGATCTGGTGCAGCTTGCTGTCGGTCTCCTCGAAGCTCCACATCAACCGGGAGGAGTTCTGGCTCATCTCCAAGCCGGAGGTGGCGACGCCGCCGGCGTTGGCCGCTTTGCCGGGACCGTAGAGAATCTTGTGGTCGATAAACAGCTTCACCGCCTCAGGCGTGGACGGCATGTTGGCGCCCTCGGCCACAGCGATGCAGCCGTTCTTCAGCAGCGCCTTGGCGCCCGCCTCGTCCAGCTCGTTCTGGGTGGCACACGGCAGGGCCACGTCGCACTTGACGTTCCAGATGCCCATGCAACCCTCGGTGTAGGTGGCGTGCTTGTGGATCCCCACGTAGTCCTTGATCCGGCGGCGCTCCACCTCCTTCAGCTGCCGAACGGTGTCCCAGTTGACGCCCTGCGGGTCGTGGATGTAGCCGTTGGAGTCGGACATGGCCACGACCTTGCCGCCCAGCTGGGTGGCCTTCTGGTGGGCGTAGATGGCCACGTTGCCGGAGCCGGAGATGACCACTGTCTTGCCGTCGAACGAGGTTCCCTTCCCCTTCAGCATTTCCTGGCAGAAATACACGGTGCCGTAACCGGTGGCTTCGGTCCGGGCCAGCGAGCCGCCGTAGGTGAGGCCCTTGCCGGTCAGGACGCCGTGGAAGTTCCGCGTCAGCTTCTTGTACTGGCCGAACATGAAACCCACTTCCCGTCCGCCCACGCCGATGTCGCCGGCGGGGACGTCGATGTCGTCGCTGATGTGGCGGAACAGCTCACTCATGAAGCTCTGGCAGAACCGCATGATCTCGTTATCCGACTTGCCCTTGGGATCGAAGTCCGACCCGCCCTTGGCACCGCCCATCATCAGGCCGGTCAGGCTGTTCTTGAAGATCTGCTCGAAACCGAGGAACTTGATGATGCCGATGTACACGGAGGGGTGGAAGCGAATGCCGCCCTTGTAGGGGCCGATGGCGGAGTTGTACTGGACGCGCATGCCACGGTTGACATGGACCTTGCCCTGGTCATCCACCCACGGCACCCGGAAGATGATCTGCCGCTCGGGCTCCACGAGGCGTTCCAGCAGGCCGGCTTCCTGAAACTCGGGGTGCTTGTCGATTACGGGGCGCAGAGACTCCAGCACCTCGTGCACCGCCTGGTGGAACTCGGGTTCTCCGGCGTTCCGCTTTTTCACCATTTCAAACACAGATTGGATGTAATCCATACGACCCGACCTCCTATCGAAGAAGAATTGAACAGAGTTGGTTTTCAGGTGCCTAAACAAATGCTTTATAACAGATGATTTTCCATCAAGTCAATGAAATCGGCGGGCGTCAAAAAAAAGCCGGCTGAAATCAGCCGGCTGTTCGGAGACAGAGTGCCAGAAAATAACGCTTAGATCCAACCCCGCATGCGGCAGGCCTCGGCCACCCGCTGGATGGAGATCATGTACGCCGCGTCGCGCATGTAGACGCCGCGGTTCTTGGCCAGCTCGGCCACTGCCAGAAAGGCGGCGGTCATCTTCTCGTCCAGGCGCTGGAGCACCTCTTCCTTCGTCCAGTAATAGTTCATGTTGCACTGGACCTGCTCGAAGTAACTGCAGGTCACGCCGCCGGCGTTGGCCAGGAAGTCGGGGATGACAAAAATCCCGCGGGACTTGATCACCGCGTCGGCTTCGGGGGTGGTGGGGCCGTTGGCGCCTTCGGCGATCATCTTGACCGACGGCTTAATCAGCTTGACGGTCTCTGCGTTGACCTGGTTCTCCAGGGCGGCCGGGATCAGGATGTCGACATCCTGCTCGATCCAGGCGTTGCCCGGCAGCACCTCGTATCCGGCCGCGGCGGCCTTCTTCTTGTCGATGCCGCCGAACCGGTCGGTGATGCCCAGCAGGAAGTCCACGTCGATGCCGTCCTTCTTCTTGAAGGTGTAGGAGGTCTGGTCATGCTGATCCCAGCAGGACACGCACGCCACCTTGCCGCCGTACTGGTTGAACAGCTTGACGGCGTACTGGGCCACGTTGCCGAAGCCCTGCACGGCCGCCGTGGCCTTCTTGATGTCGATGCCCAGCTGCTTGCAGGCTTCGCGGACGCAGTAGATCACGCCGTAACCCGTGGCCTCGGTCCGGCCCTGGGAACCGCCCATGCCCAGCGGCTTGCCGGTGATGAAGCCGGGCAGCTTCTCGCCGCGAATGTGCTCGAACTCGTCGAGCATCCAGAGCATGTGCTGGCCGGAGGTCATCACGTCAGGCGCCGGCACGTCCGCCAGCGGCCCCACATTCTTCCACACCTGCCGGACCCAGCCGCGGCAAATCTGCTCCTGTTCCCGCTGGGACAGGTTGTGCGGGTCACAAATCACGCCGCCCTTGCCGCCGCCGAGCGGGATGTCCACCACCGCGCACTTCCAGGTCATCCAGGTCGCGAGAGCCTTGACGGTGTCGACGGTCTCCTGGGGATGGAACCGGATGCCGCCCTTGGCCGGGCCGCGCGCATCGTTGTGCTGCACGCGGAAGCCTCGGAACACCTTCACCGATCCGTCGTCCATCCGGACGGGGATGCTGAAGTGATACTCGCGCAGAGGCCAGCGCAGCATGTCACGGGTGGCCTGATCCAGATTGAGCTGGTCAGCCACGTGATCAAACTGCTTCTGGGCCATCTCGAACGCATTAAAGGACTTGTCAGCCATGACTATTACTCCTCAAGCAGAGATATTTCATCTGGAACCGTTGCGGCCGCTTCAGATCGTCGGGCGTTGTCACAGCGGGCGGCGGCAAAAAAAGCATTATAGGCTGTATTTCAACATTTGTCTAGAGCTTAATAAATATCGGAATTTTTATTCCGCCGCGAACGCCTCCATCTCGACAGCCTGGTGCGCATCGCTCCCGCGGGTGGTCCGAAGGCCGAAGCGGTGCGCCAGCTCGCGCATCCGGGCCACAAACTGATCTTCGTCCACCCGGCCGGGGAACTCGGCGGATCCACGGTATCGGTACTCCACCTCCAGCCCCGTCATCCCCCAGTCGCGGCACGCCGCCACAAACGATTCCAGATCAAGGCCGCCGCCGTTGCCGCTGCAGAAACCCGGGTGCGCCAGCGCCGCCCAGCCGCCGGCGGCGCGGATCAGGGCGATGACGTCCGCCACAGCGGGCTTGGGCACTTCCACGGGCAGGCCCACGGTTTCCTTGATCCAGCGCCGGGCGGTGCGGTAGTCGGGGAAACGACCGTCCGCCAGGAGCGGCTGGATCAGGTGCGGCATCATGCAGGTGTCGCGCCACGGCCGGAAGACGGCCGCGTCATCCAGGGCCGGCGCGCCCAGGGCGTCGTTGATCCGCCCCACCAGGGCCTGAAGCCGGTCGCGGCGCAGTCGCTGCACGTCACCGAGATAGGCCGTGAGGCCGGGGTGGACCGGGTCCAGCTCGTAGCCGAGCATGTGGATCTCCACCCCGCTGTGAATGCTGTCCAACTCCACACCCGGCACCAGCCGAAGTCCGGCCGTGGCGGCGTCGCGGCGCACGTCGCCGAAGTGGATGTACGCGCCCACCGCATCGTGGTCCGTGATGGAAATTTCCTCAATCCCCAACCGGGCGGCGGTGCGGATAATGTCCGCCGGCAGCCAGCGGCCGTCTGAAACTTCGGTGTGCAGATGGTAATCTTTACGCATACATTCATCCCTTCGAAGAGTGTGCTATTATACTGTCAGCGAAATGAACATTCTACCCGGTAAGTTGGAGGACACCATGAGCCGACGGCATCTTTGGCTGAGCGTTTTCGTCATCGGATTGTTGGTGTTTCTGCCGGTGACGGGCGCTGTCGCCGCCGAAAAGAAGCAGGAAAAGGTGGGCGGCGGTTTGAATTTCTTCTCCGAACAACAGGAGAAGGCCATGGGCAAGCAGTACTCCGATGAGCTGAAGACCAAGCTGGATCTGGTGCAGGATTCGTTCGTCTACTCCTACATCAACCAGATCGGCCAGAAACTGGCCCAGAACTCGCTGCGCCCGGACATCGGCTACGAGTTTCAGGTGGTCAACACCGGCGAGATCAACGCGTTCGCGTTGCCGGGTGGCTATATCTATATCAACCGGGGTCTCATCAACACCGCCGGGAGCGAAAGTGAGGTCGCCGGCGTCATCGGCCATGAGATCGCCCACGTGGTGGGCCGCCACTCCACGAACCAGATGTCCAAGCAGCTGCTGCTCACGGGCCTCGTGATGGGCGCCGGCATCGGCGTGGGCGCCAAGAGCGAACGCTGGGGCGAGATCATCAGCGCCCTGGGCGGGGTGGGCGTCGCCTTGACCAGCATGAAGTTCAGCCGGGACCACGAGCGCCAGGCAGACAAGCTGGGCATGGCCACGATGGTCCAGTCCGGTTATGATCCCGGCGGTATGATCAGCATGTTCCAACGGCTCAACGCGGAGAGCATGAAGAAGGGCTCCACCGCCATGGCGTTCATGAGCACCCATCCCTTGCCGGCGGAGCGCGTCAAGAACATGGAGGCGGAGGTCCGCAGCCAGTATACCTCCGCCACATCACTGACCAAGACCACGCGGACGTTCGACATGGTCAAGGAACGCATGGCCGCCATGCCCATGCCGCCGCCGCAGCAGGAGAAGACCCTCTCGGCCGCGCTGGCGTCGCTGGACCAGAACGGTGGCGGTGCGGCCGCCGGCGGAACGGCGGCCGCGCCAGCCACCAAACCCGTGTACACGGGCCGCAAGGCGCTGGCCGTACCCGGCGACACCGCTTGGCTGGACACCGGGATCGATCTCGTCCCCGGCCAGGTGGTGGAGATCATGGCCAAGGGCCAGGTGTACTACAAACGGAATAGCAAGGTCTTCTGTGATCCCGACGGCGCCCCGGGCACCGGCAGCGGGTTCTGGAAACCCATCCCCAAGGCCAACACAGGCGCCTTGATCGGCCGGATCGGCGACAACCCCGGCGCTTTCGTCATCGGCTCCATGCGGGTGTTCCAAACCAACGTCGGCGGACGCCTGGCCCTGGGCATCAACGACGACAACGCCACGGACAACCTGGGCGGCTACCAGGTTTACATCCTTGTGCGCTGACGCGGAAGCATCGTACACGATCGATGCTCACGGCGGTGACGTGGCTCTGCAGGTCAGCGGCGCCGACCTGGCGGAGCTGGCCGCGCACGCCGCTGCGGGCCTGGGCGCGGTGATCACCGATCCCGCGCGGATGGGGAGTGGCGAGTGCCGTGTCATCGCGCTCGACGCCCAGTCGCCCGAGGACATGTTGGTCCGACTGCTCAATGAGCTCGTCTACCTGTTCGACACCCAGGGATTTGTCTGCAAGCGGCTGACGGTGCGCGTCGCCACCGGCCGCCGCCTCGAGGCCGAGGCGCAGGGCGGGCACTTCGACCCGGTGCGACACGAGGTGCGCGGCGTGGTCAAGGCGGCGACGTACCACGACCTCGCGGTGACGCGCGCCGCCGGCCGGCTGCGCGCCCGGATCGTGCTCGATCTGTGACGGAGAGGCGGCCCATGGGCCTTCAGATCGAAGACATCCTCGCCCGCATCGAACCGGTGGATGCGGTCACCTGGAAGATCCCGCGCGCCGGTCCCATGCGCGTCGATGCCGTCTTCTACGCCTCCCCGCCCCTGCTGGAGGGGTTGCGCCAGGACCAGAGCCTGCTCCAGCTGGCCAACGTGGCCACCTTGCCAGGCATCCAGATGTTTTCCCTGGCCATGCCCGACATCCACTGGGGCTACGGCTTTCCCATCGGCGGCGTGGCCGCCTTCGACGCCGCCGACGGCGTGGTCAGCCCCGGCGGCGTCGGGTACGACATCAACTGCGGCGTGCGCGTGCTGGCGTCCCGGCTGACTCGCCCCGAGGTCACCGACCGGATCCGCGACCTGGTGGCCGCGATGTTCCGCAATGTTCCCTCGGGCGTCGGCTCGCGGCGGAAGGACCTGCGCCTGGACGCCAAGGCCGAGCGTCAGGTGCTGGAACAGGGAGCCGAATGGGCGGTCCGCCACGGTTACGGTGACGCGGAGGACCTCGACTGCATCGAGGACCGCGGCGCGATACCCGGCGCCGACGCCGACCGGGTCTCGGAAAAAGCCCTGGAACGCGGCCGGACGCAGCTCGGCACCCTGGGCTCCGGCAATCACTTCCTGGAAATCGGCTACGTCGACAAGATCTACGACGAGGAGGCCGCCCGTCGGCTGGGCCTGTTCATGGACCAGGTGACGGTGAGCATCCACACCGGTTCCCGCGGGCTGGGCTACCAGGTCTGCGACGATTCCATCGTCGCCATGAAGCGGGCCGCGGCCAGGTACGGCATCGAGCTGCCCGACCCGCAGCTCTGCTGCGCGCCGGTGGCGTCGCCCGAGGGGCAAGAGTACCTCGCGGTGATGGCCGCCGCGGCCAACTACGCCTTCGCCAACCGCCAGCTCATCACCCACTGGGTCCGCGAGGCCTTCCAGGAGACGCTGCGCCTGCCCCCCAACCGCCTGGCTCTGCGCCTGGTGTACGACGTCGCCCACAACATCGCCAAGATCGAGCGGCATCCGGTGGCGGGGCGCGAACAGACGGTCTGCGTCCACCGCAAGGGGGCCACGCGCTCGTTCGGCCCGGGCCACCTGGCGCTCCCCGAGGCGTACCGCGACATCGGCCAGCCGGTGATCATCCCCGGCGACATGGGCCGCTGCTCCTTCATCCTCGTGGGCGCCGCCAGATCCATGACCGCGACGTTCGGCAGCACCTGCCACGGCGCCGGGCGGCAGCTCAGCCGCCACGGGGCCCTGAAGGCCGCCAAGGGCCGGTCCATCGATGCGGAGCTCCGCGAGCGCGGGATCCACGTCATGGCCGCCTCCCGGGCGACGCTGGTGGAGGAGATCCCCGAGGCCTACAAGGACGTGACCGAGGTGGTCCAGACCGTCCACGACGCCGGCCTCAGCCGCATGGTGGCCCGGCTGCGGCCGTTGGGGGTGGTTAAGGGTTGAGGGTTCGCGCTCGTGATCGTAATTGTGATCGTCATCGAACCGGTTGAAAGTTGGGATGTTTTAAGGTTTGAAAGTTCAAGCTCACTCACCGGCGCACCCATTCACCGATTCAGCCATTCAGCTATTCACCGTTCCAAATGCTCAATGACGAATACAAGATGATCAATGTACGGATCCTCTTCCCGACTCACCGATTCACCGAGTCACCGACGCACCCTTTGATCGGTTTCTTCCGATGCCGCGGCCGGCGATCATTCATCCAGCGACAGGAGCAGCTTCTGGCGGCCCAGGGCGACCCGGAAGCCGTAGGCGGCCAAGACCGCGACCACCGCCACGCCCAGCCAGCCCTGCCACGGGACCCAGCACCCCGCCGCCGCCAGCACCGGCGCCGCCGGCTCGAGGTTGTTCACCAGCAGGCACACGACGAAAGTCAGCAACCCCCAACGCACCAGCGCCATGGCCAGCAGCAGCACCACCGCAAAACCGAGCGGCGCCAGGAGAAGATCGCCGCCCGCGAACAACTGAGGCACGACGATCAGCAGCGTGACGGCGACGGCGGCCAGCCCCGCCTCTTCGGCATCGCGCAACCGGTCGTCGAACGAGATGCCACACGATGGGCAGCTCCCGGCGGTTCCAGTCACATCAGCGCGGCAGACAGGGCATTGCGGCATGATGGTTTCCCTTTAACACCGGCAGGATGATAATGTCGGGCTCGTCGTCGATCCGGGTTTCCAGAAGATTTTAGTTTATTTCACCGCCGGCGCAACGGGATTTCAGGTTTTGTTTCGGAACCGGTGGATCGATAGCGACGGCGAAGGCGAAGGGAGTGCGCGAGCCGTTGGCGCAGGAAGGGGGATGGACGGGCCAACAGTAAACGGTGAACAAGCGGGGGGTCGAGCCTCTAGCCTCGAGCCTCGATTATGATTATGATTACGATTACGATTACGATTACGATGACGATGACGATGACGAATTACGAGCACGCAAGCGCAACGAGCATCTAGCCGCGAGCTACGTCTTCCGTGTTATGCCCGCTCTCCCGTTTCAAGATCGCGCAGAACATGGCCGGCAGGTTGTCCCGGTGGGGCAGGACCTCAAAGTAGTCGGGTCCGGTGAAGGGCTTGAGCGCGTCGGCCGGAAGCCAGAAGTTCTTGGCGTGCTGCCGGGTCAGATGGTCAGCCGGCCTGACCAGAGACCAGTCGGGATGGGTGCGGAGAAACCGGCTGATTACCTTGTGGTTCTCCTCCCGAAACAACGAGCAGGTGACGTAGGCGAGCAGTCCGCCGGGCGCGGCCAGCGGCGCCGCCTCCTCCAGGATCTCGAGCTGCTGGCGGTTGAACCGGTTCAGGTCGCCGGGCTGCAGCTTCCACCGCAGCTCCGGCTGGTGGCGCAGATTGCCGCTCCCCGAGCAGGGGACGTCCAGCAGCACCAGGTCGAACCGGCCGGCGAGATTCCGGATTTCGCGCAGGCCGCCCAGGCGGACGTTGCCCACACCCTCTCGCCGGGCCCGGAGCTGCAAGTTGCGCAGGCGCCAGCCCTGGGCGTCGTGGGCGTGCACCTCGCCCCGCCCCTTCATCAGGTGGGCCAGCAGCAGTGTCTTGCCCCCCTCGCCGGCGCAGTAGTCCAGCACCCGCTGGCCGGGTTTCGGGTTGACATAGAGGCACACCAGCTGCGACGACACGCTCTGCAGGGTGAAGCGGCCCTCGCGGTAGCCGGGCTGGGTGAGCGGATCGAAGCGGTGGTCCGCCCGGATCGCCAGCGGCGCCACCGGGTCGGGGACGCAGCGCGCGCCCGCCTCGGCCAGTCGCGCCAGCAGCTCCTCCCGGGAGTTTTTCAGCGGATTGACCCGCAGCACCGCCTCCGGCGGCCCGTTGTTGAAGCGGCAGAGCTTAAGCACATCTTCCGGCGAGAGACTGCCTAGCCACTTCCGCACCAGCCAGAGGGGATGGGAATGGAACCGCCACAGATGCTCCAGCGGCTCCTGCTTGAGCGACGGGAACAACCGGCCGGGCGGATTTGCGTCGAGGAATTCGACGAACTTGCGGACGCGCGACTTGGGCCGCAGCAGCGCCTGCACGTGGCGGTCCACCGCCAGCAGGTCCCGCTTCTCCCGCTGCTGGCTGGTGATGACCAGCCGGATATCCATGACTGATTCGTCCTTGCCGGGGTGCTCGGCCGCAAACGCCTCGAGTTGGGTCCAGTACCGGTTCTTGAGCTGGACGGCCCGGTAAAGAGTCTCCCGGATCCAGGCCCGCTCCGCCGCCGACAGCTCCCGGCCCCGCAGCACGCGGCTGAGCGCGTCCCGCAGATAGGCCCCTTCCTCGAGCACGGCCTGCAGGGCGGCCTGCATCTCCTTGAGCGTCTGAAGCGTGATCACAACTCACCTCGCTGCCGCCGGCGGCGCCCGAGAACCGGTCGGCGCCGTCCGGTGTATCATTCTAACATTGAACGCCGGTGGCCCCAATGCCCGTCCGTCGTGGGCGTCGGGATTGCGCTCCGGGGCGTTTCCAGTATAATGGAGGAACCCCGCCCGCGGGATTCTTTCCGGGAGGCAGTTACGGTGACGGTTCGGCATCATTTTCTGCTGGCGCTTGCGGTGCTGGTCATCTTATCGCCTGCCGCGGCGCCGGCCGCCACCGGCACTGAGCCGGCCATCCCGAAGGTGACCCACCGCACGCTGCTCAACGACATGACCGTCGCGTCCGTATCGCTGCACCAGGACCGGTTCGTGGCGCACCTGCTGGTAACCAGCGGCACGGTCTTCGATCCGCCGGGCAAGGGCGGCACGGCCCACATCACCGGCCAGTACCTGAAGACAATCCTGCGCCAGCGCGCCGAGATCGAGTGGGCGCCGCGCGATCTGGCCCAGCTCCCCCTGGCGTTCGACGAGGCGGTCGATGTCGACGGCATCCGGCTCACCGTGTCGGGTCCACCGGCCATGCTGGAAACCGCGGTGCGGCTGCTGGCCGATACCGTGATCCAACCCGCTTTCGAACCCGAAACATTCCGGACGATACGCGACGCCATTCGGCTCGAGGACATCCGCATCGAGGACCAGCCGCAGGAGGTGGCCCGCTACGAGTGGCAGCGGCTGGTGTTCACCCCCTTCCCCTACGGCAACCCGCCGCGTGGGACGCCGCAGTCGGTGGGCGCGATCGAGCTGGACGACATTATCCGATTCTTTCGCCGTTGCGTGACTCCCAGCCGCTCCCTGCTGTTGATCTCGTCGCCCGCGGCGGCGTCCGAGCTGCGGCGCCTGGCCAGCCAGTATTTCGGTCCCTGGATCAAGAGCGAGGCACCGGACTACCAGTTCCAGCCTCCTCGACCGGACCCGGCGGTCCGCACCCAGGCGGTGCGGCTGCCCGGAACCGCGACCGCCTGCGCGGTCATCGGCGCCGAGAGCGTCCGCCGCAAGCACGAGGACGGACTGACCGGCGAGCTGCTCGCTCGGGTGCTGCAGCAGCGCCTGCACCCCTGGCTGGCGGAGCACCCGGACGTCGAGGCGGCCGTCGAGGCCGACACCCGCATGCTGCGCGGCGCGTTCCGCATCAGCCTCAGCGGCCATCCCGCCGGGCTCGAGCCGGCGGCGGCGGAGGTCCTGCGCCAGCTTCGGGAGATCGCCGCCGGCCGGTTCTCCGAGGAGGAGTTCCAGGAAGCCAGCCACCGCCTGGCCGCCGAGCGGAGCCGACGCCTGGCCGATCCCGACGCCCTGCTCCGCGAGCTGCTCGAGGTGGAGTGGTTCCGGCTGGGCACCCGGCATCTGGCGACGTTCGACGAACGGCTGGCACTGGTGATCAAGGAGGACCTGCGCTACTTCGCTGGACACTACCTCGCCGACGAGCGGCTCAAGGCGGTCCTCGTGACGGGCGGAGACATTCCGCCGGCCGCCTGGCCGGCCGCTCTTCAGCCGGTGGCCGCCCGAACATGGGGCCAGGACCGATGACGCCCCCCGGCGCCTCCCCCCACGTGGACATCGACCTGCGCGTACGCTACGCCGAGACGGACCGCATGGGCGTCGCCCACCACAGTGTGCACCTCGTCTGGTTCGAGATGGGCCGGACCGAGTTCTGTCGTGCGGCGGGGTTTTCCTACGCTGATCTGGAACGCCTGGAAAACATCTACCTGGTGGTCGCCGAGGCCCGTTGTCGGTACAAGGCGCCGGTGACCTACGACGATCTCATCCGCGTCCGCACCCGCCTCGATCCGGTCAGCGCGCGGCTGCTCCGGTTCCGCTATGAGGTGTTTCACGTTGGTCCGGACCGCCTCGTCGCCGAAGGGGAAACCACCCATGTCCCGATCGACCGGACGGGCCGCCGAACCACCGTTCCGGCGCCGTACGCCACGATGCTGGCCGCCTGGAGCCGGCCGGCCGACGCCCGCTGAGGGGAAACCGCCATGCCCGCCGGCAACGAGACATTCACTTGGCGCCAGCTCAAGCGCAGCCCGATGTTCTGGCTCCTGGCCGGCGGCATGGTGTTGTACTGCCTCGCCACCGTCCTCGGCTTCATGTCCGTCGACCTGTATGCCATCGGCCGGGGCGCCGCCACCCTCTGCTTCCTCGCTGCGGGCGCATGGGCGCTGTACCGGCTGGGCCGCCGGCTCAAGGACCGGCTCTTCTACCGGGTGCGCAACCGGGTGATCTTTTTCTACCTGTTCACCGGCTTCCTGCCGCTGGCGCTGGTCCTGCTCCTGGCGTTTCTGATCGTGCTGATCTTCGCGAGCAACCTGTCGCTGTTCGTGTTCCAGAGCGAGCTCCGGAACATCAGCTTCCGCCTGCAGACGGTCAACGCCGCCATGGCGGAGATCCTCTACAACCATCCCGACAAGGCGGACGATCCCGAATTCCTGCTGGAGAATTTCCGCACCGTCATCGTCACCCGCGCCCCGGATCTGCCGGACATCTCCACCATGCTGTACCGCGTGGACGAACGCGGCACCATGCAGCACATCCTGCTCGACAGCCCCCTCGACTATCGTTCCTTCCAGGACGAGTTCCTGCCCGACTGGCTGCAGGAGCTGCCCTACTCCGGCACCCTCATCAAGAATTTCAGCCTGTTCATTTACAGCCACAACCTCGTGCGGATCGAGGACCAGCAGTACTACCTCGACCTATTCATCCCCTTCCGGGAGCCGCTGTTCAACCACCTGCTGGCCAACAGCAACCTGAGCGCCTTCGTCAGCATTTCGGAAACCGTCCAGATGAGCGGCACCCGCGCACAGATGATCTCGTACCAGGCGTTCAACGGCTTCCGGGGGCAGAAGCCCGCCATCGTCACGCCCGAGGAGCTGCGGGATCACCAGCGCGCCCGGAGCAAATCCCACGACTGGTGGGATTACCCCATCAACTCGGCCAACACCTTCGACGTGACCGACTGGTTCACGTTCGACACGACGAGCTCGACACAGCGGCGGATCTGGACCAACCTCCAGATCCCGCTGACCACAATTGTCCGCAACCTGGCCACGCGGACCGCCGTCAGCGAGGAGGTGGTCCAGTTATTGCTCTTCCTGATCTACCTGTTCGTGGTGCTCCAGGTGGCGTCGATCGTGGTGGGGATGTTCATCATCCGGTCCGTCACCCTGTCGGTGCGGCAACTGTCTCTCGGCACCGAGGAGATCAAGAAGGGGAACCTGAACTACCGCATCCCCGTGAAGCGATCCGACGAGCTCGGCGAACTGTCGAATTCCTTCAATACCATGTCGGCCGGCATCGTCGCGCTCCTGCACGAGGTGGCCGACAAGCAGCGCATCAAGCGGGAGCTGGAGATCGCCCGCGAGGTGCAGCAAAAATTCTTCCCGAAATTCACCCCCAGCGTCTGCGGCATTCAGCTCCACGGCCGCTGCCTGCCAGCGCGGGAGGTCAGCGGCGACTTCTTCGATTACCTGCCGCTATCGGACCGGCTGCTCGACGTCGTTGTCGGCGACATCAGCGGCAAGGGCATCTCGGCGGCTCTGCTGATGGCCAGCCTGCAGAGCGCCATCCGGGCCCAGCCGCCGCTGGAGCACGCGGCGGACGGCGAAAACGTCCGTCGGCTGACCACGCTCATGCAGGTGCTGAACCGCCATCTGTACCGGCTGACGACGCCTGAGAAGTTCGCGACGATGTGCTACCTGAGTTTTCTCGGCGACCAGGCGCGCGTCCAGTACTGCAACGCCGGCCACGAGTCGCCGTTGCTGGTGCGCACCGACGGCTCCGTCACCCCGCTTACGGAGGGCGGCACGGTGCTGGGTGCGTTCCCCGAGACGCCCTTCGAGGTGGGCGACGTCCGCCTGAATCCCGGCGATCTGGTGATCACCTATACCGACGGGGTGGTGGATTCGGTCAACCGGCAGGGCGAGGAGTTTGGCGAGGAGCGCCTGGTGGATCTGATCCTCGCCGAGCGCCGCCGCACACCCGAGCAGATCGTGGACCGCCTGTTCGAGACGATCCGCGCATGGGCGGAGGGGAGCCCGCAGCACGACGACATCACCGTCGTCATCGCCCGGCAGCAGGAGTGACCGGCGGCTTCCGGCGCCTGCCGGAAGCGCTTCACGCGTCCTCCAGGATGCCGCGGAGCGTTTTGAGGAACGTGCGGACCGAGAACGGTTTCTGCAAAAAGTGAATCGTTTCCCGGACCAGCCCCTGCTCGGCGATCACCTCCGCCGGATATCCCGACATGTAGAGCACCCGGACGCCCGGCTGCATCCGCAGGATTCGCTCGTACAGCTCGCGGCCGTTCATGCGCGGCATGATCACATCGGTCAGCACAAGGTCGACGGGCTCGGTCTCGGCTGCCATTAACGCCAGGGCTTCGTCCGACCCGGCGGCCTCCAGGACCCGGTACCCGTGCGCCCGCAGGATGTCGCAGACCATCTTCCGGACCATCGCCTCGTCCTCCACCACCAGCAGCCGCGCGCTGCCTGGGCCGGCCGGTTCTTCCTCCGCGGGATTCGCCTCCCCGGATGGCGGAGCCTCGACTCGCGGTAAGAGAATCCGGAAGGTCGTCCCCTGGCCGGGTTGCGAGATGGCCTCGATGTGCCCGCCGTGCTGCTTGACGATGCCGTAAACGGTGGACAGCCCCAGCCCCGTGCCCTTCCCCCGCTCCTTGGTGGTGAAGAACGGCTCGAACATGTGGCTGAGCGTTTCGGCGTCCATGCCGCAGCCGCTGTCGATGACGCTGAGCGCCACGTAGACGCCGGGGGGCAGCACGGCATTGCCTTCGGCCAGGGTCGTGTTTTCCGTCTGCAGGATCAACCGGCCGCCGCCGGGCATGGCGTCCCGGGCGTTGACCGCAAGGTTCATCACCACCTGCTGAAGCTGGTCCACGTCGCCCCGGATGTTACCGAGGTCGGCGCTGAGGCGGAGGACGAGCTCGATGTCCTCGCCGATGAGCCGGCGCAGCATCTTGTGGAGATCGGACAGGGTCCGGTTCAGGTTCAGCACGGCCATGTCCAAAACTTGCCGCCGGCTGAACGCCAGCAACTGCCGGGTCAGTCCGGCCGCCCGCTCGGCCGCTTCCCGGATGTTTTTCACGTCGGCGAAAAGCGGATCCTCGGGGTGCATGTCCAGCAGCGCCATCTCCGTGTAGCCGAGGATCGGCGACAGCAGGTTGTTGAAGTCGTGGGCCACGCCGCCGGCCATCCGGCCGATGATCTCCATCTTCTGCGCCTGCCGCAGCTGGTCCTCCAGCCGCGTGCGTTCCTCTTCGGAGTGCCGCAACTCGGTCACGTCAAGGGAAATGCCGCCGATGAGGGGCGACTTGCCGACTCGCTGGATGACGAATTTCCGGGTTTCGAGATGGCGGGGGCGGTCGTTCACGTCGGGGATGATCTCGGATGTGACCACGACGCCTTCGGCCAGCACCCGGGCGTCGTCGGCGGCCATCCGGGCCAGGTAGGGTGATGTCGGTCCGTTGCTGCTGGCGGAATCCGGCTGGTTGTCCGCCCCGAACTGCAACCGCAGGTAGTCGTTGACGTACAACAGGTGGTTGTCGGTATCCTTGATGAACACGGCGGCGGGAATCTGGCCCATGAACTGGCTGAACCGCTGCCTGGACTCGACGAGATCGGCCTCCGCCTCCCGGCGCTCGGTGATGTCCGACATGGTGCCCACCATCCGCCAGGGCGCACCGTCGGGACCCCGCAGGGTGACCTTGCCGCGGTCCAGGATCCAGCGGTGCCGGCCGTCGGCGTGCTGCAGGCGGTATTCGGCAACATACTGGGGCTTTTCCCCGGACAACGTGAGATCCAGCTCCCGCTGGACACGGGGGAGGTCGTCCGGATGGACTCGCCGCTGCCAATCCTCGGGCGTTTGACTGTTCGCGCCGGCCGGTATCCCGAGCATCTCCTCCCAGCGGCGCGAGCGGAACATCCGACCGGCGTGCAGGTTCCAGTCCCACACGGCGTCGCCGCTCCCTTCGAGTGCGAACTGCCAGCGCTCCTCGCTCTCCCGCAGGGCGGCCTCGGCCTGCTTGCGGGCCGTGATGTCCCGCACGATGGCGATCTGGGTATCGGACTCCTCGGCGTTGAGCCGGTTCAGGCTGATCTCGGCGTCGAACGGGGTACCGTCGAGACGGCAATGCTGCCACTCGAAGAACAACGCTTCGCCGGTGGCGGCGCGGGCGATGTAGCGCGACGCCGACTCGCTGGACAGGCTCCCGTCCGGTTGCCGCTCGGGGGAAAAGTCCCACGGCGTCCGGCCGATGATGGCCTCGCGGGAACACCCGTAGATCCGGAGCAGGCTGGCGTTGCAGTCTGCAAACCGGTTGCCGCGCAAGAGCAGGATGCCGTCGGTGGCCGACTCGATGAGCGTGCGGTAGCGTGCCTCACTGCTCCGCAGGCGCTCCTCGGTCGCGTGCTGGATGAACGTGTAGCCGAAAGCGGTCAGGAAGAGGGGCACCAGTACTTCCAGATAATCCTCGAAGGGGTCGAGATTGCCGGTGATGCCCGTCCACTCCAGGAAATTGCTCGTGTACATGAACAGGGACGTGATCAGGAAGGCCAGCAGCGTGATCCGCGAGTCCTGGCGGAACACGCGCGGCCACGCGCGCAGGAGACAGACGATCGCGGTCAGCACACCGATGAGGGAGACGATGTCGGCGAGATTGACGATCAGGTTCATGCCGACCGTCCCCGGCGCAGCAGCAGGCCGCACCAGACCGCCATAAGGACCGCATTAGCGGCGTAGCAGAGGTGCTCCAGCAGATTGACCAGCCCGCCCCAAACCACCGCCTCCAGGTTGGTGAAAAACCAGCCGGCCAGAATGGCCAGCAGGGACATGAACAGGATGGATCGGTTCGGCAGTTGTGCCAGTTGCCGCCGCTGATAGAGCACAAACGCCATCAGGCCCATGCCCAATAGCATCACGATGACCTCGCTGCTCCGGATCGTGTCCATCGGTTCCTCCGCCGGGATCTTCTGGCCGCTCACCCGCCGAATGAACGCTGCGTGTCCGCTGGCGCCGGACGGGGCGCGGATGACATCGTGCTGAAGCAATCGATAGTCGGATATTAGCACGGGAGCGAGACAGGCTCAACCCACAGTCGGATCATCCGAACGCGGCCGCTCGCCCCGGGCGGGCCGACGTCGGCCGTGCCAGTGGCATTGACCCGGCCCCTCAGGGCCGCTCCGATTTGCGGAAGCAATGAACGTCCAAGGCTGCCAGGTGGTAGTAATCCGCCACTTCGGCGAACGGCGCAAAGTCCTCGGGCATCAGCCGGCGCTCCTCGCCCCAGAAGACCCCGCCCGGCCGCAGGAGCCTGACGATCTCGGCCACAAACGCCCGCCGGTCTTCCTGATCGGCAAATTGCGGGCTGTTCAGGGTCAGGTGCGCCGAAACCACCAGCGCCGCGCAGCCCGGCCGGAACGGTGCTGCCGCAGCATCCGCCAACACCTTCCAACCAGTGTACCGCAGGTCCAGACGGGCGAACGCCGGGAAACAGTCCAGGGCCACGATCCGGCAGCCGGAGTCCGCCAGCAGCTGCACCAGCCGCGACCCCCGCCCCGCGCCGAGATCGAGAATCCAGCGTGGTTCTGACGCCGCCAGCGCGGTCCGCATGTCATCGGCCTGGATCACCCGGCGATACAGCTCCTCCAGGCGGGCCTGGGCGCCGAGATCCACGGCCGCGGCGTTCGGGCCCGTCCACAGAATCTCATAGCTGCGGCATATGCGGCGGAACGCTTCTCGGCGCGCGGCATCGTGCATGCTTCCGATTGTGCCAGATCCATCTCTGAGCGCAACTGCTAATTCTCACGTCGGCATCCCGGGGTGTGCTCGCACGGTTTCGGCTTGAACAGGCACGGCGGATATGATTTAATCCGCCTCTTGGACACTCGGTCATGCGGCTATGAAAATCTTTCACTACCGGGACATCGCTCCCCAAATCTTCAACCTGCTGGTCCGGAGGCGTTTCCGTTTCCAGTTCGAGCTGATCCCTTACGAAGCTACCGGCCTGTCCTGTCGCAAGATCGCCAACCTGTTTCTGGCGGGCCTCAACCAATACGTCCTGCCCCGCCGCCCCCTGGGCCGACCGGTTTTCGCCCAGGTGGAACCGGCCAACATCTGCAATCTGAGCTGCCCCCTGTGCCTGACCACCTCGGTCACCCCGTCCCGGCGGGCCGCGGTCCTGCCCTTCGAGACGTTCCGGACCTTCATCGACGAGCTGGGCGACTACCTGCTGCTGATCGTTCTCTGGAACTGGGGCGAACCGTTTCTGAATCCCGACCTGGGCCGGATGATCGCCTACGCCCGCGCGCGGGGTATTCTCACCCACTGCAGCACGAACGCCAACATGCGGCTCGACGACGCGCAGATCCGGGAACTGGTCGCGTCGGGGCTGGACACCCTCATCGTCGGAGTGGACGGCGCCTGCGAGACGACCTATCAGAAATACCGCCAGGGCGGCACGCTGGCGGCGGTTACAGACAACATCCGCCGGATCTTGGACACCCGCCGGCGCCTCGGGGCCGACCGACCGCGGCTCAACCTCCGCTTCGTGGTCATGCGGCACAACGAGTCCGAGCTGCCAATGGTCGAGGCCATGGCCCGGGAGCTGGGTGTCGATTTTCTGACGCTGAAGACGGTGGACATGCCCGCGATTCACGGCGCCGACGTGGACGCCCGCTGGGCGCCCGACGACGCGCGCTACCAGCGCTACGAATACGAAACCGGCAGCCGGCGTCGCCGCACCCGCGCCTTCCATTGCGTCCGCCCCTGGAAGCGCGTCACCCTGCAGGCCGGCGGCGAGGTCGTGGCGTGCGAGTACGATTACCGAAACGACGCTGCCTTCGGGACCCTCTCTCCGGGTGGCTCCGTCACGGCGATCTGGAAGGGCGAAGCCGCCGCCCGTTTCCGCGGCGCGTTCCATCATGGCGACAACGAGTCACCGTTCTGCCGGGCGTGCACCTTGCGCGACCGCGTGGCCGAGGATTGCACAGTCGCCCAGGTCTTCTGAAGCGGCGGCGCCGTCGTCCGCCGCCCGTCCGGCCCGACGACCGCGCCGGCTCATTCCGTCCGATGTCGGTTGATCTCCGCTGCCGCGTCCGGCGGCCTCAGAACCTGACGTAGCGCTCCTTCCTGGCCTGGCACAGCGGGCATTGGTCCGGCGGCTCCGCGCCTTCCACAGTGTGGCCGCAGACCTCGCAGACCCAGACCGGCCCGATTTCGGCGTCCCGGCCCGCTTCCACCGCCTGTTTCGCGCGGCTGTAGAGCTGGTGATGGACCACCTCCGCATCCATGGCGCGGTGGAAGGCGGTTTTCGCCGCCTTCTCCTCCTGCGCGTCGGCGGCGGCGATGTACGCCGGATACATCTCCTCCACTTCGAACGCCTCGCCGGCCATGGCGGCGCCCAGGTTGTCGGCGGTGCCGCCGATCCCCTTGAGCACGCGCAGGTGGGCCGTGGCGTGCACCTGCTCGGCGAACGAGGCCGCCGCGAACAGCCGGGCCACATTGGGCTTTCCTTCCGCCTCCGCCTTCCGGGAGAAGGCCAGGTACTTCATGTGGGCCTGGCTCTCGCCGGCGAACGCGGCCTTGAGATTTTCCTCGGTCATCTTCTTCATGCGGTTGTCCTCCGACGGGGTGTGTTGAGGCCGAATGTTGAGTATACGGGAGGTTGTAAGGCTGGTCAACGGTTCCGTCCGCGCTCCGATCGTCATGGCTGAGAATGGGCGCTGTTCCCATCATCGTCAATGCGCTCCAGGTCTGGATCGGGCCGTTAACAGTTTTCATCAACCGGTGATGAATTTTGTAACCGGTGACATTCCCGGGTCTGCTCCTCGGGCTCCGGAATTTCACAGCCGGATCACCGCGGGAATTTTCGTAATGCTTTTAATATCTAAACAATGCGCCAAAACCGGATGGAGTGGCGACCGATGGTCGGCCAAGCGATACATTTGTGACAATTTGGCACCAATATTGCGACAACAAAATTCCCGACTTTACCACGGAGTGGATGCACATGTTGACACGCTTGCTTTGGAAATGCCTGTTGGGCGGATGTCTGGCGGCGTCGTGCCTGGGACAGGGCATGGTGATCGGCCACCAGAACACAGACCTGGCGCAGATCCCGGACGCATGGCTTGATCTGGCCAAGTCGCACCTCCACATCGCCTACCAGCACACCTCGCACGGCAGCCAGCTGATCACCGGAATGAGCAGCCTGCGCGCTTACCCTCCCTTCGGGACCAAATACAACTGGGACGATTCGGGCGCCACGTCGGGCGCCCTGGACTTGGATGATTACGGCATCCCGGGTTGCGCCGACCTCAGCCAGGGGGATTGGGTGGACGCAAACGGCGACACGCCGTGGGTCGTGGCCACCCGGACGCTGCTGGACAACCCGTCCAACAGCCACATCAACGTGGTGATCTGGTCCTGGTGCAGCATCAACGGCCACAACGCGCCCCGCTACGTCACCAACATGGAAAAACTGATCGCCGAGTATCCGGACGTCACCTTCGTGTTCATGACCGGTCACGCGGAAGGCGAAGGGGAATATGCGTACCAGAATCCGGACACAGGCAACGGCAATGTCCATTTCAACAATCAGTACATCCGCCAGCACTGCCAGAATCACGGCCGGGTGCTGTTCGATTTCGCCGACATCGAGGCCTACGACCCGGACGGTGATTACTTCTGGAATCTAGGGCTGTATGACAACCTGGATTACAGCGGCGGCAACTGGGCCGCCCAGTGGATCGCCGCGAATCCGACGTCCGAACTGGCGTTGCTGACCACCGGCGACGGCGTGCCCGGCTACAGCGGCTGCACCGGCTGCGCCCATTCGGACAATCCCGCCGCGGCCAATCTCAACTGCATTCTCAAGGGCCGGGCGGCCTGGTGGCTCTTCGCCCGGCTGGCCGGCTGGGATGGCGACGAGTGCCTGCCCGCCCCGTCCGGCCTCCAGGCCACACCGGACCAGAACCAGCACCGGGTGCATCTGACCTGGACCGACAACTCCGACGATCCCGAGGAAACCGGCTTCAGGATCCAGCGCCAATACGACGGCGGCGACTGGGACGACAACTACGCCGAAGTGGGCACCGACGACACCGGCTACACGGATGACAACCACGGCGGCGGGCCGTTGCCCGACGGCACGTACGCATACCGGGTGGTGGCCTTCACCTTCGAGTGCGCCTCCGCCCCGTCTCCCATTGACACCGCGGTGCTCTCGACCACGCCGCCGCCCGCCCCGAGCGGCCTGGGCGCTGTGCTCAGCGGCGCTTATGTCATCCTCAGCTGGACCGACAACTCCACCATCGAAGATCATTTCGTGGTGGAGCGGGCCGTCGACGGCGGCTCTTTCGAAATTTTGAACGACACCCTGCCGGCCGACACCACCACCTACCAGGACATCCATCCGGATGTGCTGCACACTTACCACTACCGGGTGAAGGCCCGAAACGGATTCGGTGATTCGGCGTACAGCAACGAAGCCGCCGTCTACGTGCCCGACGAAAGCCACACCATCCGGCTGGAGGACACCACCGAGGTCGAGGACGCCTTCCTGGATCCAACCCAGCCCAACACAAATTTCGGCAACACGGCTTACACCCGCCTGTACCATTTCATCATCCGGTTCGCGCTGCCGGCCGAACTGCAGGGCAAGCAGATCATAGCCGCAGCAGTCAATTTCTATGGCTGGGGGCAAAGCAACTGGCAGCCGGGTCAATACATGGACCTGTACCGGGTCACCCGCGCCTGGACGGAATCCCAGGTGACCTGGAACAGCGCCCGGTCCGGACAGAGCTGGACCCAGCCCGGCGGCGACTACGGCGAATGGCTGGGCCAGTCGGCGATCACCCAGGGCTGCGACCACTGCTTCTACCCGCCCATCGACGTGACCGCGCAGGTCCGGCAATGGGTGGACGGCGTCGAGGACAATTTCGGCTTCCTGCTGGTCAACGACTCGGCCACCATCACCCAGCTCAAGGCGAGCGAATACTCCGCCGGCAGCCGCACGTACCTGGAGATCACCTACACGGAGGGATTGTCGAGACTGCCCGGCGACGCGAATCTCGACGGCGCCGTGAACGTCCTGGACGCGCTGGCCTGTCTCTACCACTTCACCGGCCAAGCCGCCCTGACCACCCAGGGATGCGTGAACGTGGACCTGGACGACGATTCCGCCGTGACGGTGCAGGATCTGCTCATCCTCTGCGGCTGCCTCAGCGGCGATCTGACACTCTGAATCCGGCCGCGGGGCGCGGCGAACGGGTGGTTGCAGACGCCGCACGTCTCTGCGCCCCATCCTCGGGAGGTGCATTCCCGAGACACCCGGGCATGTCCAGGCGCTGCCCGGCTGCGCCTGGCTACGCTCGGGGCGATCCGACCAGCGTGCCGGATCGCACCCAAGGATGTTCCGATTGGACGGTCACAATGTCCATCGATGGTCCCGGCGCCGCCGGCTCAGAGATTATCACCCGGCCGGCAACCCCGGCAGGCCCGGCCCATGGCCGCCACGCGGTCCGGGGCGCCGATCACGTACAGGACGTCCCCTTCCTGCAGCCGCAGATCGGCCGCGGCGGCATCGAGGGTCTCGGCGTCACGCTGGACGGACGCCACGGTCACACCGAACCGGTTGCGCAACCGCGCCTCCGCCAGCGTCTGCCCGGCCAGCTCGGACCCGGCCTCCAGGCGCACCGCGGCGATGTTGATCTCGGACCGCGCGGGCAGCGGCGCCGCGCCGGCCGACAGGCTGCGGAACATCGCGTATCCGGACGCGCGGATCGCCGCCACGTGCTCCTCGATGGCGTCGCGGGGCACCAGGTAGTGGGACAGGACGCGGGTGAAGATCTCCACCGAGGTTTCGAACTCCTCAGGGATGATCTCGCTCACGCCCAGCGCCGCCAGAGGCTGAACCTCCTGCAGGTACCGCGTCCGCACGATCAGGTGGACCGCCGGGTGGAGCCGGCGCACGGCCGCGGCCACCGCCCGCGTGGCCGCCGGATCGTTGATGGCCACCACCACCACCCGCGCCGCCGCCACGCCCGCGTGCTCCAGCACCAGCTCGCGGCTGGCGTCGCCGAAGAGGATGGGCTCGCCGGCGGCCTGCTCGCGGCGAACGGTATCCGGATTGAGCTCCGTCACGATGTACGGAATGCCAGCCCGCCTGGCCGCCGCGGCCACGTTGCGGCCGTTGACGCCGAAGCCCACGATCACCAAGTGATCCCGCAGGGGCCCGACGTCGCGCGGGAGCGCCGGAAAGCGGCCGGACCACGCCCGCTCCGGCAGCGGCAGGTGGCTGAGCCAGGCGGTGACGCGGTCCGCGGCGGCCATCGTCAGGGGCGTGGCGGCCATGCTGGCCACCGCAGCCGCGAGAAAGAGCGGAAAGACCCAGTCCGCCATGAGGCCGTTCGCCTGCCCCACCCGGGCCAGGATGAACGAAAATTCACCGACCTGGGCCAGCGCCAGCCCCACCCCGACCGACGCTCGCAGGATACCACCCATGAGCCAGGCGGTGACGCCGGCCAGCATCCCCTTGACGAGGATCACGCCGAGCACCGCCACGGTCACCAGGAGGGGGTGCCGGACGAGGAAGCCGGTATCGAGCAACATGCCCACCGAAACGAAGAAGAAGCTGGTGAACACGTCGCGCAGGGGGATGATATTCCCCAGCGCCTGCAGGCCGTACTCGGATTCGGAGATGATGAGTCCGGCCAGAAACGCGCCCAGGGCCAGCGACAAGCCCGCCGTCGCGGTCAGCCAGGCCACGCTCAGGCAGACGGCGATCACCGCCAGCAGGAACACTTCGCGGTTTCGGGTGCGCGCCACGAGGTGTAACAACCGGGGCACCGCCCAGCGGGCCGCCAGGCCGGTGACGGCGATGATGGCGGCCCCCTTGGCCAGGAGGGGGGCGATTGCGCCGACGCCGCCGGCATGGCTGGCGGACAGCAACGGCGCGACCAGCATCATGGGCACCGCGATGATGTCCTGGAAGATCAGGATGCCGAGGATCATTCGACCGTGGGGCGTGTCCACTTCGGCCCGTTCCTGCATCAGCTTCAGGACCACCGCGGTGCTGCTCAGCGACACCAGCCAGCCGATGAACACCGCCTCCCCCCAGGGCCGGCCCAGGCCGAGCGCCAGAGCGGCGGCCACGGCGGCGGTCAGCCCCACCTGGAGGGTGCCCCCGAGCAGGACGTAGCGGCGGATGGCCAGCAGCTGGGTCAGGGAAAACTCGACCCCGATGGTGAACAGCAGCAGGATCACGCCCAGCTCGGCGAGATGGTCCACCTCGGTCGTAGTGGGCACCAGCGCCAGACCGCAGGGACCGGCGATCACCCCGGTCATGAGGAAACCCACCACCGCCGGAATGCGCAGACGGTGGCAGATGACTGCCACTGCGATCGCCAGCCCCAGGACGATGAGGCCATCGGCCAAGATGCTCATCCGACAAACTCCAAATCAAACGGATCCAGCCAACCTCAGATTGTGCCTGCAGCATAGCGGCAAACGGCTGCTTTGTCCGCACAAATTTCTGCTTGTCCGCACGGAGCGGCACCCGGGGCCGCCACAGGGTGCGGCGCCCGCACCCCGCCCGGTGGCGAGATGACGAAACGATCCTGTCAGTCAGTTCCGGTCTGGCGCTGGGCGCGCCCGTCACGCTGGATGTGGGGCGGAAAAAAACCGCCGCAGCATCCAGTACAGCACCACCAGGCCGATGACGAACGTCACGAGGAACATGGCGAGCGGGCCCCACTGCGGAATCACGGCCAGGACCGCCGGATCGAATGCGTCGCGCAGGTACACCAGCCGCAGGTGATGCCGCGCCGCCACCATGCATGCCACGCCGAGAAAGACAAGTCCCGAGGCGGCCAGCACGTGTCCGAGCGGGCGCGCCGCGTGCCGGACCCGCCACGCGAGCACTCCCGCCGCGACGTTAAGGACGATGGCGGTGACAAGCGCGTGCAGCGCGGGCGATTCGAGGTACCGGCCCAAAACGGTCCGGTCGATGAGTGCCAGGTAGATCAGGCTCAGGATGGTCGCCTTCACCGCGGCGACCACGAACACCCGGCCGCCCAGCGCCAGCAGGTCGGTCCGCCCCTTCAGCTGCGGATGGAAGAGCGCGAACCAGAGGATCATGATCCCGGCCACCGCGACGGCGCCGGCGATCGAGTGGCCCCAGCGGCAGATGGTCTCCGCCACGTGCGGATTGAGGCTGCCGCCTTCCGGCGACGACCGGTAGAGCCCTGCCCACAGGGCCGGCTTCTCCGCCAGGTCCGAGATCATGGTGAACGTGTAGGAGATGTACACGAAGCCCACCGCCACCGCCGCCAGCAGGCCGCGCCGGACGCCGGCCGACAGGTTTTTCCGCAGCGCCACGATGTAGAGCAGGTAGTATACGACCATCACCACCGGGATCTGGAGGAACCAGTTCCAGCCCGAGATGATGGTGGCGGCGTAGAAGAACTCGCCGTACACCACCTGGGTGAACAGCAGCGGCGCCACCCCCAGAGTGATGGTGGCGGCCATCGCCACCGGGAATATTTTGATGGCGGTCTCCTCCAGGAGCCGCACGGTCGCATGCCGGCGGGCCAGCAGCAGCACCAGCAGCAGGCCGAACAGCAGGTTCATCGCCACCAGGTGCAGGGTGAAGGTGAGCCAGTGGAGCGCGGTGAGCAGCCAGTAGGGCGCCGGCTGGACCAGGGCCGGTCCGGCGGTGGCCAACACCGGTCCGAACGATTGCAGGACGTTCATTGTGCACCTCCGGTCAGGTGGCGGGCCACCTGTTCCTTTTCCTCGTCGGTTCCCGTGAAGGGAGGCATGGAATCGGACATGTCGCCGATGCCGGCAACGATGTCGGCCGCGTCCGCGGGCGTCAGGCCGGTAAAGGCGTCCGCCAGCGGACGGAAATTGCCGGCGAGGGTGTGACAGCCGCCGCAGCGCCGCCTGAATGCAAGCGCATCCTGCGCCGCGGCGCTCAGCCGTCCGTCAACCAGCGGATCGGGTCCGGCCACGGACTTCAGGTAGCGCCCCAGGGCTTCGGCGTCGGCCGTGTTGCCCGGGAACGGCGGCATCTTCTCGCGGTAGAGATGGAGTCGTGGGATGATGCCGGCGATCCAGGCTTCATCGAGACCGGCCACATACTCCCGCAGCGGGTGATAGCTGTCGATGGTGTGGCAGGAGCGGCAGCCGTGGAGATACAGGTCGCGGCCCCGGTCCCCGGTGGAAAAGGTCACCGGCAGCGGGTCGGCGGCCGGCAGCGCGGCCGCGTCGTGCGCCAGCAGATTGTTGCTGTAGAGGAATTCGTGAATGACGTACGGCTTGCGGATGGCCTCGCGGGCCCACTCGAAGCCGCCCATGGAAACAAGCGCCAGTGCCAGCATCACGCCGGCGGCGACGGCGCCGGTTCGTCGGGGGATGAGCAGCAGCAGAACCAGGACCGCCGGTGCCAGCACTCCGGCGGCCGCGAGCATCACCTGCACCGCCAGCGCCGGTACCCGCGCCGACACCAGTTGCTCGGCCGCGACCGGCGGCAGCGTGAGGAAATACCAGTAGCCCGACGGCACGCCCACCGCCAGCGCCCCCAGCGTCAGGGAGCCGTTGAAGCGGAGAATCCGCGTCTTGAGCTCCGCGTTCTGCTCCCGGGCCGCCGTGAGCGAGGCGTAGAGGCCGGCCAGGGCCAGGCAGATGCCGGTGCGGAAAACCATCCCCGGCAGAAAACCGGGGTTGAAGAATCCTTCCCAGAAGCTGCCCGAAGCCAGCCAGCCGCCGGGGGTCAGCATGAAGGTGAGGATGCCGTTGATGATCACCAGCGACAGCCAGGCGGTGACGAAGTAGATCCAGCCGATGGCCAGGTGCAGTTTCGGCGACAGCCGCCGCCAGCCGTACAGGTAAAGCATGGCGGCGGTGATCTCCAGGAAGAACATCACCCACTCCGTGGCCCAGCCCCAGACGAAGTGGTTGATCAGCCACTTGGTGCCCACCGGGTGGATCAGCCCGATGGTCACCCAGATGGCGACGCCGGTCACGGCGCCGAACACCAGGGTGAGCAGAACGAAGAACCGGGAGTACCGTTCCAGGTACGCCAGGTGGGCGGCGTCGTTCCGGCGCCGCGCCCAGATCTCGGCGAGTACCAGGTACAGTCCACCGCCGATGGCGAAGTGGGACACGAAGACGTGCACGATGGCGATCACGCCAATGAGCACGCCGTTGGCGATGAATGGTTCCCAGACGGGGTAGTTCATGGTCACCTCATCGAGATCCGGCAATGTTTTTTTCGATGGGCAGATTAACATAAACCGCCCGGGACGGCATCGGATTTCACCGCCATTGGACCGGTGGATGGTTCTTATCGATAATTATTATTTATTGATAATATTTATTGACATAATCACACCACCACGATAATGTAGCAACGTGCTAAAACAAGCGAAACCGGCTACCGAAGCGACGTCACGGGTTGGACAAATGCTGGCCAGGTTGCGGAGCCGCGGGTTCCGCATCACCCCCCAGCGCCTGGCGGTGATCGAGGCGCTGGCCGCCAGCGAATTGCACCCCAACGTCGAGATGATCTTCGACGAGGTCCGGGCGCGCTTTCCCACCATCAGCCTGGCCACGATCTACAAGACCATCGGTGTCCTGAAGGAGATCGGCGAGGTGCTGGAACTAGGTTTTGCCGACAGCGGGAATCGCTACGATGGCCACCAGCCGCACCCGCATCCACACCTGATTTGCACGCGGTGCGGGGCCATTCTCGATCCGAACCTGGACAGCCTGGAGGCGCTCACCCGCGAAGTCGCCTGCGAAACCGGTTTTGAGATCGTCACCCATCGGTTGGATTTCTTTGGAATCTGCCTCAACTGCCGGCAATCGACGGCCGGCCGAGTGGGACCGCATTCCCCGGGCAAGACTGGATGCCGGCATTGAGCCGCACGTCCAATTATTGATCTGTATACGCCATATATCACAATTTTTGGAGGATGAGATGGAACAAACTGTCAGACTGCCATTGATCGGCGAGAAGGCGCCCGCCTTCAAGGCGGAAACGACCCAGGGTCCCATCAATTTCCCTGACGACTACGCGGGGAAATGGGTGGTGTTTTTTTCCCACCCGGCGGATTTCACGCCGGTGTGCACCACCGAGTTCATGACGTTCGCGCACATGCAACCGGAGTTTGAGAAGTTGAACTGCAAACTCATCGGGCTGTCCATTGACAGCACGTACAGCCACATCGCCTGGCTGCGCACGATCAAGGAGAAAATCGAATATAAGGGCATGAAGGACATCGAAGTCAACTTCCCGGTGATCAGCGATTTGACCATGGAAGTCTCCAAGGCCTTCGGGATGCTGCAGCCGGCGGCCAGCACCACCCAAGCGGTCCGGGCGGTCTTCATCATCGATCCGAACGCCGTGGTCCGGGCTATCCTGTACTACCCGCTCAGCAACGGCCGCAACATGGAAGAAGTCAAGCGGCTGCTGATGGCCATGCAACTGTCGGACCAGCACAAGGTGGCCACTCCGGCAAACTGGCAGCCGGGCGAGGATGTGATCGTTCCACCGCCCGGTTCCTGCGGCGTGGCCAAGCAGCGCGTGGACAAGCCGGACAAGGACATGAAGGTTCTCGACTGGTTCATGGTATTCAAGAAGTGCCCGTGAAGCACCGCCGGACGCGCGTAACGGAACCGCCGGTCCCGGCGGCGCGTGTTGACCAAACCGGTGACATGGAGGGTTGGGGCGAGTCCAGACGGCACATCCACAATGGAGGTACAATCAAATGACTGTAGATAACGATGCACGCGTCCCCCCCCACATGGCTGGCGGCGGGACGACGAACCGGGACTGGTGGCCGAACCAGCTGCGACTTGACATCCTGCACCAGCACTCGTCCAAGTCCAACCCGATGGGCGGGGATTTCAACTACGCGAAGGAGTTTAAAAGCCTCGACCTGGCGGTCGTAAAACAAGATCTCCGTGAGCTGATGACGCAGTCACAGGAGTGGTGGCCCGCGGACTTCGGCCACTACGGCCCCCTGTTCATCCGCATGGCGTGGCATAGCGCCGGCACTTACCGCGTCGGCGACGGCCGCGGCGGCGGCGGCCGGGGCAACCAGCGCTTCGCCCCCCTCAACAGCTGGCCCGACAACGTCAACCTCGACAAGGCGCGCCGGCTGCTCTGGCCCATCAAGCAGAAGTACGGCCGCAAGATCTCCTGGGCCGACCTGATGATCCTCGCCGGTAACGTCGCGCTGGAATCCATGGGGTTCAAGACGTTCGGATTCGCCGGCGGGCGCGAGGACATCTGGGAACCGGAAAAAGATGTTTACTGGGGCGCCGAGACCAAGTGGCTGGACGACCAGCGCTACTCCGGGGACCGGGATCTCGACAATCCCCTCGCCGCCGTGCAGATGGGCCTCATCTATGTCAACCCCGAGGGCCCGAACGGCAAGCCGGACCCGGTCGCCGCGGCGAAGGACATCCGGGACACCTTTGCCCGCATGGCCATGAACGACGAGGAGACGGTGGCCCTCATCGCGGGCGGCCACACCTTCGGCAAGACCCACGGCGCCGGCCCGGCGTCACATCTGGGGCCGGAGCCCGAGGCCGCGGGCATCGAGGAACAGGGCCTCGGCTGGAAGAGCAGCTTCGGCACGGGCAAGGGCGGCGACACCATCACCAGCGGCCTGGAAGTGACCTGGACCACCACGCCGACGAAGTGGACCGGCAACTTCTTCTGGAACCTGTTCGGCTACGAGTGGGAACTGACCAAGAGCCCGGCCGGCGCCTACCAGTGGACGCCGAAGGGCGGCGCGGGCGCCGGCACTGTGCCGGACGCGCACGACCCGACGAAGCGTCATGCGCCCGCCATGCTGACCACCGACCTGTCGCTGCGGTTTGATCCCGCCTATGAAAAAATCTCGCGGCGCTTCATGGAAAACCCGGACGAGTTCGCCGACGCCTTCGCCCGCGCGTGGTTCAAGCTGACCCACCGCGACATGGGACCCCGCGCGCGTTATCTCGGGCCCGAGGTGCCGGCCGAGGAGCTCATCTGGCAGGATCCCATCCCGGCCGTCAATCACAAGCTGATCGACGCCACGGACATCGCCGCCCTGAAGAGCCGGATCCTGGCCGTCGGCCTGTCCGTCTCGGAGCTGGTCTCCACCGCCTGGGCGGCCGCCTCCACCTTCCGCGGCTCCGACAAGCGCGGCGGCGCCAACGGCGCGCGCATCCGCCTGGCGCCGCAAAAGGACTGGGAGGTCAACCAGCCGAAACAGCTGGCGAAAGTGCTCCTGGCGCTGGAGGGCATCCAGAGTGCGTTCAACGCGGCGCGGTCCGACGGCAAGAAGGTTTCGCTGGCCGACCTGATCGTCCTGGCCGGTTGTGCCGGCATCGAGCAGGCGGCTAAGAACGCCGGCCACGCGGTGACGATGCCGTTTGCGCCGGGGCGTATGGACGCCTCTCAAGAGCAGACCGATGCGGCTTCGTTTGCCGTGCTCGAACCGGTTGCAGACGGATTCCGCAACTACCAGAAAGCCCGCTATGCCGTCACCGCCGAAGAGCTGCTGGTGGACAAGGCGCAGCTCCTGACCTTGACCGCGCCCGAAATGACAGTGCTAGTGGGCGGGATGCGCGTGCTGAACACCAACGTCGGCGGGACCCGGCACGGCGTCTTCACTCAGCGGCCGGAGACGCTCACCAACGACTTCTTCGTGAACCTGCTCGACATGGGCACGGAGTGGAAGGCCGTCTCGGACGCCAAGGACCTGTTCGAAGGTCGCGATCGCCAGACGGGCGAATTGAAGTGGACCGCCACGCGGGTGGACCTGGTTTTCGGCTCCAATTCCCAGCTCCGGGCGCTGGCGGAAGTGTACGCCTGTGCCGACTCTGGGGAGAAGTTCCTCCACGACTTCGTGGCGGCGTGGAACAAGGTGATGAACCTGGACCGGTTCGACCTTGCCTGATCGCGGCGGAGTCTCGGCGGCCCGCTCACCGGGAAGCGCCGCTATTGCTGACCAAAACAATGCGGGGCCTGGATACCAGGCCCCGCGCGCTGTTCATGACGACCGGCGGGTTTTCATGAATGGCCGATTCTCGGCCCCGGACCGGCCGAACCAATCAGAGTCCACGCCAACCTGCGCCACCCGCAGAGATCGAGCCGGTCGTCGCAGATGCCGCTGCAGGCGCACGGCGCACGGTATCATTGTCCCGAAAGTGTGCGATCGCACAGCACCAGTTTGCCGAGAGGGATGTCCGTGCTGTTGTCCACGCTCAGAATCGCCTGCGCGTATTTTGTATCCAGGCGTTCCATGGAATCCTCCGTCCGAAAATCCCGGACGCCCACATACTGGGAAACCTCGGTGACGGTTCCCTCGCCGATCCGTTCCAGAGTTTCGCCATCTCGAATCTGAAACCGATCCCCCTGGCGGATCTTGTCAAACCAGTAGCTCTCGACATACATCCGGATCTGTTTCCGCCTTTCGCCCAGCACGATGCGGGCGTAATCCTGGGCGGTCAGCAGCTCGCCGATGCGAACGTCCAGTTTGTACACCATCCCTTCGATGGGTGAAACCAGAGTCAGCTTGTCCAGCTCACGGCGTTTCAATTCCACCTCGGCTTTGGCAGTGGCGATCTGCCGGCGGATGCTTTCGGCCTGCAACTGTTTCTGCTGGAAATCCAATTCCGCTTCCGCTGTCGCGGTGGCGATCTGGCTGCGGATGCTTTTCGCTTCCAGAATCTTCTGGCTGAAATCCTGCTCCGACACCGCTCCGATTTGGGACAACGGCTCCTTGCGTTTCAGCTCATCCAGAACGAGATCCAGCCGGGATTCCAGCTCCCGAACCCGCAGTACCAAAACCTGCAGGGCGTTCTGCATTTCACCGGGGCGGATCTCGGTCAGCGGAACCTCGCGCCTGAGTTCGTCAAGGAGCCTGTCCAGTTGGGATTCCAATTCCAGGACCCGCAAGCGGGCAAGCTGGGCCGCCTGTTGCTCCACATCCGAATCCAACTCCACCAGCACCTGCCCCGGATGGACTTCCATTCCCTCTTTGACCAGGATCTTCGTCACGCGCCGGGGTTGCAGCGGCCCGAGGAACACCTCCCGGTGCAGGGGTTCCACGCGGCCATACAGCCGGACCGGAGCGTTGTCCAGCGAAGGTGTTTTGGCCGGCTCCGGCGGCGCCGCCGCCCGGCGGAGGGATACAACCGTGTAGTAGGATCCGGCGATCACCACAATTACGAAGATCAACCAGATGATCCATTTCGGCAATTTCATGGCGTCATATCCTATTGTCTGACATATTGTTCCATCGTATCTGAGACCACACGGCCATTCTCGATTTTGATGAGGCGGTCGGCGTAGGGGAACACCCGGGCGTCATGCGAGACCACGGCGACGATCCGCTGCTCCTCGATGGCGATGCGCTTGAGAACGCCCATCACCCCTTGTCCGCTCTCGGCATCGAGTGCCGATGTCGGTTCATCGCACAGCAGAACAGCCGGGTCCTTGACCAGGGCCCGAGCGATGGAGGCCCGCTGTTTCATTCCACCGGACAGCAAGCGCGGTTGAAAATGGCCCACGTCATCGAGACCGAGGTTCTTCAGGAGACCGCGGGCCTTCGCCCGCGCGGTTGCCGGCGGACGTCCACCCTGCACCGCCATGGCCAACAAGATATTGTCCATCACGCTGAGACCTTCGATCAGCATCGGCTGCTGAAACACAAAACCATAGTTCCGCAAACGGATATCCGCCGACTGGTTGTCGGACAGGCTCGTGATGTTTTGATCGTTGAGAAACAGCCGGCCTTCGGACGGTCGGAGCACAAGCCCCATGATGGAAAGCAGCGTGGTCTTGCCGCTGCCTGAAGGGCCGGAGACAACCATCAGTTTCCCCGACAACAGCGTCAAATCCGTCGGGAACAGCACCCGGCGGATCTGACGCCCGTCCGAAAAATCCTTCGCGATCCCCTCCAATCGCAACGTCACCATGAGACTGCCCCGTTCATCAGTGGAATACCGCCGCCGGATCGGCCTTGAGCGCCGTGCGCAGAGCGATGGCGGAACCCAGCAGGCTGACGATCAAGGTCCCCGCCGCCAGGACGGGCGGCACAACACCGGGCAGATAGCTGGGGATGGAGGAATTTCCGGTGGTGTTGAGCAAAGCGGCCAGCATCAGGAAACCGGCGAACAGACCGACACCGGTGATGATGAGCGCCTCGACGAACACCACCACGGCGATGTCCCATTTGCGGCCGCCGATGGCGCGCATCACCGCGAAATCCTGCGTTCGGCCCAGCACACTGGTGTACATGGTCAGGGAAATGATCACCACGCCGATCAGGACCGCGATCACCGTGGAGAAGCCGAAGCTGCCGCCGATACCGGTGTTGGTAAAATAATACAGCCGGGTCCGGTGCGCGAGTTCAGCGGTGCTGTACACACTCGCGAACGACATGATCGTCCGCAACTTGGCCAGTGTGGCCGCGGCGTTGGAACCGTCGACGAAGCGCACCAGAATGACGGAGGCCATCCCCGCCGGCGTGCGGGCGATTTCCCTGACTTTCTCGATGGAGGCAAAGACCAGTGTCCCCTGAAAGCCCCGGGCTCCCTCCGTGACCGCCCGCACGCGGACGCGGCGTTCGCCGATTTCCGTTATCTCCTCGAGACCCGGATTGCCCAGCTTGTCCAGATCCAGGCGGTCCACGGTGACGGATTCCAGGTCCAGCAACGCATCCTCATTGGACTGGGCGAATCGCCACGGCCCGCCTGCAAATCGCGGCCGGCGGCTGCCCACCACCCGAACCGACTCATACGAACCATCCGTGGTTCGGAACAGCCCGTTCCCGATCAGGACCGGCTCGGCCCAGGCGACTTCCGGCAATCCGATGATCCGATCGATGTAGCGATCCGAGATTAAAAACCCGGCATCGGCATTGCGCGCGTTCCGGCTCATGATCCATGCGTCCGCGCCGCTGTGATCCACCAGAACGGACATGTAATTCAACAGCCCGAACAGAATGGACAGCTGCTGCCCGACCAAAAACACGATGGCCACCACGCCGAGAAGCGAACCCGCCGTGGACGACCGATCGTGGATGACCATCCGCAGAGCGGTCAGACTACGCATGATGGCTCACCTGCAGAGCCAGGCGGTGTCCGTGATCAAAATCGCGGGCCACAAAGGCCCCGCGACTCTCCAGCAAGGCCCGTGCGGCCACAGTTCCGCGGCCTCCCACAACCACCTTCCCGCTCGGGTAATCCCGGCGCAATCCATCCAGAACCGCGAGCAGCTCATCGATCAGAAACAGCATCGTCAGGGTGATAAACAGCACGTCCGGTTCCAGGGCCGTCGCGGCGGCGACAATCTGCTCGACCGGCAGGCTGCCGCCGAGGTTTTTCACCTGCCAGCCCTTCGTCTCGAGGTACGCGCTCATGGCCATCGGGATCAGGTCGTGTTCGTCGCCGGGAGCGCACGTGACCAGCGCCGTCCGTCCGATCGGTGGCGCGGCAGCGGCCGGCAGCGCCGGCAGCCGGATCAGGAGGCTTTTGATCGCCTGGGAGGCGAGGTGTTCCTCGTAAATTTCAATCTGATGTTGCTCCCACCTTTTGCCGACCTCGGCCATGGCCGGGAGCAGCATGTCCACGATCCAGCGATCCGGCGTTGCGACGGATGCTGTGTTCGACAAAAGGTATTGCTGCGCGTGTTGGACGTCGCCCCGTAACAGATCGTCCATCAGCCGCGGGTCGATGGCCGGCCGGCCGGTCCCTGCCCCGGCCTCGGCCGTCGCGAACAGGCGGGACAAGTCGTCCCGGAGGGTCTGCAGCGGTGCGGCCAGTTGGTTGCACTCCGGCGTCGGAATCAGCCCCTGAATGCCGACGATCCAGCTGTCAAGAACCAGGGATAACGCATCGTGCCCCCAACCGTGAGCGGCGAACAGATGGACATACCACATGAACTCGTCGCGGAGAGCGTCCAGCAGTCGGTGGCGATAGATGACCCGGAGCAATCGGCCCAGATGACGGGCCGCTTCGATCAGATGCCCGCCGGCTGCATCCAGATGCTGTTCCGGGTGGGCACGCCATTCCAGGTGAATGCGCTGGTCCACAACCGCCAGAATCGACGCATACTCGGAGTCAAAAACAGGAGCCGCCGAATCGGACCATGCGTCACTCATCGTTCACTCCCGTGCCCCGCTGGACTGTTCTGCGGCGCCGCCATTCTGCACGTTCCGTTCTTGCTTGGATCTCATTTTGGGACATCTGCAGACGGAAAAGCAACCGGATTTCGGCCGGTGACGGCCGTGTGCACGTGCCGCGTTCAGGGGTGGCCGGCCACACACCAAGCAGGACGAAGGCACGAATGGACCCGGTTGGTCGCCGGATGAAACGCGCCGTTGTCGAGCAGGGGATCGTCAGACGCCGTTGCGTCTTCTCCCCCCGCTTCGGCGGCTGACTTCTATCGCTCCCATCCGGCAGGAAGCTGATTCGTCCCGGGCCTATTCCCCGACTTTCGGCCTCACCCCCATGTTCCAGAACGTGAACGCCCAGGTGTCCGCCTGGAGGTCGAGGCCCTTGGTGAGCGAAGAGGCGCCGTGGCCCGAGCGCGTCTCGATGCGGATGAGCACCGGGGCCGGGCCGGCCTGGCACTCCTGCAGCGTGGCGATGAACTTGAACGAGTGGGCCGGCACCACGCGGTCGTCGTGATCGGCGGTGGTGACCAGGGTGGCCGGGTAGCGCACGCCCGGCTTCAGGTTGTGGAGCGGCGAGTACGCCTTCAGGTAGTTGAACTGGTCAGGGTCGTCGCTGGTGCCATACTCCACAGTCCAGCCCCACCCCACCGTGAACTTGTGGAAACGGAGCATGTCCATCACGCCCACCGCCGGCAGGGCGACCTTGTACAGCTCGGGGCGCTGGGTCATGCAGGCGCCCACCAGCAGCCCGCCGTTGGAGCCGCCGGCGATGGCCAGCCGCTCCGACGAGGTGTATTTTTCGCGGATCAGGTACTCGGCCGCGGCGATGAAGTCGTCGAACACGTTCTGCTTCTTTTCGCGCATGCCGGCCTGGTGCCAGCTCTCGCCGTACTCGCCGCCGCCCCGCAGGTTGGCCATGGCGTAGACGCCGCCGCTTTCCAGCCAGAGCATCAGCGTGGCGCTGAACGACGGCGTCATGCTGGCGTTGAAGCCACCGTAGCCGTACAAGTAGGTGGGGTTGTCGCCGGTGAGCGCCAGCCCCTTCCTGTGCACGATGAACATGGGGATCTTCGTGCCGTCCTTCGAGGGGTAGAACACCTGCTTCGCCTCGAAGCCGGCCGGGTCGAAGGGGAGCTCGGTGCGGCGGAACAGCTCGCTCCGGCCCGTCTTCAGGTCATACTTGAAGATCACCGGTGGATAGGTGAAGTTGGTGAAGGTATAGAACAGGGTCGTGTCCTTCTTCTTGCCGTAGAATCCGCCCGCCGATCCCAGGCCGGGGAGTTCGATCTCTTTTTCCAGCCTGCCGTTGAGGGCGTGCTGGTAGACGCGGGTGGACACGTCCACAAGGTAGGTGCAGAACAGCTTGCCGCCGGCGGTCGAGGCGCCGCGCAGCACGTCCTTCTTCTCGGCGACGACGGTCTGCCAGTTCTCCGGTTCGGGCAGGCGCGGGTCGATCAGCACCACCCGATAGTTGGGCGCCCCGTGGTCCGTGTGGACGAGGAAGCGATCGCCCACGTTGTCGATGATCGAGTAGTTGTACCGGAAGCCCGGGCAGAGCACCTGGAACTGGCTGCCCTTGCGCTTCAGGTCGCGGACGCGCACCTCGTTGCCGTGGGTCCCCTCGGAGCTGGAGATGATCAGGTAACGCCCGTCCTCGGTCACGCTGGCGCCGTGGTAGCGCAGCGGATGCTCGGGGTCCTCGAAGACGAGGCGGTCCTTGTCCTGGGGGTCGCCCAGCTTGTGGTAGTAAATCTTCTGGTTCTCGTTGCGGGCGGTGAGCTCCTCGCCCGGCTTGGGAGCGTCATAGCGGCTGTAGTAGAAGCCGTTGCCCCGCCAGGCCGCGCCGGAAAACTTGACCCACTTCAGGTGGTCCGACAGTTCGCGGCGGCTGGCCACGCCCATGACCTTCAACTCGCCCCAGTCGGAGCCGGCCGCCGAGTAGCGGACCACGACGTAGCGGTCGTCCTCGGAGAAACCGGCCAGGCCGGCCCGCGTGGTGCCGTCCTTCGAGAGCGCATTGGGGTCGAGGAAGACCCGGGGCTCGCCGGTCAGGCCCTTCTGGTAATAGGTCACGCTCTGGTTCTGGAGGCCGTCGTTCTTGCTGAAGAAGTAGTAATCGCCCGCCCGGAACGGCGCGCTGTAGCGGGGATAGTTCATCAGCGTCTCCAGTCGCTTGCGGATGGCGTCGCGGTAAGGGATCTTGTCCAGGTAGCCGAAGGTGAGGGCGTTCTGCTCCTGCACCCAGGCGGCCACGGCCGGGGCTTTGTCGTCCTCGAGCCAGCGGTACGGGTCGGCCACCTTGGTGCCGTGGTAGTCGTCCGTCTGGTCCACCGTGGCCGTCTTGGGATACTGAAGCGCCGGCGGATCCGCCGCCGGCACGCCCAGGATGCCGGCGGCCGTCAGGATCGCCGTCAGCAGGATGCCGATGGTCGCGTTGCGCATGTCGCCTCCTCAGTCGGAATAAGGTTCGCGGGCCCGACCAGGCCTCGCGGATATTGTCCCACGTATCTCAAGGTGCGCCGGCGGCCGGGTGTCTGCACCGCCGCCGCGCCCGTCGCGTCAGCCCTTCTCCTCCAGCTTGCCGCTGACCCGCCGGCGGGCCAGGAACAGCGCCACCGGCGTGATCATGGCGACGCCGCCGTACACCAGCCACATGGTCTGGGGATGGCGCAAGCCATCGATGGGCACGAAGCGGGCCAGGAAGAAGCCGGCGTACAGGCTGGTGAGGATCTTGGTCAGGAACCAGGGGAACTGCCCCACGCCCACGTATTCGCCGGTGCGCCCCGCGGGTGCGATCTGGGTGATGAACTGCAGAAAGCGGGGCGACCACATGGCCTCGCCCACCGACATGATCACGATGTACGCGACCAGCAGATAGACGTTGGTGCCGAGCGACAGCAGGAACGTGGGGGCGGCCATCACCAGCGTGCCCAGCATCATCATGCGGTACACCGGCACCTTCGTGGTGAGCGCGGCCACCAGCGGCGTCAGCACAAAGATGAGCAGCGGGCTGAAGTTGACGAAGAACTCCATGTTGTCCCGGACGCCCTGGCCGAAGCAGCGGTCCACGTACTGGGGCAGGGTCAGCCAGTTGTGGGCGAACAGCGTCTGCACCGGGATCAGGACGAAGACAAAAAAGGTGAACTTGCCGTCCCGCAGCGGATGTTGGCGCAGATACTCGCCCAGCGTGCGCCGGGGCCGGCCGGTCCCCTCCGCCGCGGGGGGCGCGCCGGCGGCCGAGTCGCCGGCCAGGATCCGGCGGGCCCGCTCCACCGCGCGCCGGTTCAGCAGGAGCGCCACCACCAGCAGGCCCACCACGGTCAGGGCCACATATACCCAGTACACCCCGAGGATGCCGTAATGGATCTCGCCGCGGGGTCCGGGGCCGGCGGTGGGCGCGTGGGCCTCGAAGAACGCGTTAGTGGCGGCGCGCACCCGGGGCGACAGCAGCCCGGGGAGGAAGCCGCCCAGGTTGTTCACCGCGTACAGCATGGCGAAGCCCATCGCCGCGGTCTTCTCGTCCGTGAAATGCTTGACGGCGGAGAAAATCGCCGGCTGGTACATCCCCCAGCCCACCACTACGCACAGGATCCCCGCCAGCGACACCAGGAACAGCGGCGATGTCGCGCCGCCGAACCACGGCAGGAACGTGGGACCGGCCGCGAGCAGCGCCCGGCCCACCAGGACGAACGCCATCGCCGCCACCAGCGCCCGGCGGACGCCCCAACGGTCGGGGATGCTGCCGAGGAACAGCATGCCCAGGGTGATGCCGCCTGTGAGCACACCCACCATCCAGTCGGCGGCGTGGTCGTCGAAGCCGAGGAAGTCGTTGTAGTAGATCGCCAGCAGGGCCAGTGTTCCGAAGTAGGCCAGCCCCTCGAGGCAGTAGCTCAGATTGGCCGCCCAGAGGGCCATCGGCGCCTGCACCAGGTTTACGAACGGTTCCACGATCTCGCGCCAGGGGCTCTTCTTCTCGGTGGTCCCGGGGGTTTCCGTCATACCGCTACTCCTTGGGTTGATTGTACGTGGATTTCGGCGCCTGGTTCAGCCCATCGGCCGTGATTGCCTCCTCGGCGCTCACACGCACGAGCAGGGCGGCCGCCGCGGCGGCCAGGGCGGCACCCAAACCGAATGCGGCCGGAGCGCCCCAGGCCTGCCAGACCAGGCCAAAGACGAGGCTGGCGGGCAGCGCGCCCAGCCCCACCACCGCGTGGTACGACCCGAATGCCGCGCCGCGCAGCGCCGTCGGGGCCAGGTCGGCGACCCACGCCTTCTCCACCGGCTCGGTGAGGCCGAAGTAGATTCCGTACACCATGAACGCGGCGACGAGCCCGGGCATGGACGGACCGGCGGCGAAGACCAGGTAGACCGCCGCGTAGACCGCCCAGCCGGCCAGCACCATGCGCCGCCGGCCTAGCCGGTCGGACAGGCGCCCGCCGACATACGTGGCGGCCATCTTCACCACATGGTGGAGCGACCAGAGCACCGCCACCCACGCCTCGGGCACGCCCGACTGCGCCAGTCGCAGCAGCAGGAATGCGTCGGCCGAGTTGCCCAGCGTGAACACCAGCATGGCCAGCAGGAACCGGTGGAACGGGCGCCCGAGGCCACGCCAGTCGCGGCGCACGCCCCATGCGGGCGGCGCAGCGGGCGCGGCGCGCGCCGGCTCCCGAACCCCCGCGACGAGGACGACAAGCACCGCCACGCCGGGGATCGCCGCGAGCAGGAACACCTGGCCCAGCTCCAGTCCGGCGCCCACCAGCAGCGCCGCGGCCGCGAGCGGCCCCACCACTGCGCCGGCGTGGTCCATGGCGCGGTGGAAGCCGAAGGCAGCACCGCGGATTTCCGGCGCGGTCACGTCGGCGATGAGCGCGTCGCGGGGCGAGGTGCGGACGCCCTTGCCCACCCGGTCGGCGAAGCGCATGGCCAGAACAAACGGCCAGGCGCCGGCCAGGCCGATGAGGGGCCGGGCCGCCGCGGAGATCCCGTAGCCGGCCAGCAGCATGGGCTTACGCCGCCGCACCCGGTCGGCCAGGAGGCCGGCGACCAGCTTCAGCGCCGCGGCGGTGGACTCGGCCACCCCCTCGATGAGCCCGATCACCCACGCCCTTGCTCCCATGGTCGTGGCGAGAAACAGCGGCAGCAGCGGGTAGATCATCTCGCTGGACAGGTCGTTGCAGAAGCTCACCACGCCCAGTGCCACCACGGCCGCCGGCAGCCGCTTCAGGTTGGGCGAGGGCTTGTTCATGCGGGACGGGGGCTCCGTAACACGGATTGCAAGATCATCCTCGCGAAGATAATGTCCGGCCGCGGCAAAGTCAAGGCACATCAGAATCGAGGCTAGAGGCTCGGGGCCGGAGGCTCGTTCCCGGCATCGGAACTCGGACTTCGGACTTCGGAAATCGGATTTCTGAGATCGGACCTGGGTCCCGGATTCCAGCATCGCCGGACTCGTACCCAAATGGCCGATCAACCGCTGATTGACATCGGCCGGGTTTTACCATACTTTGAAATGTAAGAAGAAGAATCGCCAACCAGCGGAGGTGACAGGATGAGAATCACGAAAGTGTTGTTCGTCGTGCCCTGTCTGCTGCTCTGGCTGGGCGGCCAGCAACTGAAAGCCAACGAGCGCCAGCGCCTGGTGTTCAACGCGGCGGGCAACATCGGCATGACCGCACTGATCGTCGAATACCAGGGAATCACCTCCGAAAATTCCAACACCATCAACGGCTACATCAACACGGCCATCACCATGCTGAACCAGCTCGCCGACCGGTACTTCGATCCCCCCTTCGATTCCGGCCAGATCCGCCGGATCACCGAGTTGCTGCAGCGCTTCCCCCAGGCGACGGAACGCATGAACAACCGGCAGAAGATGGCGTATCTGGAGGGATGCCACTCCAATTTAAAGACGGCGATGTCGACCATCTTCAGGTCCGATCAGGGCTTGCAATCGTTCGCCACCTGCGACACCTACGTCGCCGATCTCGGGTTCCACAGCGGCCAGGCCGTTGCCGCCACCCGGGTAGGGAACAGCTTTCGCCTCGAAATGGCAAGAAGCGGAATCAATCAGGCCCTCACGATGGGACTCACGGTGCGCAACACGCTCGGCTGTTCCTTTCTCACCGAGGATCAGGCGAACAATCTGAATGTTCCAAACCTGAAAACCACTGGGGACTTCAACGCAATGATCAGGACCCTGGAAAACGACGTCCGGCTGGCCAACCTGAACCTGGAACCGGGCTTCGATTCGCCGGCGACAAAGGGAACTTTGGCCGCAAACCAGCGCGTCGATCCGCCGCCGCCGAATCCGCCGACCAATCCAAATGACCTGACCGGCGGCTGGCGGGAGGGCCTGACCGTCATCTCCAGGGAAGGGGGCTATTACGTCGCCCGAAAATATGACGATCACGTTCCGGATTATTACGTGGGGTACCAGAAGGGGATGGTCTTTCTGAAATTCGCCGACCAGCGCAATGCTTCGGGCAATTATTACGGCCAGTTCTTCTGTTTCCGTTACCGCGAACCGGGAATATGGGTCGATGCCGTCATCGAGCACACCTTCAAGCCCGAGAGAGGCCAGGAAACGTTGAAAGTTCATTATCAGCTGGATGGGAAAAAAGCGTGGATCGCCTTCTCGCGTGATCACCGACGAGAAGGGTCGACGCTGGGGAACGCCCCTTAACCGGACATCGGACTTCGGCTATCGAACATCGGAAATCGGAATTCGGACCTGGGTCTCGGGTTCTGAGTCCTGGATCCCGGATTACAGAAACCGGATCTACGTGCCCATCACCAATCCACCCGTTCACCTATTCACCCAGCCATCCATTCACCGATTCAGCTGTCCATCGATTCCACCGGTCGCACGACTGGAGGTGGTTGAAGTCCGTGCAAAAAAGGTTGGGCGAAACCGCCGCTTCCATTACAATGAGCGGTTGATCCGGGCGGCTGGTTACAGGCCCGGATCGGTTGATCAATCAATCATGAAAGCACCGGCCGTCCGCTCGTGGATACACTGCCTGTTGTTCCTCGCCCTGCCTTTGGGTGCGGGGGCGTTGCCGCTGCGCGCGTCCATCGGGATTCCCGAAGTGGAGCCGCATGTCCAGGCCGGACGCTGGCCGGAGGCGCTGGCCGAGGTGGCCACCCTGCAGCAGACCGATCCGACTGCGTACCGGCGCGACCGCCTCTACCTGCTGCAGGCCTGGCTGCACGAATCGTCCGGCCAACGCGCGGAGGCAATCGCTCTCTACGCCGCCTGGATCCCCCGCGACTCTCTCTTCGCCAACTACATGCTCGCGGAGCAGGCTCGTCTGCACGACGCGGCGGGGAACCCCGTCGCGGCCCGCAAGTGCTGGTACGCGCTGGTCAAGAGCCACCCGAAGAGCCCCTACACCCCGGGCGCCCACTTTCTGCTGGCGGCGAGTTACCGCGACAGCGGCAAGCTCAGCCTGGCGCTGCAGACCTTCCTGAACTGCGCCCACAAGTACAAGTCCCGCCGCGACGAGGCTCGGCTGGCGGCGGCCGGCATCCACGCCCGGCTCAAGCAGTGGGACGCCGCCTGGGGGCTGCTCTGGCCGGCGCTGGCGTCCGGCCGGGCGCGCACCGAGGCGGCCGCGGCGCTGGGTCTGCTCGACAGCGAACCGCTCATGAACCGGGTCCGCCAGTCGGAGGACCGCCTGGCCCGGCTGACGGCGGTGCTGGTGCAGAACCGCGAAGCACGACGGGCGCTCCCGCTGGCCGAGGCGCTCCGCCAACGCTTCCCCCAGTCGGCCAAGCGGCCGCTCTACACCTTCTGGGTGGGCCGCTGTCGCTTTCTCCAGGGCGATTACGCCGCCGCCGCGCAATTCTACGATGAAGCGGGACGCTCCGGCGGCAAGGACCTCCAGGTCCAGAGCCGGCTTGCCCTGGGCCGGACGCTGCTGCTGGCCGGCCGGGAGGCCGAGGCCCTGCCGGTGTACACCGGCGGGCTGGAGCTGGCCGACGATGAGGCCACGCGGTCGGATGTCTATGCCGCCCTCTACAACGTCACCCGCCTCACGGGCCCGAGCACGGCGCCGCTCGGCTGGCTGCAGCGGGCTGCCGCCGAATTCAACGGGCGGGAGCGCCGGCGCTTCGAATATCTGGAAGCGCTGTTCCACCTGCGACTAGGGATGCCCAAACAGGCCGTCCCCATCCTCGAGACGCTGCTGCCGCAACTCCCATCCCCCGCCTCCGGCAATCTGCCGGACCGGCTCGAGGCCCGGTTCTTTCTCGGCCTCGCCCTGGAGGGCGCGGGCGATCCGCAGCGGGCGGTGGAGACGTGGACCGCCGAACTGAACCACCGCCACAGCCAGTACGCATTCCTGTCCATGGACCGGGCGGACGCCGTCCTGGCCAGCCGGCCGGACCTGCGGACGGCGCTCGCCGCCGCGGCCCGCACCCGGGCGGCCGACCTCGCCGCGCAAGGCGACCAGACGGCCGCCTATGAGGAATACGGCCGGCTGTATTTCCTGACCGGCGACGCCGCCGCGTGGCACCGGGGTCTTCAGCAGCTGCCTCGGTACCGGGCGGTGATCACTGCGCTGGCGGACATCCCGTCGCTTCCGACCGATGCCATGACCCCGCCCGCCCCTTCGGCCGTCGACACGCCGGCAGGACGGCTGTTCCGCGCGCGGACCTTCCAACGGCTGGGGCTGGCAGAGCCGGCCGCCCTCGAGTACAGCCGCACGCCGCTGGTGCTCGTGGCGCGGCATACCGGCGACTCCGAACACGACCCGGCCATCCGGCGCGCTGTGACGCTGGCCCGCCTGTTTGAGCGGGCCGGCGCCCCACACCAGGCGTACCGCTGGTCCTACCTGGCTCTGGAGCGCTATCCCGAGGGCACGCCGCTGGCGATGATCAACCCGGAGCTGCTCCGCCTCAGCTACCCGGCGCCCTACCAGGAGGACGTCCGCGCCGCCAACCGCGAGGCGGGTGTCGACCCCAGCCTCATCTACAGCATCATCCACCAGGAGAGCCGGTTCAACCCCCGCGCCCACTCTCCGGTCTCCGCCCGCGGGCTCATGCAGCTCATGCCCGACACGGCCCGTACGGTGGCGTCTCAGAGCGGCATCGAGCTGCCCGACGCCGGTGCCGCCCTGTACCAGCCGGGGCTGAACATCCGGCTCGGCGTCCGCTACCTGCGCCAGCTGCTGGACCGCCTCCAGTCCCCCGCCGCCGCGGCCGCCGCTTACAACGCCGGCCTCGGCCAGGCGGCGTACTGGACGCGCCTGGCCGGCCAGCCGGCCGACCTGTACCTGCCGCCGGAGATCCACTTCCACCAGACCCGCGGCTACGTGAACCACGTGATGGCCAATATGCGGCTCTACCGCCTGGTCCACCCCGAGCTCGCCCGCCTCGCGGAACCCGCCGCCGAGCGCTGATCGGCCATTGTCTTTTGGCGCGTCTTTGATTATCATCGGTGAAATCAGTCACCCCTGCCGGAGGTACCCATGTCCGCGTTCACCATCGAAACCGCCGCCCGGTTCGTCGACCAGACGGTTACTCTCAAGGGCTGGCTGTACAATCGCCGTTCCAGCGGCAAGATCCTGTTCCTGATCGTGCGTGACGGTACAGGCATCATGCAGTGCGTGATGGCCAAAAACAACGTCGCCCCGGACGTGTTCGCGCAGGCTGAGGCGATCGGCCTGGAATCAAGCTTGATCGTCACCGGTCGCGTCCGCGCCGAGGCCCGCGCCGCCGGCGGACACGAGATGGACGTCACCGGCCTGGAGGTGGTCCAGGCGGTCGCCGACTACCCCATCACCAAGAAGGAGCACGGAACCGCGTTCCTCATGGAGAACCGCCACCTCTGGCTGCGTTCTCGCCGCCAGCACGCGGTGATCCGGGTCCGCCACGCCATCATCAAGGCCTGCCGCGACTACCTGGACGCCAACGGCTTCACCCTGGTGGACACGCCCATCTTCACGCCCAACGCCTGCGAGGGCACCACCACCCTGTTCGAAACCCAGTACTTCGACGACACGGCCTATCTCACCCAGAGCGGCCAGCTCTACAACGAGGCGACGGCCATGGCGTTCGGCAAGGTGTACTGTTTCGGCCCCACCTTCCGGGCCGAGAAATCGAAAACCCGCCGCCACCTGATGGAGTTTTGGATGATCGAGCCGGAGATGGCCTGGGCCACCCTCGACGACGTGATGGAACTGGCTGAGAACTTCATCAGCCACATCGTCGCCTTCGTCTTGGACACGCGCCGTGAGGAGCTCAAGGTGCTGGAACGAGACACCTCCAAGCTGGAGAACGTCCGGACGCCGTTTCCCCGCCTGGCGTACGACGACGCCGCCAAGATGCTCGAGGGGAAAGGCACCGAATTTGTGTACGGCGGTGACTTCGGCGGCACCGACGAGACCCTGGTCAGCGAGGGGTTCGACCGGCCGGTGATGGTCCACCGCTATCCGGCCGCGGTCAAGGCGTTCTACATGGAGACCGACCCGGCCGACCCCGGCAAGGCCCTCTGCGTGGACGTGCTGGCCCCCGAGGGCTACGGCGAGGTGATCGGCGGCGGCCAGCGCCTGGCGGATCTGGACAAGCTGCGGGCGCGCATCCGCGAGCACGGCCTGCCCGAGGCGGCGTTCCAGTGGTACCTGGACCTGCGCCGCTACGGCACCTGCCCCCACGGCGGCTTCGGCATGGGCATCGAGCGGTGCGTCGCCTGGTTGTGCGGCCTGGAGCACATCCGGGAAACCATCGCCTTCCCCCGCATGCTGTACAAGATCTATCCCTGACGTCGAGACAACCGGGAGGTCAGCGCCATGAACCGTCAACGTGCCCTGATCGGACTGATTCTCATCGCCGGTCTCACTGCCGCGGCGGCGGCCCAGATCCTGATGGGCGAAGTCGTCGCCGGCGACGAGGATTTCGGCTTCTACAACAACGCCGTGTTCACAGCCGACGGGCTGCTGGGGCTGGTCACCGATCCCCAGAACTCGCGGGTGATCGTTTTCGATCCCTACCGCTGGACCGACAACATCATCGCCTACGTCGCCACCGGCCAGGAGCCGGCCGGCATCTACCTGACTCCCGACGGCCTGCACGCCTGCGTGCTGAACATCGACAGCAACACGGTGACCATCATCCGCCTGGCCGACTTCCAGACCGCCACCTACACGCCGCCGGTCCTCTCCGACTTCGCCTACTACAACAACATCGCCTTCAGTCCGACCGGCCTCTACGGCTTCGTCTGCGACGCCCGGACCACCGTCAACCAGCTCTACGTGTTCCGGGTGACCACCACGCCGGGTGATCTGCATCACGCGACGCTGTGGGCCAACATGGGCACAGGTCCCGCCCGGACCTACGTCACCCCCGACGGCCAGCGCGCGTTCGTGCTCTGCAACGGACGGACCGACGACGACCAGATCAGCGTCATCGACCTGTTCAATGAGCCCACCTTCGCCGTCCAGCACACGTTCGTGGTGGTGGATGCCGACTTCGACCGCACGGGCTCCGACTTCCTCTGCCTCAACAACATCGTCTTCTCCCCCGACAGCCGGTGGGGGTATGTCTGCGACCCCCAGTACAACGACGTGGTCGCCTTCGAGATCGGCAACTACGCCAACCAGCCGTACCTGGACATCCCGGGCGAGGCCACGCCGGATGCCAGCCTCAGCCGGATCGCCATCACGCCCGACGGCGCCCGCCTGGTCGCGTCGTCGATCGTGCTCAACCGCCTCTACGTGGTCGACGCCGGCTCGCTGGAACTCCTCCGCACCATCACCGACGCCCTGGGCTTCGCCGACTTCGACGGGTACAACAACATCGCCGTGCTGTCGGACAACCGGACGGGCCTGATCCACTCGGTGGGCAGCGACGAACTGATGATCTTCGACTGCCTGACCGGCGGGTACGCCTTCCGCGACACCGGTCCGGCGCCGGAGGATCTGGCCGTCTCACCCGACGAACAGTTCCTGGCCGGGCTCAACGTGGGCCGCGCCCTGGGCGAGGACAGCACCTCCATCTTCTGCCTGACGCCCGCCATCATCGACTTTCCGTTCTTCCGCACCGGCACCGGCGAGTTCACCGGCTACGGGGTGAGCAATCCCGTGAACGGCTCGCAGAGCCTGCTGATCTACGGCTACGACAACGACGGCGACCTGCTCGCCGGCACCAACAACGGCGCCGCCCAGCTCATGGAGCCCCTGACCCAGTTCTCGTTCATCGGCGACATCCAGCTCGGCCTGCCGGCCGGCACCCACACCGGCTGGCTCCGAGTGGTCAGCAACAGCCTCACCGCCCGGGCGTTCTTCCTGAACACCAATCTGACCGGTGATTACATGGACGGCACGATCGCCACCGACGGCGTGTTCGAGGACTACACCGTCACCCACGTCCAGGAGCATTTCAGCGGCGGCGTCTACACCGTGCAGACCGAGCTGTTCATCCTCAACCCATACGACGACACGATCCACGTGGAGCTCTCGCTCCGGAACGCCGCCGGGACGCAGATCGGCTTCATGGAAACGGATCTGGAAGGCCGGCACATGCTGACGGGCACGATGCACGATCTCTTCTTCCGCAACGAGAGCTTCCTGAACCTGCCCGACGGCTATCTCGTGGGGACCACCGACGACGGATACGGCGTGGTGGGCTTCGCCATGATCCGCCACCTGAACGCCGAGGGCGGGGTCGTCACCGTCCATTCGGTCCCGCTGCAGTGGGATCCGAACGTGAACACGCTGTACAGCGCCCACGTGGCCAGCGGCGGGGAGCAGCCGGGGTTCATCAATCCGTACGATACCGTTTTCCACGTGATCAACACGGCGGCGGAGACGGCCGAGGTGACCCTTGCCTTCACCGACGACGCCCACGTCGCCAGCACCACGGCCAACTACACGCTCACTGCCGGGCAGCAGCTCGTCGTCCCCGCCTGGCAGGCCTTCGGCCTGACGGACCCCGCGACCCGGCCGCCCTACGTGACCGGCAACGTGAAAATCACGTCCGACCGCACCGGCCTCCTCGGCGACGTGGTGTTCGGCGACGGCCTGAATGCCCTGCCGGCCTTCGAATCCTGTCTGGCCCTGGAGACCGCCCCGGCGCGGCAGGCCGTCTTCAGCCACGTGGCGCACGGCCCGGTGGGCGACGGAACGCTGATGTACTTCAACGGCATCAGCGTGTGCAATTTCAACGCCTACCCCGTGGACGCCACCGTCTGGATCTACCGTCAGGACGGCACGCTCACCGGCACGCACGTCCTGCACCTGGAGGCCGACAGCCGCTACCTCGGGCTGCTCAGCAACATCATCCCGGCGGCGTGGCCGCAACTGGGCGGCTACGTGGTCCTGGATGCCACGGGACCCGTCGTGGCGTTTGAGCTGTTCCTGGATAACAATTCCCGGCTGCTGTCGGCCGTGCCGCGGAATTAGCGGTCCGCCCCCCGGCGCTCCCGGCGCCACGCCAGCAGAGCGTCCGGGACGTCGGTGATGAGCGCCCAGGCGCCGAGATCGGCCAGACGGCCGGCTTCGGCCGGATCGTTGACCGTCCAGGCCAGCCAGGGCAACGACGGGGCGCCCCCTCCCCCGGCCGTGCCGGCAACGACCAGACGATGGTTGACGATCAGGCACGCCGGACGGCCAAACAGGCCGGCCAGCGGTCCGGCCGTCAGCCCCGCCAGCGTCCGCCATCCGCCTGGGACCGCGCGTCCCACGATCCAGCCGCGCGGCAGCGCGGGAAACATCCGCCGCACGATCCGCAGCGCCCGACGGGAAAACGAGGAGAGCAGGAAGGAGTCCGGCGGCAGCAGCCGGGCAGCCGTCGCGGCGGCGGCGGCTGCGACCGGGTCCTTGATCTCGATGTCCACCAGGATCCGGCCGGCACAGATGCCCAGCGCCTCGTCCAGCGTCGGGATGTCGATGCCCTGGCGCGCCGCCGCGCCGCGGGCTTCGGCCGCGGTCACCGCCGCGACCGCCCGACCGCCGATGGCAGCGTCATGGAACACGAGGAGCTCGCCGTCCGCGGTGCGGCGGACGTCGAGCTCCACGAGGTCACACCCCAGCTCGATGGCCCGCCGGAAGGCCGCCGGCGTGTTCTCGGGGCGCCCGCCGTCGTGGGCGCCCCGGTGGGCGCCGATCAGCGGTGACGTGCCCGGCTGGCGCCGGAACAGCGGCGGTGGCTGCGTCATCCATTCCCTCCGCCCGACGGCGCGGTGTTGCGGCCGGACCCGGTCCGGACCGCGGCCCGCGGTGCACCCGCCCGCCGTCAGAAGATCCAGCCGACTCCCGTGAACATGGTGAAATCGTTGTGCTCCACGTCGGGGAGCGGCCGTGAATCGTACCGGTTGAGCATGCCGATGTTGAATTTGAACATGCGATTCACGGTCAGGTTCAGCGTGGCGTCCAGGACTGTCCGGTACCGCGAGTCGCCGGTCAGGTATGGAATGACCAGCAGGTTCTGGGTGAACGCGACCCGGTCATTCAGCTTCCAGTTCAGATGTCCCTCAAGCAGGGTACTGCCGTCGCTCCGGTTGGACAGGCTGGGATAGATCTCCTGGAGAAAGCCAATGCCGGTGCCCACGTCCAGGCTCAGCGCCGGCCGGGTGACCAGGCTGTAGCCGACGCCCGCGTTCCATGTGTGGCGCAGGTCGATCCCCTCCACCTCATCGTACTCCCCGCTCACCGAACCGAACACGAAATACCGCTTCGGCAGCTTGTAGTCGTACCGGAACGAGCCATACACCTCATCGCGCGACGTGGTGTCGGCCAGCACGCCGTAAAGCGTATGGGCGCTGGCGGAAAACGTGTCGCGCTGCCGCGCGTAGCGCGCGGAGGTCCGCAGGTACAGATCGTCGGACGACGCGTTGCCCCGCGCCAGGGTGTAGCCGAAATTGACCGCGCCGCTCCAGCGTTTCGGCCGGACTTCGTCCAGCCCGTCCACCCGGGCCGCGATCGCGCGGAGATCCGTCGCCGGTTCAGCGGCCTCCGGCTCCAGCTCGATGCCCCGGACCCGGGCCGAGGCGAGGTTGAACGTCCGATCGCCGCTGGTCAGACGGAACACGCCGTCCGCCCAGCCCGTCAGCGTGGTCCGCAGCGTGGTGTCGTCGTCGAGCCACAGCCGGACGGCGGCGCTGCTCGTCACCTCGGCCACTCGTTCCAGCGGCAGGCCCAGCAACGGCGCGTAGTCGGTCCGGAGCACCGCCTGCGAGACGTCCAGCGCCACGAGGGTGCCGGACAAAACGTCCCCATTCTTCATCTTGACGCGAACCACCTGGCCAGACGCCCCGGCGGTCAGCACCAGCAGCCCGATAACGAGCATCCACGACATGCGGCCTCTCACAGCAGCCTCAACCTCCCAAGACAAGTTGTTCCAGCACCGGCAGCGGATCCACTCATCCCCCGGCCGGCCCGTCGGCTCCGGTACCCGGATCAGCCGCCGCATCGAGCGGATGCGCCATCAGCTCCATTGTCGGCCCCGCCGGTCGACCGGTTCCGTAGGCCAGCAGCGCGCGGCGCCATGCGCCCGGCGGCACGTCCACGCCCGGCGCCACGATGCAGTCCTCCACTGTCGCCCCGGCACTCACCGAGTTGCGGCCCAGCAGCAGGCTGCGCGCCACCGCGGCGCCGGCGTCCACGATCACGTGTTCGCCGAACACGGCCTCGCGCACCCTGGCGGCCGGATCGAGCATCACGTTCCAGGTGGTCCAATTGTCCAGCCCTCCCGCCCGCAGCAGTTCCAGGCTGTTGCGCAGGTACCGGCCGGGGGTGGAGAATTCCAGCCAGTCGCCGTCCGCGACAAATCCGCGCACCGGGTGGCCGGCCGCCGCCAGTGCGGGGTAAAGGTGCCGGATGGTGTCGAAGGGCTGGCCGTCGGGGATGAAATCCAGCACCCGCGGCTCCAGCAGATGGATGCCGGTGAACGCCAGAAGCGGGTCCACCCGCCCGTCCGCCTCGGCGAACGGCACGTAGCCGCCGATGCAGCCGTCAGCGTCCAGCCGCACGTGGGTGAACGGATCGCGCCGCCGGTTCGGTGTCAGGATCATCGTGGCCAGGCTGCCGGCGGCCCGGTGGGCGGCCAGCGCCGGGGCCAAGTCGATCGTGGTGATGATTTTCGCGTTGACCAGCAGGAACGTGCCACCGCCGGTGAAACAGCCGCGCAGCGGCGCCAGCGCGCCGGCAGTGAGCAGGATCGGCCCCTGCTCCTCGGAGAAACGGAACCTGAAGGGGCGGCCGTCGTAGGCGGTCACCGCCCGACGCACCGCGTCGGGCAGGTGATGGAGGTTGACGGCCACATCCTGTACACCCCACCGGCCCAGCCAATCGAACAGGTGATGAACCAGCGGCCGGCCGAGCACCGGCAGACAGGCCTTGGGGATCTCGTCGCTGAGGGGGCGCAGCCGCATGGCGTAGCCGGCCGCAAGAATCATCGCCGCTGCGATCATGTTGGAGGCTGTCTCCCCGCCAACGGTGCCGCCGCCATCGACGCCTGCCGGTCCGGATCATCCGGCGGTGGACACCACCCCGCGACCGCCCGGCGGATCACCGGTCCGCGGATGCGATTTCGGGTGTCGCCGCGGTCAGCCGCTCCCACAATTCGGTGTTGAGCATGCAGCCCGGATCGCCGGCCAGAATATCGCCCGTGTAGGCATCCGCGCGGGCGCGGCAGCCGCCGCACACGGGGCGGTAGTCGCATACGCCGCAGTGGTCGCTCAGGAGTTCCCGATCCGTCAGTTTCTCAAAGTAGACGTTGGTTTGCCAGATCTCACGGAGGCTCTGGTGCCGAACGTTGCCCACCACACGGTGGGGGATATAGACGCACGGCGTGACGTCACCGTTGGGCTGCAGGGAACAGTAGCACCGGGCCGCGCCGCAGCCGCCGATGTATTTGGCCAGGACGCGGGTCTTGGCCCCGGGGCCCGAACCGGCGTGGCCGAGCGCCATGCGGCTCTCCGTGTCGGCGTACATGAAGCAGGCTCGGCCGAACTGCGGCGCCGTGCTCATGATGCTGATCTCCTTCTGCTGCAGCCGTCGCTCCAGTATCCGGAGCACCTGCTCGCGCTGGACCGGGTCCAGGTCCTGGATGTCGTTCCGCGTTCCCCGGCCCACCGGAATGTAGTTGAAATGGACGAAGGTGGAGCAACCTTTATCGATGGCCAGCTGGATGATCTGGTCCGTTTCCTCGACATTCATGCGGGAGATGCAGGTGGCCATCCCGACGCGCAGCCCCGGTGTGCGCGCCCCGTTTTCGATCCCGTTCACGGCGCGGCGCCAGGCGCCGGGAATGCCGCGGAACGCGTCGTGTTTGTCCGGATCCACCGAGTCCAGGCTGACCTCGACATACTTGACGCCGTGTTGCACCAGCCGGGCGGTCACGTCCGGAGTCAGCATCGTGCCGTTGGAAGCGATGGTGACGTGGATTCCCCATTGCCGGCACCGCTCGAGCACCTCCCAGAAGTACCGGCCCATGAGCGGCTCGCCGCCGGCCAGCGCCAGGAAGGGGACGTACGCCCGGCCCATTTCGTCCACGACCTTCAACTTCTGCTCCAGATCCAGCTCGTCGGGGAGCGGCCGGCTGCAGGCATCCTGATAGCAATGGACGCACTTCAGATTACAGGCCTGGGTGAAGTTCCAGACGATCATCAGGGGCATCTGGAATTTCTGCGGCACGGTCAGACCATAGGCATGGATGCTGCGAAACGTGTTCACCAGCGCCCGCAGTGTGGGCCGGTGGTGGAACAGCTTGAACTTCACCATATCGGCGTTGGCGCCGCGGGTCCGGATGAAGTGCTCGAACACCATGTGCAGGGGATAGAACAGCAGCCGGTCGGACCGGGGCGCCGATGCGTTGTCGTATGAATACATTATCCGCTCGAACAGCGTCCGTCGATCGCCGTCTCCGCGGCTCAAGAAGCCGGCCACGCGCTGGACCCGCGGATCGAGCAGGAATTTCTCGATCTCGTTCTGTTGGGTCTTCAGGATCTCGTGATTCGTGTCGCTCATGGTGGATGCTCGCGGCGAGAACCGAAAAATTTTTCGGCGCCATTTTAGCGGAACAACTTCGACAAATCAATGTCAAGTGATGTCTGGCGTCGGCGTCGGCCCGCGCGAACTCTCCCGTCCGCTGCCGACGAGCCTGTGCTATACTGCCTCTTTTTCAGATCATGGAGGTGCCGCATGGTGCGACTGGTCGTGATCGGAGTGCTGGTGGCGGTTCTCGCCACCGCCGGCATGGCCCAACCGGCGGAAGCCGGAAACGAGTCCGGGGACCAGATCAACCGGCTGATCCGGGAACACCGGTTGGCGGAGGCGGAGACGCTGGCCGCGCAGTGGGCGGAACGGGAGCCGGGCCCCGCGTCGTACTACGCGCTGGGCATGGTTCTGTTCGAAAAGCGCGACTACATGCAGGCGTACACGGTCCTCAACAAAGCCCTTCAGGGCGCCGTCAGCGCGCCGGTCATGGCCCGGACGTTCACCATGCTGGGTTTGATCGACTACCAGTTCGGCAACTACCAGGCCGCGCTGCGCTGGTTCGCCCAAGCACGCCGGCTGCCGCGGCTCCCCGCGGCGCAATTGCGTCAGATCGAGGAACTGTTCGCCAAGATCTCGCTGGAGAAGGAACTCGCCGGCTGGCGGACACGGCCGACCTCCCAGATCGTATTCCATTATCCGGAACAGGCCGACCTCGAACCGGTGGTGGATCGACTCCAGCGGGACTACACGGCCCTCGTTCAATCCTTCTGCCGGGAGCACAAGCTGCCGGAGGATCCCCGGATCCACTTCTACTATTATCCCGACGAGACGCTGTTCCGTCGTCTGCAACCCGACGCCCCCCACACGTTCATCCTGCTCCAGGAGCAGGTCATCCACGGGTGGCCGGAGGCCCGCCTGCGCCACGAGTTCATGCATCTGCTGGTCTGGCGGATCAATCGGCGCAACTACCCGTCGTTTCTGATCACCGAAGGCCTCACCGAATACCTCAACCGGCGGGAGCAGCCGGAGCGGTGGCATCAGCCGGCCGCACGGATCGTCCAGAGCCGGGAACTGCCGACTCTGGCCGAACTGGAGCGGATCGACTGCTACCGGAACAACCCGTGGGTGTTCGACCTGGTCTGCTCCTTCACGGCGTTTCTGGTGGATCAGGTCGGCTGGGCCAAGTATCTGGAATTCTGGCATCGCGGCCAGGGCCTCGACAAGGATTTCCCCGCCTGCTTCGGCGCCCCGCTGGCGGAGCTGTGGACCCGGTGGGCGGCGAGCCTGCAGCAAGTCCCCGTGAGCGAGTTCTCGGTCTGGGGAAACTTCCGGGACGAGATTCTGGCCCCCGGTCTCTACGCCGATGGCGTGCGGATGTTGGAGTCGCGCACCGATCTGTCGCCCCTGGGGCGGCTCATGCTGGCCCGGGTTCTGGCCGGCGCCGACCGGCCGGCGGACGCGCGGGCTGCGGTCCGGGACTTCGCCGACCGCCCGGAGTCACTCCGCGCGATGCTGCCCGCCGCCGCCTGGGCCGACGGCCTGCTCCTGGCGGGGCAGCTGTGGGATGTCGCCGGCGAGCGTGACCGGGCCCTGCAGTTCTACGACGCCGTCACCGACCTGCCCGATTGTCCGGAAACGGTCCGGGCCGCCGCGGCCACGCACCGCCTCACGCCCTGCCAGCCGCAGGACTTCCGCCCCCGGCCGGAGCCGAACGCGGTGGACCGCGCCGACCATCTGATCCGATTCTGGATCCAGGCCGGCCTGTCAACCGACCACCTGGCAGCCGCCATCAGCCAAGGTCTGGACGACGAGAAGATGGAACGCCTCGGCCACAACCTGGGCCTGGCGCCCCCGGGCGCGCTGCGGGACGCCGTCCGGCAACACCTGACCGGCAAGATTCCCGAAGATTGCCTGCGCCAGGTGCTGGCGGCCGGCATCTCCGTCATCGATGTCTGGGAGTGCCTGGAACGGAACGGCCTGCCTGTCCGGTTCCCACCCGCGACGGGCGACCGGCCCTGAAACGCTGCGACACGCGCGGGGGCGGCCGGAAGACCGGGTGTCCCGGGCAACCGCCTTATCCTCCGCCCATCAGGTGGATGGCGTCCACGCGGTCTCCGTCCCGAATCACGAACGAGTCATACTGGTCTTTCCGGATCACATCACCGTTGACCCGGACGAAAATCATCGGGAAGGTGTACTTCATCTGCTGCAGCATCTGGCGGACGGTGAGCTGGCTGCCCGTCAGATCGGTTTCCCGGTTGTTGATGATGAGCCGCATGCCGCACCTCTCACGCATCCTGTCCCGGTGATTATAACCGCCGGCCGAGTGCGGGCGCAAGAGGCCGAAACGAAGCGGAAATCCGGTTGACTTATTACACCATGGCCGATAATATGAAGTGCCACTATAAATGGAGGTCCTGCCCCCATGAAGTATCTCAAAACCTATGACGAGAAATGCATCGGCTGCAACCAGTGCATGACGGCCTGTTCCATGGCGTTCTTCAAAGAGGACAACCCCGCCAAATCGGCCATCCAGGTCATCGAGAAGCCCGACGGGGGGTTCCATCTGGTGGTCTGCGACCAGCAGTACCGCAAGTGCGTCGACGAGTGTCCCACCCAGGCCATCACCGTCAACAAGCAGGGCGTGGTGATGATCAACAAGAAACTGTGCATCAGCTGTTTCGCCTGCGTGGCCGTCTGTCCCATCGACGCCATGCGGCGGTGTGACGGCGTGTTGAATCCCTTCAAGTGCGTGGCTTGCGGCGTCTGCGTCAAGGGCTGCCCCACCCAGGCGATCGAGATCGTGACCGAGGAGTAGCGAACATGAACAACACCAAGATCCACACCGACGTCGACGCCCTGAAGGCCCGGCACGTTCTGCTCAAGGAATTCCGCTACAAGCTCCGGCCGGTGGTGCGCGGCTATAACATGCGCACACTGTATGTGAACGTCTCGTCGCACGAGATCCGGGAAAAACCGGTTTCCGAGGAAATGAAACAGAAGTTCACCGGGGGCAAGGGTTTCGGCCTGAAACTGCTTTGGGACGCCATCTCCGACACCACGCGCTGGAACGACCCCGAGAACGAGATCAACATCGGCATGGGGCCGATCTGCGGCAATACCAACTACCCGGGTTCGGGAAAATCGCTGGTGGTGTCCATCTCGCCACTTACCGACATCCCCATCGACAGTAACGTGGGCGGCTACTTCGGCCCCTACCTGAAGTTCTCCGGCTTCGACGCAATCGAAATCCAGGGCAAGGCCGAGCGCGACGTCATCGTGTATATCGACGGCAACCAGGGGCTGGTTCAGATCTTCGAGGCCCCCGGTGAAGCGGTGGACAGCCACATTCTGGCCGAGCAGATGGTGGAGATGTTCGCCGACAACGAGCTGGAGAAGATGCACATCTCCTCGGTCAGCGCCGGCCGCGGCGCCGAGCACGCCCTGATCGGGTGCCTGAACTTTTCCTTCTATGACCGGCGCCGCAAGGTGGCGCGGCTCAAGCAGGCCGGCCGCGGAGGCATCGGCACGGTGTTCCGCGACAAGAAGATCAAGGCGGTTGTGGTCAAGTATTCGGGCCTGTCGGGCAAGTCCAACGATCCCGCCGACCTGGACAAGCTCCAGCGCACCGGCCTGAAGCTCCATAAGGAGATCATCGCCCTGGACGACCAGCAGTGCCGAATGCGCCAGATCGGCACCGCCCACCTCGTCGAGATCATGGACGAATACGACCTGCTGCCCACGCACAATTTCAAGTTCGGCCGGCACGTGGACACGCCCAAAATCAATTCGCACGCCTTTTACAAGTATGTCACCCACGGGCTGCCCGACGGCTGCTGGTTCGGTTGCACCATGGCCTGCGCCAAGGCGGCGGACGGCTTCGAGCTGCTGACCGGTCCCTACAAGGGGCATCGCGTCACCGTCGACGGCCCCGAGTACGAGACCGTGGGCGGCTGCGGTTCCAACATCGGCGTCTTCGATGCCCGCGCGGTTCTCGAGATCAACTTCTACTGCGACACCTACGGCCTGGATACCATCTCCTTCGGCACCATGACCGCCTTCATCATGGAATGCTGGGAGAAGAGCGTGCTCAACGCCGAGCGCACGGGCGGCCTGGATTTCACTTGGGGGAACTGGCGGGACACGCTGGAAATGATGCACCAGATCGCCCGAGGCGAAGGCTTCGGCATCATCGCCGGACTGGGTACCCGGAAGATGAAGGAGTATTTCATCGATCATTTCGATGCCGATCCCCAGCTCATGCAGGACATCGGCTGCGAGTGCAAGGGTCTCGAGTACTCCCAGTACGTCTCCAAGGAGTCGCTGGCCCAGCAGGGCGGTTACAGCATGGCGCTCAAGGGCCCGCAGCACGACGAAGCTTGGTTGATCTTCATGGACATGGTCAACAACCAGATCCCCACCTTTGAAGACAAGGCGGAGGCGCTCCACTACTTTCCCATGTTCCGGACCTGGTTCGGATTGCAGGGACTGTGCAAACTGCCATGGAACGACGTGGAACCCGCCGACAACGCCCAAACCGCCGAACCGGCCAAGGTCCCGGAACATGTTCAGAACTACGTCGACATTTACAACGCCATCACCGGCGGGAACCTCGACAAGAAGGAGCTGATTCTGCAATCGGAGCGGGTGTACAACTTCCAGAAAGTCCTCTGCATGCGCCTCGGGCGCGGCCGGCGCAGCGACGACATCCCGCCGTTCCGGATGGTGGGCCCGGTCACCGTCGAGGAGTATGAATCACGGCAGGACCGGTACGATCAGCAACTGCGCGAGAAAGTGGGCGTCGATCCCGCCGGCAAGAGCAGCGAGGAAAAACTCAGGATCCTGCGCCATTACCGGGAGGAGCAATACCAGCATCTGTTGAACGCCGTCTACGCACGCAAGGGCTGGACGCCCGAAGGCGTGCCCACGCCCGAACATCTCCGCAAGATCGGCATGGACCTGCCTGAGGTCCTGGCTGTGGTGGAGCGCCACCTGCGTTGATCCCTTTGCCGCGGCAGGAACCACAGGGCGGCTGCACCGGCCGCCCTGTTTTTTTGTGCACGACCGCCGGCTGCAGCCGGTGCCCGGCGGACAGGTACCGGTCGCGTGACGGCTCACCCCACATCGTACGCGTGGAGAAACTCTTCCAGCCGATCCCACGCTCCCCGGGGCAGCAGCACGTGGAACTGGTCCCGGTGGGCCGGACGGGCGCCGATGCCGATGCTGAGTCCGCCGGCTGATTCGGCGATGACACACAGCTCCGTCTCGTCGGCGTTGTGGCCGACCACGAGCGGCGCGCGCCAGCCGTGGCGCGCCGCGGCCTTTTCGAAAGCCGCCGCCTTATCCCGCGGCCCGTGGCGAATCGGCACCGCCAGGCCGGCGAACCGGTCGTCGCGCCAGACCACGCGGTTCCCCACGAGAAAGCGGAACGGGATCGGCTCTCCGTCTTCAGCCAGCGCCGCGGTGAGACCGTCGAGCAGGCAGTCGAGGCCCAGCGAGATGACGCCGATGGGCCGCCGCGCGGCCAGACGGCGCAGGCAGGGCCGGACCTCCGGGTACACGCCCCGCCACACGTCGGGCATGACCCGGTGGAACGCGGCGCGCTCGACGCCCCGGAGCGCGCGCCCGTACAGGGTGTGGAGGCGGAGGTTCTTGCGGACCGGGTCGCCGGGCAGCAGCTTGAGGCCGTACAGGCAGGTCCCCAGCGCGATCAGCCGCCCGGCGCGGACAACGCGCGGCCCGGCCGGACCACCGGCGCCCGTCGCATCCAGCAACAGGCGGTGACCGAGGGTAATCTGGGCGAAGCCGGGCATCATGCACTCGTCCACATCCAGGACGGCGACATCCGCCGCGGTGAGGCGGCGCCTGAGTTCGGCGGCGTCCAACCGGCTCCGGACGCCGGGCATCACGTCCCGGTAAGTTGAGGTCAGATCTCGGTGCATGGTCGATCCGCAGGTATGATAGCGGGGGGACGGAACCGCGACAATATTTTTCTTTGTTTGAGCTCAGCGTTCTGTTTTAATGAGGTTTCCTGCGTGCCTTGACTGTTTCAGATCATCTTTCAGGAGCCACCGATGCCGGATCAGCGTGTTCTCATGGGTAACGAGGCGGTCGCCTGGGGACTGGTGACCGGCGGTTGTCAGGTGGTCACCTCGTACCCGGGCACGCCCAGCTCCGAGATCCTCCCGGCTGTTCTCGCCATCCGCTCCGAACTGGGCGCCGCGGTCGCCGTCGAGTGGTCACTCAACGAGATGGTCGCCTTCCAGGTGGCCCTGGGGGCTTCCTTAGCGGGCAAGCGCAGCGCCACGATCATGAAGCAGGTGGGGCTCAACGTCGCCGCCGATGCGCTCATGAGCTCGGCGTACACCGGGTGCAAAGGCGGCTTCGTGATCGTGAGCGCCGACGATCCCGGCCCCTACTCGTCCCAGACCGAACAGGACACGCGCGCCTTCGCCCAGTTCGCCAAGGTGCCGGTCTTCGATCCGGCCACGCCGCAGGAAGCCTGCGCCTACGCGAAGCTGGCGGTGGCCCTGTCGGAGCGCTTCGAGATCCCGGTGATCCTGCGCCCGTCGCTGCGGGTGTGCCACGCCCGCCAGTCCGTATCGCTGGATGCGGCGATCGACGCCTGCCCGCCCGCTGCATTCGTCAAGAATCCCAACCGCTGGGCCGCCACGCCGAAGTACCGCCTGGAGCTGCACCGGGAGCTGAACCGGAAGCTGGAGGCAATCCGCGCCCACGTCGAGGCTGAGCGGGCGCTCACCTGGGCCGACCCGGGCGAGGGCGTTTGCGGCATCATCGCCGGCGGGGTCCTCCGCGGCATGATCCAGGACTGGGCGGCGAGCCGCGGCCTGACGCTGCCACTGCTCCACGTGGGCTGCGCCTTCCCGTTTCCCGCCGGACCGGTGGCGGCGTTCATCGGCCGGCACGAGCGGGTGCTGGTCCTGGAGGAGACCGGTCCGGTGATCGAACAGCAGATCGCCGACCGCGGCCATGTGTCCGGCCGCCTCAACGGCCAGGTGCCCGCCGAAGGGGAGATCGACGGCCAGCGGCTCGACGACATTCTGTGCCGGTTCCTCGAGCAGTCCGCTATTTCGATCACGGTCCCGGAGAACCCGGCCCCGGCAACGGTCCGGCGGCCGACGCTCTGCCCGGCCTGCCCCCACCGCAACTCGTTCTACGTCATCCGCAAGGCGCTCCCCAAGGGCATCTACACCGGGGACATCGGCTGCTACACCCTGGGCGTCAACATGAAGGCGGTGGACACGGTGCTGGTCATGGGCGCCTCCATCGGCCTGGCCATGGGCATCCACCAAGCCTACCGTCAGGACGGCCGGGAGCAGCCCGTCGTGGCCACCATCGGCGATTCGACGTTCCTGCATTCCGGCCTGCCGCAGCTGGCCAACGCGGTGTACAACGACAGCCGGATCATCGTGGTCATCCTGGACAACGAGGTGACGGCGATGACCGGCATGCAGCCCGCCGTCTCAACCGGCGCGCGCATCGACGGGACGCCGGGCCGGCCGGTCCGGCTCGAGGAGGCCGTTCGGGGCTGCGGCGTGCGCTTCCTGGAAATCCGCGACCCCTATACAATGGACGCGTGCATCGAGGCGCTGCGGGCGGCGCACGCCTTCACCCGGCAGCCCGATGGCGGCGTCGCCGTGCTGATCTTCCGGCATCCGTGCGTGCTCAACGATCCCGCGGGCGGCGTGCCCGTGAAACGACCGGTGACGGTCGATCCGGCCGCCTGCACCGGCTGCAAGGTGTGCCTGAACGTGTTCCAGTGCCCGGCGATTATCGCCACCTCCGACGGCAAGGCGGCCGTCGACCGCCGGATCTGCGCCCGATGCGGGAACTGCATCACCGTCTGCCCGTCCGGGGCGATCAAGGAGCAGTCATGAAGACGCCGGTGCTCAAGGAGGAGCGGGTGGACCACCAGATTCTCATCGCCGGCATGGGCGGACAGGGCGTGCTCTTCCTGAGCCGGCTCCTGTACGCCGCCGCCCAGATCCAGGGCCGGCCCGTCTTCACTTACGAGATCCACGGGATGAGTCAGCGAGGCGGCTCGGTGTACAGCTCGCTGAAGATCGGCGCCTTCCGCTCCCCCGTGCTGTTTCCGGGTAGCGTGGACACCCTGTTCGTGCTGGAGCGCTCCGAACTGTACACCCACCTGCGGCAGCTGCGGCCCGGCGGACAGGTGGTGCTGAATCACCCGGATCCGGATGCGCCGGAGATCCGCCAACTGGCGGCCGCCGGTTATCGCATGTTTGTCCACGACGCCGATGCTGTCGCTATGCGGCTCGGGCAGCCGCGCATCGCCAACCTGGTCCTGCTGGGCCGATTCATGGACACGCACCCGTTCGTGCTGGCGCGCGAGGACATCCGGCAGGCGTTGCGACAGATCGTGAAGCCGGCGCTGCTGGCGGTCAACGAAGCGGCATTCCTGGGGGAGTCTCAGGGGGAAAAAAAACAGGGGCCTGACGGCCCCCGTTGATGGTGGCAGGTGAACAGACGGCGGCTATTCGCCCGGGGAGATGGCGCCCACGGGGCAGACTTCGGCGCACGCGCCGCAATCCGTGCAGATATCGGGATCGATCTTGTAGATGTCGCCTTCGCTGATCGCATCCACCGGGCATTCCGGCTGGCAAGTTCCACAAGCCGTGCATTCGTCACTGATAACGTGTGCCATGCGAACCTCCTAACGCAGTTTTGCGGGCTCAGTGTAATCGGCGACCGAAGCGGGTGTCAAGATGAATCTGATCCCGTCTCGAAAAAAGCGTAATACATTCTATCAATTGATTTTAAGTTGTTTGCCGTCTGTGCCGCCCGGTGCGCCGATTTCATGCCTTCCGCTCGATGTCTGCCCGGGTGAGGGACGGTGTAAAAAATTTGTTGACAGGCTCCCAATAGTGAAGTAGATTATACAAGTATTTGATCTCTGAAATCACTGGACATAAGATTTACATTCTTCGAGGTGGGGCCATGAAGAAAGTGAACCCGGATCGCATCTATGTGGACAGGCTTCTCCAGGGCGACGCGACCGCCCTCGAGGAGATCATGGAGACTTACAACTCCAAGATTTACAACACCGCCTACAACATCGTCAAGAACCATAACGACGCACAGGAAATCGTCCAGGATGTGTTTTTCACCATCTACCGGAAGATCCACACGTTCAAAGGCAACTCGTCGTTCTATACCTGGATATATCGCATCACCGTCAACTACGCCTTCATGAAACTCCGCTCCCGGCGGAAGGAGAAGCACATACCCATCGAGGAATTCAGCCGGCCCGACGGGGATGAGGCGCTGCTCACCGCCATCATTCCGGACAAGCGGAAATTCGCCGATGAATCGGTGATCGAGCGGGAGTTCATGGACAAGGTGCTCCAGTCCATGGAGCAGCTCCCCGACAAATACCGTGAGGTCTTCCAGCTCCGCGACCTCAAGCAGTATTCCAACGAAGAGGTCAGCGAGATGCTCAACCTCAGTGTGGCGGCGATCAAATCCCGCATCCACCGGGCCCGGCTCTTCCTGCGGGACCAGATCCGGGAGTACGCCACCCCGAGCAACTGATCGTGCGGACATCCGCCGGCTTTCGAGGCTGCCGCACCACGGCAGCCTCTTTTTTTCCAACAACCAGCGGGCGTGATATACTGAGGGGCAGTCACAAACACTGTCGGTGATCGGCCATGAGCGGCATCGCACACTCGCACCCGGCAACACCGTTGCGGTCCGCACGTATACTCAGCAGGGATCAACTTTCAAGGAGGTCTTCATGAACGAGGAAGTGTCCTCGCCCGGCGTAGCGAAAACGTTCGGGATCATCCATCTCGTCTTTGCCGGCCTGGGCGCCGTCATGCTGATCTTCGGCGTCATCAGCCTGGCCACCGGCGGCAGCGGCATGTCGTTCGGCGGCGATGCTCCCGGCGCCGAGGAAATTCAGCAGATTCAACATGACCTGATGGCCTTGCCCGCGATGAAGGCGAACATGTACATCGGCATTGTCGTCGGTGTGCTCATGACCGTCCTGCTCGTGGTTGCCGGACTTCACCTGCTCAAGCGCCAATCGTCCGGGCGCACGCTCTCGCTGGCGTATGCCGGCATCGGCATCGCCTACACCATCATCTCCGTCGCCTTCAACTACCTGGCCATCATGCCGGCCGAAATGGATCTCTACATGGCCAGCGGCCTGGACGAGAATATGGTCAACGCCATGGTGATGACCGCGAAATTCAAGCCGGCTTTTGGCCTCTGCTGCGGCTTGCCCTATCCCGTGATCATCCTCATCTTCATGCTGCCCGAAAAATTCGCCCGCAGCCTGACGGGGAGCGCCGCTGTGACGGCGCCCGAAGTGATTCCGCCGCCCAAAATCGACTGATCGGCGGCCGTGCTCCGAAAATGCGAATCGCCCGGCGCGCCGGGCGATTTTTTTATTGACAGGAACGGGCGGGTCGGCCGGCCTACTTGCTGCCCCGCTTGAGTTCCATGATCACCTGCTTGGCCACCGCCTTGAGCGTTTCCATCACGCCGATACCCTTGATGGCCACCGCCTCGAAGATGGGTTCATCCCGGACCTTGAGCTCCTTCACCATGTCGTCGATGTTCGTGATGTTGGGCAGGTCGCGTTTGTTGAGCTGCAGGACGTATGGGATGGCGTTGATGTCGAACCCGTTCTCCACGAGGTTGATCTTCAGGTTCGAGATGCTCTCGATATTGGCGTCCATCCGCTCGTCCTGCGAGTCGGCGACGAAGACGATGCCGTCGACGCCCTTCAGGATGAGCTTGCGCGACGCATCGTAGAACACCTGGCCCGGCACGGTGTACAGGTGAAAGCGGGTCTTGAAGCCGCGGATGGTGCCCAGGTCCAGCGGCAGGAAATCGAAGAAGAGGGTGCGGTCGGTTTCGGTTGCCAGCGAGATGAGCTTGCCCTTGGAGTCGGAATTGGTGGTGTCGTAGATGTACTGGATATTGGTGGTCTTCCCGCCCAAGCCGGGGCCGTAATAGACAATTTTACAATTGATTTCCCGCGAAGCGTAGTTGATGAAAGTCAAAGTCGGTCCCTTTTACCCGCAAAATCAACTGGAAAACAGGTTGTCGATGTCCTCGTCCGTGATCTCGGCGAACGGTGAGGCGGTGCCGGTCTCCTGAGCCTGACGCTCCATCTCCACCTTCTTGACGATCGTGTCAAAGACCCGCTCCAGCTCGATCGAGGCGCGCTTGACCCGCAGCCGGACCAGGCCCAGCGAGGACCGCTCGTCGAAGATGATCACCAGGATTACGCGCTTGCCCACCAGGGAGATGTGGATGTTGTCGCGCTCGCCTTCGTGGAACAGGATGGAGAATTCCTTCTCGCCGATGAGCTTGGCCAGGCCGTCGGTGGCCGCGACGTTGCCGGCGGTGAGGGACGCGAGCGAGGTCGTGTCGAGGTTCTCGATCTCACCGCAGGCCGCGATCTGCTGGCCGTTCTTGTCCACGAGGAACACCACCCGGGCATTGGCCTCCTGGTTGAGGCGGCCCAGGATGGTCTTGATCTGCTGGTATTCCTCTTCGTACAGGACGATGTTCGAATGTCCCATCCGCGACTCCTCATCCCGTCTGACTCATTCGACAGGATCATCTTACACGATGCAATTCAGCCATTTCAACAAATAAATGGCCTTCGCCCGATCGGTCCGCTACCCAATCGGCTCACTCCTCGCCGGCGGCGGCCTTCTTCTTTTTGATCCGCTCCATGGGATCGTCGAAAATGAAACGCATTGAGCCGATCTGCAGGCAATCGCCGTCCCGAAGGATGGTCTCCCGGATCCGGACGTCGTTCACATACGTTCCGTTGGCGCTGTCATGATCCTTCAAGACGTACTGGTACTTGTGGTAGCCGATGCTGCAGTGACGCCGGCTGATGAACTCCTCGTCGGGGAACGCCAGCGTGTTGTCGAGGCCGCGCCCGATGGTGCTGTCACCGATGTTCAGGTTGTACGTCTTTTCCCCGGTCTGCCCCTGTTCCGGCTGCAGCCGGAGCATGGCGGGCGTGAATAGCGTGGTTTCCTTGAGGATCTGGGGCACGGGGTGGTGGGCCAGGCGTTGGGTGTCCGCCTGGTCGGGCCGCTCCACCAGGACCGATCCGAGCGCGGTCTGCGCCGCGGGCTCCGGAACCGCCGCTTCAGGCTCCAGTTCCGCCGGCAACCGCGTGCTCTCGATCAGGTTGCCGCACGACTCGCAGTGGGTCAGTCCCACCCGGCTGTTCTTGAGGCAGAACGGGCACTGGATGAATCCAGCCGGTTCGCCCGGCACCTCTTCGGCCTGAATCTCGAACTCGGCGGGCGGCACCTCCAGGATCTGCGGGGGGACATCTCCCACCGGCACGGCTGGCGGCGCGGCCTCGGGCCGCGGGGAAGCTTCTGTTCCAACGGGTTTCGGCGCCGGCGCCACCGTCGCCTGAGCTTCGGCCGCTGCCGCAGGCCGCGGGACCTCCGCCGGGACTGCTGCCGGCGGCGCCGGGAGGACGGGTTCGACGGCCGGCGGCGCCGCAGGCTGCGGCGTCGGTGCGGGTTTGTCGGCGATCACCACCGGCGGCGGGACGGGTGCTTCGGTGCGCCGCGGCGGCTCAGGTTCTGACGGAACTTGCGCCGGCTCGGGTCGGGTGGCGGCAGCCGGCTGGGTGGGCGGAGTGGCCACTCCCTGAGGCGCTTGCCCGATCCCGAGCGTGATGATGGTTTTCTTGCGTTTGCTGAACAGCATGGGCTGCCTCCCACCCAACGAATGTTGCCGCCGTGTCATTCAGAAGTGTCATTTTTATAGACCACCTTAACGCCTCTGTCAAGCCTGTGCCGCAAGCGGTGTCGGATGGATCGGTGGCCGGCCGACTCTCGACCGGGGCGGGAAGTCCGTTGGTCGGAGTCCGGGGGGTATGTTATATTGGGAAGGATCTGAAGGATCACCCATGGTGTTTCGGAACACATACCTGCTGAGTTTGGCGTGGCTGGCGCTGGCCGTCGGGCTGGCCTGGCTGTACTGGCAGTGGCGGCGGTCCGACGCGGAGCGCCGCCGCTTCCTGCCGCAGACACCGGGCCGGCGGCGCACGGGGATCGGGTGGGCCTGGTTGATCCCGGCCGCGGCCGTCGCCATCCTGATCGCTCTGGCTGGACCCAGCTGGGGCGACGAGGTTCAGGTCGTTTACACGAGCGGGCTGGATATCTACTTCGTCCTCGACTGTTCCTACAGCATGACCGCGCGCGACGTGCCGCCGTCCCGTCTCAAGGCGGCTTCCTTCCTCGCGCTGAGCCTCCTCAAGGAGCTGCCCGGAGCGCGCGCAGGTCTGATCGCATTCGCCGGCGGCGCATTCCCCGTCTGCCCCATGACTGCGGACATGGACATCATCGGCCGGCTGCTGACCCAGATCAGCCCCGAGGTGCTCAACCGCCAGGGGACCAACTTCGACGCCCCGATGGACACGCTGTCGCGGATGATCGCCAAGCGGGAATCGGGCCGCCAGCTGGCGGTCGTCTTCCTTTCGGACGGGGAGTCCTTCAAATCGCCGGCGCCCCGTGTCATCGACGCCCTGCGCCGGGAAGCCGTCAACCTGATCGTGGTCGGTATCGGCACCACCGACGGCGCGTTCATTGAGGACCCCCGCACCCGCTTCCAGAGCTGGATCAAGGACCGCGACGGCCGGTACGTCCGCTCCCGCCTTCAGGAAGCGCACCTCACGGCTCTGGCCCAGTCCCTCGCCGGCGATTACCACCGGCTGGAAACCGTCGGGGTCACCGCGCGGGAAATTCTGGACAAGAACCTGAAAAACCAGGTGTCCGGCACCTTCGGTAAAGCCCGGCGGGCCCGTGACCGCTCCCCTTGGGCCGCCGGACTCGCCCTGCTCATCCTCGGGGCCTTGCTCGTGCTGCGAGACCGCGAGTTCCGAGTGCCGACGGCGGCAGTGGCGATCCTGGTCATCCTCCTGCCCGCCGCCCTGGGCGGTTGTCGCGACGCAAGCCGTTGGGCCGGGCAGATCGAGACGGGTAACGCCTTTTACCGCAGCGGCGATTATGACCGGGCGGCGGCCGCCTACCGCGCCTGCCTGGAGGCAGCACCCGCCGGCAGCGAACCGTACACGCTGGCCGCCGCCAACCTGTCCGCGGCGCTGGCCATGGGCGGCCGGCTCAACGCGGCCGTCAACGTTCTGGAGGCGGCCGTCCGTCGGAATGGATCGGGCTCCCGCGCCGGTGACTTGCAGTACAACCTGGGCTGCTGCCGCCATCTGCAGGGACGCTCCGAGCCGGCTGCGGCCGCCTACCGGCTCGCCCTGGAGCACACGCCCGCCGATTTCGGGGCCCGCTGGAACCTGGAGCTGTTGCTCCGCCACCGGGAGCCGCCGACGCCGCCCACGTCACAGCCTCCCCCGCCGGACGAGCCGCTCGACCGGCTACTGGATTCCCTGCGGGACCAAGAACAGACCCGCATGCCCCAGTCGCGCCATCTCCCGCTGGACACCAGCGGCCCATACTGGTGAACGGATCCATGCGCACCCGGTTGTCGATCCCCCTGCTGTTGCTCGTCCTGACCGTCATCACCGGTTGGCTGCGGGCCGACGTTGCCGCCGAGGCCAAACCCGACGTGCGCCTGACCATCAGCAAGATGACGCTGACACCGTCGGACACGCTGAACGTCACCCTGCAGATCAAGGGCGTCAACCTGGCGGCCCTGTCCTCACCCCAGTGGCCGAAGATCCCGGGTTGCATCCTGGTGGATCAGACCAGCTCCGTCGTCCCCTTCGGGATCGGCGGCAAAACGGTCACCCTGTTCCGCTTCGTGGCGTCCTACGTGCCGATGGAGAGCGGCGTCACCACGGTGCCCGTCATCGAGGTCCGGCTACCCACTTTTCAATTCCGGTCCAAACCCATCGACATCAAGATCCTGAACGCCGACGGCACGGAAAATTCGCGGCGTCTGGCGGCGGCGGCCGCCACCCCCACGATGCCGTCAGCCCAGCGGCGGGTGGATATCCAGCCCGGCGCTGAGATCAAGCTCAGCGTCGAAGCCAGCACGCCATCGCCCTATCTGGGCGAACAGATCCTGGTCACCTACAAGCTGCTCACCAGCCGAGGACTCGGACGCAAGGCGGTCCAGGTGAAAAAACCCGATTTCAAGCATTTCTGGGCCGAGCAGCTGCCCATGCAGGCGGACAACCCGCTGGAGACGGTCGTCCGGCAGGGAGTCACCTATCACCAGCTTATCCTGGAACGGGTCGTGCTTTTCCCGCTGGAGACGGGCCAGTTCACCGTGGAGCCCGCCAGCTGGAAAATCCTCGGCGAATCGTCCGCGCCCGGCGCCGCGGCGGCTGAGGACCGGACCCTGAGCACCGAGCCGCTCCAGTTCAACGTCCGGCCGCTACCCGCACCGCCCGGGGCCGCCCGCGCCCGTACCGAGGTGGGCGTCTACCAATTGGCGCTCAATTATGCCTCCGCCAAAATCAAACTCGGTCAGGCTCTCCCCCTGTACCTGACCATCAAGGGCTCCGGCAACATTCGCGGTCTGATGCCGCCGGAGATGCCGCTGGACAACCCGGATTTCAACATCGTTTCGGTGCGCGCGGTTCATGCAAGCTTCCAGCCGTTCGTGGACCAGTCCCACAATCCGCCACGGACGCGGTTCGGCGGCGAAAAGATCTGGGAAATCCTCCTGTACCCGAAGCGGCTCGGGCAGATCCAATTCCCCGCGGTGGCGTTCGTGACATTCGACACCGACCGCCAGGAGTATGTGCAGCGGGCGACGGAGCCGGTGCGCTTCAACGTGCTGGAGTTGGACAACCCGGCCGCTTCGCTGGCCGATACCCAGGCGCCGGCCCGGAGGGCGGCGGCGCCCGCTCCCGTGCTTGTCGGCATCCTCATCGTTCTGGCCGCCACTCTGGCGGTGATGGTCGGTGCCGGCGTCTGGCTCAGCCGCCGTTCGCCCACGGTCAAGGCGCTCAAGCGGCGGCCGCCGTCGGTGGACGCCGTGCTCAAGGAGGCCGAGGAGGTGGCCGCCCATCGGGGGGCGGATTCACTGTGGGACCTGCTGTCGGACGCGCTCATCCGGTCCATCCAGGAAACCGCCGGCGTAGCGCCCGCCGCCCTGGTTCAGGATGAGTTGCGGGATGTCCTCCGGCGCCGCGGCGTCGACGCCGAGGGCGTTGACAGCGTTTTTCAGGTCCTGAACAACTGCGACGAGGCCCGGTTCGCCGGTGTGAAGTACGACGTGCCCGAACGTACCCGGATGCTGAACCAGGTGAAACGCCTCCACACGCAACTCAAACAGGCCAAGAGCACGCCGGAGAACGCCTCATGATCTCACTTGCCGCCGCCATGATTTTGGGCTTCGTCGAAGGACTGACCGAGTTCCTGCCCGTGTCCTCCACGGGCCACCTCATCCTGGCCGGTTACCTCCTCGATTTCAAGGGACCCAAGGCCGCCACGTTCGAGATCGTCATCCAGATGGGAGCGATTCTCTCGGTGGTTGTGATCTACTGGCGGCGTTTCACGGGGCTGCTCCGCACTGATCCCGCCCGCCGGTTTTCCGGTTGGCGGGGACTGCTGCTGCTCGCCGCCACGTCGGCGCCGGCCGCCCTGCTAGGTCTGCTGGTCCATCGGCTGATCAAGACGCACCTGTTCACGCCCCTGACCGTGGCCGGGGCCCTGGCTGTGGGCGCCGTGGCCATTCTGGCCATCGAGGCCCGACCGCCCGCCCCGCACATCGCCAGCCTCGACGAGCTGGATTTCAAAGCGGCGCTCGGCATCGGCCTGTTCCAGTGCCTGTCCCTCTGGCCCGGCTTTTCCCGGTCCGCCGCCACCATCATGGGTGCCATGATCCTGGGCGCCGGCCGCCGCCTGGCGGCTGAGTACTCGTTCATCGCCGCCGTGCCGCTCCTGTTGGCGGCCGGCTGCTTCGAGCTGGCCGGCAGTTGGGCCGAGCTGTCCGCTGGCGACCTGTTGTTTCTCCTTGTCGGCTTCGTGATCGCGTTCGCCTCGGCGTGGCTGGCGGTCAAAGGTTTCATTCACCTGCTCAGCCGCGCGACGCTCCGGCCGTTCGCCTGGTACCGCCTGGCGCTCGTGCCGCTGATTCTGATCTTCTGGCCGAAGGATTGACGCCTCATGAAGAGAACCTGCCGCGTCATCACGGGGTTGTTGCTGGGGATCTGGATGGGAACAACCGGGTTCCCGCAGGAGCCGGCCGAAGAGGTCCCCCCGGCCGTTCAGGACATCTACGAGTGTATGCCGCCCACACTGGACAAACCGGACGATTTTTATCAGGTCAACCCCACCCTCCGCGAGCAGTACTACGAGTATATGTCCCGCTCACTGGCCCCTCTGATCGGCGCCAACTCGCACGAACCGGAGATGGCGGAGAGCGACCGGCTGATCTTTCGCGGGCGGTTCCGGATCTACATCAACGATCTGCTCAGCACGAACGCCAAGCTGGTCACCACCGCCCGGGAAGTGCTCTATCTTCGTTTATCGCCGCCCGAGCGGTACAAGGAATACCCCGTGAGCGGCATATTCGACGATATCGACAAGATCAGCGGCGGCTTGGCCAACCGCCTCAGCTTCCTCCTGCCGATGCAACTCGACGACCAGTTTGACCAGAAAAAGATCCGGCGCCGCTACAGCGAGATGGCACGCAAGGGACAACATCATGCCATGATCACGCTCATGCTGCACCGGCTCAGCGCATTCGAGCGACGATTCTGCAACCTCCTGTTTCCGCAGACCCACACCGTCTCCATCGACGAGCTGGCTGAGCACGGCACGCCGTTGACTGATATTCAGGAAATCCGCGAGATCGCCCGCGCGCTGCGCCGAGCGTTCCCGAACAAAGGCTTTCCGGCGGGTTTCCACACCCATTGACCGGGCGCCCGCAGGCGCCCCCCAGGCGGACCGATGCACATCGCGCCATCGTTGCGGATTCTGGCCCTCGACACCACAACGCCCGTCCAGGCGCTGGCCACGGCTGAAGGCTCGATGCTCCACCGGCGGCTGGAACTTCGCGATAACTCCCCGCATGCCGAGACGCTGCTGGTCAGCGTCGACCGTGTGCTGGCTCTCAGCGGTTGGCGCCTGGTGGAGCTGGGGGCTGTCGCCGTGGTCACGGGTCCGGGCTCGTTCACCGGCATCCGGATCGGCATTGCCACCGCACTGGGGCTGGCGGACACGCTGGGCATCCCGGTTGTCGGACGCAATGCCATGGAGTTGCTGGCCCGGCACCCGTCGCTGCCCGACGGCCCGGTGGGTGTCTTTCTGGACGCCCGCCGCGGCCGCATCTACGGCGCGGTGTTTCACCGGAACGGCGGGCGGCTGACCTTGCATGCGCCGTATGGCGAGCGCGACCTCGACGGGACGCGGGCGGTATTGGCGGCGCATCCGGGCGCGGCGCTGATCGGTTCCGCCCTTCCGTTGCTGCAGGAAACAAACGCGCCGGACACTCCAGCCGCATTCGTCCCGGCCGGCCAACACCCGCTGGGGCCGGTCGACATCCTCGCCGTGGAGATCGGCCGGGCCGGACCGGCGGCGCTCGCCGGAGCGAAGGCGCCGGAGGCGTTTTATATCCGGCCGCCGGACATCCGCCGGCCGATCCCCACCGGTTGATCCGATCATGCTGGCCCACCGGTTTCACCGCGCCCTGGACGTATTTGCCGCTGCCGGCATCCACCGGATCGCGGTTCGAACCGGGCTGACGCCCCCCACGCTCAGTCAGATCCACGCCCTGTGGCGCCGTCCGGCCACCCGCGTCCGCCTGCTGCTGGTCCCCCCGCTGGCGCGGCATCCGGTGGGATTCATCCTGTATCAGGTGATCCCGCCCGAGGCCGAGATCCTCGACATGGGCGTTTTGCCGGAATTCACGCGGCGCGGCTTCGGCGGCTGCCTCCTACGCGGCGCCTTGGCCGGCCTCCCTTCCGCCGGCGTCTCGGTCTGCCATCTGGAAGTCCGCGTCTCCAACCGTGCGGCGATCGCGCTGTACACCCACCACGGGTTCACCCCGAATCGGGTCCGGCGCGGGTATTACGCCGCGCCGCCCGAGGACGCCCTGTGCATGTCCTGTCGGTTGCCCGGGACACCGGCGGAGGCATTTTTAACTTGATTTTGCCCCGGCGGCGAGAGTATGTTACATCTTACCTTCTGATTCGAGTCGGGATGTCGAGGAGGACAACTTGAAAAAGCTCGCAATCATAGCCCCTGTTTTGATTTTGGCCCTGTTGGTCCTCATGGCCGCCTGCGGTCCCGGGGCGCCCAAAAACACCCTGGAAAAGATCAAGAAAGAAGGCAAGCTGATCATCGCGACGCACCCGGTCAATCCGCCCTTCGAATTCGGTTCAGGCACCGGCGTGGCCGGCTTCGACTACGAACTGGCTGAAGCGGTGGCCAGAGAAATGGGCGTCAAAACCCAGTGGATCAAGAAGCAGTTCGAACAGTGCTTCGAGTACCTGCAGACCAATGAGGTGGACATGGTGGTCAACGCCGTGACCATCACCCCGGAGCGGACCAAGACATTCCTGTTTTCCATCCCGTACTACACCACCGGCCAGATCATCGCCGTCCGGAAGGAAAATGAGGACATCAAGTCGGCGACTGACCTGAAGGGCAAGAAGGTCGGCGTGCAGAAGGAAACCACCGCCGAGCAGTTCCTGATGAAGATGGGTCCCGGCGAGCTCCAGATCGTCCAGTTCGACTCTCCCGACGACGCCCTGTTCGAGCTGAATCGGAAGCTGCTGGATGCGGTCGTCGGCGACGCCCCCACCGTCCAGTTCGACATCCGGATGCTCACCAATCTGAAGCTCGTGGGCGGGCTGCTGACCCAGGAGGAATACGGGGTGGTGTTCCGGCCGAACGACGTCGAGCTCAAGACGGAAGTGGACCGGATCATCCAGAAGCTCAAGGACAGCGGTGAGCTCGACGAGCTGATCAAGAAATGGAAGCTCGACCTGCCGGTCGAGGCGCAGGCTCCGGCGGAGCCAGCCGCGCCGGCCCCCAAATAGCTTCGCCGCCTTACGGACTTTGAACGGGCCAGTGTATGCTGGCCCTTTTTTTTGTGGAGAGAAGCCGTCATGACCAAACGCTCCGTGCTGGCCATCCTGGTGCTCGGCTGCCTCATCGGCGGCGCACTCACCGGTTTGCTGTTTTACCATCTGGGCGGACCCGCAACCCCGGCGGCTCCCGGACCCACCCAGCCGCCCCGCCTGGCTGAAGCCACGGCTGCCGCACCGCCAACTCCGGACGAAGCCACGGGCATCCGCATCTATGAGCAGCTCAGCCCGTCGGTGGTCAACATCACCACCATCGAGGTGTCATATGACTTCTTCTTCGAACCGTACCGCGAGTCGGGCACCGGCTCGGGTTCGATCCTGGATACCGACGGTCACATCCTGACCAACCACCACGTGATCGAGAAAGCCGACCAGATCCTCGTCAGCCTGACGGACAAGTTGAAGTATCCCGCCGAGGTGGTGGGCTTTGATGAAATTGACGATCTGGCGGTGATCCGGATCAAGGCCCCGGCCAGCCAGCTCAAACCGCTGCCCATGGGGACGTCGGCCGATCTGAAGGTGGGCCAGCACGTGTTCGCCATCGGCAATCCGTTCGGGCTCACCCGCACCATGAGCCACGGGATCATCTCCTCGCTGGGACGGAGCATCAAGTCCCGCGCCGGCTACATCATCGACAACGTGATCCAGACCGACGCCGCCATCAATCCGGGCAACTCCGGCGGCCCGCTGATCGACGCCGCCGGCCGGCTGATCGGCGTGAACACCTCCATTTTCACCACCAGCGGCGGGAGCATCGGTATCGGTTTCGCCGTGCCGGCTGACACCGTCCGGCGGGTGGTCGCCGACCTGATCCAGTACGGCAAGGTCCGCCGGCCCTGGGTGGGCGTCTACGGGCAGGACATCGATCCCCAGCTCGCCGGCTACCTGAAGCTGCCCGAGGAGATCGGCGTGCTGGTCGCCTATGTGGAACCCGGAAGCAGCGCCAGCCAGGCGGGCATCCAGGGCGGCACGCAGCGTGTGCGACTGGGCTTCTCCCGGCTGATCATCGGCGGTGATTTCATCGTTGCCGTGGACGACCGCGCGGTCACCGGTCAGGCCGATTTCACCAGCTACATGCTCAACAAGAACCTGGGCGAAACCGTCACCGTCACCCTGTACCGCGACGGCCGGAAAATCCGGCTGCCGGTGAAACTGATCGGCAAGGAACGGGGCTACCAGATGTGAAGCGGCCGCTCCGGTTGCCGCAAACATGTCGCCGCCGCCTGCGTACACTCTGGCAGGCCACCGGAGCGCCTCTCGTGAACCTTTCTGCGAAACGGCTCATCTCTACCGGTGACGACCACCTCAGGAGGTGGATATGCGCATGTTGACACTCGCCTTGATCCTGGCTCTGACGGCCGGCGCCGCGCCGGCGGCGCCCGGCGCGGACGAAACCCAGCTGCCGCCGTGGGAGATGGCCAAGGATTGCTCCTACCCCGACGTGGAGAACATCGGCGCCCGGGACATCAACGGCCGCGTCTACCTGCTGTTTCCCAATTTCATCTCCTACGAACGGGAGATCCAGATCGGCGCCCAGTACGCGGCCCAGATCGATCAGAGTGCCCGGCTCTTGAACATGTCCGAAGTGAACGATTACGTGAATGGGTTGGTCCAGGAGTTGGTCCGCCATAGCGACGCCAAGGTGCCGTTCCACGTGAAGGTGCTCGATTCGGACGAGGTGAACGCCTTCGCTCTGCCCGGCGGCTACCTGTTCATCAACAAAGGCCTGCTCCAGGCGGCCGACACCGAGGACGAACTGGTGGGGGTGATCACCCACGAAATCGCGCACGTAGCCGCCCGGCACGCCACCGAACGCCTGACAAAAATGGAGCTGCTCCAGTGGGCGTCGATCCCCTCGATCTTCGTGGGCGGCGTGGGCGGGATCGCGCTGCGCAACGCCCTCGGCCTGTCGCTGAATCTGCAGATCCTCGGCATCACCCGCGGGTCCGAAAAGGAAGCCGACATCCTGGGCACCCAGTACGCTTGGCACGCCGGCTACGACCCCAACGGCTACCTGTCGTTCTTCGAGAAGATGATGGCCATGGAGAAGAAGCAGCCGGGCCGCTTTGCGAGCTGGTTCCGCACCCATCCGCCCACGCCGGATCGCATCGATTACGTTCAGAAGGAGATTGCCGACTGCCTGCCGCCCAAGCCCAAGTACATCGTCACCTCATCCACCTTCGACGAGATCAAGGCTCGGCTGAAGGCGTACGACAACGCCCTGTTGGCCCAGTCCGGCCAAACCGGCGGTGCCGGCGATGATGGCAAGAAAGAAGGCGGGAAACCCACCCTGAAGCGCCGCACCGACACCGACGTCCCCTCCGGCACCGAAGACCCCGATGCGGCGCCGTCCAAACCCACCCTCAAAAAGGACGACGATAAGGACAAGTCCTGAGGGGACTTATGAGATAAGAGTCAAGTTCAGAATTTTCCGAAACCTGCTGACTCACACCCCCGATCGCCTCACTGTTATCTGTTCACTATCACCTTGCCGCCTGGCGGGCCCAGAACGGGTCCTCATCCGTCGGCCACAGCCGCGCCAGATAGTACTGCTGGAGTTCGCCCTCCACCCCGAGGACGCGGCCGTACGCGACCACCAAGCGCTGGAACTCCGGCAGCCGGTCGGCCGGCAGCGGTTCGGCCCGTTGAAACTGAGTTCTGACGGGATTGACGTAGGCGTTGTTCTGCTTGATCCGGTAGTCGAGGTGCGGTCCCGTGGATTCGCCCGACGAGCCCACATAGCCGATGACCTGCCCCTGACGAACGCGCGCGCCCGGCCGGATCCCCGCAGCGTAACGCGACAGATGAAGGTACTGGGTGGTGAACCGGTGGGCATGCCGGACCTCGACCATCTGCCCGGCCTGGCCGCGGTAGCCCGCGAACGCGACGGTGCCGTCGCCCGCCGCGTGGACCGGTGTGCCCACGGGCGCCGCGATGTCGATCCCGAAGTGCGGTCGGTAGATTTTGAGCGTGGGGTGGCGGCGGCGGTGCGAGAACCGCGAGGTGAGCCGGCCCATCTTGAGCGGTGATTTGAGCAGCTCCTTGCGCACCGACTCGCCCGCCGGCGTGTAGTATTCAGTCCTGCCGTCGGCATGGACATACCGGAAGGCGCGGTAGGCCTGCCCCTGGTTGACGAACTCCGCGGCCAGGATCGGCCCGTAGCTGGTCGGCTGCCCGTTCAGGAGCCGTTTCTGGAACAGGATCCGGAACGAGTCGCCTTCGCGCAAATCGGCGTAAAAATCCACGTCCCAGGCAAAGAGTTCGGCCAGTGCCACCGCCAGTTGCGGCTGCTCACCCAGGTCCGCAACGGCGCCGAACAAATGGTCGGTGATCACCCCGGCGGCGCAGCAGTCGGTGAACATGTACGGGTGGGGCTTCCGAACCGCCATCCAGCCCGACTCGGTGCGATCCACCTGCAGGAAACCGTCGGCGTCGATGCCGTAACGGAAACTATCCAGCCGTCCGTCGCCGGTCAGTTGAAAATCGAGGAAATGGCCGGCGCGGATCATGGTCAGGTCATACACCGGACAGACGGCGCCGAGCAGGAGCTCCACTTCGGTCGGCGTGACGCCATAACGGCCCAGGTAGTCTCCGATCACCGTGCGTGGCGCGATCGCTTCCCGCACCGTCCGCGGACGTGATTCCGCCGCCGGCGGCGCCGCCGGCGCAACAACCCGGGCCCGATCACCACCGGCGCCGGTCCGCTGAACCAGCATGCCCAGCGCCCCGGTCAGCACCAGGGTGAGCGCCAGCAGCAGCGCGATCCGTTTCAACGTCATGGATCATCCTTTGCATTCGGTTTGCGCCGCCAGCGGCCCAACCACGCCATTGCCCGGAGTCCCGCGCCTTCCCGGATCCCGATGGCATCGTGCGGGCACACCTCGTGACAGCACCAGCAGCGGACGCAGCGCGCCGGGTCCACCCGGAGCTGTCGTCCGCCCTGATCGGCAATCGCCCGGACGGGGCAGATGGCCGTGCACTGCAGGCAGTACCGGCACGCATCCGGGCGGATCCATGGCCGCGAGGTCCAGGTGTTGGTGAACATCCGCACGGCGACGCGGGGCAGCCGCCACTGGGCGTCGCCACGCTCGGGCAGCCGAAACCCGGTGACTGCCAGCTCCTCCACCGGCGCCCCGAACCGGACGGTCTGTTGCCAATCGGCGCCGGGAAGTTCGGCGGTAAGCGCCTCGCGCACGATGGGGTGCCGCGCCGGCGGCACGCCCGTCACCCGGCCGGCGACCGCATCGAGCGCCACGCAGTTCCGGGACATCATCATCAGGCCGACGCGCCGGGGCGTGCCTTGGCCGGGACCGTTCCCCTCCATGGCCAGGACTCCGTCCAGCACCGTGAGCGTCGGGTTGACAGTGTCGGCGATTTCCAGCATCAGCCGGGCGAAGACGGCTTCGTCACCGCCCGCGCTCAGGTGATACGCTGCCTTGCGCTTGCCCGGCACGAAGCCGAACAGATTCTTGACCCCCAGCGTCAGGCCCATCTGGGTGTGCGTCTTGAGCTTGGGCAGGTTCACCACATGGTCGAACCCGGCGAAATCCTCGAACAGATACAGCCGGCTGAAGAACCGCCGGTTGCGGGCGGGCACCTCGCGTCCACGGTGGAACGATACCGGCGTGATTGCATGGCGCGTCATCACCGGCGCGTAACCGGCCGCGGCCATGGCGTGGGCGGTGCTCTCCAAAGACGGGCTGTCGCCGAGAAACAACCGGCAGCCATGGTCCGCCAGGAACGACGCCACAGCGTCCACCACCTCGGGATGCGTGTTCACCGCCCGCTCCGGCGGCCGGCCGGCGAGCAGGTTCGGCTTCAGCAGCACGCGGTCACCGGCACGAAACCCTCGCCCCCGGCCGGACAGCTCGCGCCACCCGTCCTCCAGGAACGCGCGGAGCGCGGTCTTCTGATAGCCTTCGACTCGTCCCAACACGCACGCAGTATCCACGGCCATGACCCGCCAGCCAGCAATAAGCGGCCAGTATAGCACACCCCGGCCGCCCGGCGACGGCCGCCGGATTTACAAAGCGGGCGGCGACGGTTATAATGCCTCCGACTCATCGTGAGGAGGCACCATGCGCTGGAAAATTCTGACGGCCGTCGTACTCGCCGCCTGCTGCGGACACGCCCTGGCCGTTGATCTGCCCATCGTACGCGGCACCTTCACGGCCGCTGAAATACTGGACCGTTTTGAATCCTACCGGGCAAATTACACCGCCTACACGCCCGACGCCAACACGCTGGCGGCCGTTGGGGCCCTGCCGGCGGAGCTGGAAGTGGTGGTGGTGTTCGGCAGCTGGTGTTCGGACAGTCTGGACCAGGTGCCCCGATTCATCAAGATCACCGAAGCGCTGAAGCTCCCGGCCGACCGCATCCGCTACATCGGGGTGGACCGCACAAAGCAGGACCCGGACGGCCTGACCGCCGACCTGCACATCGAGCGGGTGCCCACCTTCATCTTCCTGTTGGACGGGGTGGAGGCCGGCCGGATCATCGAGACGCCGAACGATACGCTGGAAAAAGACATCCGCGTGATTCTCCGCCCGGCGGACTGAGGCGGCAGCCGCGCGGCTAATCCTCGGGGATGATGCGGATCGCCGCTTCCACCCGCCGCTGGGCGATCCAGGCGTTGAATTCGGCGTTGATCTTGCGCTGTTCCAGAATCCGGACGATGTAGTCCCGCACCTGCTCCACCGGGGGGATGGACGTGTCGGGGGGGAGTTGCGGCAGCAGTTCGTCGGTGTAGAATGCGGTGATCTCCTCCGGCGCGATCACTACGAAGGGCCGGAAATAGGTCCGGAGAAATTCCACCACCAGCGCCTGGCGCTCCACCAGATCGGCGTACTCCGCCGGTGTGATTCCGAACACCGCCTGGATCGCCGCCAGCTTCTCGCCCCCGCCGCAATGGTCGCGGATCCGCGCCGCCATCGCGGCGGTATCGGCGGCTTTCGCCGAATCCCCCATGCTGTCGATCAGCTCCTGGCGGATGATGAGCTGATCCGAAAGCCGGGTCAGCGCGGCTTCGAGGACGGACCGCTCGTCAGGCGACACCACCCGCCCCTCGATGAGGGAGGCCACGAACAGCAGCTCGCGCCGGGACACGGGCATCCCGCTCACTTCCGCCACGATCCGGTCCTGAAGGTGCGGTTCGTCCGGCGGGTCCGGCCACGCGACGGGGCTGCCGGTGGCGGCACCGGCCAGACCGAGCAGAATGATGAAAGCACGGTACAGCATCAGAACGGATTCCCGATGGTGATGTAGAACTGGTTGTCCTTGGCGTCGGGGATGTCTTTCAGGGACAATCCGAAGTCCAGCCGGATCGGCACCACCGGTGTGTTGATCCGGAACCCGAATCCCACGATGTGGGCCACGTCGCGCCAGCACACCGACGACATGTCGGTGAAGACGTTGCCGACATCGTAGAACAGCGCTCCGTGCAAGAGCCGGTAAATGGGAAAACGCAATTCGGCGTTGCCGATGATCAGGGCGTTGCCGCCCAACGGCTCGTTCGTCACGGCATCCAGCGGGCCGGCCCGCTCCGTTTCATAGGCGCGGAGGGTGGATGAGCCGCCGGCGAAGAACTTCTCACTGATCGGTACATCGACGGCGTTGGAGTGGTTGAGAATCCAGCCCATCCGCAGCGAGAGCGCCGCGACCAGATGCGATCCGATGCGGTAGTTGTGCTGTTCCTGGAAATACAATTTGGTGAAGCCGGTGTCGGCGCCCAGAATTTTCGGCGCCATCATGACGGTGAAGGTGCGCTGGCGGCCCCGGGTGGCATCCATCAGGTTGTCCCGGGTATCGTTGACGTAGCTCACCGCGAGCGAGGGGAGGGTGATGGGCTGTTCGTCCCGTTCGATCTCGCCCGGATCGAGCCCCTCCTGAATGTCGTAGTTGGTGATGTTTTCGAATCCCAGCCGGAACAGCCAGACCGTGTGGCGGCCGGTCTGGATGCTGCTCTGCCCGACGACACTGAACCGCTTGGTCTTGAACGAGACCCGGTCCTCCTGCAGGCCGTAGATGGAAAGCGTCAGGGGGTAGCGTCCCCAGAACAGATCCTGGTCGTTCACCGACACCTGGCCGAGGATTTTCTTTTCGCTGAGCCGGAACAGCGTGCCGAGGCTCAGTGTCCGGCCGAGGAAATTATTGTCAGTCCACTCGAGCAGGCCGCGGAAACCTTCAAAATCCTGGTAGCCGAAACCGTAACCGAACGTGTAGCGGGGCGCTTCGACGAGCTTCAGGATCACGTTGCGGCTCTGCTCCCGGCCGTAGACGACGGGCACCGTCACTGATACATCCTCGAATATGCCCGACCCGTACAGCCGGCTCTCGGCTTGATAGACCGACTGGATGTCCAGCGGGCCGCCGCCCTGCAGGCGGATCAGCTTGTTCATCTCGCGGGACACCGTGGCGCCCGGGCTGATCACCACCACGTTGTCCACCTCGTAGGGCCCGTCCAGTTCCGGCTCGAGCGTCAGGTCCACCCGGTGGTCGGCGCGCTGGTCCCTGAGCACCAGCCGGTCGACGATGTACCCCCGGCTGGAGCAGAAGTCGATGACCGTCTGTCGCAGCCGCTCCACCAGCCCGGTGGTGTACGGCTGGTCCCGGAATCCGTCCAGCCGCCGTGCGAACTCCTCGCGATGGGGGAAGTTGTCGCCCAACGTGAAGGCGCCCACCCGGTAGCGCTCGCCTTCGGTGATCTCAAGCTGCAGCGTGGTATGGCCGCCTTCCGATACGGCGGTCCACTCCACCCGCGCATCCAGCCAGCCGGCCGCGGTGTACAGCGCCCGCACCTCGCCGGCCAGCGGGTCCGCCGTCTCGGCCGAGATGTGCGGCACGTTCAGGGGCAGCCCCGCACCCTCGACGATCTCCTGGCGGGTGAACGACACGTTGCCCGTGAGTACCACGGGGATCTTCTCCCGCGGCATCGTCTCCACCTGGAACACAAGGAGAATCCGTCCTGTGTCCGGCTCCTCCTCCCGCCGGGAGGTGACCGCTGTGACCACACGGCCCCGGCCCTCCAGGTAAGTTTTCAGATCACTCCGGCTGAGTTCCTCGGCAAACTCGCTGATGTCGCCCAGACGGTAAATGGCCAGCGTCTCGCGGATGTCACCGGGCGACATCTGGCCCCCGTCGATGCGGATGGCGACGGGCGGGCCGGTTTCCAACAGAATGACCGGCTGGACCGAAGCCGGCAGGCGGCCCGGGGATTCGAACCGCTCGATGCGGACCGCAGGATAGCCGGCCTCGTGATAGCTCCGCCGGAGGTCGCGGACCAAGCGCTCCAGAAGCTGCTGCGACAGGTACTGGTAGCTCAGCCGGCCGACGGCACGCCGCACCTCCGGCAGGAGGGTGCCTTCGAGCAGTTCCACCTGGACCGGCATCAGCCGGTAGCGTTTTCCCTCGGCGACCTCGATCTGCAGGCGGCCCTTCGGCAGCACGCGAAATTCGCCTGTCGCGTCGAGATGCCCCGCCTCCCGGTAGAGTTCCAGCAGGCGATCGCGGGCCGCGGCCAGGACCGCCTCGGTGAGCAGTTCACCTTTGGCCAGCCCCAGCTCCTTCATCAGCGTCCGGACGTTGAAGCGCCGGACGTGGCGCAGCTCGATGCGCTGCAATCGCGGATGGGCCGCCAACCGGAAGATCACGCGCTGCCCCTCCGCCGCCGGCAGGGTGTACACCGCCACCTTCCGGAAAATGCCCAGTTGGTAAAGGTTTTTGCAGGCATTTTGAAACACGCGGGCATTGAGCGGAGTGCCGGTCTGGATGCCGGCCACGCGCTCGAGGGTGGCGATATCCACCTGGTCAAATTCCGGCGGATCGATCTCAAACACCACCGCGGCGGCCCAGGATGACGGGGGCGCACCGGCGGGTGTCTGCCCCGGCAGCAACGCCGGCAGCACCAGCAGCATCCCGATGATCGTCAACCAGTAACGCATCTTCCGTTCCCGCGGCGCCTCAGAATCTGCGCTTGAACCGGAAATCGAGACCGAAATAGCCCCGCTCGTCCTCGGTGGCCACGATGGTTACGCGGGGGGACAGGCGGTACTCGATCACAATCATGTCCTTCTCACTGCTGGACACGCTGCGTGAATACGTCACGAACAAGTCCTTGACCACCTGCTTGCCCACGGTGACCCGGGTGCTGCCGGCGGAATTGGAATCGTAAAGCTGCGCGTCCACGGAGATGGTGTCGAAGCCCACCACCTGTTTGAGCCGCTGTTCCACGGCCACCGACACCAGCTGGCTGAGCACGGCCGAGTAATCCGCCCCCGACGGCGTGATCACCTGGGCCCGGGACGTGCTCTCGGGCGCCTGGCCCGAGGTGATGAGCTGGACGATCTCGGCGGCAGACAGGTTGGGCACGGACACCAGTTGCGTCTTCATCCGCGACGTGGAGCCCTCCAACCGGACCATGATGTGGTAATCCTTGATGTCGCTCGATAGTTGCAGATTAAGTTCCGGATCGACCTCAGCCGGATTGATGAACGAGATCAGGCCCCGGTCCACGGTGAAACGGTTCATCCGGAACATGATTTCGCCGTTGTTGACCACCAGGGCCCCGCGGATCACCGGCTGATCCAGCGATCCCTTGATCTGCAAGTCCACGCTGCCGATAATATCCAGACTGTCCGTTTCGATGCGGACGGACCGTTCGCCCTTGAGATTCACATTGAGCGTGGTCTCGGCAAGGAGTGTCTCCGGACCGTTCCCGCCGCTGGAGAACTCCATGCCCGCCAGCAACTGGACGAAGCCCACCAGGTCCACATTTTGCAACGGGGCGGCCCGCTCGATCCACAGGTCGCCGCCCAGCACCGATCGGCCGGGTCGCCCCTGGAGATGGATCCGGCCGCTCACCTCGGACAGAAACCCCTTGGGAAACGGCACGCTGAGCCGGTCGCTGCTGGCGTACACGTTCCAGAGCACCGGTTCCAGCTGGTCCAGGCGGCATTCGCCGTGGATCTCCAGCGGCCCGTAAGTGGAGTCCATCTGGATCCGCTCCGTCCGGATGGAATATCGGGACAGCTCCAGCACGCCGTTGATCTTGGACAGAGCCAGCTCCGGTTTGCGGATCTTCAGCGCGGCGTCCTGGAATTCCACCCGGCCGGAGACCGACGGATTGCCCACTTTCCCCTGCACGGTCGCCTGCAGCTTGACCGTCCCGGCCGGAAACAACTCCGGATAGAAGGGCTGCAACAGGTCGGCTTTCAGCGTGCCGCCCACGAACACGCGGAGCTCGTCGAAGGGGAACAGGGACAATTCACCCTGGATGGCCAGCTTGGCCGCGTTGAGCTGAAGTTCGGTGTTGCGCAGCGTGAGCCTTCGGTCGAGCACCTGCAGGGTCACCGGCTGGGCGTTCCGCAGCTGCAGATGACGGAAAGTCAGGCCGATCTTGTCGAAACGGGCCGTGACCTCCATCTCCTCGGGCTTTTTAAAGGGATACGTCACAAACATTTCGCCCGTGACGGTGCCCCGCGTCTCGTCAGCATGCGGGACGCCCGCCTGGCGCAGGAACGGCTGGATCTGCACGTCGTCCAGAAACACCCGACCGTCCAGCATCGGTTCCGCGCCCAGGCTGACCACACCCAGAGTTTGGTATTTGTTCTCCCGGTACTCGGTGCGCAGGGAGAAATACACCTTGTCGCCTTCGTACCGGGCCACCAGGTTCAGGTCGCCGAACGGTTCGCCCTGGAACATCAACCGGTCGCTGGTGAAGGTGGCGGCGACCTCCGGCTGGCTGAGCCGGCCCCGCAGCTCGAATGTTCCCGCCAGCAGGCCGTCGAGACCGGCGTCGCGCAGTTGGGGCAGGTCCTTCAGCGCGAGGCGGCGCAGCGCCCCGGCCGCCTCCACCTGATTCGTAACGGTATTCCAGCTGCCGCCGGCGGACAATTCCACCGCCGGCCCGTGGATCGCCAGCTGGTCGAAATGCGCCGTGTCCCCGGCCAACCGCCCCGCCGCCTGAATGCGGCCCAGCGGCTGGTCCATGAGACGGACATCGCCCATGCGGATGTCCCAGCTCCCCTCGCCCGGGTGGCCTTCTGGCAGTGTCAGGTTCAGCACACCGGTCAGGTTCCCGTGCAGGAAAGCGGATGGCTTGGGATCACCAAACTCCAGGCCGACAAAAACCAGGGTGCGCTCCAGCGACCGCCAGTCCAACGCCTGGCAGTTGACGGAGATGGCGTCCAGATGGGTGTCCGGCTCCAGGCGAAGGTTCATGTCGAACTCCGCGCGCTGACTCGCCCCGTCGAGCATGCCGCCCCGGACCCGCAAGGAGTTACGATCGAGTTGGAACGGGAGGCGGACATCCCGCCACCGCACGCCGGCCATCTCCAATCCGCCCACGGACAACTGCCCGTCGACGTCGGGGAAACTCCCCTTGAGATGCAGACGGCCGGCAAACTCCGTCTGGCCGTAAATTTGAATCATGTCGAGCTTGGCCTTCAGCTTGTCCGACAGCCGGGCGACGCGCGCCAGCAGGCCCTGCGCCTCCTCTTCGGCCGGCACCCAGACCCGCATGGGATCCACCCACACCTCGCCGTCCCGCACCCGGCCCTTGCCCTGGATGAGCATGCCTTCGCCGAGCGCGTTGTCCAGTTCGAAGCGGATCTCGCTGTTGTCCAGGGCCAGCCGTCCCTGAATGAATTCGGCCCGATAGAAGTGCGTCTTGGAGGGGAGTTGCACCGACAAGCCGGCGATCACACCGTCCCAACGGATTTTCGGCGAACCGCCGGCCGCCAGATTCAGTTCCAGCTCACCGTCGATCACTCCGTCGACGGGATGGCCGATGAGACCGCCTGTGTGGAACTGGCCCAACTCAAGGTTGGCCAGCCGGCCGGTGTAGCGGATGGCGCGGGACTCCGGCGAGTATCCCCACTGGCCGGTCACGGCGCCACCGCCGTCCAGACTGAGCTGGAAGGAGTCCGTAACCAGCGCGCCGTCGCGCATCGCGACCTGCACAAACAGGTTCGTCATCGATACCTGGTTGACCGCCAGTGCGGGAGCCGACAGCTCAGCCGTCAGGTCGGCCAGCACCCCGTCACGGACCGCCACCCGGCCGGCCAGCGCCACCCGCCCGCCCAGCGCCACCGGGAGGTCGGGTTCCAGCAGTTGGGCGATTCCCAGCCCGATCGCGCCCTTCCCTTCCGCCGCCAGCTGCAGGGGCGCCTCGGTCTTGAGCCGCAGGGCGCCGCGCCACTCCAGCAGCGGCGAGGCGATCGTGACTTCCCTGAACTCCAGCTCGTCCGCCGTCACCGTGCCCCGCACGGCGAACGTGTCCAGCGGCAGGCGCCGCCGGTCCTGGCGGAACAGGGCGTCGGCCACGTCGAGTCGGACCTGGTAGCCCGGCTGCCGACGGTCCTTGTCGATCCGCAGGTCGAATCGACCGACGGTGCCGTCCAGCGGGATCGTCAGGTCGCGGCAGCGGACTCGGCATCGCCGCAGGATGATCGATTGAAACTTCAGGTCGAGCTCACCGCCCGATTCCCGCTTCCGGACAGTCAGGTCGTCGGCCGGCAGGTTGAGCACCAGATCCAGGCCGATCACCTCGATGGACACCGGCGTGAGCCGTCCCTGGAGCATGTCGCCGGGGTCCAGCACCAGGTGCAGTTCCGGGATGCGGCAGAAGAACGAGCCGGTCGGTGAGACGACCGCCAGGTCCCGCGCTAGGACGGTGCCGCGGAACAGGTTGTAATCCCAATCCCGCACCACCAGTTGCAGGTCGGTCTCCTCGGCCAGGCGGGAGTTGACGGCGTTGAGCAGCACGGATTTAAGCAGAGGCGAGTTGAGGAACCACCAGGCGGCGGCCATCACCAGGGCGGCATAGACCAGCAGACGCACGGGCCAAGGCACTTTGAATTTCTTGCGCGGTGATTCGGACATGCGACGCTCGATGGCCACTCCATCCAGGCTGACCGATTATACAACAGCCGGCGGAGTACATCGAACCCTAACCGCTGTCCGGACAACCGGGTAGCGGTGGCGCGCTGCGGGATGCCCCGACGGGAAAATGCGGTCCGGCGGTTCTGCGGCGGCGCCGGCGATGGTCAATCGGCGGGGGGGGACACGGACGCGGACTCGTCCAGTGGCCGGGAACGCCGCCGGATCCGGGCGTATAGAAAGCTGACCACGCCGGCCAGAATGATCACGCCCAGGATGGCCAGGCCCAGGTCCAGCAGGTGGTACTTCATGAAATCGATGATGTAATCCCGGAAGATCACCGCCAACACACCCCAGATCCCGTAGCGCACCAGCCGGCCGATCAGCGTGGCGAGGATGAACCGGCTGTAGCGGAACCGCAGGACGCCGGCGGTGAGCACGAACAGCTTGAACGGCATGGGCGGCGGGACGATGCACGGCAGCAGGATGGCCCAGATGCCGTACTTCCGAAACCACGCCTGAATCTTGGTGATGCGTTCCGGGGAGAAGCGCTTCTGGAGGAACATGCCGCCGCCCTTGCGTCCCACGCTGAACAGGATCACCGAGCCGATAACCGAGCCTACCGCGCTGATCAGGACGAAGTAGGGCATGTACTCGGCTTTCAGAATGGAGAAATAGACGATGAGGAAGTCGTTCCCTTCCGGGATGGACAGGAACGAGGAATCGCCGACCGCCACCACTCCCAGGATCAGCCCGGCGACGACCGGGCTGGACCGTTCGGCGTAGGTGACCAGGTCATGACCGGCCCGTTTCACCGCCTTGTAATTGAAGCCGAGTCCCACCGCCAGCCCCACCACGATGACGGCGGTCCAGAATCGCTTGCGGCGGTAAAACGGTTTGCCCGGCTTATCCGGAGTGGGTTCCACGGCGGCCTCAGCGGTTGATCTCGGGGAAAGCCGTCTCGTCCTTGCCCGGCAGAAAATAGATGATGACCCGGCCCACGGTGCCGATGATCTCGCCGCGCAGGCGGGACGCCAGGTCGGTGGCGATCTCCCGCGCCCCCAGTGGCGCGTTGGGGCGGACCCGGATCTTCAGCAGCTCCACCCGGTCGGCGGTGCGTTCGATCTCCTGGATTACCTGGTCGGTGACGCCGTCCTTGCCGATCTGCACCACCGCTTCGAGATGGTGGGCCCGGCCGCGGAGATACTTTCTGGCGCTGGCGTCTAGCATGGGCGCTCCCCCAAAAAATAGTGGGCGAGTATACGTGAAAAGCGCCGGCGGATCAACGGCGAATTCACCGGACTTTCACCACCTGCTGGTAGATGGCCTCCAGGCGCTGTCCGATGCTCGTGTAATTGTAACGCTCCGCCACCAGCTTCCGGCCCTCGCGGCCCAGGTTTTCGGCACACTGACGATCCTGCAGCAGGTAGCAGACGCTCTCGGCGAAATTCTCCTCCTGGTTGGCGATGATCAGGTGCTGACCGTCGCTGACGTCCAGACCGGCCGCGGCCAGTTCGGTCGCCACCACCGGTTTGCTCATGGCCAGCGCCTCCATCACCTTGACCCGCATCCCCATGCCCAGCCGCAGCGGCGCGACGATCACCTGGCAGCGCGCCAGCGCCTCGCGGATGTCCGGCACGAAGCCGGTGATGACCACGCCCGGCCGGTCGCGCAGCGCGTGGAACTCCTCGGGCGGGTGGATGCCGATCACGTAGAACTTCGCCGCCGGCAGCCGTTCTCGGATCAGGGGGAACACGCGGTCAACGAAAAAATGGACGGCGTCCACATTGGGATAGTGGTGATAGGCCCCGAAAAACCCGATGGACAGCGGTTCTACATCCGCTGCGTCGTGAGGGGCGAAATAGTCTGTGTCCACCCCGTGGGGCAGCACATCGATCTTGTCGGCGGGCACATAACCGTGGAGTTCATCTGCCTCCAGCCGGTTCATGCAGATGATCCGGTCCACCCGCTGCAGGATCTCCAGCTCGCGCTTCATCACCTGCAGGGAATCGTAGTACATCTTGATCTTCTGTACCGGGTTCGACAGGAACGGGATGTTCTTGCGATAGGCCATGAAATTGACTTCGTGCTCGGTGAGCACGGTGGGGATGCTGCCGAGCTCCTTCAGGTAGATGCCCATCTGGATATACTCGAGCTGTGCCAGGTCATACCGCTCCTTCTTGAGCAACTTTTGGAGTCGGGCGCGGAACTCGCCCGACATGTAGTCGATGAACGGCTCGAACGGGAACAGGTAGAACGGTCGCCGCTCCGGCATGGGCACGATGATCAGCTTGTCGCACATCTGCTTGAGTTCGTGGACGCGCGAATCGTCATCGTTCTTGTTTCGGAAGGTGAGGAGGGTCAATTCATGGAACCGGTGCAGATAGTGGAACAATTCGAATATTCGACTGCTTCCACCGTGCAGACCGCGGCCGGGCAGGTAAGCGCTGAGGCAGAGTATCTTCATGAATGGATTCCAGGGCGGTTATTATACTCCACCGGTCCACCGGCGACAAGAAATGCCCTTGCAACTTGCGGATGCTGCTCGTATCCTTTAGGTGGCTGGAGGGTTTGGGCAGATGATTCGCTTTGAAGATATCGCCGAAAAGCTCACCGCGCACTACCCCAAGGCGGATCTTGACATGCTGAAGCGGGCCTACGTCTTCTCGGCCAAGGCGCACGCGAACCAGTTCCGCAACTCCGGCGATCCCTATCTGGCCCATCCGCTCGAGGTGGCCAACATCCTCGCCGAGATGGGACTGGACGAGATCGCGGTGGCGGTGGGCTTCCTGCACGATGTGGTCGAGGATACGCTCACCGACATCGATACCATCCGGAAATACTTCGGCGATCCGGTCGCCCTCATCGTCGAGGGCGTCACCAAGATCGGCCAGATCGCCTTCACCTCCACCGAGCAGCGCCAGGCGGAAAATTTCCGCAAGCTGCTTCTGGCCATGAGCGACGATGTCCGGGTCATCCTCGTCAAGCTGGCCGACCGTCTCCATAACATGCGCACGCTCAAACACCTGAGCCCGGATCAGCGATCACGCATCGCACGGGAGACCAACGAGATCTATGTGCCCATCGCCAACCGTCTGGGCATGGGCAAGATCAAGAGCGAGCTCGAGGACTTGGCCTTCTACCACCTGGAGCCGGAAAAATACCAGGAGATCATCGCCCTGATCGAGAAGCGGCGGGCCGCCGGCAACAAGCTCCTGAAGGACGTCGAGGGGCGGTTGCGCACCATCCTGGCGGAGAACAACATCCCGGCGGTGTTCCAGGCGCGGATCAAGCGCGTGGCCAGCATCTACGCCAAGATGAAACGGCAGCGGATCTCCTTCGACGAGGTGTACGACTTTCTCGCCGTGCGCGTCATCACCGACAGCGTGCCGAACTGCTACGCCGTGCTGGGCATCGTGCACACCGCCTGGAAGCTCGTGCCGGGCCGCTTCAAGGATTACATCGGCATGCCGCGCCCCAACGGCTATCAGTCGGTGCACACCACGATCATGAGCGAGGCCGGCATCCCCTGCGAGATCCAGATCCGCACCGAGGAGATGCACCAGATCGCCGAAAGCGGTATCGCCGCCCATTGGATGTACAAAGAGGGCAAGATCACCAAAGACGACACCGACCGGCGCTTCGCCTGGCTGCGGCACCTGCTGGAATGGCAAAAGGAGGTCCAGAACCCCCACGAGTTCCTGACCAACCTGAAGATCGACCTGTATCCCGAGGAGGTGTACACCTTCACCCCCAAGGGCGATGTCATCATCCTGCCCAAGGGGGCGACGCCGGTGGATTTCGCCTACGAGATCCACACCGACGTCGGCCACCAGTGCTCCCAGGCGCGGGTCAACGCCCGGATCGTGCCGCTCAAGTACCAGCTCCGCAACGGCGAGATCGTGGAGATCATCACCGCCAAGGACCATCATCCCAGCCGCGACTGGCTCACCTTTGTCATCTCCGCGAAAGCGCGCAACAAGATCCGGGGGTGGCTCAACAAGTACGAGCGGCAGCAGGCCATCGAATTCGGCCGGAAGATCATGGAGAAGGAGACCCACCGGTTCCGCTCGTCTCTCAAAGCGGTGTTGGGCCACGCCGACTTCGCGGCGCGGCTCACCGAACTCGGGGTGATCAAGCCCGAGGACCTGTACGCGCAGATTGGATTCGGCAAGGTGTCGGCGCGGAAATTCCTGGAGAATCTGCTCGGGGTCGCCCCCGAGGCGCCGGCGCCCGATGGCGCCATCAAGAGCCTGGTCAAGGATGTGTTCAGCCTGGGCCGGGACAAGCTGCTGGTCAGCGGCATGAGCGACATCCTCATCAGCCGAGCGCGCTGCTGCAGCCCCATCCCCGGCGAGGAAGTCGTGGGCTACATCTCCCGCGGCCGCGGCGTCATCGTGCACGCCAAGGACTGTCCGAACGTGGAGAAGCTGCTGAACCATCCGGAGAAGGAGATCGAGGTCACCTGGGGCAAGGCGCAGAAGGGGGCCACCTTCCCGGTCCGACTGCTCGTCTACACCGACGACCGGAAAGGGTTGATCGCGGATATTTCCAATAAAATCACGAAGATGGATGTGAACATCCGCGACTTCCGCGCCCATTCCAAGGGGCGTGAGGAGGGCGTGTTCCAGATCGCCCTGGAAGTCGCGGATCGATCCCAGCTGGATAAAATCATCCGCATGCTGAAGTCGATCAAGAATGTTCGGGATGTGGAACGGGCGGACTATTCCAAGACGTGACGCGCGCGCTGAACGCTCAGGCGCGGGACGCGGAAGTCGGCTTGACTACCTTGCCGGACCGCAGGCAGCGGGTGCAGACCCGGATTTTTTTCACGTCGCCGCCCACCTGCGCTTTCATCTTGTGCAGATTTGGCTCAAAGCGGCGGTTCGTGACGTTGTGAGCATGGCTCACGTTATGGCCAAAAACGGGCCCTTTCCCACAGATTTCACAGCGCTTGGACATGGTTCCTCCACGGCAGCCTTCTCAAAATAAAGGCGTATCTTAGCCAATGCACCCCGGTCTGTCAATCATTTTCTGGACCGGCACGGCGGCCGGCCGCCCCGCCGCTACGGCTCCCAGCGGTAGGCCGCCCGGTCCAGCTCCTCGAGCGTGCGGATCGGCCGGGGCGGATTCAGGTATCGCGCCAGGAACTGGTAGATCTTGACCCGGGTCTGCCGGGCCAGCCGCGTGTCGATGCGGTCGAAGCTGTGGCCGCCGGGTGCATCCTTGAAGATCTCGTATTCGAACGACTTATCTTCCGCTTTCAACGCCTGGATCAGATGCTCCACTTCGAGGACGAACACATCATCGTCGTTGGTGTTCGTGTGGATCAGGAGCGGCGTGCGCAACTTGGCCGCGTTCCAGGCCGGCGACCGGCGGCGATACTCGTTGACATTCTGCTGGGCGGTCTGGCCGAGGTGGTAGTCCGCCGCAAACTCGCGGCGATACTCGTCGTCGGAGTAGCCCATCCGGGCGATGAGGTCGCTCACCGGCACGCCCGCGAACGCCACCTGGTAGTCGTCCGGGTGATCGAAGATGTTCATCAGGGCGATCATGCCGCCGTGACTCCAGCCGACGATGCCCGCGCGCTTGCCGTCGACGGCGGGGCAGTTCTCCGCCACATAGAGGCGGGTGGCGTGCACGTCATCGTTCTCACGCCCGCCGTAGTCGATGCGCTCATAAAAACCTTTGCCGTAGCCGGTGCTGCCGCGGTACTCCGGCGCGGCCACCACATACCCCTGGGCCACGAGCTCGCGGACGATGTGGGTGTGGTAGGTGGTGAAGTTGGCATGCACACCGCCGTGGGGCAGTACGATCAGAGGCAGCTTGCCGGCGCCGGCGGCCCATTTCGGGACGAAGAGGTAGGTCCAGAACTTGAGGGGATTCTGGGCGCCCATGGCCGTCGGGTTTTTCACCTGAGCCGGCGGAGGGCCGACGATGAAGAGCTTGTCCACCAGGGCCACGTCGCCCACGCGCTGGAACCAGAGCAGGTCGTCCACGGCCTTTTCCAGCACGTCGAGGCGATGGTCGAGCGCCTCAAAGCGGCGTTCCACGGCGCTCCGTTCCGGGGTCTTTGCATCGTCGCCCTGAGCCAGCCCGGCCGTGCCGAGCGCCAGCACCACGGCCGCCGTCCATGCCAGGCGGCCGAACCACGACTGGTTTGCGTTCAGGATGTTCATGGGATCTCCTCCAAGTGTCTACTCCCACCGCTGGGAGATGGGATCGACCGGCCGTTCCGGCACCGAAAGCCGCCGCCACGACCGCCCGTCACATCAGGCCGGTTGTGATGACCGGCGTCAGTTCCCGGTGGATGACCGTTTGACGGTAACCATTCTCGGCCCGAATGTCAAGCCGTCCCGCAACCGCACCGTCGTCCCGGTCTCCGAAAACATCGGGATCGCCCCTTGCGTAAGAAATCAGACATTTTGGTGAAGGAGAACGCATGCGCACACACCCTCTAGTTGCTCTGACTGCGATTGTTTGGCTCGCCATTTTCGGTTCGGCCCAGGCACCCTCGTCCACCGGCCGGGCCGAGGACTCTTCGCGCCAGCTCGTGCTGGTGGAGCAGCCTAAGCCGGTGCCGGCACCTTGGCGCGCCGGATTTGATTCCATCACCGCAGCCGACGCGGGTATCTGGATTCGCTGCCTGTCCGCCGACGCGCTGGAGGGCCGCGAGACGGCCACCACCGGCCACGAGGCGGCTACCGAGTTTGTCGCCGCCCTGCTCGCCGCGTGGGGTGTCGCCCCCGCGGGGGACCCCATCCGCATGGAGCCGGGGAGGGCCTTTGCCGCCGGTCCCGCCGGTCCCGCCGCTCCCCGCCCCGCCGGGCCGCCCGCCCGCTCGTACTTCCAGCGGGTGCCCATCCGGGAGATCCGCTCCGCCACCAGCCGCATCACGGTGGGGCGCAGCGCCGGCGCCGTCGAGCAAGCCCATGTCTTCCAGCCGGACATCGATTACCAGTTCCCGCGGGTGCGCCGAACCGAGGTGCTCCGCGCCCCCGTCGTATTTGTCGGGTACGGCATCCGGGAGACGGCCGCCGGCTGGGATGACTACCGCGGCGTCGACGTCAAAGGCAAGGTGGTGCTCATCCTGAACGGCGCCCCCCGCCCAGAAGATCCGGCCTCGCCGTTCCACCAGCCGGAGCTCAAGGACAAGTATACCGGCGCCCGGCCGCGTCGCACCGCCTCGCCGAAGACGGCCGCGGCACGCGAGCTCGGCGCCCTGGCCGTGCTGCAAGTGGAGAGCGACGCCGCCGGCCGCGACGTTGCCGCCCGGGTGCTGGACGGCCGCGTCGTGGACGACTCCAAGCCCGTCATCGACACGGGCGACCGGGAACTGGAGCTGCCCGAACCGACCGCCCCGCTTCCCATGGATGCGCTGCCGACTCTGACTGTCTCTCGCGAGATGGCCGCCTACATCGTCGGCCTCGCGGACGCGGAGCTGGACGGCCTCCGGGCCGATATCGACGGCAAACTGCAGCCGGCCTCACGGGAACTGGCCGGCGTCACGCTGGAACTGCGCAGCGAAGTCACCAGCGCCCTGACCAGCTCCCGCAACGTGCTGGGTTATGTCGAGGGATCCGATCCGAAGCTCAAGGACGAAGTGGTGGTCATCGGCGCCCATCTGGACCACCTGGGACATTACGGTCCGTACATCTTCAACGGCGCTGACGACAATGCCTCCGGCGCCGCCGGCCTGCTTGAGATCGCGCAGGCGTATGCGATGGGCGACGCCAAGCCGAAGCGGTCGGTGCTGTTCGCCTTCTGGACCGGCGAGGAGCAGGGTCTCCTCGGCTCGCGCTACTATGCCGACCACCCCTTCGTGCCCATGGACCGGACGGCGGCCTGCGTGAACCTTGACATGCTGGGCCGGTCGTGGACAAAGGAGCGTCTGGAGCGCGTGTCGCGCATGTGGGGGATCAATCTACCCGAAGACGTAATGGCCAGAATCAAGGTGGAGGAGTTCATGGCTCTGTCGCTGAGTGAAACCGAGGCGATGGACGCGGCCATCCGCGCCGCAAACACCCACGTGGGGATGGCGCTGTATCTGCGACCCAGCCGCGGGGCCGCCGCCGGCGGCAGCGACCATGCCCCGTTCGCCCAGCGGAACATCCCGTGGACGTTCTTTTTCAGCGCCATGACCGAGGATTACCACACCCCGGGCGATTCCGTAGACAAGGTGGAGCTGGCGCGGGTGGAGCGCCTTGCCCGGCTGGCGTTTCTCACGTCGGTGGAGCTGGCGGAGGGCAGCCACCGGTGAACGGTGAACAATAAAGAGATAGGAGATAGGAATAGGCAAAAGGATTGAGAGGTGCCACACAGAGGGATCCAAGTAGGGATCCCAGGTGGTGAATCAGAAACAGGAGACGGGAGACGAAACAAGAAGCGAATCCCGAAACCCGAGACCGTTTTCCGATGTCCGATGGCCGATGCCCGCATTACCGGAACGAGCATCGAGCCTCGATGACAATTACGATTACGATTACGAGCACGACTACGATTTCGGTCCACGACGATGGGTAAGGCACTCGAGCTCGAATCATCGATCGGCTTCTAACTCTTCTCGCCTATCTCCTATCACCCGTCTTCCTACTGTTCACTGTTCACTTACTCTGCGCCTGCACCGCACTCATGAAGTTGAACTGCTGGTCAAAGAACAGCACGAAGGAGAGCACGGGCGCCTCTGCGGTGACGTGGATGTAACCGCTCGCCTGGTTCTCCAGGGTGCCGATCCCCTCCATGGTGCTGAGCTGGCGCACGTACTTCTCGCCTGGCGCCAGGGTGCGGTTCACCACGTTGCCGTTCAGCGTGCCGTCGACCTTGTGCACCGAGATGGAGATATTCACCGGCGTCGCGGTGCTGGGGTTCACCACCGAGATGCCGGTGCTGTACACCACGCCGCCCACATCGCCGTTGGCCACCTGGGCGTAGTAGAAATCCTTCGAACCGGTCGCCTGGAGCGGCAGCGTGGACTCGTAGAGATGGTGCGCCGGATCGCCGAAGGTGATGCAGCCCGCCAGCGGTTTGCCCGGCGAGCGGATCTCCAGCCATCCCTCCGACGAGGCGCCGTCGGGGAGGCCGAGTTGCGTGTCGGTCAAGGTCACGGTGGCGCTCCGTGGAACCGTAACGTTGAATGGTGCGGCCATGGGGGTGCCGTTCGCGTAGTACGGCCGGATCTCGGCCGTGGCGTCGCTGCCGTTGCCGCCGTTGTACAGGTTGATCGAGGTGGAGTAGATCCCCGGCCACAGCACGATGTGGGAGGCAAACAGCGTCTCCGCCCGGTCGCCGAACGGGACGGCATTGGCTGTGGCGACGCAATCGTCGCCGTGGCGGATCGTGGCGTTGGCAATGAACGGATGCCCGCTCTCGAGGTAGAGGGCCCCGTCGAATGAACCGAAGGCCGTCAGGTCGGTCACCAGCGCGCCGCGGGCGGGAACCGGAAAGGATCCGAGAAAACTGCCGCTGGTGGCGAAACTGCTCTGCAGTGCCACCGTCATCCCATCAGCACTGGGGTTGACAATGCGCACCTCGGTGGTGTAGCCGTTCTGCATCTGGATCCGCGGGATGACACCGATTTTCATCGTCTCCGTAAACACATTGGCGCCGTCCAATCCCTCCAGTAAACCCCATGGGAACCACTGGGTCAGGAAGAAGCCCAGCATGCCCCGGGTCATGCGCGCCTCGGTCCACCCTTCGGTGGCCTGGCTCAGTCCCAGCAGCCAGTCCGACTGGTAGGCCCCCTGCCCTTGGGCCGGCCAGTTCATCACCGCCGATTCGCCCACCGCCTGGCCGTCGTTAGCGTAGCCGTGGAACGTGGCGGCGACTGGTTCCGCCTGGGTGTTCACGAAGCCGAAGCCCTCGGTGTGCGCGCCGGGCGTGTAGTTGAGCCGGGGGAAATAGCGGACGGTGTAGACGTCGCCGGTGTCCAGGTTGTAAACCTGAGGGCCGCCGGGGTGCGGCAGGTCGGCGACCGGCGGGAACTGGATCTCCTGCTCGCCCGCCCCCACCCGGATGTCGAACGCCGGGATTTCGGCAAACGAGGTGGCCGCTGGGCAGACCGGCAGGTAGTAGTAGTCGCCGCCCTTCTTCACCGCCGCGGCCATGATCGCCTTGATCTGGATGTCCCGGGTGGGATTCACCTGGAAGTTCAAGGTGTTCAGAAACCACTGCTCCGGCTGGCCGAATTCAGGCACCAGCTCCCAGGGCACCCGGACGATCACGAGCTGTTGGCCCGCCTCGGCGTTGAGGGTTACGGTGGGGGTGATGGGCACCGATGGCAGTCCCGCCAGAACGGTGATCGAGCCGGCCTGCCCTTGGTAGTCGTCATAGGAGGCGGAGAAATCCGTGATGTCCGCCGGGAACTGCAGAATGCCGACGCCCCGGATGGCACTGGCGCTGAAATCCGATCCCAGAATCCGGATACGGCTATCGTACATCACGCCCTCGTGGTGGTAATCCTGGAATGAATAGGCCAGAGTCACCGCGTTTGCGGCCTCCTCCTCCACATCTGGCCGGGTGCCGCCCATCCAGACGCTGATGGTGCCGGCACCGTCGGGTTTGAGACAGGCCGTCTGTTCCCCCAGCTTGCTCGAGACTCCCAGGGAGCACCCGGTGCCCACGAAGGGGATGATCGCGGCAAAGGCGACAAGGAGCAGAACCTGCCAGGCGTACTTCTTCATGGAATCCTCCTGTTGGACAGGGCGACGGGTTGCGCGGCGTCCGCCGGCCCGGATAGGAATTCGGATTTGAGAATGCGCGCCCGCCGCCACACGGCGAGCGCCAATGCCAGCCCGGCTGCGGCGAAAGCCAGCGCAACCAGCTGGGTAGTGGTCGTCCATGGGCTCAACGGCGCGGCCCCGTGGTCGCCCCGCAGGGTGGTGACGCAGGCATAGGCGAGTCCGGCCCCCAGCCAACCCACCGCAGTGACCGCGCCGGCACGGGCCGGCCGGGGCCGGACCAGAAACAGCAACCCCGCCAGTGAGCCGAACGTCAGCACATAGTACAACTGGGTGGGATGCACGGCCGAGCCGGGATAGGCGAGTTCCGCCGGCGAGCCCAGCGGGAAGCAAACACCCCAGGGAAGCGCGGTGGGAACACCATAGCAGCAGCCGGCCAGGAAGCAACCGATGCGCTGGACGGCCATGACCAGCAGGACCACCGGCAACTGCGTGTCCATCAGGGGCAGGAACGGGATGCGCCGGATGAGGCAGTAGCCGAGCCAGGCCAGGGCGGCGGCGCTGACCACGGGGCCGGTGCCCGTCGCGCCCTGCTGCCAAGGCCTGGCCAGGTCGAGCCAGGCTGCGACGCCGAAGCTGCCGGTCTTCGCCATGGCCCAAAGCTTCGGGGCAAATAGATACGCCGCGATCCCGAGCAGGGCGCAGTTCAAGACATCGCCCGTCGTGAGACCGGCCCGCTCACGGAAAAGGATCGCCAGCACCAGCCAGAGCCCGAGCGCCAGGCTGATCATCACGCCGTAGGCGTATACAGAATGGCCTCCGATGGTGCCGAGCGTGGGCCACATCCTGAGCGTCTCGTCCTTTGAATACTTGGACCGATTATAGAACCATGACGGATGGAGTCAAGCGGGGGTTAACGAATCCGTTTGGATTTATCAGGTCAGAGGAGCATGGGTGAATCGGGAGACAGGGGATGGGAGGCGAGAGACGGATGAACGTGAAAATCCGAACCGCGAACCATGAGCCCCGATTACGATCACGATTACGATCACGATTACGAATTACGATTACGAGTACGACGGATTCGTCCCCTCTCCCCTATCTCCTCTTTCCCAACTCCTATCTCCTATCTCCTATCTCCTAACATCGGCCGCAGGTGCTGACCCGTGGACGAGGTCGGATGGGCCGCCACTTCCTCGGGTGTGCCAACCGCCACGATGCGGCCGCCGCCTCCCCCGCCCTCAGGCCCCATGTCGATGACGTAATCGGCCACGCGGATGGCATCCAGGTTGTGTTCGATGACGATCACGGTGTTGCCGGAGTCCACCAGGCGCTGGAGCACCGCCAGGAGCTTGCGCACATCCTCAAAGTGGAGGCCGGTGGTGGGCTCGTCGAGGATGTACACCGTCCGGCCGGTGCCGGCCCGCGACAGCTCCCGCGCCAGCTTGATGCGCTGCGCCTCGCCGCCCGACAGCGTGGGCGACGGCTGCCCGAGGCGGACATACCCCAACCCCACGTCGATGAGGGTGTCGAGAATTCGCCGGATCCGCGGAAAGTTGACGAACACCCGGCGGGCCTCCTCGATGGTCATCTCCAGCACGTCGGTGATGCTGGCGCCGGCGAAGCGGACCTTGAGGGTGGCCTCGTTGAAGCGGCGGCCATGGCAGGTGTCGCACGGCACGTAGACGTCGGCCAGAAAGTGCATTTCCACTTTGATCACGCCGGCGCCGTGGCAGGTCTCGCACCGGCCGCCCTTCAGGTTGAAACTGAACCGGCTGCTCGAGTACCCGTACAGCCGGGCCTCCTTCTGCTGGGCAAACACCTCGCGGATGTGGTCGAACACCTTGACGTAGGTGGCCGGGTTGGAGCGGGGCGTCCGGCCGATGGGCTTCTGGTCGATGTCGATGACCTTGTCCACGAGATCCAATCCCTCGATGCCGGCGTGCTCCCCCTCGCGGAGGCGAGCGCCGTTCAGCCGGTTGGCCAGCGCGGGGTACAGGGTCAGGTTCACCAGCGAGCTCTTACCGGCGCCGGAGACGCCGGTGACGAACGTCAGCGCGCCCAGCGGGAAGGCGGCGTCGATGCCCTGGAGGTTGTGCAGGCGCGCCCCGCGCACCGTCAGCCAGCCTTTGTCGGTGGGCCGGCGCCGCTCGGGCAGCGGGATCTCCCGCCGGCCCGACAGGTACTGGCCGGTGAGCGAGGCGCGGCAGCGCCGAAGCTGCGCCGGCGTGCCGGCGAACACCACCTCGCCGCCGTGAATGCCGGCGCCGGGGCCGAAGTCGATGACGTGGTCGGCGGCGGTGATGGTCTCCCGGTCGTGCTCCACCACCACCACCGTGTTGCCCAAGTCGCGGAGGTGTTTCAGCGTGCTGATGAGCCGGACGTTGTCGCGCTGGTGCAGACCGATGCTCGGCTCATCGAGGATGTAGGTCACGCCCGTGAGCTCCGTGCCCACCTGGGAGGCCAGGCGGATGCGCTGGGCCTCGCCGCCGGACAGCGACGGCCCGGCCCGTTCCAGCGTCAGGTAGTCGAGGCCGACATCCACCAGGAAGCGGAGCCGCTGAGCGATTTCCCGGACCAGCTCGTGGGCGATCTGGCGGCGGCTGCCGGCCAGCGGCAGCCCGTCGATGACCTCCCGGAGACGCCCCACCGGCAGGCGGCCCATGTCGATGATGCTTTGGCCGTCGATCCGTACCCAGCGGGCCTCGCGGCGCAGGCGCTCGCCGCCGCAGTCGGGGCAGACCGTGTCGGAGAAGTACTTCATGTAGTAACTGCGGGCCTCGTCGGAGCGCGTCTCGCGCAGCCGCCGCGCCAGCGTGTTCAGGATCCCCTCCACCTGCGACTGCCAGCGGTACTCGCTGGCCTTTCCCTTGAGGTGAAACTCGATCCGCTCGCCGCTGGAGCCGTGCAGCAGGATGTGGAGCTTGTCGGGGGGCAGCTGGTCCAGGGGCCGGTCCATGGGGATGTCGTAATGGCGGCAGATGGTCTCGATGGTGCGCCAGGTCCAGCCGGCGCGGCTGCGCATCGCCCCGGCCCACGGCGCGATGGCGCCGTCGGCCAGCGACAGCGAGCGGTCGGGAATCACCTTGGCCGGATCCATCTCCAGCCGGGTACCCAGGCCGTTGCAGGCCTTGCACATCCCCTGGGGACCGTTGAATGAGAAGAGCTGCGGGCTGAGCTCCGGATAGGAGATCCCGCAGTACTGGCAGGCATTCTGTTCGCTGTAGACCCGCTCCGTCCCGTCGCCCAGCGCGGCGATGAGCACGCCGCCACCCACCCGAAGCGCCGTCTCCACCGAATCGGACAGGCGCCCGCCGAGTTCCGGGCCGGCCACCAGACGGTCCACCACCACCTCGACGGTGTGCGTCCGCTTCTTGTCCAGGGCGGGCGGGTCCTCGAGCAGCCGCATCTCCCCGTCCACACGCGCCCGCAGGAAGCCGTCCCGCCGCAGGCTCTCGAACACCTCGCGGTGCTCCCCCTTGCGGCCGCGGACCAACGGGGCCAGCAGCACCAGCTTCGTTCCGGGCGGCAGCGCCTTCAGGTCGTCGATGATCTGCTGGGCGCTCTGTTCGGCGACCGGCCGGCCACAGCCGTAGCAATGCTGGGTCCCGACCCGCGCAAAGAGCACGCGCAGGTAGTCGTGGATCTCGGTGATGGTCCCGACGGTGGACCGCGGATTGGACCCCGCCGACCGCTGGTCGATGGCGATGGTGGGGGTCAGGCCGTGGATGGATTCGTAGCGCGGCTTCTCCATCTGGCCGAGGAACTGGCGGGCGTAGCTCGAGAGCGACTCGACATAGCGCCGCTGCCCCTCGGCGAACAGGGTATCGAAGGCGAGGCTCGATTTGCCCGAACCGCTGACGCCGGTGAACACCACCAGCCGTTTCTTGGGAATTTCCACCCGGATGTGTTTGAGGTTGTGCTCGGCGGCGCCCGCAATGATGATCCGGTCGAGCTCGCGGGTCATTTGTGGAAGAAGTTGTCGAGTTCCAGAATCCGGTAGCGCCGCGTCTGGCGGGGGAGCTGCACCTCGACGGTGCGGCCTTTGCGCTTGTTCAGCAGCCCCATGGCCAGGGGCGCGGTCACGGAGAGCACCTCGTGCCCCTCGAGCTGGTCCAGCTCGCCGAGGATGGTGAACGTCTGCTGCTGGCCGGACTCCACGTCCTGGATCACAAGCTGCTTGCCGATGGTGACCACATCGGGCGGGGTCTGGATCTCCTCGATGAGCTGCGCGTCGCCTAGCCAGCCGCGGATCTTCATCTCCTCGTTGGCCAGCATGTCCTTTTTCTCTTTCGCCGCGTCGTACTCGGCGTTTTCGCTGAAGTCGCCGTAGGCGGCCGCCTGCTGCAGCTCTTTGGCGACGTTGTATTTCTCTTTCTGGATCTCTTCCAGCCGCTTGCTCAAGCGGTCCAAAGTGGAACGAATCATGTACATGGGCATAGGGCCATTCCTCTGTTGGGGTCCGGTCAATGTACTGGAATTTGCCGCCGGTGTCAATCCCTTGCCCGGACGGCCTTAGTCCGGCAGCACCCGATAGGTGAAGCCCTTCAGGTACTGGGTTTCAGGCATCTGGAGAAAATACGGGTGGTCGGCCGCCTGGACGGTTTCGGCGGCTACCAGGAGGCGCTTGCCGGTCTCACCGGCGGCGATCCGCGCGGCCTCCCGCAGCAGTTCCGGTCCGACGTGGTAGGCGCAGCTGGAGACGTGGAGCAGACCGCCGGGACGCAGCATCCGGAGGCAGGGCCGAATGAGGTCCATGAGTAGACCGCGCCCCTTGTTCTGCTGATTCTTGTACTTGATCAGGGCCGGCGGATCCAGGCTGATGGCGTCGAAGACGCGGCCGGCGGCGGCCGCCTCGGGAAGCCACGCGAACAGGTCGGCGGTCACGGTCTCGAACCGCGCGGTGACCTCGTTGAGCTCGGCATTGGCCGCGGCCAGGGCCAGCGCGGCCTCGTCCTTGTCCACGGCGGTGACCGCCGCACCCATCCGGGCCGCATACAGGCCGAATCCGCCGGTGTAGGAGAAGGCGTCCAGCACCCGGTCGCCGGGCCGCAGCAGCGAGGCGAAGTGCCGCCGCGCGTCGCGCTGGTCGGAGAAGAAGCCGGTTTTCTGCCCACCGGGGATGTCCACCCAGAAGTGGATGCCGTGCTCCGCGATCCGGACCCGCGGCGGCGTCACGCCCGCCAGCTGGCCGGTCCGGAACGCCAGGCCCTCCTCCTGGCGGGCGGGCACGTCGCTGCGTTCATAGATCGACGCCGGCCGCCGCAGTTTCTGCAGCAGTTCCACGATGAGGGGCTGGATGCGGTCCATGCCGGTGGTGCGGCACTGGATGACCAGGTGGTCGGCGAAATCGTCCACCACCAGGCCGGGCAGATAGTCGCCCTCGGAGTAGACCAGCCGCAGGCCGTTGCTGTGCGCCCGCAGGGGCTCGCGCAGGGCCAGCGCCTGCTGAAGCCGCCGCCGCCAGAACGCGGCGTCGGGCTCGATGCGCTTGTGGTGGAACAGCCGGACCGTGACGCGGGCGGTGGGGTGGTAAAATCCGGTCCCGAGAATCTCGCCGCGCGGCGAACGGACCTCCACCGGTTCGCCCGGACCGAGACCGGCGGGTTGGTCCCGCACCTCATCGGCGAACACCCAGAGGTAAAAATTGCGGATCTTCTTGACCGCCTCGTCCCTGACGACCACCCGTTCCATGCGTCTTCACCCCTTGCCCGTCCGAATCCCACGCGGCCGCCGGCTCACTTACAGGTTTCTGGCGTTGTTCTTCGCCTTCTCCTTGTCCTTCTCGATCTCCTTCTCTTTCTCCTTTGCCTGGAGCAGCGGGGCGGCCGCCGGTGGCGTCGCTTTCTTGTCGAGGTTCTTCATGATGATGTTGCCGTCGAACGAGGCGCCTTCGTTGACGATGAACGCGGCGCAGGTGATGTTGCCCGTGACCATCGCCGAGGGTTTCAGGATCACCCGCTGAGCGGCCGACACGTTGCCGTTGACCCGGCCCAGCACGATGACCGTGTCGCCGTGCACCTCGGCTGTGACTTGTCCGCCGGCGCCGATGGTCAGAGTCTGGCTGACGTTGACCTTGCCCTCCACTTTCCCTTCGATGAGCAGGTCCTCGTCGCCGGTGATCTCCCCGCTGATTTTCACGTTCTTGCCGATCAGTGAGACGCCCGAACGGACGGATGCGGCATCGGAACCATCGCCACGGGCGCGGGCCGGAGCGGCCGGGGGACCTTCGTTCGACTGGTCTTTCTTGAACAACGGCATCGGTGTTACCTCTCCGCAGATGTGGTGCGTCTTCATTTTAATGGTTGGCCCGCCGAATGTAAACGACTTGGGTGCGGATCGGCCCGATTCGTGCATCAGCACCGGCCGCGTCCGATTGACAATTCTGCTAACATCGTCTCCCAGCTCGTGTTAATATATTTTCCGTACATATCTTCGCAATACGCGCAACTGGCTCCGCCGCTCACGTTCTGAAACGTGGTCCAAGCGTTGCTGCATCGAGTGGATCAACGCAACGCCCAGATGGAGTTGGATTTATGAACGCCACCCCCGGTCCTTCATGCATTCAGCGTCCGCCGGTTACCGGCCGGAAGGTTCTCCTGGGCGCGGCGGCGGCATACGCCATCGCCATGATCGTGCTGGTTGCCATCCATCCGTCCACCGATGGTTTGGCGGAGGCTTTCATCAATGTCTTGGAGATCATCGTCAGCGTTTTCGCCGGCTGGTGCTGCTTTTATTACGCCGCCCAGCAGCGGTCGGACATCATCCCGGACCGGTTGGCCTGGCGGCTGATCGGCGCGGGCTGTCTCGCCTGGGCCGCCGGCCAGACGCTCTGGACGCTGTTCGAGGTCGGACTGGGGCAGAAGGTCCCCTACCCCGGCTGGCCGGACCTGTTCTTCCTGGCTTCCTACCCCCTGGCGCTGACCGGCATCACCCGCCTGCTCAGCCGCAAGGACATCTTCCGGCAACTCCGGCTGGTGGTGGACAGCATCATCGCCGCGAGCAGCGTCGGGATCCTGAGCTGGTATTTTGTGATCCGCCCGCTGTGGAACCAGGATGTGTCCATCCTGGAGCGTCTTCTCGGCGGGATCTACCCGTTCGGTGACCTGGCCATCATCTTCTGCGCGTCGTTTTTGTTCCACGAAGCCAAAGTGAACCGCCCGCTCCGCCTTTCCACGGGCATGCTCGCCGGCGGTTTCATCCTGATCGCCCTGGCCGATACCGCCTTCCTCTATGCGACCTTGGGTGACACCTACCGAACCGGAACCTGGACTGACGCCGCCTGGAGCTTCGGCTGGGCGCTCATCGGCTTCGCCGCCTTGTACCGATTGTGGTATCCCGTCGGCGAGGGCATCCAGCTCGGCGAACAGGTCGCCCTGAACTGGCTCGGCACGGTGGGCCGGGCGTTCTTCCGCGTGTTCGCCCCTTACCTGGCGGCGGTGGTGGCCCTTGGCCTGGTGCTGACCGCCGAGCTCCACGGCGGTGCCATCAGCACCACCATCCTGGTGCTGGGCCTGATTCTGACTCTGCTGATCATCGCCCGTCAAATCCTGTCCATGCTGGAGATCCACCATCTCAACACCCAACTCCGCGGGCTGAACGACGAATTGAAACGGCACCTGGTGGTGCGAACCACCCAGATGGAGTCAATGAGCGCTGAAATGACCGCGCACCGTCGCGCGGAGGCGGAACTGACGCTGCACCAGGAGCAGTTGTCGGAACAGGTGCGGGCCCGGACAGCCGAGCTGGAATCGGCCAATCTCAGGATCCGCACGCTCATCGACACCATCCCGCACGGCATCCAGGAGATGGACTGCAATGGGGTCATCACCTACTGCAACCCCAATCACGCCAAGATTTTCGGATACTCCCCGGAGGAGATGGTGGGCCGGTCCATGCTGGACCTGATTGCCCACGACGCCGACCGGGAACGCACCCGCCGGCTGCTGGCCGAGCTGGTGCGCGACCGGCCGACCCCATGGACGCTTGAGACTCAGAACCGGACGAAAGACGGACGGGTGATCTGGCTGCGCATCGACTGGAATTACCGCCTCAACGAGTCGGGCGAGGTCGTCGGGTTCGTGTCCGTGCTCACCGACGTCACCGCTCGCAAGCGGGCCGAAGCGGAGCGCCAGGCCATCGAGGCGCAGATCCAGCAATCGCAGAAGCTGGAGAGCCTCGGCGTTCTGGCCGGCGGGATCGCCCACGACTTCAACAACCTGCTCATGGTGGTGCTCGGCCACGCCGAGATGATTCTGACCGACCACACCTTAAGTGAGCAGGTCCGCGGCAACCTGGCCGATATTGAGAAGGCCGCTCAGCGGGCCTCCGAGCTGTGCCGCCAGCTGCTGGCCTATTCCGGCCGCAGCCGGTTCGTCATCAAGCCGGTGGACCTCAACGCCTTGATCCAGGAGCTCGGCCGGCTGTTGGAGGTGTCCATCGGCAAGAACGCCCAGGTGGAGTACCGCCTCGCCGAACAGATCCTGCCGGTGCTGGCCGACGCCACGCAGCTCCGCCAGGTGGTGCTCAACCTCCTGACCAACGCCGCCGAAGCCATGCCGGCGTCGGACGGCCGGATCACGGTGACCACCGCTTGCCGTCACGTCGAGGAAGCGGAACTCGAGGGCATGGTGCTGGGGCAGGCGCTGGAGGCGGGCACCTACATTTCGCTCGAGGTGGCGGACACCGGTTGCGGCATGGATCCGGACACCGTCGCTCGGATGTTCGATCCCTTCTTCACCACCAAATTCACGGGCCGCGGACTGGGCCTGGCGGCCGTGATGGGCATCGTCCGCAGTCATAACGGCGCCATCGCCTGCCGGAGCCGCCGGGGCGCCGGCACCACAATCGAGGTGCTGCTCCCCGCGCTGACGGGACCATATAGCAGTCTCTCCGACACCGGGCCGTTGGGTGTTCGCACGTGGCACGGGCAGGGGCTGGTGCTGCTGGCGGACGATGATCCGCAGGTTCGAACCGTCTCGCGCCAGATGCTCGAGAAACTCGGATTGCAGGTAATCGCGGCTGCCGACGGCGTGGAGGCGGTGGAGCTGTTCCGCGCCCGGTCGGGCGAGTTTGCCTGCGTCCTGCTGGACTTGATGATGCCCCGGCTCAGCGGGGAAGAGGTGCTGGAGACGATCCGCCAGATCGCGCCGGCCGTGCCCGTGGTCCTGATGTCCGGTTACAGTGACGAAGAAACCGCCCGGCGCTTCGTCGGGCACAACCGGCTGTGGTTCCTGCAGAAACCTTTTAAAATCAAAAACATTTCCAACATCTTCCGCGAGTTCATGCCGGAGGCAACTTCGCCAAACGCCGCCTCCTGAGTCCGTAAAGTCGCTGTTAATGTCAAGCCGCGTCGGGGCACTGCCCCGCCCGAGAAGCACCTGCATCGGTTGTGCTAAAATTGACTCAAACACGATCCATGCATCACGACCATTTTGTCTGATTGGAGGGGTCATGCCGATCAACAAAAAAGTGCGGGATCTACTGGATTCGGCTGGCTGCGGGTACGAGGTGCACGCCCACCCCGAGGCGTTCACCGCCCAGGGTCTGGCGGCGGTGGAGCACACCCCGGGACACGAGATTGTCAAGGTGGTCATCCTGAAGGGGCACGAGAACTATTACATGGCGGCACTGCCGGCGCCGTGCAAGGTGGACCTGACCCGCTTTGCCGCGCTGGTGGGAGTGCCTTCAGTTCGCCTGGCCACGGAGGAAGAGTTCAAGGATCTATTTCCGGGGTGCGAGACGGGCGCCATGCCACCGTTCGGTAGCGTGTTCGGCCTGCCGGTGTTTTTGGAGGAGAGCCTCACCGCTGACGAATTCATCACCTTCAACGCCTGTACCCATCGGGAATCGATCAAGCTGCTGCTCGCCGATTATTTGAAACTGGCCAAGCCCAATCTCGCCACTTTCTCAACCCCAGCCGGCTAGCGGTCTGTTCGGAATCGGAATCGTGATCGAGGCTCGCGACGCTAGGCGGGCTGCTCGTAACCAGCCTCTCTGATATTACCCCGCGAGTGAACGGTGTGGGTTGTGAGTCAAGGGTCTGGAATACCCCCCTTTTCTGGACAATTCAAATAGTCAGCCGAAATGGGAGATCGTTGAGGGTGCTCAGTCCCCTCAACGATCATCCCTCTTCTATCGCTTTATCTCTTTCTCCAGCACAAGCTCATTGACCACCTCAAAGGCCATGCCGCGGGAGCGAGCCATCAACTCGGCCTGGGTGCGCTCCAGGCTCGTGGCCACAACGCCTTTGAGGATCACCCGGCCGTTGAACACGATGATGTGGATGGGCGGCAGGGCGCTGTTGGCGTAGCGCTGGAACAGGGAGCTGCCGTAGATGGACCGGGCGATGGTGGCGCGCAGGTGGTCGTCGAAGCTGGAGACGGGCAGCACCTGGATTTGGTTGTCCAATGCCTTGACACCAGGCACGTCGGCGACCCGGCGGCCGTAGTCATCTTTGCGCCACGGTTCGCGGGCCCAGCCCGTGAGCGTCACCTGTCCGTCCACCACGCGGCCGTCCACCCAGTCGAAGATGTCGAACAGGGCGTAGGAGCGGATGGATTGGCCGATGTCGGCGGCGATGGCCTGGTCGGACCGCGGCTCTGATTCGATGACCAGGTTGTTGTCCAGCCGGACCACGGAGTCGACACCATGGACGGCTTCGGCGGCTTTCAGCTTGTCGGCCAGGCTGTCGACCTTGCCCGTGAACGTCACCACGCCGTCGGTGACGGACACGACAAAGTTCCCCTCCTTGAGCAGTCCTTCGTTGATCAGCCGGGTCTCGATGATGGTCCGGATGGTGGCGTCGGGGAGCGCCGCCTGGCGCGCCTGCGCCTGCAGCGGCACCGCCAGGGCAAACAATAGGACCAGGGTTAGGCCGATCAGCCCGATGAACTGGGTTTTCAGATTGTTGGTTTTCATGTGCGTCCCTCCTGGTGCAATCCGGCGCGGGTGCCGTCCCCGCGCCGTCATCCGTTAAGATGCAGGGAGTGCGCACAAAGTTCAGCGGGGACCAGCACCACTGCCGCCCCGATGGGGCTTGGATCGGTGGAGGAGGTGGATGTTATCAGGTGTTTCCGCTCACCCGGGGCGCAGCCCCTGGAAGGCTGGGCATCCTTACACATCAACCATTTTTGCCTTGAGCCCCATCGAGGCGGCATGACAACCACGCGACACGCCGCGGATGCGCCGATCAGCTCTCCGCCAGCACTGACCGTATGAACGCGGCCGGCAGGGTGCCCTCGCGCAGAATCGTCGGCGGGTTCACAACAAACGAGACGATGGTGGAAGGCGTTGACTCGGGCAGGAGGCCTCCGTCCACGACGCACTCCACCCGGCCGTCGAACGCTGCGGCGATGGCCGCCGGCTCATTGAGAGGCGCCGCGCCGGTGACGTTCACGCTGGTGGAGGCGAGCGGGCCGCCGGCCATTTCGATGAGCCGGGCCAGCACCGGGAAACCCGGCTGGCGGACCGCCACGGAAGTCTCGCCGCCGGTGAGCGCCTCGTGGAATACGCCAGGCGCCGGCAGCACCAGGGTCAGCGGTCCCGGCCAGAAGCGTTCCATAAGCCGTCGGGCCGCCGGTGGAATGGCGATTCCCGCCGCCGCCAGGTGGTCGGGCCCGGAGATGAGGACGACCATCGGTTTCGGCTCCCCCCGCTCCTTGAGCGCCTGGAGTCGGGCCAGCGTCACCGGATGGTCCGCCCGGCAGTGGAAGCCGTAGATGGTGTCCGTGGGCAGAACGCAAATTTCGCCCCGTTCCAGGCGGCGAGCAACGGCGCGCAGCGTCGAGCGGTCAGGCCGGGCCAGGTCGATTTGGATCAGTTGGGTGTCCATCTTAAGTTCACAGGTTCGTCGGTTCCAGGTTCACAAGTTCCTCACCATCGATACGGTTGATAGTTGATGTTTGATGGTCCGTCCTCGTAATCGTCATCGTAATCGAGGCTCGAGGCTCGATGCTCGTTCCCGTAATGCGGACATCGGAATTCGGACTTCGGATTTTGGAGTTCGGGATTCGCTCCCAATCCTCAACAATCAACGATCAACCATCAATATTCTTCGTGCCCTTTGCACCTCTGTGGTGAATCTCCGGTCTATCCGCCACACCGGAACGCGTCGCCGCCGGCCACCTCGAGCGCGTGGGGCAGCACGGCGGCCAACGCCTCCAGTCCCTCGGTGACGCCCTTGACGCTGCCGGGCAGATTCACGATGAGCACGCCGCCGGCCAGACCCGCCACCCCGCGGGTGAGCACCGCGCGCGGGTTGCGCCGGGCGCCTTCGGCGCGCAGCAGTTCGGGGATGCCGGGCACCTCGCGGTCGATCACCGCGCGTGTCGCCTCGGGGGTCACGTCGCGCGGCGCCAGGCCGGTGCCGCCGGTGGTGACCACCAACCGCACGCCGCCCCGGCCACAGAGTTCCCGCAGCACGGCGGCGATCGCCTCCCGCTCATCGGGCACCACGCGGATTTCGTCGCAGGCGAAACCCTGGCTCCGCAGGAGATCCCGGGCCCGCGGGCCGGACAGATCCTCCCGCTCGCCGCGGGTGCAGGAATCGCTCACGGTGACGATGACGGCGCGGACGGATTCAGGCGCCATGATACCCCTCGCCATCGATCCAGGCCGAGCCGTCGGCATAATGCTCTTTTTTCCAGATGGGGATCCGCTCCTTGAGCGTGTCGATGAGGTGGCGGGCGGCATCGAACGCCTCGACCCGGTGCGCCGCCGCCACTCCGATGAACACGGCGGCCTCGCCCACGGCCAGCCGCCCGAGGCGGTGGACCAGCACCACGCTTTCCAGGCGGAAGCGCGCCGCGGCCTCCGCGGCCAGCTCCACCAGCAGCGGCTGGGCCATCTCCGGATAGGCTTCATACTCCATGGCGGTCACGACCCGGCCGCGGTTCTGGTCGCGCACCGTGCCGACGAAAGTCACCACGGCGCCGGCGCCCGGCGAGCCGAGCGCCGCCGTTGCCGCCGCCACGTCAATGGGCTCCCGCACAAGGTTGGTAGTAATCTGCGCCATCCGGTTCTCCCCGCTCACTAGCCGCCGCCCACGGGGGGGAAGAAGGCGATTTCGTCGCCGTCGGCCACCGGGGTGGCCGGGTGGGCGTAGTGGAGGTTCACCGCCAGGAGCAGCCGCGGCGCCGCCTCGCGGAATGCCGGGAAGCGCGACTCGAGGAATCGAACCACGTCGCCAGCGGTGCGGATGTCGTCGCCGAACCGCTCCCGCAGGACCGCCGTGCCCAGGGCTTCCCGGATGCCGGCGAAAAACTTCAGGGTGAGTGTCTTCGTTGCCATCGGGCCCATTTCAGCACAAGTCGCGGCGGAATGCCAGAGGAGTGAACATCGAACAGTGAACGGTGAACCGTGAGGAGATAGGTGTCAGGAACGGTTGATGGTTGATGGTTGATGGTTGATGGTCGTGTTTGAAATTCGTAATCGTAATCGCGCTCGTCATCGAGACTCGAGGCCAGGGGATCGAGGCTCGAGGGTAGAGGCTCGTTCCCGATCATCGGACCGCGGACTTCGGAAATCGGACTTCGAACATCCTGCGCCGCTGTTCGGTTCTCGCGTCTCCTCTTCCGTCTACCCTCTCCCGATTCACCCATTCACCTATGCTCATCCCCTATCTCCCATCTCCCATCTCCTATATCCTAATCTCCTCACTGTTCACCAATCACTGTTCACCGTTCCCTAAAAAACATCCGGCCGGGGCGAACCCCGGCCGGTGTTTGAAACGATAACCGACGCAGAGTCTACTTCTGCTGGGTGCCCTTTTCGGCGCGGCCGGCGGCGACCGCCTGGGCGGCCGCGAGCCGGGCGATGGGCACGCGGTAGGGGGAGCAGCTCACGTAGTCGAGCCCGATCATGTGGCAGAACTCCACCGACGACGGCTCGCCGCCGTGCTCGCCGCAGATGCCCACCTTCAGCTTCGGGCGCGTGGCGCGCCCCTGCTCCACCGCCATCTTCAGCAACAGGCCCACGCCGTCTCGGTCGATGGCCTGGAACGGATCCTTCTCCAGAATGCCCTGCTCCAGGTAGGCCCGGATGAACCGGCCGGCGTCGTCGCGGGAGTAGCCGAAGGTGGTCTGAGTCAGGTCGTTCGTGCCGAAGGAGAAGAACTCGGCCACGCCGGCGATCGCCCCCGCGGTGAGCGCCGCGCGCGGGATCTCGATCATGGTGCCCACCATGTACGGCACCTCGATCCCCTGCTCCTGGAACACCTGCTTGGCCTCGTCGACGACGAGGGCGCGCTGGTGTTCGAGTTCGGCCACCTTGCCCACCAGCGGAATCATGATCTCGGGGAATACGTTCACCCCTTCCTTCTTGACGATGCAGGCGGCTTCGAGGATCGCCCGGGCCTGCATCCGGGTGATCTCCGGATAGGTGATGCCCAAGCGGCAGCCGCGGTGACCCAACATGGGATTGAGCTCGTGCAGCTCCTCGACCCGCGCCAGGAGCGTCTCCTTCTCGCGGATCTTGGCGGCGGGCTCGCGCCGCTCCTTCATCAGGGCGATCTCCACCATCAGCTCCTCGCGCTTGGGCAGGAATTCGTGGAGCGGCGGATCCAGCGTGCGGATGGTCACCGGCAGACCGTCCATCACCCGGAAGATGCCGACGAAGTCCTCGCGCTGCATGGGCAGCAGCTTCTGGAGCGCCGCCTGGCGCAGCTCCACCGTCTGGGCCAGAATCATCGCCTGCATGTGGGGCAGCCGGTCGGGGGCGAAGAACATGTGCTCGGTCCGGCACAGGCCGATCCCCTCGGCGCCGAACTCGCGGGCCACCTTGGCGTCGCGCGGAATGTCGGCGTTGGTGCGCACCTTCAGGGTGCGGATGGTGTCGGCCAGGGCCATGAACCGGCCGAAGAAGCCGCTGCGGAGGTCGGGGTTGCTGGTCTTGAGCGCGCCCTGGTAGACCTCGCCCTTGGAGCCGTCCAGCGAAATGAAGTCTCCCTTTTTCAGCACCAGGCCGCCGGGGAACTCCACCGTCTGCGCCTCTTCGTTGATCTTGATGTCGGCGCTGCCGGCCACGCACGGCGTGCCCATGCCGCGGGCCACCACGGCCGCATGGGAGGTCATGCCGCCGCGGGCGGTGAGGATGCCCTGGGAGACTTCCATGCCATGGATGTCGTCGGGCGTCGTCTCGATGCGCACCAGGATGACCTTCTCCTTCCCCTCGGCCATCGTGACCGCGTCCTCGGACGAGAAGGCGATCCGGCCCACCGCCGCGCCGGGCGAGGCGGGCAGGCCTTTGGCGATGACCTGAAACGTGTTGCCCGCGTCGAACACCGGGTGCAGCAACTGGTCGAGCTGCTGCGGCTCCACCTTCAGCACCGCTTCCTCGGGGCTGATCAGCCCTTCGTCCACCATCTCGCAGGCGATGCGGATGGCGGCGGCGCCGGTGCGCTTGCCGTTGCGGGTCTGCAGCATGAACAGGACGCCGTTCTCGATGGTGAACTCGTAGTCCTGCATGTCGCGGTAGTGCTTCTCCAGCCGCTCGGAGATGGCCTTGAGCTGGTCATAGATGACCGGCATGGTCTTCTGGAGCTCCTCCAGCTTGAACGGGGTGCGGATACCCGCCACCACGTCCTCGCCCTGGGCGTTGGTCAGAAACTCCCCGTAGAACTCCCGGGCGCCGGTGGCCGGGTTACGGGTGAAGCCCACACCGGATCCGGAGCTCTCGCCCATGTTGCCGAACACCATCGCCTGCACGTTGACCGCAGTGCCCAGGTTGTCGGGGATTTCGTTCATCTGGCGGTACTTGATGGCGCGGGGGTTGTTCCACGATTCGAATACCGCGAAGATGGCCAGCCGGAGCTGCTCGCGGGCGTCCTGCGGGAAGGTTTTCCCGGCACGCTCCAGGACGAACTGCTTGAAGCGGCGGATCATCTCCTGCATGTCATCGGCGGTGAGCTCGGTGTCGAGCTTCACCTTCCGGGTTTCCTTGATGTGGTCGATGATCCGCTCGAAGTCGTGCTTCGGCACGCCCAGGACGACGTCGGAGAACATCTGGATGAACCGGCGGTAGCAGTCGTAGGCGAACCGCGGGTTGCCGGTCTTGACACGCAGCGTCTCGACGGTGTCGTCGTTGAGGCCCAGGTTCAGGATGGTGTCCATCATGCCGGGCATGGAAAACTTGGCGCCCGAGCGTACCGATACAAGCAGCGGTTCCGCGGTGGAGCCCAGCTGCTTGCCCGTGACGGCTTCGAGCCCGGCCAGGGCGGTCATGATCTGGTCCATGAACTCCTTGGGCAGGCTGCGGTTGTTCTGGTAGTAGATGCCGCACGCCGCCGTGGAGATGGTGAAACCGGGCGGCACGGGAAGCCCGGCGTTGGTCATCTCGGCCAGGCCGGCGCCCTTGCCGCCCAGGATGTCCTTCATCTTGCCGTGTCCCTCGGCCTTGCCGCGGCCGAACGAGTACACATACTTGTTGTCTGTCATGCGATCCTCCTCAGATTGCGAAACGATTGAGATAAATTGTTTATCCTGGGCCGCAGTCCCGCCAGCCGGTCCGGCCGCCGCTCCGGCGTCCGCCGGGCGGCAGCGGTCCTGCGCCGCGGGCTGGTCCGAAACCGGGTCCCGCCGGGCACGGCGGGACCGCCGGCGCCTAGTCGTAGTACTCCAGGCCCAGGTGGGTGATCTGCTCCTCGCCCATGAGGTAGCGCATCGTGTTCTTCAACTTCATTTTCTGGATGAACAGATCGTGCTCGGGGTAGAGGCCGCGGAGGTGGTGCGGGCTCTTGAAGAAGAACGAGAGCCACTCCTGGATGCCGTGCATGCCGCAGCGGCCGGCCAGATCCAGCAGCAGGACCAGGTCGAGGACGATGGGCGCGGCCAGGATGCTGTCCCGGCAGAGGAAGTCGATCTTGATCTGCATCGGGTAGCCCATCCAGCCGAAAATATCGATGTTGTCCCACCCTTCCTTGTTGTCGCCGCGCGGCGGGTAGTAGTGGATGCGGACCTTGTGGTACAAGTTGCCGTAGAGCTCGGCGTTGAGGTCCGGGCGCAGGATGTGCTCGAGCACGCCCAGTTTGGAGATCTCCTTCGTCATGAAGGATTCGGGATCGTCCAGCACCTCGCCGTCCCGGTTGCCCAGGATGTTGGCGGAGAACCAGCCGGAGACGCCCAGCATGCGGGCCTTGAGGCCGGGGGCGATGATGGTCTTCATCAGCGTCTGGCCGGTCTTGAAGTCCTTGCCGCAGATGGGGGTCTTGTTCGCCTTGGCCATCTCCTCGAGGGCGATGGTGTCGGCGCTCAGGTTGGGCGCGCCGTTGGCGTACGGGATGCCCAGCTTGATGGCCGCGTACGCGTAGATCATGCTCGACGGGATGTCGGGATCGTTGTTCTTGAGGCCGGCCTCGAGCGCCTCGATGGAGGCGTGCACCGGGCCCTCGGGCAGGTAGATCTCGGTGGAGCCGCACCAGATCATGACCAGCCGGTCGCACTTCTGCTCGGCCTTGAAGCGCTGGATGTCCTCGATGACCATCTGGGCCAGATCCCACTTGGTGGCGGCCTTCTTCACGTTGGGGCCGTCCAGCTTCTTGACGTAGCGGCGGTCGAACACCGCCGGCATGGGCCGGATCGCCTCCATCTCCTCCCGGAGCGGCAGGAGGTGGTCGTTGCTGATCACGCCCGCGTGGACCGCCGACTCGTAGGCGGTGTCCTCGAAAATGTCCCAACCGCCGAAGACCAGCTGGTCCAGGCCGGCCAGCGGCAGGAACTCCTTGACCAGCGGGGTGCGCTTCTCGGTGCGCTTGCCCAGGCGGATGGTGTCCATCTGGGTCATGGAACCGAACGGACGCGCCAGTCCCCGCCGGATGCTCATGACCCCGGCGATGAACGTGGTGGACACGGCCCCGAGACCGGGGATCAGGATGCCCACGCGACCTTGCGGCGATGCAATCTTCACACCTTTTTCAATCATGATGACCTCGTCACACTGTTATGGGTTAACGGATTTGGTTTCTTCGAGCACGAACCGGGAAAAATCGCAGAACGAATCGAACAGCTCGCCGATGGACCGCAGCAGCCGGAGCCGGTTGGCCCGGATCGCGGCGTCTTCGTGCATGACCAGCACGCCGTCGAAGAACGCGTCCACGGGCTGGGCGAACTGCTCGATGAGCGCCAGTGCGTCGGCGTACCGGCGGTCGGTGATGGCGGCGCGGACGCGGGGGCCCAGGTCGCCCAGCGTCGCGCCGAGCCGCCGCTCCGCCGCCTCGGCGTACAGCGTCGCGTCCGGCTCGCCCTCGGGCGGCGCGGCCTGTTTGTCCAGGATGTTGCGGATCCGCTTGCCGGCGGTGAAGATGGACGCAAAGGCGGTCACCGTGCGGATCGCCTTGAGCGCCTCGAGACGGCGCCGCCCGTCGGCCGGCCGCCGCACAGCCGCGGCGATCACGGCGTTGATCTCGTCGTAACGGAAGCCAGCCTGCCCGTAAAGGAAGCGCAAGCGCCCCTCCAGCAGCTCCTGCAGCACGGCGGCCGACTCGTCCGCCGGCGCCGTGGCCAGCTCGCCGAGGCCGGCGGTCGCCCGGAGGAACACCTCGGCCAGGTCCACGTCCAAATCCTTCTCCAGCAGGATGCGGTAGATGCCGGTGGCCTGGCGGCGCAGCCCGAACGGATCCTTCGAGCCGGTGGGCACGAATCCCAGGCCCAGCATGCCGGCCACCGTGTCGGCCTTGTCCGCGACGGACAGGATCGCGCCGGTGAGGGAGGCGGGGATGGGATCGTCCATGCCCTCCGGCCGGTAGTGCTCGTAGATCGCCTGCCACACTTCCGGGGGGCAGCCCTCCGCGCGGGCGTACAGGCCGCCCATGACGCCCTGCAGCTCGGTGAGCTCCTTAACCATCTCGGTGGCCAGGTCCACCTTGCAAAGCGCCGCCGCCTCGGCCACGGCGTCTCGCGTGGCGGCCGATTCGCCCAGGTGCTCCGCCAGCCAGACAGCCAGGGCCTCGACGCGGTGCGTCTTCGCGCCGTAGCTTCCCAGCGCCTCCTGGAAAAGGATGCCCTCCAGCGCCGGCGCCCGCTCGGCCAGCTTCAGTTTGCGGTCGTTATTCCAGAAGAACTCGGCATCCACCAGCCGGGCCTTGAGAACCCGCTCGTGACCGGTCCGGATCAGGCCCTCGCGGTCGGCATCCATGTTGATCACGGCGAGAAAGCGGGGGGCCAGGCTCCCGTTGGGCCGGTTGAGCGAGAAATACTTCTGATGGTGCCGCATTACGGTGACCAGCACCTCGGCCGGGATGGCCAGAAACCGTTCCTCGAAGGCGCCCAGGATGACAGTGGGCGACTCGTTGAGGAACACCACCTGCTCCAGGAGCTCCGGATCGCGCGCCGCCCGGAGGCCCGTCTCGGCCTCGATCCGGGCGATCTCGGTCTGGATCTTCTCGCGGCGCCGGGCGGCGTCCAAGATCACGCCGTTTTCAGTCAGCCGGCGCTCGTAGTCGGCAAAGTCCTTCACGGGGAAGGCGGCGGCCCCGAGAAAGCGGTGGCCGAAGGACCGGTCGCCGGCGGCCACGCCGGCCACCTCGAAGGGGACCACCACCCCGCCCAGCAGGGCCAGCAGGGAGCGGATGGGCCGCACGAACCGGAACTTGTCCTCGCGCCAGTACATGGTTTTCGGGAAGGGGATGCCGCGGATGATGCCAGGGAGTGCATCGGCCAGCACGTCGGCGGCGGCGCGGCCGGCGATGCGTTTCCGAATGGCGACGTAGCGCCCCTTGGGGGTTTCCGTCACGGCCAGCGCGGCGGCGGCGACGCCCTGCTTGGCGGCAAAACCCAGCGCGGCGCGGGTCCAGGCGCCGGCGGCATCCACGCCGGCCGAGGCGGGCGGGCCCACCACCTCCTCGTCGCGGTCGGCCTGCCGCTCAGGCACGTTGGCGATGCGCACGACGAGGCGCCGCGGCGTGGCCGAGCGCCACGCCTCGCCGCCGGCCAGGCCGTGGCGAGCCAGCGTCTGCGTCACTGCGTCGGCCAGATGGTCCAGGGCGTCCCGGATCATGCCGGCCGGGATTTCCTCGGTGCCGATCTCGAGGAGAAACTCCGCGCCCATCTCACGCCTCCCCGCCGGCGGCGGCGCGCAGAAACGGGAAGCCCATCTCCTCGCGCTTGCGCACGTAGGCCCGCGCGATGGCGCAGGCGAGTTTCCGGACGCGCCCGATGAGCCCCACCCGCTGGGTGACGGAGATGGCGCCGCGGGCGTCGAGCAGGTTGAAGGTGTGGGAGCATTTCAGGCAGCAGTCGTAGGCAGGCAGGATCAGGTCGCACCCGATGAGGCGCTGGCACTCGGCCTCGTACAGCTCGAACAGCTTCCACTGCATGGCCACGTCGGCTTCCTCGAAGTTGTAGCGGGAGAACTCCACTTCCTCCCAGTGCCGGACGTCGCCGTAGGAATAGTCCTGCTGCCACGCCAGATGGAAGATGTTGTCCACGCCGGCGATGAATGTGCCGATCCGCTCCAGGCCGTAGGTGATCTCGCCCGAGACAGGGTTGAGCTCCAGGCCGCCGGCCTGCTGGAAGTAGGTGAACTGGGTGATCTCCAGTCCGTCGAGCAGGACTTGCCACCCCACGCCCCAGGCGCCGAGGGTGGGCGATTCCCAGTTGTCCTCCTCGAAGCGAAAGTCGTGCAGGCGCAGGTCGATGCCCAGGGCCTCGAGGCTGCGGATGTAGACGGCCTGCATGTCGGCGGGGGCGGGCTTGAGGATCACCTGGAACTGGAGGTGCTTCTGGACGCGGTTGGGGTTCTCGCCGTAGCGGCCGTCGGTGGGGCGGCGCGAGGGCATGACGTACGCCACCCGGTACGGCTCGGGCCCCAGCACCCGCAGGAACGTCTCGGGATGCATGGTTCCAGCGCCCACTTCCACGTCGTACGGTTGCTGGATGATGCAGCCCTGCCGGTTCCAAAAATCCTGCAGGCGGAGGATGATGTCTTGCAGCGTCAAGCGCGACTCCCTACCGGGGCATATCAAAAGCATTATTTATATCAAAATCCGGAGGTTTAAGGAACAGAAATCAACGGTCCGGCGCCGGATTTTTCGGGTGGCGCCATGGACCGGCCGCCCGCCCGCCGGCGGTCAGTGCCGGGCGTCCAGCATCCGGCGCAGTGCCGCGATGTGAGCGGGTGTCGTGCCGCAGCAGCCGCCGATGATTCCCACGCCAAGCGTCGGGAACGCCGCCGCCCGCCCGGCGTAGACGTCGGGCGTCTCGGGCCACACCGGCGCGCCGTCGCGCATCCGGGGCAGCCCGGCGTTGGCCTGCACCAGCAGCGGCCGGTCGGTGGCGCGGCGCAACTCGGCGGCCACGGCGACCATGGGCTCGATGCCCACGCCGCAGTTGGAGCCGAGGATGTGGGCGCCGGCCGCAGCCAGCTCCCGAACCGCGCGGGGGATGTCCACGCCCATGATGGTGAAAAAACCGTTCGGCGTGACGTCGAAGGTCATGGTGGCGGCCACGGGCACCCCGGGCGCCGTCGTCCGGGCGGCCGTCACCGCCAGGACCGCCTCGGCCAGGTCGGTCATGGTCTCCACGACGATCAGGTCCACGCCGGCCGCAGCCAGCGCGGCGAGTTGCCGGGCAAACGCGTCGGCCACCACCGCGGGGGGCGTGTCGCCGTACGGCTGGAGCATCCGACCGGTGGGCCCGCAGGAGGCGGCCACGTAGACGCCGCCGCCGGCGCCCCGCCGCGCGGCGGCCACCGCCGCGGCGTTGATGGCCTCGGTCTGTCCCTCCAGGCCGTAGAGGGCGAGCTTCAGGGGGGAGCCGCCGAAGGTGTTGGTCTGAACGATGTCGGCGCCCGCAGCGGCGTAGTCGGCGGAGACGGACGCCACGACGTCGGGGCGGTCAAGGTTGAGCGCCTCGGGACACTCGCCGGTCTTGAGGCCCCGGGCCATGAGCTGGGTGCCCATGGCGCCGTCGGCCAGCAGCACCTCGCCGCAGCCCACGCGCTCGAGGATCGGCCGCATTTCAGCGCGCCTCCATCAGGGCGGCCACCTTGTCCACGGCGCTGGCGCCGTCGTAGCCGTAATCATCGGCGCCGATCTCGCGGGCGAAATCGGCCGACACCGGCGCGCCGCCGACGATGACGCGCACGCGGCCCGCCAGGCCTCGCTCGCGGAGGAGGTCCACCACCTGCCGCATCACCGGCATGGTGGTGGTCAGGAGCGCCGACAGGCCGATCACCCGGGCGCCCTCCCGCTCGGCCGCGTCGACGAAGGCCGCCGGGGCGACGTTGTGTCCCAGGTCCACCACTTCGTAACCGGCGCCCCGCAGCATGATGGCCACGAGGTTTTTGCCGATGTCGTGGAGGTCGCCCTGCACCGTACCCAGCACCACCCGCCCCCGCGCGGGCACCCCGTCCCGGATCAGGAGCGGCTTGAGTTGCTCCATGCCGGCGTACATGGCCCGGGCCGCCAGCAGCACATCGGGCAGAAAGATGTCGTGGCGCTTAAAGCGCTCACCGACCACGTGCATGCCGGCGATGAGCCCGTCGTTGAGGATCCGGCCGGCAGGAAGCCCCTGCGCCACCGCCGCGCGGGTGAGCCGGAGCACCTCCTGGTCCTCGCCGCGCTGCAGCATCTCGGCCAACTGGGCCAGCGTATCCATCGTCAACCTCCGTGGTGAATATCGGTGGAATCGGTATCCGCGAGCCGCGCGGCGCAGCTCCGGTCCCGGCAGTGCCGGCAGAACGGGAAACCGGCCTCGAACGCGTGGATCGCGGGCGGTCCGGCCAGGACCACGCCGGTCACCGACTTGAGCGGTTCCATGAGACAGCTCGCGTTCAGGCTCACGCCGATTGCCTCCGGCCGCAACGCCGCGAACAACTTCCGCTGCGCGGTGATGTGCCAGCCGCAGTAGCCCGGGCTGTAGCGCCGCAACCGCCAGGCGGTCGCCGCCGGGTCGGCGGCGTCCAGCGTCGCCGCCCAGTCGCGCTCCACCTCGTCGGCCGCCTGCTCGGCTGCGGCGGAGGCCACGGCGTCGAGCACTGCGCCTGTGGCGAAATCCCCCGCCGCGAACAGCTCGGCGACGCGCCGGCCCGGCGCGGGCCCGACCGTGGCGGCAAAGAGCGCGCGGCGCCGCGCCCGCGGCTGGATCCGCGCCAGCGGCGCGTCCGGCTCGTTGAGCCCCTCGCCGGCAATGAGATCGGCCAGCTCGGGTTCCGCCGCGTCCTGCCAGAGTCCGCGCGGTTCGGCCAGTCGGAGGAACTCGGCCCGGGCGGCCTCGTGCAGCGCCACTGTCCGGGCGCCGGGGTCCCGGCTGTCCAGGCCCAGCAACCGATACACGCCGGCGGGCTCGGGCACCACCGCCTGTACCGGGAATTCCAGTCGCCGTCGCATCACCGGTCTCCCCGCCTCAGCCGGTGTGGGCGGGCAGCCGGTCCATGCCGAAGCGCCGGGCTTCGGCGCTCATCCGTTCCGTGAGCGCCGCCTGCGCCTCCGCCGGCAGCCGCACCGGCTCCCAGGCGGCCAGGTGGCGGGCCACTTCGGCCCGCGCCCGCTCGCCCAGGGGCAGGCTCCCCTCCTCCAGCCAGCGCGAGCGCTGCGCGCGGTCCACCACCGGCCCCGGGAAGAGGTGTTCGTGGCGCAGGTGGCGGCGGGTGTGGGCGGCGATGAGCAGGTGTCCCTCGCGGAACAGCTCCTGGAACAACGGCGCGGCGGGGAAATCCTCACGCGGCTCGATGCCGGCGCGCAGGCGCCGGACCATGGCGCAGATCTCGTTATCGACCACCAGCTTCTCCAGGCTCTGGCAGCTCTCGAAGTCCAGCATGCCGGGACCGGACACGCTGTCGATCCCCGCCAGCGCCGCCAGCGTGGCGCCGATGCCGGTCTCCCAGCCGGCCTGCGCGTCGAGGAGCTTGGCGTCGCTGAGCCCGATGTAGCCCTGCGTCGGCAGGCCAAGGCGGTGGCCGATCTCGCTGTAAGCGCAGTCCATCATCATGGTCTCGATGGCACCCATGGGCGTGGTCTCGTAGCGGACGTCGAAGATCGCCGGCGAACCGCCGTAGAGCGCCGGCGCCCCCGGAGCGGCCAGCTGTGAGATCACGATCCCGCTCAGGGTCTCGGCGGTATGCTGCACCAGCGAGCCCGTCAGGGTCACCGGCGCCATGAAGCCGGCCAGCGGCATGGAGACGTATTCCACCGGGATGCCGGCCCGGGCGCAATCCACCACATTTTGCGAAGTGGCGCCGCTCCATTTGAGCGGCGCGGTGGGACAGCAGGAGAACACGGCCAGCGGCCGTTCGCGCAGGGATTCGGCCGAGCCGCGCGCCGCGACGAGCAGGTCGCGCATCACCGGAAAGCCTTCCGCGCTGAAGGCGCCGGTGATCACAGGCTTCTCGCAGTACAGCAGGCTCAGGTAGAGACGGTAGCTGTCGCCGATCTGCGCATGCACGTCGGCGGCGATCATGGCGGTGCTCTGGCTGGCGATGTGGGGCAGCCGGCTCACCAGCTTGGCGTAGCGGACATAATCGGCGGTGACGGGATGGCGCACAGCGCGCGTCGCCTCATCCAGAATGTAGATGGCGGACGAGCCGGGCGTGAAGGTCACTTCGCCGGAACCGAACGCGTGCGTCGCTTCACCCGTCGCGTCGTACAACCGGAAGGCCGCCGGCGCCGTCGCCAGAGCCCGGTCCACGAGGTTGCCCGGTATATGTACCCGACCGGTCGCGGCCTCGACGCGAGCGCCGCCGGCGTGGAGCAAGTCCACGACCGCCGGGTTGTGGATCTCGACGCCGACGGCGGCCAGGAGGTCGCGCGCCTCGTCGAGGATTCGTTGCAGCAGCTCATCGGACAGGAATCGGACGTGCGGGCGCATGGTCCTCCTTCCGGCCCGGACCGCGCGGGAGACGGCGTCGCGCGGGGGCATGCGCGGGATTGAAACGCAGCGCTAGTGTACACCAGGCATCCCGGCGGGGCGAGCGCTTTTTATCGGCCGGCGTTCGGGTGGCGGGTCGCCCTGACAAAAAAAACCCGGCGATGTTTTGGGGCACCGCCGGACCGTGTATGTGGAACGACATGCGTTGCGTCTAATAATACGCAAACGAACGGGCGGAAGTTTGTCTCCCGCCCGTGAATTACAACCGGTTTGTCCTGCAAACGGACCCGTTCGTCCCAGCGTCCCCGCCGGCGCTCCGGCGGGGCCGCCTTCAGGACACCAGGCCCACCTTGCGGACGCCCCGCTCGAGCTGCGCCACGCGCTCCTCCAGCGTCCCGGTGATGCCGACGGCGATCCGCAGCAGCCCGGGCGAAAGGCCCATGCGTGCCTGGTCCTCCGGCGAGATCTCGGATGACGTCGACGAGCCGGAGCACGACATCAGGGTGTCGAAGTAGCCCAGCGACACGGCGATCAGCCCGAACCGCTCGTCGTTCTGCAGCACGTTCAGCAGGTCGTCGGCCCGCTCGCGGGTGCCGCAGTCCACGGTGAGCATGCCGCCGAAACCGTAGCCCTCGTTCATCATCCGGGCGAAGAGGCCGTGCTGGCCATGCTGCGGCAGCCCCGGGTAGCTGACCGGGGCGCCGATCGCCTGCAGCCGGTCGGCGGCCGCCTGGGCGCGCCGGCTGTGCTCGCGCATCCGGATGGCCAGGTGCGGCAGGCGCTGCGCCACGTCGAACGCCACCCGCGCGTCCATGACCGGCCCAAGCAGCATGATCCGGCCGGTGTGCAGGTCCATGAGCTGGAAGACGAAGTCGCGCGAGGCGCAGACCACGCCGCCGATCACATCGCTGGCGCCGTTGACGAATTTGGTCAGGGAGTGCACCACCACATGGGCGCCAAGCTGGGCCGGCGACATGATCATGGGCGTGAACGTGTTGTCCACCACCAGGGTGGCGCCTCGCTCTCGGGCCAGCCGGCCCAGAGCCGGGATGTCGGCCACCTTGAGGGTGGGATTGCCCAGCACCTCGGTGTAGAACACCTTGGTTCGCGGCGTGACGGCGCGGGCGAACGCCGCGGTGTCGGTGGGATCCGCAAACGTGGTGGTGATGCCCATTTGGGGGAGCAGCTCGCCCAGCAGGGCAAAGGTGCCGCCGTACACCGTGTTGCTGGCCACGATGTGATCGCCCGCCCGACAGAGCTGGAGCAGTGTGCAGGAGATCGCGGCCATGCCGCTGGCGGTGCAGATGGCCGCCTCGGTGCCCTCCAGCGCCGCCAGGTAGCGGGCCAGCACGTCGACGGTGGGATTGAAGTGCCGGCTGTAGAGGTAGCAGCCGCCCGTCTCCGGCCCGCGCACGCCGCCGAAGATCTCGGGCATGGTCCGGGAATCGAGGACGGTGAACGTGGATGACCGCTCGATGGACGGGCAGACGCCCCCGTGCTCGCCAAATTCGCGCCGGGTCAGGGTCAACGCCTGCTCGGGATTGTGTCGGTTCATGGATACCCTCCTTGCCGGTTTCGGGAGGGCCGGCGGTTCGGGCCGTGCGCCGGCCAGCCGCTCAGTTTAGCGACCCGGAACCGGCTTTGCAACGGGAAAAGCGCCACCCGCCTCGTGGGTTTTGTGGTAAGCTGGGCATTCGATTCCATGCGTCACTGGTGCACCGTCACACGCGAGGATCGGTCATGGCACACACCTTGCGGGTTTGTCTGCTGCTGGAACTGGCGGGGCTGGTCCTGGCCGCCGCCACTCAGGTTGGAGCACCGGCGCGCCCGTCCATCCGGGTGGTGGGCGACGCCGCCTACCCGCCGAATCTCTACCTCAACAGTGAGGGCCGACCCGCCGGCTTCGATGTCGAGGTGCTGCGGCTGCTGGAGCAGCGGACCGGCCGATCCATCGCTATTCAGCTTATGCCGTGGACGCAGGCGATGACCCGGCTGCGCAGCGGGCAAGCCGACGCACTGATGGGCATCAACCGAACGCCGGAGCGGGAGCAGGAGTTCGATTTCTCCCTGCCGGTGCTCGAGAACCAGGCCGTCATCTTCGTGCCTTATCAGTCGTTCGTGATCCGCTCCGCCGATGACCTGCGCTCGCGGCGCGTGGGCGCGCAGCGGGACGCGGCCGTCGTCGCCCATATCCGCAAGCAGCACCCGGAGGTGCTGCTGCGGGAATTCGAAACCGCCGAGGCGGCGCTGGAGGCCCTTCGGCGGGGCGAACTCGACGCGGTCGTCTGCCACCGGATCACCGGTGACTTCGTCCTGGACAAGCGCAACTGGCGGGACGTGTTCAAAGTGGTCGGTACGCCGCTGCTCGAGGCGCCCTATTGCCTGGCGGTCCGCAAGGGCGACACCGCCCTGCTGCAGCCGATCAACGCGGCGCTCCATGACTTGGAGGCCGAGGGCCGGCTCAAGGCGTTGCGGGACGAGTGGTTCGGGCGCGATTACTTCCTCGATTTCGAGTTCGAGCGCAGCTCTTCGTTCCGGCTTCTGCACACCCTGTTGCTGGGATTTCTCGGCGTCGCCGTATTGGCGGTGCTGGTCATCGTGTTCCTGCGGCACCGCATGGCGCGGGCCCGCCGGCGCGCGGAGAGCGCCGATCAGTACTTCCAAACGCTGATCGCCGGCAGCACCGACATGATCCTGGTGGTGGGCCCCGACCGCCTGATCCGGCACGTCAGCCCGTCGGTGAAGCGGATCCTCGGTTTCGAACCGGATGAACTGCTGGGGCGCTCCAGCCACGAGTTCATCCATCCGGATGACAACCACCGCTACGAGGAGGCCATGGCCGATCTCCGGCGGATCGGCATGGCCGCCATCGAAGCCCGGTTCCAGAGCCGCAGCGGCTGGCGGACGCTGGACGCCATCGCCCGCGATCTCACGGAGGATCCGCTGGTTTCCGGAATCGTGATCAACGCCCGGGACATCACCGATAAGCGCCGCCGGGAGCGTGTGCAGCAGGCCACGTACGCCATCTCGGAAGCGGCCAATTCCGCCCAGTCGCTGGATGCGCTGTATGCGGCAATCCATGCCGTGGTGTCCGAGCTGATGCCGGCGGACAACATCTTCATCGCCCTCTACGACGCCCGCCGGCAGACAGTCTCTTACCCCTACTGGATCGACGCGAACGACCCCGTGCCCGATCCTGAGCCCCTGGGCAAGGGGCTGACCAGCTACGTCATCCGCACCGGCACGCCGCTGCTGGCTGACGAACAAACCCTGAACAGCCTGTTCGGCAGCGGCGAGGCGGAGAAGCTCGGTTCCCCCGCCTGCTGCTGGATGGGCACGCCCCTGCGGATCGCACAGCAGGTCGTCGGCGCCCTGGTGATCCAAAGCTACACCCCGGGGGTGCAGTACGACGGTGACGACCTGGAGATGCTGACGTTCATGTCGGGCCAGGTCGCCATGGCCATCCAGCGGAAGCGGGTGGAGCAAACCCTGGCCGACGAGCGGGAGTTCCTCAGCGTCATTCTGCGCTCCGTCGGCGAAGGTGTCGTCGCCGCCGATCCGGACGGGCACGTGACGCTCATGAACCTGGCCGCCGAACGGTTCACCGGCTGGACGTCGGCCGAGGCTGCGGGCCGGCCGCTGGGCGAGGTGGTGGTCACCCGGCGCGAGCGCGATCGCGCACCTGTCGCCGACTGGCCGGCCCGAATCCTCGCCTCCGGCCGGCGGCCCGACGCGACGGACCAGCTCCTGCTTCTGGACCGGAACGGCGGCGAACGCATCGTTTCGGTCAGCGGTGCCCCGATGCGCGATCCCGCCAACCGCGTGATGGGATTCCTGCTGGTGTTCCGCGATGTGACCGAGAAGCGCCGCGCCGAGGACAACCTGGCCAACGCCCTCCGCCTGGAATCCCTCGGCCTGATGGCCGGAGGCATTGCGCACGACTTCAACAACATCCTGACAGGCGTCATCGGCCACATCTCGCTCACCAAGATGGCTGTGCCGCCGCAATCCGAGGCGCACCAGCTCCTGCTGGAGGCGGAGAAGGCCTCGCTGCGGGCGCGCGAGTTGACCAGCCAGCTCCTCACCTTCGCCCGCGGCGGCTTGCCGGTGAAGGAGACCGCCGCGCTGGGCGAGTTGCTCCGGGACTCGGCGGGGTTCGCCCTGCGGGGTTCGGCGGTCCGCTGCGAATTTCGCCTTCCGCCGGAGCTCTGGCCGGTCGAGGTGGACATCAGTCAGATGAATCAGGTGATTCACAACCTGGTCCTCAATGCCATCCAGGCGATGCCGAACGGCGGCTGGATCGCCATCGCCGGCGAGAACGTGGAGCTCACCGACACCGACGGCCTGCCGCTGCGGCCCGGCCGCTACGTCAAGATCACCATCGAGGACAGCGGCCTCGGCATCCCGGAATCCCACCTGTCCCGGATCTTCGACCCCTACTTCAGCACCAAGTCGACCGGCCGCGGCCTGGGCCTGCCCACGACCTACTCCATCATCAAGCGGCACGAGGGGCACATCGCGGTGGCCTCCACCGTCGGCCAGGGCACGGTTTTCCATGTGTATCTCCCCGCCGGCAGCCAGCCGCCGGTGTCGGCGCGCCCCGCGGCCCAGCCGGTCAAACCGTCCACGGGCCGGATCCTGGTCATGGACGACGAGGACGTCGTCCGAAACACGGCGCAGAAGATGCTGTTGCGGCTGGGATACGACGTCGCCTGCGCCCGCGACGGCGCCGAGGCGTTGGAGATGTACCGCCAATCCGTGAAGGCCGGACGCGCGTTCGACGCCGTGATCATGGACCTGACCGTCCCCGGTGGGATGGGCGGCCGGGAGGCGGTGCGATCCCTGGCCGCCATGGATCCCAAGTCCCGGGTGATCGTCTCGAGCGGCTACTCCAACGATCCCATCATGAGCGACTACCGCAAGTTCGGATTTGCTGACGTGATCATGAAGCCCTATCGGCTCGAGGATCTGGCCAAGGTGTTGGGACGAGTCATCGGGGCGGCGGAGAAGAACAAAGAGACAGGCGACAGGAGATCAGGAGACAGGAAATGGGGTGGGTGAATGGGTGAATCGGGAGACGGGGGAGGAAAGCATCTGGCAAAGGGGAAGACCCGAGCCGCAAACCACGAAACCCGAGATCCGAAGTCCGATGTCCGTCGGTTGGGAACGAGCCTCTAGCATTGGGTTTCCAGCCTTGCACTCGTAGCCTCGCCGCCGGCTCGAACGAACTGGAGCCAGATCTCGCGGGTGCGGGGACCATCGAATTCGCACAAATAAACGGCCTGCCAGGTGCCCAGGCGGGGCACCCCGTCGGCCAGCGGCACCCAGGCGCCGGCGCCCACGAGCGACGCCTTGACGTGGGCGTCGGCGTTGCCCTCGGCGTGGCGGTAGTCGCCGCTGCGCGGGACCAGGCGGTCGAAGGTCGCCAGCAGATCCCGCCGTACATCGGGATCGGCGCCTTCATTGATGGTCACGCCGGCGGTGGTGTGGGGACAAAAGACGTGAAGCACCCCGTCCCGCCAGCCGGCGGCAGCGGCGCACTCACCGATGCGCGCGGTGATGTCGACACATTCCGTCCGGCGGGTGGTCCGCACGGTGAACGGCATCATGCCGGCCTCCGCGGAGCCGGCTCCTCATCGGCTTCGACCATGATGAGCCCGGCGCAGTCGTTCCGGAGCGGGCAGTGGCTGCAGCCGTTGCGCCCGGCGTGTTGTGGGCAGGCCGGTTGGCGTTGCGACCGCACATACCAGATCAGGGCGCCGACCAGCAGCGCCGCGAGTCCGATCCATTCCAACACGATATCCATCAGCTTTCTCCGCAATAGCGCTGGCGGGTGATGCGCGCCACAAGCCCGCTGAGCATCAGCAGGCCGATCAGGTTGGGAAAGGCCATGAACGCGTTGGCCGCCTCGCCGACGAACCAGACGATGTTGATGAACGGCCCCTGCACCACCGCGCCGACAAACAACAGGGTGATATAGATGAACCGGTACGGCAGCACGATGCGGATGCCGAAGATGTACTCCCAGCAGATCTCCCCGTAGTAGCACCAGCCGATGAGGGTGGTGTAGCCGAACAGGAACGAGCAGACGGCGATGATCAGGCTGCCGCTGGGGATCACCGTGGACATGGCCGATGCGGTCAGGGCGGTGCTGGTGAGCTCGCCGCCCATCACCGGCGTGAGCTTCCAGACGCCGGTGACCACGATGAGCAGGGTGGTCAAGGTGTTGACCACCAGAGTGTCGATGAAGACACCGGTCATAGCCAGCAGACCGTTGTCGGTGGGGTCCGACGATCGCGAGGCGCTCTGGGCGATGCCCGCCGAGCCCAGCCCCGCTTCGTTGCTCAGCACGCCCCGGCTCACGCCCAGGCTGATGGCTCGCTGGACCGAAATCCCGATCACTCCGCCCACCGCCGCTTTCAGCGAAAAGGCGAAGCCGAATATTGTCGCGAAGGCAGCGGGGATCTCCCGCCAGTGGGCGCCGAGCACGATGATGACGCCGATGAAATAAACGGCGATCATGGTGGGCACGAGCTTTTCGGCCACGGCGCCGATGCGCTTGATGCCGCCGATGACCACGAGGCCGACGAGCAGCGTGATGACCAGGCCGGAGATCCAAAAGGGACACCCACCGACCACGCCGTGCTCTTTGAACGCCGCGTCGACAGCCAGGGCCATCGAGTTGGACTGGGCCATGTTGCCGGTGCCCAGCAGGCAGGCGAAGCCGCCGAACAGGGCGAATGCCCAGCCGAGCCCCCGGGCGAAGCGGGTGTCCTTGAGGCCGTAGCGGCAGTAGTACATGGGACCGCCGGCCATGGAGCCGTCCTCCGCCTCGCGACGGAAGTAGACGCCCAGGAACCCCTCGGCGTACTTGGTGGCCATGCCGAAGATGGCGCTGACCCACATCCAGAACGGCGCGCCGGGGCCGCCGGTGGCGATGGCCGCGGCCACGCCGGCGATGTTGCCGTTACCCACCGTGGCCGCCAGCGCCGTCATCAGCGCGGCATAGGGGGAGATGTCGCCCTTCTCGTCCTTCGCCGGTTCTTTGCCGAAGGCGCCGTGCAGGAGCAGTTTCATGGACTGCCCGAACAGGCGGAACTGGACGCCGCCGGTGCGGAGGGTCAGGATCACGCCCGTGCCCACCAGCAGGGCGATCATCCAGTTGCCCCAGATCCAGTCCCGGGCCACGGAGACGAAATCGAGCACGCCTTGCAAGTATTGGTCCATCAGGCCCTCCCGGCCGCCTGGGCGCCCGGTTGGAGCGGTCGGGGCGACCCTCCGCCGGAGCATCGTCAGACGGCGGATTCTATCACCGAAGTCAACCTCTGCCAATTCTCTTTGTTGAACTTTCACCGCCTTTCCTTTATCTTTAGCTGCACGGAATCCCGCCTGGACGGGCATCTTTCGGATGAGGCGCCGCGGGTGAAACTGTTGCGGGGCATGCGGGGCAGAATCCTCCTATGGCTGGTGCTGGCGGGCCTCCTGCCGCTGGCCGCGGCGCTGCTGCTGTTCTATCAGTTCGCCCGCCGCATCATCGTCGATGACCGCGTCGAAATCTACCTGCACCACCTCTCCCAGCAGACGGCCGACAAGCTGGACCTGTTTCTCACCGAGCGCCGCGAGGAGGGTGCCGCCATGGCCTCAAACGAGGGTGTCGAAGCCTTCCTGCGCGGCGTCCCGGCGCCGGCGCCAGTCGCCTCACCCACCCTGGCCACCCTCAACGAGTACGTCCAGATTCACGAAGTGTACGACCTGATGGTGCTGGTGGACTCCGCGGGAACCATCCGCGCCTGCAACAGCATCAACCGGTTCGGCGACTGGTTCGACCCGCGGCTGCTCAACGAACTGGTGGGCCAAGCCGTCGACACCTACCCCGTGGAGGCGGCCGCCTGGCGGCAGGCCATGCAGGGACGTGCCGCCGTCCACGACTGGTACGCCTCACCGCTGGCGCACCGGCTCTACTTCTTCGAGGACGACGACGCCAGCCGCTCCTATCACCTGCTGTTCGCGCAGCCGGTCCGGGATCACGCCACCGGCCGCGTGCTGGGAGTCTGGCTCAACATCATGAACTGGGAATACATCCAGGCCCAGCTGGATCTGGTGGAATCGGATTTCCGCCGGTACGGGCTCCCCTCGGGCTACGCGCTCCTTCTGTCGCGGGACGACCGACGCATCCTGGCCGCGCCGCAGCGGCGCAACCGCCGGCCCGGCGACACCGCCAACCGGCTGGGCGCCGAGCTGGACGCGCAGTCCGGCCTGACCGCGCTGCCGGCGGCCATCCGCGCCGGCGGCGCCACTGTGCACCTGCCCGCGCCCGTTGCGCGGTACGGCGGGCTGGCCCGCGTCGGCAGCCGGGACTTCGGCTGGCGCATCGTGGTCACGCTCAGCGAAGAGGACATCTTCAAGCCGGTCTACCAGCTGGCGCTGGCGTTTACCGGCATCGTCAGCGTCGCCGTGGTGCTCGTCGTGGCCGGCGCGTGGCTGCTGAGCCGCCAGATCAGCCGGCCGCTGCTGTCCCTCACCGAATCGGCCCGGGAGATCGCCCGCGGGCAGTACCACCGCCGGGTGCAGCCCACGGCCGACGACGAGATCGGCTCGCTGGGCGACGCGTTCAACCAGATGGCCCGGACGGTGGAGGAGCGCCAGCAGGAACTCGAGGCCAGCAACCGCGACCTTGAGGTCAAGGTCCGCCACCGCACCGAGGAGCTGGAGGCAAGCAACCGCGAGCTGCGGCAGGCGCTCCAGGACCTCCACGACGCTCAGGATCAACTCGTCCAGTCGGAGAAGATGGCCTCGCTGGGCCGGCTGGTCGCCGGAATCGCCCACGAGATCAAAAATCCGCTCAACTTCATCTACGGCAACACCCGTTTCCTCGACGAGTACGCCGACAAGCTCGGCCGGTACCTGGCCCGGGTGAACGCCGGCGCCGCACCGGCTGAGCTGGTGCGGCTGCGCGAGGAGCTCCGCATTGATTTCATCCTCGGCGACATCGGCGGCCTGGCCGCCAACATCCACGAGGGCGCCGAGCGGATCAAGACCATCGTGGACGACCTGAGGGTGTTTTCGCGCGCCCCCTCCGGCGAACCGGAGGAGGTGGACCTCTGCAAGGTCCTCGACATGTGCCTCAACCTCCTGCGCAACCAGTACAAGAACCGGATCCGGATCGTCCGCGAATACGGCGCCATCCCCCCGGCGCGGGTGCTGGTGGGCAAGATGGAACAGGTGTTCCTGAACCTGCTCAGCAACGCCATCGACGCCATCGAGGGCGAGGGGGTCATCCGGGTCCGCACCTTCACCGAGAACGGCCGGGTGGTGATCGAGGTGGCCGACTCCGGACCCGGCATCCCGCCGGAGCACCTGAACCGGATCTTCGACCCGTTCTTCACCACCAAGGACGTGGGCCAAGGCACCGGCCTGGGCCTGAGCCTCAGCTACAGCATCGTGCAACAGCACGGCGGCGCCCTGCGGGCCCGCAACGGCGCCGACGGCGGGGCCGTGTTCCGGGTGGAGCTGCCGCCCGACGGGCCGCCGGCGGCCGCCGCGGAGGAGGCGCCATGAGCGACCCGCGGCAGCCGGTCCTCCTCGTCGTGGACGACGAGCCGGCCAACCTGCAGAAGCTGAAGCGGACCTTCGTCGCCGAGTACCGCGTACTGGAAGCCGCCTCCGGCGAGGAAGCGTTCGCCATCGCCGAGCGCGAGGACGTGGACCTGGTCATCACCGACCAGAAAATGCCGCGGATGTCCGGGATCGAGCTGCTGAAGCGGATCCTCAGGATCAAGCCGGATGTCATGCGGATCGTACTCACCGGCTACACCGAGGTGGAGGACCTCATTCACGCCATCAACGACGGCCACGTTTACCGCTACATCACCAAGCCGTGGGATCCGGTGGAGCTGCGCATCGTCGTTCGGCAGGCGCTGGAAAAGCAGGCGCTGGAACGGGAGAACCGCCGCCTCACCGAGGCGCTGCGTCAGGCCAATGAGCGGCTCAGCCGCGAGAACCAGGCACTCCAGGGCGACGTCCGCCGCTTCCTCGATGCCGAGAACATCGTCTTCCGCTCCCGGGCCATGGCCGAGATCCTGGATTCCGCCCGCCGGGTGGCCGGCGTCGACACCACCGTTCTGCTCACCGGCGAGACCGGCACCGGCAAGGAACTCGTGGCCCGATTCATCCACCGCCACAGCCGCCGCGCCGGCGAGGTGTTCGTGGCGGTGAACTGCGGCGCGATCCCCCGGGAACTGGCCGAGAGCGAGTTCTTCGGCTACCGCAAAGGCGCCTTTTCCGGCGCGGTGGGCCACAAGAAGGGCTATTTCCAGGTGGCCGACGGCGGCACGCTCTTCCTGGACGAGGTGGGCGAGGCGCCGGCGGAGCTGCAGGTGAAGCTGCTGCGGGCGCTGCAGCAGGGCGAGATCTGGCCCGTGGGCGCGGAGAAGCCCGCCCGGGTGGACGTGCGCGTGGTCGCCTCCACCAACCGCGACCTGCAGGCCGAAGTGCGGGCCGGCGCCTTCCGCGAGGACCTGTTCTTCCGGCTCAACGTGTTCACCGTCCGGATCCCGCCGCTGGCCGAGCGCCGCGACGACATCCGCCCCCTGGTGGAATTTTTTCTGGAGCGCGCCCACGCCAAGATGAACCGCCGCCCGGTCGGCATATCCGAGGCGGCGTTGCGCCTGCTGGAGGCGTACCGCTGGCCGGGCAACGTCCGCCAGCTGGAAAACGAGGTGGAGCGGCTGGTCCTGCTCTCGACCGAAGGTGGCACCATCGAACCCGACGCGGTGGCCGCCTACATCCGCGACGACGTGGGGCGCCCGCCCGCCGGCGCCCCTGGCGCCGGCGGCGGCGACGCCGCCGATCCGGCCATGGACCTGCGCCGGCAGACGGACGCCTTCGAGCGCGGCCTCATCATCGCCGCGCTGGACACCTGCGGCGGCAACCGCACCCACGCCGCCGCGCGGTTACACATCACCCGCCAGTCGCTGTTGGAGAAAATGAAGCGGTTCGGGATCAGGTGAAAAGTGAATGGTGAACAGAGAACAGTTAATAGATAGGAGATAGGGGTCAGGGGAGATTGGAGCACTTCATCTGACAGGCCGGCTTAGCTGTCACCCGCCCTGCGGCGATCGCCCGTTCCGCCAAGAACTTGTTGAATCCGGCCACCCCTGTCCGGCCGACCTGCCCGGTGCACCCGAAACATTCAGTCCCGACCGAATCATAGGCAAAACACCGCCGGCCGCCTGCGCCGCAGGTGACCGGCGGTGACCCGTCTCGAAACGCGCGCTCAGTTGACCTTGAACTTCGCGTCGCCCTTCTCGAAGAACCCGACGATCTGGCGGGCGGCCGCCAGTCCGGCGTTGATGTTGGCCTCCTCGGTCTGGGCGCCCATTTTCTTGGCGGTGAAGAAGTAACGGCCCGCGTACTTGGCCTCGATCTCGGCCTTGCACGCCGGCTCGACGTCGGCCGCGTACATGAAGTCGGGCCGCTCGGCGAACATCTTGAGGAGCGACGGCTCGTCCACCACCTCGGCCCGCGCCGTGTTGATGATGGCGGCGCCCTTGGGCAGGAGCGACATCAGCTCGAAGTTGATGGAGCCGGCGGTCTCCTTCGTCTTGGGCAGGTGGAGCGACACGTAGTCGCACGCCTTGTACATCTCCTGCACGCCGGCGCAGGCGTGGATCCCCTCGGCCTCGATCACGGCCTTGTCCACGTAGGGGTCGACGGCGTGGATTGTCATCCCGAACCCCTTGGCGATCGCGGCCACGGCCCGGCCCACGTTGCCGTAGGCGTGCAGCCCGATCTTCTTGCCCCGCAGCTCCGTGCCGGACTTGCCGGTGTAGCCGCGGCGGGCCAGCTGCAGCATCAGGCCGAACACCAGTTCGCCCACCGCGTTGGAGTTCTGGCCCGGCGTGTTCATGACCACCACGCCCTTCGCCGTCGCCGCCTTCAGGTCGATGTTGTCGTACCCCGCGCCGGCGCGGACCACCAGCTTGAGTTTCTTCCCCGCCTCCAGGACCTCAGGCGTCACCAGGTCGCTGCGGACGATGAGGGCGTCGACGTCCGCCACCGCCTTGTGGAAGTCGGCGACGTCCTTGTAGTTCTCCAGCAGGACCATTTCGTAGCCGGCCCCTTTCAGGATGTCGGCAATCCCCGTGACCGCCACCTTGGCGAACGGCTTTTCCGTGGCCACCAGCACCTTTCTCGACATGGCATCCTCCAATCATGGTGAAATACGTTATGCTCATTGTAATTCCGATCGGGGGCGGAGTCAAACGGCGGCGGCGCCCTCTTGAGGAAAGCCGAAAAATGGCCGATAATATCGGCAATCGCATGCAACACCGGAATCGGAGGGGATCATGAGCACGTCGCGCATCGCGGGCGCCGTCGGGATTCTGGCGGTCGCCCTGGTGCTGCTGGCCGCCTGCGGCCCGAAGACGCCGCTGCCCGACACGCACAAGGCGTTCGCCGGCCGCTGGGTCGCCGCCGACGGCACCTGGGTTCACATCTTCCTGGATGGCAGCGGCAGCGTCAAGACCGCCAACACCGAGGTCAACGGCGGCCAAGCCACCATCGAAGGCGCCACCCTGACCATCGGCCTGTTCGGGATCGAGAAAAAATTCACCATCACGCAGCCGCCCACCGAGATCGAGGGCCGCTGGATTCTCGTCCTGGACAACATCGAGTACGTCCGGGAATCTCCCTAGTTCGTCATCGTCATCGTCATCGTCATCGTCATCGTCATCGTCATCGTCATCGTCATCGTCATCGTGCTCGTGATCGTAATCGGGGCTCGAGGCTAGAGGCTCGGGGTTCGAGGCTCGTTCCCAACAGACGGACATCGGACTTCGGACTTCGGATTTCGTGCTCGTAATTCGTAATCGTGATCGTAATCGTGATCGCGCAGGTGATGCAATGCCGCTTGACTTAAGTCAAATCAATCCGACAGAACATGGTTTATGCTCCCGTTAAGCAAGCGTTAGTGTCCGCGACTCGTTTGGTATTTCACATTGCGAAAGGTCCGATTCGATCGGTCGCAGGCACACCCCGCAACTTCAAGGAGGTTTCATCATGACCACCAACAAGTTGAAATGGGCGGCGATCCTCTGTTTCGTCGTCGCCCTGGGCGGTCTGCTCGTCGGTGGGTTCCTGACTCGCAATCAACTGGCCCCTTACCCCGGACGCGTCGTGGACCCAGCCGGCACCGTCCTGTTCACCCGGGCCGATATCCTGGCGGGACAGGACGTCTACCAGAAGTACGGCCTGATGGACCATGGCAGCGTCTGGGGCCACGGCTCCCAGCGCGGCATGGAATTCTCCACGGTCACCCTGCACATGTGGGGTGAAGCCGTGCGCGACCATTTCGCGCAGACGGCCGGCGGGCAGCCGTTCGTCTCGCTCGATGCGGCCGGGCGCCGGGCGGCGGAGGGCCGGACGGCGGCAGACATGAAAACCAACCGCTATGATACCGCCTCCGACACGCTGGCGCTGAGCGCGGCCCAGGCCGCCGCCCTGCCGGCCCTGGAGGCATTCTGGGAGCGGACATTCGGCCAGGGCGAAACCCGCTACGGGTTCCTCCCCGGCACCGTGCCGACGCCCGACGAACGGCGCCAGATCGCCCGATTCTTCATCTGGAGCGCCTGGGCGGCGGTGGTGAACCGTCCCGGCGAGTCCTACTCGTTCACGAACAACTGGCCGCCCGACCCGCTGGTGGGGAACACACCCACTCCCGAGACCTACATCTGGACGCTCGGCGGCGTGCTGTCCCTGTTCCTGGTGCTGGGCTTCTTCATCTTCTACGTCCACAACCACAAGCTCTGGTACGGGCCGGCCCAGGGCGTCCCGCTGGCCAACAAGCTCATCGACATGCCGCTGACCAACAGCCAGGTCAAGGCGGCCAAGTTTTTCCTGGTGGTCATCCTGCTCTTCCTGGTGCAGACATGCTTCGGCGGACTGCTCGCCCACTACACCGTCCATCCGGGCAGCTTCTACGTCCCGTTTGTCGCCCAGGAGATCCCGTACAGCTGGGCCAAGAGCTGGCACCTGCAACTGGCCATCTTCTGGATCGCCACCACCTGGGTGGCTTCGGCGGTCTACCTGGCGCCCATCATCGGCGGGCGTGAGCCGAAGAAGCAGGGCCTGCTGGTCCAGCTGCTGTTCGGCGCCGTGCTGCTGGTGGCGGTGGGCAGCCTGGCCGGCCAGGTGGCCGGGATCAAGGGGATGCTCGGCGACTGGTGGTTCTGGCTCGGACACCAGGGGTGGGAGTACCTGGAGCTTGGTCGACTGTGGCAGATCCTGCTTTTCGCCGGCCTGATCGCCTGGCTGCTCATCGTCTACCGGGCGGTGGGACATCATCTGACCCAGAAGAATCCTTCCGACTTCAACTCGCTCATCGCCTTCTACGTCTTCAGCGCGGTGCTGGTGGTGGCCTTCTTCGGCTTCGGCCTGTTGTACGGCCGGGGCACCCACCTCACCGTGGCCGATTACTGGCGGTGGTATGTGGTGCACATCTGGGTGGAGAGCATCTTCGAGTTCTTCGGCGTCGCGGTCATCGCCCTGCTCATGGTGGCCATGGGCCTGGTGTCGGCCAAGGCGGCGCTCCGGGTGGCCTACTTCACCGCGGCCATCACCTTCCTGAGCGGCATCCTGGGCACGGCGCACCACTACTTCTGGTACGGCGGTCCCAGTTACTGGCTGGCGCTGGGCTCGGTATTCTCATCCATGGAGCCGGTGCCGTTGTTCGGCCTGGTGGTGCGCGGCATGATGGAATACAAGTCCATCCAGAAGGAGGGCCGGGAGTTCCCCTACCGCTGGCCGCTCTACTTCCTGGTGGCCTCCTCGTTCTGGAACTTCCTCGGCGCCGGCGTGTTCGGCTTCCTCATCAACCTGCCACTGGTGAACTACTACGAGCACGGCACCTACCTGACCATGAACCACGGCCACGGCGCCCTGTTCGGCACCTACGGCATGCTCTCGATCGCCCTGCTCCTCTTCTCCTGGCGCGGCCTGGTCAGGAAGGAAGTGTGGAACGACAAGCTGCTGAAGGTCTCGTTCGTCGGGCTGAACGTGGGCCTGTTGCTTATGACTCTGGGGACGCTGTTCCCGGTGGGCATCGCCCAGACCTGGACCGCGTTCACCCACGGCATGCATGTGGCCCGCGATGCCAGCTTCTTCGAGCATGGCTTCGTGGCGTTTATCGGCAACATGCGCGCCGTGCCCGATCTGATGATCATTCTGCTGGGCGTCGTGCCCCTGGCCTGGTTCCTCTTCCGGACCTACCGGCACCTCAAGCCGCGCGAGATCCGCGAGGACGAGTCGGTGTGGGACCGCCTGGATTTCAAGCCCTAGGTTTCCCACCTCCGTATTGTCGATACACCGCCGCCGGCGCGATCCCGCGCCGGCGGATTATTTTCGAGGTTCGGGGCTCGGCACTCGAGGCTCGTTCCCGGACCGCGGACATCGGAATTCGGGGTTTGCGGCTCGGGGTTCGCGGTGCGGGGCTGGCGATTCACGGCTCGCGGTTCGGGTTTTTCCGTTCATCTAACATTTTCTGTTTTCCGTCTCCCGGCTCCCGATTCACCCATTCATCTTGAACCTCAATGACGATCACGATTACGATTACGATCACGATTACGAATTACGATTACGAGCACGAATCCTCACCGATTCATCGATTCACCCATTCACCCATTCACCCCAATGTTGAATTCCCGGCCACTTCCCGTTAACATGGTCTTTTTCACAGAGGTGCCCCATGAACCGTTACCGTGTCCGTCCTGCTGGCCGTCTCCAACCGTCCCTGATCCCATTGATCCTCATCTTGGCCGCCACGCTGGCGCTCGCCGCGTGCGGCGCCCGCCAGGCGTCGGCGCCGCCGCCGGCCGCGGCGCCGGCCGAGGCCGAGCTGGTCATCCTGCACACCAACGACCACCACGGGCATCCCCTCAAGTACGACCTGCCCGGCTGCCCCGGCGTCGGCGGGCTCGCCGCCCGGCTGACGCTGGTCAACGGGGTCCGCAGCCGCCACGCCAACGTGCTGGTCCTGGACGCCGGCGACGTGAATCAGGGTCGTCCCGAGTCAAACCTGTTTCTGGGCGAACCGGATTTCATCGGCTACAACGCCATCGGCTACGACGCGATGGCGCTGGGCAATCACGAGTTCGACGCCGCCCGCACGGTGCTGATGGAGCAGAAGGCGGCGGCACGCTTCCCGTTCCTCTCGGCCAACATCCTCACCGCCGACGGCAAGCCGCTGGTGGAACCGTATCTCATCCGCCGTTTCCCCGGCTTCACCGTGGCCGTCCTTGGCCTCACCACCGCCGAGACCCGCACTCTGGTGCTGCCGCGCAACATCCGCGACCTCACCATCGCCGACGAGGTGGCCACCGCCCGGCGCTACCTGCCCGAGCTGCGGCGAAAGGCGGACGTGGTCATCGCCCTGGTGCACCTGGGCATCTCCGAGGATCCTGGCTTCGGCTCCCGCCGCCTGGCCCGCGAGTGCCCTGAGTTCGACCTCATTGTGGACGGGCACACCCATACGTTCATGGACCACCCGTTGTACGAGGGCCGTGTGCCCATCGTCCAGGCCTGGGCCCGTGGGATCGTCATGGGCCAGGCGACGCTACGCCTGCGCCACCGCCGGGTGGCCGGCCTCGAGTGGCAGCCGCTGCCGGTGAACGTGGCGCTCGCTCCGGGCGCCCTGTTCCACGATCCGAAGGTGGCGCCGCCGGCGGAGCGCCTGGCGGAAGACGCTGCGCTGCTGGCGCAGATGGCCGATTACGGTGCCAAGGTCGACGCGATGCTGGCCGCGGTGATCGGCCACGCCCCGGCCACCTACCGGAACAATCCCGGCCGGGCCGGCGGCTACAGCCTGGGCGGCCTGGTCTGCGATGCCCTGGTCTGGTACACGCAGGGGAAGGGCGTCGACTTCGCCCTGATGAACCGCGGCTCCATCCGGGCCGATCTGCCCGAAGGCCCCATCCTGCTTAAAGCGGTGTACGCGGCGCTCCCGTTCGACAACACCGCCGTGATCGTCACCCTGTCGGGCGCCGACGTCCAGGCGCTCTTCGACTACACGGCCACCATCGACAGCTTCCAGGGCGCTTCCCCCATCGTCTCGGCCGGCGTCTCAGCCGTCCTCGACCATGCGGCGCGCCGGGCGCGGGACATCCGGATCAACGGGCAGCCCCTGGACCCGGCGGCCACCTACCGCGTGGTGACCAACTCGTTCGTGGCCGCCGGCGGCGACGGATACGAGGTGTTCAAGCGGGGCCAGCTGTACGACACCACCGTCTACATGCGGGAGATCTTCGCCGCCTACATCCAGGAATCGGGCGCCACGCTCGTGCCGGACAACCGTCCGCGGATCATCTGGGAGGGCGCCCCACCGCCTGCCGCGCAGAAGCCGGCGGCCTGATCGCCGGCACGCCTGGGCACACCGATTCACTTCGCCAAGGCGCCAATCCGCCAGACACTTTTTCGATGGCGAACGCCGTAACGCAGTCGCTCAAGCAGAGGATCTCGACCCGAGGCAATCGACCAGCTGACGCAATCAGATTGCCTTCGCGTCCTCCATGTCTTTGTGGTGAAAACTGCCGATGTTCGATGTCCGCTATATGACCAGCAGTGACGCCACACTGAGCACCGACAGGATCACCAGCATGGCCAAGGCGGCGCGCCCCAGGCGCAAGCCGCCGAAGGCGAAGGCGTAACCGGCCTTGGCGAAGTTGTTGCTCGCCGTGGCCACCACCACCGCCGCCGCGGCCGTGGCGACGAAGCTGGCCTCGGCCGGGGACTGGGCCAAGCCCAGAATGAACGGGTCCACGTCCACGAGGCCCAGGATCAGCGCCAGTCCGAAGACGCCTGTCTGCCCGAACTGCTGGAAGGCGAACCGGGTGGCCACCAGCATGGCCACGAAGATCGCCGCGAACAGGAAGGCGGTTCCCAGCTCCAGCGGGTTGCGGCCGGGCTTGTAGTCGGCCCCGTTGTTCCGCTCCTGCCGGCGAAGGCACCGCCACATCCACCAGCCGCCGCCGCCGAGCGCCAGCAGGCCCAGCGCCAGGAAGAGCACCGCCAGCCGGTCGAACAGCGGCCGGCCGAACAGGAACAGCAGTGCCAGGATCCGCAGGTACATGATCCCCGACGCCATCACGATTCCGCCGGCGTAAGCGGCCGGCTCCGGCTTGTCCTTGGCCTGCTTCGCCAGGACCACAGTCGTGGCCGTGCTCGAGTAGATCCCGCCCAGCAGCGAGGCGAGGAACAGGCCGCCGCGGTCGTGGAACCGGCGCTGCAGCAGGTAGCTGGCGTAGGAGATGCCGCTCACCGCGATCACCACCAGCCACGCCTTGTACGGATTGATGGCGAACGGCGTGTACTCGCGGTTGGGCACCACCGGCAGGATCACCGCGGTGATGATGAGGAACTTGGCGAAGGTGGCCACCTCGTGGGCCGAGATCCGCTGGGCCAGGTTCTCCAGCACGTGCTTCATGTGGACGAGGAGCACCACCACCACCGTCGCCGCCAGCGCCAGCCAGTACTCACCCGACGCGACCACCGCCCCCAGGGTGTAGGTGGCCAAGGCCGAAAACTCGGTGGTGAAGCCGGGCAGGTCGCGCTCCACCTTGGACCAGTAGAGGATCGCCAGCAGCGTCCCCAGCACCAGCAGCCCGGCGGTGAACGGGATGTAGTCGCCCGGCGCCACCACGGTGAGGAGGAAGCCGCTGATGGCGATGAGGGGATAGGTCCGGACGCCGCCGAAGAAGAATGTGGGCTTGGTCTCCCGGCGCTCCTCCAGCTGGAAGCCGATCATCAGCGACAGGAACAGGGTGACCATCAGGCCGATGCCTTCGGGCGGCACGTTGGCCAGGATCCACTGCATCATGGGCGCTTGCCTCTCTGCCGGCGATCGATCACGGGATGAATCGGGTCGATTATATCATCCTCCTTGGATTTTGCAGCGTCCGCCGCTATACTGGTGCGGGCTACCAAGCCCCCGCCCGATCTCCCCCGACGAGGCCCGCCCGCCATGTCCATGAAAGACGATCTGCTGAGGATTCTCGACCAGCTCCACCGGGAGCACGTGTCCAGGCAGGAGCTGGCCGAGCGGCTCGACGCCGGCGCGGAGGACCGCCAGGCGTTCCGCGCGGCCGTGCGCGAGCTCGAGGCCGACGGCGTGCTGATCCGCGTCAAGCGAAACTACTACGCCGTCCGCGGCCGGGCCCGCCTGGTCACGGGCAAGCTGCAGTGCCACCGGAGCGGGTTCGGCTTCGTCATCGCCGATCCCGACTGCCACCCCGGCGGCGACGTGTACGTCCGCGCCGCCGATCTCGGCGACGCCACCCACGGCGACCGGGTGGCGGTCCAGCTCCTCGACGCCCGCCCGGGCGCCGCGCCGGAGCCGCCCCGCCCCGGCCGGTCCGGCCCCCGGCTCGAGGGGCGGGTCGTCCGCGTCCTGGAACGGGGGACGCCGCGGATCATCGGCCGGATCCTGTTCCTGAAAAAGCCGGTGGTGATCCCGCTCGACCCGCGGTTTCACTATACCGTGCACCCCGTGAACACCGATGCGTTCGAGCTGGCCGACGGTGACATTGTTTCGGTGTCCCTGACCACGGAACCGTCAACCCGCACACGGCCCGAAGGCCGGATCGTGGCGCTGGTGGGCAAGCCCGACGACCCGGAGCTGCCGTACAAGATCGCCCTGAGCCAGCACGACATCCCCACCGAGTTCCCGCCCGAGGCCCTGGCCGAAGCGCGGCGCGCACCGAAGGCGATCACCGCCGTGGAACTCGCCGACCGCGCGGACCTGCGCCACCTCCCGGCCGTCACCATCGACGGCGAAACCGCCTTCGACTTCGACGACGCCGTCAACGCCGTGCGGCGCCCCGATGGCCATTACACCCTCTGGGTGCACATCGCCGATGTCTCCCACTACGTGCCTCCTGACGGCGCCGTGGACCGCGAAGCGCTACGCCGCGGCACCTCGGTCTATTTCCCCGACCGGGCCGTCCCCATGCTTCCCGAGGACCTCTCCAGCGACATCTGCTCCCTCCTGCCCGACCAGGACCGCTTGACGTTCACGGCGGAGCTCACCATCGACGGCCGCACCGGTCGGACCACCGCCGCCCGGTTCGTGCCCTCGGTGATCCGCTCCCGGGCCCGGCTGACCTACACCCAGGTCGCCGCCATCCTCGACGGCGACCCGTCGGCGCGGGCGCAGCACCCCAAGTTGGCCGTTGAGTGCGACGGCATGGCTGAGCTGGCCCGGTTGCTCAACGCGCGGCGGCGGCAGCGCGGCGCCATCGACTTCGACCTGCCCGAAGAGGAGGTCCGTTGTGACCCGGCGGGCGCTGTGATCGGGATCTTCAAGGCGGAGCGCACCTTTGCCCACCGGCTCATCGAGGAGTTCATGCTCGCGGCCAACGAGGCCGTGGCTGCGTACTTCCAGTCCCGGGAACTGCCCTTCATCTACCGGATCCACGAACCGCCCGACGCCATGAAAGTGCAGGAGCTGGCCGAGACCGCCGCCTGCTTCGGCTACGCCTTCGATCCGAATGCGGAGGCGTTCACGCCGCGCGACTTCCAGGCGCTGGCGGACCGGTTCGAGGATTCGCCGGTGGGCCAGTACCTCGCCTACGTCATGCTGCGGACGTTCAAGCTGGCCGTGTACTCGGAGCGCAACAGCGGCCACTTCGGGCTGGCCGCCGACGACTACACCCACTTCACCTCGCCCATCCGCCGCTACCCCGACCTGATCGTTCACCGGCTGCTGCGTCACGCGCTGGCCCATCCCGACAGCCCCACGCCGCCCGGCTATGACACCGCCGCGCTCCACGAGATCGCGGTGCGCGCCTCGGAGCGGGAGCGCGAGGCGGTGGAAGCCGAGCGGGAGGTGCTGGCCTGGAAGAAGGCCGAGTTCATGCAGCAACACGTGGGCGGTGAGTTCGAGGGATTCGTCTCCGGCCTCCGACCGTCGGGCCTGAACGTGCAGTTGACGCGGTTCTTCATCGAAGGCTTCGTTTCCCTGTCCAGTCTCATGGACGATTACTACGTTTTCGACGAACGGCGGCACCTGTTCTACGGCGAGCGGGGCGGCCGGGTGTTCGCTCTGGGCACGCCGGTGACGGTGCGGGTGGACCGTGTGGACATGGTCCGGTGCCAGACGGACTTTTCGGTGGTCGGCGGCGGCGGGGTCGCAGCGGACGCGCCGCGGTCCGAGGCGCGCCGGCGCAGTCGCAGCGCCGCCGGACCGACGTCGGTCAAGGGCCGGAGCACCGCCCGCCGGGCAGAGGCGAAGAGCGTCCGGCCGCGGGTCAAGACGCACCGGGTCAAGCCGCCCAGCCGCCGGCGGGACGGCGGCTCCCGCCGCCAGGGACGGCGCTCGCGCTGAACGGACGGCGCGCAACCGCCGCCGCGATCCGCTGTAACCTGGACCGTCCGGCCAGCGTATAATAAAACCACTGAGACTCCGTGGGAGGCCGCACATGCATCGCATCATCGTCGGTTGGATCGCCCTGGCGCTCCTGATCGCCCCGCTGGCGGCTCAGGAGGAGGAGGCAGTCAAGACCGATCCCAACACGGTCAAGAAGGCGTCCGCACTGTTCGACAAGGGTGTTCAGGCCGCCCAGAAGGGCGACCTGGCCGGAGCGGAACAGCTCTTCCAGCAATCGCTCAAGACCTATCCGCTGGTCCCCGGCGCCTATGTGGAGCTGGGCAAGATCGCCATGGCCCGCCAGAACCCCGCCCAAGCGGTGGAATTCTACCTCAAGGCCCGCGACACCTACCACGCCCTGCACGACCAGAAGCTCAAGGATTTAAATCGCGTTCAAAACGAGGAGCGGCAGCGCGCCCAGAACAGCCAGACCGCCCGGAATTCCACTTCCGGCAGCGGCGGCTTCGCCAAGAACGCCGTCATCGAGTCCCGCAACCAAATGACCGAGGACCAGCGCGACATCGTCAAGGAGCACCAGGAGGTGGATATCCCCGCCCTGTTTTATCTCTACCTGGGCGGCGCGTACATGCGCCTGGGCAAGCACGACCTGGCGGAGCAGGAGTTCACGGCCGGCATTCGGCGGGATCCCGCGCTGGCGCCCCTCCACTTCAACCTGGCCGTGGTGTACCTGGTCAAGGGACGGTACGACCAATCGGCCACCGAGGCACGCACCGCCAGAGATCTGGGGTTCCAGCTTCCGCCCCAGTTCGTCCAGGACCTGGAGAGTCGCGGCAAGCTCAAGCTATAAGGGTCGGTCGTCGCCATCCGACTGCACCCGGCAGCCAGCCGGACGGTCCCCGACCGGGCGGCATCCCCCCGTTTTCCGACACATTTCCGGCTTTTCAAACCGGTTGTTTTCGGTTACAGTCATAAGTGAATGATTTCACCAACTCACTCCGAACGCTGGCCGGGTGTTGTCGCCCGCTGGGTGGTGGCCGTGCTGGGCTGGGCCGCCGTGCCGGTTCTGTTCGCCCTGGATCCGGCCAAACCGCTCAACCAGTTTGTGATCGATCACTGGACCACCGAGCACGGCCTGCCGCAGAAGGCGGTCACGGCGGTCACCCAGACGCGGGACGGCTACCTCTGGGTGGGCACGTTCGACGGAATCGCCCGGTTCGATGGGATGCGCTTCACCATCCTGGACAAATGGAATCTGCCGGTTCTCGGCAGCAACAACATCTTCGCCATCCATGAGGATCGCGCCGGCGACCTCTGGATCGCCACGTCCGACGGTCTCGCCTGCCGGCGCGGCGGCCGCTGGATCCGTTACGACACTTCCCACGGGTTGACAAGCAATTTCATCCTGACCATCCACGAGGATCCATCGGGCCGGATGTGGTTCGGCACAACCCACGGCCTCTGCTGGTTCGCCGACGGGGTGTTCGTGACGGAGACGCTGCCCGGGGCGCCGAATCGGGAATATGTGTCCGCCGTTGTCCATGACCGGGACGGCCGGCTCTGGGTGGGCACCGACGGCGACGGCCTGTTCATCATCGAACACGGCCGGTCAACCCGCTTCGACGAGCGGAACGGGCTACCGGGCAATCAGGTTCGGGCCCTGTGCCACGATCCCGCCGGGCGAATTTGGGTGGCTACCAGCCGGGGGCTGGCCCGCTTCTCAGCCGGGCGGCCGGAACCCCTCGCCCTGCCCCCCCGGCTCGCGGAAGTCGAAGTGCGCGCCCTGCGCGTGGACCACCAGGGTCTGGTGTGGATCGGCGCCAGCAACGGCATGTTGTACCGGTACCGCGACGGCGAGTTCGAGGCGGTCAGCCTGGAGCGCGGGCTGCTCAACAACTCCATTTATACCATCTGGGAGGACCGCGAAGGAAGTCTGTGGCTGGGCACGTACCGCAACGGGCTCATGCGCCTGAAGGACAACAATTATCTGATTTTCAACTCGCAGAGCGGCCTGCCCATGGACGTGGTGCGCTCACTCTTCGAGGATCGGGCCGGACGGGTCTGGATCGGCACCGTCGGCGGCGGCCTGGTCCGCTATGCCGACAACCGGTTTGACGTGTACGACCGCGCCGACGGCCTGCCCGACGACCGGATCTGGGCGTTCGCCGAAGCCGCCGACGGCTCGCTCTGGGTGGGCACCTACGGGGGCGGCATCTTTCAGTTTCGGGACGGCGTGCGGCGCACCATCTCCACACGGACAGGACTGTCCAACGACATCGTGCGAGCGATCTGCGTGGACCGCCGCGGCGACATCTGGGCGGGCACCAACGGCGGCGGCGTTGACGTGATCCGCAACGGACGGGTGATCCGGAACTACAGCACCCGCAACGGGCTCACCGACAACTTCATTTACGCGATCCACCAGGACCGCCAGGGGCGGATGTGGGTGGGCACCTACAACGGCGGACTGCTCTGCCAGGACGGCGAGACGTGGCAGGCGTTCGGCGCGGCCGCGGGATTTACCGACGCGGCGGTCTGGTGCATCTACGAGGACGCCGACGGCAACCTCTGGATCGGCACCAACGGCAGCGGATTATATCGGCACCGCGACGGCCGGTTCCGCCGGATCACGGTGACGGACGGCCTGCTCGCCGATTCGGCGTTCCAGATCGTCGAGGACGAACAGGGCTTCCTGTGGGTAATCTCAAACCGCGGGGTCTTCAAGGGCGAAAAGAACGCGTTCAATCAGTTCGCCGACGGCCGGCTGGATCGAATCACGGCCACCTCCTTCGAGGGCACCGAGGGGGTGAACCGCCTGGAATGCGACGGCCCGGCCCAGCCGGCTGCGATCTGCTGTCGGAACGGCAAGCTGTGGCTGGCCTCGGTCAAAGGCGCGGTGATGATCGATTCGGCTTACAGCCGAGTGAATACGATCGTGCCCAACGTGGTCATCGAACAGGTGCTGACCGACAGCCGTTTCCTCAAAACCGACCGGCCCATCGAATTGCCGCCGGGCACGGATCGGATCACCATCGGCTTCACCGCCCTGAGTCTGCTGGCGCCGAAGAAAGTGCGCTTCCAGTACCAGATGGAAGGCTTCGAGCAGCACTGGAGCCCCGTCACCCGGCAGCGTACCGTCAGTTACACCAACCTGCCGCCGGGCGAGTACACCTTCAAGGTGATCGCCTGCAACAACGACGGCATCTGGAACCGCACCGGCGCCCGCATCGCGCTGACGGTGCAACCCTTCTTTCACCAGACGCTGCTCTTCCGCATCCTGCTGGCGTTGGCGGTCATCGGCGCGGCTCTGGGCGCGCACTTCTACCGGCTCCGGCGGCTGCACACCCGGCAGCAGGAGCTGGAGCGGCTGGTGAGTGAGCGCGTCCGCGAGCTGCGCCTGGTCAACACCCAGCTCATCCGCGCCAACGAGCTCAAGAGCGAGCTACTGAGCATCGCCGCGCATGATCTGAAAAATCCCCTCCAGGCCGTGCTCGGATACGCGGAGATGATCCTGCAGCAGCACCCCCAGCGGGAGGAGCTGGAGCGGCGGGTGAACAAGATCTTCCAGGCGTCGCAGGAAATGCTGTCCATGATCAACGACCTGCTGCAGTCGTCGCAGATCGAAAGCGGCGAAATGGAACTCGACCTTAAGCCTGTCAACCTGAGCCTGCTCGCCCACCTGGTGGTGGACGGCTACCGCGACTGGGCGCGCCGGAAGGGGCAGTCGTTCACTGTGGCGATCGAGGCGGAGTGCTTCGTGATGGGGGACACACTCCGCCTGAAGGAGATCCTCGACAACCTGGTGAGCAACGCCGTCAAGTTCTCACCCCTCGACGGCGAGATCGGCGTCCGTGTCGAGCCGGTGCAAGACCGGATCCGCTTTGAAATCCGGGACAACGGGCCGGGACTCACGCCCGACGACCTGACCCGGATATTCGGCCGCTTCCAGCGCCTCAGCACCCAGCCCACCGGCGGTGAGTCCTCCACCGGCCTGGGGCTGCACATCACCAAACGCCTGGTGGAGCTGCAGCACGGCGTCATCCGCATCGAAAGTTCGCCTGGCGCCGGCAGTGTCTTCAGCGTGGAGTTTCCCGCCACCGACGCGGCGCCGGACGCGTGAGCCCACGCCAACAAACAGGCCATGGCGCCGAAGCCGGCGCCATGGCCCGAAAGCGATCGACCGGACGACTGGCCGGGTGTGGGACTATTCCACCGCGTAAGGGCAGTATGCGTACATGCCCCGGGGGTCATTGAAGCGGGCGTAGAGCATGGCTTGGCGGGCCAGCGCCCGGGTCTCGCGCAGGAACGGCAGGTGGCTGACGCCGGCATCAGCCGGCTGAGCGAGGTAGACGGCGGCGCCGGCCATCATGTCGGTGACCAGGCGCTGCTTCCAATCCAGCTCCTTCTCGATATAACGGACTTTATAGTCCTTGCCCAGCTTGGCCCGCGCCGCGGCGGATTCGATGGCCTGGGACAGGCTGCCCAGCTTGTCCACGAGACCGACCTGCAGGGCGTCTTCGCCGCTCCAGACCCGGCCGCGGGCGATCTTGTCCACGGCCTCCTTGCTCATCTTGCGCGCTTCGGCCACGCGGGTGAGAAAGTCGTCGTAACCCTTGTTGATGATCAGCTGGATCACCTCGCCCACCTCGGGGTTGAACGGCCGGTCGGGCCGCAGCGCGCCGGCGAGCGGGGTGGTACCCACGCCGTCCACGTGCACGCCGAGGTATTTGGCCAGCGGCTTGTCCACGGTGGGGAACATCCCGAAGATGCCGATGGAGCCGGTGATGGTGGCGGGACTGGCCCAGATCTCGTCCGAGGCCGTCGCAATCCAGTACCCGCCGGACGCGGCCACGCTGCCCATGGACACGACCACCGGCTTGCCCGCCTTCCGGGCCAGCTCGCACTCACGCCGGATGACCTCGGAGGCAAAGGCGCTGCCGCCGGGGGAATCCACCCGCAGGACGATCGCCTTCACGTCCTTGTTCTGCCGGGCTTGGCGGATCAGGGCCGCGGTGGAATCGCCGCCGATCTGTCCTGCGGGCTGGCTGCCGTCCAGGATCTCCCCCTTGGCCACGACCACGCCCACCAGGTTGCCGGCGGCCTTGGCACCGCTCCGATCCTCGTCGCGTGCCGCGAGATACTCGGTATAGGCGATCTGTTTGAAGGAGTGCGACTCTTCGTCCTCGCCCACCAGCTGGATCAGGCGGGCCCGCACCTCGTCCGGGTTGGCCAGCTTGTCCACCAGCCGGGCCTTGAGAGCCAGTTCGCTCAACTGGCCGTGGTGGGCCGCGACGTTGGCCTTGAAGTTGTCGATGTATGCCTGCAGGTCAGCCACCTGGAGTTTGCGGCCGGCGGCGGTCTCGCGCAGATAGGCGGCCCACAGGTCGTTTAGGTACGCCAGGTTGGCCTCCTTGGACTCGGCGGACATGTCGTTGCGCAAATACGGTTCCACTGCCGACTTGTACTCGCCCACCCGAAAGACGTGCACCTCGACCTCGAGCTTGTCGAGCCCGTCCTTGAAGAAGGTGATGAAGCGGCCGAAGCCCTCCAGGATGATCCCGCCCTGGGGATGCAGGAACACCTCGTCCGCCTGGGCCGCGAGGAAATAGCCGTTTTGGCCGTACTCGTTGCCGGTGGCGATGACCTTCTTCCCCGACTTTTTGAAATCGACGATGGCCGCCTTCAGGTCCAGCAGCTTGCTCATGCCGACGCTGCCCAGGTCATCCAGGTCCAGCACCAGCGCCGCGATCCGGTCGTCGGTCTTGGCGGCCTGGATGGCGTCCAGCAAGTCCTTGAGCAGTGTCTCCGGCTCGCCCTGCCCGGTAAGCTGGTCGGTGATCCGGCCCAGCGGATCGCCGCTGATCTGCTCCACCACCGCGCCCTTGGGATTGATCACCAGGGCCGCCTTGTCGGGCACCTTCGGCCCGAAGCCCTGAAGCAGGATGACGATCAGGGCGATGACGATGATCACGAACAGCGCGTTCACGACGAACCGCCGCAGCCGGTCGATGCCGCGGCCGATGGCGCCCAGCCAGGCCAGCCGGCTGCGCCGGGGGGCCGGCGGTTCGCGCCGCGGTTCGGGCGCCGGCGCCGGTGCTTCATTGTAAGGGGTGTACGCGTCGGACATCTTGGGGACCTCCTGTCACTTCGCCCGCCGCTCGTAGCGAACGGCGGGGGTGTTCGTTGTGATTTAGGGCACTATACTCCGCCGCATGTCGTCACACAAGGCGGTGGTATGCCAATCCAGTACGCAGGAACCGGTCGATTTGTTTCAGCCGCCGGACCGGCGGCCGCGTTGCATCCGCCCGCTCCATCCCGTACAATGCGGAAGCATCATGCCAAAGCGGGAGGTGCCGCATGCGACGGGACAAGCTGCTGCTGGCCGGACAGTGGATGGACGGCGACGCCGGGACGCTCGCCGTGCGCTCGCCCTTCGACGGCCGCCTGGTGGCGCGGGTGGCCCGCGCCGGCGCCGCCCAGCTCCGCGGGGCGGCCGACGCGGCGGCGGCCGCCGCGCCGGCGATGGCCGCCCTGACGCCGGAGCGCCGCGCCCACATCCTGGAAGGCGCCGGCGAGTGGCTGCGCGCGCACCGCGACCCGGCGGCCCGGACGCTGGTGGCCCAGGCGGGCAAGCCGCTGGCGCTGGCCCGTGCCGAGGTGGACCGGGCGGGCGACACCTTCCTGGCCGCTGCCCAGGTGGCCCGCCATCCTGAGACGGCCGCCCGCGACCTCGGCGGTTTCGCCAGCGGCGCCGGACGGCTGGCCCTGATGCGACGCGTGCCCGCGGGCCCCGTCCTGGCCGTCACCCCCTTCAACTTCCCGCTGAACCTGGTGGCGCACAAGCTGGCGCCGGCGGTGGCCGCCGGCTGCCCGGTGGTGCTCAAGCCGGCCAGCCAGACACCCACCCCGGCGCTGCTGGTGGGTGAGGCGCTGCTCGCCGCCGGACTGCCGCCGGCAGGGCTATCCGTGCTGCCCGCCGCCGCAGCCGACATGGACCCGCTGGTGGATGATCCCCGCTTCGCCCTCCTCACCTTCACCGGCTCGGCGGCGGTGGGCTGGGCGTTGAAGCGCCGCGCGGCGGCTCGACGGGTGGCGCTGGAGCTCGGCGGCAATTCCGCCGCGGTGGTGGAACCGGACGCCGGGGAACTGGCGGCCGTGGCCGCCCGGCTGGTATCGGGTGCGTTCGCCTACGCCGGCCAGTCGTGCATCAGCGTCCAGCGCGTCTTCGTCCAGGCCCGGATCTACCCGCAGTTCAGACGTCTCCTTATCGATGCGACCCGGACCGTCGCGGCGGGGGATCCCGCCGATGCGGCCACTGTCTGCGGGCCCGTGATCGACGCCGCCAACGCCGACCGGATCATGGCCTGGATCGCCTCGGCGCGCGCCGCCGGCGCCCGGCTGCTCTGCGGCGGCACCCGGCAGGGCACGGTGATCGCGCCGACGCTCCTTGAGAACGTCCCGGCTGCGGAACCACTGGCGGCCGACGAGGTGTTCGGACCCGTGGCGGCGCTCTGGCCGTACGACGATTATGAGGACGCGCTGGCAGGCGTGAACGCCTCGCGCTACGGGCTGCAGGCAGGCATCTTCACCCGGGACCTCGCCAAGATCCGCCGCGCCTGGGACGTGCTCGAGGTGGGTGCGGTCATCCAGGGCGACATGCCCACCTGGCGATCTGATCCCATGCCGTACGGCGGCGTCAAAGACTCGGGCCTCGGCCGCGAGGGCCCGGCGTGGGCGTACCTGGAGATGACCGAGGAGCGGATGCTGGTGCTCCGGGACGAGGGGCGGGGGTAAATTACGGGAGTTGAGGGTTCGGGCTCGTCATTCATCATCGTGATCGTCATCAAGCGTTCACAGGTTCGAAAGTTGGCGGTTCGTCGTCAGTTGGTAGTTGATCGTTGAGAGTTGATCGGAATGCCTCTCCCGTTTCCCGGCTTCCGTCTCCCGTTTCTCGTCTCCCGATTCACCGACTCACATCAGGGCGCCGGCGCTTCCCCGACGGTGATGATCCGGGGAGGCAAAGGCAACGGCGCGCGCCGCCGGGCCGGCGAGCTCCTCAACAGCGACCGAAACCAGCCAGTCTCACGGCGCAACCGTTCGATCTCCGGCAAAGCCGCGCGGGCGCAGCGTACGCCGCGCGCCACCGCATCGTCCAGGGACTGGAACGCCAGCCAGTGAATCCCCTCCAAATCCGGATTCAGGCACAGGTCTGCCGTGGCGCTCTGCAGATCCTCCAACCGGCGGGTGGCGATGCCGTCGGCCCGCAGGATGATGTCCAAGCCATGCTGCCAGGCCACCGTGGGCGGCGGCTCTCGGGACACCCGCACCGCCAGCGCCAGGTCCGCCCCCAGCGCCCATGCGCCGCTGACCGGCGTCTTGTCCACCCAGCCGCCGTCGACGAGCAGCCGCTCGCCGTCCGCCACCGGGCTGTACAGCCCCGGCACGGCGCAACTGGCCATGACCGCCCGGCGGACCGGTCCGCCGGTGATGAGCACCGCCTCGCCGGTATTCAGATCGCCGGCCATGCAGGCGAACGGGATATGCAGCTCCTCGATGCGGACGTCGGGCAGCAGCTCGGCGATGGCGTGGGCGTACTCCTCCTCGGACACCAGCGACCGGCTGACCAGGGTTTTGCCGATGGCCATCCCCTTGAGGATAAACTGGCGGAGCTGGGCCAGCAGGCCGTCGGCCGCCCCCGGCTCGATGCGCATGAACCGGTGGTAGGTCTTGGAGTCATAGCTCGGGGAATCGAGATACCGGCGCACCTGCGCCAGCACGTCTCCGGCCGTCCCGTGATGGGCGTACATGGCCCCCACCAGGGCGCCGATGCTGGTGCCCACCACCAGGTCCGGCCGCAGCCGGACCTCCTCCAGCACCTGCAGCACGCCGATGTGGGCCAGCCCCCGGGCCGCCCCGCCACCGAGCACCACCGCCAGCTTGCGCCGGGCCATCGCGCCTCCCTGAACCACCGCCGGGTGCAATGATGCCGGCGGGACATCGCCAGCATAAGCCCGGCAATGGTTCGGATCAAGACCGGAATGGCGGATCCCCGCCGCCTTTGGCCGGCTTTTCGCAGGCACCACCGCCGATACAACCGGTTGCATTCCACGTATACAGTGACCATGGAATTCATCCGATCCCTGGATCAGCTGCTGGCGGACGAGGGGCCCTTCGACGGTCGGACGGTGGTCGATGTCGGCTGCGGCGCCGGCGACCTGGTACGCTGGTTCGCCGGCCAGGGGTCCCGCGTGGTGGGGCTCGACGTCCCCGCCCTGCTGGCCCGGGCCGCCGCGGCGCCGCGCGGCGGCGCGGAGCGTTACGTGGCGGGATTGGGCGAAGCGATCCCGTTGGCCGCCGCCTCCGCCGACCGGGTGGTGTTCGCCGCCAGCCTGCACCACGTGGCGCCGGCGCGGATGGCCGACGCCATCCGCGAGGCCGCGCGCGTGCTCAGGCCCGCCGGGCGGGCGGTGTTCCTCGAGCCGGTGAAGCGGTCGGGCGCTTACACCGACATCACCCATCTGTACGAGGATGAAACCAGGGTGCTGCGGCTGGCGGTCGCGGCGCTCCGCGCCGCCCCCCGCGCCGGATTGCGGCGGGCAGCGGAAGATCTCTTCTACCTGGAGCGCTCGTTCCTGGATTACGAACGGCTCATGGCTGTCCTCGTTCCGGAGGAGGAGCGCCGCCGCGAGATTCTCGCCCGGGCGCGAGCGGTGACCGTCGCGCGCGCCGCCGCCGCCGGCGTGGCATTCGATGCGTTCCGCTACCGGTCCATCGTCCGGTTCACCGTGCTCGAGAAGACCGGGACAGCCTGACTCGGGGAGGCCTCGCATGAAGACCATCGGATTCATCGGCGGCACCGGCTGGGTGTCCACGCTGGAATACTACCGCCTGCTCAACGAGGGGGTGAGCGCGCGCCTCGGCGGCGTGGAGGCGGCGCGGTGCATCATCTACTCATTCAACTTCGGCGAGATCGCCCGCCTCAAGGCCGGCGACCCGGCGCAGCGCCGCGTCCGGCCGCTGGTGGTGGAGGCCGCCCGGCGTCTGGAGGCGGCGGGCGCCGACGGCCTGGTCCTGTGCGCCAACACGCTACACCTGTTCGCCGAACCGGTGGAAGCCGCGGTGGCCATCCCCGTGATCCACATCGCCGATGCGGTGGCGGCGGCGGTCCGTGCCGCCGACCTCGCCACCGTGGGGCTCCTGGGCACTCGGGCCACCATGGAGCAGGATTTCTACCGAGACCGGCTCGCGGCGGCCGGGATCGCCGCCCGCGTGCCGGTCGAGGCGGACCGCGCCTTCATGGATAACGCCATCATGACCGAGATGGTCCGGGGCGTTTTTCGCCCCGACGTGAAGCAGCGGTTCCTCGACGTTATCGGCCAATTGGTGGTTTGCGGCGCCGAGGGGGTCGTCCTCGGCTGCACCGAGATTCCGCTCCTTCTCCAGGCCGATACCGCCGCGGGGGTGCCGCTGTTTGACACGCTGGCCATCCACGCCCGCGCCGCGGTGGACTTTGCGCTGGAAGAGATGGTGAATGGGTGATCGGATATAGGGTGAAGGATTAATTCAAAATCATGCTGTCGGACACGAGGAATCGGCGGCGGCGCAGCGGTGGTCCCGGTCCTGGACGCGCTCGACCACCAGCACGTCCTGGTACCAGCGGCCGTCAGCGCGGCCCGACCAGGTGCCATAGTGAATGGGCGGCACGGCCGGCAGCCCCCCCGCCGAGAGCCATTCCAGAAGATCGGCCTCCGGGTAGGCGATGGCCGCTTCCGGATTGCGGCGATCCGCGATCCGGCAGGCGAACGGCGCTCCGTCCAGCGGGAAGGAAAACCGGGGCAGGCCCCCGCCCGCCGCCACCAAGCCGGAGGCGACATCGTCCAGCAAGAACAGGGTCAGCAGGCAACGGCGGCCGGGGCGGAGGACCCGGGCGATCTCCGCGATGTAATGGCGCAGGTCCGGCGGCAGCATGTGCGTGAACACCGAGGTCAGGAACACGAAGTCGAAGGCCTCGTCGGGATAGGGGAAGCGGACGGATGCGGCCGGGATGCTCCCCCGCCGGTTGTAGCGCTGGTTGTAGAGGTCCACGAAGTGGAACCGGAAATCGGGGTACTGCGGGGTGACGTGGCGTTGGCACCAGCGGACGGCCCGACGGTTGACATCCAGCCCCTCATAGGCGCCGGTGCTGAGGTAATCCGCCATCGGGATCGCCATCCGCCCGACGCCGCAGCCGATTTCCAGCACGCGGTCCGACGGCCGCAGTCCGCCCAGCTCCCGCGCCTGTTCCAGGAACGCCTCGCCGAACTCGCGGAACGCCCCCCAACCCACGTCTTCCATCAGCCGTCGCGGCGGCAGCAGGGGCGGTCGCCGGCCCCGGAACCGATCCCAGCCATCCAGCATCAACAGCCCGCTTCGGCGAATCCACGCCCGCCCCGCGGGGAATATCCGTTGACCGCCGTGAGACTGCGTCTTCATCCCGCCCTTCCCGCACTCAGTGTTGGGGCATCCGGGAGCTAACGCAACCGGTTTCGGAAAATCCGGCCATCGGTCGGTTATCTCCCGCCGAAGGTGAGGGCGGCGAGGCGGCGATCGATCTCCTCGGGCGAGAGCTCCCGGAATCGCGGCGGGAGGAACCGGTCGTCGGTGCACTCCTTCACCGCCAGCAGGTCCATCATCTCGAGGCGCGCCGTGTGGGCCGACGGACGGAACCCGGCCACTTCGTCCCGGAGAATCTCGGCCAGGGATTTCATCGAGCCGGCGGGGGGCGGGGCGATGGGTTTACCCTCAGGCGGGACGCTTGGGCTACTCGCAGGCGGGACGACTGGGCTGCTCGCAGGCGGGACGACTGGGCTGCTCGCAGGCGGGACGACTGGGCTGCTCGCAGGCGGGACGACTGGGCTGCTCTGGAGGGCGTGGCGGCGGACGGTGCGCACCAGCAGTCCCTCGAGCTCGTTGCCGCTCACCGGCTGATCGGAGGCAAGCTCGGGCATGTCCTCGGGCCGCAAGTCCAGCCGGAGCTTGCGGGCCATGGCCAGAAACAGCTCCCGTTTGTCGGCGGGATCGACGGGGGGAAACAGCGGGATGTGCACGTCGAGACGGCCCTGACGCTTGAGGTCCACCTCCACCATGTCGGGTCGGCTGGTGGCGAAGATCCAGAAAATCCGGCCGCGGTTGGCCGTGTCGGCCATCTCCTTGGCCAGCATCCCATACACGCGGCCCGACAGGCCTGAGTCCCCCTCGCCGCCGCCGCGGCGGCCCGTGGCCTGGTCGGCCTCGTCGACAAACACCATCACCTGCCCCAGGGCGTGGAGGATGGTGAAAATCTTCTCCAGGTTCCCCTCGGTGGCGCCCACCCACTTCTCGCGGAAGTTCTTCAGCTCCACCATGGGGATGCCGCACTCGCCGGCAAAGCACTCCACGAGCCACGTTTTGCCGGTGCCGATGCGGCCGGTGATGAGGTAGCCCATGGGGAGAGCGTTGGCCACGCCCCGCCGGATGAGCTGGGCGTCCTCGCGCAGCCAGCGCTTGGCCTCGTGATGGCCGGCCACGTCGTCCAGGGTGCGGCGCGACTCGATGAACTCCAGCCGCCCCATGGACTCCTTCTCGATGGTCTCCTTCTTGAGGCGCGTCAGGTACTTGAGCGTCAGCTTCTCCTGGTTGCGCACCGCCCGCAGCACCAGGTTGCGCACCTGGACGCGGTTCAGCCCCACCAGCTTGGCCGCCAGCGTCGGCACGTCCACCTCGCACAGCGCGGCGAAGTCGGGCTCGCCGGCCACCAGCCGCTCCACGTATTCGCGGATGTCGTCGGCGCCGGGCATGGGCACCTGGATCTTGCCGCTGGCGGGGCTGTCGGTGAGGTAGGCGCTCAGGTCCAGCAGGTTCTCGCTCACCAGCACCGTGGCGATGTTGGCGCCCATGATGGCCGGATCCTCGGCCCAGTTGCGGATCTTGATGAGGTTGGCCCCGATCTCGCCGCTCAGGTACAGCGACTCGCCCCGCGGCACGATGAAGTGGGCGAACGGCACCACCACCGCCACCGAGCGCGGGCCGGCCGCCTTCGGGTTGCGCGAGGCGGCCACGACGCCGTTGAGAAACCGGTCGATGAGCTCCAGCGCCTGGGCCGGCGACCGCGGCAGCAGCCCCGGCGAGTCCAGCGCCCGGTCGGGGTTGCGGCCGGCGGCGGCGTCGGAGGCGTAGCGCGAGCCGTGGAACTTGTCCATGACCTTGAGGAAGGCGTGGAAGTGATCCGCCCCCTTGGCCAGGCGGATGCCGCGGCCGCGGTCGTAGAACAGCACCACGTCGAAGGGCTGGAACAGCACCTCGGCCAGGTAGTCGCCCAGGGTCAGAAAGCGCAGCGCGTCGTCCTCGCGGTGGGGCACCAGGTCGTTGACGTTACCGTGCAGGATGAACTGCGAAACCGTCTCCGCCCGGAAGATTTCCCGCATGCCCTGCGCCCAGTCCGGCAGTGTCACCTTGCCCATGGCGTCACTCCTGCTCCTTGTCCCGCAGTGCGCGGTCGATGAGGGTGGGCGGCATGCCCACCTCCTCGAGGCTGCCGAAAAGCTCGTTGTTCTCGGCCATCCACTTCGAGGTGCCCTGGAGCGACTCCATCACCCCGTCGAGCCGGTCGGAGAGCTGCGCCGGGTCGCTCGTGACCAGCGCCTCCTCGCGGAGCAGCGTCACATGCTTCTCGATCCGGTCCAGCTCCGCCTCGATCACCTGCAGGCTCGACTCGGCCTGGAGGATGTTGCCCAGGCGCCGCTTCTGAATGTCCAGCGTCCCCTGCACCGAGCGGGCCACCGCCGAGGCCGGGTCCTCCCTGGCCAGGCGCTGGGTCAGGTCATCGATCTCACGCTCCAGGTCCTGCTTCGAGGTCTGCGCCAGGATGTCGCGGATGCGCCCCTGCGACACGAGGAGCTTGAGGAACATCCAGTGGAGCTGGTTCAGGCTGCCGGCGCGCAGATCACCGGCGGTGTCCTTGCCCGCCAGCGGCCCCGAGCTGTGAAGCACCGCGGCGCCCGTCTCGAGCAGCCGCCGGTAGCGCTCTTGCGACCGTCCGTCCAGCGCGGTCAGCATCGCCGCCTGGCGCTCGGCCCAGTTCTCCGCGGACGCCTGCAGTCGGGTGGCCTTCACCATGTTCTGAAACCGGTCGTTGCCCGCCACCAGCAGCAGGAAACCCGCCTCGGCCGCCGCACCCAGGAGCCAGAAGCCCGGGTTGATGAACCCGAGGATGACGAGGCCCGCCAGCATCACCTTGTTGAGCGGCATCTTGCCCAGCCACGGGATATCCACCTTCCAGTGGAAGGCGGCCTTGACGTAGTCCCAGTAGCCCAGCAGGTCCTTGGCCATCAGCTCTCCGCTTCACCTTGTTCGATTTTGAGGAAGATCGCCGAGACCCGTTCCACCGCCTCCAGGAACGCCGGCTGCTGCTGGAGCACGTTGGGCGGCTCGCCCGGCACCGCCGCCGGCGTCTGGGTGATTTCCCGCGCGATCCGCCCCGGCGCCTGGGAGAAGATCCAGACGCGGTCGCCGAGGTAGACCGCCTCGATGATGGAGTGGGTCACCAGCAGCACGGTGGCCTCCACCTGCTGCCACAGCTCCACCACCAGGCTCTGCATCTCCAGCCGGGTGGGCTCATCCAGCGCCGAGAACGGCTCGTCCATGAGGATGATCTTCGGGCGGCACACGAGGGTGCGCGCCAGCGCCACGCGCTGCTGCTGGCCGCCGGAGAGCTGGTGGGGGTATTTGTCGACGTGCGGCGCCAGGCCTACCTTCCCGATCCAGTCCATGGCCCGGCCCTCGATCTCGTCTTCCCCCAGGCCCTCCCGGCGCCGGTTCAGCTCCATGCCGAAGCGGACGTTCTGGCGCACCGTGAGGTGGGGGAAGGAGCTGTACTTCTGAAAGACCATACCTCGGTCCACGCCCGGAGCCGTCACCGGCTGGCCGCGTACCAGGATCTCGCCGGCGGTGGGGGGCCACACCTCCTGGAAGCCGGCCAGGAGGTTGAGCGCCGTGCTCTTGCCGCAGCCCGACGGACCCAGGATGGTGATGAATTCGCCCTTCCCCGGCAGGTCCTCGATGCAGAAATTGAGGTGTTCCAGAGCCTTGTATTCGCGCGGCGTGCCCGGGTTGAACACCTTGGCCACGTCGCGGAACTCGATCACGGGCGGGAGCTTCTTTTCGGGGGGAACGCTCATCGCGCCTCCTGGTACGGGAAGAGGTAGCGGCTGAGCACCACCCAGAACTTGTCGGTGAGGTAGGCGATCATCACGATCACCACCAGCACAAGGTAGATGTGCTCCCGGGGCCCGCGGCGCTGGGCCACGATGATGATGTTGCCCAGGCCCCGTTCGGCGGCGACCATCTCGGCCAGGATGATGTAGGTCCAGCCCACGCCGAAGCCGAGGCGCATGGCGTGGACGATCCGCGGCAGCGCCACCGGCAGCAGCACCCGCCGCAGCGTCTGCCAGCGCGTGGCGCCCAGAGTGTAAGCGGTCTGCAGAAAGACGTTGTCGACGTCGCTCACCGCGCGGACGAACAGGGGCAGCAGGTAGATGAAGAACGCCAGCGCCAGGAACATGACCTTCTGCAGCTCGTCCACGCCGAACAGGCTCATGGTCAGAGGCACGAGGGCCGGGATGGGCAGGTAGCCGAGGAAGACCATCACCGGGCTGAACGTCGCGCCCACCTTCGTGAAGGCGCCCATGAAAATGCCCAGCGGAAACGCGATCACCCAGGCCACGCCGAACCCGATCACCACGCGCAGCGCGCTGGTGAGGGCGCTGCGGCTCAGCTCCGCCTGGAACCAGAGCGACGGGAACGACCGGATCACCTCGCCCGGCGACGGGAGGATCGTGGGGGAGATGAGGCGCTCTTCGGCCGCTCCGGCGGTGGCCAGGTGCCAGCCGAGAAAGATCAGCACGATGGGTATCGCCCCCAGGACGATTTTAAGGGGGGTCCCGAGGGACTCCCGGATGCTGAGGAAGCCCTGGGGCCCCCGCAGCCGGAAACTGGACAGGAATGCTTTCATACCGCAGGTCTTACTTCTCCGGCGGATAGACCGAGATCTCGACTCGCCGGTTCAACGCCTGGTTCATGGGATCGTTGGCATCGGCGGGTTCGTCCCACGCCTTGCCCTGGATAACGAACTTGTTCGGATCGAAGTTGTACTTCTTGACCAGTGCGTTCTTGACCGAGTTGGCGCGGTCCAGCGACAGGCGCTCCACCTCGTTCCGCGGCACCTTCCCCTTCATCGAGGAGTCGGTGTGCCCCACCACGGCGATCACCGCGCGCTCGTACTGGCCCGCCAGCCGGCCGACTTTCTCCAGGGTGGCGGTGGCGTTGGGATCGTACAGGGTGTTCGCCAGCGCGTTGCCGAACTCGTCGTGCTGCGGCTCGAAGATGTTCGAGGAGTTGGGGTAGAAGTTGATTCGGATGGTTTGGGTGAGGATGGGCTTTTCGGCGGCGACCTTCGAGTAGGTGGTGGGCGAGAACTGGGTGACGTACTCGTTCTTCATGTCGGCAAAGGTGCCCTTGGCCTCGAGCTTCTGGAGGACGGAGAAGTCCATCACCTCGTCGAAGCGGACCGGCGTGTCGAGCAGGCCCAGCTCCTTGTAAACGAAGGTGATGTTCTTCCAGGTCCGCTCGAAGTTGGACGGCGAGTTGGCGTTGAGGAAGAACTCCTTGTTCTCGGCGAAGTTGGTGGTGTGGGCGTCGGCTTCCATGGCGCGGATCTCGTCCACGGCCATGCCGTACCCCTCGGCCATCCACTGGAAGGCGCGGGCTTTCTGGGTGTCGTCCTTGAGCATCCGCATCCCCTCGAAGATGCCCGCCACCAGGCCCTCGATGATCTCGGGGTGGTCCTTGGCGAAGTCGGCCCGGGCCGCCCAGACGTCGGCGATCAGCTTGTTCGCCTCGGCGGTGGTGGTCAGGATCCGGGTGTTCTTGACCTTCTCGGGGATGTTGTAAATGTCGGGCGCCCAGGAGACGCAGGCGTCGATGCTCGGGTCGGCGACAAAGGCCGCGGCGGCCTCGAACGCGGTGGAGGTGAACTTATGCTTGACCTCGCCGGGCTGGATGCCGGCGTTGAGCAGCAGATTGTTGATGAAGTACTGCGACGGGGAGTTCTGGGCGTAGACGATGGTCCGGCCCTTGAGGTCGCGCACCGAGGCGATCTTGGAGCGGACCACGATGCCGTCGCCGCCGTTGGACCAGTCGATCTGCTGGTAGATGCGGGGCGCGGTGCGCGAGTCCTTCATCAGCTCGGGGGCGAAGAGCGCCATCATGTCGAGGGTGCCCCACAGGATGTGGCTGTTGCCCGCCGCGTAGGCGTCACGGGCCGACACCGGGTCATCGATGAGCTTCAGGTTCACCTTGAAGCCGTATTTTTTATAGAAGACGCTCTCGGTGCTGGGCGCGAAGCCGTTGTTTGCGGCGACGATAGGCAGCCAGCCGATCCAAACGTTGATGGGGAACTCCACCACCTTGCCCGCGTCCCACTTGTACGCGCTGGTCCCCTTGACGGGAGGCAGCTTCTGGGCGGGAATGTACTTGTACTCGGTCACCGTGGTGATGCCAGTTGGATCCATCGCCTCGGCACCGCCCTGCTGTTCGCGGAATTTGTCCATGTCCACGGTTCCGCCGCCGTCCCGGCCGGGAAAGATGGTGTCCCGGAAGAACCAGCCGGCAGCAGCCAGACAGCTCAGGATGAACAGCACGATCACGATCTTGCCCAACGCAGTGGGTCCGACTTTCTCCGTCGTCATGCGAACCTCCTTGTCCTTCGGTAATCCTCAGCCCGGCGCGCGTTGCGCGCGCACTCACTGACCCTGCGGCCCCAGTTCCTTCTGGGGCTGGGGCTCGGGCGCGGCGTCCGCCGGGGCGGTTGCGGGGGCGGCCGCTTCGGCCGCCGGGGTCTTGAAGCCGTAGACCACCTCGAACTCGGCCAGCGCCTGTTCGGCCAGGGCGGCCTGCTCGGCTTCCTTGAGTTCGACTTCCTGGATATCAATGCCGCTGGAGGCCACGCGGGCGCGGCCGGCGGCCTTGTCGCGACGCTCGGACAGGTACTCCTCGACGCGGTTCAGGGTGTCGCCGGAACCGCCGATCTCGCTGATCATGCCGGCGGCCATCTCCTGAAGTTCCGCTTGCGCCTCAAGCATCTCGGTCTCGGACAGCATCCGCTTCAGCTTTTCGATCTTGCCCCGGGCCTCCTGCACCGCCACGTCGCGGGACTTGACCAGCTTCTTGAAGGTCTCGTCGGCGGTGACCAGCTGCTCGCGGTTCTCCTCGAGCTGCCCCTTGACCGTCTGCAGCTCCAGGGCCATCTGGCCGGCCACGGCGCGGTTGCCTGCCTTGAGGTTGGCGGCGATCTTGGCGGTGAGCTCCCGCTCTTTTTGCTCCAGCGACTTGACCTGCCGCATCAGGCGTTCGACAAAGCCGGCATGGGTGGCCAGGTTGTCATTGAAGCGCGCGATCTGCTTGCGCAAGTTTTCTTTTTCCGCCTCAATCAGGGCCTGCGGGTTCGACTTCTCCAATCCGGAGACAAACAGGCCCACGAAGCCCCGGATCAGCGTCATGATACGTTTGAACATGTGAGCGGCTCTCCTTTCCCTCGCGGGACGATGGGTTCGATTCCGGCCGCAGCGGCGGGAACGGCCGAACCGCGGCACTCGGGTGTTGCATCGGACAGTGGTGGCATTGTACCCCACGCGCCGGACGGTGTCAACGAGCCGCTCGGCTAACGCCCGTGTTTGCAGCTAGTTGATTTTATCTCAATCCGGGGTTCGCGGCTCGGCGTTCGTTCCCGATTCCACTGTTTGTGCTCGTGATCGGGCGGTTGAAGGTTCACGAGTTCTCAGACTGTTGATAGTTGATGGTGGATTGTATCCCGAGATCCGAACCCCGAACCGCAAAACCCGAACCCCGATGTTCGTAGCCCGCCTGGCGGGATTGGGCCGGGGCGGCGCCTGCGGGGTTTACATTCTCGTCGGTTGCCGATATACTCAACCCAGAACAACCAGCCCGGAGGTGCGCCATGGCCGTGGTCCAGTACCTGGCCGGACTCAGGAAGGAAAATCTGCCTCCGCCCCGTTGCGTCCACTTCGACAACCTGCAGGACAAAATCCGCCGCAACATCTATCTGGAACTCCCCATGACCGACGGCGGCCTGTGCCTGCTCTCGCCCGCGCTCCAGCCGGCGGACAACAACTGCGAGGCGCGGATCCAGAAGCTCATCGAGGACAATTCCGGCATCCTGCTCTACCTTCGGGAGCGCCTCGTCGAAAACCTGATCCTTGACTCCGCGGTGTTGGAGCGCTCGTCCTACTTCCTCAGTCAAAACAACGGGCTGCTGCTGGCGCGGCTCAAGTATTTCAACGAGCTGGAAAAGGTGATGGAGCTCAAGCTCTACACCGCCTCCCTGAAGGACATCAACCTGCACTATTCGGACAAGATTTACATCGGCCGCTGCTTCATGAGCCTGGAGCGGCGGGAGCTGCCGTATAAGGGACTGAACCTCTATGTCCTGTCTCTCATGGACCAGTACGAGGTGCTCAAGACCAAATCGGTGGGTCGTCTGGACCACCCGGAAAAGTACGAGAAGACTTACTTCCAGGAAATCCCGGAGCTCATCCAGGAGGTGGTGTCCGAGGTGATCCGCGCCATTGACACCATCCCCACCAAGTTTCGGCCGACGAAATGGGACGTGGCCGAAATGATCCGCGTCAAGGCGGCCTACCGGAGCATTCTCCACCTGCTGCTGGAGCTGGCCGAGGAGGTGGTGGAGTTCGAGTCGGTCCTCAATTTCAACGACGAGGACAAGTTCGCGCGCTACGTCACCAAGTTCAAGAAGGACCTGAAGAACATCATCTTCTTCATTAATTTCAATATCCTCAGCGAGCTGACCCACCGAATCAACGTGGGCAAATGACGGTCGGGGGGAGTTGAGAGCTGGGAGTTGAGAGTTGAGAGTACATGCTCGTAATTCGTGATCGTAATCGAACCGTTTGGAGGTTTGAACGTTCGCAGGTTCACCGGTTCAAAAGTTCACCGGTTCCAAACAGTCGAAGAGTGATGGGTGATCATTGCTGGCTGCTCCGCCCTCCACCTCCCGGTCCCCAGCTCTCCATTCACCAATTCACCGACTCACCGATTCACCCGCTAAAATGACCAATGAACGATGTCAAACATGTCCGTTTTGGACAGTGTGCTTTCGCGGTGGTGCATGTCCCCGTCGGCTCACCATCAACCATCAACTGATATTCAGGCGGGACGCCTGAACCAGGGGGAACTACGCGTCCGGCTCCAGCAGCCCTTTCCACGAGAGGATCTCCTCGATTTCGGCGGCCACCGCGGCGATGGTGCGGCCGCCGGTGTCCACCCGGAACAACGCCTGCCGGTAGTGGGGAAGCCGCGCCGCGTGGAGGGCGCGGAACTCCGCTTCGCTCCGCGCCAGCGGCCGCGGGGCATGATGGCTGACGCAGCGGCGCACCAGTTCGTCCAGCGGGCAATCCAGCCAGACGGCCACGCCGGACCCCTGCACCAGCGCCGCCGCCTCGGCCTGGGTGAACGTCCCCCCGCCCAGCGCCACCACCCGGCCGCCCCGGCCGGCAACGTCGCGGAGCTGCTGCAGCTCCAGCAGGCGGAAGTGCGGTTCGCCGTGGCGGCGGAAGATCTCCACCACCGGCAGCCCGGCGGCGGCCTCCACCAGGTGGTCCAGGTCCATCGCCTCAGCGGCGATCCGCCGCGCCAGCTCCACGGCCACGCAGGTCTTGCCGGCGCCCATGAATCCCACCAGGTAGATGTTGCGCGTGGTTGGCAGCCGCACGGCTTCGCCCTCCCTCATGTGCTCCGCCGCGGGTGCCGCCGCTAGCGGGCCTCGTAACCGGGTCGGTGGCTGACCCGCACTCCGACCCGGTCCACCCGGACGACGATCTTGCGGTACTGGCCGTCGCGCATGATATTGTGCGGCATGTACGACAGGTAATACTGCTGGCGCAGTTCACGGACCAGCCGGCTGTACACCTCCTCGATGGTGCCGGCGCCGCGCGGGTCGATGACGCGGCCGCCCGTCTCGTAGGCGAGCTTCCGGAGCTGGGAGTCCGCGGCGTACATGATCTGCATGATCCGAGTCTCGTCATACTTGAGCCCGTACTCGCGCTTGTAGTACTCAGCGTAGTCGCGGATGCCCGCGGTCTTGGAGACGATGTACACCTGCGTGTCGGACACGGTGGCCTTGCGCAGGATGTCGTCGAACCCCTCCAGGCTCGCCGTGTCCCACCCGTCGGTGACCGACACGATCACCTTCTTGCCCCGCACGGCCGGCAGCAGCTCGGTATAGGTCACGTAGAGCGCGTCGTACCAGACGGTGCTCCCCTTGGGCACCACCCGCTCCAGCGCCCGGTCCAGCCGCACCAGGTCGTTGGACCAGTCGAGGATCAGGCGGGCCTCGTTGTTGAAGGTGACGATGGCCACGCGGTCTTCCGGCTGCAGCGCCCCGACAAAGGTCCGCACGGCCTTCTTGATGGCGCCCAGCTCCATGAAGGTGCTGTGGCTGATGTCCATGAGAAAGACGACGTTGAGGGGCACCTCCTCCCGGGCGCAGTTGATGATCTCCTGCTCGACGCCGTCCTCGAACAGGTGGAAGTCCTTGCGCGCCAGGTCGGTCACCGGTTCGCCCGCCTGGCTGGACACGGTCACCGGGACGAAGATCTGCTGGACCTCGGTCCGGATGACCGGCTGGTCCTGCGCCGCCGGCCCGACGGGCCGTGACGCGACGAGCAGAGCCAGGGCGAGCGCCAGGCGCAGGGCGCAGTTACGGTTGAGTGGAAGCATCGCCTTCTCTCCCGCTGGATTCGAGGATGCGGCGGTGAATGTCATCGAACCCGCCATTGGACATGATGATGGCCACATCGCCGGGTTTCAGCCAGCGGCGAAGGAACGGCACGATCTGGGCCACGGTGGGCAGGAAGTGGGCATCCTGCCCGGCGGCGCGCATGTCGGCCACCGCCCGGACCGGATCGAAGCGGTCTTCCGCAGGGAGCGCCTCCTTGCGGAAGACGTCGGCGAGAATCACCACATCGGCCTCGGCGAAGCAGCGGGCCATCGCTGCCTGGTGGACGCGCTTGCGGCAGGTCCAGGAGCGCGGCTCGAACACCACCGCGATCCGCCGGTCGGGAAACCGCAGCCGCGCTCCCGCCAGCGTCGCTGCGATCGCCGTGGGGTGGTGGGCGAAATCGTCGTAGAGCAGCGCGCCGCCGACTTCGCCGCGCAGGGTCATGCGGCGCTCCACGCCGCGGAACGACGCCAGCGCGCCGGCTACGCGTTCCGGCGGCGCGCCGGCGTGGTGGAGCACCGCCCAGACGGCCAGGGCGTTCAGGACGTTGTACCGCCCGGGGACGGTCAGTGCCGCCTCGCCGAGCGCCGCGCCACGGTGGCGGACGGCGAACCGCGTCCGTCCGTCTTCGGCCCGGACCGACTCGGCCTGCCAGTCGGCCCCGCCGCCGAAACCGAACGAGACCGTCGGGCACGGCGCGTGCGCCGCCACCTCGGCGGCGCGCGGGCAGTCGGCGTGGTACACCACCAGGCCGTTGGACGGCACCGTGTTCACGAGGCGGCGGAACTGGAGCACGATGGACGCGAGGTCGGGGTAGATGTCGGCGTGGTCGTACTCGATGCCGGTGATCACCAGGACCGTCGGACGGTAGTGGAAAAACTTGGGCGCCTTGTCGAAATAGGCGGTGTCGTACTCATCCCCCTCGATGACGAAGTGGGGGCCGCGGCCCAGGGCGGCGCTCCGTCCGAAGTCCAGCGGAATCCCGCCGACCAGGAAGGAGGGGTCGAATCCCAGTTGCGTCAGCGCCCAGGCGGCCATGGCCGAGGTGGTGGTCTTGCCGTGGGTTCCGGTGACCACCACCGGCGTCTTGCCCGGCAGGAGCAGCAGCTTGACCACCTCGGGCATGGACAGGTACGGCAGCCCGGCGGCCAGCGCGTGTTCCAGCTCCGGGTTGCCGCGGGCGATGGCGTTGCCCACCACCACCAGATCGGGCGGCGGGTTCAGGTTGGCCGGCGCGTAGCCGGAGCGCACCGGGATCCCCTCGGCCGCCAGGAAGTCGCTCATGGGCGGATAGACGTCCGCGTCGGAACCCGTCACCGTGTAGCCGGATGACCGGAGCAGCACCGCCAGCGATGCCATCGCCGTCCCGCAGACGCCCAGCAGGTGGATCCGCTGCACCGTCCGGCCCATGATCATCGTGGACATAGCCAGTCATCCTCGAGGCAAAGTCGTCTCGCGACCGGATCCAGACGGTAGCCGGCCCCCAGCGCCAGCACCAGGCTGGGTCGCTCGCAGTGGCCCGACGGCAGGCCGAAGAGCACCGGGCAACCGATGTCGCCGAGCGCGTGGCACAGCGCCTCCTGGATCGTGTAACCCTGCTCCGGGTGTTGTGTGCAACCCGTCATCTCGCCGAAAACCACCCCGGCCGCCTCCTCGAACTTCCCGGCCGCGCGGAGCTGGCCCAGCAGCCGATCGAGCTGGTAGGGCTTGATCTGGGTGTCCTCCAGGAAGAGGATCCGGCCGCGGGTGTCCCACTCGTCGGGCGTCCCCAGGGTGGCCGCCAACACCGACAGGCAACCGCCCGTCAGCGGCGCCGTCACGGCGGGCCCCGTCCGGAGCACCGTCAACGGTTCGACCGACACGGTATCGCGCGGCGGCGCGCCGGCCAGCAGTCCGGTCAGGTACGCGACGTCGGCGCCCGCCGGATCGCGGCCCAGGTCGCCGGCCACCATCGGTCCGTGATAGACCACCCAGCCCCAGCGCTGCAGCAGGTGGATCAGCAGCGCCGTGGCGTCGGAGCAGCCCACCACCGCCTTGGGCCGCGCGGGCGGCCGGGGCAGAGCCCGGTCCAGAGCGGGCAGCAGCCGGGCGCAGCCGTACCCGCCGCGGGCGCACCAGACGGCATCGGCGTCGGGGTCGCCGAGCGCGGCCACGAGCTCGGCGGCCCGTTCGTCGTCGGGGCCGGCGGTGTAGAAATGCGCCGTCGTGCCGCGGCCGGACCAGACCGGCTGCCAGCCCTGGGCCGCCAGCCAGGCCAGCCCCCGCTCCATGTACGGCAATTTGACCGGCGAAGCCGGCACCACGACGCGAATGCGGCTGCCGGCGGCGAGCGGCGGCGGGTAGATCATGGCGTACGCTCCAGTTTCACCAGCACCGAGCGGCCGGCTTCGGCCACGACCGTGTGCCGCCAGCCGGGCACCTGGTCGAGATCGCCCACGGCCTTCTCCTCGGTCAGCAGGTAGGCCGCTCGGCGGCGCGACCCCAGCAGGGTGGCCAGCTCGGCCGGTTTCTCGACATTCGGCGTGCAGGTGTAGTCGGTGTAATACTCGTGGCTGTGATGAAAATGCCGGTAGATGATCAGCGGGTTGTCCGATCCGGTCCACGGCATGGCCAGTCGGCAGATGCGGCGTCCTGAGAAAAACGGTTCCACCGTCGGCAGCAGGAAGGGGGCGCCTCCGGCCACCACCAGGAACACGCCGAACGCCAGCGACAGGATGGCCCGGTCCGGCCGGCCGCGGCGGATGAGCCAGATGAAGCCCAGCAGGCCCGGCAGCGCCAGAGCGACGGCCAGCAGCCCGAGTTCCACCCGGTGGAAGCGGATGTGGAAGAAGAGCGGACCCCCCACCGCCAGCACCGCCGTCACCGCCGCCGCGCCCCACGCGAACGGCCGCCAGTCGCGGCCCGGGGCGAAGGCCTCCTCCATGCTCCAGCCGATGAGCACCGCCAGCGCCGGGAACAGCGGCAGGATGTAACCGGGAAGCTTGGCTGAAGACAGCGAGAAGAACACCAGCGGCAGCGCCAGCCAGGCGAGGAAGAACAGCAGGCCGTCGGCCCGCAGGTCCTGCCGCCAGCGCCGCCAGAGCGGCCGGCGGTCCCGCCACAGGAGCAGGAAGAACGTCCAGGGAAGGAGGCCGATCAGAATCACCGGCAGGTAGAAGTAGAACGGCCGGGTGTGGTGATGGATCGAAGTGAAGAAGCGACCCAGGTGGTGGTTGACGAAGAACACCAGGATGAAGAAGAAGCCCTCCCGCCGGTACACGAGGATGTACCAGGGCGCCGCCACCGCCAGCAGCACCAATGCGCCCACGGCCAGCCGCGGCAGCGTCAATCGCTCCACCCGGCCGGTGACCATGAGGTACGGATAGACGGCCAGCACCGGCAGCACCAGGCCCAACGGCCCCTTGGCCAGGACGGCCAGACCGAAGACGGCGCCGGCGGCCCACAGCAGCGTGGGCGGGGGCGCCGGCTCGACGGTCAGATACCGCCAGAGCAGCAGCAGGCCCACGGACACGCACGCGGTGAACGGCATGTCCGTGGTGCCCCCGCCGGCGAAGCCGAGGAACAGTACGCTGGTGCCGAGTGCCAGCGCTGCGTTGAAGGCCATCCGCTCGCCGAACGTCCGCTTCAGCACCAGGTACAGCGTGGCGATGGTGCCGAGCGCCAGCAGAACCGACGGCAGCCGCGCGGCGAACTCGTTCACCCCGAACACGCGGTATGAGACCATGGCCATCCAATAGAGCAGCGGCGGTTTCTCCAGCCACGCGGAACCCTTCAGGGTAGGGAGCACCCAGTCGCCGCGGTGCATCATTTCCTCGGCGATGCGGGCGTAGCGCGGCTCGTCGGGACCGACGAAGCCGTACCAGCCGATGAACGAGAGGTAGAAGACCGCCAGCGCCAGCATCAGCGCGGCAAAGCGCCTGTTCTCGCCCAGGCCCTCCCAGAATGCCCAGCCGCGGCCTGCCGTCACCGCGCCTCCTCGGCCATGAAGTCGAGTCCGATGTCCAGCCAGCGTGCCCGAGTGATCACGGCGGAGGTGGAGATATAGTCCACGCCGGCCGCGGCGATGCCCGGCAGCGCCTCGAGCGTCACCCGGCCCGAAGCCTCCAGCCGCGCCCGGCCGGCGACGCGCGCGGCGGCCTGCCGCATGGTGTCCGGGTCCATGTTGTCGAGCATGATGATGTCGGCTCCGGCGGCCAGGGCCGCGTCGACCTGGGCCAGCGACTCCGCCTCGACCTCGATCCGGACGGTGACCGGCGCGTGTTCGCGGGCGGCGCGCACCGCCGCGCCGATGTCGCCGACGGCGGCGATGTGATTATCCTTGATCATGACGCCGTCGTAGAGCCCCAGCCGGTGGTTGTGGCCGCCTCCGGCGCGGACCGCATACTTCTCGAAGAACCGGAAACCGGGGGTGGTCTTGCGGGTGTCCAGCAGCCGGACCGGCGTGCCGGCCAGGGCGTCGGCGTACTGCCGGGTCAGGGTGGCGATTCCCGACAGCCGCTGGACAAGGTTGAGCGCGGTGCGTTCGCCCCGCAGCAGCGCACCGGCAGCCGCCTCCACCTCGGCCAGCACCGTCCCGGCGGCCATGGCGGCGCCCTCGGCGACCTCGCGCCGGACGATGTGCACCGCCGGGTCGAGGAGCCGAACAACCGCGACGGCGAAGTCCAGGCCGGCTAGGACGCCGGCTTCGCGGGCGCGGAACACGGCCCGGGCGCGTCGCGCGTCGAGGCCGGCGAAGCTGTCGGTGGTCAGGTCGCCCGATCCGATGTCCTCGCGCAGGAAGGCACGGAGGCGGCGGCGCACGAAGTCGTCGACGATCATGGCACGGCCTCCTACTCCGACCAGGATGCGGCGGGGAGCCCGCCCGAGCCGCGGCGGATGTTCACATGGCGGTTGCCGTAGCCGCCGCGCTCGGGGAAATCCTCGCGGTAGTGCCCGCCGCGGCTGCCCCGCCGCTCCAGCGCCGCCCGGGCGATGCACAACCCGCTCACGAGCATGCCGTCGAAGGCGTGCTCGGCCAGGGTGCGGGCCGGCGCCAGTTCGGCGCGCCAGCGCGCCAGTTGCGTCATGGCCGCCTGGAGGGACTCGCCGGTCCGGACGATACCCACCCGCTCCCACATCAGCGACCGGAACTCCGCCCGGCGCGCCTCGAGCTCGGGAGTGAATGAGCCGGGGATCACCTTCGGCGCCGGCCAGCGCGCGTCCGCCGGCGCCGGGCCCATGGTCAGGTCGGCCCAGTGGTCGCGGATGTACGTCCCGGTGCGCCGGCCGAACACCAGTCCCTCCAGCAGCGAATTGCTGGCCAGACGGTTAGCGCCGTGGACGCCGGTGCAGGCCGCCTCGCCGCAGGCGTACAGGCGGCGGAGGCTGGTCCGCCCGTCCGGGTCGGTCTTGATCCCGCCCATGATGAAGTGGGCCGCCGGCGCCACTGGAATGGGCTGCCGCGACATGTCGATCCCCAGCGCCAGGCAACGTTGGAACAGGTTCGGGAACCGCTCCCGGAGGAACTCGGCCTTGAAATGGGTCATGTCCAGCAGCACGTGGTCGGAGCCGGTGTTCCGCAGTTCCCGCCAGATGGCCCGGCTGACCACGTCGCGCGGCGCCAGCTCGGCCATCGGGTGGTAGCGGGGCATGAACCGCTCCCGCGCCTCGTTGCGCAGCAACCCGCCCTCGCCGCGCAGCGCCTCGCTGAGCAGGAACTCGGGCACCCCCGGCAGGCGCAGGCTGGTGGGGTGGAACTGGACGAACTCCATGTCCTCAAGGAGCGCGCCGGCGCGGTAGGCCATGGCAAATCCGTCGCCCGTGGCGGTAGCGGCATTGGTGCTGTATCGGTACAGCCGGCCGGCCCCGCCCGTGGCGATGACGGTCACTGCGGCCCGCACCTGCAGGGGCCGGCCGGAGGCCAGGTCGAGGCAGACGGCGCCCCAGCAGCCGCCGTCGCGGATCAGCAGGTCGAGGGCGGCGGTCCGCTCCCGCAGCGTCACCTTGGGCAGGGCGGCCACGCGGCGGACCAGCGTGGCCTGGATCTCGGCGCCGGTGGCGTCGCCGTGGGCGTGGAGCACGCGGCGGACGCGGTGGGCACCCTCGCGGGTGAAGCTCAGCCGCCCGCCCACGGTGTCGAACCGGGCGCCCCAGCCGATGAGCTCGCGGACGCAGCGGGGCCCCTGCGCGACCATGTACGCCAGCGCCTCCTCGCGGCAGAGGTAGTCGCCGGCGCTCATGGAGTCGCTGAAATGGTTGAACGGCGAGTCCTCCTCCTGGATGGCCGCAGCGATGCCGCCCTGGGCCAGTTCGGTGTTGCCGGCGGACACTTCCGCCTTAGTGACCACCAGCACGCGGCGGCGGCTGGCCAGGCGGATGGCAGCGCTGAGTCCGGCGATGCCGGAGCCGAGGACGAGGACGTCGGTGGTGACGGTTTCCATGGCGGTGATGCCTCTCTAAATCAGGCATTTTCGCACAGGACAGCGGCCTTTTGCAAACCCATCCAACATCCTGTTGACAAAAGAAACCGCCCCTCCGTACACTAGCGATATCCCGAATGAGCCGCCGGAGAGCCCATGGTCGCCGAACCGAAACGCATCCTGCCGCGGGAAGGGGTCGAAGGAGCCCGCCAAACCAGCGCTCCGCTGGCCGTCGCCGTGCTCCTCACGCTGGCCTGCCTGTCGGCGATCATGTTCGCCTACGTCTTTCCGCGGCTCCTCCAGCACGGCGGCACCACCGTGTTCTACCTTGCCATGGGTGTCCTGCTCATCCTGGTGGTGACCTACCTGGCCGGCTACTTCATCACCATGAAGCAGCCGCACCGGATCAGCGACCCGAAGGTGGCGGTGGCCCGACCGCTGGCCGTGTTCATCCGCGTGTACATCATCGTGTCGCTGCTGCCGCTGGTGTGCATCGCCATGCTGCTGATGATGTACATCATCCCGGAGCTGCTGGCCAAGGGCGACCCCACCCTCCTTTATTCCATCATCGGCGTCATCTGCGCGTCGTTTGTGCTCTCCCTGCTCGGCTACTTCCAGACCCGCCGGCGGATGCTGGCCACGCTGGGCGCCATGGACCGCTCGCGCGCCAACCTGGAGCAGCTGGTGGCCATATCGGGCGCCGTGTCGCAGTCGCCGCACCCGCAGGAGGTCTACAACCAGCTGGTCCTGGGCGCCATGCAGCTCTTCCGCGTGTCCGGCGCGTACCTGTTCATGCCCGCCGAAGGGGAGTGGCGGCTGACCGCCGAGGTGGGCCACACCATCGAAGAGTCGGGCAAGGAACGGCTGGAGTTCTACCGGGCCGTGGTTCGCCACGCCGCCGAGGCGCGCGAGGCGCTGCTGTTCGACGGCGAGCCACTGCGCGGGGGGCCGTTCGCCTACGCGCCGGGCCGGATCCAGGTGGCGGTCACCCCACTGGTGCTCGGCGAGGAGATCAAGGGCGCGCTGGTGCTGGCGCACAAGTTGCAGGACGCCGGCGCGTTCGAGCGCGCCGAGCTGAGTCTCCTGCAGGCCCTGGCCGGCCACGCCGCCGTCAGCATCCACAACGCCCAGTTCCGGGAGGTCCAGCTCAACTACTTCACCCACACCATCGAGCTGCTGGTCCAGGCCCTGGAGGGCACCACCGTGGCGCGCGGCCACCTGCGCAACGTCGCCCGCTACGCCGGCATGATCGCCCGGCGCCTGAATATCGACGAGGCCGATCGCAAGCGGCTCTACTTCGCCGCTCTGCTCCACGACATCGGCATGGTCAAGGTGCCCGCCGACCAGAAGCACGATCCGGAGAACCACCGCCAGCATCCACTCCTGGGCGCCGAGCTGGTCAGCCGCATCACCCTGTGGCAGGACCTGGTGCCCCTCATCCGGTCCCACCATGAGAACATCGACGGCAGCGGGTATCCCGCCGGGCTGGCCGGCGAGGCGATTCCGTTGGGCGCCCGGATCATCGCCATCGCCGAATCGTTCGACGCCATGACGAATCCCCACAGCTACCAGATCGGCCGCCCGACGGACGCAGCCATCGAGGAGCTGAGGCGCAATGCCGGCCGGCGCTACGACCCGAAACTGGTGGAGATTTTCGAGAGCGAGTTCCGCGCCCAGGCGGAGTAAAGAGATCGGAGACAGGAGATCGGGAATAGGAGTTCCGAGTTAGTCGGACTCGGTATTCGGAATCGTCATCGTAATTCGTAATCGTAATCGAGGCTCGAGACTCGAGGCTAGAGGCTCGTTCCCGATTGTCGGACAGCGGAATTCGGACTTCGGATATCGGACCTGGGACCTGGGTTCTGGTTCTCACGACCCAGAACCCAGCCCTCAAACCCCAGCCCTCAAACCCCAGGCCCAAAAACCCAGGTCCCAGACCCCAGGTCCCAGGTCCCAAGTCCCAGACCCCATCAACAGCAAGAACAAACTCGGTTCCAAATAGCCGATAGAATATAAGCAATCAGCAATAACCAATAATCCGAAATGGCCAATGACAGATCACCAATGAAAAATAAACCCTTCGTGCCCTTTGTGACTTCGTGGTGAGCAGGCCGAGGCGAGGCACGATTACGATGACGATCACGATTACGAATTACGAGCGCGGATACCCTTTCATCGATTGACCGATCGACCGAGCCCCCTCAGGCGGCGGGCAATCACCGTTGGAGCAAGGCGATTTCACTCCCCGCCTTCAACCCGAGCTCCATCGCCGCCGAGCCGTTGTTGATGGCGATCTCGTAATAGCCCGAGGAGCCCAGCATCAGAAAGGGCTCCTTGTCGGCCGACTCGGCAAAATAGCGGCGGGTCTTGACAATCTCCCCATGCAGATGGCGCACCTTGGCCACCGCCGGGTACCCCTGCTCGTCCAGCGGGATGTGCTCCGGAGTGAAGTTGGTGATGAGGTTGCCGAAGGTGTCCACGTAAAGGATGGATCCCTTCCAGGCTTTCGGCCGGACTTCCTGGGGCTTAGGGATGTCTAGCACCAGGGGGTCGGTGACGGGCTCGCCGAACTGGGTGGACTCCACGCCCTTGCTCAGCCAGCCGGCCACGGGCGCGAACACGTCCCGGCCGTGGAAGGTGCTGCTTAACGTCTTCTGGAAGAAGTGCTCCTCGGTGAGGCTGAAGATGCCGTACACCTCCTCGCGGGTGAGGATGTAGCTCAGCACGCCGTTGTCGGGCGCCAAGAAGAAGTGATTCTCGATGGAAACCAGCAGGGCGCGCCGCTGGCTGCCCACCTTCGGATCCACTACCACGACGTGGATGGTGCGGTCCGGGAAGAAGCGGAACGAGCAGCTCAGCACGAAGGCGGCCTCCAGGATGTCGCCCGGCGTGATGGAGTGGGTGACGTCCACCACGTTGACCTCGGGGTTGATCCGGAGGATGGTTCCCTTCATCGCCCCTGCAAACGGGCCAGCGAGACCGAAATCGGTGATCAGTGACACGCACCGACGCGCCATGGCCGCCTCCTGTGGATATTGCTTGTCCTCATGATCGTGTCAGGCGGAGTCGATTGCGCAGCCCGCTATCCGGCGGCCGCCCGGGCCGCCGGAAACGCGGCGGCGGTTCGAAGCGCGCGGGACCGGTCACCCCGCGCTCAGTTCCAGTCCTCGTAATCGTAATCGTCGGTATCGTAATCGATGTAGTCGTCGTCCCACTCGCCCGGCTTTTCAGGTTCTCCCTCTTCCTCCCACTCACCGTCCTCGTCCTCGTCCTCGTCCTCCTCCTCGTCGCCGTCTTCGTCATCCTCCCAGTCCTCATATTCCTCGTCGTCCCAATCCTCGTCCTCGCCGTCCTCCTCGTCGTCCTCGTCGTCTTCCCCTCCCTCTTCGTCGTCCTCTTCCTCCCACACCTCGTCATCGGCGTCTTCGCCGTCACCCTCTTCGTCCTCGTCCCAGTCCTCGATCTCGTCGTTGTCGTCGTCGAGATCGTCCGGCAGCTCGTCGTCGTCGAAGTCGTCGTCCTTCTTCTTCTTGGCCAAGAGCACGGCCGGCAACCAGGCGGCGTCGGAATGAAGAGAGTCTTCAAAAATCTTCATGGCACACCTTCCGGCTATACTTGGAAGCAATTTTTCGCCAAGAGCCAATAATTGTCAACTGCATTTTTTCCCGGGGAGAAACCGGATCAAGATGCCCGTCAAATCGTCCCGTTGAGGCTTGACGCCCTGGAATTTTTCAACGGTCTGGATGAGCCGTTGGCAGATCTCGTCCGGAGTGTTGTCGCGCTCCTGCACCAGGAACTTGACCACGCGGTCCCGGCCGAAAAACTCATCGGCTTCGTTACCCGCCTCGGTGAGTCCGTCGGTGTACAGCAGGAGCAGGTCCCCGTCACCGAGCTCCACCTCCGTGACCTGGAAGACACCCTCGGGCAGAATGCCGAGGATGGGCCCGCCCTCGGCGAGTAGATCTGAGCTTCCGTCCTCCCGCACGCGGATGGCCTCGTTGTGTCCGGCGTTGCAATACCAGGCGCGCCCGCTCGCCGCGTCCAGCGCCAGCGCGAACAGCGTCACAAAGATCTGCCCGTCGCACTGCGTGTGGATCCGCCGGTTCAGGTCGCCCAGCAGCTCGCTCAGGTCCAGTTCCTGCTCGCACAGCGAGTTGAGATAGGCGTGGAGCGAGGCGGTGAGCAGCGCCGCTCCCATCCCTTTGCCCATCACATCGGCGATGATGAACAGGTAGCGTCCGTCCGGGAGGACGAACACGTGGTAATAATCGCCGCCCAGCTGGAGACAGGAGCGGTAGAAGACCGCGCCGTCCAGATCCGAAACCTGGGGGAACCTGTCGGGGATCAGGAATTTCTGCACGTCGGCGGCGTACTCCAACTCCTTCTCCATCGCCTTCTTCAGGAGGAGCTCCTGAATGTAAAGGTAATTCTCGATCTTCATCGTCACCAGGTTGGCAATGGCGGTGAGGAGCTGGAGGTTGTCCTTGTTGAAATCCTTCTCGATCGAGGGGCTGTCGAGGTAAATCAGGCCGTACGTCTTCTCGCCGTTCCAGAGCGGGACGCACATGATCGACTTGATCCCCTGGACAATGATGCTGCGCGCCTCCTCGAGCTGGGGGTCGCTCTCCACGTTCGTGGTGAGGACGGCGGACTTCTTCTCGATCACCAGACGCTGGACGGTCCGGCTGAACTGGATGATGTCGGCGGCGGCGGGCGTATCCGCCACCCGTCCGCCGGTCCAGTACGACTTGACCTGAAGCTCTCCGCCCTCGATCATCATCAGGCAGCCCCGGCGGGCGGGCACCACCGAGACGATGAGCTGGAGGCAGTCGTGGAAGAGGCGGCTCAGGTCCCGCTGGTCCAGCAGGGAGGAGGCGATTTCCTGGAGTACGCCGAAGCGCTTCACCTCGGCCGCCAACGTGTCCACCATCGGGCTCGCCGCCGGCGCGGCGGGAGCGGCTTCCGCCCTGGCAGTCGCCGGCCTCGGCGGCGCCGCCGGACCGGCTGCCGCCTGGGCGGCCGCGTCGCGGGTCTTCCATTGGTCCTTGAAATCCTTGATGGAAATGATGCAGGTCATCCCGGGCAGAGGGAAGGTTTTCTGCGGGTCCTCCGTGACGTGGCGCCGAAAGACGAGGTGGGTGTTGCCCAGCCGGATCGTGTCGCCGTCCTCCAGCGGGTGGCGGAAGCCCACCTGCTTCTCGTTGACGAACGTGCCGTTGCGGCTGCCCGTGTCCTCCACCCAGACCTTGCCGCCGGAGGCGAAGATGCGGGCGTGGCACTTGGAGATCCCGCGGTCCTCGCCGATGGCCACCTCGTTGGAGGCGCCGCGGCCGATCCGGACCTGGGTCATCTGCGCGTCCAGCGTAAAGTTGCGCTGCTGCTGGTTGTATTCAAGCCAGAAGGTGGTGCTCATGGGGGTGACCTGGGCGTATTATCGTTGGCGGTTTCCGGAGTGTCAACGAAAAAGCGGCGGCCGCAAGGCCGCCGGTGTGCCCATCAGACGCAGTCCGTGCGAAACGCTCAGTTCACCGGCCCGTCGGCCGTGTCGGTGCGAAAGTCGAGCACGTCGCCGGTGACCCCCACCACCGTGCGGCTGCCCGGGACGATCTCGCCCTTGAGGATCCGCCGGGCCAGCACGCTCTCCAGGTGGCGCTGAAGGAACCGCTTGAGCGGACGGGCGCCGAAAACCGGGTCGTAGGCCTGGCGGGCGATGAGCGTGCGGGCCTCGGGGCTGAGGCTGAGCTCGATCTCCTGGTCGTGGAGGCGCCGGCGGAGCTGCTCAAACTGCAGGTCGACGATGCGCGCCAGCTCCTCCGGTGTCAGGGGCTTGAACAGCACGATCTCATCCACCCGGTTCAGGAACTCCGGCTTGAAGGAGAGCCGCAGTTCGTCCATGACGCGCGTGCGCACAGCCGCGGGGATGGCGCCGGTGCGGTCGATGCCGTCCATGAGGAGCTGGCTGCCCACGTTGGAGGTCATGATCACCACGGTGTTTTTGAAGTCCACCACGCGGCCCTTGTTGTCGGTGAGGCGCCCATCGTCGAGGATCTGCAGCAAGGCGTTGAAGATGTCCGGGTGGGCCTTCTCGATCTCGTCGAACAGGATGACCGCGTACGGCCGGCGGCGGACCGCTTCGGTGAGCTGGCCGCCCTCGTCGTAGCCCACATAGCCAGGCGGCGCCCCGATGAGGCGGGCAACGCTGTGCTTCTCCATGTACTCGGACATGTCGATGCGGACCATGTTTTCCTCGGTATCGAACAGCGCCTCGGCCAGCGTGCGCGCCAGCTCGGTCTTGCCCACGCCCGTGGGCCCGAGGAAGATGAAGGAGCCGATGGGGCGCTTCGGATCCTTGAGGCCGGTGCGGGCGCGTAGCACGGCCTCGGCCACAGCGTCGACGGCCTCGTCCTGGCCGATGACGCGCCGGTGGAGGATCTCGTCCAGGTGGAGCAGCTTCTCGCGCTCCCCCTCCATGAGGCGGGTGACGGGGATGCCGGTCCAGCGAGCGACGATCGCGGCGATCTCTTCGTCAGTGACCTCCTCCTTGAGCAGGCGGCGCGCGCCGGCATCCCTGCCGAGGCGCGCCTCGGCCTCCGCGAGCTGCCCCTCCATGTCGCGGAGGCGGCCGTACTTGAGCTCGGCGGCGCGGTTCAGGTCGTAGGCCCGCTCGGCCGCCTCGATGTCGCGCCGGACCCCCTCGATCTCCTCGCGCAGTTTGCGCAGATGCTGGATCTCATCTTTTTCCTGCTGGAGCTGGACCCGCATCGCTTGGGCGCGCTCCCGGAGCTCGGCCAGTTCGCCCTGCAGGTCCTGCAACCGGTTCAGCGACGCCGGGTCCTTCTCCTTCTTGAGCGCTTCCTGCTCGATCTCGAGCTGCATGACCCGCCGGGTGATCTCGTCAAGGTCGGCGGGCAGGCTGTCGATCTCGGTCCGGATCATCGCCGCGGCCTCGTCCATCAGGTCGATGGCCTTGTCGGGCAGGAACCGGTCCGCAATGTAGCGGTGGCTCAGGACGGCCGCGGTCACGAGCGCCCGGTCGGTGATGCGCACGCCGTGGTGGATTTCGAACCGCTCCTTCAAGCCCCGCAGGATGGAGACGGTGTCCTCCACCGACGGCGGTTCCACCAGCACCGGCTGGAACCGGCGCTCCAGCGCCGGGTCCTTCTCGATGTGCTTGCGGTACTCGTCGATGGTGGTGGCACCGATGCAGTGCAGTGCCCCGCGCGCCAGCATCGGCTTGAGCAGGTTGCCGGCGTCCATGGAGCCTTCGGCCCGGCCGGCGCCCACGATATTGTGGATCTCGTCGATGAACAGGATGATGCGGCCGTCCGACTTTTCGATTTCCTTGAGCACGGCCTTGAGGCGCTCCTCGAACTCGCCGCGGAACTTGGTGCCGGCGACCAGCGCGCCCAGGTCCAGCGCCACGACGGTGCGGTCAAGGAGCCCTTCTGGCACATCCCGCTTGAAGATGCGCTGGGCCAGCCCCTCGACGATGGCGGTCTTGCCCACGCCGGGCTCACCGATGAGCACCGGATTGTTCTTCGTCCGCCGGGACAGGATGCGGATAACCCGGCGGATCTCGTTGTCGCGGCCGATGACCGGGTCCAGCTTGCCCCGCGCCGCCTCGCGGACCAGGTCGCGGCCATACCGCTCCAGCGCCGCGTACGTCCCCTCCGGGTCCTCGGAGTCGACGCGCTGGTTGCCCCGCACGTCCTGCAGCACGCGGTCGAAGCGCTCCCGGTCGACGCCGTAGGCCCGGAACAGCCGGGCGGCGGGCTGATCCGCCCCATCGGCGATCATGGCCGCCAGCAGGTGCTCCACGCTCAGAAAGGCGTCCTTGAGCCGAGCGGCTTCCTCCTGCGCCTGAATCAGGATGCGGTTCAGGCGGCCCGAGATGTAGAGGCCGTCGGCCGCGCCGTCGCCGGACAGCCGGGGCAGCTTATCCAGCTCCTGCTCCAGCCGGCCGGTGAATTCGGCCACGGGCACGTCGAGGCGCGCCAGCAGCCGCGGCGCCAGGCCGTCGGCCTGCTGCAGCAGGGCCAGCAGCACGTGCTCCACGTCCACCTGGGCGTGGTTGCGTCGTTGGGCCAGGCCCTGCGCGGCGGAAAGCGCCTCGCGCACCTTGAGGGTCATCTTATTCGGATCCAAGGTCCTCCTCCTCGCCGGCCGGCGTCCCGGCCGCCCGGGTCGCCTGCGCCACGCCGACCAGCGCCGGCCGGAGCAGCTTGCCGCAAAATAGGTACCCCTCCTTGTACACCCGATCCACCGTGTCCACCGAGACCGCCGGATCCGGGCGGGCGTCCAGCACGTCGTGGACGCGGGGATCGAACGGCTGGCCGAGCGCGGCGACCCGCTCCACCTGGTGGCGGATCAATAGCCCTTCCAACTGCTGGCGGATCGCCCGGATGCCGGCGACAAATTCATTGTCATCGCCCGTCCAGTGTTCCAAGGCGCGGGTAAAGTTGTCCTGCACCTCGAGCAGGTCCAGGAGTAGTGCCTTCTTTTGCTCCCGCGCCGCCTCCTCGTTGGCTGCGGCGGTGCGCCGGCGGAAGTTGTCGAAGTCGGCCACCGCGCGCAACGTGCGCTCCTCGGATGCGGCCAGCGCCTCCCGCAGCCGGGTGACAACATCTGCTTCCGCCGGAGCGACGCTCTCAGCCAGCCGATCTTCCGGCGGTGGCGCGGCAATATCCAGGGGTTGGCCAGCCTCGGCGTCGACGCCTTCGGCTTCCGGTTCGATGGGAACATCCGTCATGATTGTCGCCTTGTTGCACTCGTTTCAAGAGATAAAAAAAGGGGGGGCATCGCCCCCCTGCTGGCGGCTGATTTCGCTCAGCCGACGTTGATGGCGATCTGTTTCGGCTTCGCCTCTTCCCGCTTGGGCAGGACCAGCTCCAGCACGCCGTCGGTGTACTTGGCCTTCATTTTCTCGCCGTCGGCCGCCCGCGGCAGGGTGAAGCTGCGGGTGAAGCGGCCATAGCAGCACTCGACCCGATGATAGTTATTCTGCTTCTCGTCCTGGTCGAACTTGCGCTCGCCGTTCACGGTGACAGTGTTGTTCTCCAGCGTGATCTGGATGTCTTCCCGTTTCATCCCAGGCAGGTCGAAGCGAATAACGAGTTCGTTCTCGCGCTCGTTGACGTCCATGCGGGGGTACCAAGCCGCCAGCGCCTCGCTTTCCTCGTCGTAGCGCCGCGGCATGTCGAAGAACCGGGAAATCATCCGGTCAAACTCGCGGGACAGCTGGTTGTACGGATCGTACTTGCGAATTCCAACCATGGTGATTACCTCCTTCTCAAATATTCAACTTGATAATGGCAACCATCATGCCAAAATCCAATTAATTCTTAAATTATTGAAATTAAAAAGGATAAATCTATATACCGCAGAAGAAAGTGGTGAATATTTCCCCACTCTTTGGATCCTTTCCCCATTCGTAGCCTGGATGCTCAACCGGCGAGAATCGATCCTGAACAGGCGCGTGTAGCCCGGGCCCATCCATCCGTCCAGCGCGTGGGAAGGGCGGGACATTGAAGCTGCCAAAAAAATATTCCTTTAAAAATCAACATGATTCACCCGTTTCTCGGCTTCAGGGCCGAACACTTCGGTTTCCGTCCGTTTGTATGGATATAGACGCTTGGGGAGGTGGTCATGGACAAGCAGCTGGAACAGGAAATGCGGAAGATCGAAGACCAGATGTGGCGGGAGTTCCGGGCGGTGCTGCAGCTGCCCGATGCCGTTCCCCTCGAGGTACGGCTGCGGTTGCTGCGCGAGACCTACGAGGATGAGGTGCGCGACGGGCACAGCGCTGAGTTCCACCGCCTCTTCCCCGACGCCGTGAACGTGATCATCCCGTGCAGTCGCCGCTGCCCGGAATGCCGCATCCTGCCATGGTGTGAGTACGCCCGCGAGCAGTTCTCCCCGGACGACATCCTGTGGATGCAGGCCACGGGCAACTATCCGCCGGGCGGTCACCCGGAGTCGGTGCACTGATTCGGCCCGAACCGGACCCGTCAGGCGGGCCGCACGCCATCCCGGGCGGCGAAGTCCCGCAGCGCCTGCAGCGATTCCCGCACCCGCCAGGCGTGGCGCGCCGCCTTACCGTGAAGCCGTCGCTCCAACTCGGGCGGCGGCGGCGGCAGAAGCGCGAAGGTGATATTGAGCGGCTGGTATCCGCGCGGATCCGCCGCGCCGAGGGCGTGCTGCAGGCTGCCCAGCGCGGTGTCCCGGGGAAACCGCACGGGCGGAAGGCCCCGCAGCCGGCGGTCCGCCTGCAGCCCGGCCATCAGCCCGGTGGCGACGGCCTCGATGTACCCCTCCAACCCGCACAACTGCCCGGCCGCGAACACTCCGGGATGGTCGCGGAACTCCTGCTCCGGGTTGAGCACGGCCGGCGCGTTCAGGTACGTGTTGCGGTGGATCTGCCCGAACCGGATGAACTCGGCGCGCGCCAGGCCAGGAATGAGCCGGAAAACCCGCTGCTGCTCACCCTGCCTCAGCCGCGTCTGAAAACCCACCAGGTTGAACGCATCGCCCAGCACATCCTCCCGGCGGAGCTGGAGTGCGGCGTATGGCACGGTACCGGTGCGCGGGTCCACCAGGCCCACCGGTTTCATGGGACCGAAGCGGAGCGTGTCGTCCCCGCGCCGGACGATCTCCTCGATGGGAAGGCACCCTTCGAAATAGGCATCCGCCTCGAAGTCGTGCCGCGGGTACGTGTCGGCTGCGCGGAGCGCCTCGATGAACGCCTGATACTCCTTGCGGTTCAGGGGACAGTTCAGATAGTCGTCGCCTCCCTTGCCGTAGCGCGAAGCGGCGAAGGCCACGGCGCGGTCCACTGAAGCTCCGGCCACGATGGGGCTGATGGCGTCGTAGAAAAAAAGGTGCTCGGCGCCGGCGAGCCCGCGCAGCGCCTCGGCCAGTGCCGGTGACGTGAGCGGCCCCGTGGCCACGATGACCGGACGCGCCGCCGGCAGCGTCCGCGCTTCCGCGGAGACCACTGCGATGCCGGCCTCACTGCGGACCGCCGCCTCCACGCTCTCGGCGAACCGCTGCCGGTCTACCGCCAGCGCCTGCCCGGCGGGGACTCGGCAACCGTCAGCCACCCTGAGCAGGAGGCTGCCCAGGTGGCGCAACTCCTCCTTCAGCAAATACGGCGCGCTGGCGGGAGCCTCCGACTTGAGGGAATTGGAACAGACCAGTTCGGCGAAGCGGCCGGTTCGGTGGGCGGGCGTCATTACGGCGGGTCGCATCTCCCAAAGCGCCACCCGCCAGCCCCTGCGGGCGAGCTGCCACGCGGCCTCGCTTCCCGCCAGACCTGCCCCGAGAACAGTCACGTCGGTTCTGGTCATTCTCCGCCACCTCCCGACCGGCATCCCGAACCGCGGGGTTCCCCGCACTGTCCGGCAATCCATGATACACCATCGCACCAGCCACCATCTGAATCGGTATCGCCCGGTGCGGAATATTCGCTTCCCCCGCGTCCCGCTTTGTGCTGAAATGGGTCGATCCCCGAAGACGGAGGCCTGTGGATGACCCGGCGGATGCGACACACCTTGTGGATCAGCGGCGCGCTCCTCGTGGCGGCGGCGGGCTGGCTGGGCTTCAGCCGGCTGCGCGTCCGCGAGGTCGAAACCGTCCGGCCGGCGGAGCGGGAGGTGGTGGAGCTGGTCATTGCCAGCGGCACCCTCCGGGCCAAGCGGCAGAGCCCCATCGGCAGCGAGGTGACAGGCGTCATCGAATCGGTGTTCGTGGAAGACGGTGACCGCGTCGCCGCCGGCGCCTCCCTCGTCCAGCTCCGGCGGGACGACGCGCGCCAGCGCCTGGAGCAGAGCCGCCAGGCCGCCCAGACCGCTGCGGCCGAGCTGGCCCTTGTCCGCCGCGGCACCACGCCCGAGGAGCTGGCCCGCGCCGATGCGGAACTGGACCGGGCGACCGCCGCCCGGCTCCAGGCCGAGCGGGACTTCGCGCGCAGGCGCGCCCTTTTCGACGACCAGGTGGTCGCCCAAGCCGACCTGGACCTGGCCGCCTCCACGCGGGACCAGGCCGCCGCCGCCGAGGCAGCCGCGCGCGAGACGCTGGCCGACCTGCGCGCCCGGCCGCGCCCCGAAGACCTGCAGGTGGCCGAAGCGCGCCTGCGCGAAGCGGAGACGGCGGTGCTGGTGGCCAAGCAGGATCTGGAGCGCCGGACGATCCGCGCGCCGCTGCCCGGGCTGGTTATCCGCCGGAGCGCCGAACCCGGCCAGAGTGTCACCCCCGGCAACGCTCTCCTGGAACTGGCCGATCTGCGGGTGACAGAAATTTACGTCGAAACCGACGAGAACAATCTGGACCGTCTGCGAACCGGCCAGCGGGCGACGGTGCTGGCGCCGGCGTTCCGCGACCAGCCGTTTGCCGCGACACTGGCTCAGATCGGACCGGAAGTGGACAGCAGCCGCGGCGTGGTGGGGCTCCGTTTCACTCCCGACCGGCTCCCCGACTTCGTCCGCCCCGACATGACCGTGGACGTCAGCGTCGAGGTGGCCCGGCTGCCGCGGGCGCTCAGCCTCCCCGCCACCGCGCTCCTGCAGCGCGACGGCCGCTGGCATGTGCTGGTCGTGACGGGTGATACGGTGCGCGAACAGCCCGTCCGCGTTCTGGCCCGCGGCACGGAGTGGATCGCTGTGACGGACGTGCCGTCCGACGCCGCGGTGCTGGTCCGTGGCACCGAGGCCGCCGCCGGAGACACGGTCCGGCCGGTTGCGCGACCCTGAGCGTCCGCCGCCCGGACAACGAGGAGACCGATCCATGTTCGACCGTTTCGCCTGGTCCGTGGCGCTGCGGAACCTGCGCTACAACCTGGGCAAGACCCTGCTCATGATGGGGGTCGTGGCGGTCTCCGTCACCCTGATCATCTTCCTCGGCGCCCTCATCGGCGGGCTGCAGCGGCGGCTCATCGCCAGCGTCACCGGCGCCATCCCCCACGTCGTCATGCGCCAGCCCGAGCGGGTGCCGCTGTCGGTGGCCGACACGGCGGCGCCGGACGGGCCGCTTTACGCCGGCGAGCGGATCCGGCTGGAGCGGCAGAAGCGCAAGATCGAGGACTGGCCCTTCTGGCTGGCCCGGCTGCAGCGCTTCGACCCGGACGTGGCGGCGGTGTCGCCGGTGGTGGAGGGGCAAGGGTTCATGTCGCGCGGTGCCCGCCGGCAGGGAGTGGCGGTGGTGGGCGTGATCCCGGAGCGCCACAACGAGGTGGTGGATATCCAGTCGAAACTGGTGACGGGCCGGTTCTTCGGGCTCAACGCCGGCGAGGTCGCCCTCGGCTATAAGCTGGCTGACGAGTTCTCGCTCCGCCTCGGGGACAAGGTCCGCCTGGTGAGCATCGAGGGGAACGCCGGCACCTACACCGTCGCCGGCATCTTCGACAGCGGCTTCGCCGCCGTCGACGGCGGCACCCTCTACCTGACGCTGCGCGACGGCCAGACCCTCTTCGGCGTGGGCACCGCCGTCACCAGCATCGGCTTGAAGCTCGGCGACATCTTCGGCGCCGACGCCATGGCGCGGCGCCTGGCGCTGCAGGTCCCCTACGAGACGCGCTCCTGGATGGAGGACAACCAGTCGCTCCTGTCCGGACTGCGCGCCCAGAGCCAGTCATCGAACCTCATCGTGGGCTTCACCATCCTGGGCGCCGGCTTCGGCATCGCCAGCATGCTCATCATGTCGGTGATGAGCCAGCTCCGGGAGATCGGCATCCTCAAGGCCATGGGCGCCAACCGCCGCCAGATCACCGCCGTGTTCACCGTGGAGGGCGTGCTGCTGTCGCTCTTCGGCGGCGCCGCCGGGGCTGTCCAGGGGTCCGCCTTGTGCCTGTGGCTGGCCGGCTTCCGCACCACCGCCAGCGCCACCGGTCGGCTGGTGGAAACCTTCCCGATTGACCTCGGCCCCGCCCTGATCCTGGGGAGCATCGCCATCGCCGTGGGCATCGGTTTTCTCGCCTCACTCTACCCGGCCTGGCGGGCGGCGCGGGTCAATCCCATCGACGTGATCCGGGGGGCGTGATGGACGTGTGCCCCGTCGTGGAGCTCCGCGGAGTGAACAAAGTGTACGGCGACGGCGTGCCCACGCCGGTGCTCTTCGACATCGACCTGGCGGTGGCGAAAGGCGAGTTCGTGTCCATCACCGGCGCCTCCGGATCCGGCAAGACCACCCTGCTGAACCTGATGGGCCTCCTCGATGCACCCACATCGGGTCGGATCCTGCTCAACGGCGAGGATACCGCCCGGCTCGACGAGGACGCGCGCGCCCGGCTGCGGCTTCAGTACCTCGGCTTCATTTTCCAGTTCCACTACCTGCTCCCCCAGTTCTCGGTGCTGGAAAATGTTCTGATTCCCCGCCGGATCATGGGCCGGCAGGCCGAGCGCGAGCGGCGGGCGCGGGCGGTGGAGCTGCTCCACCGCGTGGGCCTGGGCAACCGCCTGCACTACCGGCCGGGCCAGATCTCCGGCGGACAGCAGCAGCGGGTGGCGGTGGTGCGGGCCTTCATCAACGAGCCCGCGCTGGTCCTGGCCGACGAACCCACCGGCAACCTCGACAGCGCCAACAGCCGCGCGGTGTTCGCGCTGATGCGCGAGATCTCCCGGAACCTGGGCACCGCCTTCATCCTGGTGAGCCACGACGAGCAGCTCGCCCGCCAGGCCGACCGGATCGTCCCCCTCGTCGACGGCCGGATCGTCCACTGAGCGATTGCATCCGCGCGGGCACCCACCTATAATCACGCAAAGCTTCCGTGGAGCAGGCGTGGCACGCTATTTCATCCATGACGGCACAGCCCCCGCCGGTCCGTTCGGCGAGGCCGAACTGGCCGAGCAGGCGGCGGCGGGCCGGCTGCGGCCCGACACGCCGTGCCGCCGCGCCGACACCACCTACTGGCGACCCGCCGCCGATGCCCTGCCGGAGCTATGGTCCGGGGACACCCCGCCCACCCACCCGCTGCGGACGACGGACGCGAACTCCGCCGACACCCTGGACCTGGAGCAGTCGCCGCCGCACCCCGAGACGCTGATCCCGCCCGGCGCCATCCTGGCCGGGCGCTACCGGATCCTCCGCCTCCTGGGCCGCGGCGGCATGGGCGAGGTGTACGAAGCGCTCGATCTGGAACTCCACCTCCGAGTGGCCCTCAAGACGCTGCGGACCGACCGCCTCGAGCGGGGCGTGTCCGTGGCCCGCTTCAAGCGCGAGATTCAGCTGGCGCGCCGGGTCACCCACCCGAACGTCTGCCGGATTTTCGACCTGGGCGTGCATCGCGCCGAGACGCCGTCGGCGTCACCCGCAGCCGCCACGGTCTTTCTGACGATGGAGCTGCTGGAGGGCCCCACTCTGGCCCAGCGGCTGCGGAGCGGCGGGCGACTTGCTCCGGCTGCGGCCGGAGAGCTGCTGGCTCAACTGGCGGCCGCGCTGGACGCCGCCCATGCCGCCGGTGTGATCCACCGGGATTTCAAACCCGGCAACGTCCTGCTGGTCCCCCGACCGGGAGGCGGCGAGCGGGCGGTGGTCACCGATTTCGGACTGGCCCGCCCGGACGCCCCGGCGGGCGCCGACTCCGACGTCCAACCCACCGGCGCCGTGGGGACGCCTTTCTACATGGCGCCGGAGCAGCTGGAGGGGACGCCGGTCACACCGGCGGCCGACGTCTACGCTCTCGGCGTGGTGGCTTACGAGCTCGTCACGGGCACCCTTCCCTACACCGCCGACAACGCCATCGCCGCGGCGGTCAAGAGCCTGCGGGAGCCGCCGACGCCGCCCAGCCGACATGTCGCGGGACTGGATCCCGCGTGGGAGGCCGCCATCCTGCGCTGCCTGGCGCGCGATCCGGCGGCGCGGTTTCCGCGGGCCCGGGACTTCCTCACCGCTCTGGGCGTCCGAAGCACGGAATCAGCCGGTCCGCCAACGGCCGTCGGCGCCCCATTGCGTCGGCGCCGGCTGTGGCTGTACGCCGCGGCCACCGCGCTGGCGCTCGCCGGCGGCCTGTGCCTGTGGCGGCCGTGGGAACAGCATGCGGGCGGCGGCGGGGATCGGCCGCGGCGGGCGGTGGCGGTGTTCGACTTTCGCGACCTGAGCGAGGATGCGGGGTCGGTCTGGTTGTCCACCGCACTGGCCGAGATGTTTCGCGCCGACCTGGCCGCGTCGCCGGATGTCCGCCTCATCCCCGGTGAGAACGTGGGCCGCCTGGAACTGGAGCTGGCGCCTGCCGCCGGCGAGACGTTCTCCGTCGAATCCCTGGGGCATGTCCGCGACGCCATCGGTTCCGATCTGGTGGTGGCCGGCACATTCGCCGCGGCCGACGGACGGATCCGCATCCGGGCCGTGGTTCAGGAAGTCGCTTCGGGCGGCACCGTGGCCCGGCTGGATGCGGCCGGTTCCGAGTCCGACCTGTTCCGCCTGGTCGCCGGTCTGAGCGCGGAAATGCTCCGGCGGTTGCGTGCCCGTCCCGGCGGAGCGGACGGCGCCGCCCCGGCCCGGGCGGTCCTGCCCGAAGACCCCGAAGCCATGCGGCTCTTTGCCGAGGGACTCGCCCACCTGCGCCGCCTGGACGCCAAATCCGCCCGTGTCCCGCTGGAGCACGCCATGCAACGGGCGCCCGATCGTCCGGCGCTGCACCTGGCTCTGGCCGACGCCTGGACCGTACTGGGCCACGACGCCCGGGCGCGGGAGGAACTCCAGCAGGCGTTCGACCGGTCCGCCGGTCTGAGCCGCGAGGAGCGCCTGGTGATCGAAGCCCGCCTGCACGCTGCCCGCTACAAGTGGACCGAGGCGGTGCTGGTTTACCGCAGCCTCTGGACGTTCTTCCCCGACAATCTGGAGCACGGTCTGAGCCTGGCGGCCGTGCTGCGCGAATCCGGCCGGGGGGCCGACGCCCTGGCCACGCTGGAGCAGCTCCGGCGCCTGCCGCCCCCGGCGGGAACCGATCCGCGGATCGACCTGGCGCTGGCTAACGTGTTGGATCTGCTGGGCGACTACCACGGCCAGCTGGCGGCGGCCGGACGGGCGGCCGGGCGGGCCACCGCCGGGGGCAGCCGGCTCGTCCTGGCGCGGGCGCGAGTTCAGGAGTCGCGCGCCCGGCGGGGGCTCGGCGAATTCGCGGCGGCCATGGCCGCGGCGGACGAGGCCCGCCGGATGTTCGCCGCCGGCGGCGACCGCGGCGGCGAGGTCCGCGCCGTCATCCAGTCCGCTCTGGTTCGCTACTATCGGGGCGATTTGGCGGAGGCCCAGCGGTTCTTGCAGGAGGCTGAGGCGCTGAGCGTCGCCAACGGTTTTGAGCGGGAGCGGGCCGCCGCCATCAACTACCAGGCGTGGATCCTCCAGGATCACGGCGACGCCGAGGCGGCGCTCGCCAAATTGCGCGAAGCCCTCGCCGTCTACCAGGAGACCGGCGCCACCGCCAGTCAGGCGCGTGTGACGAGCAGCATCGCCGGAATCATTTACCAGCAGGGTCGGCGGGACGAGGCCCGGGCGATGTACGAGGAGTGCCTGCGGATCTTCGAGGCGGTCGGCTCCGCCAGCAGCCTGGCTCACACCCGCAACAACCTGGCCAACCTGCTGAGCGACGCCGGCGACCTGGACGGGGCCGCGCGCATGTACGCGGCGGCGCTGGCCACCTGGCAGGAGACCGGCGAGAAGATCAAGGTGATCGCGGCGCTGGGCAACCTGGCCGACCTGGACGTCACCCGCGCCGATCCGGTGTCGGCGGCCCGACGGTACGAGGAGGCGCTGGCCATGAGCCGGGCCATCGGCCACCGCGGCTACGAGGCGTGGGCGCTCCTGGGCTGCGGTGACGTCGCGCGCCTCGCCGGACGGCCGGCCGACGCCCGCCGCGACCTGGCCGCGGCGCTGGCTATCGAAGCCGCGATCGGCGAGCACACCGAGGTGCCGGCCATCCACCTGACGCTGGCCCGGCTGGAGCTGTCCGAAAACCGGCCGGATGCGGCCGAGGCTGCCGCCGCCCGCGCCGCGGCGGGGTTTCGCGACGACGGCCGGGGTGACGGCGCAGCCACCGCCCTGGCCCTGTCGGCGCGCGCGGCTCTGCTGCGCGGCGACGCCGCAGCCGCCGACAAGTGTTTGGCGGACATTCGGTCCAGCCTGTCGGATCTCCAGCCGTCGGCACAGGCCGAGGTGGCATTGGCCGAGGCGGAGCTGGCGGCCGCCCGGGGCCGGTGCGACTCGGCCCGCCGCAATCTGGAGAAACAACGTGCAGCGCTGGCCCGGCTGGGTTTTCGTCTACTGGGTCTCGAGTGCGACTGGGTACTGGGACGGATCGAGCTCCGGTGCGGCGACGCGGCAGCCGCGGAACGAACACTCCGGGTGCTGCGGGCGGAGGCCGTCCGTCGCGGCCTGGGTGGTCTGGCCGAACAAACCACCAGGCTCATGGGCGAATCAGCGGATCGGTGAGTCGGTGACTCGGTGAGTCGGGAGACGGAAGCAGGGAGATGGAGCCGCCGTCAGAGATAAACGGCCGACCATCAGCCGTCAACTGTTTCGGGCTTGTGAACTGTTGAACTCACGAATCTGCGAACGCAACGAACCTTCAACAATCAATCATCTGCACCGATTTCAGAAGCGAATCGGCCCTGAACCGGCTACATGATCCCGATGACACGGCCGATGAGGATCACCCCATCCGCTACGGTGATGTGGTGGTCGCCGTTCATATCGCCGGCGAATATGCCGGCCGGCACGTTCAGAACATTCCCCGCCAGGTAGTCGGCCATCAGGAGCAGGTCGCCGGCGTCCAGCAGCTGATTGCCGTTCAGATCGCCGGTGGCCTCGGGCCAGCCCGCGACGGGTGTAACGGGCTCGCAGGTGACGCGGCTCACCGCCACGTCGTCGATGTACCAGCCCTGTCCCCCGGCGTACAGGTCGCATCCCAGCCGGAAGCGGACCAGGGCCGGACGGCCGCAGAACCGGTCCAGGCTCACCGTGACCGGGGTCATGGTGCCGAGGGTGCCGCCGGTCCAAGCCTGCCGTCCCCGGATGGGCGACTGGGTGGACGGGTTGATGAGACCGGTGTACCCGCCGGCGACGATGTCGGGGCCGAGGTCGGTGAACGTCTGTCCGCCGTCGACGGAGATCTCCACCACGCCGCCGTCGAAGTCGGTCTCAAAGCTGTAGGTATGCCAGAAAGTCAACGTGGCCGAGGCCGCGCCCGCCAAATTCAGTTCGGGTGGAAGCAGCAGGTCGTCCTTGCCGCCTTCCGGGTCGGTGCTGAACCAGGCGTGGGCGGCCGAGCGGGCGTACTGGCTTTCGACGAGCGACCAGGGTCCCTGGCCGTTCGGCGAGCGGGTCCAGTCGGGAGCGCCCGACTCCAGGTCGTCCTGGAACACTTGCTCCGCGACGCCGGCGCTGTCCGGCACGATGAAATGGTAATAATCGGACTCGCCGACATTGCCGCTGGGATCGGCGCAGAACACCTGAAACATGTACAGGCCGCCCGGCTGCAGCCCCGGCAGCGCCACGCTGTGGACCGTGCCCGCGCTCATTGAAAAGGCCTCGCCGGTCAGATCCAGATCGCGGCCGTAGAGGAGGCCCGCTTCGGTGTATTCGCTGGTCTCCCAGCCGATGATCGTCTCACTGGCGTTGGCGCAGATCGTGATGCCGCCCAGGGTGGGCGCCTGGTTGTCGAACGCCACGTTGCACGTCATCGTGGCGCCGGGGGCGGAGATATCGGTGACCGCCAGGTTGGTGGGCACACCGTCGTATCGGTCGCTGTCGGGTGATGTCGCGGGACCGAATGCCATACCTGCCTTGAAGTAATCGCCGGTGTCGGCGGAGCCGCCCTGCTCGATCTCCTCGAGTCCGTCCGCCTCCATGAGGCGCAGCAGCTTGTGGTCGGTGTACGAGTTGTCGTAGATGAAATTGAAACCGTACGGATCGAGCCGGGCGTCCACGTGCCAGATGAGCATGCCGTCGCTGGACAGGCGGGCGTCGTTGTTCGTCCGCTGCCGGTTCTGCACCATGAAGAACTCGAAGAACGGGTCGTCCGCCGTGGCGCCCGGCATGATCACCAGCGCGTCGCCGGTGGCGGCTGTGCCGCCCAGCGAGACTGCATGGCTGCCGCCGCCGAGCACCGTGGGGGTGACCCAGTCGAGGAGCCATTTGCTGAACGGATTGTGGTCCCCCTGGTTGCCGTCCATCATGTCCAGCCCGCCGACGCCGCCGCTGGGACCGATGCCGTCGTCGTAGTCGTAAAAATCGGGCAGACCCAAGGCATGGCCCGTCTCATGGATCACCACGTTGGGCATGAACAGGTCGCCGACAGTGGAGGCCTCCCACTGCCAGGAGTATGTGTCCAGCACCTTGCCGTCCAGCACGAAGCCGGAGTTCTGGTAGTTGGTCATGTAGCCCCACCAGAAGCTGGCCCACGCGCCATGCGGTCCGGTCCAGACGACCACCAGGTAGTCGATGGTGCCGTCGCCGTCGTTGTCGTACTGGCTGAAATCATGGCCTTGGTTGTCGTAATGGGTCAGCGCCTCCCGGATCAGGTTCTCCCGGCCGACATCCGTCTGGACGACACCGGACCGCGGATACGGCGTGGTGTACCAGCCGAGGACGTTGCCCTGGATGTCCAGCTGGCCGTATGAGGACCGATGGTAGTAACTGTGCAGGCTCTCCAACGGGAAGCCGCCCACACCGTCGCCGAAGAGCTGGTCCTGGATCCGGCTGGCCTCGGTGGACGGGGCCATGTCCTGAAACGCGATCAGCAGGGCCAACACCCGCACCGTGCCCGTGGTGGGCATGCCCCGCCAGCCCAGCGGCGGCGCCATGGGCTCGTCGCCGGCCGCGCCGCCCTTCTGCAGGCGCTCCAGCTTGTACCGGGCGCGCTCCACCAGGCGGGGCGCGACCTGGTGGTTGCCGAGCGCCCGGGCCGCAGCGATCCGCTGGGCCAGGGTGCCGTCGGCGCGGTACTGGGCGATCTGCTCGGGAGTCGGCGGCTCCAGCGCGGCGAGCCAGACCGAGGCCAGAAGCATCAAAGCGGGGATCACGGCAAGGGAACAGGTTTTCAGAATCATGTGCGGTTCTCCAGTAACATATGGGACTACAGGTGGTTCTTCAAATACGGGCGACCGAACGTTAAATTGCCATCATCGTGATTGTCACGGACTTGTCAAGAGAAAATCCGGTCCGAGTGCGGAAAGCACGTCCGCTCCCCGAAGAGACAGACGCTCCGCCCACGCCGTCCGGATCACGCATCGACACGGATCCCCGGCACCGGTTAGAATGAGATCATGAGCCGCACCCTTCAGCTTTGCCGTTTGGCGGCCTGGTTCCTCGTCGGATCGGCCGTCGGGTTCGTCGCCGGCTGTCGCGAGACGCCGCCGGCAGCCGCACCGGAGCCGCCGGTCAGCCTGCAGTCCGGATCGCTGGAGTGGCAGGGACGCGAGCGGACCTTTCTGTGGCGCCGGGGCCGGGCGGCCGCGGACGGCCCGGCTCCGCTGCTGGTCGTTCTCCACGGCAGCGGCGGCTCGGGTGCGGAGATGGCGGCCGTCTCCGGGTTCGACACCCTGGCCGACCAGGCCGGTCTCGTCGTCGCCTTCCCCGACGGCATGGCGCGCACCTGGGCCGATGGCCGCGGTGCCACCCCAGCCGAGCGCGCCGGTGCCGACGACGTGGGCTTCATCCACCGGCTGGTCGATCGCCTGAAGACGGACACCGCCGTGGATTCGGCGCGTGTGTACGCCGCCGGCTATTCCAACGGCGGGATGATGGTCCAGCGGCTGGCCCTGGAGGCGCCGAACCTGCTGGCCGCCGGGGCGAGCGTCGGCGCCGGGTTGCCGGAACGGCTGGTCGCGCGCCGGCCGGCCGGGCTTCCGCCGCCGCTGCTGCTGATCCACGGCACGGAGGATCCGGTGGTCCCCTGGACCGGCGGTGAAGTCAACAGCCCGAACGGCGGCCGAGTGCTTCCGGCGCCCGAAACGGCGCGGTGGTGGTCCCGGGCGGGTGGTGCCGATCCGACACCGGTGTCCGCGGAGTTACCCGACCGGCACGACGACGGCACCCGGGTGAGAACCGAGACCTTCCGCGCGCGCGGCGCAGCCACAGCGCAGGTAATCCTGGTTGTGGTGGAGGGCGGCGGCCACGGCTGGCCGGGCGGACAGGTGCCGCCCCCGGCCTGGGTGCTCGGTCCGGCCACGCGGGAATTTGACGCCGCTTCCTGCATCTGGGCATTTCTGTGCCGATACCGCCGGCCAGCCGGTGATGCCGACTGATTTCTCTAGGGCCGTTTCCATTTTATCTGTAATCAGAATCATCCGGAAAACCGGGGAAAGCGGACAGCGGATTCTTTGACCTGATCGGACCATACTCCAAATCAGTTAGACTATTTCGGAGTTGGATCCATAACAGACAACCTGGCACGTATACCGGAGCATCACATCCTGATGGAATTGCTGGTTCACCGCTTCTACCGCAAACTTCATCCCCTCACGAAGTGGGGCATCTCGGCGGGGAGTTCCAGCGACAGCTCCACGAAGCCGGCGTAGCGGCCGTCGCGGTACCACGGCGACTGGTGGATCAGCTTTCGGACACCCTTCTTCTCGATGGTGTAGATGTTGGGGCGCTCCGTCCGCAGCATCTCGGCGAGCATGGTGCGCGACGGCTCCGGGTGGCAGTCCAGCACGTTGGCGCCTACCAGCGCCGCCCCGCCTTCGGCGGCGAACACGGCCGCCGCCCGGTCATTCATATAGAGGATCGTCCCGGCCGTGTCGGTGACCGTGACCGCCCCGCGGAATTCACGCGCCCAGTCGATGTCCATGGAAACTCCTGCCCGCCAGATTATACAACTCGTGATTTTGCCATGTGCCGCACCGATTTTCCAGCCATTCGGCATAAGGGTGTCGCCGGGGGCCGGTCCGGTCATCACTGGTCAATCAACTTCGCTGACAATCCCCTTGACAGGTCCGGAGAACCGGTTAAAATCCAACTAACGATTTCGATAAAGACCATATGAGTTGATACTCACTCACAAGGAGGTCGGTATGTCCCCATCGATCGCTCCGTATCTGGTGTTGTTGCAGTCTGAAGAAGATGTCGCGGGCATGCTCGGAGCCGGATTCGGCTGCGTGTTCTTCGTGATCTACGCCGCGCTCATCGTCCTGATCATCGCCAGCTTGTGGAAGATCTTCGTCAAGGCGGGCAAGCCCGGCTGGGCCGCGATCGTCCCGATTTACAACATCATCGTGCTGCTGGAAATCGTGGGCCGGCCGCTGTGGTGGATCGTGCTGCTGCTCATCCCCTGCGTCAACATCGTGGCCGCCATCATGCTCACCCTGGACCTGGCCAAATCGTTCGGCAAGGAGATCGGTTTCGCCATCGGCATGATCATCCTGCCGTTCATTTTCTACCCGATGCTGGCGTTCGGCAGCGCCACGTACCGCGGCCCGGCCGTGCGCGCGTAGCATCCGCAGCATTGAGCCGTCTCACCTGATCCTGACAGACGGGGACCCGCTGGTCCCCGCCTTTTAGCTATCTTCAGCCCACCGGCCGCCCTCCACGGGCGGCCGGTTCGCTCTTGGGTCGCCGGCGGGTGGGATTCGAGTGGGGGAAGGGTGAATGGGAAAAGGGTGAATGGGTGAACGGGTGAAGGGTGAACGGATGCGTGTGGGATTAAGTTCTGGAACCTCGAACCCAGGGCCAAGGGCCTAAGTCCCAAGTCCGAAGTCCGATTTCCGATGTCCGAATCTCAGAACAACACGTCCAGCAGTGCGTTCACCCCGGATACGCCGACGATCTCAACTCCTTTCGGCGCCTCGGGGACCGGCAGGTTTCCCTCGGGCAGGTAGCAGCGGGCGAAGCCCATGGCCTGGGCCTCCTTGATCCGGGCCGCCGCTTGGGGCACCGCCCGGATCTCGCCGCCGAGGCCCACCTCCCCCACCAGCACCGCGTCCAGCGGCAGCGGCCGGTTGCGGAGCGAACTGGCCACTGCGGCCACCGCGCCCAGGTCGGCCGCCGGCTCCTCCACGGCGATGCCACCGGTGATGTTCAGGTAGACGTCGGCGCCCAGCACATTCAGGCCGGTCACCCGTTCCATCATGGCCAGCAGCAGGCCCAGGCGGTTGCGGTCGAATCCCTGGGTCATCCGCCGCCCGGCGCTGAAATTGGAGACGCTCACCAGCGCCTGGGCCTCCACCAGCAACGGGCGCGACCCCTCGATGGCGGCGATCACCGCCGTGCCCGCCTGCCCCGGATGGCGGCCGGCCAGGAAGAACGCCGACGGGTTGGCCACCGCGAGCAATCCCCGGCCGGTCATCTCAAAGAGCGCCACCTCGCTGGCGGCGCCAAAGCGGTTCTTCACCGCGCGGACGACGCGGTGGTGCAGGTGGCGCTCCCCCTCGAAGTAGAGCACCGTGTCCACGATGTGCTCCAGCGCCTTGGGGCCGGCGATGGCGCCCTCCTTGGTGATGTGGCCGATGAGGAACACCGGGATCCCGTGGGACTTCGCCAGGGTCAGGCAGCGGGCGGCGCATTCGCGGACCTGGCCGATGCTCCCCGGGGCCGACTCCAGCGCCGCCGTGTAGACCGTCTGGATCGAATCCACGATGAGCGCGGCCGGAGCCATCCGGACCGTTTCCTGCTCGATCCGCTCCAGGGCGGTTTCGGCCATGACGAACAGCTCCGGGGCGGCCACGCCCAGCCGCTCGCCCCGCAGCTTGATCTGGCGGTCCGACTCCTCGCCCGAGACGTACAGCACCGGGCGCCCCGCCGCCGCCAGCGCGGCGGCGATCTGCAGCAGCAGGGTGGACTTGCCCACCCCGGGCTCTCCGCCAATGAGCACCAGCGAGCCGGGCACGATGCCGCCGCCCAGCACCCGGTCGAACTCGGGCAGGCCCGACGGCTCGCGCACGCCGTCCTGGCTCTCGATCTCGTCGAACCGGCGCGGACTGCCGTCGCCCCGCCCGGCTGGCGCCATCCCGCCGCGGCGGCCGGCCGCGGCCGGCGCCGGCTCCTCCACAAGGCTCTCCCATGCCCCGCAGCCCGGGCAGCGGCCCAGCCACTTGGCGCTGCGATGACCGCAGCTCTGGCAGACGTACTCCGTGCCGATCTTCTTGGTCACCGCGTGTCTCCTCGTCTCGGGATCCCGCGCCGGCCCGTCACCGGTTCATCCGGAGCAGCATCCCCGTGTCTTCCAGATAGACGTAGGGCGCCCGGTCCGGCGCCGCAGCCAGCAACTGTCGGTTCTCTGCTCCCCGGTCGTAAGCCACCCAGATCCGCTCGCGGTCCATAAAGGGACCGTTCCGGACCAGGCTGATGTGGTGGCTCACCGCCGGCGAGCGCCGCACGAACACGACCGCACGCGGCTCGCGCACGCCGGCCAGCTGGTCCTGAAAATGCCGCCACGGCTGCATGCCCGCCTGCTTGGCCTGCCGGACGCCCAGGATCGCCGGCCCCTGCGCCAGCGCCACCGCCACGCCGATCACCGCCAGGGCGCCCGCCGCCCGGGTGGCGCGGTACCAGCCCCGCCGCACGCCCACTTTCAGCACCCAATCCAGTCCGCGCACGCTGAGGAAGCAGAGGATCGGAAAGAGCTCTGCGTAGTACAACGTCCAGAACCACGGGTGGGCGTAGCAGGCAAAGATCCCGACCTGGCCGAGCACGACGGCGGCGGCCACACCGGCGGTTGCGCCCAGACCGATCCCGCCGGGCAGGACCAGCAGGCCGAGCCACCGGCCGCCCCACGCCCCCCAGACGTCGCGGGCCACCGCGTCCGCCCGTGCCAGCAGGATGCCGGGCAGTGCGTCGGGGACATGTTCCCGGTGTACGGCCTCCCAGTCCCGGATGCCGGCCCGAAGATCCTCGGGAAGCGGCTCGGCCGGCGATTGCGAGGTCAGGCCGAAGCCGAAGAACTCCGCCGGCATGTAACGTCGGGAGTACTCCTCGTAGGGGGACTGGAGCCAACGGCCCAAGGTCAGGTGATTCCACAAGGGGATGCCGGCGACGATCACCGCGGCGGCGGTCACCGCCCAAATGCACTGCCGCCAGAGCCGCCGCCGCCACAGCCGCCACGCCACCACGGCGACCAGCGGCACGCCGAAGCTGACGGCCACCAGTGGGCGGATAAGGACCAGCGCGCCCAGCACCGTCAGGGCGCCGATCAGATGCCGGCGGCGGCCCTCGTCGACCCAGCGCAGCACCCACCAGCCGGCGAGCAATCCCGCCGCCCCCGCCGTGGTTTGGGACAGAAACGAGGCGCGCCAGTTCAGAGCGCCTGGCGCGGCCAGCCACCAGAGCCAGGCCAGCCAGGCGACCGCCTGCCCCGCCAGCCGGCTGGCCAGACGGACGATCAGAAGCGCGGTCAGCACGGATGCCAGCACGGGGATTGCCGCCGGCACGCCCGCGAGGACGCCGACGGCCAGGAGCAGCGGGTGCCCCGGAAAGTACTTGGCGAACACCGCCGGCGACGAGAAGATGTGGATCTGCTCGAAGAACATGGGCAGGGGCCGCGCCGGCGCGGTCACCCGACCGTCGGCAAAGATCCCGGCCTGCAGCAGGTAGGCGACCTCGTCCGCCACGATGGGCGCCGGCGCCCAGGCGCTCCACACCCACCCGGTCAGCGCGGCGGTGGCGACCGCCACCGCGGCGAGCTGCCATCCTGCGATTCCGGATTTCTGCGCGGAGTCGGGCGGGGCGCTCATCGGTGCTTCAACTCCAGCACACCAATGAAAAAAGACGCCAGGATGCCCTGAAATCCCAGCACGGTGAGCGTCGAGCCGGGAATGACCCAGCGCATGGTCTTCGCGTAGTCCAGGGCCCCCAGGCCCGTCTCCCACCAGTACAGCATGGCCCACCCCAGCAGCAGGACGCCCGCCATCACGGCGGCGGAACTCAGCAGGAGGCCGCGTTCCAGGGTCCGGGTCCGGCGGCCGGCCGCCGGCGGTTCGCCGGGCAGCAGGCCGATGATCCGGCCGTATATCCGGGCGAACGTCCCGAACAGCAGCGACTGGAAGCCGCAGATGATCCAGAGGCTGGCGAAGAGCAGCGTGTGGGCGTCGAAGGTGACGCCGCGCACCCGCAGGCCCGGCAGCGCCACCGTGTAGCCGGCCGCACCCAGGGCGATCAGGCACCAGCCGGGCACCCGGAACAACCACCGCGGTGAGAACAGCAGCAGGAACCGCAGGGTGCGCCAGCCGTCGCGCAGGGTGCGCAGGTGCGGCTTGTGGGACTTCCGGCCGTCGGGATGCAGGGTGATGGGCACCTCGGCGACACGGGCGCCCAGCAGGCTCGCCTTGATGATCATCTCCGTGGCGTACTCCATACCGGCGCAGCGCAGATCCAGCCGCCGGTACAGCTCGGGGGTGAAACCGCGGAGCCCGCAGTACACGTCATGGATGGGCGAGCGGAACCACCACCGGGCCAGCCGGGTGAAGAGGGGGTTGCCGATCCACCGATGGGACCAGGGCATGGCGCCGGGCAGCACGCGGCCGCCGCCGCCGGGCAGGCGGCAGCCCTGGACCAGTTCCGCGCCCGCCCGCCATGCCTCGACGAAGCGCGGGATCTCGGTGAAGTCGTAGCTGTCGTCCGCGTCGCCCATGATGATGAAAAGTCCGCCGGCCGCCTCGATCCCTTTCATCAGGGCCATGCCGTATCCCCGCTGGGCCACCGGGACGACCCGTGCGCCGAGGCCGCGGGCGATGTCGGGCGAACCGTCGGTGCTGCCGTTGTCCGCCACGACGATCTCGCCCCGGACGCCGGCCGCAGCCAGGCCGGCCTGCGCCTTGCGGATACAGGCGGCCAGCGTGTCCGCCTCGTTCAGGCAGGGCATCACCACGGTCACGTCGAATGCCGCCGCGCCGGCGGTAGTGCCGGTGGTCATGCCGCCCCTCCGGCGCGGGATTCATCGGCGGGCCGCCGGGCCAGCACCTGGTACTGTGCCCCCAGGGGCCAGCGGGACAGCGTCCGTTCCAGCCGCCGGGCAGCCGACAGGAACCGGGGAAAGATGAAGAGGTAGTGCGTCGACACGATCTCGAGCCCGGCCGCGCGCAGCAGTCGCCGCGCCGCCGCCGGGTAGACCATCCGCGCCTCCCGGTCGAAGGGGATGCGGGCCATCACCCAGCGGGCGGACAGGCTCCACGGGTTGTTTTCCCACAGCGCGAACAGCCCGCCCGGCCGGAGGGCGTTCCGGATCGCCCGGACCGCCGCCGGGCGCTCGCCGGGCGGCACATGGTGGAACACGCCGTTGCAGTAGACGACGTCGAAGTCCCCTGCCGGCTGGAAGCAACCGATCTCGATGAACGAGACTGCGGAACCGCCGTGCCGCTCCCGGGCGGCGGCAAGCGCCTCGGCGGACACGTCCACGCCGACGTACTCCCGCACTGCCAGAAGTTCGCGGACCAGCGCCGCCGCCAGACCGGTCCCGCAGCCGTAGTCCAGAAACCGTTCCGCGGCGTGCGCCCGGGCCCGCAGGCAGACGGCCAGCCAACCCAGGCGCCCGCGGGCGAAGAACTCCCGGGACTCGCCCGACAGGCCGATGCCCCGGCACAGGTCCGCCTCATAACGGTCGGTGAACGGGTCGGGCTCGGCTGTCTGTGGCAGCTGGCGCATGGCGTGAGCACGCTCACCTGATGGATTGATCGGCCGGATTGATTCTAGCGGAGCCGCCGGCTTCCGCCAAACGATTTGTTGCGATCAGCGAACAACGAACATCTATCAGCTGGCGACACCAGCCATCAACTATTCCGGAACCTGTGAACCTGTGAACCTGTGAACTTTCAAACCTTCCGCTCGATACAGCCATCCCCTCTCAACTTTGGATCGATTCCCACGGTCGGCTGTCGAGAAACGCCCGGAGGCGCGCCACACAGCGGTCGCGTCCCAGCACGGCCATCAGCTCGAACAGGCCCGGCCCTTCGGTGCGGCCGCTCAGGGCCAGGCGCGCCGGGTGGATCACTTTCCCCGCCCCGATCCCGCGCCCCTCGGCCACGGCGCGGACCGCCGCCTCGATGGGGTCGTGGGTGAAGGGCTCCACAGTGGCCAGTCGGGCGGCCAGCGCATCAACCACCGCCGGCAGGTCCGGCGTCTTGAGGGCGTTCTTCAGCCCCTTCTCGTCGTATGCCTCGGGCTCCTGGAAGAAGTACTCGGCGTGGCGGGTGATCTCGGCGAGCGTATTCATCCGCTCGCGGAACAGGCCGACCAGTTCCCGGAGCGCCGCTGGGCCGTAGGGACCGGGGAAGCCGGGGATCGCCTCCAGAAACGGCATCGAGCGCCGGTACAGGTCGTCGGGTGGGAGCGCCTTGATGTACTGGAGGTTCATCCACTTCAGCTTCTCGGCGTCGAAGATGGCGCCATGGGCCACGACGCGGTCCAGCGTGAACAGGCGCACCAGCTCCTGCTGGCTGTAGATCTCGCGAGAGTCGTCGGGAGGCGACCAACCCAGCAGCGTCATGAAGTTGAAGAACGCCTCGGCGAGGAAGCCGGCCTTCTCGTACTCCACGACGCTGGTGGCGCCGTGGCGCTTGCTCATCTTGGAACGGTCGGCGCCAAGGATCATGGGGATGTGGGCGAATTCCGGCAGCGGCGCGCCCAGCGCCCGGTAGATCAGGATCTGCTTTGGTGTGTTGGAGATGTGGTCCTCGCCGCGGATGACGTGGGTGATCGCCATCCCGACGTCGTCCACAACCACGGCGAAGTTGTAGGTGGGGAATCCGTCGCTCTTGGCGATCACCAGGTCGTCGAGCATCTCGGGGGCGAAGGTGATGGTCCCCTTGCCGCGGTCCTCCCAGGTGACCGGCTCGTCGTGCTCGATGCGGATGCGCAGCGCGTAGCGCTCGCCGGCGTCGATGCGGGCCTGAGCCTCGGCCGCGCTCAAGGAGCGACAGGTGCCGTCGTAGCGGGGGTTCGCCTTGGCGGCGAGCTGCTCCTGGCGCACCGCCTCAAGGCGCTCGGGGGAGCAGAAGCACGGGTAGGCGCGCCCCTCGCGCCTCAGCCGCGCCAGCGCCTCGCGGTACAGCGGCAGGCGTTCCGACTGAAAGTACGGACCGTGGTCGCCGCCGGCCTCGGGGCCTTCGTCCCAGTCCAGACCCAGCCAGCGCATGCCGTCGAGGATGGAGCGGGTGTACTCGGGGCGGTTGCGCTCTTGGTCGGTATCCTCGATGCGCAAGACGAAGGTGCCGCCGTGGTGGCGTGCGAAGAGCCAGTTGAAGATGGCGGTACGGGCGCTGCCCACATGGAGGTTGCCGGTGGGGGACGGCGCGAATCGGACGCGAACGCTCATGTTGCTCCTTTCATAGTCACCACAGAGACACACAGATCACAAGGAACTTTATTAATTACTGATCATTGGTCATTTGACAATTTTCATTTGTCATTTCGTGTTGTTTAAAATGATCACTGACAAACGACCGATGACAAATGATCAATGAAACACTCAATGAATCCTTTGCTGTCTCTGCGTTTCTGTGTCCTTTGCGCCCTCTGTGCCTCTGTGGTGGATCCGTTCATGAATCCGTTTGCTTCTTCTCGATCTTGGCCCAGGAGTCCTTCAGCGTCACAGTGCGGTTGAACACCGGGCGCTCCGGCGACGTATCCGGGTCGGTGCAGAAGTAACCTTGACGCAGGAACTGGAACCGGCTCCCGGGGGCCGCCGCGGCCAGGCCCGGCTCCACCCGCGCGTCGGGGATCACTTCCAGGGAGTGCGGGTTCAGGTTCACCGTGAAGTCCTGCCCCTCGGGCACGTCGTCGGGATTCTCCACGGCGAAGAGCTGGTCGTAGAGCCGGACCTCGGCGCGCACGGCGTGCGCCGCCGACACCCAGTGGAGCGTGCCGCGGACGGTCCGGCCGTCGGGGGTGGCTCCACCGCGCGAGGCCGGGTCGTAGGTGCACCGCAGTTCGCTGATCGCGCCGGTGGCCGGGTCCTTGACCACCCGCTCGCAGCGGATGTAGTAGGCGTGCTTGAGGCGCACCTCGTTGCCCGGGTAGAGCCGGAAGTACTTCTTCGGCGGGTCCTCGCGGAAGTCGTCCTGCTCGATATAGAGCTCGCGGGCAAACGGCACTTTGCGTGTGCCGGCGGTCGGGACGTTCGGATTGTTGTCCGCATCGAGCCACTCCACCTGCCCTTCGGGGTAATTCTCGATCACCACCTTCAGAGGCCGCAGCACCGCCATGACCCGCGGCGCGTGCTGCTCCAGGTCCTCGCGGAGGCAGTGCTCCAGCAGCGCATAATCCACCGTGGAGTTTTTCTTGGCCACGCCGATCCGCTCGCAGAAATTCCGGATGGCCGCCGGAGTGAAGCCGCGCCGGCGCATCCCGGCGATGGTGGGCATGCGCGGGTCGTCCCAGCCGCTGACGCGCCCCTCGGTCACGAGGCGCAGCAGTTTGCGCTTGCTCATCACCGTGTAGGTCATGTTCAGCCGGGCGAATTCGTACTGCCGGGGCCGGTGGGGCAGCTCCAGTTCCTCGACGAACCAGTCGTACAGCGGTCGGTGGTCCTCGAACTCCAGCGTGCAGATGGAGTGGGTGATCCCCTCGATGGCGTCCGACTGGCCATGGGCGAAGTCGTACATGGGATAGATGCACCAGGCGCCGCCAGTGCGGTGGTGGTCGCGGTGCAGGATGCGGTACAGCACCGGGTCGCGCAGGTTCAGGTTCGGCGAGCTCATGTCGATCCGGGCCCGGAGCACCCGGGTGCCGTCGGGGAACTCGCCGGCGCGCATGCGGCGGAACAGGTCGAGGTTCTCCGCCACCGGGCGGTCGCGGTACTTGCTTGCTTCGCCCGGCCGGGTCAGGGTGCCGCGGCCGTCGCGGATCTCATCGGCGGTAAGGTCGCAGACGTAGGCCTTCCCTTTCTGGATCAGGAATTCGGCCCACTGGTACAGCTGCTCGAAGTAGTCGGAGGCGTAAAAGAGCCGGTCCCCCCAATCGAAGCCGAGCCAGCGGATGTCCTCCTGGATGGACTCGACGTACTCCACGTCTTCCTTGGTGGGATTGGTGTCGTCGAAGCGCAGGTTGCACTGGCCGCCGAACTTGAGGGCGAGCCCGAAGTTCAGGCAGATGCTCTTGGCGTGGCCGATGTGAAGGTAACCGTTCGGCTCGGGTGGGAAGCGGGTGTGGACCCGGCCGTCGTTCTTGCCCGTGCGCAGGTCCTCGAGGATGATCTCCTCGATGAAGTTGCCCGCCGCCGGAACCGGTGCGGGTTCGCCGGTTGCTTTATTGGTCTTGTAGTCACCGGTGTTCATGACGTGCTGTCCTGGCTGTGGGATGGGGCCGAGCGGCATGGGCCGCCCAACGGCCGGAAATTGTATCACATTCACGCCCGGCGGCGGCAGAGGATATTCACCACAGACGCCACAGCGGTCACAGAGAAGTCCATTGGTCATTGGTCAGCTGACATTTTTCATTTGTCATTTTCAGAGGATTGAAATGAAAAATGATCAATGACGAATGAAAAATGAAGCCTGTAAACGTTCTGTTTTCTCTGTGTTCGCTGCGTCTCTGCGGTGAAAATGGCCGCCGCGCTCATTCCCGGCGCCAGACCGTCCCCTCGGGCGTGTCCTTGATGACGATGCCGAGCGCCTTGAGTTTGTCGCGGGCGGCGTCGGCGGCCGCCCAGTCCCTGCGGGCGCGCGCCGCGGCGCGCACGGCGATGAGCGCCTCGACCTCGGCGTCGGCGCCGCCGGTCGCTGCGCCGGGGAGCACGTCCAGCACCCGGTCGGCGTCGGCCACGGCGGCGAGCGCCCGGTCGCGGTCGCCCGCGGCCAGTCGGCCCTCAACCAGCGTCCGGTTGATGTCGCGGATGAAGTCGAACAGGGCGGCCAGGGCGGCCGAGGTGTTCAGATCGTCGTCCAGCCCGGTCTGAAAGGCGTCGCGGAAGGCGGTGCAGCGCGCAGCCACCTCGGCCGATTCGCCGGCGGGCAGCTTCTTGCGCCGGAGCGTGTCCACGAAGTCGTGGATCCGGTCCAGCGACGCCTGGGCGTAACGCAGCCCCTCCTCGGTGAAGTTGAGTTGCTTCCGGTAGTGCACCGACAGGAGCAGGTAGCGGATGGCCGCCGGGTTGTACCCCTTGGCCAGCAAATCGCGCAGGGTGAAGTAGTTCCCCTTCGACTTCGACATCTTCTCGCCGTTGACGATGAGGTACTCGCTGTGGAGCCAGTACTTGACGAAGGGACGCCCCGTGGCGCCCTCGCTCTGGGCGATCTCGTTCTCATGGTGCGGGAACACCAGGTCGGCGCCGCCGCAGTGCAGGTCGAAGCTCTCGCCCAGGTACTTCATGCTCATGGCCGAGCACTCCAGGTGCCAGCCGGGCCGGCCGGGGCCGAAGGGGGTCTCCCAGTACGGTTCGCCCTCTTTCCGCCCTTTCCAGAGGACGAAGTCGCGGGCGTTTTCCTTGTCGTACTCGTCGCTGTCCACGCGGGCGCCCGACTGGATGCCGCCGAAGTCCTTCTTGGACAGCTTGCCGTAGTCGTCGAAGCTGCCGATCTTGAAGTAGATCGAGCCGTCGCTGGCGTAGGTGTACCCCTTGGCCGCCAGCGCCTCCACCAACGCCACCATCTCGGGGATGTGCTCCGTGGCCTTGCAGACCACGTCGGGCCGGAGCACCCGCAGCGCCGCCAGATCCTCGAAAAAGGCGGCGGTGTATTTTTCGGTGTACGCGTTCAGTGACATCCCGGCGGCAGCGCTGTCACGGATGGTTTTGTCGTCGATGTCGGTTACGTTCATGACGTAGCGTACGTCGTAGCCGCGCCAGCGCAGGTAGCGGTTGAGGATGTCCTCGAACACGAAGGTGCGGAAGTTGCCGATGTGGGCGTAGTTGTAGACCGTGGGGCCGCAGCAGTACATCTTCACCCGCGGCGGGTCGAGGGGCTGGAACTCGTCCAACCGTCCGGTCAGGGTGTTGTGGAACTTGAGCACGGCGCTCCTCCCGGTCCGAAATTGCCGCCCATTATACCAGAATTGGCGCCGGCGCTCCGGGAGTGAACGGTGAACAGTGAACAGTCAGGAGTGAGGAGATAGGAACTCTCGTGCTCGTCATTCGTAATCGTAATCGTGATCGAAATTGTGATCGAAGCTAGAGGCTTGAGACTCGAGGCTCGTTCCCGTAACGCGGACTTCGGACATTGGACATCGGACATCGGATTTTGGAATAAGCGGTTCGGGGGTCGCGGTTCAGGGTTCGTTCCCAACAATCAGCCATCAACTCTCCCAGAAATCGGACCTGGGTTTTGGGGCCTGGGTTCTGGGGCCTGAGTTTTGGGATCTTGGTTTTGGGACCGGAATCACAGAACCCGGTTCCTTTGATCCATTCGCCGATCCACCCATTCACTTATCTGCTTTTTCTTCACTCCCCACCGTTCACCGTTCACTGTTCACTTCATCCAGTCGGTAACGCCAGCGCATGCCCAGCAACCACAGGTTGACCCCGGTGGCCAGGGAGCAGGGATGAAGGTAGCGGAGCTCGAATGTCATCGGCGCGGCGAAGCACAGGAACGCCACATAGGCGATCACCGACAGGGCGAGGGCCGGCGGCAGGCCGTACCACCGCTTCCAGAGACAGACGGCGGTTACGAGCGCCGCGACAGCCAGCATCAGGAGCGGGAGGTAGAGCCATGTGCATCCGTAGATGTACCGGGGCATGAGGCGGGACACGGCGTTGGACCGAAAGATCGTGGCGCGGTAGGTCTCGCGGGCCGCTCGGTCGGCGTCGTTCCGGTCGGCATACCGAACGGCAAAATGATTGTCCCGGATGAAGTCGATGAACTGCCGGCTTTCCGCGTACTGGTGGGCCCAGGGGTACTCGTACCAGTCCGTCTGGGTGAGCAGCTTGCCGGCGAACGCCAGCCGGTGGCTCAAGTAGCCCCGCGGGTGCGACATGATGGCGTGGAGCCACGGGCCATCGATCCGGCCGCCCACATTTGTCTGGATCCACTCCGCCGCACAGCCCCAGGCGGAGAAGATGTCCGCGTTGAAGGGATCGGACGCATACGCCGCCGCCAGTTTCTCCGGCGTGCCCTGCGCGGTCAGGAACTCTCGGGGGAACTCGTCCATGGCTCGGGCCCGGCTCAGGGTGCCGACAAGATCGAAGTACTGGACGTGGGAGGCGGTGTTCGGGGCCGAGCGCAGCACGTACCGGTCGAAAGCCCGTCCCGCCAGGTTCAGGCCGGCGCCCGCGATCAGGCCCAGCCCGACCGCTCCCACCCAGCCGAGAAACGATGTCCGCGCCCGCCGGATGAGCAGACCCGCCAGCAGGCCCAGCAGCGGGAACAGGGCGAGGAGCGCAAAGTGGCGCAGATTGACCGCGTAGTAGGCCACGGGGATCACCAGCGCCCACAGCCAGCGGGCGGACCGGAAGCTGCGCAAGTGGAGATAGGCCCCCGCCAGCACCAGGATCGACGCGGCCAAACCCACGTCCTTCCAGACGTACGGGGCGTAGAGAAACGACGTGGGCAGCAGCGCGACGATGACCAGCGCGACCGGGAACCGGCGGGTCACCCGGATCGCCCAGTCCGCGAGCAGCGCGAAGCCCCCCCAATACAGCAGGCCGTGGAACAGCAGCATGGCGCCCGCGCCCGCGACCGGTAGCAGAAAGTGCCACCAGAAGGCCATCACCGGCGGGTGCCAGTTGGAAAAGCCGAACATCAGCGCTTCCTGAAACTGCCCGTACGTGTCGGTGATGAATATGCCCGGCCGGAAAACGATGTAAAACAGGCCGCCGAGCGCCGTCCACACGCCCAGGCTGGCCAGGCGCAACGCCCGCACGCGGCCCGGAGTTGGCTCCAGCTCGATCGGCCGGCCGCGCGCCTGCCCGCTACCCCGCCGAAACAACCGGAACCAATGCGGCGGTCGAGAAATCGCCATATGGATCATCCTTGACCAAAACACTGGGCTGACACGGTAATCGGCCAACCGGCGCACTCCGCGGCCAAACCGATGAATCCGAGGATCAATCGCTTGACTGTCAGCCGATTCTAACCGCAACCCAACCGCAAACGCTATCACACGCACCACGAGCGCATCAAGACCATCGACGTGTTGTTCAAGGGCGTCGCGCAACTTTTCACCAGCCGTGGCACCGGCGGCACGATTGTGGGAGTGAACGGGGAATGGTAAACAGTAAACGGTGAGGAGATATGAAATAGGATAGAGTAAATGGGAGATAGATGGGCGATAGGTGAACAGGTGAATAGCGCTTACGGCCCCGCAGGTGCCGTCAGCCTCACCAGTAACAAAATTGTTTGATTAGGTGTCATGTTTCATATCAATGTATTGCAATTTTTTAGAGAGGTGATTGGGTGAAAGGGCATGAGAATCCGGGTTCTGTGATTCAGGGTCCAGAACTTAGGACCAAGGTCTAATTCCCGATTCCCGATGTCCGATTTCCGATGTCCGATTTCCGATGGTCGCTAGCCATTGTCTGCGTTGCGAGAACGAGCATTGAGACTCGGTGAAGACGACGGTGAAGGTTGCAATTACGATGACGATGCAGAGTGCGATGACGATTGCGATGACGAGTACAAATACCTAGGACGTCTCACGATCACGCCGCCGCCTACTCCCCTACTCTCCAACTCTCCTACTCTCCTACTCTCCTATCTCCGTTCCCTACTTCCCCGCCAGCTGCGGGTAGAGCTTGGCGGCGCAGTCGGGGCAAATGCCGTGGCTGAACTCGGCTTCGGAGTGTTCGCGAATGTACTGCTCCAACTGGTTCCAGGCGCCGCTGGAGTCGCGGATTTTTTTGCAACTGGCGCAGATGGGAATGATCCCCCGGAGGGTGCGGATCTCGGCCAACGCCTTCTCCAGCTTGCCGATGAGCTCAGCCTTTTCCATCTCGGCCGTTTTGCGGCGGGTGATGTCCAGCTGGGCGCCCAGGGCCCGCAACGGCCGGCCGTCGGCGCCGCGGGCGACGATGCGCCCCCAGTTGAGGATCCAGCGCCAGCTGCCGTCGCGGGTGCGCAGCCGGTGTTCCACCTCAAACACGGGAATCTCGCCGCTCTCGTGGCGGCGTGCCGCCTCTTCTACAGCTGACCGGTCGTCAGGGTGGATCAGCTCCTTCCACGCAGCGGCATGATCGTCGATGTCGCCGGGTGAATACCCCAGCATCCGCGCCCAGTTGTCGCTGCGCACCACCCGGCCGGTGGTGAAGTCGTGGTCCCACCAGGCCAGCCCCGCGCTCTCCACGGCCATGGCCAGACGCTCCTGCGCGTGGAGCGCTTCTTCCAACAGGTCGGGATCGATACCGCCGACAGTCGTGTCGGTGCCGAGCGCCGCGACCACGGTTTCAAGCTGATTCACCCGCGCCATCAACCGGTCGATCTCCGCGGCCACCCGCACCCGTGTGTCCAAATGGGTCTGCATCCGCTGCATCTCCTCCCGCGCTGATTCAGCCCTCACGGCGCCGGATCGCGAAAAGTTGACATGCCGGTCACAGAATCGTCATATTGATGAAAGACCATGTATACTGCCGCCGGTGGAGCCGTGGCAAGACTTTTTTTCAGCGGCAGGTCCCCGGCGGCGCCCGCGGCGTGACATGCGCCGCCCCCTCGGGTACAATACCCACCGACACCCCGCCGCACAAGGAGATCGCCATGGCCGATGATGCCCCCGTCAAGATCAAGCAGCCGCCGGTCCTGTTCAGCCAGACCCAGGAGATCATCCAACGCCTGGCCGGCCTTCTGGACGGCGTGCTCATCACCTACTGGAACAGCCCCAGCGGCTCGGTCTGCGACAACGACGTCGTCGCCGTCCACCAGATGCTGGAGCGGATCGGGCGGGTGAAGCGCCTCTACCTCTTCATCAAGTCCGAAGGGGGCGACGGTCAGGCCGCGCTCCGGATCGTCCACCTGCTGCGCCAGTACGCTCGGGAGATCGTCGCGCTGATTCCGCTGGAGTGCGCCTCGGCGGCCACCATGATCGCGCTGGGCGCCAACGAGCTGCACATGGGCCCGATGGCCCACCTCACGGCCATCGACACGTCGCTGACGCACCCGCTGTCCCCGGTGGACCGCGACAACGAGCGGGTGAGCGTCAGTCTGGACGAGCTCAAGCGCGTCATCGGACTTTGGGACCGGGAGAAACAGGTGGAGCAGTCCAACCCGTACCAGGCGCTCTTCGCCCACGTCCACCCGCTGGTCATCGGCGCGGTGGACCGGGCCGACTCGCTCTCCATCATGCTCTGCAAGGAGATCCTGTCGTACCATATCCAGGACGAGGCCACGGCCGAGCGGATCGCCCACACCCTGAACACCCGCTACCCGTCGCACTCGTACCCCATCCTCTCGAGCGAGGCGCGCCGGCTGGGTCTGGCGGTGCGCGAGCTCGAGCCGGCGGTGCACGACCTGCTCATCGACCTGAACCTGATCTACGCCGAGATGGGGCAGCGCGCCGTCACCGACTTCAGCGAGATCCGCAGTCACAACAACGAGATCCTGAACATCATCGAGACGCGCGACGTCCAGCTCTACTTCCAGACGGACAAGGACTGGTTCTACCGCACCGAGGAGCGCCGCTGGGTGCCGCTGAACGACAACAGCTGCTGGCGGCTGGTTGAGCGGATCGACGGCAAGATCCGCAAGCAGATGTTCCACCTGGCCTGACCGGGCGGGCCGCCCGCCGGGAGCCGACGGACATGCCGGGACACCGCTTCCACCTCACGCTCACCGAGCGCTGCAACGCCCGCTGCGCTCACTGCTACTGGGACGCGGCCGGCGTCCATGCCGATCCCGGTCTCGACCGCGTGGCGCAGATTCTTTCGGAGTTCCGCCGGTTCGCGCGCGCCCACGGCGAGCGGGGCCGGCGCATCCTGACCCTGAGCGGCGGCGAACCCACCCTGCGCGACGACCTCAAGGCGGTGATCCGCCTGGCCCGGCGGCGGGGCTTCCGCGTGCGCCTGGCCACCAACGCCATGGCGCTCGACGCAGCGCGGGCCCGGTCGCTCCGGCAGGCCGGCCTGCGGATGGTGCAGGTCAGCGTGGACGGAGCGGAGCCGGCGACGTTCGAGCAGGTGCGCGGCCCGGGCTCCTGGGCGCCGACGCGGGCCGGCATCGAAGCGCTGCGGGACGCGGGACTGTTCGTGATCCTCAGCCTCGTCCTGCTGCCGGAGGCGAACCTGGAGGAGGCGCCCCGGCTCCTGGACCTGACCCGGACGCTCGGGGTGGCCGGCGCCAAGTTCGCCCGGCCGGTGCACGCCGGAGAGGCCGCGCGCTACGATCTGGCCGGCGCGGCGGATTACTGGGACGCCTACCGCCGGATCCTGGCGCACGCCCGGGAAATCGGCTACCGCCGGCCGCTGCTCCTGTTCGACCCGCTGGCCCACCGCCTCGTCGCCCGCCACCCGGATCTGACCCGGGGGCTGTGGGGACTGGACACCGCGCTGTGCCGCTGCGAGCGGACCGAGCTCGTGGAGGTCAACGGCGCCACCGGCGACGTGTACTATTGTCGCCTGCGCCAGCCGCTGGGCAGCCTGGACCGCGACGACCTGGTGGGGCTCTGGCGCACTCACCCGGCGCTCGAGGCCATCCGCCGGCGGTCACCCGCAGCCGCCTGCGCCGCCTGCCCCGCGTGGGCGGGGTGCCGCGGGGGCTGCCCCGCCGTCACCCACGGACGCACCGGAGTGGTGGCAAACCAGGACACCGACTGCCCCGCCGTGAGCGCTCAGGGCACGCCACCCGCCACGCTGCCCGCCGGCTCGTACCCGCGTCCGGCCCGGCCGTCGCTCCCCGCCGCCGCCTGCCGCGCCAGCCGCCTGCTACGCTCGGTGGCGTTCTACACGGTGCTGCGAAACCGGGGGTAAGAACCTCTTTCGTATTCAAAATCGTAATTCGTAATCGAAATCGTACTTGTGATCATGATCGTGACTCGATGTTTTGGGTTCGGGACTCGAGCTTCTGGACCCGAGCCTCGTTCGCGTCCCTGGGACATGGGACTTGGGACTGAATCCGGGATCCGGAAACCAGGCCCCAGAACCTAGGCCCCAGATCCGAAATCCGATATCCGCGTTACGGGCACGAGTCTCCAGCCCCGAGTCCCGAGCCTCAATTACAATTACGATCACGATGGCGAGCACGAAGTCCGATGGCCGAAATCCGATGTCCGTTCCCCTACAGCATCGCCACCAGCACGAGCAGCACCGTGACCAGCATGGCCGGGTTGTCCAGCCAGCCGGGAAGCGTCACCTCAGCGGCCGCACCGGCGGCGGCCGCGGCACCAGCGGCGGGCAGCAGTGCCGGCAGGGCGAACCCGTAGCCGAAGTGGCCGCCGATCGTCACGATCCCCATGATGGTCAAGGCATTAACGGCGGCTCCGGCCAGCGATTTGCCCGTCCACGGCAGGCGCGGGCCGCCCAGCTTCCGGCCCGCGGTCGCGGCGGCGGCGTCCCCGGCGCTCATGGCCAGCACAGCCAGCACCAGCTCAGCTCGGCGGCCGGCCGGCCAGCTCCATGCCAGCGCCAGCAGCGGCAGAACCGCCACGGCCAGGTAGTAAACGCCGCGCGACAGCCGGATGGCCGCCCGGTGGCGTCGCCAGTTGGCGTCCGCGTTGCCGGCCAGGATCAGGGTGAGGACCGACAGGAACAGCCAGGCCCGCGTCAAGGCGTGAACCAGCGGGATCACCCACATACCCAGCGCCACGTGGAACGTCTTTCGGGCGGCGAAGGCCGACAGCCAGCCCCGCCGCACGGCCCCGCTCAGCAGGTCGTGGGTCAGCCGCATCCCCGCCAGCCAGACGGCCACAATGACCAGTTCCCACCCCAGATCGCTCATGGATGTATTATGCCAGATGAGACGTCCGCCGGACCAGCTGCCCGCCGCAAGCACCACGTCGATTGGCCTGAAAATATTAACAAAAAAAATGCGAAATTTCTCTGCCGTGCTGTCGATAAATATACAGCACATCATTCATGCCATGGGAGGTGCCTATGTCCGTAGGTGGTGTCGGCGGAAAAGGACCGATTGAGCTTCCGGAATCTCAGCAGACCATCGATACGAAGCAGGATGTCCAGCAGGCTGCCCCGCATCAGTTCACCGACGGCATCGTCGGCGCACAGCAGGTGGCCGGCAACGTGCTGGATGCGGTCAGCGGAAACCAGCAGGTGGCTCATGGCTCGGTGGAGCAATTGCAGATGATGCTGACGGCGGTCATTCACGGCGACACCCACAGCATCCCCAACGAGGATCAGATGCCCAACTACGACCAGGGCAGCACCAACGGCTGCGGCACCACCAGCCTGGCCATGATCCTGAGCTACCTCACCGGCCAGAGCATCACCCAGGGCGACATCGACAAGGCCATCCGGCGCATGGACGTGTTCACCTCGCCCCGCGACCTGCTGGAGTATGCCCAGGACATGGGCCTGGCTGCGGAAGGATACAACAACGGCACCTGGGAGGAGTTGAAGGGGTACATTGACCGCGGCCTGCCGTGCCAGGCGCTGATCTCCGCGGACGGTTCCTCCGATCCTACCAAACTGCATTACATCGCCGTCACCGGCTACGGCAAGGACGCGACCACCGGCGAAGAGACCGTCATCTACCATGACCCGGCGACCGGCAAGGAGGAAACCATGCTGCTGTCGGAATTCAAGCAGAAGTGGAGCGCCCCCATCGGCGGATTCGAGAACTACTTCAACGTGTACGGCCCGGCCGGCACCGATCTTCCGTCCAGCCGGTTCGACGGAATCGAGGGCACCACCTGCTTCTCCGAGGGCTTCGCCAACATGACCAATAACTTGAACCGCCTGTACGATCCGGACAGCGTCGGAAGCTGGTTCCACGGCCTCATCGGCTTACCCGGCGGGGTGATCGAGACGGTCGGTGGCGTCATCGGCGGCGGCGTCTCCCTATTCGGCCAGTGGATAAACGACGGGGTGGAAGGCATCCCGGTCGTCGAGAACATCGTCCAGCCTTTCGGCGACTTGTTCGACGGCGTCGGCTCCGCCTTCAGCGACGTGGTGGGCGGATTCGGCGAAGCGTTCGACTCCTGGGGCGGCGGGTTCGAAGCGCTGTTCGACGGCGACGTCGGCGGATTCTTCAGCGGCATCGGCGAGGGTTTCCTGGACATCGGCAGCGGCATTGTCGAGGGCGTGGGCGACTTCTTTGGCGGGGTGGCGGATGCGGTGGGCGACTTCTTCAGCGGCTGGTAAGAGCCGGCCGGCCCGCGGTGCCGTCGTCCTGCTGCTGGTGCTGGCCCTGGGCGTGGCGACTGCCGCGCCACGCCCCACGGCCACGGTCACCGGACGCGTCGTGGATGGGGACGCCTGGCAGCCGCTGGCCGGCGTCACCGTCGTCTGGGACAAGCAGCGCGCCGTCACCGGCGCCGATGGCGCCTACCAGTTGCGGCTGCCGGCAGGCGTGCGCAGGCTGACCTTCACGGCGTCTGGGCGGGCGGTGGCGCGCAAGCTTGTGGTGATCCGCGATCCGGGCCAGGTGGTCCGGCTGGACGCCGTTTTGCCCGCCGGAGGCCCCGCACCGGCGGCGCGGCTGGCGTTGAACCGGGGGCTGTATCTCTCCCCCGAAGGCAAGGTCTTGCCCGCGGACGCCAAACCGGCGGGCACGCTCACCCTGACCGACGCCTTCGGCAACCAGGACCGGCCGCTCCGGCTGAACCTGCGGGGCTTCAACGCCTGGGCGCCGACCTGGGCACCCGGCGGCCAAGCGGTCTACTACGGCGTGGACGGCACCTTCCACAAACCGGCCGACCGCAAATACCTGGGCGTTTTCCGCCACGAGCCGGCTACGGGCCGGACGGAGGCGGTGCTCCGCGGCCACGGTATCCGGCACATTGCGCGGAGCGCCGACGGCACCAGCCTGGCGGCTGCCGGCGAGAAATCCCTCTACGTGCTGGACGCGGCGGCCCGGCCCAACCCCAGCCCGCACCCGGCCTTCTCGCTGGGCAACGCGCGAGGCTGGCTCCTGTCGGTGGCGTGGGGACCGGCGGCCTGGATATATTTCACGGTGGATGACCAGATCCCGCTGGATGGGCGGCGGTATGCCTCCCGGCCGCGCATCGCCCGAGTGCATCCGGACGGTTCCGGACTGGAACCGCGCTGGGCGGCGGCCGACCAGTCCGCTTATCGCTACCCGCTGGCGTTCGCCGACGGTACCATCCTGTACGGCCGGCATGCCTTGGACGGCACCGCCCAGGAAGTCTGGTTGCGGCCCGCGGCGGCGGAATCCGAGCGGAAGCTCGCCGATACCGCGCTGCGCCCGGTCTGGCTGGACGCGGCCGCCCACCGGCTGTACTACATTTACATGCTGGACCTGCACGTCCGCGACCTGCAGACGGGCACAGACTTGATCATCGTCCAATCCGCGGTGCAGGCCGACTACCGCCGCGACTGATCCGCGTTTGACGAAACGACCGCCGCTCGCCGCGCGCTAACTCCGTGCGGCGGGCTTTTTTTGCGTCCCCTTCCGCGCGGGCGCTTTCCGGCGCGGTGACGGTTGCTTCGCCGGGCTGACGGCCGGCGCCGGCTCGAGGGTCAGCTCCTGCCACGCCGCCCGCTCCAGGACGGCGGTTAGTCCGCTGACGATCTCCCCGTGGCGCATGATCGCCTGGATGATGGCCTTCAGCGGCTCCAGGCGGAGATCGGTCGCAGTGTCGAGATCGACCTTCTTCATCTCCCAGCCCGGGAACAGCCGCGTCAGATTGCCCTCCTCCACGCGCAGGGTGAGCACGTCCCGGTGACGGTTGTCGCGCAGGATACAAGAGTACAATTCGTCCACCGCGCCGTCGGGCCCCTCGATGACCTGAAAGAAGACGCCGCCGGTGGCCATGAGCAGCCCGGTAATGCCGAGCTTCCGGTTTTTGACAGCCGCCTGGGCGGCGATCCGCTCGATGTCGCGGGCGGTCATGGGGGCGGCGAACCGGCTGATGTATTTGATCCGTTTCATCCTCTCTCCTCCTCGGGCGGAGCTGGCGGGATCGCCCGCCGCTTCTGCCTTGGATGCGGTCGCGGGGCGCCGGTCGCAAGCGGATTGATGTTCCAGCGGGGCGTTGCATCGGACGGCGGTTCGCGCTATCATACGCCTCCGGTCCGCCGGGCGACGGACATTGCCCTGCACCCCCGCCGTCGCCGGCCGGCCCGATTCCGAACACCAGGAGGCAGCCGTGCCCATTTATGAATACCAGTGTCACCGCTGCGGGGTGGTCACCGAAGTGCTGGTCAGGACCCCGGACGCCGGCGGCGCCGTCGCCTGCCGGTCCTGTGGCGGGACGGACACGGAGAAGATCTTTTCGGCAGCCGCCGTGCTCACCCACGCCGGCCCGCCCTGCGCCGAGAAGTGCGGCCGCATGGACACAGCCGGCCGCGACCTCCCCTGCGGCTCCCGCTGCTGCCCGCATTGATTCAACTCGGGGTTCGGGGCTCGAGGCTCGGGGCTTGTTCACTCCATGCTCGTGCTCGTAATTCGTAATTGTAATCGTAATTCGTGATCGTATTCTAGGCTCGAGACTCGAAGCTAGTTCCCGCCATGCGGGATTTCGGACATCGGACACCGGACTTCGGACCCGGGCCCTCGGTTCTGGATTCTTGGTTCTGGATTCTTGGTTCTGGGTTCTAAGTTCTGGGTTCTGGATTTCCCCTCATGCCCAAGTCCCGGCTTCCGGATCCCAGGTTTCAGTCTTCAGGTCCCAGCCTTCCCATTTACCGTCTCACAGCTTATCAATGGTCAGGTAAAAATAGCAGGCCGCCGGACGCCCCTGGTCATCCTTCGGCTTGGAAAACCGGTAGCGCGAAACGGCCTGGGTGAGGGCCTTGAGCACGCAGGGCGGCACATCGTCCATCTCTTTCAGGTTGAGCATGACGGCGCACTCCACTTCGCCCTGTTCATCGATGAGGATTTCGTAGACGGGCGTGACCGCGCTCAGTTCCCCCTCGCAACCGGACGGGCGCTCCAAAGGCGAGCGCTCCAATAGCTCCGGGTCCGGGACGTCCTCCGGTTCCAGGATGATCCGGTCCGGCGATTCATTCATCCCGGTGCAGTGGTGTTTCCGCTCCGGCGGTTCAGCCGCGATGGCACTTCCGATCAAAAAACACGCCACCAGGAGCGGCAGTGTGCTTCGGATCACCCTGCCTCCGTCTTGCCGCGGACACCCCCCGCCGGCCGGATGCAGTCGCTTCGGGAGTGTTGACCGGTCGGTTATTCGCGTTCGCCCTCTCCTTCTTGAGGTGCTGTTTCTGGTTGGTCCCCGTCGTCCTGTTTTTTCTTTTCGAGACGGCGCTTGCGCTTCTCTTCCTGTTTTTTCTGCCGGGCCAGATCCTTCTGGCGTTTTTCATGCTTGTAGTTGTTGCGTGCCACCTGCACCTCCGGCTTTCGCATTTGATACAGCCACCGATGGCTCGGTCACACTTTAGCACAACGACGCGTGAGTGTTAAAAGGAAAGCATGGCATTCCGCTGCGCCAACCGCTGGCGCGTCCGGCGAGACCCGTCGGTTGGCGACGCGGTGCTTGCGGCGGGTTTACTCGCCTCCAGCTGTGTGGGCGACGAGCTCCAGCGTTTTCTGTTCCCAGGTGTACTGCTTCGGGTCCTGGCCGGGTATTTCGGCGCGCCGCAGAAGGACCACGGGAAATTTCGAACCGGGGGGGGTGTTGAGCGCCCCGAATTGTGACATGTTGCGCATGGGGATCCCGTTGATCTGCTGGATGACATCCAGCGCCCGGATCCCGGCCTTGTCGGCTGGCCCGTCGATGGCCACGCTCGTTACCAGGATGTACTCCACTCTGGTCTGCCCGAGATCCTCCGCCTGTTCCGCCGTGAGGTTGGTCACGTACAACCCGTAGCTGGGTATCGTCAGCTTCCGGCCGGTGGCCGCCAGAACGGAAGCCATGGCGTCCATGAAGTCCCGCGCCGCGCTTTCGGCATCGAAGCAGAACACATAGACCGAGCCGGCGTACACCTTGACGCACCAGTGGAGCGTGCGGTTTCGCGGCAGCATTTCATCGACGTCCGGGACGTACCACAGTTCCAGTCGGGTGATGGGTTCCAGCTTGAGCTTGTAAGTGGTCTTCCCCTCCCCGTCGCCGTTTTTCTGGTACCAAATCGTGTGGAAACGGAGTTCGTCCTTCTTGGGCTTCTTGCGGTCAAGCTTCACCTCGACGGTGTTGGCCAGCAGCACCGCGTTGTAATTTTCGGGAATCAGGCAGGCCGGATGGGAACGCTTGAAGAGGGCCACGACCTGGTCCGGCGGCAACTGGGCATTCGGCTCGTGCCAAAACCACTGCTGGTCGCTCGGCGCCGGCCAGACCTTTTTTTTGCCCTGGATGATGGTGAGCTCCTGCTGGGCCAGCGCCGGCGAAGCGTCCACCACGAGACCGGCGAGACAGCACCCGGCGATCAGTCCGAGGAGCAGCATCGTGCCGCTCCGCCGGCGAAGTCGGTTCCGACTCCCGCTTCGAACAACCCCTGTTGCGTTCATGGCGCCTCCTGTTGCAACCGCCGTCGATTCTCAAATGAGCAGGTCCGGAACTGTAGATAACCGAATTGTAGATCCTGCCCGCCCCGTTTTTCAACCCCCGGCTACAGGTCGACAACCACGGCCGGGCGGGGCGGCAGGCCGGCACAGAGCCATTCCATAAATGAAAAAGTCCCGCCGGATCGGCGGGACTCTGATCGGTTCTGATCCGGTGCGGACGGGCGGTTAGTTTTCGAACACCTTCTCCACGTCCTGGTACCGGGTGTGCGTGGTCTCCAGGGCGGTGTCGATGACCTTCCAGTCCTCGCCGGCCAGCGCCCGGTTCAACTCGGCGGTGGCGGCGCCGAGCGCCGCAAACGCCTCCTTCAGCGCCTCGGTCTTGGCCTCAAACCGTTTGGGGACGACCGCGGTCTGGAGCACCTCGCATGCCTTGGCAAGTTCGGTGCCCGAGGCGCGCAGCGCCGCCAGGTCCTTGGCCGGCCACTGGTAGTGGTACACCTGGTACAGCACCTGGTGGTAGGCATCCAGCTCCTTCATCACCGGCCGGACCATTCGCACCAGCCCCTCGTAGCGGGCGTGCAGCTCCTCGGCGGCATCCAGGCAGGGCTGGAGCTCTCCGCCGGCAACGGCTTGCTCGTACTTGGCAACCGCGGCGGCCATGGCCTGGACGCCGGCGTCCCACTTAACCTGCTTGTCGCGCAGAATGCCGGGCAGCTTGGCTTTCTCCAGCTCGGCCAGGTGCGCCCGGATCTGGGGCGACAACTCCTTCATCAGGGCCAGATCCTTGTTGGGCCAGGCGGTGTGCCACAGCGGGTAGATCACGTCGTGAAACGCGAACAGGGCAGGCACGTCGGACTTGACATCCGACGGATCGGTGGGCGCCGCCCACGCCGCCAGCATCAGCACGGCGGCCAGACTGATCAGCAGACGAACGCGCATATTCATGATGCCTCCAGGGACTTGGTTTCGAACAGGGGGACGGGGCCTCCTCCGCCCGCTCATTCTAACCGCCGCAGCCGGTTTGTCAAGGATCCGGACGAGGCGGCCGCAGTTAAGATGCCCGGCCCGCGAGAAAAGATGACGCTACTTGGACGATCGCTCGGCTTTCTCCCGCGCGAAGTCCTTCTCGGCGGTCCGCAGCACCCCCGGCGGGATGCCGGCCTTGCGGGCCAGTTCCTTGAAGTGCGCGAAATCGTCTTTGGCATCCTGCAGGCGCTGCATGTAAGAGTTGGATGCGAGGAGGCCCTGTTTGTTCCACTCCAGGATGCGGGTTTCCATCTCGTCGATCTGGGCCAGGTACCCCTTGAACTTCTTGTAGTAGAATTCCTCGTTGGCCGTCCGCTCCGGTTCAGCGGCGGCGGGCGTCATGGTGGTGCCGTCGTAGACGGGTGCGGCCGCGGGTTCCTTCTTGACCGACTTGAGGTGGTCGTTGGTGATGACCACCGTCGCCTTCTTATCCTTCGAAGCCTTGCTTTTACGGGCCACGTCGGCCACACTCTGGCCGGCCGCACCGACCGACACAATCAGCACCAGCGCGGCCAGCGCCGCCTCCCGGACACGGGATCTGTTCATTGCGGACCTCCTGTACCCGGCTACAGCCGCGACGGTCCGGTATGGCCCGTCACCGCGGCAGCGCCGGGGCCTGCTTCAACCGCACCCGGATGTCGAAGCGGGCGCCCTGACGTGACACGACGCCGAACTTACCCGAGTAGTCGGCGAACACCAGCGCCGTGCCCGACCCCTTCAGCACCTTCAGGTACGGGTCGAGCTGGGCGACCAGCTTGCGGAATGACTCCCGCGCGGCCGCTTCCGACGGATAGTCGATGCGCATCCGGGTGAAGTCGCCGCCGGCGCCGTCGTCGTACCGCGCCACCGCGGCGGTGGCCGTCCGGCCCAGGCTCAGGATGTTGCCGTCGCCGAAGGTGAAGATGGGGCTCATGCCGTACGGGCCCCGCACCAGGCGCAGCGTGTCGGGAAGCTGCCCCTCGGCCGGCAGCGCCTTCAGCAGGGGCACTGCGGCGTCCCTGGGGAGCAGCCGGGCGATCGCCTGTCCGAACGCGGCCAGCACCGGCCGCAGGTCGCTGCCGCCGGTCAGGTTATTGACAATCACGAGGTAGCGGTTCCGTTGGAGCATGAGCTGATAAGTGTCCACGGTGTGCCGGGCCGGGATGCCGGGATCGCGCTGCTCCCGTCCGCACTTGGCCAAGTAGATCCCGACGCCCGCGGCCGGGTCGGACATCCGGTACACCTCCACGGCCAGCTCCGCCCCACCCTTGTGGAAATGCTGCAGGGTCAAGGCCTCGAACCCGAACTCCAGAAACAGCTCGGCGCCGCCGTCGATGTAGTTGTACAACTCGCCGGGACCGTACACCTTCTGGGTCCCGGCGCGGGTCCAGCCCGGCGCCGCGCCGTCCGGGGGGATCAGTCCGGGATCGCCGGCGGCGCCGGCGATCGCCGCCGCCAGCCAGAGGGTCACGATCAGGGCGCCGGCGGACCGGCTGAGGCCGGCCGTTCGCCCGGGGCGGGTGCGCATGGGTTCCACCTCCCGCGGGAATCGCCGCGGCTCAGAGCTTCACGTACTGGATCCTGGCCGGATCGGCCACGCCCAGGCCCAGCTTTTCGCCGTAGTGCAGATACTCGGTGTACCGGGGATGCTCGTTGACCGCCACGCCGGCCGCCTTGCGCTTCTCCACCATGTGCCGGTGACCGATCATGTCCAGGGCGAAGGGGTCGGTGGCAAAGTAGAGCGAGTGCCACGGATAGACGAACTTGGCGTTCATCATGGGCCCGTCGTCGTACTGGCCGCGGATGCCGTCGATGATGGAGAGCACCATCTTGTCCCGTACCCACGGCGCGGCGCACACCTCGGTGTTCACGCGGAAGAACAGCGGCGCATGCAGACGGCCGGTGTTGCAGACGGCACCGTAGCCGATGTTCTTGGTGACCATTGAGACGCCGTTGCCGGTGTTCTTGAACACGGCGATGTTGATGATCTTGGTGAGCTTCTCGGTGAGCAGGCGACCGAAATAGCTGTACTCGCCGGCGAAGACGTGCTGGTTGAGATAGAACTCGTCGTCCTTGTAGCCGCGCACCGCCTTCCCCTCGATCCCCTTGGCGAAGTAAAACGCCTTGGGATCGAAATTGGCCTCGCTGACGTGGTGACCCGCCGCGTCACGCCACTTGGTGCCTTCCTCATCCATGGTCTGCAGGCCCACGATGCCGACACCGGGGAAGCGTTCGGGGGTGTACCGGGCCTCCGCCAACATGAGGTCGAAGCGGTCCCAGATGATGATCCGCTCCCGCGGCAGGCCGTTGGCGGTGAGCCATCCGATCACGGCGTCCACCACCTCGTGGCGGACATTGATCAGCGGGTAGCCCACCGGATTGATCTTGATGCCCACTATGTCATCGGTGGCAAACAGCAGGTTGAAGCTCGCCGCCATGTCCTTGCCGGTGAGGCCGGTGATGCCCCGCTGCACCATCTGCCGGACGACCTCGGCCACCGGCTGGTCGTTGGCCAGGCAGGCAGGATCGGTCACGTGGACCACCTTGCCGGGAAAGGGCCCGGGCAGCGACCACGGTTTTTTGGGTACGGCCATGAACTCGGCGATGTTCGTCTCAACCTCCGCCGGCGGCGGCGTCCCCTGGCCGAACGACGGCCGGCCCAGCACCAGCCCACCGGCGGCCGCCGAACCGACGCCCAGCGCCTTGACGAATGCCCGCCGCGACAGGCCGCGGTCCGTCGCCCGCCCGCTGTCATGTCCGCTCATGATTGGATGTCCTCCTCGAGATGAATGCGCGCCCGATTAGAAACCGGTTCAATCTTTGTACGCAGAAAGTTGCGGCTGGGTTCGCTCAGTCCGACGGCGGCGCCGCGGCCGGCGGTTCGCCGCCCGTCGGCACGGCCAGGTCCTGCCGGCACGACGGGCAGACCACCGCGCCCGACCGGATGAGCTCGCCGCACTTGGGGCACGGCACCCGCCATTCGGTCCCGCGCACGGCCAGCCAGACGCCGCCCAGGATGACCCCCAGGAGCAGCAGGGCCGCGGCCACCGGCACCAGCACGGCCGCCAGGCCCACCACGCCGGAGAAACCGGCCTCGCCCAGGCTGAAGAGCTTGCCCAGTCCGTCGTGGACGCCGCTGGTGATGTCGCGCACCGGACGCCGCACTCGGTTGCGCAGGTAGTGCACGCCGGTGGCGGTGGCACCGCCCAGCAGGCCCGAGGCGCCGAGCTCCACCAGGCTCTGGTCCACCGATCCCACCACGGCGGCGAACGCGATGAAGCCGGCAATGAGTTTCGGCAGGTAGGCCGCCAGGTCGGAGTATTCGCCGAGATCGGGGTGGGCGTCGATCCAGATTTCGAATACGATGAGCACGCCCAGGATCACCAGCACCGTGGGATCGGCCATCCAGCGGAAGGCTGCCGACAGCTCGAAGTATTTCGTATGGTGGAGCAGGCCCAGCAGGAAGACGGGCACGAACGCTTTGGCACCCGCGCCGCCGGCCACTCCAAACGCGGTCAGGTATTCCAGCACATTGGTCACGGCTTCACCTCCCGGTCCAGGTTGCTGCCGGCATGGTTTGGCGCGTGTTCATTATATAACCGCAAGAGGGGATCGTGATTGCAATCGTAATCATGATTATGATCGTCAACGAGCTTATTGAATGGTTAGAAGTTTAAAGGTTCGCAGGTTCACAAGTTCGAATGTTCCAGGTTCGGAATCAGTTGATGGTTGATGGTTGATTCTTCTGCCGTCTCCCGTCTCCCGTCTCCCATTTCACCCATTCACAATTCGAAATGCTCAATGACAAATGAAAAATGATCAATGTAAGACTCCTCTCCCGATTCACCGATTCACCGATTCACCGATTCACCAGATCTTGATCCGATAGCTCACCCCGGCGCTGAGCGACGTCTCGCTCACGAACATACCCTGCACGGTGAACGACCACCTGTTGCCGAGGTCCACCTCCACACCCGACAGCACGGCGAGGTTCTTCTCACGGGTTGTTCTGCCGTCGTAGGCGACGGTGATCTCCGGATACGGGGCATACACCCAGAGGCCGTCCAGGTCGAAGTGGGAGTGGCAGTAGCCCAGGCCGACATATGGCGCGAACCGTCCGACGGGCCAGGCCAGAATGCCTGACGCGCTGGCCTGCCAGTATGTGATCGTGTCATCGGTCTCCCAGCCGAGCGCTTCCGCGGAGCTGCCGTCGGGCGCGTAGACCCAGTCCCCGACATCACGCGACGTGTAGCGGAGGTATTTCATCATGGCGATGAGCTCGGGCCCCGCCGCATGCTGCCACAGCAGGGCCTTGCCGCCCACGTACCAGAGGAACCGGCGTCCGACGGTTCCCTCCCAGTCGTTGACGCCCGCCTCCTCGCTGAGCCACCGGCCGCGGCCCGTCATGCCGAGGCCGGCGTTGACGTTGACGCGATCGTGGAGTCCCAACGCCAGGGTTACGAGGAATTGTTCATCGTCCTCGAATTTGGCATCCTTCACATCCGTGGCCAAGGAGCCGTCCCAGTAGGTCCGGATCAGCTCGTAGTGCTCGAAATCCTGGAGGAAAATAAATCCGGCCTGCAGCCCCACCCCCAGATGCCCCTTGGGCACCAGGCGGACGGGATTGCCCGCGTCCTGGCCGGCGGCGACAGTCAGGCAGGCGGCACCGATCAGCAACAACAGCAGGTGGTGTTTCACGGTCGCTCTCCTCTCGGATCCTCAGTGATGCGGGGGCAGGATGGTTTTCACGGCGTAGCCGTGCTTCGGCACCGTCAGCGGCTCATCCAGCAGGCCGGCCTGGGCGGTGCTCTGGCCCACCCGCCACCAGTTGACGGTGCAGTCGGTGTCGTTCGGATTGCAGGCCGCCACGGTGTAGAGCTTCCGGTCCGGGTGGTAGAACACGGCCGCCGCCGGCTGGACCACCGCCTGGCCCTGCCCCTGGGACGCGGCCACCGCCTTGGAGTAGCCGAAGAACGTGGCGTCGGGGGCGCCGTACTGATCCAGCACCCAGAAGAAGTTGATCAGTTCCACCGGCGTCTGGCGGTCGTCCAGGAAGTTGTTGACCAGGTTGTTGCGGTCCGCCTGTGTCCCGCTGCACGTCATGGACCAGATCCATTGCCAGGGCGACAGGCCGTTCTGCGCCTTGAAGTCCGGCCGCGGGTCCTTGTAGATGGTGTCCAGTCCGAGCAGCGCGCGCATCTGGTTCACCGAGGCGACGTAGGTTTTCAGGCCCTGATTGCGCGCGTAGTCCCAGCCCTGGGAGTAGATATCCCTGGAGTTCAGGATCTCCAGGGCCGCCTTCTGGAAGGCGCTCCCCCGCACGAAATCGAGCGTATGGGCCGACTGCGGGATCCACCCGTTGTCGCGGGCGCCGAGCGGCATGGCGTCGCCGTACATCGACTGCTGGATCACGGCTGCCTGGTGGATCTTCATGCTCCAGGCCGAGTAGTTCTCCTTCGTGGCCGTTTCCGGTGTCACGCCCCAGTACCACCAGCCCGACCAGAAGGTGGTCCCGCGCGTCCAGTAGTGGACGGAGCTGGGGCCGTCGCAGTTGGCGCTGGGCACCCAGTCGCCGCGGGACGACCAGCGGGCCTCGCCGGGGGTGTAGGTCGGCGTCGTGTACGTCTCCTCGGGCACCCGGATCTGGAGGTGGTCCGCCCAGTAGGCCTGGTAGTTGTAGAGCATGGTCGTGGCCAGATACAGCCCGAGGTCCGCCACCGCCTGCCGGCCGGTGGCCTGGCCCCACAGGACCATGGCGGCGTACATCTGATAGGCCTCGCCGAAAGCGTTGTCGTTCTTCCCCTCCCAGTCGGCGACCCCCTGGGTGCCGCTGGCGGAGGGGACGCCGTCGGTCCACGGCTGTCCCAGCCACTGGTCGAAGTAGTTGAGCTTGGAGTAGGTGAAGCCGTCGACGGCCCAGAATTTCTGCGCGTCCGGGATCTGCGGGCTCGCCTGCAGTTGGGGATCGTGGGCCACGGTCATGACGAGCTGGTCGATCAGGGTGCCGAACTGGTCCTTGTGGAACATGTCGGTGTACGGAGCCTCGGCCAGCGGGGCCTGCCAGGCCGCCTGGCTGGCCGCCATGGTGAGCCAGCCGTAGTTGTAATGGTAGTCGGCGAAGTGCGTGTTCAGTTCGAAGGTGTCCTCCACCAGCCCGGTCAGGTCCGCCGGCTGGGCGATGTACGCCAGGCCGCCGCCCGGGCCGGTGCCCGTGTTGGCGCACCCGCTGGGGCAGACCAGGGCGGTGTTGCCGGGGTAGTAGAGCACGGCGCCAAGGTCGGCGTCGTACATGAAGAAGACGGGGCAGTCCGGATTGGCCTGGCCCGCCTGGGGGTTGCCGCCCGAGCCCCAGCGCATGGTGGCGCTTTCGCGGGTGGCCAGGTCGAGAAAATCGTGGATCCCCTTCATGGCGAAGCCGAACATGTCCTTGCGGTCGTAGGACGGCTTCGACGTGTAGCCCCATTGCGGCCGGATGGCGCTGAAGGCGATGTCCGAGGCGGGCTTGCCCACGTCGTCGGACGGCTGCTCGCCCAGCGATTTGAGGATGGGCAGCGTGGCGGCGATTCGGCGCAGTTGCCCGCCCGACTTGTACAACCCGGCCTGGCCGCCGCCGTCGAGCTCCGTGAACATCGGCGGATACATCTGCAGCGCCGCAGTCCAGTCCCAGCAGGCCATCCAGTTGATCGCCTCCCAGATGTACTTCTTCGTGGTCGAGCCGGGGAGCGTCGCCTGCTTCCCCTCGGGGATCGGCGGCATGTAGGGCAGGATGTGGGCCAGGACATAGTTGGTTCCGAAGCTCTTGCCGTGGATGGGTTTGAGCGCGCCGTGGGCGGTCCAGAACAGGTAAAAGCCGTTGTTGGCGGCGGGCATCCGGCCCCAGAACGGGCCGTGCTCGCTCGCCGGATTCACGGGTTTGACCTCCGCCGCAGACAGGTTGCCGGCGAACACCGACCCGCCCTGGCCGTCGTTGAAATCCTCATAATGATGGGGCATGAGGCAGAACACCGTGTGGCCGGCGGCGGATGCGCCCACCGGGCCGACGGGGGCCGTGGCGGCGGTGTAGGTCGTCGACAGGATGCCCCGGTCGTGGCGGACCTGGTAGGCCACCTGGGTGTCGGTGATCGCATTGAAAGCGTACGGCGCCAAAGCCACCGCCCAGGCGCCCGCGTGGGTGCGCGCCTCGTCGCGGGTGGGTGCGCGGGCGTCATCGTACGGGTACTCCACCAGGGGCAGGGCGGCGATGACATAGTGCCAGGTCGTTCCCGCCGGCAGGCTCGGCGCCGGTGACAGGAACACGCCCTGGCTTTCCGAAGTGCCCACCGTCTTGATTTGCGCAGGCACAGCCGTGGTGGTGCTCGTGTCATAGAACACCGCCATGTAGCGGTAGACGGTGATTCTTGGATTGGTGCCCAGTGCGTCCGCGCCCGCCAGCAGCATCTCCCGGATCTCGAGCAGGTAACAGCCGAGGCCGGCGTTCACCGCCGCCGTACGATCCCCCAGATCGATGGCGGCCAACTGCCGCGCCGCCAGGTTATCGCCGCGCTTGACCACGAACTGCATGCCGTTGCCCGCCGTCCAGCCGCTGTGGGCGAACCAGGCGAAGGGCGAGCCCTGGGCCATGGTGATACGGATTGTCTCCGGAGCGGCGGCGTCCCGCACATCCCGCATCTTGGCGGACCGGCGCTCGCCCACGATCCGCCCGGCGGCGGGCGGCGGGGCCGGCCGCTCGAGGATCATCTCGATGTCCCAATCGCCCATCCGATCGGTGACCGCGTTGTCGCTGAGCCAGGCCGGCTCGGCGTCGGTGTTCGCGGTCGCCGGGTACGCCCGCACGAGCGGGTAGAACGCGCCCCGGTGCACCAGACCCCGGGTATGCTTGGAGTTGGGCCAGTGGTTGTAGGCGGGGTTTTCCCAGACACCGAGGGTCCCGACGGGCGCGCCGAACGCGAGGCCTGGCCATTCGCCGTAGGTCTGGGCCGTGGGGCGGGTGGTGTTGATGTATTTCAGCCCGAGGGCACCCGCCAGCAGGGCGCCCTGGACAAGTTTGTCGGTGGCGTTCTGGCCCCCGTTGTTGTCCACCTTCTGGTAGTCGGTGACGTTGTTCCCCCACAGCATCCACCCAGCCCACGAGTGCAGGCGGTCCACCCGCGTACCGTAGGCGCCGGCTTCCTTCATGTTCTCCGTGACCGTCGCCGTGTCCACGAAGAACGGTTGGGGATTGATGTTGCGGCTCTTTTCGGGCTGGGTGTGGATGTAGGCGGAGCCGACCTGCACCGGGTCCGCCGCGCAGAGCCCCCTCGTGGACAGAAGACACAGAATCCCGAGAACGGCCGCCGCTGTCGGGCCGCGCCACGCGGAACAATGAATCATGAATGACTCCAGGGCCGAGCGTTAAACGACTGAAAAATCTCAAATAATCTTTGAACGGAGGCTGGGGGGATGTCAATTCAAATTCAAACAGGATGTGTGAGCGAGATCACCGAAACTGTCGAATCACCAGCAGGGGGCGGAGCCGGCAGGAGCAGAGGGGGATGCTGTTCGGGGTTCGATCCCATCTTCGGACTTCGGACATCGGACATTGGGCTATTCATCTTCACCCCAAAGACACGAAGGCTCGAAGGGGAAGGAGAGGGTGGGTAGGTGGACAAGTCGGTGGGTGCATGGGTTATGTGATCCGGTGCCCAGAAGTCAGGTCCCAGATCCGAGACCCGATATCCGAGATCCGAGACCCGATATCCGATTTCCGAGACCCGATATCCGATTTCCGATTTCCGATTTCCGAAGTCTAATGTCCGATGTCCGCGGTACGGGACCGAGCCTCGAGTCTCGATATCGATCACGATTACGAATTACGATGACGAATAACGAGCACGAACCATCAACCATCAACTATCAATCATCAACGGTCGCTCAGGCTGGGCGCCTGAGCGATCGTCACAGCCAGTGCCAGTCGTGGTGGGTGAGGAGGTACCAGACGACGTAGATCCAGCCCAGCAGCCCGTGCAGCAGCACCCACAGGACCGACTTGTTCGCCGTCCACGACATCACCATGGCCAGCGCCGCCCCGAACCCCAGCCCCGATCCGGCCAGGACGCAGCCTCTTCCTTCCCGTTCCGCCATCGTGCCCACCTCCTGATCTGAATGGACCGGCATCCGCCGCGCGGTGACACCGGTGTCAGTCCCCCTGTTTGCCCATCACGGACGATATCCGGTGCGCACCGCCGGCAGGCACATGTCCCGCCGGCGGCGCGCCTGCGCGGTGCTATTCGTGCTTGGTACCGCAACCGCTCCGGCTGGGACACTGGCTGCAGTCCGGCTTGGCGGCGGTCTTCCCCTCGGCGGGGACCACCTTCTCCAGCTTCGCGGTGGGCGCCACCGGGGCGAGGGCTTTCAGGATCTCGTCGGGGTTGGTCCTGGCCGTTTCGAAGGTGACGGCGTACTGGCCCTTCTCCTTGTCCACCTTGGCCGCGACGATGCCGGTCTTCTCGGCCAGCGCCTTGGACAGCGCCTTCACCGTGGCCACCTGGTCCAACCCGGGTACCGCGAACACGGCGGTCTCCTGGGCGACCGCCGGCTTGGCGGCGGGCGTAGTCGGGGCGTCAGCGGCCAGCAGGCCGCCGGCGATCGCGCCTGCCAAAACGACAAGCACCACGAGTCTGTTGAGCTTCATCATGTCCGCAGTCCTCCACGTGTATGGTTTATGGGTCTGAATCACTTGTCTATCATCGGAACCTGACTCCGGGGGATCCCATCCACTTCGACCACCCGGTAGATGCCAAACGCCACCTCGCCGGTTGCTTCGTCATACACCGGGCTCTCGACGGCTCGGATGATCGCAGCCGGACCGATCCAGGTCGGGTCGTAGGTCACCTCGGCCCGGTTGCGCGAGGCGAACGCTTCGAACCGTATGATGCCGGGCACGCCCTCGAGTTGCACGGCGGCACGCTCGGCGGTATCCACGCAGCGGAGCCCCTCGACCAACAGAACGGTGGTCCGTTGCCCGGCGGCGCCTGCCGCGGCGGGCTGGAAATCGCGGGTATAGCTGGGCACGGCCACGAGGCTCGCCGAACCGATTCCGAGCAGCGCCGCCAGGAGCACGGCGGCGGGAATCCACCAGGGCGACACTCTCATCGCCGCACCCCCTCGATGCGAAGCTCCAGGGCGCCAGCCGCCGGACAGGCGTGCACGCACTCCAAGCACAGGGTGCACTCGCCCGAGCGCACCTGGTCCGCCCCGGACACATCCAGCGAGTGGGGGCAGGCCCGGTCGCACGCTCCGCAGCGGGTGCAGGCCGCCGCGGACCGCGCCAAGCGCACCCGGCCCACCGCCGCCAGCGGCCAGAGCGCCGCGCCAAGCGGGCACAGGTAGCGGCACCAGGCCATGGGCACCAGCACCGCCGCCGCCAGCAGCCCCGCCAGCACGGCGTAGCTCCAAGGCATCACGTCGTGGCCGTGGAAGCTGAACAGAATGTAGTAGGGATCGTACCCCCGGAAGATCAACTCCCCGGTCCGGTAGGTGAAGGACAGGATCACGAGGAGGACCGGCACCCGTAGCAGACGGAGCCAGCGGTCCGCCGCGCGGGGCGGCTCCAGGCACTGCCGGTACCCGCCGCCGGGCGAGCGCCTGCTCCGCCGGAAGAGGCGCCGGCCCAGGGCGGCCAGACCCTCGCTGATGGTGCCGAACGGGCATACCCAGGAGCAGAACGACTTGCGCGCCAGCACGGTGAGTCCCAGTAGGGCCAGGAACAGGGTCAGGTTCAGTTCGCCCGCGGCGCAGCTGAACCGCTGGTTGCTGAGGAAAGCGTACAGCGTCTCGAGGCCGCCGAAGGGACAGTATTTTTCCACGCTGGTCAGGGACCAGCCCGTGGCGAAGCGCAAACCGGTCACGGCGGCGGCCGCGACGATCGCGATCTGGAACATCCGGCGGGTCAGTATCAGCATGTTCGGTACACTGGGACGGCTGTCGCCGCTGGCGAAATGAACCGAAACCGTACCATCCGGTCGGTGTTTCGTCAAGTGATTTCAGGCGGTTCCAGCGGCACTTCCCGGACCCCGCCCGCCGCGTCCAGCGCAAACACCGCCAGGGCGCCGGGACCGTTCCCCACCTTGTTCAACGCTGCGAACAGTGTGCCGCCGCTGTCCGCGTCATTGCCGGCCGGGCGGATGGTGACCCGGTAGGGGTGGTGCAGATGGCCGGCGATGACCAAGGCCGGCCGTAGATGTGCTATCAGCAGCCGGGCCCACTCGTTGCCCACCGCGTCGTAGCGCAGGCTCCGGCGCCGGCGCTCGAACTCAGCGGCGTCACTCTCGGCGATGACCTCGGCCGGCCATTCGTGGAGCACCAGCACGTCCGCTCCCGGCTGGTCCAGCAGGAACTCCACATGGGATTCCCGAAAATAGGAATACTCTTTGGGCGACACCTGCCGCCTTCGATCGATTGGGGGCAGCGGTTCGGTGAACTTCTCGGGGTGGTAGATGCCGGACAGAGCGCAGACCCGCACTCCATGGATGGAGCCGGCGAAGGCCCGACCGAGATACGTGCAATTGTGGCAAAGGGTGAAGCCGTCCGGATGCTGCTTGAGAAAACCGACGGGCTCGTGGTTGCCGCCGATGAAATAGACCGGCCGCGGCAGTGCCAGTTCCCCAGCCCAGACGGCCGGGAAATCGCCCAGTTGCCGGTAGCGGGCGGGCGCGGCCATGGTCCGCAGGTCATCTGCGTGCCGGATGGGTTCGAAATCGCCCGCCTGCAGGACGAAATCCACCGAGCGGCCCAGGCGTGCTTCGGCGCACCGCAACAGGGTCACCAACTCGCGGTGGCGGCCGTGCACGTCGCCGGCACAGGCGAAAGTTGCCGGTCGCCCGGCGACGCCGGGCGCAGGTGTGGACGCTGAGCAATGGCGACGCGTGATCACCGGTCTCCCTCCCCCGCTGATCGATCCGCGGACATTGTTTCAGAACCGCGGCGGGAGTAACACAGGCTGGTATCCAACAATTGATATTTTTTTGCGCCATTTGACGCAACCTTTCGGCTCGCTATCCGATAAGTGATTCAGTTCATCATCAAGGAGGGCGTGGGGGTGCGATACCGAAAAGCCACGGTGGCGTTCGTTCTGTCCGCACTGATTCTGGCCTGCGCCTCCCACAACGGGAGGAACTCCATGAGCGAATCGGGCAAGTCCGGCGGCGTTTCCGGTGCTGTCATCACGGTGGCTGCCCCCGGCGGGTACGTGACCGCGGATGCGGCCTTTGTGGTGTCGGTCCCCTACCTGGTCATCCAGGAGGACGGCCGGATCATACGCCTGGCCCAAGGACCCGGCGGACACTGGAACGTCTGGAAAACCGGCCGGCTGACCACGCCATCGCTGCCGGAGCTGCTGCAGCGGCTGGAAGATCTGGGATTCTGGGAATGGGACAGCCGGGCGGTGGAGCGGGAGGTCCACGCCACGACGCTCATCACCGACCTGCCCACCACCGCGATCACGGTCCGAGCCGGCGGGCGGGAGAAGACGTTCGCCTGTTACGGGCTCCGCCAGTACTGGCAACACCATGCCATCCCCGCGTTGCGGCAGCCCGTCGCGGCGCTGGATCTGCTGGAGGGATTGCCGGCGCCGGACATCTACTACCCGCCCGCAGGCGAGGTGTTGCTCATCCCCCTCGACGAGCCGCTGCCCCGCAACGCGACGCCGGGTGCCTGGCCGCTGCCGGCCTTGCCGCTCCGCGTTTCGAGCGGCGTCCACCGCGGCAGTTTGCTGGGCGCCTACGACGGGCCGGAGTTCCGCCAGATCGTCGAGGTGCTGTCCCGGCACAGCCTGGTCCGGTTCGACGGGAAATTCTATTCGGCGGCGTACCGCCCTTCGTTCAACGTCGGCAGATAATTCCCGGCGCACGCGCCGGGCGGGATAATGATTCGATCTCTTATCACCTGTCGGTCGGGAGCCGGGCTTCCGGATCCGGCAGAAGGAGGGGACCATGTCCGATGTGGGGGGCGTGGGCGGCGCCGGCGGAGTTCAGGGAGGCGCCTCTCCGTCCGATCAAACCTGGAGCGTGGACCAGGACAGCAACACCATCACCCTGGACAACGGGTACACCATCACCTTCGAGAACGACGACCAGGCGTGGCACATCCGGGACGCCGACGGCAACGACGTCCGGATCTGGGGCGACCCCCACGTGCACGAGGGTGACGGCGGCAAGTGGGATTTCAAGGCTCAGATGACCTTCGAGCTGGAGGACGGCACGAAGATCACCGTCAAGACCAAACCCATCGGCGACGGCTCAGTGACCGTCTCCGATGAACTCATCATCACCAAGGGCGACCAGGCCATCCACGTCACCGGCATCGCCGACAACAACGTCCAGATCGGCGACGTAACCATGGACGGCGCCGCGCTGGATGCGGCCACCGCCGACGGCTACGTGGCCACGGAGACGGGTGGAGTGGACGACTGGAGTTTCCGCGGCACCGAGATCACCCGCAACCTCCCGTTCGTGGACTACGAGACGTACGTCGCCGCCATGGGCCTGTTTGAAAATCCGCCGCCCCTGAACCTGCTGGACCTGACCGCGCTCCACGCCGCCGCCCTGGCCGCCGGCCAGACCGACGAGGAGTACATCGAGGACCAGCTCAACCAGCTTGAGGCGGACATGCAGGCCCAGCTGGACGCCGCCCGCCAGAAAATGAACCAGGCCGACAACTTCTACGAGCGGAAGTATTACGAGGATCTGGTCAACGCCCTCTCGACGGACATCAGCGAGCTCCAGGCCGGCGAGGGGACCGGCTCCGTCGAAGACAAAATGAACCTCTACAACCGCCTCGGCTTCGAGTTCCACCTGGAGGTGGAGTACAACATCAACATCACCGGGGTGGGGGTGACCTGGACCCAGGCCGAGCTCCAGGAGCTGGAGGACCAGCTCGAGATGCTCCCGCCCGACTTCACCGTCTTCAACCACAACCTGCGCGAAATCCGGCGCGAGGCCATGCAACCCGGGGTGGGCGGCTACAACACCGGATCCGGCCTCATCGCCCTGGGATCCGGCAACGTGGCCCGCTCCATCATCCACGAAATCGGCCACGACTTCGACAACGAGAACCCGCGCTGGGACGACTTTCTGGCCACCTCCGGCTGGGTAAACCACACCGGCGATTTCACCGACATCAGCTCCGATTTCACCGGCGATACGTATACGCCGTACAACGGCTCCGCTCGGTACAGCGACGGGCAGATCTACAATGACGGCGATCCCATCGACCTGGACGGCGACGGGGTGGACGATGGCATCGTGCAGGTGCACTACGGCCAGGTGTACGTCTGCGACGCCGACGCCGACTTCATTTCCAATTACGCGTCCACCAATCCGAAGGATGACTTCGCCGACTGCCTGAAGTTCTTCTGCAAGGATCCCCAGCAGCTTAAAAACGACTGCCCCGAAAAGTACCAGTTCATGGTGGAGTTCATGGGGTATGACCCGCTGGCGGCGCCTTAAACCGGACGGATATCCGGTCGGGCAGTCCATCTGAGATCGCGAGCGTCAAGGAGGTTCTGACATGTTTGAGCCGAGAAAATGGAAGCGCCCGGAACTGGAGATGGTCAACGCGATGTTGCACCACCTCCCCGAGCGCCACATTCGATACAACGAGGGGTTCGCCGAACTGGTGCGCGAAGACTACCTCACGGGCAAGGACAAGACCAGCCTGTCGGCCGCCGGGGCCTACCGGACCCGCGGCGGTTCCATGATCCTATTCAACCCTGCCTTCTGGGACCCGCTTGCGCTGGGCGCCACCGAAATCCCGGCGATCCATTTCACCCTGCTGGCCCTGGTGGGCTATTCGCTCTTCACCACGCTGGAGGTGAAGAAGGGCTGGCCGCCCATCATGTACCCGCGGTACGACCGCGGCCCGGGCGCCCGGGCGCTGGTCAAGATCGTGGACCGGGAGCTGCTGCCGCAGGAGCTGCAGCTGCGCGGCGGCGAGCTCTACCTCGATCCCAAACTGGTCTCGCTGGACCGGAGCTTCGCCTACTGTTACGCCTGCTACGTATTGGCCCCGGGAAGTCTGCTCCGCTCGTTCCCCGAGGCGTACCAATACCTGAAGACCCGGATCTTCGCCGGCCGGGAGTACCGGGCGCAGCAGGCCCTGTCGGGCAAGCATCGAATCCGGGTCTGAACGCGACGGATTCGAAACTCGTTCCTGATTGTTCCGGGTTGCGAAATCGTGCTGACCACTCGTGCTCGTAATTCGTAATCGTGATCGTAATTCGTAATCGGGGTTCTGGGTTCGTTCCCGATCCCGCGGATTACGGACATCGGACATTGGACTGCGGAACCGGGACATGGGCTCTGGACTCTGGATCACAGAACCCGGGTCCTAAAACCCATCCCCCTCATCCCTCTTCCCATTCACCGTCTTAAATGCTCAATGACATTTGAAAGATGTATAACAAAAGAATACTCTTCCTTATCCACCCGTTCACCGATTCGCCGATTGACCCATTCACCACAAAAGGAAATCGAGCGTCTCGCCTGCGTTCTCGCGGTAAGTGCCCTCGATTTTGAAATCGCCGTCGATGTCGGAGAGCACGACGACCAGGTACTGCGGCCCGGCCGGGTAAGTGATCGCGTAGTAGATGTATGTTCGCCGTTCGCCGTCGAAGAAATTATTCGTTTCGGTATAGTGGAGCATCTTCCGGCCTAAAATCACCCCCGTCTCCTGGCGGCGCTTGGCGTGAGCGGCGACGAACTTCTCGCGGTTCACCTCCTGCCGGTAAGCCCGCGCCAGGCAGCGGTCGTAGGCCTCATCGGCCTGCCCCGCGGCGACGAGGTCGCAGTACACGCCCACCAGCCTCTCGTCAAGCTCCATAGGCGACGGCCGGGGCGGCTTGTTCCCCTTGCAGCCGGCCAGGATGATCACCAGGAGCAGCACCGCCGCCGCCACCGCTATGATCGTACCTGTTTGCATGGCTCGCCTCCCGCATGGAATACCCGCGCTCGATCCTCTTAGACGGCTCCTCCTGCAAAATTCCGCGCCCATCGCGGGAATGCTATCACCATCAAGGCACAAAGGACACAAAGGATTCCGTTTGTCACTGGTCATCGGACATTTTTCATTGGGCATTTAGGATGATGGGTTATTGGTGATTGCATAGATTTTATTGGCGATTTGGAAACGAGTCCGTTCTTGATGCAGACGGGACCTGTAACCTGGGTTCTGGGACCTAAGACCTGGGACATGAGTCCCGGGATTCGGGAGAGGGCATTAAGGTTTCAGAACAAGGCCCCAGCACCGAGGTTCAAGCACCGATGTCCGATTTCCGCTCTCCGCGGAGCTACAACAAACTCCAAATCCCGCGGTTCGACAAATGGATTGACGGCCGTGGTCCTCGACCATAGAATGTGCGCAGATCTTCCTCCTTCCAATCCGTTCCGTCTTCCATCCGTCCGTCGCGGACGGGATCGTTAATTCACACTCGGGGGCGACCGCAGGAGGTGCGTCATGTCCGAAACGGCCCAACGGGCCTTGTTCATCAGCGGATCCATCGGCTTGGGCCACGTCAGCCGGGACCTCGCGATTGCCCGCACTCTGCGGGAGATGCGACCGGATGTCGCCATCGACTGGCTGGCCGCGTCGCCCGCCGACCGGTACCTGCGCGACGCAGGCGAGCGTCTGCTCCCCGAGTGCGCCGATCTCGTCGAGGAGAGCTCCCTGGCGGAGGCGGCCGCCCAGGGGGCGCGACTCAGCCTTGTCCGCTACGCCTTCGGGGCGATGAGGCACTGGTCGCGGAACGTTGAGGTACTCACGAGGGTCACGGCGGCGCAGCGCTACGACCTGATCGTCGGGGACGAGACGTACGAGATCAGCCTCGCCTTGAAGAAGACGCCCGCTCTCAAGACGTTCCCGTTCGTGATGATCTTCGATTTCGTCGGATTCCAGCCCATGACGGCCCGGCCCATGGAGCGCCTCGGCGTCTGGTTCTGGAATCATGCCTGGGCGAAGGGCTATCGGCAGAAGCCCCGCCACGTGGACATGAGCCTGTTCGTCGGCGAGCTCGATGACATTCCGAACACGCCGTTCGGCCTCTGGCTCCCCAACCGCCGGGACTGGGCCCGGGCGCGGTGCCGGTTCGTAGGGTACATCCTCCCCTTCGATCCGGCAGCCTGCGCCGACCGGGCGGCGGTTCGCCGACGGTTGGGTTATGGAACGGAACCGCTGGTGATCGCCGCCATCGGCGGCACCGCCATCGGCCGCGAACTGCTGGAACTCGCCGCCCGGTCGTACCCGGCGCTCCGGGAACGGGTGCCGGACGTGCGGCTGGTGCTGGTCTGCGGTCCGCGCCTGCCGGAATCTGTCATCGAGGTGCCGCCGGGGGTGGAGATTCGCGGGTACGTGCCGGCGCTGTACGAACATTTCGCCGCAGCGGATGCCGCTGTCGTCCAGGGAGGCGGCACAGCCACACTGGAACTCACTGTGCTCCGCCGACCGTTCGTCTACTTCCCGGTGGAGGGACATTGCGAACAGGAGGTCGCCGTCGCTGAACGGCTGGCCCGCCACGGCGCCGGGCGCCGGATGGCCCTTTCCGCCACCACGCCGGAACTCCTGGCCCGGGCGATATCCGAACAGCTCGGCGCCACACCCGACTACCCGCCGGTGCCCACGGACGGCGCACAGCGGGCCGCTGAACTTCTGGACGGATTGCTCCAGTCCACCAGGCCTTCAGCGCAGTAGCGCCCGTCCGCCGGCCGGGCGCCGCGACACTCGGCGGGACGCGGTGGGATTTCAATACGTACTTGCCGCGACTTTGCCCGAATCCGTGGGCGAATCGCGCGAGCCTGCCGAGGGGAGGGGCCGCACTCGGCGAGCGCGGTCTACTGTTTACGCCTCGTCTCCTGACTCCAAACTCCTATCTCGCCCGCGCCCGCCAAGCCCAGAAGCCCAGGGCCAGCAGCAGGACGGCGCTCACCGCCAGCAGCCATCCGGCCCCCCGGGGCCAGCCGTCCCGGCGGAACGGGACGGGGCCGGGATCGCCCTGGAGGATGAACGGCGCCCAGAAGAACGGATCGCGGCTCTGGGGATCGCGCGCCACCGCCAGTTTGGCCGCCCGCAGGGCCTCGCTTTTGGGCGCTCCTTCCCACATCTGCCGGTAAAACTCGGTCATGAGCTTCGCTGTGCTGCGGTCCCCCACCGGCCACAGACTCATGACCAGGCTGGCGGCGCCGGCGTAGGTGAACGCCCGGTTCAGTCCCACGATCCCCTCGCCGCGCGACAGCTTGCCGAGGCCGGTCTCGCAACCGCTCAGTACCACCAGATTGGCGTCCAGCTTCATGTTGAATATTTCGTAGGTGTACAACGCGCCGTCGTCTTCGCCTCCCACGCCGCCGGCCGAGGCGAACACCAGGCGTGAGTAGAAAGGCTGGCGATCGTCGAGGTAGCTGTGCGTCGAAGGGTGCAACACCCGGAAGGCGCCGGCGTTGGCCTTGAAGTTCTTTTCGGTGGCCTCGCCTTTAAGGAAGAGCTGGGACCGCGGGATCAGGCGGTAGATGTCCCGGGTCTCCGCCTCGGACCAGGGCAGACTGACCGGCGCGGCGGCGCCCGACGCACTCGCGGTGTCCGGTCGGAGGAAATCGGGGTTGCCCAAGAGCAGCACGTTGCGCAGCCGGGCGTCCGGCGGCGGGCCGGTGGGAAACGTGTTGATCATTCCGGCATACGGCAGGTAGCTGATGGCGAACCGATCCAGCCAGAACCGGATTTCCCCCTCCTGTGACCAGCGGTCCACCAGCATCTCGAACGGCAGATAGTGAAGCATGTGATCGGGGATGATCAGCAGGCGATCGATCCCCGCCAGGTGTTCCGCCCACGGACTGGACAGGCGCCGGCACAATTCGTGCATTCCCTTCGTCCGGATCCCGGCCCACCGCTGGTTGCGCAGGAAATTGCCGTCCGTATCCACCTTCCGGGGGCTGAACAGGTTGAAACTCACGTCGCGGAGCAGCGCCTCGAGCTGGTCGCGCGTGAGTTTCAGCGTGCCGAATCGGACCCCGTCCTTCCGGATCAGCCAGTAGTACGTGTCCAGCTCGCCGACGAAGAATTCCACCGCCGCCATGCGGGCCGGCAGGCGCCGGCGCAGCTCGTCGAGCGACACGAAACCCGGTGTCAACAGCTCGAAGAAGCGGGGATTTTCGCGGCGGAGCCGGTCCAGAAACTCACCCCGCTGGCGCTCCAGCAGGCCGATCTCCGAGCGGACCGAAAGCAGCCGCACGTCGGTGTCGGCCACGCCGGCGCGGACCAAATCCGTGTAGAGCTTGTGCCGATCCTCCAGTTTGCGGCTCAGCAGCAGGAACTCCGTGTTCCGCTCGGGCGACACGCCGGCCAGATGCTGCAGCAGGCGGGTCTGGGCGATGGCGGATGACAAATTGCGCGCCTTCGCCTTTTCGGATAGTCGGAACGCTTCGGCCATGTCTTGCGCCCGACCGTGCCGCCGGTACAACTCTTCGTGGATGGCGATCAGCGACTCGTAGTTGCTGAACAGGTCCTCGCCGAAACTGATCCGCTCCTTGTAGTTCAGGAGCGAGTTCTCGATCTCCTCCAGATAGTCCAGCGCCCGCTGGTAGTGGTCGATCGCCTCCGCGGTCCGGCCCAGTTTCCGGGAGCAGGCGCCCATCGCCCGCAGCGTGCCCACCTCGAACGCCCGGCTGTTGAGCCGTCTGGCCGCGGCCAAGACCTTTTCGAACTGTTTCATGGCCTCGCCGAATTGATCCTGCTTGTAGAGGAAATGTCCGATCACCCAGTCGCAGTCCGCAACCGCGCCGTCTTCGCGGATGTCGGCGAACAGGCGGCGGGCATTCTCCACATAGGTGTAGGCCTCGGCGCGTCGGTCCATTTTGAACAGGCTCCACCCCATGCACTCCAGCACGACGCCTTTCTGGTACTGGAGATGCATCCGATCCGCAATTTCGAGCGATTTCCGGAAATGCTCCATGGCGGCTTCGTGCTGCTTGCGGGTCTGGTCCAGGAGCCCCAGGTCGGACTCGAGCACGGTTTCGCTGAACGGATCGCTCATCTCCTGCGTCATCCGCAGGGCCTGCTGGTAGAAGGCTTCGGCGTCGTCGTATTCGTAGAGCCGGTGCTTGAGGTCGGCCAGCTTCTTGAGCGCCAGCACCTGGCTGCTCCGCTGCTGCGCCTTCACGGAGAGCACCAGCGCCTGGTTGTAGGCGTCCAGCGCCCCCTGCAGGTTGCCCATCCGCTCGCTCATCACGCCCAGCAGCGCGTGGATGTCGGCCTGCCGCCGGAGGTGCTTGATCCCCTCGGCATGACGCAGGACGTTCCGGTAGTGCTCCTGGGCCAGCAGGTGGTCGCCCAGCTGGGCGTAGTAGTCGGCGTACAGCCGCTCCAGGTAGCGCTTGAGCTCCTCGTCCCCGATGATGGCGCACAAGCCGAACGCCTCGTCGGCCACCGCGCGGCACTGCTCGTACTCGTTGGCGTAGAGGTGCAGGTTGCCAACATGGAGGAGGTAGTACGCCTGGTCGCGCAGCCGGCCGGCGCGGCCGGCTGCGTCGGCCCGCTGCCGGGCCAGCGCCATGGCCTTGTCGTCGCGCCCCTCCATCTGATACCGCATGATGGTCAGGATCGACGTGGCGAGGATCTCGGGATTCTGGGCGCGGGCGATCTCCTCCCACCGCAAAAATCCATTGTAATCGTCGAGGTAATAATGGAGCTCGGCGATGGAGCTGGTGAGGTAGCAGTTGTCCGGGTCCAGCCGGTGCAGTCCCAGCAGGAAGTTCAGCGCGCGTTGATGCTCGCCCGTGACGTCCACCGCCAGCAGGTAGATGTCGAAGAACATGTCCTGGCGGGGGCGGCGGGCGATGGCGTCTTCCAGAAACTCGATGGCGCGCGGGTAGTCGGTCTGGATGTGGTAGATCGTCCCCAGCGCAAACAGGTAGTAGGCGTTGTCGGGATCGCGCTTGAGCTTCTCCAGGAAGTAGCGCTCGCCCCAAGCCAGGCGGTCCAGCTTGGCGAGCACCCAGGTGAAGTAGTAATAGCCGCGGACATCCTCCGGTTCCTGGGTCATGAGCAGGTGGGCCTGCTCCAGCGCCTCGTTCAGGCGGCCGTCGCCCACCAGGAACATGATCTCGTTGACGCGGTCGGCGTCGGCGACCGCGGCGACACATCCCAGACCGGCCATGCCCAGGACCGCCCAGCAGAGTGTGGCTCGAAGCACGCGGAGGTGATTCATGACGTTCTATTGTATTGAAAGGGCTGCCAAAAACAAAGGATTTCCCGGCGGTGATTTTGGTATAATGGCGCCGCCGCCGTCCGGAACCGCGCCGCCGGCCGCCGGGAATGACACGCGCGAGGAGCCACCCGTGAGTGAACCCGCCACCGGTCCGCCCGCCGCCAAACCCGCCAAGCCCGCCGAGTTGACGGTGCTCGACAAGTACCTCGTCGCCGGGATCGAGAACCAGGCCACCACCATCTACATGTTCCCCGGGGCCTGCATCACGTATCGGGTGGGCAACAAACTGCTCAAGGTGCCGAACACCACGCTCAATCCGGGCCAGACCATGGCCATCGCGCTGGAGATCCTGCCCAACTATGTGGTGGATCAGCCGACCGCCGAGGCCAAGAAGATGTTCCTGGATCGGGTCAAGAGCCTCGATTTTTCGTACTCCGTCCAGGGACTCGCCCGCTTCCGGGTGAACCTGTTCCGCCAGCGCGGCTCGCTGGCTTTCGCCATGCGGGTCATCCCGCACGATATCCCGTCCCTGAGCTCGTACCAGCTACCGGATGATTTTCTGCAGGCGCTCAAGGGGCTCCGCGGCGGGCTCTGGGTGGTCCACGGCAAGGGCCGCGGCGGCAAGAGCGCCTTTCTGGCTTCCATCGTGGAGCACCTCAACGCCACCCAGAACCGCCTCGTAACCGTGCTGGAGCCCACCATCCAGTTCAGCCACCGCAACAACCTGTGCCTCGTCACCCAGCGCGAGATCGGCTCCGACATGAACAGCATCGAACAGGGGATCGACGAGGCGTTGCGGCAGGATCAGGACATCCTCTTCGTGGATGAGCTCAACTCGGCCGAGTCTTTCGACAAGGTGCTGGAGGCGGTCGTGAAGGGCATGACCACCTTCGTGGCCATGGGCACGCCGGACGTGGAAAAGACCATCCGCCAACTCCTCGGCTTCAAACCCCAGAACCGGCAGTTGGACCTCGTCAACGACCTGATGACCCACCTGCGGGCGCTGATTTCCACCGAGCTGACCATCGATCCGGCCGGGCGCCGGACGGTCACGGTCCAGTACCACCCGGCCAACCTCGTCAACTCGGTCCTCCTGAGCAAACGCACCGAGCTGGAACAGAAAAGCTCCCAGAAGTCCATGCTGCACGAGTTCGACAGCTCCTCGTCGGTGGACCAGAGCTGGTTCGACAGTGAGTGATCCGCACCACCCCACCGGCCGGCCTGCCCGCCCGCGGCAACTCTCCGCCGCCGCCTGGTGCGTCGCCTGCCTGTGGTCCGCTCTCGGCGCCGCCGGCGCAATCGCGCCGGAGACCCCGCCCGGCTGGGTGGCGGCGCTTCCCGGCGACTGCGATTTTTATGCCACGGCGGACCTGGCCCGCCAGCCCGCCGCGCGTGAGACGCTCCTGCGGATGTTCCCCGCGGTGGCGCCCGTGCTCCAGCGTGCCCGGAACGCCGGACTGCTCCCCGCTGGCGCGCGGCTGGACGGTCTCGGCCTGACGGGCATGCGACGGGACGACGACGTGTTCCTGGGCGTTTGGCTGCAGGGTGATTTTCAGGAAGCATCCATCCTGAAGGCGTTGGGCAACCGAGCGGCGCCGGTCAGCCCGTCGCCCGGCGTGGCTTTCTTCCAGCTCCGGGAGCCGGGGGCCGAACCGCCGCTCTGCTTCTGCTTCCCCCGCCGCGATCTCCTCGTGGCGGGCAAGGCGGAGACGCTGGCCGCGCTCCGTCAATCCCACCGGCTCGACACCCCGCCGCCGGCCCTGCTCACCGGCACGGGCGGCACAGGCGCCCTGACCCTCTACCTCGGCGAAAGGCTCATGGCCCATCTGCTGAGCGCCGGTTCGGGCGGATCGTCCTACGCCGCGCTCCAACGACTGTTTGCCGGGATCACCGAGCTGGCCTGGAATCTGGAACCGGCGGGCCGGGGGGCCTGCGTCGTCCAACTCACCTGCCGGCGAGGAGAGGATGCGGCCGGCATCGCGCTGCTGCTGAAACATTTCGTCTCGCTGGCCCTGGTGGCCGCCGGCCGGTCGCCCACCGACGCGGAGACCATCCTGGCCAGCTTCTCGGTGGCGGCCAGGGGCTCGTCGCTCCGGGCCACGTTCGACATACCGCCCGCCTTGCTGGATCGGCTCTTCCAGCCGGCCGGTCCATGAGCGGGATAACAGAATCGGCTATGCAATATTCCGTCAAGGAGGACCGGTGTTTCAAGGACATCCCAAGGGACTGATCGTCGCCTTCTTCGCCAACATGGGCGAGCGCTTCGGCTTCTACACCATGATGGCCATCCTGGTCATGTTCCTGCAGGCCAAGTACGGCCTGGCCCAGGATGAGGCCGGCTGGATCTACAGCGGCTTCTACTTCCTGATCTACGCCCTGGCGCTGCTGGGCGGCTTCATCGCCGACCGGAGCCAGAATTACAAGGGCACCATCATGACGGGCATCGTCATCATGTTCGTCGGCTATGTGCTGATGGCCATCCCCGGCATGGGCCTGCCGTTCGCCATCCTGGGGCTCTTCACCATCGCCCTGGGCAATGGCCTCTTCAAGGGAAACCTCCAGGCGCTGGTGGGCCAGATGTACGACGACCCCGTCTACAGCAAGCTGCGCGACTCGGCATACAGCCTGTTCTACATGGGCATCAACATCGGCGCCGTGTTCGCGCCCAACGCCGCCCGGTACATCCGCACCTGGTACCTGGAGAAAAACGGCTTCGGCTACGACGCCGACCTGCCGTCGCTCTGTCACCAGCTTCTGGCGGGGAAGCTGGCCGAGACGGGCACGTTGCAGAAACTGGCCGACGGAGTCGCCGGCGGACCGGTGACGGACCTGAGCGCCTTCGCCCGGAATTATCTCGATGTGTTCGCCACCGGCTACAACTACGCGTTCGGCATCGCCGCCGTGGCCATGCTGGTGTCGCTGGCCACCTACGTGCTGTTCAAGGGCAAGCTGCCCGATCGGCGCCAGCAAGTGGCCGCCGGCGAAGCCAAGCTGGACATGCCGTGGGCCGAGGAAAAGAAACGGCTGTTGGCGCTCGGGCTGGTGTTTCTGGTGGTCATCTTCTTCTGGATGTCGTTCCACCAGAACGGCTTGACCCTGACCTACTTCGCCCGCGACTACACCGTCAAGACGGTGGATGCCGTCACTTATTTCATTTTTGACATCCGCGGCCTGCTGCTGCTGGCGGGCGTGATCATCGGACTTGTGTTCCTGCTGGGCAGGAAGTCGTCCGGGGCGCGGCGCGCCATCGGCGCCGGGATGGCCGTCGGCGGGACCGTTCTGGGCTGGCTGCTGTTCCGCACCTACTCGCCGAGCAACCTCGTCGAGCCGGAGATCTTCCAGCAGTTCAACCCGTACTTCGTCGTCTTCCTCACCCCGGTGGTGGTGGGCTTCTTCGCCTGGCTCCGGGCGCGGGGCAAGGAACCGTCCACGCCGCGCAAGATCGGCATCGGCATGGTGCTGGCGTCCATCGGATTCATCATCATGGTGACCAGCTCCATCAACCTGCTCGCCCCGGCCGTGCTGGACGGCGCGCCGTCGCCCGACCGCGTGTCGCCGCACTGGCTGATCTCCACCTACCTCGTCCTGACCATCGCCGAGCTGTTCCTCAGCCCCATGGGCCTGTCGTTCGTCTCGAAGGTGGCCCCGCCCCGCTTTCAGGGTCTCATGCAGGGTGGCTGGCTGGGCGCCACGGCGCTGGGCAACCAGCTCCTGTTCGTGGGCTCGTCCATGTGGGTGGTGTTCCCGCTGTGGCAGGTCTGGGCGGTGTTCGTGGTCTGCTGCCTGATCTCGGCCGCGTTCATCTTCAGCATTCTGAAGCGGCTGGAAGCGGCCACCTCGTAGCGCGTCAGGAATTACGTGTGACGGGCCCCGTCCGGTCTCGGACGGGGCCTTTTTTTTCGGGGCTCGAGACTTGAGGCTCAGGGCTCGTTCTTATTCGTTGAGGGTTGTGGGTTGAGAGTTCTTACTCGTAATTCGTAATCGTGATCGTAATCGTGATCGTAATCGTGATCGTAATCGAGGCTCGCTATCGATCATCGGACTTCGGACATTGGTCATCGGACATCGGACATCGGACCTGGGACCTGGGTGCTAGGCCCTGGATCACCGAACTCAGAAGGTAGTACCCATTCACCGATTCACCCATTCACCGATTCACCGACTCACCGATTCACCGTTCCCCGATGAAATTCAAACAATCATCGGCACGCCGGATCGAAATGATTGCTCAGGTCCACTTCCGTCCAGTCGTGATGCTCCGGGACTCTGAACCAGATTTTGAGGTCCGCCGGCACGACCACCATCTGGTAGCTGGTGTATGTGGGGAAAAACGGCCCGCCCTCCGAGGTTGGCGTGCTCATGAGCTGCATCATCCGTTGGGGTGTGATCGTTCCTTTATGTTTGTAGTTCATCATCATTAAATTGAACAACCGCAAGATGCTCTGGCCGGTATCGGTGGAACTTCCCGGCGGGGGCAAGCTCAATCCCCACGACGGATCGATGAAGTCGTTGGTGGCCACCAGCGATTCGTTGTCAAACGGCGCCCGCTTCGTGTATTTGCCCGGGATCCATTCGTAGGAGAACGCGCCGTTCGTGTCGGCCGCATTGATGATGCAGCCGACCGTTGTGCGGGCCGACGCGAAGCGCCGGTCCAATTCCGCGGTGTCGGCTGAGTGCTGGACCAGTTGGAAGAGCTCCAGGTAGGTGTCGATGTTTTTCGGGCTGGTCGCGATGTTCGCAGGTCCCTGTTGGGCCTGCCAGCGTGCATACGGGACATCGCCGTTGTTCAATTCCAGAAACAACCCCGCCCGGTTGAAACCGGAGGTCAGATACACCGAGCCCACATATCCCACTTTGGCGACGGGGATGCTCCCGTCATCGGGGTTATAAACCACAATTTCCGTGTACCGGTTGATGACGTTGCTTAAATCAAAATTGCGCCCGGCGATCACCTTGGCGTCGGACGTATAGGGCCCCCACACGGCGTTGAACGAACAGCCACCCGGAGCCGGAGAGTCTGCCGTGAGAACATGGAACAGTTGGATGTAACTGCACACGAGATACGCCTGGTCACCCAGGCCCGATGTCTCCGCGATGCCCTTCATCATCGCGTCATACTGGGGATACGCCGCATAGACCGCCTGCAGTTCCTTCTCGCGCATCGCCATGTCTTTTGCGGCCGATACCAGCGTTGGATTATTCATCATCTGCCGGTGCACCTCGTTCAAGACATCCTTGCGCATCACGCCGTACTGCCGACCCATTTCGCGATAATTCCCATGCAGTTCAACCACATGCAGCGCGCCGTATCGATACAGTTTCCCCTCGCCGCTGGTGCTGATCAATTGACCGGAGCCGCGATGACTGCTTCCTGTTGTATCCGCCGCCGGCACAGGTTTCGGGAAACTGACTGCCCAGAAAATTCCTAAGCAACATAGAAGCACAGACGTCCTTGTCATGTTGACACCCTCTTCATGATGATGGATTCGGGGTGCAGGGCGGCTTGCCCTTCGCCCACCCCACCGAGGCCGCTCCACCCGCGCCACTCAGCCCGCCGCCGACCCCAAGCCGCATGGCCGAGACCGGAATCATCCGAATTGATCAATGGCAGATGACCAATGAAAAATGATCAATAGCAACGGCCTCGCCCCGATTCACCGATTCACCGATTCACCGCTTCCCCACAAGGTGGAACTTCTCCTGCCGCGGCCGCACCCACTCGATCTCCGCGGCGGACAGAGAGGCGTCCTCCTCCAGCATCATCCGCACCTCCTGGCCGTCCCACTCGGGCACCGCGGCGGCGGCGTACAGCTCGACGGACCACCAGGTGTCGGCCAGGATCATCCGGTCGCCGCGGACCGGGATGACCTCCTGGCGGTCCCACAGGCCCACCACCGGCCCCGCGCCGTGGCCGTGGTCGCCCACGGGATGGGAGTAGACCGCCCCCATGATCCCCTCGGCGCGCATCGCCGCCAGCGCAGCCGTCAATGCCTCGTTGCCGGTGCGGCCCGGACGCAGCTCGGCCATGACGATGTCCTGGAGCCGGTTGCCCGCCGCCAGCGCCCGTTTCAACCCCGGCGGCGCGTCTGTCTCGTCCGGCCGCAGCACGTAGCCCATGTGCTGGGTGTCGGTGGCCAGCCCCGCGGCGGTGAGGCCCAGGTCCACATGGATCACGTCGCCCGTCTCGATGACGGTCTCCGTGTCGTCGGGGGGCTTGAATCCGCCGCCCATTCCGCGCCGCTGCACGTCCACCGTGGGGTGGAACCAGACACCGCAGCCGAGGCGGGCCGCTTCTTGCCGCAGCCACCACACCACGTCGGTGGTGGTGGTCCGACCGGGCGTGATCACCTCAGCCGAGAAGGCCCGCCCGATCAGGTGGTGCGCGACACCCATCAGCGTCCGGTAGAAGGGGAGCATCTCTGGCAGGCGTAGGGAGAGGTACTCCACCGCCAGGTTGTCGTTCCGGACCAGGCGGGCAGCCCAGGACGGCCCGAGCGCTGCCTCGAGCAGCTCGCGGTCGCCGGCGGACAGGCCGTCCGCCAGCGCCGTGCCCGTGGAGATGTTCACCGCGATGGACGCCGGCTGCCGTTCCTCCACCAGCCGCCGTAGGAGTGCCCAGGAGAGCCGTTCGCGGGGCGCCTGTTTGGCCAGTTCCGGATCGCGGTACGGCTGGTACAGTCCGCCGCTGGCGCTGCCGCCGATCACCCGCCGCTCCACACCGGCCTCACCGCGGTCGCAGAAGACGAGGATGGAACGCCGGTGCGCCGACAGCTCGGTGGGCGCCACCAGCGAGAAGAACACCGGGTCCTCGTTGTACTCGCTGGCGACCACGAGCCACATGGGCACGCCCGCTCGGCGCATGACCGCCGGCAGGTTCCGTTCCAGGCGGAGCCGCAACCACTCCTGGCGGAGGGCCGCCTGCTCGCGGAGCGTCGGCATGGCCGTGGCCGGATCGGCGGCGCCGGTGATGGAGGCGCCGGTTTCGGCGACGATCACAACGTCAAGAACACCCAGGGCCAGGACGGCCCCGACGACGACGGCGAAGGCTCGGCTCACGGAATTTCTCCTCACGATGGGCTGTCGACGGGTCACTTGAGCGGCGGCTCCACGGCCAGCACCGCAACGTTGCCGGCATAATCCATGGCCCGCACCAGAAGCTGCCGCACCTCGGCGGCCAGCGCCGACACGACCAGCTTCGACCGTTCCACCGTCTGGTCGCAGATGCCATCCTCGGGGAAGAGCGGTTCCCAGCGCCGTCCGCCGTCCGCCGAATACTCCAGCGCGTGGATGGGGCTGCGCTCGTCGGCCGCCTCGATCCGGACCTCCAGTCCCTGGGCGGTCCGGCCCGATTCCAGCGCCCGGAGCCGCGGCGGCCGCGTGTCCACGGTAACCACCGGGCTCACCAGCGTGTCGGTACCGGCCTCGCCCGGCGGATTGGCCGGGGCGTCCGAAACGGTCACCCGGAACAGGTAGTCGCCGTCGGCCAGCACGTCCGGGTCGATGTTGAGGAACTGCTCCCGCATCCCGGCGGCCAGGCGGGTCCAGGCCGTGGCGCCCACGGAACGCATGTCCACGGCGTATTCCCGCAGGTCGCCGTTGGGGTCTTCGTCGGTCCAGCTCAGCGACACCTGGCCGGTCTTGAAGACTTTGGGCAGTTGCATGGCGCCGCTCATCCGGGTCAGCGCCGCCAGGATGTGGGGCGGCAGCTCCAGCGTGGACGCGGCGCCGTAGTCGGGCGGTTCGCCCGGCTGCATCATGGGCGGCTGCTTCTGGAAGACCACACCCGGCGGATTCACCGCCACGGCCAGCAGCCGGGGCGCCTGGTTCCGCTGGGCGTAGCTCACCGCCAGGCGCTCCACCCACAGCCCCGCCAGGCCGGGTGCCTTCCCGCCGCCGGCGGTCAGGGTGACCCGTACCTGGAAATAGCGCGCCGGCGGTGCGCCGATGACATAGACGGCATCGCCGCCCGACAGCGCCTGCCAGTCGGTCCACGTGGCGTCGGGCCGGGCGGTGTTGCCGCAGCGGAACGCGTACTCGCCACGCACCCCTTCGGGCAGCGGCGCCGTCACGGTTCGGAGCACGCCGAACCGGGCGACGGTGCCCGCATCGGCCACATCGGACACCCACTCGCCGGCGCCCGCCGCCTCGGCGCCCAGCCGATACACCCGGCCCTGGTTCGACGTGAACACCAGGATGCCGTCGGCGCCCGGGAGCAGCGCGGTCACCTGCTCCTGACCCGACTCGGCCAGCACCAGCCGCGACCGGTCGGGCTGCCGGGCCAGCAGCCGCCCCCGGGTGCCGGTGCCCAGAATCACCGTGCCGTCCGGCTGCAGCGCGAAGGCGAACGCCTTGTCCTCCTCGGACCGCCAGATCGGCACCGCGCCGCCGGTTTTGTCCAAACGGTAGACGGCCGCCACGTCGGCTGACGCAGTCGCCGCCGTGCCGATGGCGGCGGCCATCGCGTCGGTCTTGGTCCGCTTGGCCTTGGGCGTCTCGTCCCGCTGGAACACCGACACCACCACGTCGGCCGCGACCGCTTCGGCGGCCCCGGTGGTTTTCGTCTCGCCGTCTGCCGACTCCTTGCCATAGGCCAGCGCGTACACCACCCCGTAGCGATCCACGGCGATCTGGCGGATCTCGGCCAGCGGGGCGTCGAACAGCGACACCGCTCGGCCGTCGGTGCCGATGCGCAGCAGATAGCCCGCCGGCGCCGTGCCCGCCAGAAACTGCCCGTCGGCCTCCGTCACCAGGCTCAGTACGTGGGTCTGGTCCGAGTCGAACACCACGGCGGGCTCACCCTCGCCCACGCGGTAGATGCGCCCCTCCACGCCGGTGCCGGCGTAGAGCGCGCCGTCGCGGCCCAGGGCCAGCGCCCAGACATACTTGCACTTGAGCTCGGCCAGCACCGCGCTCTTGCCGTCGCGGCCCACGCGGTATATCCGGCCGCCGGGGCTGCCCGCGACGTACAGCGTGCCGTCGGGCCCGGCCGCCAGCGCGAAGATGTCGGGCTCTTCGGCGTCGAACACCTCGGTCACGCCGCCCTGGGGCTGGAGCTTGAAGACCTTGCCGTCATGCCCTGTGCCGAAATAGACCGTCCCGGACGCATCGCGCACCGCCGACAGGATGTACGGCTGACCCGAATCACCCAGCTCGCGCAAGCCGGGGGCGGGCACCAGCCGCCCGTCGTCGGTGACCGCCAGGCCCTTGACCTTGCCTGCGCTGAAATCCTCATACGAATCCAGCTCGTACCAGCTGGGCCGGACCGCCTGCGCCGCCGCCGGCAGCGCCGCCAGGACCAGCAGCGCGACGACCAAGGTGCGCGCGGCGCGGGACCTTCGATTATTCGGGACGGATATCCAATTGGAAGTTCTGGGCGCCGGTGATGACATAGTTCTGGTCTCCAAGGCTTTTCTCCAAAAAATGGATGTACCGCAACGGCACGCTGGCTCCCTGGGTGCGGGAGCCGCTGAAGATGTCGAGCCAGGACGCCGGCAGGGCCGGGAACGAGTGGCCGCGGGAGAAGATCCCGTCGCCCTTCCGGTACAGCTTGACGTAGACGGTGGCGTTCTGGCGCAAGTTCCGGAGCGCCCCCACGAGCTGCCGGGCCGTGGACACGGTGAACAGGCCTGGCTCCAGCTGGCGGTCCAGCTGGGTCAGCGTCGCCCCGTCACCGACGAACACCTGCACCGGGCCGGCAGGCAGGTCCGCCGGCAGGTGCAGCGGGAAGCCCATGGCGGTCATCCGCCCGTCCTGCTGTTGGAGGTTGATTTTCAGGTTGACGGTTTCGCCCGCCCGGACCTCCGCCCGATCCACCTGCACCGAATCGATCCGGGCAGCGCTCAGCTCGTCGCGGATGACGGCCTTGACGCGGACACCAGCCACGTCGAGATCCTTGTACCCGGAGCTGAAGATGTACTGCAGCGGCACCGCCACGAACAGCGCCGCCTGCTGGGCCGCGGTGAGCGGGCTCGAAATGACGTTGCGGATCGGAATCGTCTCGCCGCCGGTCAGGGTGATCTCCGCGGTGATGTCGATGGTGGCGGCGCCGATGGCCCGCTCTTCGGCCTGCAAGAAATTGAACAGGGCGTAGTTGACCAGGAACGGCGTCAGGAACGGGTCGCGCACCACCTCGATCGCAAACGCCGCGGGCGGCTTGCGCGGCGTCTCGACGGTGACCGCGACCGGGATCAAGTCCGGCCGGGCACCAAGCCGACCCATGACCCCGAGGAGGCGGTCTTGGAGCACGGCGCCCACCGGCTGGCCGGTGGTGAAGAATTTGAACGAGTTGTTCAGGTTGCGGACGACGGCGAGAATCTCGGAATCGTGCAGCGGCATGGCGGTCCGCCCCGCCTGCAGGAACGGATGGCCGAAGGCATACACGGTCTCGCCGTCCACCTCGGTCACGGTGCCGCCGGCGCCCATGCCGATGTCGCCCCGCACCAGGGTGACCACGGCCCCCGCCCCGGGCGCCAGGGGCGGGGATCCCGCCGCGGCGCCGCCGGTGGCGCCGGCGGAGGCACCGCCCAGCACCGGCACGAAACCGAGGTCGCGGAAGACGTCCCGAAACTGCTCCAGCACCGCCGGCGTGCAGCCGGACAGCATGAGCGGCGTCCCGATGGGCCGCAGCGCGGCCGCCTCACCGCCGCCGAGGGGCGGCGGCAGCGCCAACGCCGTGCGCATGTCCGGACTGGCCATGCGATCCAGCATCGTCCCCACATCCAGGACGCCGCCCGGACCTCCGGCGGCGACCGGGCCCGGCTCGGTGCCGAACAGCGCCCGCATCTGCTCGAACGGCGTGACGCCGGCGACCGGGTCGGTGGTGTACGGGAACGAGTACGCCAGCGCCCCCATGAGCTTGCCGTCGATGTAAACCGGCGAGCCGCTCATGCCGGAGAACGGGCCCGTCCGCTCGATCTCGGCGCCGCTCAGCCGGATGAGCACCACGTCGTAGCCGGAGATCGACTTCTCCAGCACCCCCAGCACCTCCGCCGGGAATTCCACGACCTGGCGGCCCTCGAGACAGGTGCGGACGGTGGCGCTCTGGCCCCGTTTGACCTGGGCCAGGGGATACACCTCCGCCGCGGCGGCCGGACCGGCCAAGGCGGCGATCGTTGCGATGGCGAACCAGACGCGCAGCTTGTTCATCGTGTTCCTTTCCGGATTGTTCCCCGGGATGCCCCGCCGGCGGCGTCCCGTCAGCGGATCTTCTGCAGCAGGATCACGGCCTGCGCCATGATCCCTTCCTCACGGCCGGTGAAGCCGAGCCCCTCGAACGTCTTGGCCTTGATGCCCACCCGGGCGGGGTCCACGCCGAGGCCCTCGGCCACACGCCCCGTCATACGGGGGATGTGCGGGGCGAGTTTCGGGCGTTCGGCCACAATGACGCCGTCCACGTTGACGATGGCCCAGCTCCACCGGGCCAGCAGATCGCGCATGTCCTCGAGGAACCGGATGCCCGGATAGCCGCGCCATCGCGCCTCGCCGGGCGGGTAGTGGCAGCCGATATCCCGCTGCCCCAGCGCGCCCAGGATGGCGTCGGTGATCGCGTGGGCCAGCGGGTCGGCGTCGGAGTGCCCCTCGAGCCCCGCGGGGTGGTCGATCTGGACGCAGCCCAGCCAGAGGGGGCGGCCCGGGACCAGGCGGTGCACGTCCATGCCGGTGCCGATCCGGAGTTCGCCCGGCGCGGCGGCCGGGCCGGCGCCGTCAACGGGATTTGCCATTTTTCTGCTCCGCGGCGGTCGGGCTCAGCACCCGGCCGATCTTGCCGAAGATCATCTTGCCGGCGGTGGTCTGGAGCAGGCTGGTCACCACGATCTCCACGTTGCGGCTGATCAGGGACCGCGCCTCGTCCACCACCACCATCGTGCCGTCATCCAGGTAGGCCACCCCCTGGTTTTCTTCCTTCCCTTCCTTCAGGATGAACACCTTCATGGTCTCGCCGGGCAGAACCACCGGCTTGAGGGCGTTGGCCAGCTCGTTGATGTTCAGCACGCTGACGCCCCGCAGCTGGGCCACCTTGTTCAGGTTGAAGTCGTTGGTGATGATCTTCCCCTCCATCTCGCGGGCCAGCTCGATGAGCTTGAGGTCCACTTCCTTGACTTCGGGAAAGTCCTTCTCGACGATCTGTACGTTGACCCCCACCGTCTTCTGAATGCGCTGCAGGATATCCAACCCGCGGCGGCCGCGGTTGCGCTTGATGGAGTCCGATGAATCGGCGATCATCTGCAGCTCGTGCAGGACAAACTGCGGCAGCACCAGCACGCCGTCGAGGAAGCCGGTCTCGCAGATGTCGGCGATGCGGCCGTCGATGATCACCGAAGTGTCGATGATCTTGGGGCAGACCAGCGGCGACCTGTCGGCGGTGAACAGCCCCTCAAACACTTTCGCGTTCAGGAGATTGCCCTTGTCGGCGCCCACAATGAGGCCCACATAGGCCATGAGCATGATGATCAGCACCTGGAGGAAGGTGCCGGCCGAGGCGGGGATGGCGGTCATCCGGCTGAGCACCAGCGAGATGAGCGTCGCGCCGATGATGCCGGTGATGGAGCCGATCAGCGCGCCGATCAGCGTCCGGAGACTCAGCCGGCGGATCCGGATCTCGAACAGGATGATGGCCAGCGCCAGCACGCCCCCCGCGATCAGATTGGCGGGCAGGTTGCTCCCGAACGGCCGGAGGGCGAAGGAGGCATAGACGAGCAGACAGCAGAAGATGACGCGGATGAACCAGATATCCATGGTATGAATCCTCCGAAAGAAAAAAATATGAACCGGTATGATGAGTCGTCTGTTATCAAATAACCGTGGAGGCGGTCCGGCCGAAAATTGAACACATTATAACAGAGTCGCCGAATCTGCCCGCGGGGTAAAACGCTTGCGGGCGCCGCCGGGACCTGTGATACACTTTGGATGCAAAGCCGGCGCTCCCGATTCGCCCGAGACGTCCGGCCCGCCGACCTGTGCGGCGCCGCCACCGGTTTCGTATCCGCCGGCCCGCACGGGAGAATCTGCCAGGCAGGCTTCCGTGACCACCGGCATTGTTCAGGCTTCCTCCAGCCAGCGTCTGCTCTTCGTGGACATCGTCCGGGCCTATGCCTGCGTGATGATGGTGTTCGGCCACACGTTCAACGATCTGCTGAGCGAGTCCATCCGTCGCACCACCCTGTTCGCCGAATGGCAGCATTTCCGCGGCCTGACTGCGCCGACGTTCCTGTTTGTGAGCGGGTTCGCCTTCTACGTGGCCACCACCCGCTACTGGGACGACTACCTGCGCTGGTCGCCGCGCCTCTGGCGGCGCCTCCGCCGCGTGGCGCTGCTCCTGTTCATCGGCTACATGCTCCACCTGCCGTTCAGCAACCCGCTACAGATTTTCACGATGCCGCTGACCGCCACCCAGTGGCTCTCCTGGATGAACGTGGATATCCTGCAATGCGTCGCCGCCAACCTGCTGAGTCTGCACATCCTCATCGCCCTGCTCCGCAGCCGCCGGCGGTTCTTCACCTACATCGGGATTGCCATGCCGCTCCTCTTCCTGCTCAGCCCGCTGATCTGGTTCCTCAACGGCCAGGCGGTGTCACCGCAGTTGTGGAACTTCTACATCGGCGGTAATTTCAACTCGTACTTCCCCATGGTGCCGTGGGTGGGCTTCATGTACGGCGGCATCCTGGCCGCCCACTGGCACCAGTCCCGCTTTAGGGCGCGCGACGACTGGCACGGTTCCTTCTTCCTGGCGGGGCTCGCCGTGCTGGCGATCGGGCTGCCGATTTACTGGCTGTTCCTCAGGCTGCCGCCCGAGCTGAAGTTCGGGACGCTGGCCGCCCACAGCCTGTGGCTCCGGCTGGGCTGCGTCATGCTCATCTTCACCGGCATCTCGGCGCTGGCACGCAGGGTCCGGTCGGTCCCCTGGATCATCCGGCTGGTGGGCTCGGAAACGCTGACGATCTACTGGCTGCACCTGCTCATCATCTACGGCTCGGCGTGGAATATCGGGCTGGTGCGCCGGTTCGGGCAATCCCTCAGCCTGTTGGAGGCGTTTGCTGTCTTCGTGCCCATGTTTCTGACGCTGGTGCTGCTGGTCGTGGTCAAGGACAAGGCACTGCACTGGTGGCGCGCCCGCCGGCCATCACCCGCGGCCGCCGACTGACCGCCGGACCTCAGCTCGGATCGTCCGGAATTTCCGTCGTCGCCCCACCCCCTTCCTCTCTCTCCATGGCCGCGATCGCGGCGCGGGCCAGTTCGTCGCAGCGGGCATTCTCCGGATGGGAGGCGACCGGATCGTCGTGGTGGGCCGGGATCCACCGCCACATCACCGCATGGCGGCCGGCCAGACGATGCAGTTCCTCCCAGAGCGTGCGGTTGGCCACGGTACCGCCCGGCCGGCGCCACCCCTTCCGAATCCAGTTGGGCAGCCACTCGGTCATCCCCTGCACGAGGTAGCGGCTGTCGGAGAACAGCGTGACCCGGCTGGGGGCGCGAAGCTGCCGGAGCGCCTGAATGGCGGCGGTCAGCTCCATGATGTTGTTCGTGGTGTGGCGCGCGGCGCCGCTGATCTCCTTGCGATGCTCGCCGGACTGGAGCACGGCCGCCCAGCCACCCGGCCCGGGGTTGCCGCTGCAGGCGCCGTCGGTGTAGATCGTGACCGCGTGCTTAAAGGGCGATGTCACCGTCGTGCTCTTTGTCCATCTCGATGAAGGCGTATGCGGAATGGTTGTGGATGCTCTCGAAGTTCTCGGCTTCCACCGTGAACCAGGCGATCCGCGGGTCTTCGCGCAGTTTGAGGGCGACGTTGCGGACCAGGTCTTCGACGAACACCGGGTTCTCGTAGGCGCGCTCGGTGACGTGCTTCTCGTCCTCGCGCTTGAGCAAGGCATAGAGTTCGGAGCTGCCGCAGGATTCCACGAGTCCGATCAGCTCCTCCAGCCAGATGAAATCGCGGCTCCGCACCTGCACGGTGACCAGCGAGCGCTGGTTGTGGGCGCCGTAGCGGCTGATTTCCTTGGAGCATGGGCACAGGCTGGTCAGGGGCACTCGCACGCCCAGGATGAAATCCAGCTCGGCGCCCAGCGTGCCAAGAAAGAAGCACTGGTAGTCCATCAGCGAGCGGGCCCGACTGGCCGGCGCCTCCTTCTCGATGAAGTAAGGGAACTCGATTTCGATGTGGGCGGTCTCGGCCTCAAGACGGTCGCGCATCGCTTGCAGCAGCTCGGGCATCTTGTGCACGGTCATCTCGCCGCGGTATTCGTTGAGGATCTCGATGAACCGCGACATGTGGGTGCCCTTGAAGTGGTGAGGCAGGTCCACGTACATGTTGATGGCGGCCACCGTCGACTGGGTTTCCCGAGCGCGGTCCAAAACGATGATGGGGTAGGTCACTCCCTTGACCCCGACCTTCTTGATATCGAGTTTGCGGTGATCGCGCATCCGCTGCACATCAATCATGTCGTTTCGCCTCCGCGGCCAGTCAAGCCGGGTATTGTAATCCTTCACCCGGCGGATGGCCACCAGAAAAACTGAGCCCGCCGGAGCAGGCGGCCGCTTCGCTGCCGACCGCGATGGATGCGGCGGCGGCGGTTCAGGATTCGTCGGGACGGGGGGATGGCGGGCTCAGACCCGCGACCGTTTGAGCGTGTCCAGCACCTTCCGGTGACGGTCCAGTGACAGGTCGCGCAGACGCTGGAACTTGTCGAAGGGAATCAGGTTGTCGAATTCCACCGCCGTGCCGCCGGCGGCGTTGTAGATCACCCGGCCGCCGAAGGTGTCCTCGAATCCGGCCAGCGGGTCGCGCAGGGTTACCTCGGCGCGGGTGAACACCGGCACCGACTTGTGGGTCTTGATGAAGGTGCCGCCGGGGCTGACCGGCGTCGCCCGGGTGTGCTCGACGCCCTGACGCAGTGCCGCCTCGCATTCCATGTTCAGCGGCAGGCGGACAAAGCGGCGGCGGAAACCCTGCACCTTGGTCAGGGTGAATTCCAGGTTCTGGATGTTCTCCGGGCTGATGGCCTGGACGAATTCACAACCCGGGAAAAGCAGGCTGCGGTCCTTGACTACCTTGAAGAAGAGCGGCTCGGCGAAGATGATCACCGGCGCGCCCATGTTGGCCCGGGTCAGCTTGTGGCGGACAATGGCCGAGATGACGTCAAAATCGTTGAAGGAGACGTAACAGATGAAGGCACCCACCCCGCCCTCATCCTGACCCAGGTACCCCTCGAGGAGTTCCAGGTCCTGGATCTGGAGGGTGGCGTAGTTGCGCATGGTGGAGCTGATTCGCTGCCCCACGGTGTAGTCGCGGGAGAAAATCACCCAGACCAGGTCGCTGACCTTGCCGCTGGAGGGGAAGTAGCGCGGCATGTCGAGCGTCTCCAGCTTGGCGATGAGCGAGCGGATGAAATCGTCGAACTTCCCCTTGATGCCGTGGTACCACTCCTTGGGCAGGTTGCTCTGGGGCTGGATCAGCGACCAGCTCAGGCGGCCGGTGAGTTCCTGGTTCAGAATGGAGTGATGGTTCTCCCAGTGAAAGCTCAGGCCGAACTCGATGGCCTGCTGGAAGGCGATCTGGAGGAAGAGGTCGCGGAACGACTCGTTGGCGAAGCGGACGATCACGTCCTCCTCGAAGGTGATCCGGGCGTCGGTCTTGTGGAGCATGCACTCCCGATAGTCGCCGATCTCGGCGAAGAACGAGCGCAGGGTGCGCAGCAGCGAGGCGAAGGCGGGCCGGGCGTTGTCATAGTAGCTGTTGAGCCGGAGGCCCATCATGGACAGTTTCTTGTAGCGGATGTAGTTGATCTTCTGCCGGTCCACCGGGTAGTCGAGCTCCTTGAGCGCCGCCAGACAGCGGGTGGCGGTGATGGCGTCGCCGAGGAAGGTCTCATCGTACAGGTATTTCATCAAGGAGGGGAGGTCAACGATGTCCTCGATGATGGAGACATCCACCTGGTGGCCGTTTTTCTTCAGATGGTGGATCTGGTCGATCCCGGACAGGACCCGGCCCTGCAGGATCTCCATCCGGGCCTGTTCCACGCAATAGGTCAACCGAGTCAGGTCAAACATGATAACCACCCTTTCCTACATCACGCGACCTTATCATATGCACATCTCCGGGTCAAAGTATGACCTGTATCACAATTTCGTGAAATAATTGTCAAATCACCGGAAACACGGGAATTGGGCGAGGTTGGATGGTTCACAGGTTCACAGGTTCACAGGTTCACAGGTTCACAGGTTCACAGGTTCGCAGGTTCACAGGTTCGCAGGTTCGCAGGTTCGCAGGTTCGCAGGTTCACAAGTTCGCAGGTTCGCAGGTCCACAAGTTACCGGTTCGCGGGTTCGCAGACGTTTGATTGTTGATCGTTCGTTCTGCTCGTCTAACTTCTCTCGTCTACACTTTCTCGTCTCCCGTTTCCCATTTACCATCTCTCGTTTCCCGATTCCCATTTTCTGTCTCCCGTTTCCCGATTCACCCTTCCACCGTAATCGCCTGCCTCCTATCTCCTATCTTCCGAGTACTGTCCCTCTTGACATCCTCCTCCTGCGGCGGTATAGTGCGCCTTCGGTCCTGCTGGGAGGTCGTCCAATGGTAGGACTGCGGACTCTGGATCCGCCTATCGGGGTTCGAATCCCTGCCTCCCAGCCAAATTTTCAGCCGCCGGCTTCCACCGGCGGCGTTTTTTTTCAGCATCTCGGGATTTTTTTCGGTGAAATCAGGGCATCCAGCTTTTCACTCTAGACTTTCCCATCCCGGCTACGAACCGCAACGGCTGACTCCTCTCCGTCGTTCGCCGCATCTCAACGGCGAAATCAGGACATCCAGCTTTTCCCTTTAGACTTTCCCATCCCGGCTACGAACCGCAACGGCTGACTCCTCTCCGTCGTTCGCCGCATCTCAACGGCGACAGAACCCGCAAGCTGCCGGCGACCGGCAACCTGCGGGCTTGCGCGCCGGGCGGTATCGGATGACAGACGAAGCCGTCTTGCCCCGTCCCGAGACAATGGAGGAGGTCATGGCAGAAAAAATTCTGATCTACGGCGGGACAGGCGGCATCGGCTCCGCGACGGCCCGCACCCTGAAAGCGCGTGGGTACGACTTGCACCTCGTAGGCCGCGACCGCACCCGTCTGGAGGCACTGGCGGCGGTACTCGGCGCCGGCACCACGGCGGGCGATGTCACCGACACCGGGCTCTTCGCCCGGGCAGCGGCCGACGCCGGCGACGTTCTGGCGGGCCTCGTGTACGCCGTGGGCACCATCACGCTGCGCAACCTGTCACGCCTCACCGAGGCCGATTTCCTGAACGATTTCAGAATCAATGCGGCGGGAGCGGCCCTGGCGGTGCAGGCGGCATTGCCGGCGCTCCGCAAAGGCGGCGGGCCCTCATCCGTGGTGCTGTTTTCCAGCGTGGCGGCGCGGCAGGGATTCTCCCTCCATGCCTCGGTGGGCATGGCCAAGGCGGCGGTAGCGGGCCTGACTCTGTCGCTCGCGGCGGAGCTGGCGCCCCAGGTCCGCGTCAACGCCATCGCGCCCTCGCTGACCCGGACACCCCTTGCGGCCGGTATCCTGGCCAACGAGCAAACCGCCACGGCCATCGCCAACCTGCATCCCCTGCCCCGGCTGGGCGACGCCGCGGAGGTCGCCGCCCTGGCCGCATTTCTTCTTTCGCCCGACGCCGGCTGGATCACCGGCCAGATCATCGGCGTCGACGGCGGGCGCTCCACCCTGCGGGTCAGGAGTTGAGCGGCTGAAGCATTCCGCGATCACGAGACTCCGCGACCATGGGCGGCTCCGGATGGAACGGCGTGAAGAAGTGTGACGGCATGACGGTCTGGAGTGCGGCGGCATGACGCCGCTTTGGATGTGCGCGGAGCGCTAGGCAAACACTCGGGGCGCGAGCTGCCGCAAACCAGAGCATCTCGGCGCCCGCTCCGCGGGAATCCAAAGCGCAGACTTGTCTGCGCACTCCAAACAGGCGGGACGCCTGAGTCACGGCCGGCAGGACGCCTGCGCCACCCGGATCAGCGGACTACCTGTTCCTCGCCGTTGGACTGCCAGTAACGGTCGATGACCGGCCGGAGCGCGGCGCGAACATCGTCCAGCGTGCGCGCGTGGTTGCGGCCCCACCAGGCCGGCCAGTCGGCCACCCGAAACATCCGCCCGACGCGGGGCGGGTGGGCGCCCGCCTCGAACGGGGACCGATAACCGCGCGGGGTGATGATGGCGTAGAGCAGGTTTTCGCAGGTTTGGCCCAGCGGCTGAGCCACGGTGCCCGCAACCGGGTCAGACGCGGCCGCGGGACACGGCGTTCCGGGCGCCTGGCCATACTCCCGCAGCTTCGTTTCCCAAAGCACCGGGCGCTCGTCCCCCAGGTGGGCAATGAGCACCGGCACCGCGTCCATCCCCACGGCACCGATCCGGTTCACCAGATCCAGGCGGTCCACCGGCGGCAGCGCCGGATCGGCCAGGCGGGTCAGGAGTTCCGGCCCTTCGGTCCAGCGCACACACCCCCAGGCATCGACCGTGAGCTGATGCTCCGTCACGGCGGACGGATCACCGGGGCGTTTGGATCGCCCCCGGGCCGCCTCCATTCTCCCCAGCAGCCAGGCGGGACCGGGACACGCCAGGCCGCCCTGGATGTACGCCACAATCTGACCGCCGCCGGCCAGGTCCACGTACACGGCGTCGGCCGCGCGATCGGGGTCGATGAGGTGCTGCCAGGGGACGCGCGATTCCCGCCCCAGCATCACCACCTGACGGTCCGCCTGCTGTAATGGTGACATCACCGGTTGGCTGCCTCCCTGCCCGAATGCCCGCGTGGCCGTCCCGCCGGCCACCAGCATGACCACCCAAGCGGCGCCGGCCATCCACCGACCCGTTGTGCGGATGCACTCTGCCGCCCGACCCGTGATCGCCGAATGGATGGAGTTCGCCATAGCCCCTCGCCGATCATGCCGAATGCGCCTGGATGCCCACAACCCGATTATAACAAACTCGATGGTCAGAAGGTGGCGCCGCGAGTTCGGCCCGATCGACCGGCTGCCACCAGATCATTCGCGAGGTCCATCCCAGACAACCGGGGGCAAACGATCCATTGACACCTCCGGTGAAGATTGTCAGAATTGGAGCGGCGGGGCGCAGTCACACCCCCACACGGCCGGTGCCCCAATCCGCACGCGGAGGAACCCGTATGATGCATCGGACCCGTCACCTGCCGCCTATCCTGTTGGCCGTGCTGCTGGGCGGCCTGACGACAACGGGCCCGGCTGCCGGCGGCGATCCCGTCCCCTCCCGGCTGATCCAGGTCTCGCGGCAACCCATCGACTCGGTGACGGACCTGGCCGCGCTCGGCCTGGGCTCGGCCAACAAGCCGAACGGCCGCATCTACCGCCTGCGCGAAACCCCCGACGGGACCCACCCCATCCAGGTGCCGCGGCTGTGGGGCGGACTGGAACTGGGAATCGTCGACCCCATTGAGTCCGGCTTCGCCGTGCTGTACCGCGCGCCGGTCATGTCCGGGCCCCAGAGCCGGGAAACGCAGGTGGTCCTATTCGACGCTGAGGGCCGTCCGACGCGCGAGCTGGACCTGACGCCGCTGCTGTCCAGTCCCGACCACCTGGAGGTCCAGGACTTCCGGTACCACGGCGGGCGGATCTACTTCAACGAAGCCTGCCAGTCCTACTCCCGGGAGGCCGGCGGCCGGTGCTCGGCCCTGGTCTGCGTCGATCTCGACACCGGACGGGTGCTGTGGCGGACGGCGCCGCTCGTTTCAAACAACATCTTTATCATCGACCGGAACCGGGTGTTCTGCGGCTACGGCTTCACCGCCGAGCCGGATTTCCTGTTCATCCTTGATGCCGACACGGGGCGCGTGCTCAGCCGGACCCCCATCGACAGCGCCCACGACTACATGGAGTTCCAGGACGGACACCTCCTGGTGACAACCTATCGAAGCCTCTACCGGTTCCGCATCGACCCGGCGGTGTTCGGGGAACCGGCGAACCGATAGGCGGCAGTCCGAGCGGGCGGTTAGACCTTTTGTCGACTGGCCGCATCCAATCCAGCGCGGCGGCACCAGCCGCCGCCAATCCGTACCGGCCCGGGGCCGGACGCACAATGTGAGGTGGGTATGTTCGGAATCGATCCCCTGTACTGGATGCTCATGCTCCCCGTGATGCTGCTGTCGTTCTTCGCCAGCTTCCGGGTCAAGAGCGCTTTCAAGAAATATTCGCAGGTCCGGACAGCCTTCGGGATCACCGGCGCCCAGGCTGCCCGTCAGATCCTGGACCGCAACGGTCTGGGTCACGTCGAGGTGGTGGAGACCCACGGCTTCCTTTCGGACCACTACGATCCGACGAAGAAGGTGGTCCGGCTCTCGCCCGAGGTGTACCGCAGCCCGTCGCTGGCCTCCGTCGGCATCGCCGCCCACGAAACCGGCCACGCCGTGCAGCATGCCAAGTCGTACGCGCCCCTCATGCTTCGGAACATGATGGTCCCCGTCGCCTCGATCGGCTCCAACTTCGCCTGGATCGCCATCATGGCGGGATTCGTCATCGGCCTGATGGGCCTGGTCAAGATCGGCATCCTGCTCTTCAGCGCCGTGGTGGTCTTCCAGCTCCTGACCCTGCCGGTGGAGTTCAACGCGTCCGCCAAGGCCAAGGAGATGCTCACCGGCTACGGGCTGGTCTCTACCGGCGAGCTGGCGGGCGTGAACAAGGTGCTCTCCGCGGCGGCCATGACCTACGTCGCGGCGGCCGCATCAGCCATCGTGACGCTGCTCTACTTCCTCCTGCGGGCCGGCCTCATCGGCGGCCGCGATGACTAGGGCGCCCGCGGCCGAACCCGTTCCTGCCGCCGACCTCCGCACCGTCCAATCGCGCGGGCGCGGCCGTCTGCGCCGTCCCATGTCCGGCCATGCCTGTTGAAGCGGCCGACGCCGGCGCCTTCTTCGAGCGGGCCCGCCTCGAGGCGGAGCGTTATGGCGAGGACGGCTGGGTCTTCCTGCGGGAGCTCGTGCAGAACGCCCGCGACGCCCGCGCCACCCGGATCGACTTCGAGACCGTCGCCGCCGGCGGTGACGAGCAACTCATTTGCCGGGACAACGGCGCCGGCATGTCGCCCGACGACGTGGACCGCTTCCTGCTCCGTCTGTACGCCTCCAGCAAGGAGGAGGCCCGGGACACGGTGGGCTTCTTCGGCGTCGGCTTCTGGTCGGTGCTGCTGTTCGAGCCGCGCGAGATCCGTGTCGTCACGCGCAACGGCGGGACGGTGTCAGCGTTCACCATCGATTGCATCGGCCGCCGGATCCGGCCGCTGCCGCCGCCGGCTGACCCGGTGCCGGGCACGATCATCACCCTGGTCCGGCCCGCGCCGGACGGAGCTGCCCCCGACGCGCTCGCTGAAACCGTCCGCGAGCAGCTCGACCGCTACGCCGGCTACGTCCGACCTCTGCCGGGGATCCGGACCCTGGAACTGTTCTGCAACGGCGCCCGCGTCAACCGCGGCTTCGCGCTGCCCCACCGCCTGGGCCGCCGCTTCCGCACCCGCCGCTTCGACGGCGTGCTGGGCTTCGGCCCGGCGCCGTCGGTGCGGATCTACAAGGGCGGCATCCTGGTGCGCGAGACGGCGGGGCTCGACGAGGTGATTCCCTCCCGCCCCGTCCGCCTGCCCCGTTCCGGCTGGGGCTTGTTCCCCGTGGTAGCCATCAACATCGACGGGCTGCGCCTGCTGATGGACCGCCATACCATCTGCGAGGACCCGCTGCTCCACGAGGCGGTGCGCTACTGCGAGCGGGAGCTGCTGCGGATCCATCGGCGGCTGCTGAGCCGGCTGTTCCCGCTGGACTGGCGCAATGCCATGGCCAGCCTCTGGGCGCGCGGACGGACCCGCCTCGCGGGCGTCGCCGCCGGATTGGCGCTGGCGGTGGTCGCATTCGCCGCGCTGGTGTGGGCGGCGCCGCACCTCGCCCCCGGGCTGCCCGCTTGGGGCGGCGGCGATCTGCCGGGCCTACCGTCCACAGGCGGAGCGCCGCCGGCGGTGATGCGCACGGTGGACACGCTGTTTGCGAACTGGGGCGGCACCCGGACCGACCGCTCCGCCGACACTGGCCACCGCTGGGACTTCGAGTACCGCGGCCCCGACGGCCTGTTGTTCCAGGCGGGCGCGCTGGAGCGCTACGATCCGCGGCGTGGACCGGCGCCCGGCCCATTGCGGCTCGCCGGCCCTTATCCCGCCTTTGCCGACGACGCATCAGCGGGCCCGCCGGTGGCGGTCCGCCTCGGCGTGTCGGGGGGCGTCCCCCGCTTCGTCCTCCCGCTGCCGCCCGGTTACGTGCTGATTCCAGAAACACTCCGACTGGATGGCGCGCCCGTCGCGCCGGCGGGGCGGGACGCCTTCGGCGCGCCGGTCGTCGTGTTAACGCAAAGGGGTCATCTGGAATACCGCGCCCGGCCCGGCGCGGTTCCGTCCGCCGCACCCGATGAGCCGGAGCGGCCGGTCATCGACTGGCCGCCGGACGCCGCCGAAGCCTTGCAGCAGGTCGAAGGGCTGAATCCCGGAGACCGCGTGGAGCGCCTGGCCGCCTGGACGGCCGGCCGCCTGCGCTACTCCCGCGACCCGGCAACCGCCGCCGACCTGGCGGGCGGAACCGGCGAGTGGCTGGGGCGGGCGCTCCGCACCGGCGCCGGCGATTGCGACGTAATCAACGGCGCGCTCGTGCTGATGCTCCAGGGCGCCGGCGTGCCCGCCCATCTCCACGTGGGGCTGGTGGGCGAAGGGGGGGCGGCCCGGTCCGAGCTCCACGCCTGGGCCGCCTACTGGCACGACGGTTGGCGCACGCTGGACCTGACCCGACCCGACCCGTCCGCCCTGGGCGCCCCGCCGCCGCTGTGGGCCCCGGCGGTCGCGGCCCGGCCGCCGGCGACGGCCGCCGAGGCGGTGACGAAGCCATCACTCCCATTTCAGTTTTATCTCCTCGTCGGCGCGGCCGCCCTGGCTGCGGTCGGCCTGCTGGGCGCGCTCTGGCGTCGGCTGATCCGGCCGCGGCTGGACGAACCGCAGTTCGTCCGAGACATCTTCGAGCATTACTTCGCCTTCGGCTCCGGCCGCGACCCGCTGCGGCTGCGCTACCGGCCGGTGCTGCCGACGCTCGGCGGGCGCCGTCTCAGCCTGCACCAGGCCCAGCGGCTGGCGGACCGGGGCCGGCTGCTGGGCGCCCGGCCGGGCTGCCCGCTGCTGCCGGGGCTGAACCGGCGCCGCGACACGCTGGACCGCGCGGCTCCGGTGGTCGAGCTGCTGGAGCCATACCTGCCTCCCGTGACCTGGCTCGAGGATGTGGCGGGGATCCTGGCGGCTCCGCCGCTGCCGCCGGTGCTGCGGGAGGCGGAGGCGCTCATCCGCCGGCGGGACCCGTTGTTCCGGCTGCACCTTCTGCCCGGCTCGACGGACTTCCGCGAGGTGTACCTCCCGTTTCGCGCCGCGGCAGCCGGCCGCCGCCACGTGGTGGTGGGCGACCAGCATCCGGTCGGCGCCGCGATGCTCGGAGACGGCGCGGCCGGAAACGGCGATGGCGCCCGGCGCGCCGCGGCGCGAGTGCTGGCCAGAACCACGTTCTACCTGGGCGAGGCGGCCCCCGAGGTCGCTGCCGGCCTTCCGGACAGGAGCGGGCGATGAACGGGAATCACCTGCAGCTGTCCATCGATCTGGAAGCCGAACTCCGCAAGATCACGCGGGAGCAGCACCTCAACCAGGTGCATTACCTGGTGCAGCTCGTGCGACACGCCCTGACGCACCGGCCGCGGACCATCGCCATCGCGAGCACCCGCCGCCGCCTGGAACTGGCGCAGGACGGCGACGCCTTCGACGACGGCGAGTGGCAGATCCTGAAACTGCTGTTGCTCCGGCGCGACGCGCCGCCGGATCTGGTGCAGGCGGCGCTGTCCCGCCTCGAGGAGTGTCACGGCGTCGCCGTGCTGTCGCTCTTCCACCTGTTTTCCGCCGTCGAGGTGGCCACGGCCGGCAAGCGCCTCGCACTGACCGACGGCGCGGTGCACCTCCACACCGGCCGGCGGTATCTGGACGGCTACCGCATCCGGCTGGCTCGCGACCAGCGGGATCTCGGCGCCGAGCGGCGCGAGCTGGAGTTCTTCTGCGCCGGCGCCGCCGCCGAGATCCGCTACAACGGCCGGCGCATCAACCGGCCGGTGAAGCTGGATGACGCCCTCCTGAAGGTGCCGTTCGCCTTTGACTTCGGACTGGGCGCCGTGGGCATCCCGGCGGCAGGGGACATGAGCCGCTTCACCTACTACAAGTGCGGCGTCCGCTTCGGGTACAAGCGGATCGCCGCCGCCGACGGCCGCCTCGTGGCCGGCGTCTGGGACGACGCCCGGCCCGGCTTCGAGCCGTACTTCGCCCGCTCCATCCGCACCGGCGAGTTCTGCTTGCGGGCGCACGGCGAGCTCCCGTACCGCGCCGCCGCCGCCCGCTTCGGCGAGCTGGACGACGCGCACCGCCGCCGCGTCAAGCAGGTGCTCTTCACCCTGCCCGCCGACGGGTGGCCGGTCCGGTACGGCGCCTTGCCCCTGTTCCACTCGGTGCGGTGGGAATTCGCCTTGAGCCTGCGGGACCTGGACGCGCTGCGCGAGCGGTACGAGGCGGTGCCGTTCGTGTCGGCGCCTGACCGGACACTGCCCGACGCCATCCCCTGCCTCTCCAGCGAGGACGTCCACTTCCTCCGCGCCCGCCTGGGCCGGCCCCTCAAATCGTGCCTGCGGCGGCCCCGCGGCCGAATCGCCCGGTTCTTCGGACGATGCGGATAACCGCCCGCGTGAAAGAACCTGTAGCCGATCGGCCGCGATCCCCGTACAATAAGCGTTCGGTCCTCCGGGACCGGCGGCGTTGACAATTCCAAACACGGAGAACGACATGATGCGCATCACCCGGACAGTCCTGCTCGCGGCGGCCTGCCTGACGCTGGCGCTCACGCCCGCTCTGGCCTGCACCAACTTCATCGTCACCAAGGGAGCCTCGGCCGACGGCTCCGTCATGATCACCTACTCGGCGGATTCGCACACCCTGTACGGCCAGCTCAACTTCATCCCCGGCGGCCGCCACATCGAGGGGTCGCTCATCGACATCATCGACGACGACTCGCAGAAGTACGTCGGCAAGATCCGGCAGGTGGCCGAGACGTTCACCGTGGTGGGGCTCATGAACGAGCATCAGGTGGCCATCGGCGAGACCACCTACGGCGGCCGCGAGGAGCTGGTGGACCCGAAGGGGGGCATCGACTACACCAGCCTGATGACCGTGGCGCTGCAGCGCGCCCGCACCGCCCGCGAGGCCGTTCAAATCATGGGCGAGCTGGTGGCGGAGTACGGCTACTTCAGCTCCGGCGAGACGTTTTCCATCAGCGATCCCCAGGAAGCCTGGATCATGGACATGATCGGTAAGGGGAAGGAGAACAAGGGCGCCGTCTGGGTGGCGCTCCGCGTGCCCGACGGCTATGTCTGCGCCCACGCCAACCAGGCGCGCATCCGGCAGTTTCCCCTCAACGACCCGGCGAACTGCCTCTACGCACCGGATGTCATCTCCTTCGCTCGGGAGAAGGGCTATTTCAAAGGGGAGGACAAGGACTTCAGCTTCGCCGACACGTACGCGCCGCTCGACTTCGGCGCCCTGCGTGCCTGCGAGGCGCGGGTATGGAGCTTCTTCCGCCGCGTGGCGCCGTCGCTGAACCTGCCCATCGACTACGTCAAGGGCATCCCGGGCGCCACCCCCCTACCCCTCTGGATCAAGCCCGACCGGAAGCTCTCCGTCCGCGACCTGATGGAGCTGATGCGCGACCACTTCGAGGGGACTGAATTCGACCTGTCGCTGGGCGTGGGCGCCGGCCCGTACAAGCTCCCCTACCGCTGGCGCCCCATGACCTTCGAGGTGGACGGCGTCAAGTACGTCAACGAGCGCGCGGTGGCCACCCAGCAGACCGGGTTCTCCTTCGTCGCGCAGTCCCGGTCCTGGCTTCCCGGCCCCATCGGCGGCATCTTCTGGTTCGGCGTGGACGACACCGCCAGCACGGTCTATACGCCGATGTATTGCGGCCTGCGCGCCGTGCCGACGAGTTTCGCGGCGGGCACCGGCGACTTCAACGCGTTCTCCTGGGACTCCGCGTTCTGGGTGTTCAACTTCGTCTCGAACTACACCTATTCCCGGTACTGCGACATGATCCGGGACGTCCGGGCTGTCCAGCGCGAGCTGGAGGGCGCTTTCATCGCCCAGGTGCCCGAAGTGGACAAGGCCGCGCTGGCGCTCCACCAGCAGTCGCCCGAGCTGGCCCGCGAGTACCTGACCCGGTACTCCGTGGACCAGGGCGAGATGGTGGTGCGGCGCTGGCGAAAGCTGGGCGAGTTCCTCATCTGGAAGTACCTGGACGGCAACGTCCGCGACTCTCAGGGCAACGTCACCCATCCCGGCTACCCAGCCGACTGGTACCGCCGCATCGCCGAGGAACGGGGCGAAGTGCTCAAGGTGCGGCCCCTGCCGGGCGAGAAGTCCTCGCACTGAGCCTGCTCCCACCGCCTGGCCGAGTGCGACGAACGCGGCCAGGCGACCGGCCGAGTTGGACGGTCCGGTTCCGCGGATATCAAAATCCTGCCGGAGCACGGGTGACGGCGACAATTCCTAACAGCGACAATCGAAGATGATCAGGGCCCGGATCAGGACGATCCGGGCTTTTTCGTCCCCTGGCTCAGCCCGTCGTCCTCGCCCAAGGCCGAGCTGCTTTGCTGCACTTGGGATGGCAGCTGAATCCCACACGAATCCCTGCCCCGCGGGCGCGCAGCGACGGCGATCGCCGTTTTCGAATCGGCCGGAAAGAATCTTCCCATCAAGACATCACGCGCCAGAGGGCGAGCCAGAAGGGGAGGGCCAGCAGGCAGCTGGCGTAGGCCACGAGCATGACGCCGCCGACCTTCTCTGCGTCGCCGCCGTAGCGGCGCACCTGCAGGATGAGGGCCACGGCGGGCGCGGCCGCCGCCTGGATTAGAAAAAACGACACCAGCAGCGGGTCGGTGCGGCCCAGGCCGGTCCACGCCAGCACGGTCGCCGTGAGGAGCGGCAGCAGCACGAGCTTGGCCAGCATCACCCGCGCCGCGTCGGGCAGGATCGCCCGCGGGCGGAACGGGATGCTCCCGAGCACGGCGCCGAGGATGAACGTGGCCACCGGCACCGCCGCCGTCCCCAGCAGGTGAACGCCCCGCTGCAGCACCTCGGGCACCAGCGCCTTCCCGCCGGACAGCGCCAGCGCGATGGCCGCGACGTTGGCCACGAGCGGCGGCGTGAGCAGCGCCCGCCACATGGGCACCCCCGGCTGTCCGCGGGTGGCGAGAAGCTTGCCCACACTCCAGAGCACGAGGCTGTTCCCCAAGATGAACAGGAAGCAGTAGAGGGCGAAACGGTCGAATTCATCCGGGAAGAGCGCCAGCCCTACCGGCAGAACCAAGTAGCCCGCATTCTGCATGCTGGCGAGCGCCAGCATGTTCCGCTTCATCGGCAGTTCGCGCGCGAACAGCGCCGCTCCCAGCGCCAGGCCCGCCACGGCCATGGCCACCGCCGCCAGCGGCAGTGTCCACCAATACGGAAGCTTGGCCGGATCCAGGTTGCGCAGCACGCTGTCGAAGGTGAGGCACGGCAGGAAGACCACCACCGTGGCGGTGGACAAAGCGTCGATGTGTGCCTGGGTGACGACGCGGCGGCGCACCAGCAAACCGGCGACGAGGATGATCAGAAAGATGTCCAGCACCGCCATGAAGGTGCCGCCGAAGGCCTGGAGAAATGTCTGCAGCATGGTGCCGGTCCTGACACGGGGCTCGAGGCTAGAGGCTCGAGGCCAGAGGCTCGTTCCTTTCCCTGATGTTCGTGCTCGTAATCGTAATCGTGATCGTAATCGTCATCATGCTCGTAATCGGATCGTTTAAAGGTTCGAAGGTTGGAATGTTCGCAGGTTCCCAGGTTCGCAGGTTCACAAGTTCTCAGGTTCCAGGGCCAGATTCAGTTGATAGTTGATGGTTGATCCGTCTCCCGTCTCCCGTCTCTCGTCTCCCGATTCACCCATTCACCGACTCACCAATTGCCCTCCGCTCACTTCAGCACATCGAGATACTCGCGGTAGCGCAACCGGATCCGGATATAGTCGTCGTGGGACAGAAACAACCCGGTGGCGATGATCCGCAGCTCCGCCTCCTCCTTGGCGCAAATGGACCCGTTGGCGGCGGCGACGGCGAACAGCGTGTCGAGGATCTCCAGCTTGAGCGGCGCCTCGGCCGCCGCGTTGACCAGCCGGGTGTAGTACACGTTCTCGGAGCCGAAGTAGCGGTCGGCGTCCTGGTCCACCAGGGTCATGATGCGGCTCACGCGGTCTGCGTCCAGCGTGGTGCGCCGCCGGAGGATCTCCCGAATCTTCTCCCGCTCGGAGTCCTCGAGCTTCATGTCGCTGTACGCCACCCGCCACAACAGGCCGGCGAAGCCGGCGATGAGCTTCACCTCGGACTCCGGTAGGTCCGCCAGGCACCCTTCCAGGCGGCCGAACAGGCTGCCCCACTCGTAATCGCCGCGGACGCTCCGCTTCGCCTCGAGACCCATGATCTTGAGAAAGTTCATGCGCCGCCCTCCCCTGCCGCCGCCGGCGTGCGGGCGGCGATGAGCCCATCCATGCGCTCGCGGCCGGACCGCAGCCACGTCACCTCGACGAATCCGGCGGCCTCGAGGTCGCGGCGGTACTCGGCGAAGGTGTACGTGTCGCCCCCCGCCGTGCTCACCAGCATGTTGATGGCGAACTGCGCGCCGGCCGCCGGCTCGGTACGGCTCTCGTCCATGACGTGGTCGCGGACGAGCAGCGTGCCGCCGGGTTCGAGGGCGCGGCGGATCTTGGCGAACAGCGCCCGGTTCTCCTCGGGTGAGTTCTGATGGGTGATGGCCGAAAGCAGCGCCAGGTCGCAACCGCCGGGCAGTTCGTCGCACTCGAAGTTGCCCCCCACCAGGGTGACCCGGTCCAGCAGCCCCTCGGCACGGAGCCATTCCACCGCCATCATGGTCACCCGGGGCAGGTCGAACAGCACGCCGGTCAGCCGGGGATTCCGCCGCAGGAACGCCATGGTGTAGACGCCCGAACCGCCGCCCACGTCCAGGAGCCGGCGGTACGGCGTCAGGTCCAGCGCCGCGGCCACGTCGTCGGCCACACGGCGGCCGATGGCGTGCATGGCGCCGATGAAGGCGGCCAGCGCGTGGTCGTCCTTGTCGTCGGCGGTGTGCCGGGCGGGGCTCACCCCCGTACGGACCGTCTCGGTCAGGTGGCTCCAGGTCCGCCACATCACGGCGCTGTGCAGGGCCATGGCCCGCACCGGCGCCGGGTGCCGGTCCGAGAGCGCCGCCGCCGGCGCGGCGGTGCGGTAGCGGCCGTCCGCCTTCTCCAGCAGCCCATAGGTGACGAGGCAGTCGAGCACGCGGGTCAACGGCCGCTCCGCGGCGCCGATCGCCCGGGCCAGCGCCGGCGCGTCCATGGAGGCGCCGTCGAGGCGGGTAAAGAGATCCAGCTCGGCGGCGGTGAGGATCACCCGGCTGCGCTGGAAACTCCGGATGTCGTCCAACACGTCGTAATCCGGCTTCATCGGCCTCCTCGTTCCGGACCGGCTCCCGGACCGGCTGCTCAGAACTTCTGCCGCGGGAACGGCGGATGTTTCGGCCAGGTCCGGGGCTCCGCTTCGATTTTCTTCAGAAGCACTTCGACGCCCTTCATGAGCTGGGCGTCGTAGCCGCGGGCCATCTCGGCGGGATCCAGGTCCACTTCGATGTCGGGGGTCACGCCGACGTTTTCCACCACCCAGTTGCCGTCGCGGTCGTAGATCCGGTAGTCGGGGGCCGTCAGGTAGCCGCCGTCCACCAGGTCGATGGTCATGGAGATGCCCACCAGTCCGCCCCAACTCCGGGTGCCGATGACGGGCCCCATCTTTTCCACCTGGAACTCATGGGGCAGCTCGTCGCCGCCCGAACCGGCCTGCCGGTTGGTCAGGCACACGAGGTGGGCCTGGGTCCAGACCGCCGGGGTCGCCGTGTCTTTGGAGTAGCGGCGGGTCCAGTAGGAGATCGCCCGCTTGCCCAGCCGCTGCAGGAAGATGTCCGGATCGAGGCCGCCGCCGTTGAAGCGTCCGTCGACGACAATCCCGTCCTTCTGGGTCTGGGCGTAGAAGTACTTGGGGAATTCGCGCGCCGAAGCGGTGTAGGTGTCGGGCAGATGCAGGTAGCCGATCCGGCCGCCCGAGGCCTCCGCCACGACCCGGCGGTTGTGCTCCACCCAGTCGAGGTAGCGCAAGGTCCGCTCCGAGGCCAGCGGCTTGACGGTGTACTCGCGGGCGCCGACCCGGTCCGGTTTGTCATTGACCAGGATCTTCACCTGCTTGCCGGCCAGGTCCTGGAAGTACGCGTACACCTCGCGGTCGCCGCGGACATCCACGCCGTTGACGGCCAGGAGATAGTCGCCTTCGCGCACGCCGACGCCCACCGCGGCCAGGGGCGGCTGCACCTCGTCGGTCCAGTCGGGCACGCGGCAGATCTTCCGGAAACGGTAGCGCTGGCTCGCCGCGTCCAGCTCGTAGTCGGCCCCGAGCAGGCCCACCGCGATCTCTTCGGCCTTGCGCTGCTGGGCGCCGCCACCCACGTAGGTGTGCGACGCGTTGAGCTCGCCGATGAGCTCGCCGAGGATGTACACCACGTCCTGGCGGCAGGTGGCCCGCTCCAGGAGCATCCGATAGCGCGCGTGCATGGCGGGCCAGTCGAGCCCGTGCATGCCCGGCTCGTAGAAGAAGTCGCGCTCCATCCGCCACGACTCGTTGAAGATCTGCCGCCATTCGGCCCGCGGGTCGATCCAAAGCTTCAGGTCGGCCAGGGACAGCTCCTGCGCCTTCGGTTCCGGCCCCTTGAGCTCCAGCGCGGTCAGCCCGGTCCCCTTCCGGCAGACGATCCACTTGCCGTCGCCGGAGAGCCGGTAATCGTCCACCCCCTCGAGCAGGCGATGCTCCTTGCGGGTGTCAAACGCGAAGGCATACAGGCTGCGGGCCTCGGGACCGCGGTACTCGAACCGGTTGAAGTCGCCGGCGGCGGCGTTGAGGTAGTAGAGCGCGCCCTCGCCGACGGTCAGCTGGCGGTAGTTACCTCGCGGCAGCGGCACGGCCTCGATCCGCTCGGCCAGGCCGTCGAAATCGATGACGACGCTGGGCGGAACCGCGGCGGCGGCTGACGGTGCAGTCGGCGGCGCGGCCGGCGCGCCGGTCTCCTCGTCGCTCGCAAGCGGAAAGCGCGCCGCGCCGTCGCGGCTGAGTGTCAGGCAGTAGATCCCGGCCGCCTGCTTGTAGACCATCTCCCACTCGAAGTCGCAGAAGGTGGGATCGAACCGGCGGTTGGAGATGAAGAACAGGTGCTTCCCATCGCGAGAGAACACCGGGCCGAAATCGTTGAACAGACCGTTGCTGACGCAGCGGGAGCGTTTCTCCTGGAGCGAGTAAACGAACACCTTCGACACGAGGTCGGCTTCCATCTTGGAGTAGGCGAGATACGCGCTGTCGGGCGACCAGGCATAGTCGGAGATGGGCTTGACGTTCAGCGACACGTCCATGGGCTCGTAGTCGGCCTTGTCGACGCGGGTCACGGCGCCGCTCGCCACGTCGAGGACATAGCAGGCCAGCGTCTGGTCGGCGAAGGCGATTTTCTTTCCGTCGGGCGACCAGCGCAGCGTGTGCCGATAGCCGTCCTTCGCGCGGGTCAGCTGGACCGGGTCGGCGCCGCCGCCGACTGCCGCCAGGTAGATGTTGTATTCGCCGCCGGCGTCGGAGATGTAGGCAATCTGTCGGCCGTCGGGCGACCAGACCCCCTCGCGGATCCGGGCGCCGCTGGCGCCGGCTACCAGCCGCGTGGCGCCGTCCTTGCGCGGCAGGCTGAAGAGGTGGCCGCGGGCGGTGGCGAGCACCCGGGCGCCGGACGGAGACACGTCGAAGTGGGTGAGCCGGTCGGCCACTCCGGCCAGGTACGGCCGGGTTTCCGGCGCATCGGCGCGCACGGCGATGGGGAGGGCGCGGGACTGGCGGCTGGCCAGATCCAGCAGCCAGACGGTCCCGCCCACCTCGTAGGCGATCCGGCCGTCGCCGAGGCTCGGCCGGCGGACGTCGTGCTCCCGGTGGCGGGTGAGCTGCTCCGTCTTTCCCGTGGCGACGTTGTAGCCGTAAATGTTCAGCACGCCGTCGCTGTCGGCGGTGTAGTAGATGGTGCCGCCGTGCCACATGGGCATCCGGTCGCCGCCGGGAAAGTCAGTGATCTTCCGGTCCTGCTTCGAGGCGAAATCGTAGATGTAGACGTCCGGAGCCAGCCCGCCGCGGTACCGCTTCCAGGTGCGCGTCTCGACGCTGATGCGGTTGTAGGCGATCTGCCGGCCGTCGGGCGAATAGCTGCCATAGGCCGCCTCATGCAGGGGGAGCGGCTCCAGGCCTGTACCGTCGGGTGACACCAGGAACAGCTTCTCGAAACGGTTGAAGCTGTCCCGCATCGACTTGAACAGGATCTTGTCGGCCGTGGGATGCCAGCCCACCACCTCGTCGTCGCCCGGGTGCCAGGTGACCCGGGTGATCCCGCCGCCGTGCACGTCCATCACATAGACATCGGCATTGCCGTCGTAGTCGCCGGTGAAGGCGATCCGTGTCCCGTCGGGCGAGAGCTTGGGATGGCGCTCCTCGCCGTCGTGAATGGTCAGGCGGGTGGCGGTGCCGCCCGCGACCGGTGCGGACCAGATATCCTCGCCGCAGACGAACACGACGGTGTCGCCGCGCACGTCGGGGAAGCGCAGCAGCGGTTCGGCCGGGACCGCCGCCCAGAGGGCGGCCGTAAGGCCGAGTAGCAACCCGGCGCACAGGCTGCACCGGACGCTGGGGGCAGAACAGGTGGGGCGGTGGCTCATGATCACACTCCTGGAGGGCATTCCGCGCAGGGCGGAACCGGCGTTCAAAAAAAGTTATTATACCAGAGCGGGGCGGTCTGGGTTTCACGGAACTTGGCCCGCCGCCCGCTTTGTGGCACAATAGGCACTCATCCCGCCGGGAGGAACCCTATGACCGACAACACCGCCATCGGCGCCGCCATGACCGTCCGCCTGCGTGGCAAGCTGCCGCCGCCGGCCGCGTTCGAGCCGGGCATCCGCCGCGCGCCGGACCGTGGTTACACCTTGAACCGGACCGAGACCCTCCTCGCGCTGAAGAACGCGCTCCGCTACGTGCCGCCCCAGTGGCACGCGGCGCTGGCCCCGGAGTTCCTCGACGAGCTGAGGACGCGCGGCCGGATCTACGGCTACCGTTTCCGGCCCCCGGGCCGGATCTGGGGGCGGCCCATCGACACGTACAAGGGCCGCTGCGTCGAGGGGAAGGCTTTCCAGGTGATGATCGACAACAATTTGGATTTCGACGTGGCGCTTTACCCGTACGAGCTGGTGACCTACGGCGAGACCGGCCAGGTCTGCCAGAACTGGATGCAGTACCGGCTCATCCAGCGATACCTGGAGGTGCTCACCCGGAAGCAGACGCTGGTGGTCGAGTCGGGACACCCGCTCGGGCTCTTCGCCTCGCGGCCCGAGGCGCCCCGGGTCATCATCACCAACTCGCTCATGGTGGGCATGTTCGACAACCAGGCCGAGTGGCACCGGGCCATGCAGCTCGGCGTGGCCAACTACGGCCAGATGACCGCCGGCGGCTGGATGTACATCGGCCCGCAGGGGATCGTGCACGGCACGTTCAACACCATCCTGAACGCCGCCCGGCTCCGGCTGGGGATCCGCGCCGACGAGGACCTGCGCGGGCACCTGTTCGTCTCGTCGGGCCTCGGCGGCATGAGCGGGGCCCAGCCCAAGGCGGTGGAGATCGCCGGCGGCGTCGGTGTCATCGCCGAGGTGGACCCGTCGCGCATCCGCACCCGCCACGAGCAGGGCTGGGTGTCGGCGGTGAGTGCCGATCTGAGCGAGGTGTTCCGCCTGGCCCAGGCGGCGATGGCCCGCCGTGAGCCGCTCTCCATTGCCTACCACGGCAACATCGTGGACCTGCTCCAGTACGCGGTGGACCACCGGATTCCCATCGAGCTGCTGTCGGACCAGACCTCCTGCCACGCCCCGTACGATGGCGGCTACTGTCCCCAGGGGCTGACTTTCGAGGCGCGCACCCGGATGCTATCGACAGACCGCGCCGCCTTCCGCGACGCCGTGGACCGGAGCCTGCGGCGCCACTTCGAACTCGTCCGCACCCTGGTGGAGCGGGGCACCTACTTCTTCGACTACGGCAACTCCTTCATGCGGGCGGTCTACGACGCCGGCGTGACGGAGATCTGCCGGAACGGCACCGATCCCCGCGAGGGCTTCATCTTCCCCTCCTACGTCGAGGACATCATGGGGCCCATGCTGTTCGACTACGGCTACGGGCCCTTCCGCTGGGTGTGCCTCAGCGGGCGGCCCGAAGACCTGGCCGCAACCGACCGGGCGGCCATGGCGGCCATCGATCCGAACCGGCGCGGGCAGGACCGCGACAACTGGGTCTGGATCCGCGACGCCGAAAAGAACCGGCTGGTGGTGGGCACCCAGGCCCGCATCCTGTACCAGGACGCGCCCGGCCGCGCCCGGATCGCGCTGAAGTTCAACGCGATGGTACGCGCCGGCGAAATCGGGCCGGTGATGCTGGGCCGCGACCACCACGACTGCGGCGGCACCGACTCGCCTTACCGCGAGACGGCCAACATCAAGGACGGCAGCAACATCATGGCCGAGATGGCCGTGCAGTGCTTCGCCGGCAACGCCGCCCGCGGCATGAGCCTGGTGGCGCTCCACAACGGCGGCGGCGTCGGGATCGGCAAGGCCGTCAACGGCGGCTTCGGGCTGGTGCTGGACGGCAGCGCGCGGGTCGACGCAGTGATCCGCTCGGCCATGCCGTGGGACGTGATGGGCGGCGTGGCCCGCCGCGCCTGGGCACGCTGCCCCAACTCCATCGACACCTGCGTGGCCTACAACCAGGGGGCGCCGGGCAACCATGTGACCCTGCCCTTCCTCGCCGACGACGCGATGCTGGAGCGGCTGGTGGACGCCTGACGGAAACGCGCAGTCCCATCCCCAGCGAGGGCGCTTCTTGCAGGCTGCGGACGCGGCCCACGGCAGGATTCCGCCGCGTCCACGGCGGCGGCGTGTAGCCCGGACCGACAGGTCCGGGTCAGCCGGGAGACTTGGTGAGACCGGGCTCCGCAGGAGCGACGGTAAGCGGCGAATGCGATTGGGCACCCCGCTTTCGGCTGCACTCAATGGCTGGGCCGAACGGCAGATGGGGACATCCATCTTCTCTGTGCGGCAAATTGGGACAAATTGGGACATCCATGTTCTTCGTGTCAAAGGCTCTAATCCTTTTCCGCCGCCGCTGCGCGGCTCGCCCCGGCCGTCTCTTTCCGGTCACCCGGGCCTCGCGGCCCGGGCTACACGCCGCGGCCGCCGGCGCGGCCGGGCCTCGGAATCGAGCGATACGACTCCATGGATCGTGCGGATGCAACGGGCCGCGTCCGGCGGACGCGGCCTACGGCAGGATCCCGCCGTGTGTAGCGGCCGTTCATCGTTGCCAATACTTGGAAGCCACCCCACACCGGGATACAATGTCAGCCTTGTGCTCCTCCTCTAGGATCTCAGAAAAACCGGGTGGGTTTCGCCGGAACCCGGGGGAAAGGAGCATGCACTCCGCACATTCGAGAGGCGCATGGAAGTCAATGTCGATGTGAACGGCGCTCGTCCAGCCGGAGCGGCACTCCTGTCCTGGCTCTATTTCCTCGCGGGCCTGCTCGTCGCCGCCGCCATCCTGAGGATCGCCGCCTGGGACCCCGCCGCCGACGCTCTCTGGCTGCGGGTGGCGGCGGTGGCCTTCCTCGGTCTCAAGTATCGCTCCCTCCCGGCCGCTCTGGAACTCTACACCGTGTTCTGGCTCGGCGACCTGCTGGGCGGCGGCGCGGTCCGCTTCCTCCCGCTGGTCGCCGCCGTGCCGCTGTACGCGGGCTGGGCCCCGCCGCGGCGCATGCGGGCCGCGGCCATCGCGGCCGCCGCAGCCGGCTCGACGCTGCTGATCGCCGCGGCCGCGCCGGTCGCCGGCTGGGGCGCGTGGGCCGTGGTCGCGGCCACCGCGCTCACCCTGGCCCTCGCCGCGCTGAACCTGACCGCCGGCCCGGGCACCTCGCCCCGCGCCGTGGACGTGGTCGTGAACTCGGCGTCGGGCAACACCATGCACCTGACGCAGCAATTCGTTGACGGGGTACAGTCAACCGGCGCACGGGTGACGGTCCACCGCTTTCACTACTACCGCGACTTCCGGGCGGAGCTGACGGGCGATGCGCTGGCGGTCGCTTTTCCCATCTACGGCTTCAAGCCGCCCTGGCCCATGCTGGCCTGGCTGCTCCGCGGTCTGCCCCGGGGCGGCGGGCGGCCGGCGTACGTGCTCTATTGCTGCGCCGGCGGCCCCGAAAACGCCCACCTGCTGCTGTGGCTCATCCTGCGGTGCAAGGGCTGGCGCCCCGTCGGGCGGTCGTGGGGCGTCTACCCCCTCAACGTGGCGACCTTCCGGTGGGGGCCGCGCGCCCTGTGGCGCTTTCTGGACCGCCTCGTGCCGCTGCCCACCGACGCGGCCGCGGTCCGGGCGCACGGCGCCGCCTTCGGCCGGGGCGAGCCGTCCGGATACCCGTTTCTGATCTGGCCGCTGCCGCTGTTCATCGGCGGCATCCTGATCGACAACAAATGGGTGGACACCCCCCTGTACCGCAACTACGCCTGGCGCCGCCGCTGCAACGGCTGCGGGATCTGCGTCGCCTTCTGCCCGGCCCAGCGCCTCTACCTGAAGGAGGGCCGCCCCCGGGCCCGGGGCACCTGCACCCTCTGCCTCGGCTGCATCAACCTCTGCCCCCGCCGCGCCATGGAGCTGCGCTTCTGGAGCGAGTACGGCCGGCCCTACCCGCCCCGCTGGCCGAAGCTGGTGGTGCGCCGGCGGGCCCCCGACGGCCGCGCCGTGTGGCCCGGCGGGTCGTAATGCGGCGGCATGGCGGTCTGGAGTGCGGCGGCATGACGCCGCTCTGGATGGGCGCGGAGCGCGCCGGCAAGATCGTGGGATCGTTGCACCCGTAAGTTCCTGGCCCCTTCGCCTCACGATTCACTGTTTACTGTTCACTAATCACTGTTAGCCCCCGACGTCCGCGTCCCGCGGCAAGCCAACGCAGCGCCGGCTTGCCGATTCACCGGTTCGCCGATTCGCTACCGCACCGGTTCGCCCATTTACCGCCTTGCCGATTCCCGTTGTGATCGAATCGGATCAAACGCGCGTCGAGGGGGGACGGGCGGCGCGGCGGGCCACCCGCTGGAAGTGCAGGCCGTAGATGGCCATCTCCACCGCGATGGGAAAGGCGCGAAAGCGGGTGAGCGCGGTCCCGATGATCAGCCGCCAGTACAGCAGGCAGCTCCGGGAAAACACGCCGATGCGCCACATGCTCCGGAACAGGGCCTTGAAGTCGGTCCAGGACGGCTTTCCCCGCACCGTCGGGCGATACGTCTTGAGAAAGGTGTGGATCCGGCGGTAGTAGTTCCGCGGCGCGTACAGTGTCGTGATGATGCGCCGGTAGCCTTCCAGCAGGCGCTCGCGGTCCATCCGCGGGACGAAGTTCAGGCCGCCGTCGGTGTTTTCGCCGCTGGCAGCGCTGAGCAGGCGTCCCTCGGCCTTGAGCCGGTGCCAGAGGCGCGTCTGGGGCAGCGCCGTGAGCACGCTCACCATGGCCGTGACGATGCCCACCTGCTGGATGAACCGGATCTGGCTCTCGAAGATGGTGTCGGGGTCGTGGTCGAAGCCCACGATGAAGCCGCCCATCACCTGGAGGCCGTGCTGCTGGATGATCCGGACGCTCTCGCCCATGTTCCGCCCCACGTTGTGCATCTTGCCGCACTCGCGCAGGCTGTCGGCACAGGGCGTTTCGATGCCCAGAAACACGCGGAAGAAGTTCGCCGCGCTCATCAGGCTGAGGAGCTCCGGATCGTCCGCCAGGTTCAGGCTGGCCTCGGTGAAGAGCCGGAACGGGTAGCGGCGGGCCTTCTGCCAGCGGATGATCTCCGGCAGCAGTTCCTTGACCCGGGTTTTGTTGCCGATGAAGTTGTCGTCCACAAAGAACAAGGCACCGCGGCCGCCGGCGGCGTACAGCGCGTCCAGTTCGCCCAGCACCTGGGCCGGCGTCTTGGTCCGGGGAACACGGCCGTTCATGACGATGATGTCGCAGAACTCGCAGTCGAACGGGCAGCCGCGGGAGTATTGCACCGCCATGGTGGCATAGTGCCGGAAATCCAGCAGCCGCCAGTCGGGCGCCGGTGTCATCATGATGTCGGGCCACCCCTCGGCGGTGTAAAGCGGCTGCGGATTGCCGGCGGCCAGGTCCCGCAGGAATGCCGGCAGGGTCTGTTCCGCCTCGCCCAGCACGAAGTGGTCCACGCCGTCGAACGCCGCGTGGCTGGTGGTAAAGGCCGGGCCGCCGGCGACCACCCGCTTGCCGCGCCGGCGGCACCGCGCGATGACCTCGCGGGCGCTGTCGCCCTGCACCAGCATGGCGCTCACGAAGACCAGGTCGGCCCAGTCCAGCTGCTCGTCCGTCAGCTCGGCCACGTTCAGGTCCGCCAGCCGCCGCTCCCACTCCGGCGGCAGCATGGCGCTCACCGTGAGCAGGCCCAGCGGCGGGAACGCCGCCCGCTTCTTCACGAACTTGAGCACGTGCCGGAAACTCCAGAACGTGTCGGGATATTTCGGATAAACCAGCAGGATGTTCATAACCGCTCCTTGCGCAACCCCCGCCGCGCGTATCCGGCGGCGGGCGCGCTTCAGCCGTTCATCGGCACGGACGCCGTGTAGATCCGGCCCCACGGATCCGTGGCTTCCACGACCACCCGGCGCGAGCCTGCCGGGGGCTTGAAGTAGAACAGGTGGTCGGTCCGGGTGGGCTCCACCCACGGGTGCTTGGCCGGGCGATCGTCCCCCGTGTAGAGTTCCACCGCCAACGGGTCGCAGCCGGTCCGGCGCGTCATCTCGCCGGCACGCAACCCGTCGGCGTAGGCGATGATCCGCCAGCTGCCGTCGGCGCCCCAGACGTTGGCCACGATTTCGTCGGGCGCCTCGGGATCGCTGCCCGCCGGATAGACGCGCAGCTGGTGGTCGGGCGGCTGGCCCACCGACTGGTAGCGCCGGGTCAGCTCGACGCCCCTGACCTCGTACACCGTGTACCCCCGCGGGGTGCCGTCGGGGCAGACCGGCCCCGTCCACCAGGCGCCGCAGACCGCGCCCCCGATGTGGATGTCGACCCCGCCGTCGCGCAGGTACTCGCATTCGTGCATGTGCCCGCACAGCGCGTAGGCGCGGTATGGCGCGAGGATTTCGTACAGAGCCTCCCGGTTCCCCACCACTTCCGCCAGGTTCGGCTTCTCGCGGCCGTGCCGGACGTGCTGCTCGTTGTAGGGCGGGATGTGCACGAACACCACCACCGTGCGGCCGGGCTCCACCAGAGCCAGGTCCCCCGCCAGCCACTCCAACTGGGACTGGTCCAGGTAGCCGATGTAGCCACCGAATGCGTGGATGTCGTCCAGCACCACGTAGTGCACCGCGCCGCGGTTGAACGAGTAGTGGGCCGGACCGAACGCCCGCAAAAACGACCCGGCGGAGCGCCCGTCGGTGCGGGCGTCCGGATCGACGTCGTGGTTGCCCATCACCTGGAAAAACGGGAGGCCCGTCGCCGTCACCGCCGCCGTGTATCCGGCCAGGAGCTCCGGGCGGTCGTACACAAGATCCCCCGCCGAGACGCCGAACAGCGGCTGGCCGCCCAGCCGCGCGGCCGACGCCTTGAGGTCCGCGACCGTCTCGGTCTGAAACAGGCGGACCTCGGCCGGCGTCTGCACCTGGGGGTCGGCCAGCAGGAAGAAGGCGTGCCGTTCGCTGTTGACCCCCGCCGGGGCCAGTTCGAAGGCCGCCGCGGCCTCGCCGGCTGCGTTGGGATGCAGGCGCTGGTGGAAGCGCACCGGCCCGCCGACGGGGGCGCCGAAGTCGGCATCGGCCGGCAGCGACAGGTAGACATGCGGCCGGCGCGAGGTGGTGATCAGCTCGAAGGCGCCGTCCGCCCCGGTGGCGGCGACGGTGAGGCCGTCGGTCACGGCGACGCCCGCCCGCCCGACGCCGCCCACCCGCACGACGCCCCGCACGCGGACCGGCGTCCACGGGGCCGGCGGGGCCACCGGCCGCGCGGGCGCGCCCAGGACACGGGTCGCAGCACCCGGAAGCAGGCAGCCGGCCGCGGCCAGACCGGCCGCTCGCATGAAATCCCGCCGGTCGATCATCGGAACGCCTCCTGGGGAATTGCGCTGTGTTCATTGTGACACAACGACACTGAGGGGTAAAGGGATTCAAACCCCATGCCGCCGCCTGCCCTGCAGGCCGGCTGCCAACTCAAGCCGATCCGGACCGCTGCACCGGCGTGACGGCGACTTTGTGACCGGCGGCACAAATCCAGCAGATAGTTATTGTCGTCTATGGTTTTAATCATACAATAGTCGTCGGATACTCAGATTGAAATCTGCACCGACGCGAAGATTTTTCGCCGGTCGGGGTGCTGAACCGGATGTCCATGGAACGAGACGGCAAGGCCACCGCCCATAAGCTGCGCATCACCGCGGTGATCCTGGTCACCGCCTTCGCCACCCTGCTGGTGTTCAGTCAGTGGTGGGGCCGCAAGTTTCGCGCCGACCACACGGTGGGCATCCTGATCGAGAACAAGTTGCGCATCACGGGCGTGACTCCCGGCCTGCCCGCCGAGCGGGGCGGTCTGCTCGTGGGCGACCAAATCGTCGCCGTCAACGGCCAGCCTGTGAGCAGCAACTCCGAGTACGACCGCGCCGCCGCCGGATACCAAGCGGGTCAGCCCGCCCAGCTGCAGGTCCGTCGGGGCGACGAGACACTGACGTTCACCATCCGGCCGGGCGTCGAGTTTCCCTGGGGAGAGTTCATCGAGAGCCTGGCCATCGTGCTGGCGTACCTCGGCATCGGCATCCTGGCGTTCCTGCTTCCGCCGCCGGACACCCGCAAGTTGCTCCTGTTCATGTTCACCGCGGCCATTGCCTTCGAATTCGCCCTCCCGCCGTTCAGCCTCATCGGCAGCCCCATGGTGGAACTGGCCACCGGCGTCCTGTTCTACCTGTTCACCGGCCTCCAGTTCGCCACCGAACTGCATTTGGCCAGCTCCATCCCCGACGTCCACCCGTGGATAGCCAGGCGCCCGTGGCTGATCCGCCTGTTCTACGTGGTCGGAATCGGCCTCGGTGTCTATGCCGCCCTGACCATTCTGAATTTTGTGCTGGGCTGGCAGTCGTTCCTCGGGGCGCTGCCGTTCGGCGGTTACATCATCGATTACTACCTGTTCCCTGTCTGGGCGCTGTCGCTGTTGCTCCTCCTCGGCACCCAGGCGATCCGGTATCCGACGCCGCTGGGTCGCCACCAGGCGCTGCTGGTCCTGCTCGGCACCTCGCCCTGGCTGCTCTATGCGCTCTACACGTCGACATCAGGTCTGTTCGGCCTACCCCTGCCGGAGTGGCTGGAAACGTACTGGCCGCTCATCGTCTTCCCCTTCCCAGTGGCGATTTTCATCGCCATGTACCGCTACCAGCTGTTCGACATCCAGGTGGTGGTGCGCAAGGGGCTCATGTACTCCGCCCTCACCGGCGCGCTGGTGCTGATCTTCTACGGTTCGCTGGGCGCCGGCAGCTTCCTGCTCACCCGCCTCCTGCCCGGCGGCACGTCATCCATCTGGCTGTTCGCAGGCACGGCCCTGGTGCTGGGCCTGGTGTTCCAGCCGCTGCGCGAGGTGTTCCAGCACATGGTGGACGCGCGGTTCTTCCCCGAGCAGCGGGCCTTCCGCCAGCAACTGCTGGACCTGGCCAGCCAGCTCCCGGCCCACGGCAAGGTGCCCCGGATGGGCCGCCACCTGGTGGCCCAGCTTCAGGAAATCTTCGAGCTCCGGTCGGCCGCCGTGCTCTCGCTGGACCCGGCCACCGGCATCCTGTCGCCGCTTGCGGCCGTGGTGCACGCCGACGAGCCCATCCCCGCCGGTGACCCGCTCATCATCAGCCGGCAGGATCCGGGCATCGAGCTGTTGAGCAAAATTCAGCGGCCGCTCCCCGTGGAGCGCATCACGGCCAAGGAGACGCGCCTGGCCGGCCTGCTGGAGCATTACGGCACCGCCATCGTCGTGCCGCTCTTCGGCGCCCAGGCGCTGAGCGGCCTCCTGCTCGTGGGCCGGAAGCGGAGCGGCCAGCAGTTCCGGGCCGAGCAGGTGGATATGCTGAGCTTCCTGGCCCGCCACGTGGGGATGGTATTCGAAAACGCCCGGCTCTACGAATCGGCCACCTATGACAGCCTCACCGGCATGCTGCGGCGGGAGGCGGTCTTCGAGCGGCTGGCGCAGGAGATCCGGCGCGCCACCCGGTACGGCCGGCCGCTGGCCGTGGGCATGGCCGACATGGATTTCTTCAAGTTGGTCAACGACAACTTCGGCCATCCCACCGGGGACATCACCCTCAAGCGCGTGGCCCAGGCCCTCACCGGGGCGCTCCGGGGCACCGACTTCGTCGGCCGGTACGGCGGCGAAGAGTTCCTGCTGATCCTGCCCGAGACCGACCTCCGCAGCGCCACCGAGGTCGCTGAACGGATCCGCGGGGTCATCGAAGCGATGGTGTGCCAGTCTCCGGACGGCACGCCCTTCCGGGTGACGATCTCCATCGGCATCGCCACGCTGTCGCTGGAGAGCGGCGACGAGCCGGGCGCCATCGACCAGCTGGTGCAACAGGCTGACGAGGCGCTGATGGCGGCCAAGGCCCGCGGCCGCAACCGCATCGAGACGTACCCCGTCACAAGCACCGACTGAGCCATTCACTTTGATCGGTCCTATGAACCGACCGCCGGCTCACCGCTGGCAGCGGGGACAGAAGTGCGTGGAGCGCCCCCCGAGCACCACGCGGCGGATGGTCGCACCGCAGGCGGGACACGGCTGGCCGGTGCGGCCGTACACCCGGAACTCGTCCTGAAAGCGGCCGCCCCGGAAGACATGGTCGAGGCTGGCGCCGCCCAGCATGATCCCCCGACGCAGGGCCCGGCGGATGGAGCGGTAGAGACGGCCCAGCTCGGCGTCGCCCAGGGTTTCCACCCGGCGCCGGGGATCGAGCCGCGCGCCGAAACAGCTCTCGTCGGCGTAGATGTTGCCGATCCCGGCGATGAACTCCTGGTTCAGCAGCAACGGCTTGAGGCGGCCCCGCCGGCCGCGGAACAGGGCGCGGAAATCGCCGGCGGAAAAGGTGGCCGGCAGCGGCTCCGGGCCCAGCCGCCCCACCACCTCGACGGGATCGTCCGCGAGGTAGACGCGGCCGAACTTGCGCGGGTCCTCGAACCGGAGCTCGCATCCGTTGTCCAGGGCGAACACGGTGTGCGCGTGCCGGCTGCGGCACTCGCCGGCGGGGACCACCTGCAGGTTGCCGCTCATCTTGAGATGGATCAGCAGGGCGCCGCGGTCCAGGTGGAAGATGAGGTACTTGCCGCGGCGGGACAGCGCCGTCACCCGCCGGCCCGGCAAGCCGCGCGCCACCGCCGCGGCCGACGGCCGGACCGCCCGGGGCCAACGGACCGTGACTCCGGTGATGACGCGGCCCGCCACGGCCCCCTGCAGGCCGCGGACCACGGTTTCCACTTCGGGCAGCTCCGGCATCGCGCCTCCTCGCCGTCGCTACTTCGCCAGGTCGAGCCGCAGCCGGAGCAGGTCGGCCACGGTGGGGCGGCCGTCGCCGTCCCGATCACCGGAGCTGCGACCCGCGGCCGGCGTCGTGGGGTTGCCCGCCAGCGAGCGGGCGAGCAACGGCGGATCGGCCGCCGTCAGCCGGCCGTCGCGGTCCAGGTCGGAGCGGGCGGCGACCACCGCCGCCAGAGCGTCGATCCGCCCATGGCCGTAAATCGCGTTGGGGATGTCCCCCCCGGAAAATCCCTCGCAGTCCTGCGCGTTGATCAGACCCACGGCCGACCGGGCGATGAGCGCCTCCAGCCAGTCCACGTCGCCGGCGGTGTCGGGGTTGGCGCTGATCACCAGCGCCACGAGCCCCGCCACGTGGGGGGCCGCCATGCTGGTGCCGGACATCACCCCGTACCCGGCGCCCGGCAGGCACGACGTAACGCTGACGCCGGGCGCGGCGATGTCGGGCTTGAGCCGGTTGCTGTCGTCGCGGGTCACCGGCCCCCGGCTGCTGGATGAGGCGGCCACGTCGTCGCCGTCGGCGGATCCCACGGTGAACACCGCGTCGTAAATGGCCGGCGGATCATACACCGAGCCGCAGGCCGGGCCCGAGTTGCCCGCCGACACGGCCATGAAGATTCCCGCGGCGCGGACGTTTTCCACCGCCAGCAGCAGCGCCGCCGGATCGCTGCACCCCTCCGACGCGGTGCAGCTGTACGAGTTGTTGATCACGTGGGGCGCCCGGGCCGGATCGGGATCCTGCCCCGCCCCGTCGGTGGGGGCGACGAACCACTGCAGACACTCCATGTAGGTGGCCGGCGTCCCCCAGCCTGCGTTCATGTTCCGGCAACCGATCCAGGTGGCCGCCGGCGCCATGCCCACCACCGCGCCCGCGCCGTCGTCGCCCGCCATGGTGCCCATGGTGTGGGTGCCGTGGCCGTTGTCGTCACACGGTTCGGGCGCGTCGGCGCCGCAGGAGCTGCCCGCCGCGTGCACCGCGTCGTGCCAGTTGTGGTCGTGCGTCGCGGCGGCGCCGTCCCAGCCGCGGTATTGGCGGATCAGCGCCGGGTGATCCCAGTCATAGCCGGTGTCGGCGCCCGCCACAACGGCGCCCTGTCCGCGGGCGCCGGCCGCCCACGCTTCGGGTGCGCGCGTCTTCAGGATCCCCCACGGGATATCGACGGTCTTGTCCGTGTGCCGCGCTTGCGGGACCGGCAACGCCGGCGCCGCCGGCGGATTGGCCTCGACCAGCGCCACGTCGGGGTGCGCGGCCGCCGCCGCCACCGCGTGGTGACCGCCGCGGGCCCAGATGAAATTGGCGATCCAGAACGGCCGCACCTCGGCTCCCGCGGCGCGGAGCGCTTCCACCACCGGGGCCTGGGTGAGCGCCGCCGTCTCGCGGAGCCGGCGATGCACCCACGCCGTCTTCTGCGCGTGGGTGGCCAGCCGGCGGGAGCCGGACAGGTCGGCCTGCTCCGACAGTACCACCAGGAACTCCCGCGGCGCCTCGCCCGGCGCCGCCACCTCCGGATCCACCTTGTGCCGCCAGTCGTCCGCAGGGACGGCCTCGCCGATCGCACCGGCGCAGAACGCCACGCAGCAGGCGCCGGCGGCCAGCACAGCCGGGATTCTGTTCATGGGCGTGCTCCCGCTTCGTTCATTCGGCCGATTATAACAGAAGAAAAAAGCCGGTGGACGGGAGGCGTCACCGGCCGTAAATGGGTAGCAAACATTGTCTGGGGTGTTAGATGATGCCGATCGGAAAAAAGTTGAAGATCATACGATTGTTGTCAGGTAGCGGTCAGAGGACTTCGGACTTCGGATACCGGGCTCGAAATTCGTAATCGTGCTCGTAATCGAGACTCGAGGCTCGTTCCCGTCACGCGGACGTCGGATATCAGACTTCGGAAATCGGACATCGGGTATCGGACCTGGGTTCTGGGACCTGGGACATGGGAACAGGGATCTGGATCCTGGAGCCGGGATCCGATGTCCCTTCCCCCAACCCTAAAATTCTTTGTGTTCTCTGTGACTTTGTGGTGAATGAGCCGCGACCGGTCACCGGTACTCATGATCCGACAGGCCGCGAAAGGCGATGTAGCGCTCGATCTCGTCGTTGTAGATCTTCATCACCCAGCCCAGGACGTAGGCGTCGTCAAGCCAGCCGATCCCGATGATCACGTCCGGGATGATATCGAGCGGGTTGAGGAAATAGAGCAGCGCCGCACCACTCACGGCATAGACCTTCCAGCTCGTCTTGAACGACTTGTCGAACAGCAGGTCGAAGAAGAGCCGCGCCCGGCGGAGCAGCCGGTTGATGTAGCCCACGTCGCGGTGGGCCCGCTCGAGTTGCGCCAGTTTTCCCGGCAGCTTCCGGGCGATGTACTCGCGGTCGCTGTCGTCGAACGACTCGGCCATCTGCTGCAGGGGCCGGGGCACTGCCTGCTGGTTGTCGTCTTGGGCCATGGCGCATCCTCCTTGTGCCTGTCAGGATAGCGCAAATTGCCGCAAGTTTCACGCGTCCCGCGGCTCGGTGTGGACAACCACCCGCGCCACGCCGGACACGCGCGCCTTCAGGAAGCGCTCCATGCGCTCGGTCAGGTCGTGGGCGTCGCGGATGCCGGTCCCTGGGTCGAGGGCGCAGTGTAGCGAGACCGACAGTCCATCAGCCAGCCGCTGGACCTGCAGGTCATGCGGTTGCGCCGCGATGGCCTCGCCGGCCAGGAACTCGGCGATCGCGTCGTGGATGCGGCCGGCGGGAATGGCCTCCGCCCGGCAGGCCGCCGAGCCGTCGCCCACCGGCTCCAGGTGGGTCACCACGTCAGCGATTCCGGGCAGCTCCCGCCGCAGGGCCTGCTCGAACCGGTCGGCCTGGCCGTGGGCCTCGTCCAGGCTCAGCCCCTCGTCCACCTCCAGGTGCAGTTCCACCGACCGCCTGGCGTCCCGCTCGTAGAACCGCACCGCGTGGGCGGCCAGGCCCAGACGGGATGCTTGGAGGCGCACCGCGGCCACCATCCCCTCAGTCCCCGCAGCGTCGGGTTCCACGTGGACGACGACGTCCGCCCGGGGATGGGCGTCCCGGATCGCCGTCTCCACCGCGTCGGCAATGGCATGGACGCGCTCCAGCGGCAGTCCCGACGCAGCCGCCACCGTCACGTCGGCGAACAGGTCCGGCCCGCTCCGCCGCACGCGCAACTGGATCACCCGCGCCACGCCGGGCACGCTCCGGATCAGGCCGGTCATCCGTTCGGGCAGGTCGCGGGGCACGGCGTCCAGCAGGTCGCGCACCGACCGCAGCCCGAGCTGGAAACTCACCCACACCACGATCACCGCCACGCCGAGTGCCGCCAGGGCATCCATCTTCTCGAGCACCGGCAGTTGGAACGCGGCGGCGGCACGCACCCCGGCCAGGCCCACCAGAACCACCAACGACGAGTAGATGTCGGTGGAAAAATGGAGCGCGTCGGCCTCCAGAGCCTGGCTCCCGTACTTTTCCGCCACCCGCCGCAGGGCCCGGGACCGTGACACGTCCACGACAATGGACGTGATGACTACCAGGAACGCCCAGACGCTGGCGTCCACCACCACCGGCTCCGGGCTGAACAGCCGGCGGAAGGCCTCATAGATGATCCAGGCGCAGGTCAGAAACAGGAGCAGTGTCTCGAACAGCGCCGACAGGTTCTCCACCTTGCCGTGGCCGTAAGTGTGGTCCCGGTCGGCCGGATGGCCCGACACACGGACCGCCCAAAGCGTTACCGCCGCCGCCACCAGGTCCAGGCCCGAGTGGGCCGCCTCCGACAGGATGCCGAGGCTGTTGGTCCAGATGCCCACGCCCAGCTTGATCCCGGTGAGGAAGACGGCCGCAAGCACCGAGCTCAGGGCCACGAGGCGCTTTTCGCGATTGGCCGCTTGTCGCTGAAGATCCGTGGATTCCACCCGCGTCACTCCGCCCGACTGCATTCCCATGGGGGTTCATGAGATGGGACGGCGTTTATCTTACGAGATGCCCACGGGGAATGCAAGGCGGCTGTTGACGGACGGTTCGCCGGCGCCAACCGGCTAACATTACAGCGGCATTGCTCATACAAATACGTCCCGGACCCCGACTACAGCGTCTGCGCTCCCCTGGACCGCCTGCGCCGTGGAGCTCACCGGCGAGGCGGTCACGCTGAAGATCATCCAGCCGCGGGCGGACCACGGCATCCGCATCAGCGGACTGGACGACCGGGAACTCGTCCTGGCCACACTCTCCGCCTGGCTCGGGATGGACGCCTCCGCCGCCTCGGCCAAGGCCTGGTCGCGGCCGGCGCCGTCCGAGAACGAGACGCTCGAAACGCCCCCTCCGCCGCGGCCGGCTGAGTGTCCCGGGTCCCTGAAGCCCCGTACCTGTCAACGCCGCCAAATGAGCCGCCCGCAGCATCTTAACCGCCATGAACCGCGCGGCCGTGGCCCTGTCTGCAAAAAAGTTGCAAGCCGGCCGCACCGCCGCCGTCTCTAAAGTGACCGCGCCGATGATCCGTTTCCCCGCCGGACGGGTCAAATAGTTACCAAACGGCGCCACCGCCACCAGGAGGACCCCGATGAGACGCATTTCCCACCTCGCCCTGATCATCTGCATCGCCGCACTGGCGGCCAGTTTCGCCCCGGCCGACGGGCTCATCATCGCCCCGCACCCGCATCCGGGCCCGGGTCAGCCGTACGCGTTCGCGCCGCTGGCCGTCAAGTACCACCACGTCACCGTCACGATCACCGACCAGGTGGCCGTGACCGAAGTGGACCAGTCATTCTTCAATCCCACGTCCGCCCGGCTGGAGGGGACGTACATCTTCCCGATCCCCGCGGGCGCCCAGATCGACCGCTTCGCCATGGATATCGACGGCAAGATGACCGAGGCGGAACTGCTCGACGCCGCCAAGGCGCGGCAGGTCTACGAGGACATCGTCCGGCGCATGCGCGACCCGGCCCTGATGGAGTACGCCGGGCAGGGGCTGTTCAAGGTGCGCATCTTCCCCATCGAGCCGCGCAGCGACAAGCGCGTGCGCCTGAGCTACACCCAGGTGCTGCGCCAGGAGAGCGGGCTGGTGGAGTATGTCTATCCGCTGAACACCGAGAAGTTCTCCGCCCAGCCCGTCGGCAGCGTCTCCGTCAAGGTGGCGTTGAGCAGCACCCACGACCTGCAGTCGGTCTACTCGCCCAGCCACCCCGTGGAGGTGCGCCGCCCCGACGCCCGCCATGCCGTGGCCGGCTATGAGACCAGCAACGCGCGGCCCGACACCGACTTCCAGCTCTTCTACTCCACCCGGCCCGACGGAGACGTGGGTCTGAGTCTCCTCGCCAGCCGGAACGGCGACGACACCGACGGCGGCTACTTCCTGCTTCTGGCGTCGCCCTCCGTCCGGCTCGCCGGCGAGCAGATCGTCCAGAAGGACGTGGTGTTCGTCCTGGACACCTCCGGCTCCATGGCCGACGGCGGCAAGCTGGACCAAGCCAAGCGGGCGCTCCAGTTCTGCCTGCAGAACCTCAACGCCGGCGATCGCTTCGAGATCGTCCGCTTCGCCACCGAAGCCGAGCCGCTCTTCAGCCGGCTGGCCCCGGCGGACGCGGACCATCTGGCCAAAGCCGCCGCCTTCGTGAAGGAGCTCAAGCCCATCGGCGGCACCGCCATCGAGGACGCCCTGGCCGCGGCGCTCACCCCCGCGGCGGGCGCGGGCGCCGCCGACCGGCCGTACGTGGTGGTGTTCCTCACCGACGGCAAGCCCACCATCGGCAGCACCGACGAGAAGCAGATCCTGGACCGGGCCCGCTCGGCCGCAGGCGGACGGGCGGTGCGGGTGTTCTGCTTCGGCATCGGCACCGACATCAACACCAAGCTGCTCGACCGCCTGGCCGAGGAGACCCGCGCCGCCAGCCAGTACGTGCTGCCCAGCGAGGACATCGAGGTCAAGGTGTCCAACTTCTACGCCAAGATCAGCATGCCCGTGCTGGCCAATCCCAGGCTGGAAGTGTCCGGCCCCGTGAAGATCGCCAAGACCTATCCCACCGCGCTGCCCGATTTGTTCAAGGGCGAGCAACTGGTGCTGTTCGGCCGCTACACCGGCAGCGGCGCCGCCACGGTGAAGCTGAGCGGCTCCGTCAACGGCCGCGCCCGCACCTTCACCTACGCGGCCGAGTTCCCCGCCCGCGACGCGGCGCACGGCTTCATTGCCCGCCTGTGGGCCACGCGCCGGGTGGGCTTCCTGCTGGACCAGATCCGCCTGCACGGCGAGAGCGCCGAACTGCGCGACGAGGTCACCCGCCTGGCCCGCCTCTACGGCATCGTCACCCCCTACACCGCCTACCTCATCGTCGAGGATGAGAGCCGGCGCAACGTCCCGGTGACCAGCCGCACCCTGCAGGCCATCGACGGAGACGAGATGCTGGTCACCGAAACCCGCCGCCGCTACAAGGAGATGAAGGACGAGTCCAGCGGCGCCGGAGTGGTGGGCGGCGTCCAGTCGAACAGCACCCTGAAGCAGGCCGAGGTCGTCTCCGCCCCGGCGGAGGCCAACGATCACGCCCGCAAGGGTTATGCCGGGACCGCCGCCCCGGAGCGCACGCGGGTGGACCAGGCGATCAGCGCCCAGGCCAGCCGCTTCATCGCCGGCCGCAACTTCTTCCAGAACGGCAGCCAGTGGATCGACGCCAACGTCCAGGCCAAGCCCGGCGCCCGGCGCGTCCAGGTCAAGTTCAACTCCGCCGAATACTTCGACCTGATGGGCAAGCACCCCAGCATGCCGCAGTGGCTTTCGGTGGGCCGCAACGTCCAGGTCGCACTCGACGATACGGTCTACGAAATCGTGGAATGAACCGCAACCGACATCATGAATGCTAAGGAGACGAACATGAACACCCGAACCGCCCGTCACACCCTCCTGGTCCTGGCGCTGCTCCTGGCGGCTGCGGCCGCCCCGGCCGCGGCCGCCGTCCAGGCCGACACGCCCGCCGCCGCCGCGGAGGCGCCCCGGATCGAGGTCTGTTTCGTGCTGGACACCACCGGCTCCATGGGCGGCCTCATCGAGGGGGCCAAGCTCAAGATCTGGTCCATCGCCAACCAAATGGTTTCAGCCAAACCGACGCCCAGGCTCAAGATCGCCCTCATCGGCTACCGCGACCGGGGCGACGAATATGTCACCCGCTTCTACGACCTGAGCGAGGACATCGACGCCGTCTATGCCAACCTCCAGAAGTTCCAGGCCGGCGGCGGCGGCGACACCCCCGAGTCGGTGAACCAGGCGCTGCACGAGGCCGTGGCCAAGGTGGCCTGGAGTGCCGATCGGGGCGTGCTCAAGATCATCTTCCTGGTGGGCGACTGCCCGCCCCACATGGACTACCCCGATGACGTCAAGTACCCGAAGACCTGCGAGGCTGCCGTCAAGAAGGACCTGATCATCAACACCGTCCAGTGCGGCAATCACGGCGAGACCACCCCCGTCTGGCAGGACATCGCCGGCCGCGCCGAAGGGAAGTTTGTGGCCATCGGCCAGTCGGGCGACATGCAGGTGGTGAGCACGCCCATGGACGCCGAGCTGGCGAAACTCAACGCCGAAGTCGGCCGCACCCTGGTCCCCTATGGCAGCGAGAGGAAACGGGGCGAGGTCATGGCCAAGCAGGTGGCCGCCGAGGCCGCCGCCGCGCCCGCCGCGGCCGACCGCCTGGCCTACAACGCCAGCACCGGCAAGGCCGTTCAGGGCGGCGGCGACCTGGTGGACGACCTGAAGGACAACCGGGTCAAGCTCGAGGAGGTAAAGGCGGACGAACTCCCCGCCGAGATGAAAAATCTGACCAAAGAGCAGCAGGCGGCCTACCTCAAGGCCAAGGCCGAGGAGCGCCGGAAAATCCAGGCCCGAATCGCCGAGCTGGTGAAGAAGCGCCAGGAATACATCAACGAGGAGATGCGCAAGGCGGCGGGCAAGGGCGGCTTCGACGAGCAGGTGCGCGCCATCGTCACCGAGCAGGCCAAGAGCAAGGGCATCCAATACGCCACCGGCGACAAATGAGCATCGCCGTCCCGGCGGGCGGCGCGGTCGTCCGCCGGGGACCTACCTCCCTACCCATGGCTTCGGGGCGGACACCGGGTCCGCCCCGTTTTTTTTATCGCGGCGCCAACATGCGCCGCTATTCCACCGTGAATGAAGCATCGCCCAGCTTGGCGCCGCCGGCATCGAGCACCTCGACCCGCCAGGCGCCGGTGCGGTTGTGAAGCGTCTTGTAGGCGTGGGTGCGCCAGCGCGCTCCTTGCCGGACTGCCAGGGTGGTCCGGCCCGCTTCGCGCTCGTCGTGAAACCAGACGACGGCGATCTCAGTGTCCGCCGCGACCTCTTTCAATTCCACGAAGGCGAACACCTTCTCGGTAGTGGCGGGGAACGTGTCTGCCTCGCCCACCGGCTCGCGGTTCTCCACGTTGGCGCAGACGACGAACCGGTCCAGCTTCACCATGGGCCCGGCGACCGCCTGGGCGGCCGCCGCGCCGGCCAGCAGCGCCAGCGCCGCCGTCAGAATCGCGCATCGCGCAACGTGTTTCATGGTTGCCTCCTCCGCCGATCCTGCCCCCGCAGGGGTGTGGCCTCCCTCATAAACCAACAGGGCGGCGATGTCAAGGGCGGCCGGCCCAAGTTTGCCGTTGAACGCCACCGTAGGTCTGCCTACAATGGCTGTCTCAACCGGCCGACTGCGCGTCGCCGTCGCGTCGGATGCCGCCTCGCGAGGTCGCCAGAAGCCGCTGCCATGAAAGCCAGCTTCATCATCTTTTTTTCTGTTTTTTTCATTCTGTACTTCCTGCTGAACGCCTACATCTTCCGGCGCGGCTGGCAGGCCCTCCCCGCCGGCTCGCCGTGGCGGATCGTCGTCACGGTGGTGTTCGGACTGGGCGCGGCGGCGTTCATCGCCGGCCGCCTGCTGGAACGCACCGACTGGATCGGTCCGGCCACGGTGCTGGTCTGGGTGGGCTCCTTCTGGCTGGCGCTGATGCTGTATCTCATCCTCGGCGCGGTGCTGGTGGACCTGTTGCGCTTGCTGCACCGCTGGTTCCACATCTTGCCGGCGGCGGTGACGGACCATCTGCCCTGCGCCCGCCTGGTTGCCTTCGCCGCGGTGTTGGCGGCCGCCGCCCTCACCGTGGGCTTCGGCTTCTGGAATGCGCGCAGTCCGCAGGTGCGCCGCCTGGCCGTGACGATCCCCAAGGTGGTCGAGGGCCGGACGAGTCTGCGGATCGCCATGGCGTCGGACATCCACCTGGGCACCCTCGTGGGTAACTCACTCGTGGGCGACCTGGTGACCGCGGTGGCCGGACTGAGACCCGATCTCATCCTCCTGCCCGGCGACATCGTGGATGAGGACCTGGAGCCCGTCATCCGCCAGGACCTGGGCCGGCAGCTGCTTCAGCTGCGCGCGCCGCTGGGCGTCTGGGCGTGCACCGGCAACCACGAGTACATCGGCGGCGCCGAGCCGGCGGTGCGGTACCTGGAGGCGCACGGCATCCGGGTGCTGCGCGACGAGGCGGTGGCGCTGCCGGGCGGGATCTGGCTGGCCGGCCGCGAGGACCGCATGAAGGGCCGCTTCACCGGCGCCGAGCGCAAGCCTCTGGCCGAGGTGCTCCGCGCCGCCGACCGCGCCCGGCCCGTGATCCTCATGGACCACCAGCCGTTCCGGCTGGACGACGCGACGCGGCACGGCGTGGACTTGCAGGTGTCGGGGCACACCCACCACGGCCAGCTCTGGCCGCTCAGCCTGATCACCCGTTCGATCTATCCCATCAGCTACGGGTACGGGCGGATTGGCGGCACGCAGATTTACGTGTCGTGCGGCTTCGGCACATGGGGCCCGCCCGTCCGCGTGGGCAACCGCCCGGAAATCGTGCTCATCGAGGTCGCATTCAATCCGCAGAGTTGATCGATGATGGTGGATAGTTGATAGTTGATAGTTGATGGTTGAAAGTTGAAGGTTCGTGCTCGTAATCGTAATTCGTAATCGTGATCGTAATTGAAATCGTGATCGGCGCGTCATCGACGGTGACGGGATCGGATCAATCAGCCATCGCGCCACGATCCCGGCCCGCCAGGGCCGGGTGCGTGCCGAACGCTCAACGATCAACCATCAACGATCAACTATCCGCGAACCTGTGAACTTGGGAACCGGGTCCTGGGTGCTGGGACCTGGAATTCGAACCCTAGGACCCAGAACCCAGGTCCCAGATCCGATTACGAATTGCGAGCACGATTACGAATTACGAGCACGGATACCGTTTCACCGATTCACCTTTCCCAATTCTCCAGAACGCCCGGCAATTCCCCCAGATCCAGGATGGTTCGGAGACCTTCTCCCTCCGGCCGATCGCCCGTGCGCCGGTTGAGCCACACGGCGCGCAGGCCCGCCTGCCGCGCCCCTTGCACGTCCTTGTCGTAATCGTCGCCCACCATGACGACGCGCGGCGCCACCAGGCCGAGATCGCGCAGGACGGATTCGAAAAACGCCGCGCTCGGCTTGGGGTGGCCGATCCGCCGGTAGCAGTAGACGCGGTCGAGCCATCGATCCAGATCCACCCGGCGCAGGGCGGCCCGGATCTGCGCCTCGTCCGAATCGGCGGCATTGGTGGCCAGCGCCAGCGTCCACGCGGGGTGCAGGGCGGCCAGCGTCTCGGCCGCCCCCGGCAGCGCCGCCAGCTTCGGCCAGCCGATCATCGGCCCACGGCAACCGGGGAAATCCACCATCAAGGTGTCCCCCCAGTCGAAGAGCACGCACCGTTCGCTGCGGTTCACGGCCTCGCTCCGGCGATGAAGTAACTGATCTATTGTATGCCCAAGTGAGAGGCATGGCCAGGGATAGGAGGATGGTGAATAGGTGAATAGGTGAATAGGTGAATAGGTGAATAGGTGAATAGGTGAATAGGTGAATAGGTGAATGGGAACAGGGATTCATTGATCATTTTTCATTGAAGAATGGTCATTGGTCATTTCGGATTATTGGTTATTGCTTAAATTTTATTGGCTGTCTAGATACGAGTCCATTCGTGCGGTTGATGGAAGATGGGATCCGGGACCTGGGACCTGGGTGCTGGGAACTGGAATTCGGACCTTAGGGCCCAGAACCCAGATCCCAGGTCCGATTACGATCACGATTACGAGTGCGATTACGAATTACGAGCACGAAATCCGATGTCCGATTTCCGAAGTCCGAATCGTTCACCACGAAGGCACGAAGGACACAAAGAATTATGAGGGTTCGTGCTCTTAATCGTGCTCATAATGAAATCGTGATCGGCGCGTCATCGACGGTGGCGAGGTCGGATCAATCAGCCATTGCGCCACGATCCCGGCCCGAAAGTGCCGGGCGCGTGCCGGACGCTCAACGATCAACCATCAACTATCAACTGTTGAGAACCTGTGAACGTTCAAACATTCAAACATTCAAACGGTTCGATAACGATTATGAATTACGATTACGAATTACGATTACGAGCACGAACCCTCAACTTTGAGTGAACAGCGACGATCAGGCCTCAGGCCCGGCCGAATCCGGATGGATGCCTGCTGCGTCGATGCCCCGGATCTTGAAGTCGGGATCCATCAGAAAGCTGGAAAACACCGCCATAAAAGCCAGCGCCGATTCGGCCATCAGGGGCTTGTCCTTGTAGAGCTCGTCCAGGCTGCGGTTGCGGGTCTCCTTGTCCTCGTGATCGAAGCGGTACTTGAACAGGCCGTCCAGCCGGTGAGTGGCGCTCGTGGGCGTGACCCGCGTGACGGCGCCCTGCTGGCAGTACGTCATCACGTCCATCAGGATCGCCCGCTGGTCCTGCATCTCCTGCAGGTGGTACATGAAGATGTGCTGCAGGATGCGCTGCGCCTCCGACAGGCTGGTCCGGGCGATGGTGGCGAACAGGCGCTCGCAGGCCGTGTCGATGCGGTCCAGTCCGGCGTCGCGGAGCAGCGAGAGAAACACCGCGTTCTTGAACATCTGGTACAGCCGGCGGGCGCCGTTGATCTTCCCCGGCACCGGGTGGGGTGGTCGCACGCAGAAGCGGGCGCGCGTCTCGGTGAACAGCAGCGCGAAGATCATTTCGTAGCACTCGATGTCGGCCTTGTCGCTGTACAGGTCCATGCGCAGGTCCAGCGTGTTGTCCAGCCGGTCGGCCAGCTTGATGCGGACCAGCTCCGGCGTCTGGTGGGCGCGCTCCAGCATCCGGCCCAGGTAGTTGTAGTATTTCTCGCCGGGCTGGATCGCCAGGATCTCCAGCCGCTCGTTGAGGAACCACTCATCCTCGGGCTTGAGCCGGCGGATGAGGGCGGCGTAATGCACCTCCAGCGACCGCCAGGCGTCCGCCGGGTAGCGGTCCGCCGTGATGTCCTCCTGCTTGTCGTGGAAGAGGATGGTGAGCAGGTCGAGGAGGGTGAACTTCTCCACCGCGCGGCTGAGCAGGGCCATGGCGCGGATGGGGTGGATGATGGCGTACGGCCCCAGGCGGCGCTTCGTCTGCCCGTACGCCTCGCCCAGGTAGTGGAGCGCCTCCAGGATGATCTCGTTGTCCGCCTCGTCGAGGCGGTTGCCCACCACCAGGGCCAGAACGGCCCGCCAGTTGATGGGCGAGGCCGACAGCTGGTAGTTGATCGACGCGGACAGGCTCAGGAACTGGTGCGCGTTGATGATCGTCCTCATGCTCGGCACTCCCCGTGATGGACTAAAAACTCAGGCCCGATCCCGTCCAGCCTTCGGCGGGCTCCCCGTTCGGCGGCGCGGCCGGCCCCTCGCCCGGCCCGCGGCGGCCTCTCCGGCGGCGCCGCCGGCGGCGTTTGGCCGGCGGGGCGAACCCGGCGGCCGCGGCGGCGCTCTCCGGCACCGCCTGGCCCTGCAGGAACGACTCCCACCATGCGCACAGCTCCGGGCCGCGGCCCGTGCTCCCGTGGATGAGCCGGAAGTAGGTCCAGGCGTCGGCGAACACCGGCATCCGCAGCAGCCGGGCAGCCCGGCGGCCCTGGTTCCGGTGGAAGCGCCACTGGTTGCTCAGGATGTCCCGGATCCCCAGCCCGACGATGTTGGGGATCCGGACGCTGGGGGCCATCTCGGCCACGAACTCGCCGACGGTCTGCTTGTAGGCCGTCACGGCGCTCATGGGCTCGTCGCCCTGGAGATCGCCGGCCCGCCGTTCGATGAGCGGGCCGAACATGAGGGCGAACAGCAGAGCCAGGTCCACCGCCTCGCCGGCGGCCACGCGGGCGTCCACCCAGTCCAGCACGCGGCGCAGGTGCTCGTAATACCACCCCCCCTCCCCCTCGGGTAGGGCAGCCTGCGCCACCGGGAAGACAAGGGTGAACAGTCCCGTCGCGTGGAGCAGCTCGAAGATGGGGCGGGCCGAGCCGAGCAGCAGCAGCTTGCGGACCTCCTCGAACATCCGTTCCGACGACGCCTTGACGATGAGGCCGCGGTGGGCCAGCAGCGCGGCGTGCGTCTCGGCGTCCAGGGTGAAGCCCAGCGCGGCGGCGAAGCGCACCGCCCGGATCATCCGGACGGGGTCCTCGATGAAGCGCTGGTTCGGGTCGCCGATGGAGCGAATGCGGCGGTCCTGGATGTCCTGGTAGCCGCCGACATAGTCGATGATGGCGAAATCATCGATGTTGTAGAAGAGGGCGTTGAGGGTGAAGTCGCGCCGCCGGGCGTCCTGCTCCGGCGTGCCGAACACGTTGTCGCGCAGGATCTGGCCGTCCTCGCTCTTGACGATGCCGGCCAGCCGCGGCGGCAGCTCCTCCGGTCCGGTGTGCGCCTCAGCCGGCGCGTCATCGGTGTCCTCGACAGGCGAGCGGAACGTGGCCACCTCCACGATCTCATCGCGGAAGTGGACGTGGGCCAGCCGAAAGCGGCGGCCCACCAGGCGGCAGTTGCGGAAGATCTTCTTGATCCGGGCTGGCGTGGCGTCGGTGACCACGTCCATGTCCTTGGGCCGGCGCCCCAGCAACAGATCGCGGACCCCGCCGCCCACGATGTAGGCCGTGTGGCCGTTACGGCGCAGGTGCGCCAGCACCTTGAGCACGTTCGAACTGATATTCCTTCGGGAAATCGGATGCTGCGCGCGGGGGATGATCAGGGGATCGGAGCCGTTCATGCGTTTCGTCTTCGTGAGCGGGCCGCCTCGGCCCGGATGCTCCGTGCCGACGGGACGGCACGTCCAAGCCATGCTACTGGATGGCTGCAGCCCTGTCAATGGGAATGTCGGCCGCAACCAAATGGTAGAGGGAGCAATGGGTGAATGGGTGAATTGAGAACGTTCGCAGGTTCACAGGTTCTCAAGTTCGCAGGTTGGGGACAGTTGAGGGTTGATGAATGAGGGTTGGCAACGAAACCCGGATCCCGAGACCCGAACCGGGAGCCAAGGTCCCAGAACCCAGGTCCCAGGTCCCAGATCCGATCACGATTACGAATTCGGATGGTGAGCTCGAGTTTCCGCGGCCCCGATGTCGCCCCGCTGGGGCTCGGGGTGAGGAAAACAACCGCGCGGGGTGGAGGCGCCTGACCAGGGGCTGCGCCCCTGGCTAATCCGGTCCGGCCCTTTCGGGCCGGGCGCGTGCCGAACGCTCGACGATCAACCATCAACGATCAACTTTCTGCGAACCTGTGAACCTGGGAACTGGGTCCTGGGTGCTGGGACCTGGAATTCGAACCCTAGGACCTAGGACCCAGAACCCAGAACCCAGGTCCCAGATCCGATCACGATTACGAATTCGGAGGGTGAGCTCGAGTTTCCGCGGCCCCGATGTCGTCCCGCTGGGGCTCGGGGTGAGGAAAACAACCACGCGGGGTGGAGGCGCCTGACCAGGGGCTGCGCCCCTGGCTAATCCGGTCCGGCCCTTTCGGGCCGGGCGCGTGCCGAACGCTCAACGATCAACCATCAACGATCAACAGTTTCGAACCTCCGAACGTTCAAACGCCCGATCAGCGTCACGCATGTCAGAATGGGAACGAGCCCCGAGCCCCGAACCGCGAGCCAAGGACCCAGAACCCAGGTCCCAGATCCGATTACGAATTACGAGCACGATATCCGATGTCCGAAGTCCGATGTCCGCTCCCGGCTCTCAAAGCGAATCGGTCTTGCAATAACGGCCTGAAAGCCGTAGACTGGTATTGTCCAACGTCAACATAATGAACATCATGGCTACCATCATTTTTCAGGAGTCCGACGCATGAACGAAATGATGCAGGACCAGCAAGATCTCATTGCCCAATGGGCATTCGACACCCGGCCCATCCTGGGCCGGTTCCATCTCTGGCTGGACGACGTGGAGGTCCGGTGGCTCAGCGGCGAGCCGGCCAAGGAATTCACCCGGGAGATTTCCTTCCTCGACGGCCGCATGGAGCGGCTCTTCGCCATGGGCGCTGCGGTGACGGCCTTGGGCACCCTGCTTTTCGGGCGCTTCGGCGAGGGTGCCAAGCTCGACAAGGCCGGCCTCAACCAGGTCAAGAAGGATGCCGACGCGATCTCGGCCTACGCGCTGAGCGAGAGCCTATGGTACCTGACCCGCCAGCTCCCCGAAAACCACGCCATCATGGTCTGCATGGGCGAGGGGCTCATGCCCAAGGCCGGCGAGACCCCCGAGATGGGCTCCAACCCGCAGCTCGGCTTCGGCCGGGTGTACGCGCGCCCCGAAGTGGCGCGCTGGCTGGACCAGCGGGTGGTGCGCATGCTCAACGACCCGTCCTACCGCTGGGAGGATTTCTACGGCGAGATCAAAGCGCGCGGGATCACGGTCTGGGGGGCGGCCATCGACACCCTCGAGAACACTTCCCGCTTCGCCAAGGGGAGTCCCAACGGGGCGCTCACCGTACTGCACCTGTTCAACCAGCCGCTGCGTGTCTCGCGGCCGTACGAGGGCTACGTGGGCAACCTGTTCCTGCCGCGCGAGATCGTGGCGCGGGCGGCCCTCGAGTCCCTGCTCATCACCTTCCGCACCGACCGGGCGCTGGTGGTCCGGGCCATCGAGCAATGCTACCCCGGCATCAAGCGGGATCACATTCACGTCTGGACCCTTCGCGGTAAGAGCCGCGAGCCCCGCATCGGCGAGCTGTGGCGGCAGTGGGCGGCCCAGGGCGTGCACATCATCGACGATGGGTTCGTCCTTCCCTCCGGGCTGGAGGCGTTCACCGAGTCGGGCACCTACGCCCCCACCTATCGCGTGGGCACCTGGCGCGACGCCGGCGGCGACCTCCACCTGTTCCTCGTGGACGGTTACGCTGCGTCGGCCGAGGCCATCCAGGCGGCCAGCCTGGCCCCCATGCTGAACCTCGAGGCCTCGCTGGTCCCCTTCACCTCGCGCTTCGACCTGCCGTACCAGCGCGAGCAGGACGTGATGAGCCTCAACCCCGACGCCGACGACTTCAAGGCCCGTCTGGAGGCGATCATCGGCCGCTCCGCCGACGCCGCCACGGTGCAGGAGTTCCGCCGCCTCATCCACGAGGGGATCGACGCCGGCATCCCGGTGCACAAGCCGCTGATCCACGTGGACGACTTCTTCCCCGAGAAGGAATGGGACGTGCTGGCCGTCTGCGGCTACATGCAGGCGGACCCGTACTCCGGGGCACCGGGCGTGAAGCAGATCGAAACCAACGTGTTCCGGTCCACCGTCCGGCTGGCCGCCCCGCGCGGGGACAAGCTGATCACCTTCACCCTGCGCATGATGGAGACGCCGAACCAGAGCCGGCTGGTGTTCAACCCGCTGCTCAACCGCTTTTTGGCCGGCGAGGACTACGAGACCCGCCCCGTCAAGATCTCGGATTCGGGCCGGATCCGCAACGAACTGCAGACGCTCTGCACCGAGGCCCTCGAGTTCTGCGGCGACGAACACATCCGGATCTACTTCGACCGGATCTTGCCCGAGGTCATCCCCGAGGCGAAGCAGGCGAAGCTGCTGGAGGTGCTCCGCTGGTACAAGCGGCGGCACCCGCTCTGGTTCTCCTGGCTGGAAATCGTGGAGCCCACCGCCCACATCGGCTGACGGCGGCCGGCGGCCGCCGTCAGCGGTCCCAGAACTCGCGGTCCGGGGTGATCTCGTGGATCTCCCCGCTGTAGCCGTACGGCACCCGGACGAAGAGCATCACCACCGCCAGAAACCCGTAGAAGGCGGCCTGGACGGCCAGGACAACGGCCGGCGACAGGGTCGAGAAGCCCATGGCCCCGTAGAACCGCGCCCAGGAAAACGCCAGCCCCTCCTCCAGGTGGCCCCGCGGCGACCAGACGCTGATCTTTACCAGCCAGGCCGCCAGCGTGATCAGGAACAGGGTGGCGTAGTTGCGCATGAGCCGCGCCTTCAGGGCGTGGATGAAGGCGATCTTGAAGCGGGGGTGCAGGAAGTCTTCGGCGACGATGCTGCCCCAGCGCGCGTCGGGGCTCTGGAGGTCGCGCCGCAGGAGCGGGGCGAAGAAGTTCTCCTCGATCTTGCGCAGGCGCGTCCGCCAGACGTCGTAGTAGCGGTAGCGCCGCGCCTCCACCCAGAGCAGCGTCAGGATGATGACGTTGGCCAGGATGATGATGATGTGCGGGTGCTCCACGGCTCCGAACGCATAGCTCAGCGCAGTGACGGTGACCACGATGGCCCAGTTGGTGGTGGTGTCCAGCCGCGAGCGCCAGGTGACCGCCCGCTGCATCTCGCCGCGGTACAGGTGAATCACCGATTGGATGTACTCCCCCCGGGTGAGCGGTTGGTTCTCGAAATTGGGGAAGTTGCTGTCGGCGCGCGCATCGTTCGTCATGATGCCTCCTGTCAGAATGGCCAGAACAACGGTATCAGCGCCACCGACACGCTCAGCAGCAGCGCGGTGAGCGGCGCACCCACCCGGGCAAAGTCGGTGAAGCGGTAACCGCCCACGTCGTAGATCATGGTGTTGGTCTGGTAGCCCACCGGCGTCAGGAACGAGAACGATGCCGAGAACATCACTGCCAGCACGAGCGGCTTGGGCGAGACGCCCAGTTGGGCGGCCAGGGCGAAGGCGACGGGGGCCATCAGGACGGCCGAGGCCGTGTTGGACATGATCTCGGTCAGCACCAGCGTGACCACGGCCAGGAGCGCCAGAACCAGGAGCGGCCGCCCGTCGCCTGCCACGCGGAGCAGGGCGTGGGCGATGCCGTCGGCCGCCCCGCTGCGCTCCATGGCCCGCTCCAGCGGGATGAGGCAGCCCAGCAGCAGGATGATCTTGAAGGGGAGCACGTTGTAGAGCTCCTGGAGCCGGAGGCACCGCGTCAGCAGCATGAGCAGGGCGCCCACGATCACGGCGGTGGTCAGGGGCAGCACGCCGGCGCCCATCAGCACCAGGCATGTCAGGAAGATGCCCACGGCCAGGGGGATCTTGTCCCGGCGCGGCTGGGGCAGCTTGATCCGTTCCAGCATGAGGAAGTCGGCGACGCTGCCCAGCTGATCCATCCGCTGGCGGTCGCCCTGGAGGAGCAGCGTGTCGCCGAAACTCAGCCGAACCCGCCCAACCTTCTCCCGCAGGATTTTGCCGTGCCGCCGCACCGCCAGCGCCACGACGCCGTAAGTGCGGCGGAAATCCGCCTCCTTCAGGGTGGCGCCGACCAGCCGCGACGCCGGCGCCAAGATCCCCTCGGCGAGCACGATCTGCCCCGACTGCAGGGCCCGGTCATCCAGGTGGAAGTCGTGGCGGATGCGCAGGCCGGGCAGCTCGCGCAGCCGGAGCAGCCGGTCCACCGCGCCGTTGACGATGAGCAGGTCGCCGGCGGTGAGCGCGGGTGCCTCTCCGGGCGGGTATTTGTGCTCGCCGCGCACCACCGCCAGGATGCCGACGCCCACCGGCTCCCCGCCGTCGAGCGTCAGGCGCGGACCGGCCGGCTGGCCCACCAACGCCGAGCCGGGCAGCACCTCCACCTCGGCGATGTACTCCCGCAGGCAGTATTTTTCGGACAGCTCCCGCGGCCGGTCCCGGTCGGGGATCAGCCGGACGCCCACCACGGCCATGTACGCCATGCCCACGGCGAAGTACACCAGGCCGATGCCGGTGATGTCAAACAGGCCGATGCGCCAGCCCCGCTCGGCGGCGAGGGCGCCGACCAGCACGTTGGTGGACGTGCCGATCATGGTGCAGGTGCCGCCGAGAATGGCGGCGAACGAGATGGGCATGAGCAGCCGGGAGAGCGCCAGCCGCGATTTCTCCGCCAGCGAGATGGCGATGGGGAGCTGCATGGCCACCACGGGGGTGTTGTTCAGGAACATGGACAGCGCACCCGTCGCCCCGGTCAGCATGGCCATCACCCGGCCCGGCGCGTGGCGGGACAGCTTCAGGATGCGCCGGGCGACGATCTGAAGGGCGCCCGTCTTCTCGATGGCCGCGCTCATCACCAGCAACCCCGTGACGGTGACCGTCGCCGGGTTGGAAAAGCCGGTCAGCCCCTCCTCAGGCGTCACCGCCCCCGTCACCAGCAGCGCCGCCAGCACCAGCAGGGCGGTCAGCTCAACGGGCAGCGCTTCGGTGAAGAAGAGGACCATGGCGCCCGTGACGATGAGGAACAGCAGCAGCATCGGCCCTCCCGTGCCGGACTCCGGCCCGCGCTCAGTCGCCGAAGCAGATGCCCAGTTCGCGGGCGGTGAGGATGGAATCGCAATCCAGGGGGACCGACTTCATCCGGCTGGTGGCCGCCTCCAGGGGCACGTAGCGAACCGTGGGCGGGTCCAGCGCCACCATGCAGCCGCACCGCCCTTCGGACAGGCCCCGGATCGCCGCGGCGCCGAATCGCAGGGCGATCAGCCGGTCGAAGGTGGTGGGGCTGCCGCCGCGCAGCAGGTGGCCCAGCACCACCAGGCGGCACTCCTTGCCGGTGAGCTGCTGGAGTTGATCGGTGACGATGGCGCCCACGCCGCCCAGGCGCTCCAGCCTGCCCACCTCCTTGGAGACCACGGTCACCGTGCCGTCCTTCGGCTTGGCGCCCTCGGCCACCACGACGATGGAGAAATGCCGGCCGCGGGCCTCGCGCTGGCGGATCTTCTCGGCCACCTGGGCCAGATCGTACGGGATCTCCGGGATGAGGATGGCGTTGGCGGTGCCGGAGATGCCCGTGTTCAGGGCGATCCAACCGGCATAGCGGCCCATCACCTCCACCACCATGACGCGGTGGTGTGCCTCGGCGGTGGAATGGAGCCGGTCGATGCACTGGGTGGCGAACGACACCGCGGTGTCGAAGCCGAACGTGATGACCGTCTTGTCCAGGTCGTTGTCGATGGTCTTGGGCACCCCGATGACCTTGAGCCCCCTGCGGACCAGCTCCATCGCGATGGTCAGCGAACCGTCGCCGCCGATGGCCACCAGGGCGTCGATCCCCTCCCGGCCGAAGTAGTCGACGATCTCGCCGGTGCGATCCACCTCGTGGAGCTGGCCATCGGGGCCCGGCATCGGGTACTTGGTGGGGTTGCCCCAGTTGGTGGTGCCCAGGATCGTGCCGCCCAAGTGGGTGATCCCGCGCACCGAGTCGGCCGTCAGCCGGATCACGCCGCCGTTCGGGTACTTTTCCGGACTGAGGATGCCGTGGTAGCCGTCGCGGATGCCCCACACCTCCCAGCCGCGGTTGAGCGCGGCGATGACCGCCGCGCGGATCACCGCGTTGAGTCCGGGCGCGTCGCCGCCGCCCGTGTTGATGGCGATCTTTCGGATCCCGGCTCCGGCCATGGCCACCTCCAGCCCCGAGTCTTGGTGAGCATCGAACGCGTTGCGACCATTCTACCACACGCCGCTCCCCCCGCCGGAAGTCAGGGCTCCTCGTAATCGTAATCGTAATCGTAATCGTTATCGTAATTCGTAATCGTGCTCGTAATTCGTAATCATAATCGGACCCGGGACCTGGGTTCTGGGTCTCAGGGTTCGAATTCCAGGTCCCAGCACCCAGGACCCAGTTCCCAAGTTCACAGATTCGCGGATAGTTGATCGTTGATTGTTGATCGTTGAGCGTTCGGCACGCGCCCGGCCCAAAAGGGCCGGGATCGTGGCGCGATGGCTGATTGATCCGACCCCGTCACCGTCGATGACGCGCCGATCACGATTTCGATTACGAGCACTAACCCTCAAAATACTTTGTGTCCTTCGTGCCTTCGTGGTGAATGATTCGGACTTCGGAAATCGGACATCGGAATTCAGATGTCGTGCTCGTAATTCGTAATCGTACTCGGACCTGGGACCTGGGCTCGCGGCTCGCGGCTCGCGGCTCGGGGCTCGGGGCTCGGGGCTCGCGGTTCGGGTCTCGGGGTTCGGGTTTCGTTTCCAATCCTCAACCATCAACCCTCAACTGTTCCCAACCTGCGAACTTGAAAACCTGTGAACCTGCGAACGTTCTCAATTCACCCATTCACCTATCCACCCAATCCCCCTTTCTCCCGCCGCCTCGCTCCCGTGGTACACTGGAGACCGTCCGCCGCGGCACCGCCCGACGCCGCCGGCGGGAACACCGCCTCCGAGGTGACCGCTCCATGGACAGCACCACCTTCCGCCGCTACGGCCACGAGCTCGTGGACTGGGTGGCCGACTACATGGACCACGCCGACCGCTACCCCGTCCGGCCCCGCGTCCGGCCCGGCGACATCCGGGCGCAGCTCCCCGCCGCCCCGCCCGAGGCGGCCGAGGACTGGGACCGGATCCTCGCCGATTTCCGCGACATCGTGATGTCGGGCATCACCCACTGGAACCACCCCCGCTTCTTCGCCTACTTCCCGTGCAACCACTCCGGACCGGCCATCCTGGGCGAGCTGCTGTCGGCGGGCCTGGGCGTCAATGCCATGAATTGGCAGACTTCGCCGGCGGCCACCGAGCTGGAGGAGGTGGTCATGGACTGGCTCCGCCAGATGCTGGGCCTGCCGCCGGCGTTCCGCGGCGCCATCCAGGACACCGCCTCCACCGCCACGCTGGCCGCCCTCATCGCCGCCCGCGAGCGGCTGACGCGCGGCGCCGTAAACCGCGACGGACTCGGCGCCTGGCCCGAGCGCCTGCGGGTCTACGCCTCCGCGGAAGCCCACTCCTCGGTGGAGAAGGACATGATGGTCGCCGGCTTCGGCGCCGCCAACCTGGTCAAGGTGCCGGTGGACGCCGACTACGCCATGGACCCGGCGGCGCTGGAGCGGCTCATCGCCGCCGACCGCGCCGCGGGCCTGGCCCCTTGCGCCGTCGTGGCCACCGTGGGGACCACCTCCTCGACAGCCGTCGACCCCGTGCCCGCCATCGCCGCGATCGCCCGCCGCCACGCCCTGTGGCTTCACGTGGACGCGGCCCTGGCCGGCAGCGCCGCCATCCTGCCGGAACACCGCGGGCTGCTGGCCGGCGTGGCCGAGGCCGACTCGTTCGTCTTCAACCCCCACAAGTGGCTCTTCACCAACTTCGACTGCTCCGCCTTCTTCTGCCGCGACCCGGAGACCCTCGTGGCGGCGATGTCGGTCACCCCCGAGTACCTGAAGACGGCGCACGACCGCCAGGTGACCAACTTCCGCGACTGGGGCGTCCAGCTCGGCCGCCGCTTCCGCGCCCTCAAGCTCTGGTTCGTGATCCGGAGCTATGGCGTCGAGGGGCTGCGGGCGATGCTGCGGGAGCACCTGGCCCTGGCCCGGGAGTTCGCCGCCTGGGTGGACGCCCAGCCCGACTTCGAGCGCCTGGCGCCGGTGCCGGTGAACACGGTCTGCTTCCGCTTCAACCCGTGGCGCGCCGCCGGCGGCGGCAACCCCGCGACGCTCGACCGGCTCAACGCGGCGCTCCTGGAGGCCGTCAACGCCACCGGCCGGATCATGATCAGCCACACGAAGCTCGGCGGACGCTACACCCTGCGGATGTGCATCGGCCAGACGCGCACGCACCGGGAGCACGTCCTCGAGGCCATAGCGGTCTTCCGCTCCGCCGCGTCCTCCCTCGATGCCAGTTCGTGATCGTGATCGTGATCGTGATCGTGATCGTAATCGTAATTCGTAATCGTGATCGTAATCGTGATCGGACCTGGGACCTGGGTTCTGGGACCTTGGCTCGCGGTTCGGGGCTCGAGGCTCGAGGCTCGTTCCCGTTCTGACATGCGTGCCGCTGATCGGGCGTTTGAACGTTCGGATGTTCGAAACTGTTGATCGTTGATCGTTGATCGTTGATTGTTGATCGTTCGGCACGCGCCCGGCCCGAAAGGGCCGGACCGGATTAGCCAGGGGCGCAGCCCCTGGTCAGGCGCCTCCACCCCGCGCGGCTGTTTTCCCCACCCCGAGCCCCACCGGGGCGGCATCGGGGCCGCGGAACCACCCGCTCACCATCCGATCAATCCCAGAGGGTCCGCTCGTCGTACGGCACCTGGTGGAGCCGGAGCAGCTCCACGAACTCCGCCTCAAACGTCACTTGGCGGTGGTGCTCCTCCTGGCTGTCGATGTAGCGGCGGACGGCGTCCGCCTGCGACCGGCTCACCGAAAACGCGGCGTATCCCGTCTGCCAGCGGAAGGTCCACAGGGCGGCGCCCTTCTCCTTGATCCACTTTGAGGACCCGCCCTTGAGTTCCTCAAGCAAATCCGCCACGGTCACCGTCCGGCACAAGCCGGCCAGAGCGTGGACGTGGTCCGCGGTGCCGCCCGCGGCGAGGAGGGGGCAGCGCATCCGCCGGCCGATGCCGCAGAGGTATCGGTACAATTCCCGGCGGATCGCGGGATCGGCCAGAAACGGCTCACGCCCCTTGGTGGCGAACACCAGGTGCAACAGGATCTGCGCGTACGATTGCGGCATGGTCACCTTCCCATGGTTCTAACCATACAAACGGATGCGCCGGGAAGGTATCCGAAAAATAGTGTGTTGATCCGAGTAACGGTCTTTCGCCCCGCTGGGGCGACCACGCGACAAACTGCCGCCCACCAGGGGCTGCGCCCCTGGCTAATCCGGTCCGGCCCTGGCGGGCCGGCCGCCTGCCCCAAATAGCCAATTCAGGATTAAGCAATCACCAATAATCCGGAATGTGCGATGGCAGATGAGCAATGAACGTCCCCTCTATTCACCGAGTTCCCAACTCCCATCTCCGATCGCCTATCTCCGTCCTGTACACTGTTTACCGTTGACTGTTCATTGCTCACTGTTTACTGTTGACTGTGCACTGTTTTGCATTGAGACTTGCTGCTCACCAGCTTTGATTTTACGGAGCATCCGATGATCACCCTCATCCTCTTCATCCTCGGGGTCGCCCTGCTCGGCGTCGGCGGCGAGCTGTTGGTGCGCGGCGCCTCGGGACTGGCCCGGTGCCTCGGCATCCCGTCGCTCATCGTGGGACTGACGGTGGTCGCCTTCGGCACCAGCGCGCCCGAGGCCGCCGTGAGCCTCTTCGCCTCGCTGGCCGGCCAGGCCGACATCGCCCTGGGCAACGTGGTGGGGAGCAACATCCTGAACGTCCTGCTCATCCTGGGCGTCTCGGCCGCCATCGTGCCGCTGCTGGTCAACCGACAACTGCTGCGGTTCGATGTGCCGGTGATGACGGGCGTATCGGTGCTGGTGTGGGTGCTGGCGCTCAACGGCACCATCGGCCGGTGGGAGGGGTTCCTGCTGCTGGCGCTGCTGGCGGCCTACACAGTGGTGCTGGTGATTCTGAGCCGGCGGGCCCGGGCTGCGGCGGCCGCGGCCAACGAGGCGCCGGCGGCGGCGAGCCAGCCGGTCTGGCTGCTGGCGGTATTCGTGGTGGGCGGATTGATTCTGCTGGTGCTGGGCTCGCGCTGGTTCGTGGACGGCGCCGTGGCGTTTGCCCGGCTCATCGGCGTCAGCGAGCTGGTCATCGGCCTCACCATCGTCGCCCTGGGCACCTCGCTCCCCGAGGTGGCCTCCAGCGTTATCGCCGCCATCCGCCATGAGCGCGACATCGCCGTGGGCAACATCATCGGCAGCAACATTTTTAATTTATTGTTCGTGCTGGGGCTGGCCGCCACCGTCTCGCCCGCCGGCGTCACCGTGGCGCCGGCCGCGGCCCGGTTCGACATCCCGGTCATGGTGGTGGTGGCGCTGGTCTGCCTCCCCATTTTCTTCACCGGCCGGGAGCTCAGCCGCTGGGAGGGGTGGCTGTTCCTCGGCTACTACGCCGCGTACACCACGTACCTGGTGCTCCACTCCGCGAAGCACCAGGCCCTGCCATGGTTCAGCGCGGCGCTGCTCTACTTCGCCCTCCCCTTCACCGGCCTGGTGCTCATCGCGCACGCGGCGCGGGCGGTCAGGAAGAGTGAACGGTGAGAAGATTAGGAGATAGGAGTTGGGAGTTCGTGCTCGTAATTCGTAATCGTAATTCGTAATCGTGATCGTAATCGTAATCGCGGCTCGCGGTTCGGGGTTCGGGGTTCGCGGCTCGCGGTTCGGGGTTCGGGGCTCGGGGTTCGCGGCTCGCGGTTCGGGGCTCGGGGCTCGGATTACGTTCCCGATCCTCAACCCTCAACCCTCAACTCATAACCCTCAATATTCTTTGTGCACTTCGTGCCTTCGTGGTGAGCATTCCAAATCGAGGCACGATCACGAGCACGATTACGAGTTAGGATTACGAATTACGAGCACGAACGATCCACCATCCACCCGCTTTAGTCCAACGCAAGCCGCATCCGGACCAGGTCCACGACGTTGACCCGCCCGTCGTTGTTCACGTCCGCCGAATCGTGCCCCGCGGCGAGATCGATCTTGGCCCCGATGAGATACCATTTGAAATCCCAGACATCCAGGTAGTCGAAGACCAGGTCCAGGTTCAGGTCGAGGATGAACCACCGGAAGAAGACGCCGCCGTTGGGCGTGGCCGCGAAGATCCGCCGCGAGCCGTCGGTGTGGTAAGCCAGCTGGGTGACGGTGCCGCCGGACAATCCGGAACTGACGTTGGTCCAGCCGCCCCCGCTGTTGGTGCTGCGGTACACGCCGTAATACTGGGTACCGGCCATGACGGTATTGGGCCAGATCGGGTCGACGGCCAGGGCGAGCACGGTGAACGTGCTCAGGGCGGAACCCGTCGGCGCCCACGTGGCGGCGGCGTTGTTGGTCCGGTACACGCCGCCCTCCTCGAGGCCGGCGTAGAGGATCGCCGGGTCCGTCGGGTGGATGGCCAGCGACCGGACGGTGACGCCGTTGATGCCCGTGTCCGCTGCCGCCCACGTCTCGCCGCCGTTGACGCTCTTGAAGAGGGTGTGCCCCACGCCTTGACCGAAATAGGCACACCCCAGGTAGATCACCTGCGGGTTCGTCGGATGCACCGCCAGGGCGAAGCCGGTGTTCGGGTAGGGGCCTTCAGCCGACCAGGACTCGCCGCTGTCGGTGCTGTGGAAAAAGCTCGTGCCGATCATCGAGTGGAGATAGCCGGCGGCGTAGACGGTGTCCGGCTCCTGCAGCGGCACCTCCAGGTCGTTGATCACGTAGTGTTCGAGCATGAGGTCCCAGGCCGTGCCGCCGTTGTCGCTCCGGTATAACTCGTTCGCGTCGTTGGCCAGATACACCGTCGGGTAGTAGCCGCCGCCGGGCGCCACCGCCAGGGCCTTGGCAGCCTGCTCCGGCAGATCGCTGGGGATGCCGATGTCCAACTGAGCCCAGCTCCAGCCCCCGCACAAGCTGCCCCAGCACCCGCCGGTGGCCGGGCCGGCGTACACCCGGTTCGGTTCGTCCGGCTGGGGCGCCACCGTGGGCACGCCCGGGATGGCCAGTCCGCGATGCTGCCAGCGCCAGTGCTGGCCGTCGTCGGTGGAGTAGCAGATCCCGCCGTCCTCGAGGCCGGCGAGGATACCCGGCGGACTGAGATAGGTCGGGATGATGGCCAGCGAGATCACGCGGAGATCGTGCGTCTCGTCCAGGATGCCGCTGTCGCGGTCCTGCCAGCTCTGGCCATCGTTCGTGGTGAGGTACACCGCCGGCGCATCGGCCGTGCCCTGGCTGCCGGCGTATAAGTATTCGGTCTTCTGGGGATCGATGGCCAGGGCGTAGATCGGCTGGTCCGGCGTCGTCAGCTTTGTCCAGGTGTTTCCGCTGTTGGTGCTGCGCCAGAAGCCGGTCCGTCCGCCGGTGGTGGTGGGGACGAACCCGGCAAACACCTTGCTGGGATACCGCGGATGGACCACGAGGGCCGCCACCCGGCCGGTGTCGTCGCCGGGCAGCACTTCGGTCCAGTCACCGCTGCCGATGGTGGCCTTGTAGATGGAGCCGTTGTACAGGCCGGCGAACACCGTCAGCGGATTGTTGGGGTCCACCGCCAGGCTGTGCACGGGCGAGCCCGGCAGGTTGCCGGTGCGATCTTCCCAGGTGGCCCCGGCGTCGGCGGTGGCGAACACCGTGCCGTCGGAGGAGCCCACGTAGAGGATCCACTCGCTGGTGAGGCTCAGCGGCTGGGCCGCCAGGCAGATCACGTACTTCATCCCCAGGCCCGACGGATCCCAGGTGCTCCCCCAGGTGTCACTCCGCACCAGGCCGCTGGTGGAGCCGGCCCAGACGAGGACGTTCCCCCCGCTCAGGGTCGTGATCACAGCGGTGCAGTTCAGATTGGACAGGTCGTCGTTGCGCGGCTGCCACAGGGTCTCTCCGTCCAGGTCCTCGGCCCCGAAGAAGAAGCCGCCGCCGTGCTGGACGGCGAACGCCCCTTCCCACGGGTTCGGCACGCCGGCCACGCGGGCATAGGGGCCCGGGTACGGCCCGTGGCACTGCCATTGGAAAATGCTCCCCGCGGCCGCCGTGGCCGCCACGGCCAGGAGCAGGGAAACGCAGTTCGTTCGGAAAGAAGCCATCGCCACCTCCCGGTTTCGCCGCACGATTGATTGTCGGATTCGCGTATTGAATTCATCCTACAGTCCCCGCTGGAAAATGTCTAGCCCTATGACGGCCCCTCCGCCTCGTAATTCGTAATCGTATCGGACCTGGGACCTGGGTTCTGGGTCCCGGGGTTCGAATTCCAGGTCCCAGCACCCAGGACCCAGTTCCCAATTCCCAGCACCCAGGACCCAGTTCCCAAGTTCACAGATTCGCGGATAGTTGATCGTTGATGGTTGATCGTTGAGCGTTTGGCACGCGCCCGGCCCGAAAGGGCCGGGTGCGTGGCGCGATGGCTGATTGATCCGATCCCGTCACCGACTTCGGACATCGGAATTCGGAAATCGGGGCTCGGGGTTCGGGGCTCGCGGTTCGGGGCTCGGGGCTCGGCTTTCGTTCCCAACCCTCAACTCTCAACCATCAACCATCAACAATCAACTGTTTCGAACCTGCGAACGTTCTCTACTCACCCATTCACCCATTTCCTCCCCTCTGCCCAATGACAAATGATGCCCCCTCTGTGTCCTCCGTGCCTCGGTGGTGATTCCCCCCGCGCTTTGATTTCTCCCCGTTCGATGGTACATTGAAATCCACATCGCCTCGAGGTCTCCCCATGGCGCATTGTCCCCGCTGTCACACGCCGTCGGCCCCCAACCAGCCCTTCTGCAGCCGCTGCGGCCAGGCGCTGACGCCCGCCGCCCCGCCGCCATCGGCGTGCCAGTACTGCCGTGCGCCGCTTCCAGCCGGCTACACCATTTGCGCCAACTGCGCCACCCGGCAGCAGCAACCGCCGGCCTCGGCGTGCCGGTACTGCCGCGCGCCGCTCCCCGCCGGCTACACCCTCTGCGCCGCCTGCGCCGCCCGGCAGCAGCAGCCGCCCCCGGCCTCGGCGTGCCAGTACTGCCGCGCCCCGCTCCCCGCCGGCTACACCGTCTGCGCCGCCTGCGCCGCCCGGCAGCGGCCCCAGCCGGCCCCCGCGCCCGCACCGTACGCCCAGCAGCCGCCGGCCTATGCCCAACAGCCGCCGGCTTACGCCCAGCAAGCGCCCGCGGCACCTCCGCAGCCATCCGGACACGGCTGCCGGAACACTTTCCTCGTCCTGCTGGTGCTCGCCCTGATCGTGCTGCTCGCCGGCGGCGGCGTCGCCCTCTGGTACTACTGGGACGACCTGTTCGGCGGCGGCGATGGCGGCGGCGAGAGCAGCACCGGCGCACCGCCCCCCGACGTCACGCCCCTGGACCCGGCCGAGACCATCATCCCGCCCGACGAGTACCCGCCGCCGCCCAGAACCAATCCCCATGCCGGCTTTGACTCGCCGCCCATCGACGCCGAGCCGGTGGCGGGCCTGCGCCTCACTGCGCCGGCCGGCGCGCTGGACCAGCCGCGTGACTTCCGCGCCGCACGGCTGGCGCCGGCGGAGCTGCAACCCGTCAAGGCGCGCCTCGGGGAGCAGAACGTCCTGGTGCTGGCGGGCTTCCGCGTCGACGGCGGGATGGCGCCCGACGACCGGCTCCGGCGGCCCCTCACCGTGACGTTCGACCTGGCGCGCCTCGGCGTGGAGCCGGATCTCCGGGGTTGGACCGGCGTCCGGGTCGCCACCGACGACGGCCGGCTCAAGGAGATGCCCGCCGAGCGCCAGGGCGACACCCTGAGCTTCCGCACCCACCACAACTTCGTCGTCTACCTCGTGGTGGGCGCCACGCTGATCTCCGGCGCCCTCTACGTCAAGGCCGGCGCCGAGGCGGCCGAGGAGACCGAGGGGATCGAGTGGAACGGCATCCTCAGCCGCTCGGGCAAGTTCAACATCCTCTGGCCGAAGGCGCTCTACAACGGCAACGACCGCACCCGCCAGGCGTTCGCCCAGCTCGAGGAGCTGTGGCGCCACCGCATGGCCGGCACGCTGCCGCCGGGCCCGGCGCCGGGCGTGCCGCCCCCGTACGCGAACCAGCAGCGCCTCATCGAGGAGATCCACGCCATCGAGCGTGAGTTCAAGGGCGGGTGGCTGCGCGACGAGTGGGCTTGGCCCGGCGCGCTCTGCGTCGAGGCCGAGCTCGACTACGCCTACGACTACTTGGTCAAGACCCGCGGCTTCAAGCCGCTGGACCAGCGGATCAACGTCTATCTGCGCCAGCCGTGGAACAAGCAGGCGGGCGCCGTGGGCCTGTTCGAGGGGGCGCTGACGCGCCGCGCCTGGCTCAGCATCAACCTGGACAAGGCCGGCCCCCTGGACCGCGCCACCGACCTCGGCGCCACCGAAGACGGGGTGAACCTGCAGGTGACCATCCTCCACGAGCTGTTCCACGCCATCCAGTCCGGCTACGTCACGGGCAACGACACCCTCTGGTGCACCGAGGCGGCCGCCGTGGCGCTGGAGCAGGAGATCCAGCCCCTCTACGAGTCGCGCTCCAGCGGCAAGATCCAGGTCGGGCCGCTCCTGACCAAGCGCGACAGCCTCTGGCCCGTCTACCGCCGCCCGCTGGACATCGGCGGCACCGTGGTGGGCCTGCTCAAGGGCGTGGAGATGCTCCAGCGCCACGGCTACGGCGCCTCTTTCCTGCTGGAGCACGTCAAGACCGGCTACCGGGGCGGCGCCGACGCCTTCCTCCCCGACTACATGGCCGCGCTGGGGCGCACCGGCGGCGGCACCGAGGCGCTGGTGCAGATGGCCGTCTCCACCGGCCGGCTGGGCCGGCTCTACACCGATTTTTCCGCCGCCAACGCCGAGGCCGTCTGGGGCATGGTGGACCCCGATCTCGGCAAGGGCGCCACGGAGCTCGACGCCGCCGTCAAGCCCCGCCACTTCCAGCGGGCGGTGGACGTCCACCCCCTGAGCACGCCGTGCTACACCGTCACCGTGCCGGACACGCTGACCCGCGCCCGCGACAGCGTCGTGGTCTTCTTCCAGCAGAACTTGAAAGCGTCCGGCATCACCGTCCAGGTGCGCGAGCCCGGCGCCGTGCGCTGGCGCGAGATCGCCGAGCCGGTGGACACGCAGAAACTCACCTTCTCCGCCGCCGCCGGCCGGACCGGCAAGTGCGGCGTGCAGGTCATCGGCGGGTTCGTCCACCGCGACTACAACGTCCAGAACAAGGCGCACCTGGTCATCGTCGCCCTCATCCCGCCGCAGCAGCCGCCGGCGCTTCCCGGCGGCGCCCGGCTCGACCTGGCCGCGCTGGCCCCCGACGACAAGCTCGAGATCCGCTGGGCCCGCTCGAAGCTGGACCGCTGCGACGAGTTCGCCGGCTACCGGCTCAAGATCGAGATCCGGACGAAATCGGGACGCGCCGAGCAGACGCGCGACGTCCCGCCGAAGCGGGACCGCTTCGAGATCCCCTGGTCCGAGCTGCTGCCGCCCGAGGTGTTCGAGGCGGCCGAGGACCCCATCGAGCTCCGCATCAGCCAGGCCGAGGTGCTCCAAGCCGAGCCGAAGATCGTGGGCCCGTTCAGCGACCCGGCGGTGCTCGTCCTCGACCCCGGCGGCATGGAGCTCAAGACCTACGAGGGACGGGTGTCGCTGCTGGGCGGCGACCGCACCTACGAGAAGTTCACCTACTACCCCGTCACCTCGAAGACGCCGAAGACGTGGCAGCGCGGTTTCTACCCGCCGGGCCGGCCCAACGTCTGGATGGGCAGCGCCGTCACCTGGCGCTGGGTGGTGGAGGCCAACGGCGGCAACCACGCCAACAAGGTCCTGCACGGCCCGTACCTGATGAAGTACACCAGCGGACGAGTCTGCTGCGAGGCCAAGTTCAACCACGGCAAGCTGGACGGCGCGTTCCGCGTCTACCACGAGTCGGGCGGCCTCGCCGGCACGGGCAGCTACAAGATGGGCGTCCCCGACGGCCAGTTCCCCGAGTGGTGGATCGACGGCTCGCTCTCGCGCACCGAGATCTGGGAATCCGGCAAGCTGGTGGATACGATTTACCCGAAGAAGAAGTGACCTCCCCGTTCGTGCTCGTAATCGTAATTCGTAATCGTGATCGTAATCGTAATCGTGATCGTAATCGAGCCTTTTGAAGGTTTGAACGTTCGCAGGTTCGCAGGTTCACAGGTTCGCAGGCTCCAGGTTCACAAGTTCGCAGGTTCCAGGTTCAGCATCAGTTGTTAGTTGATCAATGAAAAATGAATGCTTCTTGTCCTTGGTGACTTTGTGGTGAGCATTTCGAATCGAGGTACGATTACGATCACGAGTTACGATTACGATTACGAATTACGAGCACGAAATCCGAAGTCCGATGTCCGAAGTCGGTGACGGGATCGGATCAATCAGCCATCGCGCCACGATCCCGGCCCGCCAGGGCCGGACCGGATTAGCCAGGGGCGCAGCCCCTGGTGGACGGTGATTTGTCGCGTGGTCGCCCCAGCGGGGCGACAGGCAGGTGGCGTGAATCGTGGTGGGCGCCGATCGATCGAGCTCTCGTTGAAACGCTGGGTTTTCCGAACGCCCCGATGTCGCCCCGATGGGGCTCGGGGTGGGGAAAACAGGCGCCGGCGTCGATGGGCCTCGCACCAGGGGCTGCGCCCCTGGCTCATGCCGTCCGGCCCTGCGGGCCGGGTGCGTGCCGCACGCTCAACGATCAACCATCAACGATCAACAGTATCCGAACCCGGAACTTTCGAACCTGTGAACCAGCGAACCTCCTCGATTCCCAGTTCCTAGTACCCAGATCCCTCTCCCCGTCTTTCCATTGAAAAAAGTCTGCTTCGCGACTTGGCGCCTTGGCGTGCCCCCGCCCCCTCAATTAAGACCGAACCGATGCCAGTGCCGGCCGAGGTTCTCCTGCGCCGGCCACAAGGCGCGGTCCGCCGGCGGGATGATGCCCCGGCCCGCCAGCGTGAGCAGGAAGCCCGGCACGTTGGCGGCGGCGCCGATGGTGCGCGCGGCGAGCACCGTGTAATCGCCGCCCACCCCGAGCTGCCCCTCGTCGAACGCCCAGTGGCAGAGCTTGCAGAGCGCCATGCCGTTCCGGATGTCGTCGTCGTGGCTCTCGGCCCACGGCACGATGTGGGCGGCGTCCACGGCGGTGCGTCCCTCGGGGGTGACGATGCGCACGCCGCAGAGCGCGCAGCGGTGGTTGTAGCACGTCACCACGGCGCGGCGGAAGCCCTGGTCGCGCACCGCCTTCGGATACTCCTCCCCCGCGTCCGGCTCCCGCACCACCGGCCGCTGCGCCCGGACCAGGAGCTCGCGGCTGTAGGTGAAGGCGCCGGCGTTTTCGGCGATCCGCGCCTCCAGCGCGGCCGCCCCCGCCGCGTCGAAGTGCGCGGCCAGGAGCGCGGCCCGCAGCGCGGCGCGCGCCTCCGCCCCCTGCATGAGGAGGTGCAGCTCAGCGTCCATCCGCGCCCCCGCGGCCAGGGCGCGCAGCTGCACCACGGTGCTCACGTTGTTGACCGCCGCCGCATCGATCGTCCGGCCGGGCAGGGTCACCAGCTCCCAGAACGGCTCGTTGTGGAGCCGGGAGAACGGGAAGGCGATGCTGCTGGTCCGCCCCGCGGGGACCACCCGGCGCCAGTAGCCGGTGAAGAGCTCGTTCAGCTCCACGAGGTCGCCGCCGATGTCCAGGAACGGGGCGGGGAGTGCTCCGCGGGCGGCCAGGTCCAGCACCGCCAGGAGCAGGAGCGGCTTGTGGGGCGCGCGCCCCTGCGTCGCCGCCCCCCACATGGGCCCCGGCGCCCGCCGCACCCCCTCGAACATTCTGATGTATCTCTCCAGTTCCGCCATCTCTCCTTCCACCACCCCTCGATCCCACCAACTATCAATCATCAACGATCAACGGTATCCGAACCTGTAACCTGCGAACTTTCGAACCTGCGAACAAATGGAATCCAACCCTCAACTCTCAACCCTCAACTCATAACCCCGCCCCGTCTATCGCTCTTCCCAATATGCGGCTTTATCGGGAAAGATCCGCCGGACTCCCCCCCGCGGCTCGGCCGCGTCGCCGGCGTAGCGCGGGATCAGGTGGACGTGCAGGTGCATCACCGTCTGACCCGCCGCGGCGCCGTCGTTGACGCCGATGTTGAACCCGTCGGGTTTGTGCTTCTCGACGAGGATGCGCCGCGTCTCATCCAGCAGCTCCCACATCGCCTGCCGCTCAGCCTCGCTCGTCTCGAACAGCGACGCCACATGCCGCCGCGGCACGATCAGCGCATGCCCGGGCGACACGGGGAAATTATCGAACAGGGCCAAGGCATGAGAATTCTCGGCGAGTATTCGAGTGGGCTCTGGTGAACAAAAGGGGCAGATCATGTTCGTATCCCAATCACCGCGCGCTCGATCAATAGATTCAAAATATCATGAATCAGCTGTTTGGCAATCGGCGCAAGTTGCCCAATCATGAGGGCGTCTGAAACATCTTCTCCAACGCAGCCACGGTTTCGGAGGCGTCGGTGTTGAAGGGTGCCGTAGCGAGGGCCAATTCCACCTGGCGGGAGCCGGCGGGGATGGCGGCGCGCAGCAGCACCTGATTTCGCTCCCGTAAGGATTGGAAGAGCTCTGGCTGACACGGATAGACCAAACAGGCCATGATTCGCGGCGTGTCGAACATCGTGGAGTAGGCGAGTACCTGCAGCAAGTCGGCCCGGTGGCGCTCCCTAATAGTATCCTCCACGGAGCCCCACCCCGTAAATTGGATCTCCTCGGCGTGGGCCTTGTACTTGGCATCCAGGATGAGCGTAGCGTCCGCGCGTTGAATGACGACATCGGGAATGAGCGCGCGCTGTGAGCCAAGATAGGGGGGACGCCAATCTAGCGCCACCCGAGTCTGGCCTTGTCGGCCGGTCCGCATGGTGGCCCCGGCGCGACGGGCGACCACCGCGCCAAGAGTCTCCACCCAGGCTTCGAAAAACGCCTCCATGTCCAACTGCCAGGACAGACCCGCCAATTCGCTCAAGCCCGCCAACCCGCGTTCTTCCAACGTCCAGTGGATGGCTTGCAACCCCTCGGCAAAGATCCGCGACGGCAACGGGCTTCGCCGCCAGCTCTCCAACTGCCGTTCCCGCGGTCGTTGCGGCGGAGTGCCCGCCACGCGCTGGAGCAACTCTTCGCACAGCGCCAGCAACCGGTACACCACCAGGCCGCCGGCGCGCTGCGCCCGGAGCGAACCGTGATGCTCCCGTAGCACGTAGTGAACAGCGGCGCGCAACTCTTCATCGTTGCGCAAGTCCGGAAAGCGACACGGTACCCGTTGGGGAGTTCCCGCAGGCAGGCGGCGGGTGGCGTAGACGGGCCAATCCACCGTTCCTTTGGGAGCGGGCCGGTCCGCCTCCACCACCGTGAAGCGACGCGCCAGGCGGTCCAGCAATCGCCGCAGCCGCACGAGCACGATCGAGGAGAGTACCCACGGCGGGATCCGGCGGTCGGATTGAGGGAGTTCAGGATAAGGGAGCAGGCGCGGTACTACTCGAAATCCAGTCTGAGTGAGCACGTCGCCGATGGAACTCCAGGCAAAGCGCGGCTCCACCAGCAGACCGAAATCGGGCCGCCCCGTCACCGGTGAACGGAGGGGCAAGGCGCCCACTCGCGCCGCCGTGCGCAGCGCAATCACCGGCCGCATTGCGTGGCGGCGGACATCCGCCTCGATGTGAAAATCCCGCAGCACGCCGGCATTCGCCTGCAGCAAGGCCTCGGCGCGGCGCTCGGCGGCGGTGCTCGGGTCGCGACCTTCACCCCCGAGCCAACTCAAGGCATCCACCAGGCTCTCGCACGTGTCCGTCACCCGCTGGCACCCGCCCACGGGACGCACCGCCTCCGGCCGGCGATGCCAGCTGTAGCGGCGGGGCGGGGCTTTGGGTGAGCGGGGGCGGGCCATGGTCCAGGCGGCCTATTCCAACGTGCCCAGCCAATCGATATAGGCGTGGATGGAATCGGCGAAACCGGACACATATCCTTGGAGCAGGTACTCCCGGAGCAGCGGTTCCAATCCCGTGCGGAGCAGTGTGGTTGCCGGTGTGCCGTTGTCCATGAAATAGGCATGTCCGGGCATGAGGGCGAAGGCGTCGTCGGTGGCTTCCTCCATGAAGATGGAAAAGAGTTTCTGGAACGCCTGCTTCATGGATTCACTGGCATTTTCGTTTTCCAACACCGTGAAGTCGGGCCAGAGCGGCAGAAAGGCGAAACGCCGGCGGACGGCGATGTCCAGAATGGCGATGCTGCGGTCGGCGCTGTTCATGGTGCCCAGCACGTGCAAGTTGAGTGGCAACCGGAATTCCCGTCCGAAGGGCGGGCCGAAGTCGTGCGGTAACACGATGGACCGGTCCGGTTCGGTGGGCTCAAACAGATAGATCGCCTCGCCCAGGACTTTGGCCAGGTCGGCTCGATTGATCTCATCGATGTGCAGCAGGTACGGCTGTTTCGGGTGACTCAAGGCTTCAGCGGCCGCCTCCATGAGTTGGCCGGGACGGGGATCGAAGCGCAAGCCCATGTCACCCGTGCCGGGGCGTGGAGCGAGTCCGCCGATGAACGTCTCATAGGTGGTCTCGGGATGAAACTGGATGGTCCGGCCGTGGCCGTGGTATTCATTCTGGAGAAGCTGCCGAGCCAGAAGGGTCTTGCCGGTTCCCGGCGGACCTTCCAGAACTACGAAACGCCGCTGGGCAAGGAGCGTGTGCACGCGCTGGCGCGTGGTGACGGGCAACACGTGAGCCATCCACTGGGCGCGCGCGGTCTTCATCTCCTCTTCGGCGGACTTCAACAGCGCCAGGCCCCGCTCCTCAGCCACTAAGTCGCAAAAGGCAAGCGTGGCTTGTTGAATCACGTCTGGATCAGTCCCCTCGGTTCGACAGAGGGCGTAGATCATCTTCTCATATTTTGAAACCGCGTTCTCGTAGGCCGCCAGTGTGTCGCGCACCTGCCGCGGCATGCTGAGATCGATGCGCACCGGATCATGCTTGGCCCAGGCGATGGGCGCTTTCGCTTGGTTGTTGAGCCAGCGGCAGATGGCGGCCGCCTGGCGGATATGTCCTGGTCGCCCCAGCGCTTCCTCATCGGGGCTGAGACCGTTGGTGCCGATAACGAGGGAAACGAACGCAGGGGCTTCCGCGCTTGGGAACAGCACGAAACTGATTCCGCCATAAGGGCCGCTTTTGGGTTGGCCGGCGGGAATTAGCGCGGCGAAGGGCGCGGCGTCGTCGCTGGTTTCCCCATTAACGCGGATCTGGAGCTTGTTTTTCCATTTCTTGCCATATCTGCCTTCAGCAAATTCGGCAAGCGCCTCCTCGGCCGCAGTTCCCCAGTTCTTCCCCAGTGGTGCACGAACCAAATCCAGCATGCTCGGCATGGGCACCTCCACAACACAAGCTTGAATTATTACCGCCATCTTACCCGAACCCGCGATTCTTGGGTAGAACGCTTTCGATGTTTGAGCGTGGCCACATTCTCCTTGCCCTCAATTCCTTCCCCGTTTTAAGATAGAATTCGTCACGACACAGATGAGGACTCACAGGGGGCGCATGTCATTCTCCGTCGTGCATCCCGTTTTTCATTTCCAACCTCCTTCTGTGCCTTCTCCTGTCTTCAAACCCTCGACCCTCAGCTCTCAACCCTCAACTCTTGATCTCAAACCAAAGTCATCATGAAGCTATTCATCGGCGTCACCGACAACGACTGGTTCCGCTTCCTCCGCGCCCACAAGCCCGCACCCACAGAAGTCAATTTCTGGCAGCCCAGCGGCTCCCGCGACTTCCGCGCCCTCCAGCCCGGCCAGCCGTTCCTCTTCAAGTTGCACAGCCCGGAGAACTACATCGCCGGCGGCGGCTTCTTCGCTCACTTTTCCATCCTGCCGTTTAGCCTGGCCTGGGAGGTATTCGGCCAGGCCAACGGCACCGCCACCATCGGCGAGATGCGCCGCCGGATCGAAAAATACCGTCATGTGAATCAATCGAGCCACGAGGACTACCCCGTCGGCTGCATCCTCCTCACCGCACCGTTCTTCTTCGACGAAAAGGACTGGATTCCCGCGCCCGGCGACTTCTCCCGAAACATCGTCAGCGGCAAGGGTTATGAAACGGACCAGGGAACCGGCGCGGCCCTATGGGCTGAGGTCCGGCAGCGCCTGGAACGCATTCAGGCCGAGGAGCGACAACCCGTGGCCGCCGACGCCGCGGTCGCGCCGACGGCGGAGCTGCCCCTCTGGGCTGCTTATCGGGACCACCTCCACTTCATCGACGGCCCCATGCATGGCGACCCGGTCCTGGTCCGGGCCCGCTTGGGACAGGGGACCTTCCGCGTGGTGATCACCGACGTCTACGACCGCCACTGCGCCGTCACCGGCGAGAAGGTGCTGCCGGTGCTGGAGGCGGCCCACATCAAGCCCGTGGCCGACGGCGGCCGCCACGAGATCCCCAACGGCCTGCTTCTGCGCTCGGACCTGCACCGCCTCTTCGACCGCGGCTACATCACCGTCACCCCCGACTACCGCCTCCTCGTGAGCCGCCGCCTCAAGGACGACTTCCACAATGGCGAGGAGTATTTACGGCTGACAGGAAAAAAGCTCTGGATTCCTTCCGATCAACAGAAATGTCCAAATAGAGAATATTTGGAGTGGCACAACGGAAGATTTAAAGAATGACTTTAAAGCAAGGAAAAGAAATGGCTAAGGTCACAATCCAGGATCTGCAAGAGAAGGTAAGGAAGTTCTGTGTTGATCGCGACTGGGATCAATATCATGGTCCGAAAGATTTGGCCATTGGCATTGCAACTGAAGCTGGCGAACTATTAGCCCACTTTCGGTTTTTATCTCCTGAACAATCCGATGGACGCTTGCTTGATGTAGTTCGCAAGGGTGAGATCGAAGATGAGTTGGCCGATGTTCTGTTCTTTGTGTTGCGATTCGCGCAGAGATTCAATATTGACCTTGCTGTTGCTCTGGAACAGAAACTCGAGAAGAATGCAGCCCGTTACCCAGTAGAAAAAGCGCGAGGATGCAACTCAAAATACACGGAGTTTTGAAATGCAGCTTTGGGCAGGCGCCTCCGAAAGCTTCATCCGCGAGACCACACATAATCAGATCACCGAACGCTTAATAGAAGCATTCTTTCGGCATTTTCGCTACCAGCCTTCAACGGGGGAGACGAATGCGTGGCGTAATTCACTTCGAGCCGTCTCACTGGTATTTCAAGAAGCGCAGCTTAAGGACCACGGGGTGTTGTTGGAGTATCAACTTCCTCTCAGCTCACGCCGCTTGGACTGCATGGTATGCGGTCTTGATTCACGAGGAACCCCGCAAGCGGTTATTATCGAATTAAAACAATGGGACAAATGCAACGAGGCGTCAGGTGAAAACCTCGTCACCACTATGCTGGGAGGGAGCCAATGTGAAATTCTGCACCCATCCGCCCAAGTCTCACAGTACCGGCTTTATCTAGAAGACACCCACACTGCCTTTTATAAAGAACCAAATCCTGTAAAACTGGCTGCTTGTGCGTACCTTCATAATTACACTTGCAGTCAAGATGACGTATTGTTCGCGCCGAAATTTACTAATCTACTCGCAACTTCCCCAACGTTCACTGCCGATGATGTGGATCTTCTAAAATCATATCTGGTGACACGATTGGAGCGTGGATCAGGTTTGGATGTATTGCAACGAATCCAGCAGAGCCGGTTTCGGCCGAGCAAGAAACTGATGAATCATGTGGCCGAAATGATTGAGGGACAACCAATATATGTGCTTCTTGATGAGCAGCTGGTGGTCTTTGATTCTGTTTTAGCAAGTGCCCGAAGGGGTGTCCATGATCGTCGAAAGCACGTGATGATCATTCGTGGAGGCCCAGGGACCGGCAAATCTGTCATCGCGTTGAATTTAATGAGCAGACTGTTGCGGGAGGGCATTAATGTCTTCCATGCAACCGGATCAAGGGCGTTCACAAGTACCCTGCGCACAATCATCGGTAAGCGCGCTGAATCACAGTTTAAATACTATAGAGATTTTGCTCTCACTGCGTACAGCGAAATAGATGTCATTATCTGCGATGAAGCGCATCGATTGCGGAAAACATCAACAACACGCTATTCATCCAAGCAGCAACGAACAGGGCTGCCTCAAATTGAGGAGATTGTCCGGGCATCCCAACTATCGGTGTTTTTCATCGACGATAAACAAGTAGTTCGGCCTGATGAGATCGGTTCAACACCTTACATTCGCGATCAAGCCAAAAGGCTCGGTTGTAGTGTGTCGGAGTATCAACTGGAGGCACAATTCAGATGTGCCGGTTCCGATGGGTTTGTGAATTGGGTGAACAACACACTAGGGATAGCCCGAACTGCAAACGTCATATGGGATACAAACGAGGAATTCGATTTTCGCATATTCGATTCACCAAAGGAGTTGGATGACGCCGTCCGCATGCAGGCTGAGAGAGGGAACACTGCCCGATTGACCGCCGGGTTTTGCTGGCCATGGTCTAATCCTAAACCCGACGGCACACTTGTTCCGGATGTTCAGATCGATGACTTCAGCCGTCCGTGGAATGCAAAACCCGACGCAAAAAAACTGGCTGCTGGAATTCCAAAGGCACTCCATTGGGCGCACGATCCGAAGGGAGTAGATCAGATCGGTTGCGTCTATACTGCTCAGGGTTTTGAGTTCGACTACGTTGGAGTTATTTTCGGCCCTGATCTGCGATACAGCTTTGACAAGCAAGCTTGGGAAGGATACAGAGAGGCTTCATACGACAGCATGGTGAAACGCAACAAGGAACGTTTCACAGACCTGGTCAAAAATGCTTACCGCGTGCTTTTATCCAGAGGGCTGAAAGGTTGCTATGTCTTTTTTATGGATAAAGATACCGAGCGGTTTGTTAAGTCACGGATGGAACAAAGCACATACAATATTCAAGATGATAATGATCATCCAGATAAGATATTGTCAAAGCACAATCATCAAGCGACCTCCGAACCAATCCGTCGGCTCAGTCCTGCCGAAGTTCGACCATTCGTGAATTGCGTTCCATTATACGAATTGAAAGTTGCGGCCGGCCTCTTCAGTGAAACACAGACGGTAGACGAAGTCGGACTGGGTGGGGCGTCGCATTACCAAGATACTATCACCTGGGTGGCGCTCCCTGAAATATACCGCCCCCAGCCGGGAATGTTTGTTGCACAAGTCATAGGCGAATCCATGAATCGTCGCATACCCAATGGATCATGGTGCCTGTTCAGGAGAATCGCTGCTGGTACTCGCAATGGAAAGATTGTTCTAGCCCAGCATAGGGATATATCAGATCCTGACACTGGTGGACAATTCACTGTCAAACTATACGAAAGTGAAAAAGAACAATTATCCGATGGAACATGGTGTCATAAACGGATCATTCTTAAGCCTGATAGCACTGAATCCTGTTATGGACCGATTATTTTGAGCGAACTCAAGGCAAGAGATGTTGTGCTGATTGCTGAATTTCTTGCATTGTTGGAATAACAGGGATGGGGGCTTTGCTTTTGAATCTGGCCTGTGGAAGGTGCACCTTTGTGGAGTGAAGAATGAAAGAAGATATTCTGGAGCAATTGGCGACCGACTTTCTTGAATCCCAGGGTTATTTTGTTCGTGCCAATCTTCGTTATCGTCCATCGAAATCAGATGCAGATGGCCTTCCAGAGAAGTTTGCTTACAACACAAAACAAGACTCTGTCCATAGTGACATCGATATTGTTGCATACCATCCGCTCAAGAATGGCAAAGATAAAGTGATCGTCATGAGTTGCCGCTCGTATCAGGACGGTTTCAACATCAACAATGAGTGGAAGAATCTCAGCAAGGATCGGAAACCCGGAGGTAGAGACGCGTGGCGTTATTTCCGAGAATTGTGCAATCCCAAGTGGTCTCGTGCATATCGCCGCAGAATAGAAGAAGTTACAGGAGAGAAAGAATTCATCTATTATCTGACTGTTACAAAGATCACCCCACTCAAAAACAAGTCCATAGAAGAGCAAAAGAAAAAATGGACCGAATACAAACCATTTCTGGATACGCTCCAAGCCGAGATCCGGATCATTGAGCTGAAAGAGATGGTAGATGAGATGATGAAGACGATTGGAACGAAAATTGAGAGCAGTGAGCTTGGTAGAACTTTGCAATTACTCAAAGCCGCTGGAGTGCTATGACTTGGTATCCTACGCGGGACTATTTACAATATCTGAAGGGCCTTGTGTCTTGGCTCGTAGTTCAACACGGCGCTTTTCTACCCGTGCAGCGGCAACGACTGGGAGGTGCCCGTCCGGCTGTTCGCCCCCGCCGTCACGGCGTTCTGGTTCGTCGACCGGGCGTATTTTCCCCTTTCAAGGCCCGCGGACACCGCGCGGCCGCTGCTCCATCGCTGGCCCGGTTATGAATTTCTGGAAAAGCACCTGCGCGGTCCCGCCGGGGCGGAAGTTCAAATCAAGGTCGATCCGATCACGGGCAAACGATACCCCGACCTCGAGCCGTGCGTCCTGACGGAGCGCTACCGGCACCGGCGGAGCGGGCGGGTCATCGCCGTCCACCGGCGCCGGGGGTACGGCTTTTCCGCGTTCCGGAAAGAGATCACCACGCTCGGCGTCTTCTTTTATCGCGGCGACAGTCAGGGCGAGGGCGGAAGCGGCAACCTCTGGCTGAAGCGGGACCACATTCAGGAGGTGTGCGACAAGCTCGTCGACGGGGGGCTGTTCGCGACGGATGGCAGCAATCACCTGCGGAGCCGGGAATACACGGAGCTGTGGCGTCTGAATACGGCGGGGCGGGGCTTGTCTCCCGCGGAATTGGTTCAGGCGGCCAGGCCATTCACGGACAGGAACGGCCGCCGCTTCACGTGCGTGGGGATGACAGATGACCGTCATGGCTTCGCCCTGATCTGGCAGGTCCGGCAGCCTTCCGCCGCGTCTGAGTGTTGATCGGGAGGACCAGAAGGAGTATTGTCCGGGCGATTGTTTCTCGGTGGAGTGATCCAGTCAGGAGTTTCTCCCCAAGGAGGATCCCGCATGGAAGTCACCACCTGGCCCAAGGGGCAGCCGCACCGCCTCCAGATCGTCCCCCTGGGCGGCAGCACGTTTGAACTGCGGTTGTGAAGAGGACGGGTATCGATGAAACGTCCCAAGGTCACCGAGCTGAGCATCGCCGGCGTGTGCGAGCGGGACATCGACCTGCTGTTGCTGGAGGAGTTCCATGCCGGCGACCGCTTCTGGCGCTGGCTGGCCGGGATGGCGCTGGGGGAGGATCTCGCCGCGGCGCGATTCGTCCGCGCCCGGCATTCGGTGGATCAGCCGAGCGGCGAGTCGGACCTGGAGCTGGCCATCGAAGCGCCGGCGGGACGCCGGTCGCGGTGCGCCCGGCCGCGGCGAATCCGGATTCTCATCGAGAACAAGCTGGACGCCGTGTTCCAGCCGCGGCAGGCGGAACGGTATCGCCAGCGCGGCGACGCGTACCTTCAAAACGGCGCGTGCGACCGCTGGGTGACCGTCCTGCTGGCGCCGAAGGCGTACCTGGGATGGGCGGAACACGGGGAGACGCTGTGGGTCATGCCCGCCGCGGCGTCGCGCGCGTCCGGCAAGAATGCACCGCGGCGCAAGGCGCGGCCCGGTGCGTCCGTTCCGTGCGCGTCGCGGCGCGACGCGCCTCCCCTTCACGGCTTCGACGCGGCGGTCACCTACGAGGCGATGCGGGAGTGGTTTCGGCAGGCGCCGGGCCTCGGCGCCCGGCGGGCGCACAAGCTGGCGCTGCTGGACGGGGCCATCCGCAAGGCGGAAGAAGGATACCGCCCGGTTCCCGACGAGCCGGTGACGGCTTTCTGGCAGCGGTACTGGGAAATCGCCCAGGCCCGCGCGCCCGAGCTGAACATGGCCCGGCCGGAGAAGAAGCCGGCGGCCGCCGGCTTCGTGCACTTCCATCCGGTGGGTCTGCCGAAAGGGGCGAAACTCGTCCACAAGCTGCGCCACGGGAAGGTGGACCTGCAGTTCAAGGGCGGTGTGGCCCGAATCCCAGAACTACAGACAGCCATTGAACCTCTGTTGAAACCGGGCATGGCGCTGGCTCGGGCGGGGCAAGCGGTGGCGGTGCGCATCGCCGTCCCGGCCGTGGACGCGGCGCGGGGCATGGACGCGCAGCAGTCCGCCGTCGACGCCGGCCTCGCCGCCGCCCGGCGGCTGCGCGTGTGGCTGTCCCAGCACCATCAAGTCATAGACAAGTTGATGGTTGATGGTTGATGGGCGAGTTGGCGGGAGAAGATCCACCACAGAGTTCGCAGAGCCTCAAGTCTCGAGCCTCAAGACCCGCATCAAGAGACGAGGAGCGGCCGGCGGTCACTTTGCCAGAGGGTCCATGGAACGGAAGGCCTGGCGGATCTGGTCGTCGGTCAGCCGATCGAACTGGGGCAGGAGCGGCCGTTGCGGATCCAGCCCCGCGATCTCCCGGCGGTGCTGCTTCATCCACTTTACGAGGCCCTTCATGATCCGCCGGTTCGCCTGGCCGTGAGGCGTCGGGTCACCGATGTTGGCGTCGAAGATGCCGTCAAGCGCCAGCCGGGGGGCGGCAGTGAACACGACTTCGGACAGCTTGGCGTAGTACTCCGTCTGCCCGGGCGACCCCATCTTCGTCCCCAGGCGCTGGTCGATGGCGTGCCGGCCCTCATGGGCGAAGATGGAGCTTTCCTGCACCGACCGCTCGTGCTCGGCCAGGAAGGCCAGCCGCAGGTCTTCGTCCCGGATCCCCCGCTGCACCAGCCGCGCCTCCAGCGCCTGGTCCGCCTGGAGCTGCAAGCGCAGGGCCAGGCCCGGCAGGAAGCCGTAGGGATCCCGGCGGGCCCGGGCGTCGTCGAGGGCGGTTTCCCGCGCCAGTCGCGCGGCGTACTCGGCCCGCTCCGGCTCCGAGTGGAGCCGCTGCCAGCTCACCATCGCGGCATTCGCGTAGACGGGGCGGATCTGCCAGATGGTGTCGCGCCCGGCCCAGCCGCCGTGCTGGGCGCCGCTCTCCCAGGCCCAGCTCTGGAACCCGTTGGAGACCATGCTGTCCAGCACCACGAAACGCAAGCTGGCCTCGTGGCTGTACTGCTTCACGACGCGGGTCTCGTCGAGCACGCGGTGGCCCAAGTGGAGATCGTAATAGCCCGCGGTCCAGCCGACGGCGATGTAGGTGCCAAAATGCTGGTCGAGCAGCGCGTCCACCTCAGCGTTGGTGGGTGGAGGTTGCCGGTCAACGCCCAGGGCCGCAAGCACCGGCGCCGCCTGCGCCCCGATCTGTCGCGCGAACTCGTCCGGGTCGCCGCCGCCCAGGATCGTCTGGCGGTAGTGCTCCTCCGCGAGCCGGCGCACCGCGACCAGGCCGCGGGCGTACGCTTCGATGGGCCGGACGGTCGCGCTTTCCCGGACGGAGGCGTCGGCCCGCGGGTCCAGGGCGACCAGGGCCGCCTCCGCGAAGAAACGCCCTTCGGCCAGCGCCCGCACCAGCTCGATCCGGTCCGCCGGCGTCGCGCCGGCACCCGGCCAGCGGGGAAGGATCCGCTCCAGCTCCGCTCCCGCCGCGGCGATGACGTTGGGGGTGGGACCGCCGGGCGTCAGGCGGTAGTAGGAGCGCCAGGCCGCGAGGGCTTCGTCGCCGCGGTCCAGGAGCAACGCGGCGCCCAGAAGCAGCTGCGACGACTCGGGTTCGCCCGGCTCACGCCGGACCTGGCCGGACAGTTCGTCGAACGCCTCCCGAAGCGGCCCGGTGTGGCCGACCTGCCCGTTCTGGCGCAACGCCGCGGCCTCGGCCACCGCGGCGCGCGCCCGGGCGCGGCGCGCGCCGCGGCGCTCCGCATCATTCCCGGCGACGTCGAGGGCCGTGGTGGCGGCCGCCCACGCGGCCGGATAGTCCGCGCGCGCCTGCTCCAGCCGGGCCAGCGCGATCCAGGCCTTGGCCGGCTCGGCCCCGGTCGCGGCGGCCCGCAGCAGCCGCGACCGCGCCTCGTCGAACCGGTGAAGGTACTTCCAATCCAGGACCGCCAGGCGCCGCTGCACCTCGGCGGCGTCCTTCGCCGCGCCGTCCAGGGTCTCGGCGTGCGTCAGGACCTGGCGCTCCCGCGCGATGTCGTGGGCGGCGTCGGCCCGCCGGGCCTCGTCCAGGCACAGGATCAGGTCGGCGGGGAGCGGGTCGGCCGCCCGGCATTCGATCGTGAGCACCCACACCATGACGAGCGCCACCGCGGCCGTGCCGCCGATCATTCCTTTCTTGCGATTCATTGTCTCCCTCCTGGGGTCGGTTTCGGTGCGGCGACAGGCTCCCAGCCCATGGCGCCGCCCAGCGCCTGCAACTCGGCGGGGTCAAACACGTAGCGCAACTCCAGAGCCCGGGGATGGACGCGGACCGCTTCAGGCAGGCTGGCCCAGACCCGCGGCGTGAACAGGACCGGCGGCCCGCGCCGGGACCGCAGCACCGCGGCCGGATCGCCCGTGACCCGCGAATCGATCCGGGTCTGACGGCTGCCGCAGAGCGCCGTCAGATCCGCGGCGACCACGCCGGCGGTGGCCGGATCGTGCTCGCAGACGATCACTCGCGACACGCGGTCCAGCCGCTCGAGAAGCGCCGGGTCGGGGTAGATCGTCAGGAAGCGGATCCGTCCCAGCCGCCGCGGCCACATTCGGCGCAGATCGTTGTAATGGAAGTAGGTAGAGATCACGGGGCCTTCGGGGGGCTCGGTCTCCAGGGCCAGTGGCCACGGACGTGCGTGGACGCGGAATCGCGCGGCGATCTCCCGGGTGTGAGACGCGCATTGCCACTCGCTGCATTCGACGACGTACACCGTGGGCCGGTCCGCCTCGCGTGCCGGAGCGGCCTCGAGCAGGGCCGCGGCGAGGCTGCGGGATCCCATCCCGAAGCGCTCGGCGGCTTCCCGGCGAACCCGGTCGAGGAAGGCGTCGATCTCGCCGGCGCGCGAGGCATTGCCGCGGTCATGCTCCGCAATGCGCGTGCCGCGCGGCCCGCGGTTCCGCTCGACGAGACCTTCCCGGGCCAGCGCAGCGTATGCATGGCGAACCGTGTGGATATTGACGCCCCACTTCTCGGCGGCCTGGCGCATGGGCTGGAGGGCGTCGCCCGGGGCCAGTTCCCCCGCCGCGATGGCCGCGCGGAGGGCCTGGGCAATCTGGTGGTACAGGGGAATTGGGCTGTCGGGATCGATCGAGAGGATCAAGGGAACCTCCAGTTACATCTATAATTACGTAACAATATAACAAAAGGTTGCACAACGTCCAGCGCGTCCGTTTCGAATGTTCAACTGAAAAATGGGGCGTTGGATACGCCCGGAGGAGCTAATCGAGCCGGCGATGCAGCGGGGGGATTTACCACAGAGTCCGCAGAGGACGCAGAGGGGGAGAGGGCACGTCAAGGCGCGAAGGCGCCAAGCACTTTTTGGGTCAATGGAAAGCCGAGGGGCGAAGCGGTGGGGGGGAGATTCACTGCGGAGGACGCAGAGGACACAGAGAAAGAGTTGATAGTTGATGGTTGATGGTTGGAACGGGTTCGCAGGTTCCAGGTTTACAGGTTGCAGGTTCGGAAACTGGATTGCGAACTGTTTCATTCAGGGGCGCTGTCTGCTATCCTAGGCCCGTTGTCCCAATACTGGTGGATTGACATCGGGGGCGCCGCGCGTCCTGTCTTCGGGTGAACGAGCATGTGGAATGTCACCGGGCCGGTGCCGCTGATCCTCTACGCCGATCCCTACGGGTACGGCCTGCCGGACCGTCTCGCGATCAGCCAGAAGAATCCGCGTCGGCCGGATTTCTCGCTCATTCATTGGTGGGAATGGGGGGAACAGTACCTCCGGGATTCGTCCGATGTGGCAGCGGTGATTGTGCCCGTCTCCCGTGAACTGCTGGCCGACGCCTCGTACAGGGGTTTCCTGCAAGGTTGCCGGCGGATCGCCGAGCGCAACGCGGCGTTCCGGCTGTACTTGCTCCCCCACGCGATGACGCTGGACGAGCTGTTCCAGGAAGCGCGGCAGGACCCCGGGCTGGCCGAGGTCGTGGACACGGTCAACATCAGCACCCAGACCGGCGACGCCCTGTTCGCGGAGATCGATGCCAGCCTGAACGGTTTCCTCGATGCCCTGGACGACATCCGAGACGCGCCGAAGCACAGGCGGCTGATGCGCGCCGTCCTGGCGCCCTTCGCGCTGGGCTCCATGGCCGGCACCGCCGGCGGACTGGTCGCCGCCGGGCTGATCCTGCTCATCGTCACCGGCGTTCTGCCAGCCGCGCTTCTGCGGGAGCACGGCGAGGCGCTGGCGCTCGGGTGCGGCTACTTCGGCGGGACCGCCCTGCTGACCGCCGTCGCCACCCGTCGGTTCCGCCTGCTGCCCGCGGCCTGGATCGGCCTTATGGCCTTCGCCGCCTTCCGGGCGCCGCTGGACTGGCGGTGGCTGGCGGCCGGCCTGCTCCTCGCCCTGGCGCTGGACCACCTTCGCCGGCGTTGGATCATGCTGCTGCCCCTCGCCATCACCGCGGCAGACGGGACGGTCGCGGTCCGTTTGGGCCGGCGGCTGGCCGGCCTGTTTGGCGGGACTCTGTGGCCCCGCCAGCGGCAGGTGTTCATCAGCTACGCACGGCGGACCTGGGCAGATCCCACTGTCCGCCGGCTCCGGACCTGCTTCCAGGATCTCGATGTGGCGTGCTTCCTGGACATCTCCGACATCGAGCTCGGCAGCTCATGGCGGTTCGCCCTGGAGGAGGGCATCCGCCAGAGCACCCTGTTCCTGTTCTTCGACGACGGTGAGACCGGCAAGCCGCTCCGCCACTGGCACCAGGCGGAGTTGGTCACCGCGTCGAATTGCCGGAGCCGCACGGGATTTCCGTCCATTGCCGTGGTCACGCAGCAGGCGGAGGGCGTCCAGCCGCTCCAACTTTACAAGAGCCGGCTCGCCCGGTACCTGGCGGGCGCGGACTACCGCATCGTCCCCCTCGCGGCCGATGCGGTGGACCGGTTCGCCCGCAACGTGACGGACGCGCCAATCCGGCCCCACGGCCCGGTGGGGCCCTCCAACATCTGGTGGGACAGCTTCGTGGGTGTCGCCGTGCAAGCGCCGCTGATGCTGCTCATGGCGGGCCTGGCCACGGCGGCCAACCTGGTGCGGATGCTCGGCCTGCCGGCGGTGGCGGCCGCAGTCGTCGGGATGTACCTGGGGCATGACTTGAGACACTGGCTGAATCACCCCATCTGCCTGGGTCTTCTCTGGCTGGCGGTTGGATTCAACGCGCGCCGCGTCCTCCACCTTCGCTTCGAGGCGAGAGCGCCGCACCGGTCGAAGGGGCTGGCCGGCCTCCTGGTCAGCCTCATCCTTCTGGCGCTTGCCGCGACGTGGTTGACGATGGGCGGCGTGCCGTTGGCCGTCACTTTCTATGCGACGGCTGGCCTGCTGGGATTCGCCAGCCTGGATTTCAACGCCGGAATCGCCGACCCGGACGGGATCGAGACGGGGTGAGCGACGCAGTCGACGGGACGTGAGGTGTTCACATGGTGTTTCGCTGGATCGGCCGTCTGTTAGCCAGGAGCGAGCCGCTGATGGCCAAGCAGCTGCGTGCCGTGGAGCTTCAGGAGCGGAACAAGGGATATCGGCTGGAATTCATGGACCAGATTCCCGTCGCCGAATTCGCCGCGGCGCGCGACCATCCGGCTCTGCAGGAGGCCGAACGACTGTTTCAGGAGATCCTGCAGCACCGGGAAGGGCTGGCCCCGGGCGCACGGGCCGTCACCTCGTTCCAGCTGGCGATGCTCTACCGTGCCCAGGGACGCCTGGATGAGGCGGAAGCGATTTTCGAGGCGCTCATCCACGAGTGCCGAAGCGCCGCCGAGGCGACCGCGGAGACGGAGTGGGTTCTGTGCCGAGCGCTGCTCCGCTATGCCGAGCGCCGAATCCGGCAGGACCAAGCGCTGGGCCTGGCCCTGCTGGAGGAGTCGTTGGAAATCGCCGTCAATCGGAAGGACCAGGACGCGATCCGGGAAAACGAGTGGGCGCGGAAGCACTTCGGCCTGGCATGAGCAGGATGCAGCCGACGCACGGCGGGGGAGATTCACCGCAGAGATGCAGAGACGCGGAGGGGGAATGAGCGCGCCAAGACGCGAAGGCGCCAAGCACTTCTTTTTGTCAATGGAAGGCCGAGAGGCGAAGCGGCGGGACTGGTGCTGCCCGTACGGGACACCCATGCTCCCGCACCCGGCAAACGCGGTGCACTCGCGGCCTACTTCAGCCGCACCGGGTCGCCGCCGCCCGGGCCGGGGGGGCGTCGCCACCGTCCAGGGTGTTGGGAATGGTGATCGGCGTGTAGCTGACCTTGTCTCCGCCGGGGCCGCCGGGGCCGCCTGCGCCGTCCAGGGTGTTGGGGATGGTAATCGGCGTGTAGCTGATCTTGTCTCCGCCGGGGCCGCCGGGGGCGCCGCCACCGTCCAGGGTGTTGGGAATGGTAATCGGCGTGTAGCTGATCTTGTCTCCGCCGGGGCCGCCGGGGCCACCGGGGGCGCCTGCCCCGTCCAAGGTGTTGGGAATGGTTATCGGCGTGTAGCTGATCTTGTCTCCGCCGGGGCCGCCGGGGCCACCGGGGGCGCCTGCCCCGTCCAGGGTGTTGGGAATGGTGATCGGCGTGTAGCTGATCTTGTCTCCGCCGGGGCCGCCGGGGGCACCCCCGCCATCCAGGGTGTTTCTCTGTACCGGGGGCTCCTCGTCCTCGGCCTCGGCCACGTTCGGCAACTGGATCGGGGTGTAACTCACCCGGTCCCGGCCGCTCGCCGGCTGGGCGGAATCCGGCATCGGCCCGGACAAGTCTCCCAACTGATTGTGCAGATTCAGCTTGGCGGCTTGGGCCAGGACGGACTGCTCCGCCTGCCTCGTGGTCGCGGATCCGGCGGATCTTGGCGCGGTTGCTTCCAGGGTTGCCGCCGCGAGTTGGCCGAGCGATGCCGCCGGACCGGCCAGCAAGGTTGGCTGGACCGCGGGTGCAGCGGCCGACGCCGGCGCTTCGGCGGGGTCCACCTCGGGCTCGGGCGGCATTCCGCCCGCGAACGGTGTGATTTCCATGATGCCTCTCCAGGGAACAATTGCCGTCATTATATCTTATCGACGATTCCGGGGAAACGTTGACGACAATTACCTTCAAACTGATATTCTAGATCGAACCACAACACCATCGAAATCGTGCTCGCAATTTTCATCCAGCCCTGAAACCAAATCCCCGTGATCCAATTCCTGATGTCCGATTCATCAGGACGCAGAGGGCGCGGAGGGGAAAAAGCTCGCCAAGACGCGAAGGCGCCAAGCACTCTTTGGGTCAATGGAAAGACGAGGGGCGAAGCGGTGGGGGGAGATTCACCGCGGAGGACGCAGAGGACACAGAGAAAGAGTTGATAGTTGATGGTTGATGGTTGATGGTTGGAACGGGTTCGCAGGTTTCAGGTTCGAAAGTTCCAGGTTCGAAGGTTCCAGGTTCGAAAGTTCCAGGTTCGAAAGTTCCAGGTTCGAAAGTTCCAGGTTCGAAAGTTCCAGGTTCGAAAGTTCCAGGTTCGAAAGTTCCAGGTTCGCAGTTCGAAAACTGTTGATAGTTTATGGTTGATCGTTGAGAACGAGCCTCGAGCCTCGAGTCTCGAGCCTCGATGACGATTGCGATTGCGATTACGATTACGATCACGATTACGAATTTCGAGCACGAAATGCCAGCACGAGATCCGCGGCGTCAAATCAGCTCGGGGAGCTGCTGGACGGGGAGGGCGCGGACGCCCGGGCGGACGGCGGTGAACGCCGGCCCGCCCGCCGCCGGCAGGTGGACGACGACCGCGTCCACCGCCTTCCGAGGCACCGCGCGCCGCAGCCGGAGCAGCGGCTCGGCGTGCTCGGGGCGCACGGTGCGCGTGGCCTTGGCCTCCGCCAGCAGCAGCGTGCCGCCCCGGACGGGGACGACGAAGTCCACTTCCAGCCCCTGGCGGTCGCGGAAGTAGTACAGCTCCTTCCGCCGCCCGGCGTTGAGCTGGGCCTTGGCGATCTCCGCGGCGACGAAGCTCTCGAACAGCGGGCCGAGGAACGGGGACTTGGCGAGCTGCCGGGCGTTTTCGATGCCGAGCAGGTGGGCGGCGAGCCCCGTGTCGGCGAAGTAGAGCTTGGGCGACTTGAGGAGGCGCTTGCCGAAATTCTCGTAAAACGGCGGTACCAGCAGGATCTGGTGGGTGACCTCCAGGATGTTCAGCCACTCGGTCAGGGTGGGCACCGACACGCCCAGGGGGGCGGCCAGGTCGGTCTTGTTGAGGACCTGTCCGATCCGGGAGGCGGCGACGGTCAGGAAGCGGCGGAACGTCGTCAGGTCCCGGATGGAGCTGATGGACCGGATGTCCCGCTCCAGGTAGGTCTGGATGTAGGACCGGAACCAGGTCTCGGCGGTCGGGGGATGGGCCAGGACCTCGGGGAAGCCGCCCCGCAACAGGTCCACGCGGGGGGACTCGGCCGTGGACAGGGGCAGGAGGTGGAACACCGCGGCGCGGCCGGCCATGGATTCGGTCACGCCCCGCATGAGCGCCGGCTCCTGGGAGCCGGTGAGGTACCAGCCGTGCGGCCCGCCCGCGTCGATGCGGGTGCGGATGTAGCCGAGCAGCTCGGGCGCGTTCTGGATCTCGTCGAGGATGGCCGGCGGCCGGATCGCTTCCAGGAAGGACCGCGGATCGCTCCGCACCCGGCCGACGACGTCGGGATCCTCGAGCAGGTGGTAGCCCGCCCGCGGGAACAGGCGCCGGAACAGGGTGGTCTTGCCCGAGCGCCGGGGCCCGGTCAGGATCAGCGCGGGGAAGCGCGCGGCGGCGGCCGTGATGGGCTGGGCGAGAAGTCGCGGCACGAATTTCATGTGACAATTCTAAACTGTTACTTTAGAATTGTCAATCCATGACAGATGCGGCGGGGGCGATTCACCGCGGAGTACGCAGAGGGCACAGGGAAGGTTGATCGTTGATGGTTGGAACTGGTTCGCAAGTTCCAGGTTCGCAAGTTCCAGGTTCGTAGGTTCCGGGTTCGCAGGTTCCGGGTTCGCAAGTTCCGGGTTCGCAGGTTCCAGGTTCGCAGGTTCCAGGTTCGCAGTTCGGAAACTGTTGATAGTCTATGGTTGATCGTTGATCATTGGGAACGAGCCTCGAGCATCGAGTCTCGATGACGCTCACGATCACGAATTACGAGCACGAATAACAAGCACGAAATCCGATGTCCGATGTCCGAAGTCGGTGACGCGTTCTGATCAATCAGCCATTGCACCACGATCCCGGCCCGCCAGGGCCGGACCGGATTAGCCAGGGGCGCAGCCCCTGGTGGGCGGTGGTTTGTCGCGTGGTCGCCCCAGCGGGGCGACAGGCAGGTGGCGTAAATCGTGGTGGACGCCGATCGATCGAGCTATCGTTGAAACGCCGGGTTTTCCGAACGCCCCGATGTCGCCCCGGTGGGGCTCGGGGTGAGGAAAACAGGCGCCTACGTCGACGGGCCTCGCACCAGGGGCTGCGCCCCTGGCTAATCCGGTCCGGCCCTGCGGGCCGGGTGCGTGCCGAACGCTCAGCGATCAACCATCAACCGTTCCCCGGGCCGGGAAAGGTGATGCGTCACGGGACCGGAGGCAGCAGGATGCCGTTGAAGAGGAGCTTGAAGGTCGCCGGCGTCGAGCCCCGGTGCTGGGGGTTGAAGCCGTAGAGCGCCAGCTGCCCCTTGCCCTTGCGCAGCCACACCACCGCCGGCCGGTTGCCCAGGAGTTCGACGCGCTCGGCGTAGCCGCTCACCAGGAGGTCGTCCTCCGGGTAGAGCGCGGCCACCCGGCGGTCCATGTCCTGGTCCGGCACCGAGGTGGCGAACACCGCCGCCGCGCGCGAGAACGCGGTGACCTCCGCCGGCAGTCCCACGGTGAGTGGGCTGTCGGGACGGAGCGCCACCCGCAGCCCGGCGCCGGGCACGTAGAGGCCGTCCTTGCGCAGCGCGTCGGACACGAGGCGCACGGGGAGCTGGAACTTCTCCGTCTCCTCGCCGCGCTTGATCTCCAGCGGCTCGGCGAAGAGCGCGGTGGAGCGGCCCCAGGCCAGGATCACCCCGCCCTTGTCCAGGAAGCTCATGAGCCGCTCCATGCCCTTGGGGCCCATCCCTTTCGTGAACTCGGCCGGCATGTCGGTCATGTAATAGCGGTCCTCGGCCTTCAGCTGGCCCGTCATCAGGATGTTCTTGTCGCTGTCGGGAAAGATCACCACGTCGAAGTCGCGGGCCAGATCGGTCGTCTCGAAGTCGCCGGGCCGCAGCACGGTGTACGGCACGCGGTAGTCGTCGAGCACGTAGCGCGTCCAGCCGGCGTCCATGTCGTGGAACCAGGTTTCCACCAGGGCGATGCGCCGCGGCGTCACCGTCTCGGCCGCCAGCGGCGGAGCCATCCGGCCCAGGAGCGGCGGCGCGCCGGCCGCCGCGGTACCGGCCTCCAGGCGCACCGGCGGCACCGCCACCGCCGCGGCCACGTCGCGGAGCTTGCCGGCCTGGCCCGGCGGGGCCATGATCACGAAGCTCCCCGCCGGCAGCGTCGCGTCGCCCACCGTCGTGTCCGCGGTGAGGCGCTGGACCAGCAGGCCGGCCGCCAGCGCGCGGAACGCGGCGCGGAAGGCGTCGTTGTCGCCGGCCGCCCAGGCCAGCGCGGTGGCGTCGGCCGGGACCTCGCCGGCGCCGGGCCAGCGGAACGCGCCGGTCACCTCCGCCAGCGACGCCGCCAGCGCGGGCGCCGCGGCGTTCACCGCCACGGCGCGCACGCCGCGGTGGCGCGGCAGCGACCAGCTGGTGATGTCGTAGGGACGGATCAGCTCGCCGCCCGGCGTGTAGTGCCGCACCGGGAAGCGCTGGTCCTCCATGAGCTCCTTGATGAGGGGGCGGTAAGCCTGGGCCAGCGGCACCACCAGGTCGCCGGCGCCAAAGGTGCAACCGTCCACGGCCAGCGGCGCCGTGAGCCGGTAGATCCGGACGCCGTGTTCCAGCAGCAGGTTGGCCAAGCCGGCCAGCTCGCTCCGGTCACCCTGCGCCAGCGGCAGGATGTAGGCATACGGGGCCTGGGTGCGGCCCCGCTCCACCTCGCGGCGGCACAGCTCGTTGCGGAAGGCGAGGATCTCGGCGCGGTTCTCGGCGGCGGTGCGGGCCACGGCCCGCATGCTCACCAGCTCGTACTGGACCATGTCGCCCAGCCGCCACCAGCCGCCCGGCCACGGGTCGGGCATGTTGGTGCTCTTCTTGTACTCGGCCAGGCCCTTGCCGCGGACGCCGAGCTCGGTGGGCTCCACGTAGACCGGCGTGGCCACCCGGCAACTGGCGTTCTCGGTGAGCATGGCGATGACGTTCTTGAACAGGCACGTCTCGGTGGAACCGGGCCAGTACTGGTCGAACCCCCAGTGCTGGGCCACGCCGCGGAGGCCCGCCGCGCCCATGTCCTTGGCCATGTTGGCGCCGAACAGGCCGCACCAGTACCACAGGTCGCGGTCCACGTTTTCGGCGATGGGGTCGTGGTTGGGCGGCACGAAGAAGCGCGGTCCGGTCTCGCCCATCTGGTGCTTCTCGATCATCACCTGGGGGAACCAGTCGGTGCTGAAGATGCGGTTGACGGCCCGCGTGTCCGACTGGGTCAGGGCGACGAAGTCGCGGTTGTTGTCGTGGCCCACGTACTTGTGGTAGACCCCCGGCAGGTCGCTCCCCTCCCACCTGGTGCCCTTGTGCTTGCGGTAGTGCTCCACCACCATCTGCATGCCGTCGGGATTGTGGCAGGGGACGAACATCTGGACCGTCTCGTCCAGGATCTTCAGGGTGGCCGCGTCGCGCGCCGTCACCAGGTCGTACACGTAGAGGGGCAGCATCTGGGAGGGCGCCACCTCCGAGGAGTGCATGGAAAGCGTCGCCAGCACGAACACGCGACCCCGGGCCACGAGCGCGTCCCGCTCGGCGGGCGGGATGTCCGGGTCCAGCGCCAGCCGGCGGTTGATCGCCTTGAGCTCGTCCAGGCGGCGGATGTTCTCGGCCGCCGACACCACCGCCAGGTACATGGGCCGCCCCATGGGCGACCGGCCGATCTCCACGAGCGTGAGCCGCTCGGAGGTGGCGTCCACCGCCTTGAGGTAGTCGATGAGCTGCGTGTAGTCGAACAGCTCCCGGTCGGCGCCGGGCTTGAAGGTGAAGAACGCCTCGGGCAGCGGCGGCTCCATGGTGATCCGGTTGGCCACCGTCACCGGGGCCGGTTTCGGCTTCACCGCCTGCTGCGGCGCCGCGGCGGCCCAGCCGCACCCCGCCGCCAGCATCCCGATGGCCATCGTGACGACAATCCCGAGAGCGCTCGCGCGCACCGTACCACCTGCACCGTGCATGTCGCCTCCTCGTTCCGTTAATTGGCACGTCCATCACCGCGTGAACGACGCCCCGCCCGCCGTCTCACCGGACCGGCGGACCGATGACTGGAAACCCAATTGTACTCCGCGACGGGACATAGAAAAAGAGTGAGTTCCCCGAGGGGCGCCCGCCGGCGGCCGTCAACGTATGCAATGGCGGATCGCGCGGACCGCGTCAATGCTGGTGTATCTGCTCGCCCGGCTCAGCGGGCGCGGCCCCATGCGCCGGTGACGAGACGGCGGTCTGATGGAGCCGCTCCACGTAATGGATGAAGGTCACATACGCGGCCACGTAGGCGCGGCCAGCGGCCACACTCTCGTCACGGTGGCGGCGCGCTTCCACGACCGCGGCGAAGCGCTCGCGGAGGCCGTCCGCCACGTGGCTCGTCATCGCCCGTATCAGCGCATCCACCGAACCGTGTTCCACCGCCTGGTCGGCCACGGTGATCCCCGGATCCACCGAAGTTCCGGCGGGTTTCAGGCCAGTGTAGGCCGCGCCTTCGCCGGTCCGGTGAATGCGGACCAGCGTCTCGAAGAAGTAACGGTCCGCCAATTCCCGCGCGGCCGGGCTGAGAGCGCGCACCGCCAGGGTGTGCTGGAATGCCTCCCGGATCGCCGCCTCATCCGCCGCCTGCACCCACTTCAGCACCCCCATGACGTCCCCGGCCTGGAGCGCCTGCTGGGCGTCCTGCACGACGGGGCCGTCCAGCGTGTCGCAATGGGCCCGCAGAGGCGCGCCCGCGGCCAGCGCCAGCAGCATGCCCACCACCACCCACCGGTTCAGCAACCGAGCGATTCTCCCGTTCATGTCAGCTCACCTCCGATTGAAATCCGTCCCATCACCCGAGATTCGACCTCTAACAGTCAGGCGCACACCGACTGCCCATGTTTCGATGAGACTTCCTGTGTCGGGATTGAAAATGGATTCAGGTCAAATGACCCGCCGCCCGGCAGGGCCCGGTGTCAATCTCGAAACGGCGGGAAGTCTCCAGGAAAGCGCGGGAGTGGAGGCGGCCGGAGGCCGCCTCGGCCGGAAGCGGAAGCCGCGGCCGCGGGTCAGTCGCGGCGGGCTTCCCGCTTGAGCCGGCTGATGTGGGCCACGGTCCGCAGCACGGCCCAGCCCAGCAGGACCACTGCTCCGGCCTGCAGCAGCCGGATGATCTCCCGCGCCGGCGTCATGGCATCGGGCAGGCGCTGAGTGGCGAGAATGATCACGTTCAGCGCGAGAATCACCACCAGGACGCTCAGCACCCGGCGGTACTTGTCCACCCGTGAGGCGGCGTCGGAAAAGATGTCCGGCAGCGGACCCTCCGGCGCGGGTTTCCGGAAGTAGTGCCAGTTGGCCAGCGTCGCCACGCGCTCCCAGCCGGCGTCGCGAAAGAGGCCGAAATACTCTTCTCGCTCCGCGCCGGTGAGGCGGCGATAGTCCAAGCGGTAGGCCACCGCCGCCGGCTCGCCCCGCTCGAAGGTGTAGCAGCCGATGGTCAGGCGGCGCAGATGCCATCCCTCGGCGGCCATCTGCGTCAGCCAGGCGGCTTCCTGCTCGTCCTGCCAGATCCAGAACAACCTGAACACACGCCGGATCTCAGCCATGGTCTTCCTCCCATCCGTCGATGATATGTCGGCCCAGGCGGGCCATCCGGTCGAGGCGCTCCGATTCCAGCCGCACCACCCGCCGTCCCAGCGGGGTCAGCACATAGAGCTTGCGTCGCTCATCCCCGGCCTGGCTGACGCCGGCGCGGGCGATGAGGCCCCCCTCCAGCAGCTTGGTGAGCGCGCCGTACAGGGTGCCCGGGCCGAGGCGGATCCCGCCGCCGTCCTCATGCGCCACCGTCTGCATGATCCCGTAGCCGTGGCGCGGTTCCGCCAATGCCGCCAGGATGGCAAAGGTCGCTTCAGTCAGGGGCAGGTGCCGCCGGGCTTGGCTGTCAAGGTCGACCATCGGACGTCCTCCTGGATCGGTGCTCTATAGCGCCTCTCGATATATCGTCATACGATATATCAACCGGAATGTTTTGGCCGCTGCGATATAATAGCGACAGAAATATTCCGTTCCACATTCATTCCATCACGAGAGGTCCATCATGCGCAGACGTGAGGGATGGCTACCTGACCAGCACCGCCGGCACATGGGACCCGAAGGGCTGATGGGGCGCCTGGCGACGGGATCGGCGGCCATCTGGCTGACGCTGGTCCTGGCCGCTTCACCGGTCGGCGGCGAACTCGCTCCCCCGCCCGGGTTATTTCAGGAACGAGCCTTCACCCTTCCAGCACTCGACGGCAGTCGAGCCGAGCTCGCCTTCTCCGCCTCCCGGCCCTGTCGGATCCGGCTGGTAGCCCAATGGAGCGGCACGGCGCCGGAGCTGTCGCTGCAGCTGGCGGGTCCCGGGCGAACCGAACCGTGCGCCCGCCGCGAGGGTCCGAGCCGCCTCACCCTGGACTATGCGGTCACGGCGGACGACCTGCGACTGGGCCGCAACTGGATCGCCCGCGTCGTCAACCACAGCCGTCGGGGGCCCGCCGACGGTGTGCTACGGGTGATTGTCGCGCCGGTGCTTGCCTTCGACTACGACTTCCTGGGCGATTACCCCCGCGATCGGGAGCCGGGCTGGGGCGACGAGTGCCAGGGGATCGCCCACGACGATGCCAACTGGTTCATTTCACAGCGCTATTACCTTTGGAAATTCCCATTGGCGTCGGACCTGAATGCGGACCGACCCCGCCCCGAGCCCGCCGCCGGGATCCTGATGACGCGGATCCCCCGGGCCTTGAGCGACAGCCACTACGACCATTTCGGCGACGGCGACGTCCGCGACGGCCGGCTGTACATTCCCCTCGAGGACTCCAGAGACGGAGGGAATTTCGCCCGGTTGCTGGTCTTCGACACGGCCGACTTGCGCTTCATCGCTTCAGGTGAGCTCTCCGGCGAGCGCCATGCGCCCTGGTGTGCCGTCAGCCCACATGACGGACTGCTGTATACATCGGGATTTTCGTTCGTCTGGGCTCTCCGCACCTTCCGGCACGAAATCGTCGGCCGGGCACTGCGCCTGGAGCTCGACCACGAGCTGGCGCTCCGGGACGGTTACGGCGAGCCGGTCCGCTTCGACCGGGTGCAGGGGGGCGCTTTCTCCGCCGCCACCGGCCTGTTCTATCTCGTCAACGACGAGGGCACGGGCGATTCAGGCGGCATCTTCGTCTTCGACGGCCGCACGGGAGTGCAGGTGGGCCGGATCTGGATCGACTACCGTCGCGGCTGGGGTCAGGAACTGGAGGGGATCACCGTTTGCGACCGCGATGACCGACGGGCGCCAAGCGTCGGCGGACAGGTCCACACCGTCATGATTTCAAACGCCACCGCTACGACCGATCTCTGGATCAAACACCACCGCGTGCCCCTGGAGAAGGTTATCCGTATGAAAAGACCGGAGATGCAGGCACGACCTCTGCAGGATAGAGGCCCCGGTCGCTGACGACGGCCTGATCTCCCCTTGACACCCCTCACGTAGTCCGTTAAAGAGGGTGAAGGACGAAACGTCCCGGCCGGTGGCCGGGCGGTCAGCAAAACCATGGGGGGAGGACGGCATGAACGGACCCAAGATCCTGGTGCTGGAATCCGACTGGGGCGTGCGGGGGGCGAGCCGAAAGGTTCCCCGGAACCGGCCCATCGGGCCGCAGCACACCTACCGCGACATTTTCCGGACCGCGGCCGAGATGTTCGGCTGCTTGATGGATGTCGCCTATTTCACCGGCGCCGACGGGTTCCAGGTGTACCTCGACCGCTTCAACCACCGCGGCGACGTCAAGTACCTGGTGGTGGCCAGCCACGGCACCCGCCGCTCGGTGGACGCGCCGGGCGGCCGCTTCGACCCGTTCAGCCAGCTCCTCGACCGGGTGGACAAACCGAAGATCGGCGTCCTGTTCGCCGCCTGCCACCTGGGCTGGAGCAAGGCGGTGCACGAGGGGCTGCTGGGCATCGGTCATTTCCAGTGGACCGCCTCCTACCGGACGGTGTCGCACTACATCACCGGCCTGCTCACGGAGCTGGCGTTCTGGAACTATTACTTCAAAGGCGTCCGGTACGTGAAGACCAGCGGCGACCGGCTCTGCACCGCCCTGCCGCCCGGCGACCCAGTCGGCGCCGCCCTGATGACCTACGCCAACGTGGGCACCGCCGTGGGCTGCCGGTTCGACGTGCGCATCCTGAACCGCTGGGGCATCGCCTCGTCGCTCGAGATCCTGTCCCACCTGCTGATCACGAGCGGGATCCGCCCCGGCGGCCTGAAGCGCACGGCGGTCTCCGACGCCTCCCGGCGCCTCGGCGAGCAGTATGAAGAGCTGTTCCTCAAGGCCTGGAGCGGGATCTGGGAATGGCAGACGTGAGGGGGGAGTCGAGGCTCGAGGCTCGGGGCTCGAGGCTCGAGGCTCGAGGCTCGAGGCTCGGGGCTCGGGGTTCGGGGCTCGGGGCTCGTTCCCAATCTGACATGCGTGCCGCTGATCGGGCGTTTGAATGTTCGCAGGTTCTCAACAGTTGATCGTTGATGGTTGATCGTTGAGCGTTCGGCAGGCGCCCGGCCCGAAAGGGCCGGACTGGCTTAGCCAGGGGCGCAGCCCCTGGTCAGGCGCCTCCACCTCGCGCGTCTGTTGTCCCCACCCCGAGCCCCAGCGGGGCGGCATCGGGGCTGCGGAACCACCCGCTCACCCTCCGAATTCGTAATCGTGATCGTAATCGAGGCTCGAGACTCGGGGTTCGGGGCGAGAGTGAAATTTGAGCCTCGACGACGAGCACGATTACGATGACGATTACGAATTACGAACTTCGGGCGCTTGCAGAAGCTTCCACTGTTTCTCTCCTATCTCCTATCTCCTCACTGTTCACTGTTCACTGTTCACTGTTCACTGTTCACTGTTCACCGTTCTCTGTTCACTGTTCTCCGTTTACTGTAAAATGTCGCCATGGATTTCGAACGCGGGGCGGTTGTCGGCAACTACCAGATCGAGGAGCGGCTCGGCCAGGGCGGGCAGAGCCAGGTCTACCGGGCGCGGGACCTGAGCCTGAAGCGGACCGTGGCCATCAAGTTCCTGTCCGACGCCCACCTCGACGACGACACCTCCCGCAAGCGGTTCCTGCTCGAGGCGCAGGCACTCTCGGCGCTGAACCACCCGAACATCGCCACCGTGTTCCACATCGGCGAGCACGGCGACGTGCCGTTCATCGTCATGGAGTACGTCGAGGGGCCCACCCTGACCACTTACCTCCGCACCACGCCGACCGACCTGTCGGGCAAGCTGCGGCTCATGATCCAGATCACCGCCGCCGTCGAGGAGGCGCACCGCCAGGGGATCCTCCACCGCGATCTCAAGCCCGGCAACATCCTCACGGATCGCGACGGCCGCGTCAAGCTCGTGGACTTCGGGCTGGCCAAGGTGACCCGCGGCGTGCTGCGGGACCGCCTCGACCAGGCCGACGATTTCACGGCCACGGGCAATATCGTCGGCACGGTGTCGTACCTGTCGCCGGAGCAGGCCCGCAGCGAGCCGGTGGACGAGCGGAGCGATTTGTTCTCACTGGGCGTGATCTTCTACGAGATGCTGAGCGGCACCCGGCCGTTCGAGGGCCCGTCACCGCTGGCCACCATCGTGGCCATCGCCAACGAGCCGCCCCGCGAGCTGCCGCGTGAGGCGAACGTGCCGGCGCCGCTGCGCCAGGTCATCGAATCCCTGCTGGCCAAGGACCGCGAGGCGCGCTACCCCTCCGCCAGCGAACTGCTGGCCGACCTGCGCGCGCTGGCCGACGAGGACACGCGCGCCGACACCACCATCCGCCACGCCGCCGTGCGGCTGCACCGCCGCCGGCGGCGGCTGGCGCTGATTGCGGCCGGCGCGGCGCTGGCCGCGGCGGCGGTCGTCGGCGCGTGGTTCCTGTGGCTCCGGCCACCCCCGCGGCCCGCCGGCGGACCGCTCACCCTGTTCGTCCTCCCCATCCAGAGTTCCGGCGACGACGGCAGCCGGCAGCTGGCGGGGGTGGTGACCGGCGAGTTGATCTCCGCGCTGAACCGCTCGCCCGACCTGCGGGTGCTGTCGCTGCCCGAGGGGCGCCGCTTCGAATCCTCCGCCCGGCAGGCGGAGCTGTTCCGTGAGCAGGGCGTCCAGTTCGTGATCGACGGAACGCTGCTCCAGACGGGCGACCGGATCATCGCCACGGTCAAGATGACCGATGCCGCGGACGGCAGCGTCCGCTGGTCGGAGACCCTCCAGGGCGACATCAACGCCATCTATGACATTCCCGCGCGGATCGCCGTGGGCGCCGCCCGGGCCGCCGGCATCTACGTCGAGGCGGCCAAGCTCCCCTTCCCCGGCCGCGAGGCGTTCGACGCCTACACCCGCGGCAGCCTGCTCCTCGGGGCGTATGACCCGGACCAGTTGGAGCCGGCCATCGCCAGCCTGCGGCGGTGCATCGAGATCGCGCCCGATTTCATTCCGGCCTATGAGCGGACGGTGTTCGCCTACCTGCAGTACCGCAACCTGGGCCTGGATTATGATCCGGTTTACCTGGACGAGGCGGCGCGCTTCATCGAGCTGGGTCAGCGCCACAACGCCTCCTCCGCCGAGCTGCTCAACGCCCGGCTGGCCTATCACCTCTACACCTATGACATCAGCGCGGCCGGCGACGACGTCGTGTCGGCGGGAGGCGCCGGACGGGACATGGTGCTCCATGGATGGGCCCATCTGTTCCATGGGCGCACCGCCGCCTCGCTCGAAGCCTACCGCCAGGCCCGCGTCCGCGCCCCCCTCGACGGCCGACCCCTGCTGAACCAGGTGGTGGTGGGCACCATGTTGGGGGACACGGCGCTCGTCGAGGACGCCTACCACAAACTGCCCGACGTGTACACATCCGGACTGACGCGGAACATCATCGAAGGCTGGTGGCGCATGTCCCACCGCGACACCGCCGGTGCGGTCCGCGTGCTGGAAGAGGGGTTCAACCGATACCGCTTCCACCTGCTCATCCTGTGCGCCGCCGAGGCCGCCTACGCCGGCGGCGACCCGGCGACAGCCGCCCGCCACCTGGACGTCTGGCTGGCGAAAAACCCATACGCGATGGAGGGGCACTGGTTGCGCGCCCTGGCCCGGCGGCGCCTGGGCGACGCCAGCGGCGCGGCGGCCGCCGCCCGGGAGGGGGCCCGTCACGCCGCCGGGCTGTCGGAGCACTATTCCCGCAACCCGCTGCTGAAGCTGTACCGGATCTATTTCCAGGTACTCGCCGGGGAGTTCAAAGGGACGGCGGCGGACCTGCCGTCGCTGGATGCCGCGCGGTCCGACACCAACAGCCGCTACCTCCACGCGGTCATCCGCGCCCGGCTGGGCGACCGCTCCGCCCTGGGCGGCGCGCCCGTGCCGTATAATCCCACCTACTGGCTCAACCAGTTTTCCCGCGACGAGCTGGCCGAACTCAATCGGTGAAACGGTGAGTCGGTGAAGCGAGAGACGGATCAACCATCAATCATCAACTGATCCGGAACCTGCGAACCTGGCACTTGCGAACCTGAGAACGTTTCAACGTTAAAACGTTCAAACCTTCCAACGGCTCGATCACGGTTACGAATTACGATTACGGGCACGAAATCCGATGTCCGATGTCCGTCGGTTGAGAACGAGCCTCGAGCATCGATTACTCAGTTACCCCCGATTTTTTGCCAATTTTAGCAGGATTTTCTCCGCGCGCTCGGCCGGGTCGCCCAACTCATCATTAGCCGGCACCGTCCACCTATTCACGACGAAAATAGCCGGGCGCAGCCCCGCGCACGCGGGGCAGCGCCTGGAAGGCCAACTGGTTGACGCGCCGCGCCCCGGGTACGGGGCGCGAGGAAAGGATGTCGGCGGACTCCACACTTCCCCGCGCCCCTGTTCAGGGGCGCGCCATGTAAAACTATTCGACTTTCCAGGCGCTGCCCGGCTTCGCCGGGCTGCGCCTGGCTATTGTCTTTGAAACTGGAAGGGCTTGCCGAAGACCCGGCATGACGGAACAGAGATGGAGTGAACGATCATGCGCCCTGGGTTCCGGTTACGCCGGGTTGGGATTACGATCCCGAATCACGCGCACGAACTTTCAACCCTCAACTCTCAACAGTTAACAGCCCGCACGCTCACGGCTCGTCGACGGGGGGAGAGTCCACCGACTGATCGACCTGGACGGCGAAGCGGCGGAAGTTGTCGTATACCGCCCGGCCGGTGAATACGGCGACGCCGGCGACGGTGTACTCTTCGCGCATCTCCACCGGCGCGAGCAGGCCCAGCGCCGGCACGAGCCGGAAATCGACGGCGGTTTCCACGTTGAGCGGCCGGCCCCGGTTGTCGGCGGCCTGGATCTGGAGGCGCGTGCGCAGCACCCGGCCGTCGGCCGGATCCACCCAGATGGCGCCGGCGGACGGGATGTCGCGGAAGTTGAACCGGACCAGGGTGGGCTGCGCCGTCTCGGTGAAGCGGAACACCCGGGTGCGGACACCGTCGATCTCGACCTCGCCGGCCGGCTCAAAGCGGAAGTTGGCCTGGTTGGCCGGCTCGAGGAAGTACAGCACGGTGGTGGGCACGTTGAAGTTGCTGATGACGGGACCGATGTTGTAGCGGCTGCTCTCGGCGGCGATTTTGTCCAGGGTGGCGGGCGAGGAAAAGAACAGCTCGGCCAGGCGCTCCTCGCGATCGCGCACCCGCCGGCCGTTGACCTCGACCACGTCTCGGAACAGCTTGTAGGCGGCACTTCCCTCGGGGCGCACCAGGATTACCTCGGAGCGGAGGTTGCGGGTGCGCTCCGGATTGGCCAGGGGGAGTTGCGGCGCCACCTGCAGGTAACGTTCGTCGGCCACCACCTGGGCCAGTTGCTCATGGTAGGCGAGGACATACCGTCCCACGCGCTCCAGGATCGCGGCGTCGTCCGCCCCGGGTGCCGTCGCTGCCTCTTGCGCAGCGGCGACGGCAGCCGTTCCCAGTGCCAGGAGGAGCAGTCCCGCTGCGACCACGAGATCTTCGCGGCGCCGCATGGTCGATCGTCGCTCGGCTTGAGGACCGGTCATTTCTTGGCCTTGGCCTGGCCGGCCACCGCGTCGATGGCCGCCTGGATGGCCGCGGGGTCGCCCAGGTAGTAGTGGCGGATGGGGCGGATCCGGTCGTCGAGCTCGTACACCAGCGGGACGCCCGTGGGGATGTTCAGGCCGACGATCTCCTCGTCGGAGACGTCGTCCAGGTACTTCACCAGCGCCCGGAGGCTGTTGCCGTGCGCCACCACCAGGACACGCTGCCCGGCGGCCACCGCCGGAGCGATCACCCCTTCCCAATACGGCATGACTCGGGCCACCGTGTCCTTGAGGCATTCGGTCCGGGGCAGGTCGGCGTCGCCGAGGCCGCGGTAGCGGGGATCGTGGCCGGGGAAGCGCGGATCGGACGGCTCCAGCGCCGGCGGCTGGACGTCGTAGGAGCGGCGCCAGAGCTTGACCTGCGCCTCGCCGAATTTTTCGGCCGTCTCCGCCTTGTTGAGTCCCTGCAGGGCGCCGTAGTGGCGCTCGTTGAGGCGCCAGGAGCGGACCACCGGGATCCACATCAGATCCATCTTGTCCAGGGTGATCCACAGGGTGCGGATGGCCCGTTTGAGCACCGACGTGTAGGCGACGTCGAAACCGTAGCCCTCTTTGAGCAGCGTCTCGCCGGCCAAAGTGGCCTCGGCCACGCCCTTGTCGGACAGGTCCACATCGGTCCAGCCGGTGAACCGGTTCTCTTTATTCCACGTGCTCTCGCCATGGCGCAGGAAGACGATTTTCTTCATGCTGTTCCTCCGGGGAAATTTCACCGACGGGGGCGGTGTCGTCGCCGCCCCGCCCCGCCCGCCGGATTTCCATTGTACCAAAAACCGGGTGGCGGACGGCGAAGTTCGGACATCGGACTTCGGATTTCGGCTCAAATTCGTAATCGTAATCTCTGAAGGTTTGACGGTTGGAATCTTTTCGGGTTCGCAAGTTCCAGGTTCGCAAGTTCCAGGTTCGCAAGTACGTGATCAGTTGATTGTTGATGGTTGACGGCTGAACGTTCGTTTGCCGGCGAACGCCGGCAACCCCAGTAGAACGAGCACGGCCAGGTCCGGTCACGAGCCGTGCACCCGCGCGGTGCTTTCCGGATTCCCCCGGCCCAAGGCAAACGGCGGGCGCGGCGTCTGGCGTCACGCCTGTATGCCGCCTGTCGACAGACTGTCCATCACCCTTCAACCGGTTTCAAGCTGGTCACATGGGAAAAAAAGGCAGCCCGAGGCTGCCCGTTAAAAAAGGAGGGGTTATGATATTACACGAATTTTTTAATCCTATATCTACACTGAAAGTGTGATCTGTGTCACACTTTTTTCATTTACCGAGTCTGGACGGCCTGTTCTCACTACCGCTCGCCCCACTTCAGCTTCTGCCGCAGCACGGCAAAAAAGCCCGGGGCCTCGGGAAAGACCAGCCGGGCCGGGTGGTCCGCCTGGCTCACCCGCACCTCATCTTGTTCAGCCAGCGACACCCCGGTCTGCCCGTCCACCGTGAGCATGACGTGGCCGTGGCTCCTCAGGCGGATGCTGATGGTGCTGGTGTTTTCGAGCACCAGCGGCCGGTGGGTGAGGGTGTGGGGACAGATGGGCGCCAGCAGCAGGTTGCGGCTGGTGGGCACCAGGATGGGGCCGCCCGCCGACAGCGCGTAGGCGGTGGAGCCGGTGGGGGTGCTCACCACAAGGCCGTCCGAGCGGTACAGGGTCAGAAACCGTTCGTCGACGGAGACTTCAACCTCAATGATGCGGGCCAGCGCGCCGTAGTTGATCACGGCGTCGTTGAGCGCCTGAAAGTGCTCCTGCACCCGCCCCTCGCGTCGCACCTCCACCCGAAGCTTCATCCGCTCTTCGATCCGGCAGCGGCCGTCGAGGATCCCGCCGAGCGCGGGCAGCATCCGCTCCCGCGAGATCTCGGTGAGGAAACCCAGGGAGCCGAAGTTGACGCCCACCACCGGCACCGGCCGCGGGCCGATCTGCCGGACCGCCGCCAGCATGGTGCCGTCGCCGCCCAGAACCACGGCCAGGTCCACCCGGTCGGGAAGCTCGCCGCCGGTCACCCGCAGGTCGTCCCGGCCGGTCTGGCGAACCGCCTCCTCGTCGAGCGCCAGAGTGTGGCCGCGCGACTCGAGAAACCCGAGGAGCTGGGACACCGCCTCCGCCGCGTCTTCGTGCCCGGGCTTGAGGTAAATGCCGATCCGCTGGAAGGAGGTTGGCGTCATGACGTCCCCCCGCCCGGCTGCGGCGCGTCGCCGGCGCCGCCCGCGGTCGCCGCGGCGCCGAGGCGGAGGTGGAGGAAGTACTCCACGTTGCCGTCGGCGCCCGTGATGGGCGACTCGGTCTCGCCGGCCACGGTGAACCCGGCGGCCGCCGCGGCCCGGGCCACCTCGTCCACCGCCCGGCGCCGGACCGCAGCGTCGCGGACGATTCCGCCCTTGCCCACCTCGCCGCGGCCGGCTTCGAACTGGGGCTTCACCAGCACCACCACGTCCGCGGCGCCGCCGCCGGCGCGGAGCAGTCCGGCCACCGCCGGGAGCACGAGCCGCAGCGAGATGAACGACAGATCGATGACCACCAGGTCGAAGGCTGCGCCGGGAAAGTTCTCCGGCCGGATGTTCCGGGCGTTGCACCGCTCCGAGAGCGTCACCCGCGGATCGGCGCGCAGCCGGGCGTGGAGGAGGCCGCGGCCCACATCCACGCCGTGGACCCGCGCCGCCCCGCGCTGGAGGAGGCAATCGGTGAAGCCGCCGGTGGAGCAGCCGAGATCCAGACAAGTCCGACCCTCAGGCGCCACCCCGAACGCATCCAGGGCGTGGGCCAGCTTGATCCCGCCGCGGCTGACGAAGGGGCAGCCGTCGTCCAGCAGGCGGATCTCGGCGTCGGCGGCCACCGCCGCGCCCGGCTTGGCTACCTTCTGGTTGTCCGCCAGCACGGCGCCGGCCATGATCAGGGCTTGGGCTTTTTGGCGGGTCTCGACCAGACCCCGGGCAACAAGGAGCCGGTCGATTCGTTCTTTAGCCATCCGCGCTGCTCCAGAAATTCCTCGACAGTCTCGGCAATCCCCTCAGAGTCCAGCTTGTAGCGGGCGCGCAGGATTTTCTGGGTGCCGTGGGTGATGAGCCGGTCGGGCAGGCCGATGCGAAGCACGTCGCGGTGCGGCACGTTCTCCTCGCGGAGCAGCTCCAGGATCGCGCTGCCGAATCCGCCCTGGAGCACGCCCTCCTCCAGGGTGACCACCACCCGGCTGGCCAGGGCGTGCTTGAACAGCTCCACGTCCAGCGGCTTGACGAAGCGGGCGTTGATCACACCGCAGCCGATCCCCTTGCGCTCCAGCAGCTCGGCCGCCTGAAGCGCGGGGTGCACCATGTTGCCGACGGCCGCCAGAGCCACCGGGCCGTCGGGCCGGAGCACCTCGCCCTTGCCGATGGGCAGGAGGTGGGGTTCATCCAGCGGCACGCCCAACGCGCTGCCGCGGGGGAAGCGGATCACCACCGGGCCGTTGTGCGCCAACGCCGTCTTGAGCATGTGGCGCAGCTCGCCCTCGTCCTTGGGCGCCATGACGGTCATGTTGGGCAGGATCCGCATGTAGGCCAGGTCGTAGAGGCCGTGGTGGGTGGGGCCGTCGTCGCCCACGATCCCCGCCCGGTCCAGGACGAACACCACCGGCAGGTTCATGAGGCAGACGTCGTGGAACACCTGATCGAAGGCGCGCTGCAGGAACGTGGAGTAGATGGCCACCACCGGCCGGAACCCCTCGGCGGCCATTCCGGCGGCGAAGGTGACGGCATGCTGCTCGGCGATGCCGACGTCGAAGCAGCGGTCCGGAAACGCCTCCTTGAAGGCGTCCAGGCCCGTGCCCGACAGCATCGCCGCGCTGATGGCCAGGATCTTCGGGTCCGTCCGGGCCAGCTCCGTGAGTGTCTGGGCGAAGATCGAGGTGTACGACGGGGTGCCGGACGGCGAGACGCCCAAGCCGGTCTCGATGACGAACGGGGCGGCGCCGTGCCACTTGTCCGGCTCCTTTTCCGCCGGCGCGTAGCCCTTCCCCTTGCGGGTGACCACATGCACCAGCACCGGGCCGGACTTCTTCCGCACCTCCTCCAGCGCCGCCACGAGGATGGGGATGCTGTGGCCGTTGATGGGCCCCACGTACTGCAGGCCCAGCTCCTCGAGCAGTTTGCCCGGCACGAAGAACGTCTTGACCGCATCGGCCAGGCTGCGTGTCGCCTTGAGCACCTGGTCGCCGATGCCCGGGATGCCCTTGAGGACGGCCTGGACGTCACGGACGAACAGGGTGTAGGCCTGGCCGTCGATGATGCGCTTGAGGTAGCCCGACCAGGCTCCCACGTTGGGGGAGATGGACATCTCGTTGTCGTTCAGGATGATGATCAGATTGCGCGCCAGGTGGCCCGCCTGGTTGATCGCCTCCATGGCCATGCCGCCGGTGAGCGCGCCGTCGCCGATCACGGCGATGACGTGGTTGTTCCGGCCGGCCATGTCCCGCCCCGTGGCCAGCCCCAGCGCGGCGCTGATGGAGGTCGAGGAGTGTCCGGCGTTGAACGCGTCGTACTCGCTCTCCTCACGCTTGCAGAACCCGCTGATCCCCTCGTACTGACGCAGCGTCGGGAAGCGATCGCGGCGCCCGGTGAGGATCTTGTGGGTGTAGCACTGGTGAGAGACATCCCAGACGATCTTGTCGCGGGGCGCGTTGAATACGTAGTGCAGCGCCAGAGTCAGCTCCACCACGCCGAGGTTCGAGGCGAGATGGCCGCCGTTCTTGGACACCACCTGGATGAGCAGATTGCGGATCTCCTCGGCCAGAACATCCATCTCCTCGAAGGAGAGCTTCTTCAGGTCGGCCGGGAAGTTGATTTTCTCGATCATGCGTTCGTCCATCCGCCGTGACGTGCGGCCATTCTATCTTAAAACCGCAGGCGGGACAATTCTGTTTCGGCCGGCGGGTTTGGATAACCGGGCGCCGGCATGGGCGCGTCATTTCCTTTTCGCGGCGATCTCCTTCCGGATTTCGGTCAGGGTGAGTTCCTCCCGGCTCTGATGCTTTTTCTGGACGCGGGCGTCCCACATCACCAGCACCGGGCAGTGGCTGAGCTCCAGCACCTTGGGAATGTTGTCGCCGAGATCGGCGGCCCGCTCGCCGGGCGCCGCGTGGGCGGCCATCAGGATGAGGTCCACCGCCTGCTCTTGGGCGTACATGACGATGCCGCTCCAGATCGCGTCGGCCTTCACGTGCACCTTGACCAGGTCCAGCGGATCCGGGCGCTGGCGGCCCAGCCGGGCGTCCGAGTCGCTGACGACCGCATAGAAGAAATCGTTGAGCTCGTCGAAGCCGGACGTCTCGGTCCCCGTGATCACGTGGAGCAGGTGCAGCCGCGCCCGGAGCGACCGCGCCGTCAGGATGACGTACTCCAGCATGTCCAGCGAGTAGTCCTTGAACTGCATGGGATACAGGATGTTCTTGATGACTTTCATCCGCCGCCTCCTGGAGCCGGCGGGCCGGAAGGCTCCGCCGGGGTGTTTCGTCGTCCACGCACGTTTTTGGAATATCTGCGTGTCCTATTGTATCCGAAATGCCCGGCGGTTGCCAAAGGCGCTGTCGCCGCAGCGCCGGCAGCTTCGGGCGGACGACCGGCGGCAGCGTCCGCCAAATCCCCCTTGACACGCCGGTTGTGCTATAATTGGGCCGTTTTGTGCGCCGGTAATACACGGTTTCAGGCGCCTCATGGACTCGCAACTGCTGATCTTCGGCCTCTCCCTCATCGCCTTCGTCGCCGTGGCGACCACCGTTTTTCTGCTCGCCCGCCAGTCCACCCGGGAACGCAAGCGGGTCACCTCGATCCTGACCTCCTTCGACGTGCCCGAAGAGGAGATGGACACCGAGTCCGAGATCAAGGAGATCCGGAGCCACCAATACCGCTTCTACCGCATCTCCGGCTTCAAGTGGATCATCAGCGTCTTCTTCGCCCTGCTGCTGGTGCTGCTCACCACGTTCGAATTTTGGGTGGACTACTTCCCCGAGCCGATGCCGGGCAAGGCGTACCCCATCAACCTGAAGATCTCCTACCCGTTCTCCTTCAAGAAAATCCACTACTCGCCCCAAGACTCACCCCTGCTGGCCCGGAATAAAATCGTCACCATCGACGACCTGGAGCTGGTCAAGGCGTACCGGGCCAGCCGCCGGCTGCCGGCCCTCTACGCTCTGGCCGGCTATTACGTGGTGTACCAGCTCCTGATCCTGATCCTGGTCTTCTGGTTCGGACAATTCTCCTCGGAGAGCCGGGAGGACGAAAACAAAAACCTGGTGTTCGTCTTCCTGGTCATACTCCTCGTGCTGCTGGTGGCCAAGTTCGCCAGTCTCACCGGCATCATCTCCGTGTATTACGTGCCGGTGGCCATGCTGGCGATGCTGGTCAACATCCTCATTTATAACAAGATCGTACCATCGCTGGTGATCTTCACCACCATCTTTGTGGCCATCTTGTCCGATTTCGATTCCCAGCTCATGCTGGTGCTCTTCAGCGGCGGCATCGTCACCCTGTTCTGGCTGCAGAACGTGAAGAAGCGCTCCCAGGTCTTCTCCACCGGCCTGGCCGTCGGGATCACCAATCTGGTCATCTACCTCGCCATCGTGCCCATGACCGGGGAGCGCCTGCTCTCGGCCATCGTTCAGCAGGACGCCGTCGGCGCGTTTCTCAACGGCCCACTCTCCAGCATTCTGACTCTGCTCTTGATCCCCGTGTTCGAGAAGGTGTTCGGCCACGTCTCGCCGTTCCGGCTGATGGAGCTGACCGACCTGGATTCCGCTCTGCTCCGCGAGCTGTACCTGAAGGCGCCGGGGTCCTATCACCATTCGCTGGCCGTGGCCAACCTGGCCGAGATCGCGGCGAACGAAATCGGCGCCAACGCCCTGCTGCTCCGGGTGGGTGCCTACTACCACGACATCGGCAAGATGCTCCGCCCCACCTATTTCGTGGAGAACATCAACCCGCAGGGCGACAATCCCCACGACAAGATCTCGCCGTACGCCAGCTCCAAGATCCTGAAATCGCACATCATCCTGGGCGTGGAGCTCGGCCGCAAGTTCAAGCTGCCCCGCAAGATCCTCGACTTCATCCCTCAGCACCACGGCACCACGGTGATGGATTATTTTTACGAGAAGGCCAAGAACAACCCGGAGACGGCCGGCATCTCCGGCAGCTACTTCGCCTACCCGGGGCCGCGGCCGCGTTCCCGCGAGGCCACGATCCTGATGGTCGTCGACTCGGTGGAGGCCGCGTCGCGGGTGCTCACCGACCATTCCGAGGAGACCGTCCGCAAGGCCATCGAGAAGATCATCAACCACAAGCTCACCCAGTCCCAGCTCGACGAGTCGCCGCTCACCCTGTCGGAGCTCCGGCGGATCACCACCGTCCTGACCAAGGCGCTGGCCACGGCCACCCACAAACGCATCGACTACCCGGCCCAGACGGGCATTCACGCGCAGTTCGGCCAGCCGGCGCAGCCCGCCGCCGCGGCCGCCGGCGAGCTCATCGGCGCCGACACCGACAAGCTGGTCATCCCGGACGCCGTCCGGAACGGCGAGGCCGTTCCGCCGGTGGCTGCGGACACCATCGCGCCAGCCCCGAAACCGCCCGACGGCAAGAAAGGCAAGCGCGAGGACGCGCCCCCGACCGCCCCGGCGGCCAACGGCCAGGCCGCGGCGCCGTCCCTCCCGGCCAACGGCAAAAAAGCGAAACGCGAAGAACCGGCGCCGGCGCCGGCCGGCAACGGTCATTCAAACGGCCATCCGGCGGAACCGCGGCCCGACTCCGGCGGGCCCGGGCAATCCAGAACCTAGGAGAACCCCATGACCCGTACCACCGTGCACACCTCCGACGCCCCGGCAGCCATCGGCCCGTATTCCCAAGCCATCACGGCCGGCGGATTCGTCTTCACGTCCGGCCAGCTGGCCATCGATCCGAAAACCGGTCAACTCCTCACCGGTGACATCTCGGTCCAGACCCACCAGGTCTTCGCCAACCTGAAGGCGGTGCTGGCCGCCGCCGGCAGCTCCCTGGACCGGGTGGTTAAGGCCACGTGCTTCCTGCGCGACATGAACGACTTCAAAGCGTTCAACGCCGTTTACGGCGAATACCTGGGCGCCGGCAAGCCCGCCCGCAGCACCGTGCAGGTGGCCCGGCTGCCCCTGGACGGCGCCGTGGAAATCGATCTTGTGGCTCTCTGTGACTGACGCCGGCCCGCTCGCCCCGCGTCAATTCCCGGCCGTGCCGTCAGCCGGCTCCCGGTCCTGCACCAGGTGATGGCGGGTCTGCTCGTCCGCCGGACTCCAGTCCGGCGGATAGCTCCCATGCGCCTTCATCCAAGCGATCTCCGCAGCCGAGTGCCGCCTGCCGGCCGTTTCGCACCAGTCGAGGATCCGGCAGCCGGGGCACCACCCGGAGCAGAAATCGAAGTGTCGCGTCCAGTCCCCTTCAGCGGCGAGCATCCGGCAGACGGGACAATCGGCGTCGAGCGGCTCGTTCCCGTCGAGCCGGATTTCCGCATACGCCTCCTCCATGAGCTGCAGCCGCACCGCTTCCGGCACGGCGTCCGGCAATTCAACGACCGTGCGGAATTCCTTCCAGAGCGTCTGCGCCAGCGCCGCGATCCGGATCTTGGTTTCATCACCCATGGCAACCTCCCCAAAATGGTCTTACCTATACAAACGGATCCGCGACGAAGTGTTCGGCGGTTGGTGTCCTGCACGGACCGGATGAATCCATATTTTCTTTATTTACAATACAATAGAGACAACAATATATTTTCATGGCGGTCGCACAACGCCCCCCCAGCTCCGGCCGAAGGTCTCCCCGGCCAGTCGGACGGCAGAGCCCGACACCCACAGGGTTCACCCCGCCGGGTTCAGTGGCTTTTATTGGCTATTTGGAGTCGAACTGGATCGTGCTGGAACAACATCCGATGTCCGATGTCCGAAGATCGGGAACGAGCCTCGATGATGATCACGATGACGGACACGATTGGCCGGCGGGCAGGCAGGAGATACCGCGACCGGGAGGGAGCGGCGCGAAAGCCCTCTCCGCAAGGCTCCCGGAGCTCGCGACACCATTCCATCGTCCGCGGCGGATGCCCCCCTGCACCGCTCCCCGCCGTGGACGCCGACGGAGTGGTGCAGCGCCCGCCGTGAGATACCGCGACGGCCCTTTCCGCCGCTCCCTCCCGCTCGCGGTATCTCCATTTTGCCGACCGATTGATGGTGCCATGCGAGATCGGTGAATCGGTAAGTCGGTGAATCCGTGAATCGGGAGACAGAGCAACTATCAACGATCAACCGTTTAGGACCTGCGAACTTGGAACTTTCGAACTTTCAAACCTTAAAACGGTTCGATTACGATCACGAGTACGATCACGAGTACGATTACGAGCTCGATCAAGATAATGGGCACCCGATTGTTGTAAAATAGGGACAAATCGACAGAAAGGACATCGCCATGCAACGGATCCCTCCCGTGCCCTACCAGGTGGTCGCTGTCGCTCCCTTCGCGCCGTCCGCCGCGCCGAGGTTGAGCCGGCCCTACGCCACGGACGAGCTCGACACCGCCCTGACCGACCTCGGCGTCGTTTCCGCCGTGCCTGTGCCCCGGGAGCTGTTCCCCGCCGCCCGTATCGAGGTGCCTGTCCGCCAACTGCGTGACTTCCGACCCGACCAGATCGCCCGGAACGTGCCGGGGCTGACCGCCTGCCGGGAGGCCGCCCAGCACATCCGGAAGGCGCTGGCCCGGCGCGCCGATCCCCAGGACGTATACGCCGAGGCCACCTCCCGCTGGCCCGGACTGCCCATCCCCCCGCCGCCGCCCGGCGGCGAGGCGGCGGTCGCCCGCGCTCGAAACGAGGCCATTGACGACATCTTCTCCATGGTCGCCCTTCCCGGCGAGGCGGCGGGGTCCACCGCGCCGTCGCCGACAGACCACCGCGCCTCCACCTGGCCGGACCAACTGGACGTGCTGCTCGGCCGCATTCTCTCCGCCGTGTTCGCCGATGCCGGTTTCCGGGCGGCCGAGGCGGCCTGGCGCGGGCTGGCCACGCTCACCCGCCAAGGGCCGTTCCCGCTGGGCGACGGCCTCCGTTTCCGGATCGTGCCGGCCGCCGCGGATACGCTGGCCGACGCGCTGGACCTGCTGGTCCGCGAGCTGGCCGCGGCGCCGCCCAACCTGATCCTGGTGGCGCTCCCCTTCGACAGCTCGCCCCGCAGTCTGGAACTGCTGGAGCGGGCGGCCGGCTGCGCCGACGCCCTGCAGGCGCCATTGGTCGTGGAACTGGCTCCGGCCTTTTTCCATCTGTCCGCCTGGCCCGAGATCACCCGGCTCCCCCACCTGCCCAACTATCTGGAGGACGCGGCGTTCGCCAAGTGGCGGCGCCTGGCGGAGCAGCCCGGCGGCGCCTGGCTGACGGCCACTTGTAACCCGTTCGCCGGCCGGGAGCCCCACCGGTCCGAGCTGGGCCACGGGATCGCCGCCTGCGACGAGACGGAACCGCTCTGGCTGAGCCCTGCGTGGGCCGCCGGCGCCCTGGCCGCCCAGAGCGTGGCCCGCTTCGGCTGGCCCACGCATCTGGCCGAATGGCGCCAGATCGCCCTTCGCGGACTGCCCGGCATCGACACCGGCGACCGCCCCACCCCCACCGCCGCCGTGTTCCCCCGCGAGCGGTTGCAGCAATTCAAGGCGGCGGGCATTTCGCCGCTGGCGGTGGAGCCGGGCCGGATCGAGGCGTTCCTGCCCCACGCCGTCACCGTGAGCGGCCGGCGGCTGGAACCCGTGCTCTACCTGAACCGCGTGGTGGCGTTCCTGATCCAGCTCCACGAAGCCGCCGGCACTCTGCCGCCGGGGGCGGTCGCGGACGAGGTGGCCGGCGCGCTGGCCCTGCTGTTCGCCGCCGCCGGCGGGGGCGCCCCGGCGGAGCTGTCGGTGAAGGCTGCCGCAGCCGCTCCGGACGAGAGCATCCCGCTGTACATCCGGCTGGCGCCGCCCCCCGGCGTACTGCCGTCACCGGAACCGCTGGAGTTCACCTTCACATGGTGAGGCGACGCGCACCCGCAGGCCGCCGGCAGATGACATCCGGCCTTGCCACCGGTGCCGCGGTTGCAGCGATGCCACGCCCTATTTCACCGGCAACCTGCCCATGATAAATTCTGATAGTTGGCTGTCTCATTGAACAAATCATGAAGAGGAGGTATTCATGAACCCGCGCAACATGACGATGCTGCTTTTGACGGTCGGCCTGGCCATCGCGATGGGCGCACCCGCAAGCGCCTACAGCAGCACCTACATCATCCCCCACGTGGTGGACGGCGGCTACATCTACGGAACAGAGATCTGGATCCACAATGTGCAGCCTACAGCCACCCAGATCACCATGTCCTTCATCGATGATAATGGATCCATGTGGGACATCGACCTCCGCAGCCGCGAGGGCCTGGGCGGCCACCAGTCCACATTCACGTTCACACTACAGCCGTACCAATCCGTCTTCTTTTTCACCGGCTGCGTGGATCCCTTGAAAGTGGGCTGGGCCCGGATCCTCTCCATGCAGCCCATCAACGTTTCCGCGAGTTTCACGTTCTACAACTTCATGCCGGACCCGCCGCAGGTGATCTGGTCAGCCGGGATTCTCCCTTGTCCCACGGCCACGCAGTTTACTTTCGCCGCCGACGTGTCGCCGGTGGAGGACGTGATCGAGAGCACGAAGGTCGACATGGGCTTCGCCGTCGTCAATCCGGGAGACGAAGTCGCCCACATCACCGCCACCCTGATCCCGGCGGCCGGCGGCGCCGCGGTGAGTACCCAGACCATCGAGGTGCCGGCTTGGTGCCACTACTCACGATTCCTGTCGGAGCTGTTCAGCGATGTGGCCTGGGGCGACCGCTGGCACGGCATCGTCCGCCTGTCCAGCAACGTGAACATCGCGGTGACGGCGCTCAAGCACGTCTGGAACGACACCAGCGACGTCTACAGCTCCCTGACGGTCCAGCCCGACTCCGCCCTCCGCTGTAACATCCGTTACGACCGGGAAAACAACGACAGCTTCGCCGACGCCCAGGGCTACCCCGACCAATTGCCCATCGAGATCGTCGGCACGGTGAACTCGTCCACCGACGGAGCAGATCTTGATTATTACTCCTTTTACATGGCCACCGGCCAGACGGTCTACATTTTCCTGCTCGCTGACATCGCCGGCTCCCCCCTGGACGCGCTCTTCACCATCTACGACCCGAGCCAGGCGGCGGTGGGCGGGGCCAACACGTCCATCACCGGGCTGAATGATCCGGTCTATTCGTACACGGCGGCGACGACCGGCAACCACTACATCGCCGTGGCCAGCACCGGCGGCACTTACGGCCGGGAGTCGTTCTACCGGATGTTCGTCGAGATCAAATGAGCCGCCCGACAGGTGCGGCGTTCGACTGATCGCGCCACCCATTCCGGGATGCCCGGCCGCCGGGCATCCCGTTCTTCGTTCCAGCGAGGCGTTCCATCCTTGCCGGTGATGCGTCTTCATTGCGGACACCTCCGCGGGTTGCCGGCGTCGTAACCGCACCCCTTCGCTTCATCCCTGCGTTCCGCCGCACGGACGGGTTCGACTGCCGGGTTTTTTACAAATGAGGTTCAATACGGGCGGCATGCTATTGGTATAATGGTCCAAGCAGCACACAAACCACTGGCTGAATCACCAACCTTGAAGGAGGAGATCATGAGCATGCGCGTCCTGATTCGTCTGATCCTGATCGGCGGCCTGGCCGCCGCCTTGGGTGTCGCCGCCGGCGCCCAGAATTCCGTCTACTACTTTCCCCACGTCGTCGATGGCGGTTTCCTCTTCGGCAGCGAGTTCTGGTTCAACAATGTCCAGGCCACGCCCACCACCATCACCCTGAGTTTTTACGACGAGTCCGGCGCCCCCTAGACCGTCGACCTGCGCAGCTTCGACGGGGGCAGCGGCTTCAACAGCACCTTCACCTTCACCCTGCAACCATACAGCACCCGGTATTACTTCACCGGGTGCGTCGATCCGCTGAAAGTGGGCTGGGCCAAGGCAGTGGCGTCGCAGCCCATCAACACGTCCGCCAGCTTCTCGTTCTACGACTTCGGTCCCGACCCGCCCGAGGTCATCTGGTCGGCCGGCGTGCTGCCGTCGCCGGTGGCCACCCAGTTCGCCTTCGCCGCCAACGTGGCGCCGGTGGAGGATGTGATCGAAAACACGAAGGTCGACATGGGCTTCGCCATCGTCAATCCGAGCCTCACGGACATCGAGGACGCCGACGCCACCATCACCGCCGCGCTGATCCCGACCGCCGGCGGCGCGCCGGTAAGCATTAAGACCATCACGGTGCCGGTGGGCGGCCACTATTCACGGTTCCTGTCGGAGCTGTTCAACGACGTGGCGTGGGGCACCCGGTTCCACGGCATCGTCCGCCTCAGCAGCAACGTGAACATTTCGGTGCTGGCGCTCAAGCACATCTGGAACGACCACAGCGACGTGTACAGCACCGTGGCCGTGCAGCCCGAATCCACCTTCCGGTACAACACCTTCTACGATCTGGAGTACAACAACTCCCTGGCAGAAGCGCAGCCCATCTTCCCGCCGGTGGAAATCATCGGCACCCTGAATTCGGCCGTGGACGGGCCCGACCTCGACTTCTTCTCCCTTTACCTGTCGGCCGGCGAGACCCTCTACGTGACGTTCCTGGCCAACGCCCTGGGCTCGCCGCTCTCCACCGCGATGTTGCTGTACGACCCGGTCAATACCGTCGTGCTCATGACTGACGACTTCGGCCTGCTGGATCCGCGCTTCGAGTACACGGCCAACACCTCGGGCACGTACCGCATCGAGTGCGCCAGCGCCGACGCCACATACGGCCGCCAATCGTTCTACCGGATGTTCGTCGAAGTCCGCTGAGCCGCCGGCCGCGCCCGGCGTCCGACTGATTGTGCCACCCATTCCGGGATGCCCGGCCGCCGGACATCCCGGTCGTCCAGCCCCATACACCGCCTTCGGCGAGAAGAGACAGCGTGCCCGGACGCGTGGGGAATATTATCACATAAATCATTAACTCTGGCCGTCTCACTCAGCAGTTCAGAATTAGGAGGACGGCATGGACAAGCATGTTCCGCTGTATGTGGTGTTGGTCTGCAGTCTGGCGATCGCGCTGGGCGCCGCCGCCGGCGCCCAGAATTCCGTGTATTACTTCCCCCACGTCGTGGACGGCGGCTTTATTTTCGGCAGCGAATTCTGGTTCAACAATGTTCAAGCCACCGCCACCCAGGTCACATTGAAATTTTTCAATGAGACCGGCGCCCCCTGGGTCGTCGACCTGCGCAGCTTCGACGGCGGCGGCGGTGACAGCAGCACCTTCACCTTCACTTTGCAACCTTACAGCACCAAATTCTTCTTCACCGGAGTCATCGATCCGTTGAAAGTGGGCTGGGCCAAGGCCGAGACCTCCCAGCCCGTCAACGTGTCAGCCAGTTTTTCATTCTATGATTTCTATCCCGACCCACCCGTCGTGAAATGGTCGGCCGGCGTGCTGCCGTCACCGGTGGCCACTCAGTTTGCCTTCGCCGCCAACGTGTCGCCGGTGGAAGATATCACCAGCGACACCAAAGTGGACATGGGTTTCGCCATCGTCAACCCCGGTGACGCCGACGCCGAGATTGAGGCCACACTGATTCCGGCCGCCGGCGGCGCCGCCGTGAGCACCAAATCCATCGAGGTGCCGGCAGGCGGGCACTACTCGCGCTTCCTGTCGGAACTGTTCAATGACGTGGCGTGGGGCACCCGGTTCCATGGCACCGTCCGTCTCAGCAGCAACGTGAACATCACGGTGCTGGCGCTCAAGCACGTCTTTAACGCCAACTGCGACCTGTACAGCACCGTGGCGGTCCAGCCCGAGTCCGTCTTCAAATCCAACATCATCTACGACATCGAGAATAACGACCGCACCGCTCCCCAGCACATCACCGCCCCCGTTGAGATCTACGGCACCTCAAACGAACCCTCCGACACAGCCGACGAGGACTTCTACGCCATCGATCTCGTCGCCGGCCAGACTGTTTACGCGATCCTGCTGACCGAGATGATCGGTTCTCCACTCGACGGGCTCATCGTCATCTACAACCCGGCCGGAACGCCGGTGAGCGGCGCACATCCCTTCCTGGCATACACGGCGCCGACCTCCGGAACCTATTTCATCAGCGGCAACAGCAACAGCGTCGGCTGGGGCCGGGACATGTTCTACCGACTGCAGGTGCTGGTGGATTAACCCGCCGCATCGTCCGGCAAACGGACAGGACGCGACTCTTTCCACCGGGAGATCCCGCCACCGGGGCTCCCGGATGCTCCTTCTCGCTGCGGCCCGATCCTCCGGGCCGCGGCTACTTTTTCGGTTTCGCTTTGGGCGGCTTCCCCTTGGCCGCCGGCGGAGGCGGCGGGGGCGGCGCGGCACGGTGCCAGTAGGCCTTTGAGTGCCAGTATTTCTCCCGCTCCCACTGCTTCCAGTAGCGGTTCACGTCCACCCACCGGACCCGCACATGCCCCGGCGGCAGCGCCCGCCAGCCGGTCGGCAACTTGACGATGACCGACGGCACGTCGACCACCGCCACCCGGACCCACGGCCCGTTGAAGCTCACCGCCCGGAACCAGACGTCCCGGTACGGCCGCCACCAATGCCCCCGGTAGAAGAAGAAGTCATCGTCACGGTCGGGGATGAAATAGATGTACGTCTCGGGGATCACCACGAGCTGGGGATCCCGGTCAAAATGCACCACCGGCAGGACGATGTTGATATCCACGTCTGCCGCGCCGACCGGGATCGTGAGGATCAGTCCCAAGAAGATCGTTCTCAAGATTGTGTTCATCGGAACGCCTCCATTGGAATGCCGGCATGATATCCCCGCAGACCGGCGGCTGTCAAACCCGCCGGCGAAAATTGCGGCGGCTCAGTCGCAGCGAGCCGTGTCGCAGGGGTCCGGCGCGACGGGGCGATCCCGCCCGGCCAGCCATCCCTCCCAGACCCGCAGCCCCGCCACACCCGCCACCACCAGCGCGCCGCCCGCCGCCTGCGGCAGGGTGAGGCGCTCACCGAGCAGTGCGTAGGCGATGACCGCAGTGAAGGGCGGTTCCAGCGTGGCGATGAGGTTCACGATCCCCGACGGCAGGTGGGTCAGACTCACGTTGTACAGCCCGAAGCCGGCCACGGTGGGCCCGACGGCCAGCAGCACCAGCACCCCCCAGCCGGCCCAGGCGTCGCCCAGCGCAAGCAGCTCGACGGGCCGGGCTGCTCCGCCCGCTGCCGCCGCCCCGGGGGTCAGATTGAGCACCAGAAGAAACAGGGTGGCGAAGCCGAAAATGTAGAGCAGCGCGGTCCAAGGATCCAGACCCCGCCGCGACGACGATCGACCCATCAGGCTGTGGGCCGCATAGCCCAGGCCCGACAGGAGACCGAGGAGGATTCCGCCCGGTTGCGTCCGCCAGACGGCGGGGTCCGCCGCGTCCGACACCAGGGCGCAGCCGGCGAACGCGGAGCCCACCGCCAGCAGCCGGGCCCAGTCGAGGCGCTCCCCCAGCAACCGCCAGCCCAGCAGCACCGTGAACGCCGCCGATGAGTACACCAGCACCGTGGCCACCGCCGCGCCGTTGGCGGCTACCGAGAGGGTCCAGAACGCGTTGAACGCCGCCAGCACCAGGCCCCAGCCGGCGAGAAAGGCAATGTCGCCGCGGCCCACGCGGAGCCGGCGCGGGGCGACCAGGGCCAGCGCCGGGGCGAGCGCGGCCACCACGAAGAGGTCCCGCCAGACTGCGAGCGCCAGCGGCGCCAGCGTGTAGTTCAGGGTCAGATAGCGGATGAAAATTGCCGTGGTGGACAGGATGGCCGCGCTGGCGATCGCCAGGGGAAAGCCGCGGGCCAGATTGGATCGCTCCGAAATCATGGGGTGTCTTCGCCCGACACTGTACACTCGTTCCCGGCGGATCATACGTGGAATGAGATCCGCCGTACAGATCCAATTCTCGGGTGTTCCGACCCATCCAGTCAGGTTTTCTGGCTGTAGTGGCGCTTGAGCCAGTCGCACAGGCCGTCCAGCCCGGGAAAGAGCACACGCTCGGTGACGTTGCTCTGGTCCAGCTTGTCGCGGATTTCCCACTTGAGCGCCGCCGGAATGATGAGGCGGCGGAACAGCTCCGGATGATGGTTCAGCCAGTCATCGATGGGGCGTGACGGGTTGGGCATCACCGAGAAGAGGGCGAACTGGTTGACGATGCGCTCGTCGATGGACGGCGGCTCCAGGAAAAGCAGGAACTCGCCGCCTGCGGCCAGCGCGTCGAAGTCCTCCAATGACTGGATCAGATGCTGGAACGAGCTCCCCTCATCCGCCTTGCTGTGGCCTTCAGCGTCGGCGGCCTTGGTGAGCTGGGATAGCAGCTCCACGGTGAACACGTCGGCGCCCTCCGCCCGAAGGGGCTCGCCCAGGGGCTGAGGCAGATGCGCGTGCACCTGATGCAGGTTCACCATCCAGACCACACCGTCGATGTCGAACCGCTCGATGTTGGCGGTGGCGAAGTGGAGCGCGGCCGCCGGCGAGTAGGTCCAGTCCAGGAGCCGGGTGGGGAGACCGTGGTGCTGGGCCACCGCCAGCAGGTGCCAGAACGAGGTGAAGTCGCCGAACAGCCCCTGGGCGTATTTGCGGAAGTTGCGCAGCAAGTGGCGCTCCATCTGCGCATATGGACCGCGAAGCCGGATCAACGACGATTCCAGAGCGTAGCCGGCGTCGGACAGTCCGCGGAAGACGTACGGCGAGCGGAACCGTCGGATGGCGGGATCCCACGACGCGTAGAACAGCTCGTCCTGGACCTGCGCCCAGGATGTGACCCGGATGTCGTTGCTCATGGCGCGGCTCCTGTTTCCGCCGGGATCGCGAAGGCCCGACCGTCGAGAGCGGTCAATCGGGGACGAACTCATCATCATTAAATCACATCTCGGTTGCAGAATGAAGGAGAGTGAGGAGTGAACACTAAACGGTGAACCGTGATATTCTTCGTGCTTGTAATCGTCATCTTCATCGTAATCGTGATCGTGATCGTAATCGTAATCGAACCGTTTTAAGGTTTGAAAGCTTGAAGGTATGAAGGTTCGCAGGTTCGCAAGTTCCAGGTTCGCAGGTTCGCAAGTTCCAGGTTCGCAGGTTCGCAGGTTCGCAAGTTCACGGAACCTTGTCGCCTTCCAGCCGAACCACTTTCACATGCTGGCCGTTGAGCTCGGCCACAATCTTCGGCGAACAGGTGTCGCTGAATTTGCCAAAGCACGATTCCAGATTGATCTCTCGAAGCCAGTAGATCACCTCGTTCAGTGAGATGAACGATGCAGCGCGGTGCGGAGCGCCGCCGTCACGGCCGCCGGATCCGGCGCGCCGGCGGGGAGCGCCCGGCCGGGCACGCAAGCGGCGCGGGCCCATCCGAACAGCGCCGGCCCGTCCACCGCGTCGGTCGGACCGGCATCGGTGGCCGTGCGGAACGCCTCGAGCAACCAGGCGGTGCGGGGAAAGAGATGGAAATGGAGCCGGCGGTCCACCTCGCAGAACGAGAGGACGTACACACGGTCGGCCCCTGTCGCGACCTCGATGGCGGCGGCCGCCCGCGCCAGCATCTCGCCCAGGGCCCTAGCCGTCTCCGACGCGAGTCCGGCGAGGCGGGTGGCCCCGCCCGTCACCCGCAGGATCAGGTAGCCCGGCACGGTGCAGAAATCGGCCGCCTCCAGGTTGAAGCGGTCGTCCGCGGACACGCACTGCAAGTTCACACCATCTGACGCCATCCCACGCCTCCATCGAGTTGAATCGGATAAAGCCACAACTTGGTCGGATGCCGCCTGCGCCCGACCGGCGCTCACCTGAAGCTCGAGGCCTTCGGCGAACCGCAGGCGGGGGTTCGATTCCCGTCACAGCCCCGCCAGGAATGCCCGGATCACGGACCAGAAGCCGGCCGGATTGTCGACGTACATGGCGTGGCCGGCCCGGGGGACGAACGCCACCGGCCCCAAGCGCCGGGCGAGGGCCTCCGAGGTGAACCGGCCGCGGTTCCGCGCGCCGAAGACGAACAGCCGGGGCGTGTCCACCGCCTCCACCAGCGGCACTGTCACCTCGGCCCGCGACATGGCTACCAGGCTGACGCTGCAGCCGTGGAGCGTGTCAGGTCCGGCGCGCCGGAGCGTGCGCAGATACCCGGCCATCCCGCGCTGGGCCGCCAGCTCCGCCAGCAGCGCATCCCAGCCGCAGACCGAAAAGTCCTCCCGGCTTTGGGCGGCGACGCGCGCCGACAGGAAGGCGTCGTTTGCGTCGAGGTTCCCCTCGGCCAGGACCAACCCGGCCACCCGGGCGGCGCCCGAGTTGCGCAGTTGCTGGGCCAGCGCCAGGGCCACCGCGCCCCCCATGGAGTGACCGACGAGGACGATCTCCCGGATGCCTTCGGCGTCCAGCAGTTCGGCCAGTGCGGCGGCCATCGCCTCCATGTCGAAGGCGGCGGGATCCGCCGGGTGGTCTGATTCGCCGTGGCCGGGCAGGTCCGGCACCACCCACCCGGCGAAGTTCAGACGATAGCGGGCGTGGTGGACGGCGAACCAGCTCTTGTCCACCCCCAGGCCGTGGATGAACAGCGCCTCCCGCCGCCCCGGCGCCACTGCGCGAAAGTAACGGACGGTGCCGCCGGGTGCGACAAATGTCTTCGTGATCAAATCGGCATCGTGCGCCATCGTGGCCCCTTGATCCTGATAGAGGATGAGAGTACTCCCTCAACAACAATCATCGCACGAATGATACGCCGCCTCGGGCGGGATGGCTGAAGCGTACGCCCGGTATTTAACTGGGCTCGCGTTGCGGGTCGCCTCGCACGCGTCTGAGGCATACAAGGGCACAGACGGCTGGAGGTGGCATGGGCCGCATTCGTCGAATGCGGCGTACAAAAGAAAAAGCCCGAACACAAGGTCCGGGCTTTGAAAAATAATGCTCGGCAGCGACCTACTTTCCCACTGTTAAAACAGCAGTATCATCGGCGCGGGTGGGCTTAACTGCCGAGTTCGGGATGGGATCGGGTGTTTCCCCACCGCTATAGCCACCGAACAAATCTATGATGGCATAAAAAAGACAATGAGAGATGATGGGTAAATAAAATATGGTCAAGCCACACGGACCGATTAGTACTGGTAAGCTCCACGTGTTGCCACGCTTCCACTCCCAGCCTATCAACCTGATGGTCTATCAGGGGCCTTTAGTGCCTTACGGCAGGGAAATCTTGTCTTGGGGTGGGCTTCACACTTAGATGCCTTCAGCGTTTATCCCATCCGAACCTAGCTACCCAGCCATGCCCCTGGCGGGACAACTGGTACACTAGAGGTTCGTCCATCCCGGTCCTTTCGTACTAAGGACAGCTCCCCTCAAATTTCCTACGCCCACAGCAGATAAGGACCGAACTGTCTCGCGACGTTCTAAACCCAGCTCACGTGCCGCTTTAATGGGCGAACAGCCCAACCCTTGGGACCTTCTCCAGCCCCAGGATGCGACGAGCCGACATCGAGGTGCCAAACCTTGCCGTCGATGTGGACTCTTGGGCAAGATCAGCCTGTTATCCCCGGCGTACCTTTTATCCGTTGA